>Ga0210385_10000027_pt1 | contig 223588 bp, 219 predicted proteins | sample IncBWH26OmetaG_FD_160107 | JGI IMG/M metagenome (GOLD analysis project Ga0210385, IMG submission 160107) | Forest soil microbial communities from Barre Woods Harvard Forest LTER site, Petersham, Massachusetts, United States - Inc-BW-H-26-O ...
AATCGCGCCGTGACACTGATCGCGGAGAAAATCTTACGGCCGTCAAAAGGCCGCCGCTTCGGCGCCGATCCGGGCCGCGCGCTCGGCGATCATCCGGCCAAGGGCGGACCGATCACGGCAAAGAAGGGCCGCTACGGTCCCTATGTCAGCCACAACGGCGTCAACGCCACGTTGCCGGCCGACAAGACGCCCGAGACCGTGACGCTCGACGAGGCCGTGGCCTTGATCGATGCCCGGGCCGAGCGCACCGGCGGTGCTGCGCCGCATGCGCGCCCGCGCAAGGCGAAGCGGCCGTCGCCGGGAACGGCGCGCGTCGTCAAAGCGTCGTCGAAAAAACCCGGCGCCGGCAAGCGGCCCGACACACGCAAGGCTGACACACGCAAGCCTGGCGCCCGCAAGCCGCCCACGGAAGCGGCCGAATAGTTTTGCCTGTTGCCGAAATGGGCCGCCGGATTAGACCAATGCGCGGCCCAAAGAATTTAGGATGAAACATTCCCGCCTGCCCTCCCGCGAGGAGCTTGTCGCCTTTATCCGCGAGCGCAGCGGCAAGGTTGGCACGCGCGAGATCGCGCGCGCGTTTGGCGCCAAGAACGCCGACCGCGCCGCGCTCAATCGCATGCTGCGCGAGCTTGCCGACTCTGGCCAAATCGATCGTCTGCGCAAACGCCTGCACAATCCAGGCACCTTGCCGCCGGTGGTGCTGGCCGACGTCACCGGCCGCGATGCCGACGGCGAATTTTTGGCGCGGCCGACCGAATGGGACGAGGCCGCCCACGGCGCGCCGCCGGTCATCCGCATTGTCATGCCGCGCCGCCCGCGCCCGGGCGAAATCGCCGGCGTCGGCGACCGGGTGCTGCTGCGTATCGAACGCAGCAGTGAGGAAGAGACCACCGCGCGCGTCATAAAACTTTTGGACCGCGCCAAGCATCGCGTGCTCGGTGTTTTTCGCGGGCTTCCCGGTGGCGGTGGAAGGCTGGTGCCGGTCGACAAGAAACAGCTCGGCCGCGAGATGGCGATCCCTGCCGATCGCTCAGGCGGCGCCGTCGATGGCGATCTCGTCGCCGTCGAGGTGGCGCGCAATGGCCGACTCGGTCTGCCAGTGGGCTCGGTCGTTGAACGACTTGGCTCGATCAAGAGCGAGCGCGCCATCAGCTTGATCGCGATTCATTCCCACGACATCCCGCACGTGTTTCCGCGCGCGCTGCTCGACGAAGCCGACGCGGCGCGACCGGCGACGCTGGCTGGCCGCGAGGACTGGCGGCAAGTGTCGTTCGTCACCATCGATCCGCCCGACGCCAAGGATCACGACGACGCGGTTCACGCCGTGCCCGACCCCGATCCGCATAATCCCGGCGGGCATCTGGTCTCGGTCGCCATCGCCGACGTGGCGCATTACGTGCGGCCGGGCTCCGCACTGGATCGCGAAGCCGTCCGCCGCGGCAACTCGGTTTATTTTCCCGATCGAGTCGTGCCGATGCTGCCGGAGCGCATTTCCAACGATCTGTGCTCGCTGCGGCCCAACGAGGATCGCCCTGCCCTCGCCGTACGCATGGTGATCGGCGCCGATGGCAGGAAGCGCTCGCATACCTTTCATCGCGTGATGATGCGCTCGGCGGCAAAGCTCAGCTACGAAGAGGCGCAATTCGCCGTCTCGGGCCGCGCCGACGAACTCACCGATCCGCTCGTGGATCCCGTTCTCAAGCCGCTCTATGCCGCCTACGAGACCCTGCGCCGCGCCCGCGATGAGCGCAGCCCCCTCGATCTCGACGTGCCCGAGCGCAAAATCCTGCTCAAGGGCGACGGTTCCGTCGATCGCGTGATCGTGCCGCCGCGGCTGGAATCACACCGGCTGATTGAAGAGTTCATGATCCTGGCCAATGTCGCCGCCGCCGAAACTTGCGAGCGCGCGCGCGTGCCGCTGATCTATCGCGTGCACGACGAGCCGTCCCAGGAAAAGCTCAACGCGCTGCGCGAATTTCTGGCGACCATCGACATCGCGCTGCCCAAGGGCGGCGTGCTCAAGCCCGACGGCTTCAACCGCATTCTCGCCCAGGTCAAAGGCCGCGAGGTGGAGCGGCTGGTCAACCAGGTCGTGCTGCGCAGCCAGGCGCAGGCCGAATATTCGCCGGAGAATTTCGGCCATTTCGGCCTCAACCTGCGCCGCTACGCCCACTTCACCTCGCCGATCCGCCGCTATGCCGATCTCATCGTACACCGCGCCTTGATCCGCGGGCTAAAGCTCGGCGGCGACGGCCTGCCCGACGATGTCGATGTGCCGGCGCTGGCCGAAATCGCCGCCAATATTTCCGCCACCGAGCGCCGCGCCATGAAAGCCGAGCGCGAGACCGCCGACCGGCTGATCGCGCATTTTCTGGCCGACAGGATCGGCGCCACCTTCGACGGCCATATTTCCGGCGTCACCCGCGCCGGCCTGTTCGTCGAGCTCGACGACACCGGCGCCGACGGCTTTATCCCGGCGCGCTTCATCGGCGACGAATATTTCCGCTTTGACGAAGCCGGCCGCGCGTTCATCGGCCATGCCGAGACCCATCGGCTCGGCGATCCGGTCACCGTGGAGCTGGTCGAGGCCGCACCGGTCGCCGGCGCCCTGCGTTTCGAGCTCGTGCGCCATGCGGGCGCATCCAAGCAAAAGACTGGACAGCGGCCGCCTGGCGGCCCGAAGGTCCGCGACCGCCAAAGCCGAAGCCAAAAGCACCGCCGCCGGCACTAGAAGCGAGACAGACATATAATGAGTAGCACCAGTGGAGACCCGCCGATCGAAAGCGGTGCCGCGTCCGACCGGGTCGAGCGGCTGACCAAGACCATCCGCGACCAAACTTTTCCGAACCTGAAACCGCGGGATTCCGCGACGCTGATCCTCATCGACCGCACCGAGAGCGTGCCAAAAGTGTTGCTCGGCCGCCGTCACGAGCGCCATCGCTTCATGCCGGGAAAATTCGTCTTCCCCGGCGGCCGCATCGAGCCGTCGGATCGCGAGATGGCGACGCTCGCTGGCCTCCACGACCGCCACGTCGCGCGCCTGATGACAAAAGTCAGGCATGCGAGCGCCGCCAAGGCTGCAAGCTTTGCACTGGCCGCGATCCGCGAAACCTACGAGGAGACCGGGCTCATGCTCGGCGCGCCGAGCATAGCCCCGATCGCAGCGCCGCCGGGGCCGTGGGAGGCTTTCGCCAAAGCCGGCATCGTTCCCGACCTCAGCGCCATCCACTTTATTGCGCGCGCGATCACGCCGCCGAAGCGGCCGCGGCGCTTCGACAGCCGGTTCTTCGCCGCCGATATCGCCGCCATCGCCCACCGCGCTGACGGTTTCGTCGGTCCCGACAAGGAACTGGTCGAGCTGGTCTGGCTGCCGATCACCGAGGCGCGGCGGCTGGACATGCCCGGCATCACCGCGATCGCGCTGGAAGAGCTGCAGGACCGCATGGCGTCGGGCATGAGCTACGACCACCCGGCCCCTCTTTACCGCATGCTGAACAAGCGGTTCGTCCGTGAGGTGCTTTAGGCGCTTTCGGAGTTTTTGCGGGGTTTCTTGACTTTCGACGCCCGCTGACTAGGTTGGCGGCCAGCAACGAGGTCCAAAACCATGGCTAAAGCCACGACAATCAAGGTCAAGCTGGTGTCCAGCGCCGATACCGGCTTCTACTACGTTACCCGCAAGAACTCGCGCACCATGACCGATAAGCTGGTGATGAAGAAATACGATCCGGTCGTGAAGAAGCACGTCGAGTTTCGCGAATCCAAGATCAAGTAAAGCCGAGCGCAAGCCTGGCCGCACGGGGCGCCTGCGGGCGCCCTTTTGCGTGGACGAGGCCGTCACTTAAGGGACGGTCAGCCGCGTGTCGGCACAATCAGCGCAGAAGTGTTCCTGCGTCGGCCGCGATGCGGGCAAACTCAGCACGCAAACGTGGTACGGCGAAGTCTACGAACGCGCGCACCTTCGGTACCGCCATGCGGCCGGGCGGCGTAAGCAGATGGACCGGGAGCGGAGGATGTTCGGCATCGGCCAGGACGATTTTTAGTCGCCCGTCCTTCACATATTCTGCAACGTGGTAGGAATACAGGCGCGTCAGACCGCAACCGGATACGGCCGACGCCGCGGCGGCGCGCACACTGTTGACGGTGCACCTTGGTGCGAACTGGACGGTTCGGGGAATGGACGAGCCCTTCGCCGGGACGAAACTCCAAGTATCGAGACCAAAATTGCTGAACGCGACGATGTGGTGCTTCGCCAGATCCGCCGGTTCTTTGATGGGGGATGTTTTGCCAGATATGCGGGCGAACCCACAACGACGCGTCTGACATCTCCGCCCAGACGGGTCGTAACAAGGGAGGAGTCCGGCAAATGCCCGATCCGCAGCGCAATATCGACGCCCTCGTCTACGAGGTTCACGAGCCGATCAAGGAGGAGAATTCTAACTGAAACGTCAGGATAACGGTCAAGGAACGCGTCGATGATGGGTCGCAACGTCTCCTCTCCATTGATCGGCGGGGCCGAGATGGTCAGGACGCCACGCGGTGACGATCGCTCGCCACTCGCTAACGTGTCGGCTTCATTTAGCTCCGTCAGCACCCGCCTGCAGGCTGCTGCATAGCGTTCGCCTGCTTCGCTCAATTTTAGAGCACGGGTGGTTCTGTGCAGTAGCTCAACCCCCAGATGGGTTTCCAAGAAACTGAGTGCACGGCTAACGGCGGTGGGCGACCGCTTCAGGCGCCGGGCTGCGCCAGCGAGACTGCCCTCATCAACGGCAGCCACGAAAACTTTCATTGCATCGATGCGGTCCATTTGGCCGCCCCCGGGAAAACGACACCTGTCGCGACCACCTGCCAGATCGAACTATGGCAGGCACAAAACGACGAGTGCAATGGGGCGGGTGGCGACGGCCCCTTGACCGGGGTGGTGACACCTATCTTTAGCGGTCAGGCTTTGTGCGGAGGCCCCAGATAGGGGAACTCGGCAAGCAGATCATTGTGGGCCTTTATTCCGTCCTCGGTCACCTTTCCGTTTGTGAGGATCGCCAGAAAAGCATCGCCGGCGTCGTCGGTGAGTGTCCGCCCGTTGGCCGGAAAGGATGCAGGGCGCCTCGGGTCGTAGGGCAACACGTCAGGCAGGAGCGTCGCTGCCACCCGTCTCGCCGCCTGCGGTGCATATCCACCCGCATGTTCCAGCGCGTGGGCGAACCCGGCAATGAATCGGGCATCGTCCAATGGTTCGCCCGCGAGATAGGCGTCTCGCTCCGTGCCGACAAGCAAGACAGCCTGCGCGGGCAGCGCGCCGCGGTCGGCCTGAACCCACTTGCCGCCAACACCAACCAGCGTGCGGGCCCAGAGGCCAAGCCGTCCGGGCGCCAGGGCTGAGTTGGGCACTTCCAGCACGACGCTGCACACGTCCTTATCGGCGAAAAAGTCGTCGCCGGTGAAATGCAGGTCGTTCGTGACGCCATGCACGTCAAAGAAGAACGGATCGCTGCGCCAGCCCGCAAAGATGCGGTGGTCGCCGGCCTCCGTTACGCGTGCCTCCTGCCCCATCGAGACCGGCGCACCCTCGGCGATAACCTGCCCGCTATCGTCCATCCCCGCGGCCTGCGCGCCAGCAACGCGCCGCAACGTCGCGGTCTGCCCGGCGCCTGCGGAGGACGAGAAGCGCACGCGGTAGGCGATATCGGCAATGGCATCGCCGTCCGTATCAATCTTGAACTCGTATAGCCCTTCGGGAGCGAAGGGCTCGGTGGTGGTTGGTCCCGGCGGATCCACGATAGCGGACGGATGCACGTTCATGATCAGGATCGACTTGCGGGGATCACCGGGCTTGGGGAAGGCATATAGATCGGTGAAATCGAGGCGCGGGTCGCCACGCGGGAAGCCAAAGTCGGGACCGGAATAATGGTGCGACATGGATCAACTACGCCTCTGATCTAGATACCTAAGGCCGTGCCGCCGAGCTGACCCACGTGGTATCCCAGCCGATTTTCAACGTCGCCGGGCTTGTGGAAGCCACGCTCCATCAATTTATTGATTCTCATCTGGCCGGCGGGGCGCTGAATGGAGGCAAGACAAGCGTCCCACTCGGGGGCGATTTCTGCATCGGGCGGGAGGCTCGCAACATTGACAAAGTTTTTCGTCTCCGCGATGGCCCGTTTGTCGAACGAAGCAATGCGCATCGCCAGCGCGTCGACAAAAGCGTCGAGTTCGGCGTCCGGCAACGCCCGATTGACGTAGCCGTAAAGCTCGGCGAGATCGCCGCCAATATCGTCGGCGCCGAGCAGCACTTCCAGCGCCCGTCCCCGGCCCATGAGGCGCGGCAGTCGGGCCATCGGGCCGCCACCCGGGACCAGGCCGGCACCAACTTCCCACTGAGACAAGATGGCCGTTTCGCGGCTCGCAAAGCGCATATCGCTTGCAAGCGCAAGCTCGCTTCCGACACCGGTCGCGCGCCCGCGGATCGAGACGATGGAGACGACCGGAATGCGGCTCAGCCGCACCAGCATGTCGGGAAGCGACGACAAACCCGTCGGACCGGGTGGCAAGCTCGTTGTGTCTTCCAGCTTGGCGAGAAAGTTGTAATGCGTCAGGAAGAAGCCCTCGACGGCACTGTCGAAGACCACGACCTTTACGTCTTCGTCGGTTTCGAGTGCGGTGACGATCTCATTCAATTGCGGAATCGTCTCAGGACCAAAGATATTCAAAGGCGGGTTGTCGAATGTGACGCGCCAGTACGACGAAGTCCGTCGTACGAGCCGGATTTGCCTAGTGGTTATCACGTTGTTGATCCCTCTAAAGGCCCAGGTCGCCGAGTGATGGATGGTCATCGGGGCGCCGACCGAGGGGCCAGTGATATTTGCGCCCGCCATCTTTGATCGGCAGGTCGTTGATGCTGGCGATCCGCCGTCGCATCAGGCCTTGTTCGTCGAACTCCCAATTCTCGTTGCCATAGCTGCGAAACCAGTTGCCGGAATCGTCGTGCCATTCATAGGCAAAGCGCACGGCGATCCGATTGTCGCGAAACGCCCAAACCTCCTTGATCAGCCGATACTGCAGCTCGCGATTCCATTTGTGTATGAGGAAAGCCTCGATGGCCGCGCGGCCGCGAATGAACTCGGCGCGATTGCGCCAGATGCTATCCACCGAATAGGCAAGCGCTACTTTGGCAGGATCGCGTGTGTTCCAGGCATCCTCGGCGAGGCGCGCCTTCTGTGCGGCGCTTTCGGCTGTAAAGGGCGGCAGAGGTGGGCGGGAACCCTCGGAGACTACCATTTGCCGACGTGCGCGCCGCCATCCACGTGCAGCACCTCCCCGGTGACGTGACGGGCCTCCGTCAGATAAACGACTGCCTCGGCGATATCCTTCGCGACGGAGATCGTACCCATCGGCGAAAGGGTCTTTAGAAACTCCTTCGGACTGTTCTTGTGGAGAGGAGTGTCGACTTGGCCGGGCGCCACCGCGTTGAAACGGATGCTTTTCTTCGCGTATTCGATCGCGAGACTGCGTGTAACCGCATCAAGTCCGCCCTTCGTGACCATCGGAATTGAGGCGCGAACACCGGCATTGGGGTGATCCACGAACGACGTCGTGATGCTCGTCACGCTGCCGCCCGTACCCTGTGACAGCATTTGCTTGACTGCGCGTTGTGTTATGAAGATGAACCCTTCCAGGTTGGTGGAGACGAAACGGCGAAAATCGTCGATGTTGTAGTCGGTAAAAGGCTTGACTGCGAAGATGCCCGCGTTGTTGACGACATGGTTGATCGAGCCGAACTTGCCGATAGCGGTTTGTGCGACATTGTCGGCGGTGGTTGCCTGACCGATGTCCCCGTCGACGAGTGCCAGGTGCGGCGACGGCGCGAAGTTGGCCTTGGAAATACCGCGAGAGGTCGCGACGACGTTATAACCGCGATCCAGAAATGCCTGGACCACGGCTGCTCCGATGCCTTGCGAGGCTCCCGTCACGATGGCGGTTGCTTTGTCTGCCATGCTTAGCTCCTGTTTTATCTAAAAGAATGGGGAATGCCTCAGATCAACTTAGCATCCACTGTGATCGGAGCGTTGAGGACCTTGGAGACCGGACAGTTCTTCTCGGCGCCGCCGACCATTCGAGCAAAAGTCGCTTCGTCCAGATTCGGCACCTGGGCTCGCAGGGTCAAAGCCGACCGGCTAATGCGGAAACCCTGGCCCTCTGGCTCGATAGTGACCGCAGCCTGGACATCGAGCTCCGTAGGCGAATAGGCCGCGCCCTGCAGCACAAAAGCCAGTGTCATGGAGAAGCATTCGGCGTGGGCGGCAGCGATCAACTCTTCGGGATTGGTGCCCTTCTCGTTTTCGAAACGGGTCCGAAAAGAGTACGGGGTCTCTACGAGCACGCCGGAATCGGTTGAAACTCTGCCGCCGCCGTCGCGACCGGTCCCGCGCCAAACTGCTTTCGCCTTGCGGATCATGTGACGTGTCCTTGCTTTTTTGCTGTTCTGAGAAACGTGTCTCGTTGCGATCTAGCTGAGGAATTTCACGAGCTCGGTGTTGATCTCCTCCGCATGCGTCCAAGGCAAGCCGTGAGAACCTCCCTTGATCTCGATGGACTTCACATTCTTGATCATCTTCACCTGCCGCCTTGAGGTTACATCGGCGGGCAGGATGCGATCGTCGTCGCCGTGAATGATCATGCTGGGCAAATCATTGCGCGAGATGTCCGCGCGAAAATCCTCGATCCAGGCATCGACACAGGCCACCGTTGCGATGGGCGAAGCGCCGATTGCCACGGTCCAGTTGGCTTGAATGACGCGTTCGCTGACCAGCTTTCCGTCTGGGCCGCCGACGCTGTAGAAGTTCTTCAAGAACTCCATCATCGCGACCGGACGATCCGCCTTGATCCCGGCCTGGATCCCGCTGAACACGCTTGCATCAATACCCTCAGGATTGTCGGGCGCCTTGACCAGGTAGGGCCCGAGAGTGCCGATGAGCACGGCTTTACGGAGTCGCTTGGTGCCGTATTTTCCGATGTAACGGGTGATCTCGCCGGTACCCATCGAGTGGCCTACGAGCGATACATTGGTAAGATTCAGCGTGTTCAACAGCACATCGAGATCGGCGGCGAAAGTATCGTAATTGTAGCCCGTACTTGGTTTGCCGGACCGGCCGAAGCCGCGGCGGTCGTAGGTGATCACGCGATAGCCCGCCGCCAGAAGAGCAGCGGTCTCTTTTTCCCAAGCATCGCCGTTGAGTGGCCAGCCATGAATGAGCACGACCGGCAGACCAGAGCCGTGATCCTCGTAATAGAGGTCGATCGCCGTGGAGTTCTCCCGTCCAACGTTCACAAAGCCCATAGCGCTACTCTCTTCCCTGTTACGTGATTTGAGTTCGTTCTAATGGGCGATGTAGTTTGGGGAGCTTTTGGTGGGAATTCCCGCCGACTGGAAGACACCCTACCGGCGAGCGGCATAATCCTTGGCGTCACTCCGTTCGCTAATTTTCCGGCAGGCCTGACTGAGTGTGCGCAGCGAAGCGGCATTTCGGCCGTCTTCGGAGCGAAGCGGACATTGAGCCGGATTTAAGAGCCATGGCCTGAAAACCGGGGTGCGCCAAAGCCATTGTTCACGGGCATCCGGCATCTTTGCGCCCCGAATGCCGGCGCGCTCATGAATGCGTAATCATCATGGCTGATCCGCAACGGCGCTTGGAACGCAGCGCCGTCGAATATGTTGTGGCCGCATCTTCGTCAAAAGCGCATGCTCCGCACCGGCATCGAGGCGGAGCACGTTAGCATTTCGGCTAACTGCCGAAATGTTTACTCACAGTTTAGCTCGCAGCTTAACTCACCTGGACTTCATCGAACGGCTCATTCGAACAAGTCGACCAGTTTTGAAAAACGAGGCCGATAAGGTTCTCGGCCTCAAACATGGAGGCTAATCATGTCGCGTATTTCGACAGTCCTGAAGAGCAAAAACATCCCGGCGATTGTGATCGTGTTATCGCTCGCCGTCGTTGGCGGCATGGCGCTGGCGGCGCAGGACAGGTACACGCTGAAATTGGGCAAGCTCTCGTTTGCTGACTTCAAAGGATACGAAGACTGGAAAGACGTCGCGGTCAGTCAAACCGAAACTCAGTTGAAAGTGATCTTGGCGAATGACGTGATGATGAAAGCGTATCGGCAAGGCCTTCCCGCCGATGGCAAGCTTTTTCCCGAGGGTTCCAAGATTGTGAAGATCGAGTGGTCCTTCAAAAAGAACACCGTGTCCCCATATTTCGTGCAAGTGCCGGACACTCTGAAAGCGGTTGACGTCATCGAAAAAGATACCAAGAGATTTCCCGACACGCACGGATGGGCATACGGCGATTTTAACTATGATGCCGCTTCCGACACTTTTACGCCTCAGGGGACCGACTCCAACTGCGGCTTCGCGTGCCATACGACGGTGGCGGCAAAGGATTACATTTTCACCCAATATCCCAAGCGGTGAACGGCGCGGCCGCGTTCGGTGGCCAAATAATACGGTACCGCCATTGGAGCTTGGCCTTTGGCGGCAATGGTATCTTGCCGGCTTCCCGGCTGCCGGGCGGATAACTACGCCCGATCGCGCTGCGCACATGTGCATCGGTGGAACGCGCCCGATCGCCACCGGTGGAAAAGGCGAAGACGCCATGGCCTTCACCCATAAAGTCAAAGGCAACATACAACAGCAGGGAGACGTCACATGATCCGCAAGGCGAAAGCGGTCTGGCGCGGCACGGGTCGCGCCGGCAACGGTACTCTTTCCACCGATTCCGGTGTGCTCTCAGATACCCCGTATTCTTTCAAGACCCGGTTCGAAAACGAGAAAGGCACCAACCCCGAAGAGCTGATCGCCGCGGCGCATGCCGGTTGCTTCACCATGGCGCTCGCCTTTGGGCTGCAGGCCGGCGGCTATACCGCGACCGAACTCACCACCGAGGCCGCGGTCACCCTCGAACCCGAAGGCCAGGGTTTTCGAATCAGCCGGTCGGCTCTGACGCTGCGCGCCAAAGTGCCGAACCTGGACGAAGCCGCGTTTGTCCGCATGGCGGGCGAAGCCGAGAAGAACTGCCCGGTCTCAAAAGTCCTCAACGCCGCGATCACCTTGGACGCCAAATTGATCTAAGCCGTCCGTAGACTGCGTCCAGATAAGGAGAATCGCGATGGTTCGAGCCCACCAGCCGGGCGAATCCGTTTTCAGATCGGTGCTGCCCGAAGACATCGAGTGGAAGCCGTTCCCGGCGTTCCCACCTTCGGTCCGCCTCGCCGTCGTCGTCGGCCAGCCGTCGGAGCCCGGCCCCTATGTGATCAGGGTCAAAGTGCCCACTGGCGTGAAACTGATGCCGCACAAACACCCGGAAGATCGGGTCTACACAGTGATGTCCGGCGTTTTCTACATTGGGCTCGGTGAACGGTTCGACGGCGACAAGGTGCGGGCTTATCCGCCCGGCAGCGTCATCGTTCTGCCCGGCGACACCTGGCACTTCCACTGGGCCAAGTCCGGCGAGTACGTCACCCAGGTCACGGCCGTTGGCCCGTTGGGCCTCGAATACTTGGATCCGGGCGACGACCCGCGTGAGCAAAATCGCCGATAGCCGCGTCACCCACGGAATCTGAGATTCGACCGCGACAGCTGCTTGATGGACGTGCAGCCCATCAGCTTCATGTCGCGCTCAATCTCGCTGCGCATCAGCGAAAGCGAACGCTCGACGCCGGGCTGGCCGGCGGCCGCGAGGGGGAAAAGATAGAGCCGGCCCACGCCCACCGCCTTGGCGCCCAATGAAAGCGCCTTGAGCACATGGGTCCCGCGTTGCACGCCGCCATCGAACAGGACGTCGATCTTGTCGCCGACGGCGTCGACGATTTCCGCCAGTTGATCGAAGGTGCTGCGCGAACCGTCCAGTTGGCGCCCGCCGTGATTGGACACGACGATACCTGCACACCCGATATCGACAGCCTTCCTGGCATCGTCGGCGCTCATCACGCCTTTGAGACAGAATTTGGCGTCCCATTGCTTGACCATATCGGCGACGTCGCGCCAGTTCATCGATTGGTCGAGCATATTGGTGAAGTAATCGCCGATGGAGGTCGTGCCGCCCTTCATGTCGACATGCGAGTCCAATTGCGGCAGCCGAAACTTTTCATGGGTCAGGTGGTCGAACGCCCATTTCGGCTTGGTTGCGAATTCAAACATGCCCCGCAAGTTCAGCCGGAACGGAATGGTGAAACCGGTGCGCAGATCCCGCTCGCGATTGCCGCCGGTGATCGAATCCACCGTCAGCATCATGATGCGGACGCCGGCGCCCTTGGCCCGCTCCATCATGGCTTTGTTCAGCCCGCGATCCTTGTGAAAGTAGAACTGATAGACCTGCGGAAACGAAAAATTCCTCGCGATCTCTTCCAGGCTCACCGTGCCCAGCGAGGACACGCCAAACATCGTGCCGAATTTTTCCACGGCGCGCGCCACGGCGAGCTCGCCTTGATGGTGAAACAGCCGGTGCAAAGCGGTCGGCGAGCAATAAAACGGCATTTTCAATTTTTGACCGAGCACGGTCACCGACAGGTCGACCTGCTCGACGCCGGTGAGAACGCTCGGCACCAGGTCGCAGTCCTCGAAGGCGCGCGTATTTCTTCGATACGTCGTCTCGTCGTCCGCAGCGCCATCGATATAATTGAAGATCGGTCCCGGCAGACGCCGCCGCGCCAATTCGCGAAAATCATGGAAATTATGACATTGGTTCAGGCGCATGATTTCCCCCCAGACCGGTACCCCATATCTACCGTCGCAGTCGAAGTGATTTTCACAGTATCACGTCGTCCGACAACGCGGGCAAAGCGGCAGGTAGGCTGCGATATGCGCTCGGATTGCGCGAAAAAAGCCGCCAAGGCTAGCGGCAAGGGCCGCAACCATTTCGTGGTTTCGGATGTTGGCATTCACGGTGGACAAGGGGTCGCCATGGCGAATGCCGATCACATGCGAGAGCGCGCAAGCCGCTTGCTCGCGATGGCGCTCAATGCTCGCGATAACGGGCAAATCGAATATGCCGACAGGCTCACCAAACAGGCCTCGGACGTTCTGGACCAAATCGCGGCAGCCGGGGCAGCTCCTCCCAGCCCGCCTGCCGAAGCACCTCAGCCAGCCGCACAGCAACAGCAACCGCGGCCCAAGAAGGGATAGTCACCGGCCCGTTTTGCGGCACCACGTCTTTTGACACGCCTCGGAGGGTTCCGATGTCAGCAGAGCGGCCCAAACCGACTCGCTCCTTCGGCGCCGGCGATCAACCGGTTTGCCCGCGATGTGGAAAACCATGAGTCTGGGCAGGCGCATGCCACATTCCGAACACGGGGAGGCCTACGAGCGCCAGACTTTCACATGCCGCGGGTGCGGACACGAGATGGAACGCAGCGTCGACAGGAGCGGCAACCTGCTGACCGGAACGTAGTCCAAAGCGCCCTGTCGACTTCGCCGGTCCCGTGTTGGGTTTTTTATGTTAGGATCGGTCGTCAGTTGGCTGTCAGTTTTGAGCTGGAGCAATGTATAAAATGGGCAAGAAGAAAGACAAATCGAAGATCGCCAAGAAAATAAAAAAGCTTAACAAGAAAATGATAAAACTACAGACAAAGACGATGAAGCTACAGAAGAAGATGAAAAAAGCCGACAAGAAAGGCACGAAGGTGGACAGGTCGGATGTTTCGCTCGTTTAGTTTGTCTCTCTGCTTTGCCATCGCTACTTTACGAAAAGACCGAGTGCAGTGCCAGGGCGTTAGGCTTCGGTATTCCTGTGATTCCAAACTTGATCCGACAAATTCACGGGCAGAGGCGGCTTGATTGGCGTCGGACGACCTCAAATCTCCCCACCCCGGCGCTATTTTACTTCCCTCCTAAAAAATAGGCTAAGCTCGCGGTTGCGGAAAAATCCGGCAGGATATGCGGCTTTGATGCCCTACCCGAAATACACCACCACCGTGATCGGCGCCTACAGCGTGCCGGACTGGTACGAGCCGCTCGACCGGTTGATGTCGGTGGGTCAGCTATCGATGACGGCGATGGCCGACGCACAATATCGCGCCAGCGAGGCCGCGATCCACGACCAGGAGCGGGCGGGGATCGACGTCATCACCGGCGGCGAAATGCACCGGCGTACCCACAATCGCCATTCACCGCCCAATGCCATGCTCAATTATTTCTGGCAAAAAATTCCGGCGTTCCAGGGCGCCACGCAGCCGAAGCCGATCACGCCGCACGACCCGAACGTGTTTCATCCGGCGGCGACCTGCCGGGCGCGGATCCAGGACAATATCGATCTTGGCCTGGCGGAAGAATTCAAGGCGGTGTCGGCGCTGACCGACAAGCCGGTCAAGATCACCATGACCGGGCCGCATATGCTGGCCAAAGTAGCCTATGACGAGCATTACGGCGACATCGCCAAGATGATGAGCGACCTCGGCAAGCTCTTGCGCTACAATTTCAAGATACTGGCCGATGCCGGCTGCAAGCATATCCAGATCGACGAGCCGCTTTTCACCATGGCGGAGGATGCCGAAGTCGGCGCGGCAGTCGACACCATCAACATGGCGATCAAGGGCCTCCCCGACGACATTCACACTTCAACGCACGTCTGTCAGGGCAACTATGCGGTCGGCAAGGAATATGACGCGCAGATCGGCCATCGCTACTTCGACGCGGGCCGCTACAAGGCCGATCTCGTCTGCAAGATCGCAACGACCTCTTATTTGATCGAGCACGACATGACCCATCACTACGAGGGGCTTTTGGGCAGCCACCAGCTCGGCGTCGGCGCGGTCGACGTGCAGGATCCCGATGTGGAAAGCGGGCAGACCATTGCGGCGCGCATTGCAAAATACAAATGGCTCGCGCCGGAACAGACGATCATCACCAGCTCCTGCGGGTTCAACCACCTGCCCCGCAGCGTCGCCGCCGGCAAATTGCGGGCGATGGCGGACGCCAAGCGCATTCTCGGCGGCTAGATCGTGACGGACACCCCAACGGCATTCAGTCCGAGCGAAAGCGTCGAGATTCTAGCGCTCGCCGAACAGATCGGCCGGATTGGCGTGATCGACTGGCAGGTCGAGGCCGGCACCGTCCGCCTGTCGCCGAGCGCGCGTGCGATGTACGGGCTTACGGAATTCGACGGCCGTTATGAGAGCTGGATCGCAACCGTTCATCGCGAAGATCAGGTCCGGCTGCGCGCTACCATCCAAAACGCCCTTGCGGCAAAACAGCGCGAATTCGAGCTCGATTTCCGCATCCTGCGGCAAAACGACAACGAGTTGCGCTGGATTCTGGCGCGACGCCTCGTCTTTTACGACGAGGCCGGAAAGCCGGTTCGGGTCGTCGGCGTCAGCATCGACGTCACCGACCAGAAGCGCGCCACCGCGCAGTTGCGCGCATTCACCGAAACCCTGGAAGACGCCGTCAAGGATCGAACGCGCCAATTGGAGGCCGAGAACGAAGCCCGCCGGAAAGCGGAGGAGCTATTGCGGCAGTCGCAGAAGATGGAGGCGATCGGCCAACTGACCGGCGGCGTGGCCCATGACTTCAACAACATGCTGGCCGTGATCATCAGCGGCATCAATCTGCTCGAGCGCCGGCTTGCCAAGGGCGGCGACGTCAAACGGCTCATCGACGGCATTTCAGACGCGGCCTATCGCGCCGCCGGACTGACCCATCGCTTGCTGGCGTTCTCGCGGCAGTTGCCGTTGGCACCGACGGCGATCGACGCCAATCAGATGGTCAAATCCATCTCCGAGCTGTTGCGGCAGACCCTTGGCGAAGCGACGGTGCTGGAAACGGTGCTGGCGGGCGGGCTTTGGCGAACCCATGCGGACGCCGGTCAGCTCGAAAACGCCATATTGAACCTCGCCATCAACGCGCGCGATGCCATGCCCGACGGCGGCAAAGTGACGATCGAGACCCTCAATTGCTCTCTCGACGACGACTACGTCGGCAATTACCCCGATCTGGTTGCCGGCCAATATGTCATGATCGCGGTGTCCGACGAGGGCAGCGGCATGTCGCCGGATACCATGGACAGAGCCATCGATCCGTTCTTTACGACCAAGGAGGTTGGCAAGGGCACTGGTCTCGGGCTGAGCCAGGTCTACGGCTTCGTCAAGCAATCGAAAGGCCATCTGAAAATCTATTCGGAAATCGGCCAAGGAACGGCCGTCAAGATTTATTTGCCGCGCTATTTCGGATCGGAACAGGTCGCCGAGGTCGCCGCGGTGATGCGACAGCCCGAACGGCGGGGTGCATCGTCTGAGGTGATCCTGGTGGTGGAAGACGAGGATCGCATCAGGGAAGTGACAACCGAAGCCTTGCGCGAACTCGGCTATACCGCCCTTCCCGCAGCATCCGCCAAGCAGGCATTGCAAATTCTGGAAAGCCGTCCCGAAATCGGCTTGCTGTTCACCGATATCGTCATGCCGGACATGAATGGCCGCCGTCTGGCGGAAGCGGCCCTCAAATTACATCCAAATCTCAAAGTGCTTTACACAACAGGATATACGCGCAACGCCGTGGTTCATAACGGCGTGCTCGATCCGGACGTCAATTTCATCGCAAAGCCGTTCACCTTCGACCAGCTCGGCCAGAAGATACGCGAGGTGCTTTCCTGAATTATTGATATCTTCCGTTCAAGCCGCCTCGGCCAAGGCAAATCGCCGGCAGTGATCCAGATACGCGGCTTCGTGGAGCGCAATCAGCTCGACGACGCTTGCCCACAACCAAGACGGCGCGTCGAGAGCGGCCTTTTGGTTTTTCGTCAAATCGGCCCGCCATGCCCGGCGCTGGCCCGGCTCCATCTGGCGGCCATGGGCGCGCCCGACGACGCCGCCAAGATAGCGTGCGACGCTCATGGCTTCCTCCCGGCTCAATCGATCGATCTCTATCTTGAGGTCTTGCGGCATCAGCTCGCGGACAACGACGGCTTTTCCGAGCAGCCTTGCCGCCATCATCCGCTCTCCGAGGTTGGGAGAAAGGGCTTTCGCACCCGTCACGACGCGGATCGCATTGTCCCGCGGCATTTCGACCTTCGACGCCGTGGGAGCCGCCGCCGTCACGCCCTCTTTCACGTCGACCAGGCAAGGGCTCGAATCCTTGCCTTTTCCGATACGGAGCAATGCGGCATAGCGCAGCCGTCCCAGCGAGCTGCAGCCCTTCATCCAATAGGCGGCATCGAGCAGCGCGATGGGATCGTCTTTCGCGCGACCGCGAAGTGAGGTGAGCGTGGGCCTGACGGAATCGCTTGCGAACATGTGGCTCAAGGCCTTGCGTTCTTCGGGTATCAATGCCCAGAACCGCTTGCCCAGCGGAATGGTAGGTTTGACGGTGTCGAGCCGCTCCTGCGCCAAATGTCGCCATCGGCGTCGAGTGGCTTGCGCCAGCAGCGCCTGAATGGATTTAGGCCGGTGGGACCTGTCTTTGTCGGTCTCGAAGCCGGTCGCTAGCGCTGCTACGTAACCCGCGACGAGCTCTTCGAGGATCCTCGCCGTCGTCACACCGGGCAGGTCCGACCCGCGGGCCGCCGATGCCAGCGACAGGCCGAGCCGAACCAGATCGTGGGCGGGATTGCCGATCACGGTCTGATCGAGATCCCTGATCTGTACCAGGACATGACCCTTCTTGTCGGCAAGCGGGCCGAGATTGCCGACGTGACAGTCGCCGCAAATCCAAACCGGAGGGCCTTCCGGTAATTTAACGCGGCGGCTGCTTTCCAACCATTCGTAGAAGCTCACAGTACTGCCGCGCACATAAGCATGCGCGGACCGTGCCATCTTCAGATTCCGGGCTTGGGCCAGAATCCGTTCGCGGTCGCCGGGCTTTATCATCTATCAAGCATTCTTGGCTTCGCCCGTGCAAGCGAGCGAGCGGCCGTTACGCGCTGGCTCAAATCCTGCCGAGCAAAATCAAGATCAAGAGAATAACGATCACGACGCCCAGGCCGCCGCCGCCGTAATAGCCGGTGCCGTAGAATGGGCCGCCGCCAAACCCGCTGAAACCGCCAAGCAGGACGATGACCAAGATGATGAGCAGTATGGTGCCGAGCGACATGAAATCGTCTCCAAATGTCTATGTGGGTTTGTTGCAAGGGCAAGCCGCGCCTTGCGGCGCGGCTTGCTATTTCGTCAGTGAGAGAACAGCGCCAGCAGTATGATGATCGGGATCGGAACGCCAAGCAGCCACAGAAGAATGCCTCTACCCATGATGTGCTCCTTTATATCGGCCGGGGGATGAGAACGCGGTCGTTCCATGTACCGTCACGCAACGCGCCGCCTTCGACCGCCGCGAGGCTTGCGGCGAATGCGCCGAACAACATGGCGGCGGTCAACCAAAAGGAAAGCTTGGCCGCGCCTTTGCGCGCGGTGTCGGCGGCGGTCTTGGCTTCGACAATCACGTCATTGACGCGCTTCTCGGCATCGGCCTGGCTCATGCCGGTGCGAGCAGCCACCACTTGCGCCACATAGGTTTTGTCCGCGGCGCTGAGATCTTGATTGCCCTGAAAACTCGCGGTCCATAACCTTAAGACTTCCGCGCGCGACTGATTGGGATTCGTGCCGCTGGGCGCTGGGGGATTTGGGTTGCCTGCAGCGGGTGACGATGCAGGCGCGGACGCCGCCGGCGCCGGCGTCGCGGCGTCAGGGCGGAACAATTTGTCGACGTAGATATCGGCAGGATTGACGGAACGGGTGGCCTGCGATGCCGCACCGCCCACACCCGCCGCGGTGCCATTGGCGAGATAGCCCGTCACCGAGCTCAAGGCGCTGGCGCTCAATAGTGTTGCGAAGGCCCAGGCGATAAAGCCATGGGCGGTGTCGCGAAAGAAAACCTCGTGGCTGTGGACGCCGACCCATTTCGTGCGCAATCGGGCGGCGAGATAGCCGCCGACGGCCGACGACATCACCGCGACGCACACCAGATATATCCCGGTGCCGGTCTTGAATGTCGATGCCGAAACGCCGCTATCGCTCCACGGCGACACGGCTGAGAGGCCAAGCCCCGCTCCGAATGCGATCAGAAGCAGCGCCAATGCCGCAGCGCCCACGGCGCCCGCGGCGATCGCACCCCAAGACACGGCAGATTGCGCATCCACAACCATGGATGCAGCACGAAGATCGGTTTCCATTGAATTCTCCCGGACGGTACGTAATCGTACTGCCTAACAATTCGGCACAATGAGGAAGGTTCCAGACACCCAAGAAATGTCATTCACGGGACTTTTTCTCACCACTTTTAGACACCTGCCTCGGTGATATCCAAAGACCGGCCGTCTCATCAGCGGGCTTTTTTTTTGCCGCGTGCCGAGATACCGGGAACATCCCGGGGCGCGCCTCGGGCGCCCAGGGTGTTCTCGATTGAATAAGCGACCAGCTATGCCGCTTCCGCTTGCTGATTGACCGCAGCTTCCGCAATCTTCGTCAGCGCCGCATCGGTCTTTTTCTCTTCGTCGAGCGTTTGATCGAGCAGCCGAACGGCGTCGTCCAGACCGAGTTCCTGCGCCCAAGTCCTCAGCGTACCGTAGCGCGCGATTTCATAATGTTCCACGGCCTGAGCTGCCGCCAACAAGCCGGCATCGAGCGCGGGTGAACCCTTGTATTCCTTCATGATCTCGGCGCCCTCTGCGGTGATGCCAACGATGGCGTCGCAGGTCTTGGCTTGCGGCTTCTTGTCGATCGCGCCGAAGACCTTTTCAAGCCGCGCGACATGGCCTTCGGTTTCGCCTCGATGCTTTTCGAAGGCCTTTTTCAGATCGGGCGATTGTGCGGCCTTTGCCATCTTCGGCAAGGTCGCGAGGATTTTCTTCTCGGCAAAATATATGTCTTTTAACGTATCGTGAAAAAGCTCGTCCAGACTCTTCGGTGGTTTCGCCATGATGGCCTCCTGTTGATAAGCATTTTGCTCGACACACCAAGTGGCAATCCAACCTTAAGTTCCGCCTCGCCGCGTTGTTGGAGCAAATACCGCAGACCTCGCTCGTTGAAGTGGAACGATTCCTTCCCCGCCGCGCTTGTCGTCACAGAAGCTCGGCGCTGCAAACCGCTGGCACATTTTTTTCGGCCGGCTGATTTAACTCTAACTCTCTGCAATGACGCGCCAAGCAAAGATACACCTTCAATGGGAGAACGTTCATGTTGAAACTGGCCTGCACAACCGCCTTTGTTGCCGTCATCAGCACCGCTGCTTTCGCTCAGGGCACCACGCACCACACAATTCCCGCCAACTCTTTCACGGTGACCGACTGGTACAAGCAAACCGTCTACGACCCCAAGGACGCCAAGATCGGCCAGATCATGGACGTTCTCGTCGACAAGTCCGGCAAGGTGACCTCGTTCATCGTCGGTGTTGGCGGATTTCTTGGCGCCGGCGAAAAAGACGTTTCAGTCCCCTTCGACGCCGTGCGCATCACGACCAAAGACAACAACAAATGGTACCTGGTCATGAACACCACGAAGGACGAAATGAAGAGCGCCTCCGGGTTCACCTATGACAAGGATTCGACGACCTGGGTGCCCGACAAGAAGTAACGCTTACTCGCAATTATTGTTTAGCGGGGTTCGGAAGAAAATTCCGAACCCCATAAAGGAGAATACAATGGACGAACATCGCGTGACTGGTGCTGCCAGGACCGTGGGCGGCAGGGTCGAAGAGGGTTTTGGTCGCGTCACCGGCGATACCAAGAGCCAAGTCCAAGGCGTCATCGACCAGGCTCAAGGCACCGCCGAGAATTTATACGGGCAGGCCAAAGATGCCGCGGGCAGTGCGGCCGAAAGCGTTCGAAAGACGGCATCCTCGTTTGAAGATGTCGTTCGCCATACGATCGAGGATAGACCGTACACGGCCGTCGCTATCGCGCTGGCGCTGGGCTGGCTTTGCGGCAGAACGCATCGCCCGCTATAGCGGATATCGCCATGCCGGCCTCTCTTACAAAGAAAGTCACCCCGGATCGCGACCGCATCGTCACCAGCGACGCGAATCAAGTGAAATACCTCTGTCGGCATCTCGGGGTGAGCGAAGCGGAGTTACTGCGGGCGGTCGACAAGGTGGGCAATTCCACCTCGGCCGTCCGCAAAGAACTTGGCAAGTAAAAGGACTGGCAAGTCGCGGCGTTTCGCCAAATTCCCGCCGCGCCACGTCTAATTTGCACGGTCGTTTTTCATGGTCGTTGAGCCGAAATAAAATCTGCTCAACGACCGAAAGCGACGCTATTTGCGGCCTGAATTACTGACGTTCGGGACATCCACACCCCGCCGTGGCCGGATCTATTTGGTGATCCTGTGGCCGCTTGTTTGCCCTCCCCGGGAACCGAATTCTCGCGGCGAGGAAAGTTTCCAACGGTGTCGTTCGCGACGGGAACCCGCAGGAACCTTGCGTAATTGCAAGATTACAACGGTGCCCAATCAGAGGCGGCGGCAAGTGATCAAAGAGACGGCCATAAGTTGGTCCAGCCACAAATGTTCGATGATGGGCGCCGCGTTGGCCTATTATTCGATCTTCTCTTTCGGGCCGCTCCTCGTCATCAGCACCGCCATTGCCGGCTTGGTGTTCGGACCCGATGCGGTCCATGGCGAGATCGCGGCGCAAGTCGCAGGCTTGCTCGGCAGTGCCGGAGCGCAAGCGCTGGAAACGCTGTTGGCGGCGGCAAACCGTCCATACCAAGGCGCACTGGCGACGGTTTTCGGCATTGGCACGCTGCTGTTTGCAGCTGTCGGTGTGGTGACCCAGCTCAAGGAGGCGTTGAATACGGTCTGGGGCGTTGAAACATCCGGCAGCAGCGGCGTTTTGCAATTGATCCGCACTTACGTCATCTCGCTCGCCGGCGTGCTGTCACTCGGATTTTTGCTATTGGTGTCGCTGATCTTCACGGCCGCGCTTGCGGCAATCGGCAAATTCGTGGCGCCCTATTTTCCGGAGGCGGCGTTCCAAATCACCGGATCGATCGTCTCCTTCGGCTTCGTGACCATCCTGTTTGCGATGATGTTCAAGTGGCTGCCTGACACGGCGGTCGATTGGCGCGACGTTTGGCTCGGCGCTGCACTGACCGCCGCGCTGTTCGAAATCGGAAAATTTCTGATCGGCTTTTATGTTGGCAAACAGGCACTGGAATCGGCCTATGGCGCAGCCACTTCGCTCGTTATGCTTTTGATCTGGGTCTATTATTCCGCTCAAATCGTTCTATTCGGCGCGGAATTCACCCACGTCTATGCGAAGCGGCGCGGCCTGCCGCGTGCCGAACCTCTCGTCCATGTCTAGGCAGGCGGCATGATGCGCAAGATGCGGATGTCAGTGCAGCTTCGCGATTGCACCGCTAATGCTGATCCTCTTGGACGTGATCCGCTTGGACGTGATCCGCTTGGACTTGGGGGGCGACCTTGTCGCGACCTGAGCCGTCGAGCATCGCAAAGCTCATGACGACCAGTGCTCCAAAAACGGCAAGTGCCAGGAACAGCCGTACCGAGGGCTCTGGAATACGATGGAGAAGCCACTGGATATTGCTCATGGTTGTCAATGTTTCCAAGCGCGCTAATGTTCCTCTCGCCATGCGCCAAATTCGGCGCAGCCAGCTTTGCCGACGGCTACAAGCGCCGAAGTCTGTCGAGAGCCGGGGCCAGATCCGGCCGCGTCAATAACCGCGCGGGCTCGCGGGCTGGATGCTGTCTTTCGTTGCGTAGGTGACTTTACAGTGTAGACATTCGAACACGTATCGGTCGTCGGCGGGATGAGGCGCCCTGGTCTTTCTGCGCAACGTCATCGGTCGTCCGCACTTCGGACAATTCGGGTTCTGCGGCATAGGCGATATGCCTTTCCCTGCGACTAAGTCACGAGCGTTTGCCTCTGTTGCTCCGCACGACGAACAAGCTCTTGGGCGTCCTTGGCGTAATTCGTTTGAACGAAAAGGCAAAACGCCCGCAAGCGGCGCGAGATCGCGGCAAGCACCGTCTTTCTGCTTTTATTCGACCGCGCTTTATTCATTCAAGAAAAACGCCGGAACCCAACGCAATGTTCCGGTGGAACTTGCGGAGAGACGACGCGGCAGCGCGAGGAACCGCGCTAAATTTCCGGTGAAACGCGCAGACGGATTACTCGGCAGCCTCGGAGCTGAGCTTGTAGCGGTCGAGAGCGGAGCGACTTTGCTGCGACACGAGTTGAGTCTCGACATGACGGAGCCAGCGCAGCCGCAACGCGGCAATGCGATCCACGATCTCGCTGACGTGTTTGGCAGTGTATTTTTCCAACTTCTCTGGGGCGTCCATTTTGAACCTATGGCGCGAGCCTAATGACGACCGCAGCAAAACTTGAAAGCAGCGGGAAAGAAAAGCCCCAGCAGGGGCTGGGGGGCTTGGACTGGGGCTTCTGATCTTCGAGACCAAAACTCATCCCGTGACCATCGACATAACGCTCTATCGTCGAATTAGGTTCCCTTCATCGCCAAAAAGGAAAAGGCGGCCACATATCGTTGCAAGGTAACGGGCCCAATCGAGCGCTACCCCTATTGTGCTTAAGATTCGGATAGCCATATGCTTTACAAGAGACAAGCGGCGCTTGTCTGAAAGCTGCCTATAAAATCGAGACCTGGCCGAAGTCTCCATTCTCCCAATTGGCAGCACCAGTGCCGTCGGTAGGCACAGTACCTGCGACAACGATCTACGCTTGGCAACTTAGGCTTGGGCGCCTTGGGCTTGGGCAACAAATTCGCCCATCGCCAGATCGGCCTGGCCGATGACCTGTTGCGTACCGGAGCACCTGACAGTGATCGCTCCCCATTACATCAGTGAGCACAAATCCGACATGCGCGGCATCAAACCTGGCTGGTACGCGATTGAGGGTGACGGCAACATCTCTTCTGGGCCTTTTGCCAGCCGCCAGGAATGCGCCGAGCGAATCGCTCAACCGACGAGCGGGACTGTGGCATCTCAATTACGGCAAAGGCCAAACTGAAACACTTTCTCTATCGGCGTCCCACCGGTGCCAAGGCGGCCGGTTCGGATGTCAAAACGGGACCGCCCCATAAAGGATCGAGCGTCATGACAGAAACCAAAGCCCAGACAACGGATGGGTTGCGTGAAATCGCCGGCAAAGGCATTGCCCAGGCGAAGGTCAACGTCGACAAGGCCAAGGCGGCCACCAACGAAGGAACCGATCTCTTCAAGAATAGCTATGCGACCGCCGCCAAGGGCGCCACAGACTACAATCTCAAGTTCATCGAAATTGCGCGCGCCAATACCAACACCGCCTTCGACTATGCCCATGCAATGATGGCCGTGAAGTCCGTGCCGGAGTTCTTTGAACTGTCGACGGCGCATGCGCGCAAACATTTCGAGCTCATGACGGCGCAGACCAAGGAACTCACGGCGCTCGCCCAGAAAATGACAACCGATATCGCCGAGCCGCTCAAGACGGGTGTTACCAAGGCGTTCAACACTAGCATTGCCTGAATTACGGGCTGAACCGCCGCCGGAGCGCGAGCTTGGTCGGCGGTCAAGTCAGTAGGCAAGGTCATGGAGAACCAAAGTCATGGTCGAAAAAGTCACGCTCGAACAAGTGACGGTCGAGCAAGCCGCGGCCGAACAAGCCGTAGTCGAGTTCGATTATGACGCCGCGGCGGAGCTGTTCCCCAGCCGCAAACAGAAATCCAGGCGACGGCCGATCGGGTACAAACGGTTTGGGCACGCAGCGGACGCCATCCAGTTCGCCATCGAAGAGCTTCCGCCTGAATTTCTCCTGGGGGCTTGTCTCCAAGTCGACGAGGAGAGGTATGACGGCGGAGGAATTCGCCGCCTGTACGAGAGCAAGGACTATCCCTTGATCCGCGGCGCACAGGCTTAAGCGCGATGGCCACACGCTCGCCCGGCAAATCCGTCAGCTTCAGTCATCCAGTCGAGATGGTGGCTATCGACCCCCATGGGCTCCAGGCGGCTCAAGAACGCGACCGAATCCATGACGCTTAGTTTTCCGAATCAAAGCCGCTTTTATGATGCCACGCGGGGCGCCGTGCGCTTTTGGGGACACGACAGCGCCATGGAGGCATCGTTTTTCGTCAATGCCGATGCGTTGAAGGGAATTAAACCCGATACGCGGTCCGATGAGACTGGGCTGCTCAGCATTTTTGATTCGAACCGCAAATTGATCTATGCGATCGCAGCCAAGGTTTATGAGCGGGGCCGTAGAGGATCTTGCGACCTGGTTGCCGCTGATTTTCGCAATTGAGGCGGCGCCACCAGATGGCGTTCGATACCCTTTGAAACGCACGCAAACGCAAATGAAGCGATATAAACCACCTCGTCTGGCGCTCTGGTACTTGACAATTTCTCCAGCTATCGTCCTATGGCACACGCTTGGTTCATCTATTTCGCGTGTAGTCGGCAGGCACCGACGCGACGATTGAGCCAATCAGCTCCAGAAATTGCGATTCGTCCCTCCAGGAGCCTCTATCGCCGCAGCTTGTGCAAATACGCGTTTGGGGGCGAATCGGCCGCCGGCGAAAGCCGGGCCGCACCACGCATTTTACCCGCAACGACCAAGGAGTGAGCCATGCAAAATGGCCCAACGACAAATTCGGGCGCCCGCCCGCCCAGACCGCAAGCATCGTATGCTGGGCGCTCAAAACGGTGGCCATCGAACGCCGGCCGCCCCGACTCGAACAACTCGCAAAACGCGCAAAGAAACTATGAGCGGTATCTGGCGCTCGCCCGTACTGAAGTCCAAAACGGCAATACGGTCGAGGCAGAGAATTACTACCAATACGCCGAACATTATTTCAGATCGATGCGCCCGGACCCTGACGGGAAGTAAGACAATTTTTCGCGCGCCGCCCGCGGCAGCACAAGTCAGGGATCAGCCATGAATGACAAACTACCGACCTACCGTATCGAGATCAAAAATAGCGGCAAGCCGCCAGACGAAAACTTTGGGTGGAAAATTTACCGCAACCTTGATGTCTTACCCATTCTTCATTCACAGCAATTCTTCGTCTCTCGCATGGCGGGACTGGCTGACGCCAATCGCTCAAGGCGGCAACTGGTTGATAGCGACATGCAAAGTCAGACAACGAAAGCGCAGTGATTCCATCCGCGGCGGCGGCGACGATCAAGGTGAGCCATCGTCGAAAGGCGTAGCCGCTTATCCCTCAGGCTGGGCGGCCATCCCTATCGACCTCGATTTATGAAGACGTGTCTTGGGTGGCCGGCCGGAAGCGGTGATATGAGGAGGCCACTCGCACCGCTCCCGGGCCGGCCGAACCCCACGGACCCAGGAGATGCGGCGGACCTGAGCATTCCGTAGGGTTATCGAAAAAGATCGTACGGGTTCCCGGCCGTTCGCCCGGCGCTCGAGACATTGTTTAATTTGGCAATGTCGCCGTCATTGAAGGCTAGCGAAACGGCTGCCGGAATCAACGCCCAACGCTTCGCCAAAATCCGGAAACTGGCGTCAACCACAAAAATTGTGCTTACCGCTTAAGGCGTGAATTCGTAAACGTGACCGAGTTGACACCTTCCGCGGCTCGCGGATAATGAACTTACAGGTCGACAAGGCGACCTACGGTCCGCGTGAAGGGTTGAACCCGCCTCGTACCGCTTGAACATGTATCCATCCCTTCTTTCTTGCCCGTGAGCCGCGGACGCCGGGCGTAGAGAAAGAAGGTTGTCATGTCCAAGGCACTCCCGCCTCAGCCCCACATCGATTGGCTCAAGAAAACCGCCAAAGAGCAGCTTGCCGCGCTGCGCAGGCGCAGTCCGTCGGCAAAGCTCCATCAGGCCCAGCTCGCCGTTGCCAATGAGTATGGCTTTCCGAGCTGGCGCGCGTTGAAAGCGCGCGTCGATACGCTCAGTCTCGACGGCCAGATCATCGCCGCCGCCAAGGAGGGCCGCGCGCGCGATCTCGACAGATTGCTGGCGCAGCATCCACGAAAGATCACGGTGACCGGCAGCCAATGGAACCGACCGCTGTTGCATATTGCGGCCGCCGAAGGCCATCTCGATTGCGTCAACGTCCTGCTGCGGCGCGGTTTCGACATCGCCACGCGCGACACCCTCGATAACGCCACCGCGCTGCATTGGGCCGCGCAACATGGCACCGTCGACATCCTCAAGCGGCTGATCGATGCCGGCGCCGATGTCGACGGCGACGGCGACGCGCACGAGATCGGCGCGATCGGATGGGCGACCTGCTTCAAGGAGGTGCGCACCGCGGTGGCCGACTACCTGTTCGCGCGCGGCGCCAAGCCGACGATCTTCGCCGCGGTGGCGCTCAATCGTGCCGACCTGGTGCGCAAGCTTGTCGCCGACGATCCGACGCTCTTGCGCGTCCGCAAGATGAGCCGGTACGAGCACTATCGCACGCCGCTGCACCTGGCCGTGCTCAAGAACCGCCCGCAGATGGTCAAGCTGTTGCTGGAGCTTGGCGCCGAAGCGGCGGCCAAGGACAGCCGCGGCTACACGCCGCTGGCGCTGGTAACGCCAAAGACCAATCCGGCCATTGCGGCGAGCCTGATCGCGGCCGGCGCCGACCCCAACGAGCGCGCCGCAAACCGCTTCGAGAAGGCGGTGCCGATCCTGGCGGTCAGGAATATCGTGGCGTCGATCGGCTACTACGTCGACAAGCTCGGTTTCGAGAAGCAATGGGAATGGGGCGATCCTGTGGACTTCGCTTGCGTCAGGCGCGACGGGGTCGAGCTCTTCCTGTCGCTGAACGTGCAAGCCGGTCCGGGCAGCTGGATGTCCATTTTCGTACAAGACGTCGACGCCCTTTACGCGACCTACAAAAAGACCGGGGCTATCATTCGTCGGCCGCCGGCGGACTATCCGTGGGGCATACGCGAAATGACGGTCGAGGACCTCGATGGCCACTGCATGCGCATGGCCGGCGACGGTGGCGGCGAGAATCGTTCCGACGATTGAGCTTCTCGCGCCCGCGCCGCCGCTCAGGCGGCGTCGGGCACCACGCGGTTACGGCCGTCGCGCTTGGCGCGGTAGAGCGCCTGGTCGGCACGCTTGAGCACGCTTGAGGTGGTGTCGTCCTTGTCGCGCAGCGCCGCGATGCCGATCGAGATCGTCACCGGTATGACGCGCGCGCCTTGCTGGATGGCGAACGGCTCGGCGGCAATGCGCCGGCGCAGCCGCTCGGCGACCATGGCGGCGACCGCCATGTCGGTTTCCGGCATCACCAGGACGAATTCCTCGCCGCCGTAGCGGCAGGCGAGATCGATGCCGCGGATCGAGCGCTTGATGCGCAGCGCAAAATCGCGCAGCACGTCGTCGCCGGCATCGTGGCCGTGGCTGTCGTTGATGGCTTTGAAATAATCGATGTCGACGACCATGACGGTGAGCGGTTTGCCGCGCGATACCGCCTGCTCGACCAGTGTGGAGAGGTGACTTTCCATGTAGCGGCGGTTGAACAGGCCGGTGAGCGCGTCGGTGATCGCCATCTCGATCGACATCTGCACGTTGTCGCGCAGCCGCTCCGTGTAACGGCGCTTGCGCACCTGGCTGCGTACCCTTGCCAGCAATTCGTTCTTGTCGATCGGCCGCAGCAGAAAATCGTTCACGCCGATTTCGAGCCCGCGCACCATGCGCGCATTGTTGTCGGGCTCGGTGATGACCAAAATAGGAATATTCCGCGTGCGCTCGAGCGAGCGCAGTTGGCTGCACAGCCGCAGGGCGTCGAAATTCTCCAGGCCTAGCGAGACGATCAGCAGGTCGAAATTGCCGTCGGCGGCGCGAAACAGCGCATGGTTCGGATCGGTCTCGACCTCGACCTCCTGCTCCTTGCTCAGCATCGCCGCGACCCGTTCGTAGGACGACGGGCGGTCGTCGACGATCAGCACCCGGCCGCCGCGGCCGGTGTCGGCCAGCGCCTCGCGCTCGGGAGATTCGATGCCGATGTCGCGCGAGGTGAGCGCGCGCATGCGCAACTCGTCGACCACCATCTTGAGCCGTGCCAGCGAGCGCACCCGCGCGGTCAGCGCCAGCTCGGGGATCGGCTTGGTCAAAAAATCGTCGGCGCCGGCTTCGAGCCCGCGCACCTTGTCTGACGGCTGGTCGAGCGCGGTGACCATTACCACCGGAATATGGTGGGTGGCGGAATTGCTCTTGAGCCGCCGGCACACTTCGAAGCCGTCCATGTCGGGCATCATGACGTCGAGCAGCACGAGATCGCACTCGGCGCGCTCGCAGACCGCCAGCGCTTCCTGGCCGCTCATGGCGGTGATGACGTCGAAATACTCCGCCGACAGCCGCGCTTCGAGCAGCCTGACATTGGCGGGCACGTCGTCGACGACAAGAACGCGGGCGGTCATGGCGCACCTTCCGCGGCGCCGAGGAAGTGACGCACGGTTTCGATGAATTTTCCGACCGAGATCGGCTTCGACAGATAGGCCTCGCAGCCGCCTTGGCGAATCCGCTCCTCGTCGCCCTTCATGGCAAACGCGGTGACCGCGACCACGGGAATATGGCGCAGCTCCTGGTCGTCCTTGAGCCACTTGGTGACTTCGAGGCCAGACACTTCGGGCAGCTGGATATCCATCAGGATCAGGTCGGGCCGGTGCTTTCGCGCCAGATCGAGCGCCTCGATGCCGTTGCGCGTGCCGACCGTCGCATAACCATGAGCCTCCAATAGATCGTGGAAGAGCTTCATATTGAGCTCGTTGTCCTCCACAATCAGGACAGTTTTGGCCATCCCCGGTCCTTTGGCTGCCCCCAGCCGTAATTCCCAAGGCGGCGCGCGCTCCGATCTCTTAAACAGATGCGCCGTCGCCAATGTGGCAACCTAGTCCCGATTTGTTACGGAAAGGCAAATGGAACCCGATGAAAAGGCCCTCCTCTGCCACGCGGGAAGCCGCGGAAACACTGGCGATTCAAGCCCTTTCCTTCATCGCCGAAGAGCCGGAGAGGCTCAACGGGTTCCTCAATGCGACCGGATTGACGCCCGACCGGCTGCGTGAGTCGGCGAACGCGCCCGACTTTCTCGCCGGCGTCTTGGAGCATATGCTCACCAACGAGAGTCTCTTGCTCGCCTTTGCCGATAGCGCCGCCATCGATCCGGCCGCTATTGGCCGGGCGCGCAATGCGCTCGGCGGCAATTGGGAACGCGACATACCGTGATTTTGCCCTGAAGGACGTGCGGTGGCTTTGAGCTTCTGCCGCGACTGCCTTGCCGATGCGTCGCCGCTAGCCGCGCGCTGCCCGGCCTGCGGCTCGCCGCGCTTGCTGCGCCATGACGAATTGGCATCGCTCTCGATCGCGCACGTCGATTGCGACGCGTTCTACGCCACGATCGAGAAGCGCGACGACCCGACGCTCGCCGCCGAGCCGGTGATCGTCGGCGGCGGCCGGCGCGGTGTCGTCGCCGCGTGCTGCTATATCGCGCGCACCTACGGCATCCGGTCGGCGATGCCGATGTACGAGGCGCTCCGCCTGTGTCCGCATGCCAAAGTGGTGCGGCCCAATATGGAGAAATATTCCAAAACCGGACGCGAAGTGCGGGCGATGATGCTGGCTTTGACGCCGCTGGTCGAGCCGCTGTCGATCGACGAGGCATTCCTCGATCTGTCCGGCACCGAACGGCTGCACGGCATGTGGCCGGCCAAGGCCCTGGCGCGATTTGCCGCCGAGGTCGAGAAGACGCTGCGCATCACGGTGTCGATCGGGCTCGCTTGCAACAAATTCCTTGCCAAGATCGCCTCCGATCTCGACAAGCCGCGCGGCTTTGCCGTGCTCGGCGGCCGCGAGGCCGCGGCCTTCCTGGCGCCGAAGCCGGCGAGCTTCATCTTCGGCGTCGGCAAGGCCAGCATGGCGCGGCTCGCCCGCGACGGCATTCATCGCATCGCCGACCTGCAGCGGGTCGGCGAAATCGAGTTGATGCGCCGCTATGGCGAGGAAGGCCGCCGCTTGTCGCGGCTCGCCCGCGGCCTCGACGAGCGCACTGTGAGCGCCGACCGCGAAACCAAGAGCGTGTCCTCGGAGACGACCTTCGAGCGCGATCTGTCGGATTTCCGCACGCTCGAAAAAATCCTTTGGGGTTTGACGGAGGAGGTCTCGGCGCGGCTGAAAGCCAAGGAGCTCGCCGGCGCGACGGTGACGTTGAAGCTCAAGACCGCGGATTTCAAAATCCGCACCCGCGCCCGCTCGCTTGACTCGCCGACCCAGCTCGCCGGCCGCATCTTCGCCGCCGCGCGCGACCTGCTCAAACGCGAGGCCAACGGCACGCGCTTCCGGCTGATCGGCGTCGGCTCGAGCGCGCTGGTCACGTCCGATCAGGCCGATCCCGCCGACCTCGTCGACGGCCGCGCCGCCATCGCCGAACACGCGGTCGACCGCGTGCGCGCCCGCTTCGGCGACGACGCGGTGATCAGAGGGCTCGCGTTCGAGCGGCCCGAAGAAACTTAAGGCGCAGTCTCAAAAACGCGCAGGCAATGTGCGCTTTTCGGTGTAAAAGCACGCCGGAAGCAAAGAGGAAGAGAATGCGCCGTTTCAGTATCGCACTTTTCAGTATCGCACTTGCCACCCTTCTGGTCGCCGGATCGTCGCCTTCGTTCGCGCAATATCCCGATCACGTGATCCAGATCGTCGTCCCCTACACCCCCGGTGGTACTGTCGACCTTCTCGCGCGCGCGCTCGCACCGCGCTTCACCGCCGCATGGGGACAGCCGGTCGTCATCATCAATCGACCGGGCGCCGGCGGCAGCGTCGGCGCCGAGTTTGTCGCCAAGTCCGCCCCTGACGGCTACACGTTGTTCATCTCGACCAATTCACCGCTCACGACCAATCTTGCGCTCTATCCGTCGCTTGGCTACGAGCCGCTGCGCGATTTTGAGCCCGTCATCCTGGCCGGCGAGAACTCACTCGTCTTGGCAGCCAATCCAAAGCTCCCCGTAAAGACCATCAAGGAGCTGACTGCGCTCGCCAAGGCCAAGCCCGGCGAGCTCAATGCCGCCACATCGGGAAACGGCTCGACCGGCCATTTGTCGCTCGCGACTTTCAATAAGCAGGCCGGGGTTTCGATCACGCATGTGCCGTACCGCGGCGGCGTGCCGAGCTTGATGGCAGCGATAGCCGGCGAAGTGCAGCTCGTCTTCAGCGATGTGGTTCCGGCTGTGCCGCAGATCCGCGACAACCGATTGAGCGCGCTTGGCCTGACCGGCCTTCGCCGCGCCAGCATTGCCCCCGACATCCCGACATTCGACGAGTCGGGCCTGCCGGGTTTTAGCATCACGGCATGGATCGGCGTCGTCGCTCCCAAGGGCACGCCCGCCGACATCGTGCAAAAGCTCAACCTCGAAATCGGCCGCGCGCTCAAAGATCCGGAATTTGCCCGGCAAATCTCGGCGATCGGCATCGACCCCCTCGGCAGCACGCCGGACGAGTTTTCGGCTTTTCTCCGCAAGGAAATTCCGCGCTGGAAGCAAATCGTGCTGGATGCCGAGGTCAAGGTCGAGGGGGATCGTTGATTGACGATGACCCTTGGCGAGCTCACGATCAGACACGCAAAGCAAAAACCGTTCGCCGTGACCGGCTTTCTGCACGTGACGCGATGGCTGATCGCTTTGCTCACGGTCGCCGGCATCGCCGCACCCGCGCAGGCGGAAACATTCCCGAACAGGACAATTCGGATCATCGTGCCCTATGCGGCAGGCGGCAGCATCGATCTGACCGCGCGCGTCATCGCCAAGAACCTGCAGGAGCGCGTCGGGCAAAGCGTCATCGTGGAAGACAAGCCCGGCGCGAATGCGGCGATCGGCATCGAAGACCTGATGCGAAGCGAGCCGGACGGGCATACGCTGATCATCCTCTCCGATAGTCCCGTCACGATCAATGTGCATCTGACGCGGGTCAATTACGATCCGCTCACCGATTTGGCGCCGATCAGTAAGGTGGTGAGCAGCCCGCTGATCTTGACCGCCAATGCCCATGCGGGAATCGCTTCGATTGCCGATCTGGTCGCGGCCGCGAAGACCAAGCCCTTGAGCTACGGCGTTGCCGGTCTCGGCTCGTCGTCCTATCTCGCGGCCGAGTTGCTCAAGCGTGAGCTTGGGGTGACCATGCAAGCTGTGACCTATCGCGGCGGCGCGCCGGCGGCGGCGGCCATCGCGTCCGGCGAGGTCTCGCTGGGAATGACGGACACCGGTTCAGTCCTGCCGATGATCGCCAGCGGCCAGGTTGTCGCCTTGGGCGTGGCCGAGCCGGTGCGCTCGCGGGCCATGCCGAATATTCCGACGCTGCGCGAGGCCGGCGTTGCCGACTTCAGCGCCATGTCGTGGCTCGCGCTGTTCGCGCCACGCGGCACGCCGGACGACAGGATCGCCAGGCTCAATGCAGCTATTGCAAAGATTTTGGCGATGCCGGACGCGCAAAAGGTTTTGCTCGCCTCGGGCCTCGAGCCTGCCACCAATAGTCCGAGCGAGATGCGTGGCATTGTCGAAGCGGATTACGCGAAGTGGGGCCAATTGATAAAGACGCTTAAGCTCAAGGTCGAGTAATCCGCCACGCACCGCGCGGCGAACGGCTTCGCGCTTCGCTTATGACGGCGAGACGGTGTCTGCGTAGACGTCCGGAACGATCGGAGCTTTGTCCCAGTCGCTGACCGGATCATTGGCCCAGACCCATTCGGATGTTCCGTGAACGCTGCCTTTGCCGGAATTGATCAAATCCTTTTGTTCGCTGGCGTTACGCAGGTGCTTGAAGCGGGCATTGGCGAGCGATAAACGCTGCACGCCGTGGACCCGCGGAATCCGAATGCGGCGGAAATTCGCGAACGCTTCGACCGGATCACGGCAAGCGTCGAGCCAGCGCGCCAGGACATAGGCGTCCTCAAAAGCCTGGCAGGCCCCCTGCCCGGCGTTCGGCAGCATGGCGTGCGCCGCGTCGCCGATGAGCTGGATACGGTTGCGGCCCCAATTATTCGTCAGCGGCCGCGTGAACAGACCCCATTTCGAGCATTCGGTCACGATGCTCAAAAGTTTTTCCAGCCGCGGCTCCGGGTTCGGAAAGCTCAGGCGCATCTCGTCGGGATCGCCGCGGGTCGACCAGCCCTCCTCGACCCATTTGTCGGTGTCCTCTTGCGTGACGATGTTCAACTGCTTGTCGCCGCGGATGTAATAGGCCAGGAGATGACAGCCGGGGCCGACCCATTGGACATGTCCGGTCGGCTCGAGCACCGCGGGCGGCACATCGGCGCCGTTCAACAGCGCGCGCCAGACCATTTGCCCGGTATAGGTGGGATTATCCTGCCCGTAGAGCGCTTGCCGGATGACCGAGCGTACGCCATCGGCACCGATCACGAAATCGGCTTCGACTGCGGCGCCATTGGCGAAGGCAAGCACGACGCGGTCGCTTTTCTCCTCGATGCCAACGAGGCGATGGTCGAGATGGATCAAGCGGCGATCCAGCCCGCTCGCCAAAACATCCAGCAAGTCGGCGCGATGAAACGTATAATACGGCGCGCCGTATCGCTGCGCGGCTTTCAGCCGGTCGTTGAATTCGAGAAACTCGCCGGTTTGCATGTTGCGCGTGTAAATGCCCGGGGAACGCGTGCCCACGGCGGCGATCTTTTCGCCTAAGCCGATGGCGATCAGCGCCCGTGTTGCATTCGGCGCGACATTGACGGCGGCGCCGATTTCGCCCAAGGCGGGCGCCGCCTCAAAAACTTCCGCCTCGATCCCGACGCGGGCTAGCGCGTTCGCCGCGGCCAATCCCGCGAGCCCGCCGCCGACAATCACCATGCCTGCCATCGTCCGCATCACTCCACTTGTGCGCCGAACCGTCAGGAGCTTCTAAGCCGCTCCCAGCGCGCGGGTCGTGTCGTCGAACAGTTCGTCGACCGACATGCGGCGTGGGATAAGCTTCTGCTGGTGGCAGAAGTCGATGATGATGTCCAATATCGGCCGGCAAGCCTCGACGCCGAAACGATAAGGGTCGAGCTCACCGCCATCCGGCAATCCGGCGGCGCGCTTGCTGTCGTGCAGCTGGCGGAAGATGTCCTTGACGACGTCAGGTCGCGAGCGTGACAGCTCCTGCCTGACCACCACCATGTGATTGATCGGGACGCCGTGATGGCGCTCGGCCCATTTTTGCGCAACCGCGTCGGCGTCGGGAATAAGATGCTTGAGTTTCGGATCGGGCAGCTTGTCGCCGACGATGCCGGCGGCGACGTCACCGTCGAGCAGCATCTGCGTCAAATCCTTGCCTGGTGCCGCGCGCTTGACGATGGCCGGGTCGTGATACTCGGCGACATGGGGATCCTCGAAGGTGATCCACTCGACCTTGTCGATGTCGACGCCGTAATCGCTCGCCAGGATTCCGCGCACCCACGTCCCTGTCGTCACCGTATAGGCGCGAACGCCGACCCGCTTGCCGTTGAGCTCGGTCGGCTTGAGCGGGCCGCGCTCGGGATTGTAGGCGATGGTGTGATGCTGGCCGCGGCTCACCACCACGGCGGGCACCAGCACATAGGGCTTGCCGTAGGCCTTGGCCTGCAGATAGGTCACGATGGCCAATTCGGCGACGTCGTATTTGGCCTCGCGCACGACCTGCTTGAACAGGTTATTGGCGACCTTCACCTCGGCGAAATCGAAATCGACCAGGTCGGAATGGATCGCGCCGCTCTTGAGCGCCTTGGTGTTCGCATAGTTGCCCAACATTGTGTGCAGCTTGAGCTTTGTCGCGGTCGCCATGAGCTGGATTCCCTTGTCACTTTTTCACTTCGTTACTTGGCCAGAGCGGGATAGAGCGTGAGCGCGGTCTTGCCAAAGATCCAATCCTGATCTGACGCCTTGGCGAAGGCAAATGCCTTGCGCGCGGCGCCGAGGATTTCCGCCAGCGTGCCGGTCGAATTCGGAAAATTCGAACCCCAGGCAATCCGCGAGGCACCGAACGTATCGACGATCTTGCCGAAGAACGTTTCCGGCGTACCCTTGCCCCAGCTCTTGGGCGTCACGTTGACGGGCGTGATCTTCAGATAGACCTGCTTGTATTTGGCGAGATCGAGGAGCTCGGCGGCGCCGCTGTAGGGCGGCCCCTCCGCGAACGGCGCACGCGCCAGGTGGTCGAGGATCATCGTCACCTTTGGAAACCGATCCATGATTTGCCGCAACAGCGGCAAGCCTTCCTGCTTCATCTGCATGCAGACCGGAATGTTCTTGGCCGACGCATGCTCCCAGAACGGATAGGTTTTTGGATCGACGAACCAGGTGGCCTGATCCGGCAACGTCGAGCCGGTAGTGAACAGGCGCATGCCGGTGCAGCCGTGGGCGAGCCAGTGATCGAATGTCTTCACCGCATCGGGCGCCAGAACGTCGATGGAATAGACCCCGGTGAAGCGGGACGGCACGGCAGCGACCGCATCCGCCACATAACTGTTGTCATAGCCGTAAGCCGTGGAGGAATGCACGATCGCCGCCTTGTCGACGCCGGCGTCGTCCATGGCCTTGAGCAAGGTTTGATAGGTGGTCGGCCGCTCGCTCGACCAGGTCGATTGCGTGCCGCCAAGCGGCGCCAACGGATAACGCTGGGTATCGGGCGAGACGATGTGCGGATGGATATCGATGACGGACATGGGTGCTCACTGGTGGTTACGTTTACAGAATACTTTCAAAGATCGATATCGACAAACACCCGATCGAGTTGCGGGCGTGACGGTATCAACTCCTGCTGCACGCTATAGGTGACCAGGGCCTCGATGCTGGCACGGTTCGCAGCGATCCCGTAAGGCAGCGGATCGCTCATCAGCGACAGGAAGTTGCGATAGCGCTTGTCTTCCGGATTGTCGCCCTGACCGCGCTTGAGTTCCTCGAGATAGGGTTTTTTCGCCTCGACGAAGGCGTTCATCAGCGAACGCGCCAGCCACGGATGGCGCTTGATGTGCTCGTCCTTCACCACGATGAGACCGTGGATCGGGTAGATGCCGCTGTTGCGAAACCAATCGGCCTCGACCTTTTCGACATCGGCGATCAATTCCGGATAGGTATCCGCCGCGGCGGCGGCCGCGCTGGTCTTATCCCAACCGCCGATCGGCGGACCGGCGCGGCCGACACCCGCAGGCCCGGTAAATCCGGCTTGAATTTCGCCCGCCTTCATCATGCTCTGCAGGGATTTGCCTTCCGGCGCGTGCACCACGTTCGGCGGCAGCTTGAGCGTCGTGACATGCTCCTCGTCGTCGACCACCCAAGTCACCTTCGCGGAATCGAGCCCATACTCGTTGACGAAAATGCCGCGCGTCCAGACGCCGGTGGTGACCGAATAAGCGCGGACGCCGACCTTCTTTCCCTCCAGGTCCTTGGGCACCTTGATGCCCGCATCGGGGCGGACCACGAAGCCGCCGTGATGAAAGCGCCGCATCAGGAAAATCGGCAACGCGATATAAGGCGCGCCGAGCGCTCGCGCGATCATGTAGGTGGTCGGCGCCATCTCGCAGATGTCGAATTCCACGTCGCGCACCATGCGCCGAAACGCGCCGATGATCGGCACCACCTCGACGAATGCGGGCTCGACGCCCTCGATCCGGACGTCTCCCCATTTCAGGGCGCGGGTGTGGCCATAAGTTCCGATCGCGATCTTCAAGTTCGGCTGGTCCGCCATTCCATTCTCCCGATGCCGTTTTGTCGTGGTCCGCGCCCGGTTTGATCGCGAGCCGATCCGAAACCCTTAAGACGCGCTATTGTTTTGGAATGCCGGCTTTGTCGATAACGCCCCGCCACTTGGCGACGTCCGCCGCCATGCGGTCGTGCATCTGCTGTGGCGTGCTGGCGCGCGCCTCTATGCCGAGCCCGCGTGCCTTTTGCTGGAGGTCCGGTGCGGCAACGGCGCGGTTGATCTCACGGTTGAGGATTTGCACGACGTCATCGGGCAAGCCTGCGGGCCCGGCGACCCCGTTCCAGCTGGTCACGACATATTGGGGAAAGCCGCCTTCCTTCGCGGTCGGGATGTCTTTGAGCAAGGGGTCGCGTTCTTCGCCCGATGTGGCGACGATCCTCAGTTTTCCGTCGCCAATCTCGCCGACAAAGCCGGCGTAATAATCGAAGCCGAGGTCGACGTCACCGCGCAGCAGCGCCGTCACCAGTTCTGGCGTCGTACGATAGGTGACGATGGCGAAGTCGGCTCCCGTCACCTGCTCGAACAGGTACGCCGAAAGATTTTGCGTGCTGCCGGGATTGATGGCGCCGAGATTGAGCTTTCCGGGACTCTTCTTCGCGGCGTCGACGACGTCTTGGAGCGACTTGTAAGGCGAGCTGCCCGGTACGGCGAGCAACATCTCGAAACTCGCTGCCACCGAAACAGGCGTGAAATCCTTCAGCACGTCGAAGGGAAGCTTGTTGAAGAGCGAGGCACTGATCGCTTGGCCATTGCCGATCTCGCCAAGCGTGTAGCCGTCGGCTTGGGCGCGCAGCACCTGCGTCGCCGACACGATGCCGCCGGCTCCCGGGCGGTTTTCGATCACGAACTGCTGCTTGAGCTGGTCACCGAGCTTGTCGGCCAGTAACCGCATCGTCAAGTCGCCGACCCCGCCCGGCCCATAAGGCACGAATACGCGCACCGGTTTGGTCGGATAGTCTGCAGCCGCCAGCGCTCCGCCGGCGAGGATCGCAAAAAAGGCGGTCATCGCCGCAGCCAAGCCGAGTTGCGAGACTGGGCGCGCGCGCGTTCCGACGCTTGGCTGATATGTCATGCGCTCTCCCTAAACGGCACGGCCCTGTTATGGATCGACATGGGCTGTTGCAGCCTCGCGTCGGTCCGGGGTGTCCGCAACCGAAACTCTGGCACAGCCGCCGTGGCGGACCCCATCGAAATCGCGCGTGGTGCCATAAGTTTTTGCTATAAAGGCCGCGCGGTTGTTCCCGTGCCGCGGGCGTCCGACAAGGCATTGTTCCATGATTACCCGCGAAATTCCGTCACTGCGACAGCTGCGCGTCTTCGAAGCCGTCGCGCGGCTGGAGAGCGTCAGCGCGGCGGCGCGTGACATCCATCTTTCGCAGCCCGGGGTGAGCCAAGCGATCCGGGCATTGGAAAACGGACTAGGCGCGCAATTGTTCGAGCGCCGGCAATTCGGTTGCTATGTCACCGCGCTCGGAGCGATCCTCTTGCCGCGGGTGCGACGCTTCTTGGAATACCTGCGTTCGGCTTTGACGGAACCGAGTTCGCCGGCCGGGCGGCAAAGCATAGACGCCACGGTCAACAGGATGACTCGGCCGCAGCTCCAAAGCCTCATTGCCGTTTCCGAGAACCCGTCATTCGATGCCGCGGCGCGCTCTTTGCGGATTTCGCAGCCCTCGCTCCACCGCTCGGCCCGCGAGTTGGAGCGCGAGCTGCGGCGGAGCCTCTACCGACGCACCGCAACCGGCGTCACGACGACCCCATACGGATCCGAGCTCGCCAGAAGAGTTCAGGTTGCGCTCGGCGAGATCGAATACGGCTTGGATGAGCTCCAGGCGGCGAGAGGCAATATCGTTTCGCGGATCGCCATCGGCAATATCCCGCACTCGGCCACCCAGATCCTGTCCAATGCGATCAAGGAGTTCCTGTCGCGATATCCAACGGCCCGGGTACGAATCGTCGATGGTCATTACGAAGATCTGTTGAATGAACTGCGTGCCGGAAAGCTTGACCTCCTGTACGGCGTGTTGCGGCGGCCGGATTGGGCCGCCGACGTCAAGGAAGAGCTGCTCTTCGCCAATCACTACGTCGTGGTCGCCCGTAACGGACACCCATTGCATCGGCTAAAGCGCGTGCGCAATCGCGACCTGGCCAATTTCGGTTGGATCATGCCCGGCCCGCTCGCTCCACGTCAGCAGGCTTTGCATCGCATATTGGAGACCGTTTGCGCGGAGCCGAAGATCAGTCTTGAAACAACATCACTGCAGATCTACCGCACCATTTTGACGGCGACGGACCAGCTGACCCTGATGTCGAGATTTGAAGCGAAGCTCAACGACACCGGATCCTTGGCGCAATTGCCATTCCGGTCGCCGCATCTGCGCCGTTTCGACGGCATCGCCACCCGCATCGGTTGGCAACCCACGAATATCCATCTCGAATTCATCGCATTGCTGCGGGCCGAAGCGCGCGGTGCGGCGGCCGGCACACAGCCCAGGCCGTCGTCTCGCTCCCCGACTGAGAAAGCCAGGCGAAGAGCAACCGGCACGCGCGTCAAGATACGAACCGGCGTTAGAAAAGCGGCGTCTCACGTGAGATAAGCGGATGAATCGCTCCTCGCTCATACGTCCCCGAGACAAATGCGCGAGACGCAAAAACTGAGAGCCCGTCAATGGGAAGCAAGAAGCCCGTGCTGATCGTGGAAGACGACGTTTGGACGCGCCTGATCGGCGTCGTCCTCGATCCAGCGACCAGCCCCGGGCGCTGGGCTGCATTCGCGGATTTCATGTCGCCCGATTTGCCGGATTTCAGGGCCTGGTGTGACAAAGCCAAAACAGCCGCAAAATCCCTGCACCCCAGCGATGTCCGGCTGGTGAGGTCACAAGCCGAGCTGCAAGGCAATCTTGCGGCCGCAGACGCGATCGTCACCGAATCCTTCAAGATTGGCCCGGAGGAGCTCGCATTGGCGCCACGGCTGAAGGCCGTGCACAAATACGGCGCCATTCTGCGCAACATCGATGTCACCGCCTGCGCGTCGCACGGGATCAGGGTTTTGGCCGTGCGCCGTCGCGCCAACATCTCTTGCGCCGAGCACGCCTTTGCATTGATGCTGATGCTCGCCAGGCGGCTGGACGATCTGAATGGCTTGATCAGCGTTGAGCAGCTTGCCGCAGCCGGACGTTCCTATAGGCCCTTCGACACGCGCCACACGCCCGGAGCCAACTGGGGGCGATTCTCAGGGATGCGGTCTCTCAACGGCAGCACGCTCGGCGTCATTGGCCTGGGTGAGATCGGCCGCGAAATAGCCCTACGAGCCGCCGCGTTTGGAATGACAACGCACTATTTTCAGCGCACGAAGCTATCGCAAGACGACGAGCGCGCCCTGAACGTTTCCTATCGACCGTTGGATCGGCTGCTCGCCGACAGCGATTGGATCATCCCCCAGCTGCCGCTCGATGCATCCACGTCGGGTCTCATCGATCGCGGGCGGCTCAATAGGATGAAACCCGGCGCTTGCATTGTGAATGTGTCGCGCGCCGAGCTCATCGATCGGGCCGCGCTGCTGGACGCGCTGCGATCCGGCCGTCTGGGCGGCTTCGCGCTCGACCCGTTATACGAAGAGCCCGGTCGCCCCGATGACGAGCTGCTGTCGTTCGACAACGTCGTCCTGACGCCTCACATGGCGGGATCGCCGCGGTTCAACGGGTTGCGGGACATCGAAGACGTCATTGCGGGCCTCGCCGATGCGCTCGCGATGTAGCACGTCCGCTGGCCGGTGGCGGCTCAGCGTCCTGCCGGCAGCCGCTGCTTATAATTCTGCCAGGGCCGATCCGCGTCGAAATTCTCGGCGGCGTTGGTCGCCAATTCCGCATCGTTCAAGGTCGTGATTTTGGGGCTCAGCGCCAGCGCGGCGCTCTGCGCTTGCGCGTCGATATGGGTGTAGAGGGTCCGCACCGTCGCTTCCCGTACCGAACGACCGACGACGGTTTCGCCGTGGCCGCGCATCAAGACGACGGGGCCTGTGCCAAGCTTTTTGGCGAGCGCATCGCCCAAAATGGCGTTGAGCACCAGCATGCCGCGCTTGTTCTCCGGCTCCGACGCATTGGCCTCGCGCACTTCGAACAGCGGCACCTCCGGCGGCAGGAAGCCGGCCTGGGCGAGCACGGGCTTGAGTGAAATGCCGGTCAGGCCGAAGGGAATGACGGCGAGGTCATGGGTATGGATGACGGACTGAACGTCGCTACGCGCCTTGTACACCTCGCAATGGATATAGCGCTCGCCGTTCAGGCGCGGTGCATTGGGATCGACAGGCTTGCAGTCCAATCCGACTTCGACGATGTCGGCGCGGGACACCAGCGCCGGCGGCATGGCGCGCGGCATGAAGAAATGATCGGGATTTTTCGCCGAGCGCGCGCTCACATGGCCAAAGCTGTCCAAAATTCCTTCGTTCGTCAGGATATGACTGGCCGTGATGACATCTTCAATGCGGGCCTCGTCCGCGTCGCTGGATCCAGGGTTTTGGGCCTGACACGGATACGAGAAGCTCGTCACAGCCGCCAGCAACGCGCAGCTCACAACGGCGTCCCGCATGCTCTCACTCCTTGATTTAACGGGACGGGCGCCGCTCACGGGCAAGGTTTTGGCTCTTTGAGCTCCAGCGATGAAAGCTTTCCGCTCACCACGAAATCGTTGTAGTCGAGCACCAGGGCACGTGAAATACCGTTCTCGTAAAGCTCGAAGCCGATGGCGTAAGTCGGTGCTGCTTCGTTGTTTTCCGCTTTCTTGCCCTTGTCGAAATAGCTGATCCTGACCGGCCAGCGCGCGACGCCCGCGAGCTTGGTGTCATTGGCCGCGGCATCGTCGTGCTGATGCTCGTCGGGCCCGATCTTGTGGCCGATCACGGTGAGCGTATCGAACACCTTCTCGCCGGTCTCGGAGCCGTCATAGACCGGAAAATCGAGGATGGTCTTGCCGGCGCGCGCCGCTTCGATCACCCGCACCATGTGCTCGGTCGGGAAAACCACCTTGGCGTCGAGATTGAGATTCTTGTGATCCGGCTTTGAGAGATCCACGACCGTTTGCTCAGGCCCACGCTCGGCGTGGCCGTCGACGGAATCGACCAAGTTCTCGTCGACGAAATTCTGAGAGGTGAATTTGAAGCTCTTGGCGTCGGCGCCCTCCCAGGTGGTCGAGCGCAGGTCGCTGGTGGATTCCTTGTTTTCGCCGGAGTCCACTTCGGAGACCTGGCGGAATTCCAGCGCGTAGCCTTCGCAGGCATTGCCGCCGAAATCGTAGAGGATGCGGCCGCGCACGCCTGCGACCTGCGAATTGCCGCGGGTCTTATCGAGCGACAGATCGTAGACCGCCCGGTGCGGCACGAGCGCGATCGGGGCATCTTGCGCGCAAGCGCCGGATGCCGTTGCCAGCAGGATCACGGCAACGGCTGTGCCCCGCGGCGCGAACGCATAATCCACGGCGATGAACCCTTTCACACAGCTTGCTTGCGGTATCGGCCCGCCCCGTGCCGATCCCCTCATGCGTCTCTTTTCGATCCCGGATTGCGGCGAAGATAGGGACGTGGCCTGCCCGCTGCAACCGTGATCCTTGGCCGGGCCGGCTTGCACGGCCTCTTCCGATCGGTCAAGAAAGCCGCCTGAAATTTGCCAGCCGAAACCGCTTGGAGGACGCCATGGCCGGAACTGTGGAAGGCAAGCTCAATGCGATCGGTATCACGCTCAAGGAGCCGGCCAAGCCGATCGCCAATTACGTGCCCTACGTGCGCACCGGCAACCTGCTCACTGTCTCCGGCCAGCTTTGCTTCGGTGGTGATGGCAAACTCGTCGCCACCGGGCAACTCGGCGCCGGCGTCTCCATCGAGGACGGCCAGAAGGCGGCGCGGGCCTGCGCCATCAGCCTCATCACCCAGGTCAAGGCGGCACTCGGCGATCTCGACAAGGTCAAGCAGGTGGTGCGGCTCGGCGGCTTCATCAATTCGGCGCCGGGCTTCACCGATGGCCCAAAGGTGATGAACGGTGCCTCCGATTTGATGGTCGACGTCTTCGGCGACAAGGGTAAGCACGCGCGCTCGACCGTCGGCGTCGCGGCGCTGCCGGCCGATGCCGCCGTCGAAGTCGAGGGCACCTTCGAAGTCTCCTGAAAAACGGTGTGGACCTCGCTCGATTGGCTGATCGCCCGGCCGTTTGCCCATCGCGGGCTGCATGACGCAGCGCTGGGCATCATCGAAAACACCGCCGGCGCGGTGCGCGCGGCGATCGCCGCCAATTACGGCATCGAGATCGATGTGCAGATCTCAGCTGACGGCGAGGCCATGGTGCATCACGACGACGTGCTCGGCCGCCTCACCGAAGGCGAAGGCCGGCTCGACAGCCTGACCGCCGCCGCGCTCAAGCGCGTTCCGTTTCGCGACAGCGACGAGCGCATGATGACGCTCGGCGAGCTGTGCGATCTCGTCGGCGGCAGGGTCACCATGCTGGTCGAGATCAAGAGCCGGTTCGACGGCGATACCCGCCTGCCCGCGCGCGTCGCCGACATTTTGGCCGGCTATCGCGGCGCCGTGGCACCGATGTCGTTCGACCCACGGCAGCTCGCCGTCCTGCAGCAGAAGGCGCCGCAGCTCGTCCGCGGCATCATCGCGGCAAAATACCGGCCGCATCCGTATTGGGACTTGATGCCCCTGTGGATGCGCCACGGCATGGGCTACCTGGTCACGGCCTTGACGGCGCGGCCGCAATTCGTGGCTTATGGGGTTGCCGATCTGCCGGCGCTGGCACCATTGTTCGCGCGGCACGTTTTAAGCATGCCGTTGCTCACCTGGGCGGTGCGGACGCCGGGCGAGCGGCAACGTGCGGCACGCTGGGCCGACCAGATGATTTTCGAAGGCTTTCGGCCATGAACGACATGCAAGGCCAGCCTATGCCCCGTCATGAGCGAGACCGCGCGGAGCTGCGGGTCCACGCGGTCGGCGCCATCGGCCAGGTACCGGCGGCGGAGTGGGATGCCTGCGCCAATCCTACAAGCTGTGCGGCGACCGTCGCTGAAGCTCAAAGAATAGATCAGGAAAACGTCTATAATCCTTTCATATCGCATGATTTTCTGTCGGCGTTGGAGGAATCCGGCTCGGTCGGCGGCCGATCCGGGTGGAAGGCGCAGCACCTCATCGTCAAAACCGCCGACGGCGCGCCGCTCGCCACCGCGCCCTGCTACGTCAAAAGCCACTCGCGCGGTGAATATGTATTCGACCGCGGCTGGGCCGAGGCCTACGAGCGCGCCGGCGGCAGCTATTATCCAAAACTCCAGGTCGCCGTGCCGTTCACGCCCGCAACCGGGCGCCGGCTTCTGGTCAAGCCGGGCCCCCATGCAGATATCGCCCGCCAGACCGTTGCCGCGGGCTTGATCGAGCTCTGCCGGCTCGATGAGGCTTCCGGCGTTCATGTCACCTTCGCCACCGAGCCGGAGTTCAAATTCCTCGGCGAGCGCGGATTCCTGCAGCGCACCGACCAGCAGTTCCACTGGGAAAACTCCGGCTACGCCACGTTCGACGATTTCCTTGCCGCGCTTTCGGCGCGTAAGCGCAAGACCATCCGCCGCGAACGGCGCGATGCCTTGGCCAACGGCGTCACCGTGCATTGGCTCACCGGCAGCGAGCTTACCGAAGCGGCGTGGGACGCGTTCTTCGATTTCTACATGGAGACCGGCTCGCGCAAATGGGGCCGGCCCTATCTGACGCGCGAATTCTATTCATTGGCCGGCGACAAGATGCGCGACCGCATCGTGCTGATGATGGCCAAGCGCGCCGGGCGTTGGATCGCCGGCGCCATCAACTTCATCGGCTCGCACACCTTGTTCGGCCGGCATTGGGGCGCCATCGAGCATCACCCGTTCCTGCATTTCGAGCTGTGCTATTATCAGGCGATCGATTTCGCGATCGCGCACAAGCTCTCGACCGTCGAGGCCGGCGCCCAGGGCGAGCACAAGATCGCCCGCGGCTACATGCCCAAGACCACCCATTCGGCGCACTACATCGCCGATCCGGCATTGCGGCGGGCGATCGCCGAATACCTGGTGCGCGAGCGCGCCTATATTGCCGCGGCCGGCACCGAAATGGCGGCGATGGCGCCGTACCGCAAGGATCTGGTTCTCGATCCGGAATAATCGATGACGATCACCGTCGAGTGCGTAAGCCGCGGAGGGCGCGATGCCGAGCTACGATCCGAACAACATCTTTGCCAAAATTCTGCGCAGCGAATTGCCGGCCCACAAGGTCTACGAGGACGACAAGGCAATAGCCTTCCTCGACATCATGCCGCAGGCGACGGGCCACACGCTCGTCGTGCCCAAGTCGCCAGCCCGCACCATCCTCGATATCGCACCGGACGATCTCGCCCACGCCATCAAGGTGGCGCAGAAGATCGCCAAGGCCGCCGTGCCGGTTTTTGCCGCCGACGGCCTGACCATCATCCAGTTCAACGAGCCGGCCAGCGGCCAGACCGTGTTTCACCTGCATATCCACGTCATTCCGCGCAAAAACGGCGTGCCGCTGCGGCCGCACGGCAGCTTCAAGGAAGAGCCGAGCGTCTTGGCGGACCAGGCGGCAAAGCTCGCCGCTGCGCTCAAGGGCGCGTGACGGTCATTGCGAGAAAAGCTGAGTTCAGCCCATCCGCCCGCGCGAGACGCGCTCGATCTCGGCGCGGACCAGGCGCTCCACCATGCCGGGGAGATTGTCGTCGAGCCAGGCTTTGAGCATCGGGCGGAGCATTTCGCGCACGAGATCCTCGAGCGTGCGGGCGTTCTGCACCAGCACGGTTTGGGCGAGCGTGTTGAAGGCGGAATCGACCGCCGCGCTGGTCACGTTTGACAGGAGTTGGTTGCTGCGCCCGTCGCCGCGATACGGATTGTCCTCGCTCGGCGACGGAGCGCCCGCCTCCGGCATTTGAGGAGCGGACATTTGGGGAGCGGACATCGGCATTTGCGGCGCGGGTCTTTCCTCTTCGTAGCCGACGTCGAAACTGCCGTCGATGGTGCGGAACTGCGACGCCGGATTTGGCGCCGGCGCAGCCGGCATCGGTGCCGCCATCTGTTCGGTGAGATCGAGGATATCGGCGGCCTCATCGTCCTCGTCCGCCATCGGCTCGGGATCCGCAGCGATGGCTTCGGCGAGACTCGGCTCAGGTGGCGTGACGCGCGGCGGCGTCGGGGGGGGCGCTTGCGGCGGCGGTGCAGGCCGGGCGGCCGCAGCCGGCGCCGCGGCGGTCTGCGGCGGTTCCGCCGGGCGCGGCGCGGTTTTGTTGGCGTCGTCGTCGGCGATGATACGGCGTATGGAGGCGAGAATTTCCTCCATCGACGGTTCCTGGGATTTCGCCGGTTGCGTCATGCGCGCATCCTCGCCCGTTCGCTGTCGCCCCCCAGACACCGGCCGCCGCAAAGCCATGAGCTTCAAGTCATGAGCTTCGGCCGGCGCGTCGGCGGCGAATCATCGGCGGCAAGTATGGAACGCCATCGGCGATTATGTCATGCCAAGAATCGAAGGCAAACAACGATTTGTGGACATCGCGCGCGGCGGCTTCGCGGATCGCGCGGCCTAGGCCCTGATCCGCTTCAATTGAAACGGATCAGGGCCTAGATTTCCCTTTTGAGCATGATCTTATCCGACCTTCATTCGCCCGCCGAAGCGGCTTCGCGAAGGCGGGAAACCGGCTTCCACTTTTCGGGATCATGCTCTAGCGGCCGTCGGGGATACGGACGCCGATCCAGGCATCGCGCACTTGTTGATAGTGCACCTGCGGATCGTAGATCGTCACGTTGAGCCCGAGCCGCGGCATCGACAGCCCGCCGACCGCCGCCAGCAAGGTATATGACGCCACCACGCGATCGTGCTGCGCCGTGACCAGCGCGACGCGGGCATTGACCAGCTCCTGCTGGGCGTTGAGCACGTCGAGCGTGGTGCGCTGGCCGACGCGAGCTTCCTCGCGCACGCCGTTGAGCGCGATTTCGGCGGCGTTCACCTGCGCGGTCGTCGACTCGATCTCCGCCTTGGCGGCGTCGAGCTGACCCCAGCTCTGCACCACGGTGGCGCGGGCCTGGTCGCGGTTGACGTCGAGATTGAGCCGCTGCTGGCCCAGCGTCTCCTTCGACTGCCGGATGGTGGAGAACTCGCCGCCGCCCTGATAGAGCGGAACCGTCAGCGTGCCGATGACCGAAGCCAATGTTTGCCTGTTGATGGCTTGGGTTGGGTCATAGTTTCTCGACGCGCTCGCCGCCACCGCAAGGTTCGGATAGAGCGCGCCTTCGCTGACCTTGACACTGAGCTCGGCAATGTCGACGCCGTACATCGCCGCCGTGACCGAGGGGCTCAGCTGCTCGCCATCGACGATCGCCCGCGCCAGCGTGTTCGGCGAGAACCGATCGACCGGGCTGCCCGGCGCGAGCTTGCCCGGATCGACGCCGATAACGCGGCGATAGTTCGCCGCCGAGGTCACCTCGTTGGATTGCGCGTTGAGCAACTGGCCGCGCCCGGCGGCAAGCCGCGATTCCGCTTGCGCGACGTCGGTGCGCGTCACCTCGCCGACATTGAAGCGGTCGCGCGTCTGTTTCAGCTGCTCGGTGAGCACTTCGACGTTGCGCCGGTTGAGCTCGAGGATCGCCTGGTCGCGCAGCAAATTCATGTAGGCGGTCGCGGAATCGAGCAGCACCTGCTGCTCGGTGACGCGCAAGGTCTCGCGCGCGCCCATCACCTGGCTCTCGGCCTGGCGCACTTTGTTGGCAGTCTGATTGCCGTTGTAGAGCGTCTGCGTCGCGGTCGCGGCAACGCCGCGCTGCTCATAGGGCTCGGCGAAGTTAGTGTACTGGACGGTATTCGGAAACACCGACTGAACGACCGTGTGCGCCAGCGTATTGGAGTAATCGTAGCCACCATTGGCGGTGACGCTCAGCTTCGGGCGATAGCCGGACAGAGCTTGCGGAACGTTCTCGTCGGTCGCGCGCAACGACGCGCGCTGGGCGTTGAGCGAAGGATTGTTCTGATAGGCTTGCACCAAGGCCCATTCGAGCGTGTCGGCGGCCGCGCCGGCGCAGCCGATGCCGAATACGGCACCTGCCAGAGCGAGGCTTGCTATGGGCCGATAAAACAGCGCCCGCAGTCCCCTGCCACTCATGACCCGCACAACGCTCCCCGTCCCACCCTGCCGGCTCAACCCGGCAGACCTTCTGCCCGAAAAACGGCCGACATCCCCCGCCGCCAACGTGGCAGACGGAGCCGAACACGGAACACTATGCGGCTGGAATGCAAGGTAAAACCCCCGCAAGGGGGACAACTTTCAGAATTCTGGGACTTGGCACATAAGCGCCACAGGTGGTGACCCAGGCCTGCAACTGCTGCCCGATCCGAACGACCCGAGATCGGCCATTCCGGCCTGAGCCCTTTCGCGCCAAGCCCTTAAAAGACGAATGCGGGCGGCGCGACAAAGCCCGGCAGCACCGGCGCCGCCGCATCGAACACCGGGCGGCCGACCAATTGGCCTTCGATCTGGCGGTAGATCATCGCCTTGCCGGTGGCGCCGCGGCCGAAAATGCAGGCGAGCCGGCCGTTCGGCTTCAATTGGCGACCAAGTGTCTCAGGGACGATCTCGGTTGCGCCGTTGAGCAAAATCACATCGTAGGGCGCCGCCGCCGGCCAGCCGGCGGTCAAAGGTGCCGTCGCGATCGTCACATGACTACCATCGGTCGCAGCCAGCGTTTCTTTCGCCTGCCGCGCCAGCGCCTCGTCTTCTTCCAGCGCCACCACCGCGCCGGCGAGCCGCGCCAGGACCGCCGACGAATAGCCGGTGCCGCAACCGACATCGAGCACAATGTCGTCGCTCTTCACCCGAGCCGCCTGGATCAACTTGGCGAGCACCATCGGCTTGAGCAGCGCGCGGCCGTCGCCGATGGCGATATCGCCGTCGCGATAGGCCTGTTCGGCGAGCGCCACCGGCACGAAGCGCTCGCGCGGCAGCGCCAGCATGGCGGCGATCAGGTCGAGGTCGGTGACGTCGGCGGTGCGGACCTGCCCGTCGACCATCATCCGGCGCGCCGTTGCCGTGTCGAACATGAATTCGGTTCCCATATCCGCCGGGCGCTTTGTGCGGCAGGGTCCGGCAAAACGCAAGGTCCCGCAAAACGCATGCTTCGGCTGCGACAATCGCGGCGCGGCGGCGTTAAGGCTCAAGCTACGATTTTGCCCGTAGCGTTGCCCGCAGGGGGCCGTTCCTTTATAGAGCGGGCATTACGGGCACCGGTTGCAACCACGCCGGCGCCCCTCGAGGCCACGTGGCGGAGTGGTTACGCAACGGTCTGCAAAACCGTGTACCCCGGTTCAATTCCGGGCGTGGCCTCCAACAATTTCAATAACTTAGTTTGGGCGCGGCGGCTTAGCGACCTTAGATCACCGCAGTTGCTTATTGAGAAATTCGCTTGTCCGGCCGTTCGCCAGCGTTGCCGCCGCGGCGTTGTAGTGCAGGCCGTTATGCCGGGAGAACGCGTGACGCTGGCCCGGATAGCTGTAAACGGTCGCGTTCGGCTTTTTTGCAAGCGCCGCTTTGATCTCGGCCTGCGCCGTCTTTGAGATGAATTCGTCCTCCTCGCCGAGATGCATCAGCAACGCGGCGCGCAAGCTGCCAACTTCGCCAAGATATTTCTCCGTGTCGCCGCCATGATACGCAACGGCGGCATCCACCTCATGGCGAGCGGCCGTGATAAAGGCCATCAACGCGCCGAGGCAGTAGCCTTGCAGGGCAACCTTCCCGGTCGACTCGGGTAACTTGGTAGCGGCGCGGATCGTTTGCGCGATATCGCTCGCGCCTGCGTCGCGGTCATAGGCCCCGTAAAGCCGGAGACCGTGTTGCCAGTCGGCTTCGGACCTTACGTCAAGATCGACGTCAGGCTCCTGCCGCCAGAACAGGTCCGGCGCGATCGCGATGAATCCCTGCTTTGCCAGCTCATCGCAGGTCGCCCGGATGTCGGCGTTAACGCCGAACAATTCCTGGAGAACGACCACCGCCGGCGCGGGCAACTTGGCGGGCCGCGTGATGTAAGCATGGAACGTTCCATCCGGGGACTCGATGGTCATCTGGTTTTCCATGGCGCTCTCCCGGTGAATGAGATCGGCCCGCTTTGGGACGCATTCACGCGTCCCAAAGCAGGAAGCAGCGGAAGCGTCCCTCAATGACCAGCCGGTGTGCCGGCTGCGGCTTCCTCGATGAGCTTGGCCGTTTCTTTCGCATGAGACATGTAAGCGACGTGGCTCGAATTCACTTCGACCGTCGTGGCATGGGCGCGCTTCGCCATCATGCGCTCCTGCTGCGGATTGATGGACCGGTCTGCGGCGGCGACCATGTACCAGGTGGGCTTGGTCTTCCACGCGGGGTTCGTGACCTTGTGGGTGAACGAGTCGGTGGAGATCGGCACCTGCGATATGGCCATGAAATGGGACACGGCCGGTGGAACGTCTGCTGCGAAGTCGGCCGCGAAATGCGCCTGTTCTATCCACCAGTTGCCGTTGCTGTCCGGCTTGAATGCCGTGGAGGCTTGCGGCAGCGCCTGTTCGATCGACGCACAGCTCTCACCGTCATCGAGCGCGAAGGCGGCGATGTAGACCAGCGCCGAAACCTTTGGATTGTTGCCGGCCTCGGTGATGATGGACCCGCCATAACTGTGGCCCACCAGAACCACCGGCCCGTCCATCGCGTCGATGGCCGCCTTCGTGTATTTTTGGTCGTCGGCGTAGGAGGTCTCGGGGGGCTGCGCCACCGACACCGTATAACCATCCTTCTCAAGGATCTTGGCGACAGCTTCCCAGCCGGAGCCGTCGGCGAATGCGCCATGGACCAAGACTACGTTTTTGATGGGCGCCGCCGAAGCAGATTCCAGAGTCCCACCGGCCAGCGCGGCGGTGAGCACGGCAATAACGCAAAGCCTCTTCATGACATCTCTCCTGTTAGCAGCTTCAGTGACCCTTCCCGTGTTCGACGACCCTAGTTTTGCGCAAATGTTATCGCCCCAAGCGCGCGCAAAATTGTACGAATTTGCCCGCTTTGTAAGATTCGGCTGAAAAATCGCTGCGGCGGACAACGCCGCTTGCGAATTGCCGTTGTTTTTATGATCATGGGGCGTTTATCGTGCTTCCCGTCCGGGACGGGTGGATGCTCGCGTTGAGAGCGCGAGAGTGTTTGTCGCTCACGAAAATTAATTGCCGCTTTAGCAACTGTTATGGAGGCAATGATGGGTGTGGATGCGATCGAGGACGACCTTGCTAAGCGCTTCCGGATCGATCGTCCGCCGACACTCTTGGCGCGAAAAACTTCAAAAGCACGTATCGGTTTTTCGCGCATGCGGAGCGGTCGTGCGTTGCGTGGCCGTTCGCTGGCCGTGTCACCCGAAGAGTCTTTTGCTTTCCATGTTCCGCTGTCGGTGCCGTTTTTCTCGAACTTATGGACCGCGGGACGGCGCAGAGAAGTGCCCGATCTGCGTCTCGGCGATGCACAGCTGGTTGACCTCGGCGACAATCCGGTCGTCAGTTTGGATATCCCTTTCGATTCACTTCGCTTTTACATCACGCAGGTTGCGCTCGATGAGATGGCCAATGAAGCCGGAATTCGCCGGGTGAAAGGGCTTTATGCGCCGAATTTTGGCGCCCGCGATCTGGTCATGTTCGGTCTGGCGCAAGCGCTCGCCGGCGCGATTGAGCAACCGGGCGACGGAACCGCGATGTTTTCCGATTGTGTCGCGCTTGCTTTTTTCGCTCACATTGTGCGTGCTTACGGCGGCGTCCCGGTCGGGGGACGGAACGCCCGCGGCGGGCTTGCGGCGTGGCAGCTGCAACGCGCCCGTGACTTCATCGATGTCAATTTGGCACACGATCCTTCGATCGCAGAGATTGCGCATGAGTGCGGACTGTCGAGCGGCTACTTTGCGCGGGCGTTTAAACGGTCGACGGGTGTTCCGCCCTACCGGTGGCTGACCAAAATGCGCGTCGAGCGCGCCAAAGACCTTTTAAAGGACCCACGCTGCGAGCTCGCCGATATTGCCCAGCTTTGCGGCTTTGTTGACCAAAGCCATTTCACGCGCGTTTTTTCCAGGAGCGAGGGTTACAGTCCGGGCCGCTGGCGCCGCCTTCACCGCCCATCGGCGCCGGCGTGAGACCTCCCGCGCGGCCGGCCCGGGCTTCATGAGCTACGCCAGCGCAAGGGCGCGGCTCCGGCCGGCCATTGCCGGTGTCATCGCCAAGGGCGGCGAGCGCCCTAACCTCCCGGCCACCCGCCGGGTGTTTGATTGAGGCATGCAACCGGGACCAAGAAAATTGCCACCCGACGCCATAAACGGGGCGGTACGAGCCGGGATAGCCCCCTGCCCCGTACGTTGAAATATCAGCACAAATAGGACACGACGGATCGCCGCGGGACTAGTCGGGATAGCTCTTTAGAACCGCAACACCATGTACCCCGGTTCAATTCCGGGCGTGGCCTCCAACCTTCGCCCGCGCAGCGAAGCGAAGGTTGCCCGCCGAAGCCCAACGGCCGAAGGCGAGCGAGCTACGGTCGGCAAGCTGACCCAGGCAAAGCCAAGGCAAGCGGCCCGGGATTTCCACCGCTTTGTTGCTTTCAAAGCCCGCCCGGCTTTGTTATACGCGTTGCGCGCACGACAGCTGCTGTTCCCCGGTAGCTCAGCGGTAGAGCAACCGGCTGTTAACCGGTTGGTCGCTGGTTCGAATCCGGCCCGGGGAGCCAACGCCTGTTCTCATCTGTTCACCACTGTCCACAGCCGTCGAAAAAACTGTTGAGCGATCAATGATATCGCTGAACGGCCGTCCGCCGCTGTGCATAGTCATCCGTGAGCAGCCAGAAATTTTGTTGGTAGATTTGTTGGTAGATCCAGCCAGACGACGATGGAGGCTCCTGATGAATTCCTAACCAAGGAGCCACCCATGGCACTGACAGACACGGTCATCCGTAACCTCAAATCCGAGCCAGAGCCCTACAAGAAGAGCGACAGTGAGGGGCTTTACCTGCTGGTTACGCCGGAGGGGTCCAGGCTCTGGCACCTGGCATACCGCTTCGTCGGCAAGCAAAAGACGCTCGCGCTCGGTCCATACCCAGTGGTTACGCTGGCGATGGCGCGCGAGGCCAGGGTCGAAGCAAAGCGCCTGCTCGCCCAAGGCGTCGATCCGTCCGAAAAGCGCAAAGCCGACAAACGTGCTGCTGCCGCGGCGCGGACGTTCGCCGAGGTGGCAGATGAATGGTTCGCCACCAAGCGCGAGCCCGAGGCGAAATCCGAGGCGACCCTCAAGCGCGATCGCTGGCTCATTCGTGAGTTGAAATCCGAGATAGGGCACCGCCCGATCGGGGAAATTGAACCGCCCGAATTGCTGCGCGTCCTGAAAAAAGTCGAAGCCCGGGGGCAATATGAGACGGTTTCGCGGATGTGCACCCTCGCCTCGCAAGTATTCCGTTTCGGCAGTTGGAACGGCTACTGCACTCGGGATACGGCGGCCGATCTTAAAGGCGCCCTCACGTCGCCGAAGAGCACGCCCCGCCCCGGCCTGACGGACCCCGCTGCTGTGGGAAAGCTGGGCCGGGTGATCAATGGCTACATCGGCAAGGGGCCTCTCGTCGGATGGGCCCTCCGTTTCCTCTCGCTCACCTTGGTCCGCCCTGGTGAGGTGGCGAAAGCGGAGTGGTCGGAGATCGACTTCGAGAACCGGGTCTGGACGATCCCGGCAGCGAAAATGAAGATGCGGCGCGAACACCAAGTGCCTCTGTCGCCGCAAGCAGTTGATGTGCTGATCGCCGTTAAAGCCATCAACGGTAGCCGGCGATATGTCTTCGCCACTTACGAGGATAAACCGCTGTCTGGAAATACTTTCAATACCGCGCTGCGCATCATGGGTTACGACACCCAGAAGGAGCATTGCGCGCATGGCTTCCGCACGACCGCATCAACCCTCTTGAACGAGGAGCGTAGTGCTGATGGCAAGCCGAAATGGCACCCGGATGTCATCGAACTGCAGCTTGCTCACGTCGACGCAAATGGCATCCGGGCAGTCTATAACAGGGCGCAATACTGGCCCGACCGCGTGCGCCTGATGCAACATTGGGCCGATCGGCTGGACGAGCTGCGGGATGGCGGCCAAGTAATTACACTTTCGCGACAAGCCGCGGGATAACTAGCATCGGCTCGGCTGCATCACCCATTATATAAGACCATCGACTAAATGCCGAAGCTTTGTTGTCGAGTGGCTTAAGGCACCAGTCTTGAAATTCGATTGTACTGGTGTTGTTCCGTTTTGTCTTATGCCGGATGGCATTGGAAAGCTTGATGCTTACTGGCATCGGCCGGCCCTTCGTTATGGCCAATTTTGGACCGCGCTACCGAATTCGGTAGCAAAACGATCGCGCGAAGCTCTGGCCTGAGCGCGTTCTGCTTATGCAGCACTGGGCTGACCGGCTCGATCAGCTTCGAGGCGGTGGTCGGGTCCTGTCCCTACATCGTAGCCCCGCAGGGTAATCACCTTCAGCCGTAATTCAGATCGCTGAGAAATTCCGAGGTAAGCTCGCCCCCTGTCACCAGCAGATCATCGCATTGCTGGGCGCGACCGAGCCGGTAAACGACGCGCTTTGGCGTAGGCTCAGGCGCGCTTAGCGTATCCAAGCACTGGTTGTGGAGCAACGGGCTCCCGGCCAGATATTCACAACCCGCTCGCTCGCGAATCACCTTGGTCAAAGTCATACTGCGCGCCCCGCCCCAACCGGGCGAATGCACCGTGACCGCCGTGTCGTCTAAACCTCTCAGCCCAGGCTCGCAACACGACCCCGTCCGATCTTCCGCGGAGTCGGTGGCCGCCCTTCGCACCTCAGTCCGAGACTGGCTCAAAAAGGCAAAAGGAGCGCTCGACCTATTCAGTCGCGACGACCTAGTTGGCACCTTCCAACTCGATTCTGAGCAGAAGCCGAGCAAGCTATTCCACACCACGACTACCGCGCGCGCCTATGCGGCCATGACCGCAATGGATTGGCGAGCATCGGATGCCGACCATAAAGAGAGCCTGATAAAGATTCAAAGTGCCTTCCACAAACTAAAGCCATACGATTTGAAAGGCAAAGCGGGAGAACGAGAGATTTTTATGGCCGAGCGGTTCTTTGAATCCGGCAGCGATGAAAATCGAAAATTAAATAACTTCGATATTGTGCATTTGGCAGATTACTATTTCGCGCTTGACTATACAAATAAGTTCTACCCCGCGAAACGCATTACATTTGCGCTTACTGACAAATTTGATCGCAACGCGATCACAAAGGAGCTTGTAGATCACATTAGGCGCACGTTTCACGGCAAGCAAATATTCAAGGGACAAATTCGCCTAGACCCGCTCGCAGCGGCGACGGCGTCCATTGCGTTGAACGCCAAATTCAGGATCACCTGTTGCAGCTGCACCTGGTCGGCATGCACCGGGAACGCCGTCGTCGCCTGCACGGTATCCAGCGCGATGCCGCGCTTGACCGCTTCCGGCTCCAGAACGCGGATCGCGGCGTTGATCGCGTCGTTGAGATTGAACGTCTGTAGTTCGATCTCGCCTCGCTTTTTCAACAGCCCCCGAAGATGCTTGATGACTTCGCTGGCGCGCTGATCGTCGCGGCGGATGTCGGCGATGATCTCTCTGAGCTGCGGCACATTGAACGAATCCTCGGCCAGCAGAAGCTCAGCGGTCTCCGCATAATTCAGAATAGCGCCCAATGGCTGGTTAAGCTCGTGGGCAACCGACGCCGAGAGCGCGCCTGCGGTCGCGGTGCGGTTGAGGTGGATAACTTGCATGATTCGCCGACGCGACTCCTCCTCAGCGGAGTGGCGGCGCTGGCGTTCGACGATAAGTCCTCCCAACACTGCGCTCTGCAGCAGCACGACACCAAGCGCGACCAGGATTTGCCACCGGTACAGCTCCCAGGCGCTAGGCGGCCGAAAGCGCACGTCGCTGCCGCGAGGAAGATTGCTTTCGCTGATGTCCCATCGCTTGAGCTGGCGCCAATCGAAAAGCGGCCGCTGACTCTTGCTTGTCGTAACAGGAATGGTCGACGGATCTGCTCCCGCGAGGACCCGGAGAGCAAGTTGCCCGGCCTCATGGCCGACCTGCTTGGGCGACAAAATGTATCCGCCCACGGCGCCGGTGCCGAAATAAGTCTCGACGCCGACAAAGATCGGGCGGTTGGCCATCTCGGCAAGCACCGGAACGAGGTCGGAGGACACATAGACCATCGTCTGGTCGGAATTGATGCCGATATACAGAATCGCGGACTGCTCCGGCAGGGTCGCGAGGCGCTGCTTGACCACACTGAGCGGTAGTCCCATCAAATCGATAAAGTCGAAAGTCCGGGAATATTCGGCGAGTTCTTCGGCAAATTGGCTGTAGTAGAGTTGTTTCTCGAACCTATCGCCAACCAGCACGAAATGCTTGGTGTCGGGCAGCAGCGCGGATGCCGCCCGGATCATGTCGGCGAGATTGAGCTGGATGGTGATGCCGGTTACGCCGGGAACAGTTTCCAGGTCCGTGGTTTTCCGGTCCACCGCCGCAAACACGATCGGAACGTCCGGCCAAAGCGAGTTGCGAATGCGCAGGGCATAGTCCAGCCCCGCCGACCCGAGCGGCATGATCGCTCCCAGCGGTTTGTTGCGATATTTTTCCTCCAGATATTTTTCGGTGATGTCGAGATAGCCGGGACCGTTGAAGCGGTATAAATCCAGATCTTCTGCATAGACCGCGACCGATCCGCCGGCACGATTGTCCAAGGTCGTCCTAATTTCGTTGATGATCTGATTTGGCCAGGGGCGATAGGAGTTCGATTGATTGAGAATAAGCACGGCCGGCGGCGGCGAAGGCTGTTCGGCCCAAACAGCCTCCTGCCCCATGCCCAGTTCGGCCCAAAGAACGAATGCCGCAGATAAAACCGCCAAGCGCATTGAAATTGCCGCCCTGAAGACGCCAGCGCGTTGTCATTCCAACGAATGCCGATGGCAACCGGATTCCCGACTGATCGTAGCTTCTGCTTGTCACCCAGCCGCCCGTCGACCCACGAACATTGCGCAGTTCGGTCGGCAAGTACAGGCCGCGGAAGCGCCCCAGGCTGACGCATCAGGTTAAATTTACTGCGATTTTTCCTCAAATTGCCACGCCTCCCGGCGCTGTCCTTCTCCGTATTGTCCTTAAGGACAATGACCTTTCGGCCAATAGCGCCGAGCTTTTCCGGGAGGCACGATTTGGCCAACTGTGAGGTTGCCCATGCAATCGCTTTCCGCAGTCAAAGCCGCATCGCCAACAAACCCGGCGGGGGCCTTTGCGTTTCGGGTGCCTGGACACACGGCGCCCAGTCCCACCGATCACATCGATCAGATAGGCACCGAAGTGCCCTTTCCGAGAAATGGTCAATTCTATTGTGAGGGCGAGCCCGCGACTTATCTGTACCGGATCATATCCGGTGTAGCGCGCATCTACCGGATGACGACGGAGGGGCGGCGACAGATCGTCGCCTTTTATGTCCCCGGAGATCTCTTCGGCTTCGAGGCGGGCGAAACCCATATGCTTTCCGCCGAGGCCATCACGGACACGCGGGTGCGCATGGTCAAGCGAACCGCCATGATGACGATCGCGGCCGAGGATGACGATGTTGCCCACCAACTATGGCTTTGCGTCGGCCGCGAAATTCGTCGCAATCAGGAGCACATCCTGCAATTCAGCAGGCCGGCTGGCGCGCGGGTCGCGAGTTTTCTGCTGGAAATGTCAAAACGCATGCCAAACGCCAATGCGGCGGCGCTGTCGATATCACGCCAGGACATCGGTGATTTTCTGGATTTGCGGATCGAAACGGTGTCGAGAATCTTGATGCGCTTCGCCCGTTCGGGCGCAATCTCATTTTCGAACAATCGCAAGATCAGCGTCCGCAATCCTATGTTTCTGGCTGAGCTCCTGGCTTAGCGTTGCGAATTGCGTTGACTTTCTGACTGCCGATGGGCGCGCTTTTCGCGTTTGCAAAAGTCCACGGTGCGCTGACTGAGATTGGGGCGATCCGCAGTGGAAAAGGCGCTGAAACGTGTAGGGTCAAAATTGCTTCGGTACCTGCCGCCGCTGCGCTGGCTTGGCGAATATCGCGCCGATTGGATCGCGCACGATATCATCGCAGGCATCACGCTCGCCGCTTACGCCATTCCTGTGTCGCTGGCCTATGCGGGTCTGGCGGGCTTGCCGCCGCAAACCGGAATTTACGGTTATTTGCTCGGAGGTCTAGGCTATGCGCTGCTGGGCTCGTCACGCCAGCTGGCCGTTGGCCCGACATCGGCAATTTCGCTGATGATCGCCGCATCGGTCGGGCCGATGGCCGCCGGCAACGCAGAGCATTACATCGAGATCGCCGCGCTTGCAGCATTTACCGTCGCGTTCCTCTGCTTTGTCGCCTGGGTGTTGCGGCTCAGCACAGTCGTTCGTCTGATCAGCGACAGCATCCTGGTGGGCTTCAAAGCCGGCGCCGGGCTGACGATCATCATGACCCAACTGCCGGCGCTGTTCGGCGTCGCGGGCGGCGGCCACAACTTCCTCGAACGCGCGGTGACATTTGCCGGCCAACTCGGTCAAATCCACGGCCTCGTGCTTGCTTTGGGCATCATCGCAATCGTCGCCATTGTACTTGGCGAACGCGTCTTCCCGGGCCGGCCGATTGCGCTGGGCGTAGTCGCGCTGGCGATCATCGGCGCAACGATCTTCGGCCTGGCGGCCTATGGGGTTCCGATCACCGGGCTGGTTCCGCGCGGCTTGCCGTCCCTGTCATGGGCCGAGCTAGGTTGGGGCGACGTGGACGGGATCTTTCCACTCGCCGCCGGATGTCTTTTGCTCGCTTATGTCGAGAGCGTCTCGGCGGCGCGTGCTTTTGCCAGCAAGCACGGCTACAGCCTCGATCCCCGACAGGAATTTCTCGGCATCGGCGCGGCCAATCTCATCGTCGCGATCGGACACGGTTATCCGGTTGCTGGCGGTCTGTCGCAATCGGCGGTCAATGACAAGGCGGGCGCGCGCACGCCGCTGGCGCTGGTGTTCGCGTCGCTCACGCTGGGCCTGTGCCTGCTGTTTTTCACCGGACTTTTGTCGAATCTGCCGAAGGCGGTTTTGGCCGCGATCGTGGTGACCGCCGTCTTGGGCCTGATCGATATTCCAACCCTCTTTCGCATGTGGCGCATCAGCAAAATCGATTTTTTCGCCGCCATGATCGCTTTGGGCGCCGTGCTGCTGCTCGGGATCCTGCAGGGCGTATTGCTCGCGGCGCTGGCCTCCATTTTGCTGCTGCTAGGCCGAGCGTCGCAACCGCATGTCGCTTTTCTCGGCCGCATCCCGGGCACAAACCTCTATTCGGACACCGCGCGTCACCCAGAGAACGAAAATTTACCGGGCTTGCTCGCCTTTCGGCCCGAGGCGTCGCTTCTCTATATCAACGCGGATTCGATACTGGAAACGGTGTTGGACCGCCTGCATGCGCTCGGGCCGTCCAACGTGCGCCTGGCGATCTGCGACCTCTCCGCATCGCCTTATATCGATCTTGCGGGCTCGCGCATGCTGCAGCAATTGCACGGCGAGCTGGCGAAATACGGCATTGTGCTGCGCGTCGTTGGAGCTCACGGCCAGCTTCGCGATCTGTTGCGTGCCGACGGCGTCGGCGACAAGGTCAGCGGCTTCGATCGCCGCGCGACGTTGGACGACGTGCTCAACGGTGCCCAAAATCCACCCGACGCGGAGGCGGAACTTTTCACTCCGCGGACTTGATCTTGATCAAACCGAAGCTTGTCCGGCTGGCGTTACAATTCCATTCGCGGCGTTGCGCCCGCGATCACGGCTGCGTGAAGCGGGCCCAGAAACGGAACGGGAGGCGTCGATGATCCTGCGAGCAATCCTGACATTTGCATTGACCATCTGCGTCTTGATGCCGATCGGCGCGAATGCACAGGCACCAGCGCCGGCCGCTCCGCCAACCGCCAATCTCCTCAAATCCGCCGAGCTTGATCAGCTCGTGGCGCCGATCGCGCTCTATCCGGACCCCTTGCTCGCCCAGGTGCTGATGGCCTCGGCCTATCCGCTCGACGTCGTGCAGGCTGAGCGTTGGCTTGAAGCGAACAAAAATCTCAAGGGCGATGCATTGAAGGCGGCGGTCGACAAGCAGCCATGGGACGACAGCATCAAATCCTTGGTCGCCACGCCGGACGTGCTGCGGTTGATGAGTTCGAAACTCGACTGGACGCAGAAGCTCGGAGATGCGGTCGTTGCCCAGCAGGCCGACGTGATGGACGCGATCCAGCGCCTGCGCACCAAAGCGCAAGCCAACAATAAGCTGCAATCGACCAAGGAGCAGAAAGTCTCGGTCCAGCAAGTCAACAACAGGCAGTACATCGCCATCGAGCCGACCGACCCCGACATGATGTATGTCCCATACTATGACCCCGGCGTGGTTTATGGCGATTGGCCGTATCCCGAATATCCAGCCGATTATTGGCCCGCGCCCGGCTATATCGGCGCCGGCCTGCTTGCCACCGGCGTTGCCTTCGGCGCCGGCTACGCGCTCGGGCGCTGGCACGGCGGAAACTACTGGGGCGGCAATTTCAATTGGAACAACAACAACATCAATGTCGGTCGGCCCGGTGGCGGTGCTGGCGCCAATTGGCGGCCCAACGTCGACCATCATCGGCAAGCTGCCGGCAATCGCGGCAACCGTGCGCAACAACTCAACTTCCGCGGCAGCGGCGGCCAGCAGGTGATCAAGCCCGGCGGCGGCAACCGCGGCAATGCCGGCCAAAATCGTCCGGCGAACCGTCCGAGCGCCGGCGCGGGTAACAGACCAAACGCCGGGAACCGTCCAAGCGGCGGCAATCGTCCAAGCGCCGGGAACCGTCCGTCGGGCGGCGGGCAACGGCATCACGCCGCGCAGCGACCAAGCCGCGGCGGCGGTGGCGCCGCTAATCGCGGCGGCGGTGGCGCCCGCGCCGCTCACGGTGGCGGCGGCGTTGCTCACCGTGGCGGTGGCGGCGGTGGCGGAGCGATGCGGGCACACGGCGGCGGTGGCGGCATGCGCGGCGGTGGCGGCGGCGCTCGCGGCGGTGGTGGGCGTCGATCCGACATCAGGCTCAAGCACGATATCGTCCTGCTCGGCTATCTCGATGACGGCCTTGGCTTCTATCGGTTCAGCTACAACGGCAGCCAGCGGGCCTATGTGGGCGTCATGGCGCAGGAGGTGCAGCAGATCGCGCCCCAAGCTGTCGCGCGCGGCGGCGACGGCTATCTGACGGTGAACTACGACAAGCTCGGCCTGCCGTTCGAGAGCTACAGCCACTGGCTCAAAGCGGGATCCCACCTGCCCGCCACCAAGCGGCTGTAGCAGTGAGCAGGGCCGAGATTTGCAGTCATTGCGCTCGCCGTCCGGTGCAAAGGAACTGAGACGGCGAGACCTCTCAAGCCATCGCATTACCGCGCCCACGGCGCACCCATACTGGCATTCGATTGGAGACAGGGATGGCGAACAAGACGCGCGTTGACGGTGGCAAGGACGGCAAATCGGAGAAGATGGAGCGCAAGGTCTACGAAAAGGAGCTTCGCAAGCTGCAAGTCGAGCTTTGCCGCCTGCAGGACTGGGTCAAGGCCACGGGCGCCCGCATCATCATCGTTTTCGAAGGGCGGGACGCCGCCGGCAAGGGCGGCACCATCAAGGCGCTCAGCGAACGCGTCAGCCCGCGGGTGTTCCGGGTCACGGCGCTACCGACGCCGTCGGACCGCGAAAAAAGCCAGATGTTCATTCAGCGCTACGTCGAGCGCTTTCCCGCCGCGGGCGAGATCATCATATTCGATCGCAGCTGGTACAATCGCGCCGGCGTCGAATACGTGATGGGCTTCACCACCAAGGAAGCGCACCGCCGTTTCCTCACCCGCTGCCCGGAAATCGAAAAATACATTGTCGACGGCGGCATCATTCTGATCAAGATGTGGCTCGAGGTCGGCCAGGAAGAGCAGGAAAAACGCTTCCTGAAACGGATCAGCGATCCGATGCGTCATTGGAAGTTAAGCCCGATGGATCTGGAATCGTATCGACGCTGGTACGATTACTCCAAGGCACGGGACCTGATGCTCGACGCCACCGACGTCAAGCATGCGCCCTGGCATATCGTGCGCACCGACGACAAGCGTCGCGGCCGGCTCAATTGCATCGCGCATATTCTGTCGGAAATTCCGTACAAAAAGATCGCTCACGACAAGGTCAAGCTGCCGAAGCGATCCGACAAAGGCAAATACGACGACATCGCGGCGATCAAGGGACGGCACTTCGTAAAAAGCAGATATTGAGCCGCTACCGCGTCGCGGCTCTGCGCTGGTTGGGAATCGGCCGCAACGGAACCGGCGGCGCGCCGTCGCTTTCAACAAGTCCAAACAGCTGGCGATCTCTCGCAGCCGTTCGTCATCCCTGTCGGACAATGGATCCCGGGCAGTTCGAGCAACAGCATGTTGAACTGCTCGCGGACCAGCGCCTTGAAGGCAGCCAGCGGCACATGTAGGAGCAAGGTACAATGATCCCCAAGGCGAAGGCTGCAATTCTTGAAGGTAAGAAAGGGCTGGTCGTCGGCATTGCCAACGAGAACTCGATCGCCTGGGGATGCGCCAAGGCATTTCGCGCCTTCGGCGCCGAGCTCGCGGTCACCTATCTCAACGACAAAGCGAAGAAATTCGTCGAGCCGCTGGCTCGCGAGCTCAAAGCCCCGATCGTCATGCCGCTCGACGTCACCGTCGAAGGGCAGATGGAGGCGGTGTTCGCGCGCATTGCCGACACCTGGGGCGAGCTCGACTTCGTCGTGCACTCCATCGCCTTCTCGCCCAAAGACGCGTTGCAGGGGCGCGTCGTCGACGTGTCGCGCGACGGCTTTCTCAAGACCCTGGACGTGTCGTGCTGGACGTTCATGCGCATGGCGCATCTTGCGGAGCCGCTGATGCGCCGGGGCGGAACGCTGTTCACGATGACATATTACGGCAGCCAGATGGTCGTCAAAAACTACAACATCATGGGCGTCGCCAAAGCGGCGCTGGAATGCGCCGTGCGGTACATCGCGGCAGAGCTCGGCCCCAAGGGCATCCGGGTCCACGCCATTTCTCCTGGACCGCTGGCGACGCGCGCCGCATCCGGCATACCCGAGTTCGATGCCCTGCTCGACAAGGCCAAGAGCAAAGCGCCGGCGCGCAGCCTTGTCAGCATCGATGATGTCGGCGTCGCCACCGCATTCCTCGCGCACGACGCCGCCCGTCTCATTACTGGCGAGACACTCTATATCGATGGTGGCTATCACATCATCGATTAAAGGACGGGCAGAAGCCCCCGCCGTCGCCTTGCCGGACCGCGAAAAAAGCCAAATCTTCATTCAGCGCTACGTCGAACGCTTTCCCGCCGCGGGCGAGATCATCATATTCGATCGCAGCTGGTACAATCGCGCCAGCGTCGAATACGTGATGGGCTTCACCACCAAGGAAGCGCACCGCCGTTTCCTCGCCCGCTGCCCGGAAATCGAAAAATACATTGTCGACGGCGGCATCATTCCAATCAAGATGTGGCTCGAGGTAGGCCAAATCAGTTCGTGGTCCGAATGTATGGTCCGGCCGTGCGTTGCGAGAAGACATCGGCGACTTGGCAGGGAGTGCGGACGGACCGCAGCGATTAATCCGGTCTACGCCAACGCGAGCAGCGCCGCCCGCAGCCCGTCCGGCTGTGAAATATGTCTTTCCAGCTCGACATGAACCTGCCGCCAGATAGGGAAAGCCTTCGCGAGCAGAGTGCGGCCGGCCGGCTTGATCGTGAGGAGCCGACTGCGGCGATCCTTCTTGTCGACGGAGATCGTCACCAAACGCCGGCGCTCCAGCGGTTTCAGGGCGGCGGTAAGGGTGGTGCGATCCATCACCAACAGCGAGGCCACACTCCCGATGCTGGGTGGGTGGGGCCGATTGAGTGCCATTAACAGCGAAAACTGACCGCTGGTTAGATCGAGCGGGCTGAACGCCTCGTCGAAGCGGCGTGCGAGCGCGCGCGCGGCGCGCTGCACGTGCAAACACAGGCAGGCGTCGCGCACCCCAAGCGCGCACGGATATGGCAGTTCAGTCTGCTTGGCAGCGCCGGTTGCCATGAATTAGAAAATATGTTGATATCAACTGATTTGTCAAGAAAGCTCCTTAATATGAGCGGATCAAGGCCCCCGGCCGCTTTCAATGCGGGCTGAACAATACGTCGCGTGGTGGAGAAGCGGAGAACAATGGCGATGGGCCAAGGCGGGATCACCATACTTGTCGGCACGACGAAGGGTGCTTTCTTGATATCCGGCGGCAGCGACAGGCAGGGCTGGTCGGTCAACGGGCCATTCTGCGACGGCTGGCCCATCAACCACGTCATCGGTGACCCTGTCACAGGCGTGCTGTGGGCCGGCGGGGGTGGCGAATGGCACGGCGCCGGTGTGTGGCGCTCCGAAGACTCGGGCGCGACCTGGCAAGTTGCCAAGCTCACAAAGGGTTTGATCGACGACTGGGCAGCCACCAATCCGCAACTCGCAGCCACGATGAACTGGACCGCGCAGCCGCCGCCATTCGCGGACCAGTTCTCGCAGATCTGGTCGCTGGGCTATGCCCATGGGGCACTCTATGCCGGAACCAAACCTGCAAGGCTGCTTTCAAGTCGAGACGGCGGCAGGAGTTGGGAAGAAGTTCAAGGGCTGCGCGACCATCCGTCTGCCGGCAGTTGGAATCCTGGCGGAGCCGGATTGGTTTTGCATACGATTTTGTCTGATCCTACGAATGCCAAAAAGCTCTGGGTCGGGATTTCGGCCGCCGGCGTCTTTGCAACAGAGGATGGCGGGGGCACCTGGGAACGTCGCAATCGACTTTCAAATACCAAGCCCAGCACTGAACACACCCATCCTGCGGCGCCCCGCGACGGCGAAATCGGACATTGCGTCCACAACATGATGCGGGCGCCAGGCACCGCTGACTTGCTTTATCAGCAAAATCATCACGGCGTCTGGCGTTCTGCCGATGGCGGCCGCAGTTGGGACGACGTCACGCGCGGTCTGCCGTCAACGTTCGGCTTTCCGATCTGCGTTCATCCGCGGGACCCGGAAACTGTCTGGACCGTGCCTCTGAACGGTGACATGGCGGGACGTTTTCCGCCCGATGCCGCAGCGGCTGTCTGGCGCTCAAGAGACGGCGGCGAGACTTGGCAGGCGATGCGCGATGGATTGCCACAGCAAGCCTGCTACTTCACCGTTCTTCGGCAGGCCATGGCGCGCGATGAACACGAGCCGGTGGGCCTTTACCTCGGCACGAATAGCGGTTCGGTCTTTGCCAGTCCCGACGAGGGTGAGAACTGGCACGAGATTGCGCGGCATCTCCCGACCATCCTGAGCGTTGAAGCACTCGACCGTCGATAGCCGATAGCGCAAGCAGGAATTTGCCGAAAAAGCAGCGCCGCTAGGGGTGTTCCCGAAGGCGAGCGCGTTCACCTATAAGCACCCAGACTCAGACTAACGTGCTATTCTCCTCTCGGTTATCGTCGAGAGCAGATGCCGACCAGCGGTCTTCTTGGTGGCTGGCCCCGCGCGTGTGGAGATAGCCATGCCCGAACCGGCTAAACGGATCCCGCAAGACTTAGCAGACTCATTTTGCGCCGCTGTCGTGTGCTTCCCAGACGGAGGCTTCGGCAGCCCAGAACCTGCCGTCGAATTTCGCGGACGCGTCGAGCCAATAAGCGCCATTTGCACAATGGTCGAACCTTTCAAAGACGATCAAATACCCGAAGATATTTTTGCGCGATTATGCCGCTACATGCGTGTCGGCGACGAGAAGCTTAAAAACAGTCTTGCCAGCGATCAGTCGTACTCCATGGCGGGAAGCTGTCTTCTCCGATTGATTCAGCGGCGTATCGACGAATACATCATTTGGCTATGAACATCACTCGCTGTCAAATTAGTTGCCGCTGCGCTCTGCATAATACTTATCGGCAGCGCTCGATTTTGACATCGGCAATGTCTGCGGCTCCAGCGGTCACGCCAGCAACGACGACGCCAACGGACCTGCATCACATTGCTGTGATCGGCCATAACGCCGACGGGGAGCGGCGCGATTGGCGCGGCTTGCGAAATCCCGGCAACGGCTACCAAGTCCTAATCTGCAATCGCCATCGCAGAGGAAGTCCGTATCATTGTGTTTATCGCTGTGCTTTTGCTTGCGGGGTCGATATCAGATTTAATCTGCGTTTGCTTCGCAATGTACTAAACTGTGAAAGCGTTTCAGCGGACCACAGTAGTGATGCGTGGGTTTAATTGGAAAGAACAAGAACCGGGGAAAACGAGCCATGAACGTAAAAGACGTAATGACCCCGGGCGTTCTTTCAGTGACGCCGGATGAATCCATATTCGTAGCAGCGCGACTGATGCTGCAAAAGAAAATCAGCGGCCTTCCTGTTGTCGACGGTCATGGCAAGCTGGTCGGAATCGTCAGCGAAGGCGACTTCCTGCGCCGCACCGAAACCGGCACCAAACGCCAGCGGCCAAAATGGATGGAGTTTTTTCTCGGCCCCGGTCGGCTTGCCGACGAATACGTTCAGATCAGCGGCCGCAAAGTTCGCGACGTCATGACTGAAGAAGTGTGGACGGTGACGCAGAATGCGCCGCTCGAAGATGTCGTGCGACTGATGGAGCGACGCCACATCAAGAGGGTTCCGGTCGTCGAAGGCGGCAAGATCGTCGGCATTGTCACGCGCGCCAACCTGCTTCACGCCATGGCCAGCTTCGTCGGCGAGATCGCGCCGTCTTCAGCCCAGGACGCGACCATACGCGAACAATTTTTCGCCGAACTGGAACGGCAACCGTGGGCGCCGGTGACCAGGATCGACGTCGCTGTGAGAAACGGCGTCGTGCAGCTTTCCGGTACCTTGACCGATGAGAGGCAGCGTCAGGCGCTGCGCGTCACCGCCGAGAACATTCCGGGCGTCAAGAAAGTCGAGGATCATGTCGTTTGGATCGAGCCCGTTTCCGGAATGTATGCCGAGGCGCCGCCTGAGGAAAAATAGGTCCGGCCTGCGTTCGCCGGCCGTTGGACTTTCATCGTGACGATGACTGCGATGATGGCCTACAAATCTTTGGCTTATCCTAAGTGGAGACTGTCGCAACCTGATGGAGGTTGATCATGTCGATGTCGATTGATGAAGCGGCCCAAGTGATGCGCGAGGCGATGCGCGCTAAGGTCAAGCGCCACTCTCTCTGGTACATGTTCCAAGGTGCGCTGATGATAGTAGCCGGCATCCTGGCGATAGCTCATCCGGCGATGTCGTCGGTCGCCTTGGTTATCTTTTTCGGATGGCTCTTGATCATAAGCGGCATCGCCCAGGGTATCAGCCTGATCGACGCCCACAGCGTGCCGCATTTCTGGCTGCAACTTGTTTCGGTCGCGCTGTTCATCATCGTCGGAGCGCTCTTCCTTCGCAACCCCGCCGAGAGCGTGGTTACGCTCACGCTGCTTGTGATCGTGTTCCTCATGGTCGAGGGCATTTCAAAGATCATCTTTTCGCTCACCATACGGCCGTTCCCGAACTGGGGCTGGATCCTGCTGAGCGGGCTCATCAGCGTCTTGTTGTCCTTTTATCTCTGGTCCAGCATGCCGGTGACTGCGATTTTGTTTCTCGGCACGTTGCTCGGCATTTCGCTCATCTGTGAAGGCGTCGCGCTGGGCTACTTGGCTTGGCGGGTACGGCAATCTTGAGGATGCAAGAAAGCCCCGGCTCACGAAGAGCCGGGGCTTTTGGTTGATTTTACCCCGGCGAAGTGCCGGGACGCGACGTCCGAGGCCGCGATCGGCCGGCGCTTTTGGAAATATTCCAGGATCGCGACGCATGCGGCCGCCGCGGCGAAATGCTTGAGCGTATGTCCGCTCAGAATGGAGCCGGCGGAATAGATTGCGCCATCATAGAATTCGAACAATTTTGCCAGCGCATAGAGCGCGGCGGCGATCAGCCAGTAAAACGTGCCGGTATATTTCGGCGGCAACACCAGAAAGAGCAGCGGCAATGCCAGGCACGGGAAGAATTGCACCCAGACGTATAGTCGCAGATCGCCGGTCCAGCGCCACAGCAAGAGACTGAGCACGCCGATCCCAATCAACGGCAAAAGCAAAACAGCGCCCGCCCTTGCGTTCACGCGTTCCTCGACCGTGATGGCAAGGATCGCCATGAAGCTGATCGCCATCGGCAGCCGGTCCCAAAACAAGGTCCGATCGCTTGGATCGAGGTGATAGTAGGACGAGCCGAAACCGGTCAGCAGAATACCGACGAAGAGCAGGATAACTGCCGGATCGCGACGAGATTGCCGCAATCCTAACGCACCGATAACGATGAAAGGAATATTCGAGACAACGTTCCAGAAATTCGGCACGCCGAGCAACGTGCGCGTATCCGCAAATTGGTGATAACCCTGATCTTGCGGAATCGGTGGCAGCAGCAGCAATGCAACGAGCGACGCCGCCATCAGGCCCACGAAGATGACGACGTGGCGATTTGTCTTTGCGTCACTGAGCATCATTCGACTAAGATAGCAAAAGTCTCGATCGGAGTCTGGACGCGCGCCTTTATATCGTTGTCAGGCCGAAACGCGGTCAAGCCGGAGAGAGAAAATTCAGCCAGGACAAATGCGGACAAAGATCATCAAAGGCATAAAGTGGGCCTCGATCCTGCTTGCGGTCGTCGCGATTACTTTCTTTGCAATTCGCGTCTACGCCGCTCAACGCGGGCCGCCCCTGTCACGCTGGCATACCTTTGTGCCGCATGACTTGAAGGCCAAGGAGCTCGATGCCACCGACTGGGACCACTATCTCGCCCGGGAAGCCGAGATCTTTGACGACGTCCGCACCGAGGTGACGGAAAAGCTCACGCCGGACGAGCGCGTTCCGATGAATCGGTATTACGAGGGCAGTTCGATTTATCCACCGCACTTTACCCAGGACTTCAATCGCTCATACGTGCTGGAGCCCAGTGGCACTCCCGTCGGCGCCGTGGTGCTGCTGCACGGCCTGACCGACTCCCCTTACAGCCAACGCCACATCGCCCGGTTTTATCGGGACCACGGCTTTGTCGCGATTGTCATCAGGCTGCCCGGCCACGGTACTGTTCCGGCCGGGTTGGTCGCTGCCGAATGGGAAGATTGGACGGCGGCGACGCGGCTCGCCGTGCGGGAAGCGCGCCGTCGCGTCGGACCGTCGGCGCCGCTGCATCTGGTTGGATTCTCCAACGGTGGGGCGCTGGCGGTCAAATATGCACTGGACGCGATTGCGGACCCGCAGCTCACCCGCGCCGACCGCATCGTTTTGATTTCGCCGATGATCGGCATCACGCGCTTTGCGCGTTTTGCCGGACTGGCCAGTGTGCCGGCGCTATTCCCGGCATTTGCCGAAGCCGCTTGGCTCGGCGTGGTGCCGGAATTCAATCCGTTCAAGTACAACTCATTCCCGGTCAACGGCGCCGTCCAATCGTTTCGGCTGACGCAAGTCCTGCAGCGGCAGATCGTGGCCTACAGCCGCAGCGGCCAACTGGCCGAGCTGCCGCCGATCATCACCTTCCAATCCGTCATGGACTTCACGGTCAGCACGTCGGCCATTATCACGGCGCTGTACTCTCACCTTCCGGCCAACGGCAGTGAGCTTGTGCTTTTCGACGTGAACCGAACCGTGAATCTCGGTGCGCTGCTGCGTCCCGCCGCGGATACTGCATTGGCCACGCTGTTGCCCAGCAGAGCGCGGAACTACCGAACCACGATCATTACCAACGCCGATGTCCCCAGCGGCGAAGAAGTCGAGCGCAGTATTGCGGCCGGCGGCGTGGCCGAAGTCGATCGCCCGCTGGGCGTTGCCTATCCGGACGGCCTTTTTTCACTCTCTCACGTCGCGTTGCCGTTTCCGATGAGCGATTCGCTGTACGGGCTGACGCCGGATTCGGCAGAAGATTTCGGAATTCACCTCGGTTCGCTGGCACCACGCGGCGAGCGCAACGTCCTGATCGCGAGCCTGGATTCTTTGCTACGCGCCTCGTCCAATCCGTTCTTCCCCTACATGATCGAGCGGATCGACGAAGGCATCGAAGACCGCAACCCGACGGTCAGGAAAGCGGATGCGCATTCCTTGCCGCCACCCGGCGACGAGAGGGCCGATGAGGCGCCGCGATCGAGCGTCCGTGATATCATCTCTTCCATCTTGAACTTTGCGCCCGCCCCCTCGGAGTCGATGTCGGACGAACCGTGAGGCAGTACTCGACACTTTCGCGGAGCCACATTTTTCGCGCGTTACGGAGCATCGATGTGACGACAATCGCAGCGACGAGCGCACGCGACGCAAAGCGCTTCGCCACCGCTTTCAAATAAAAGTCATAAACATCTGCGAAGTGCCATGTAGGCAGTAGCGAGGACCGAGCGATGACGTTCGATCGCGAACCCATTCTGGTCGACCTGGCGTTACAAGGCGGCGGTTCGCACGGTGCGTTTACATGGGGCGTGCTCGATCGTCTGTTGGAAGAGCCTTGGCTGCGGATTGACGGGATTTCAGGCACTTCGGCCGGCGCCATGAACGCGGCGGCGCTGGCTTTTGGATTCACCGGCGGCGGCAACGCCGGCGCCCGCGCGGCGCTCGAAGGCTTTTGGCGCCGCGTCGCCAAGGCAGGAGAAATGAGCCCGCTGCGGCGTGGGCCATTGGATATGCTGCTCGGCCGCTGGTCGCTCGACAGTTCGCCAGCCTACATCGCGATCGACATGATGTCGCGGCTGTTTTCGCCCTATGACCTGAATCCAACCGGATGGAATCCACTGCGGGAAATCCTCACTGAGGGAGTCGATTTCACGCGGGTCTCCGAATCGCCGATCAAGCTCTTCATCACCGCGACCAATGTCTCGACCGGCCGTGCCCGTGTATTTCGGAACAGCGAGCTCACGCCCGAGGTCCTGCTCGCATCGGCCTGCTTGCCAACAATGTTTCGCGCTATCGAGATCGCCGGTGAGGCCTATTGGGATGGCGGCTATTCCGGCAATCCCACCATCACGCCGCTGGTGCGCGAATGTGCGTCGGAAGACACGATCATCGTACCGATCAATCCGATCGAACGCCAAGGCACACCCCGATCGGCGAACGACATCCTCAACCGACTCAATGAGGTGGCATTCAACGCCGTGCTGCTGAAAGAATTGCGCATGATCGCGTTGCTGCGGCGGGTTGCCGATCCCGGCCACGACGAGGGCGCGAGATGGGCCAAGATGCGGGTCCACTCCGTCACCAATGAAATCATGAAAGAACTAAGCGCGTCGTCGAAAATGATCGCCGAGTGGGACTTCCTCTGTTTGCTGCGCGACAAAGGGCGCGCTTCGGCGCAAAGCTTCCTCGAGCAACACGTAGACAATCTCGGACGCCGCTCCACGCTCGATCTCGACGTCCTCCTCGAAAGCATCTGACCGATGGGACTTGTCGGCATTTTCATCGCACTCGTTCTGCTGATATGGCTGGCCTATCGCGGCGGCAGCGTATTGCTGTTGGCCCCGGCCGCGGCGCTTGTTGCCGCTGCCATATCGCGTCAGCCGCTCTTAGCCAATTGGACGCAAACGTTCATGGGCAGCGCGGCGCAATTCGTCGCGCAGTTTTTCCCGATCTTTCTGCTCGGCGCCGTGTTCGGCAAGCTCATGGAGGACAGCGGCTCGGTTTCGGCGATCGCCGATTTCATGACGGAAAAACTGGGCCCCCGCCGGGCGGTTCTGGCGGTCGTGCTGGCGGGCGCATTCGTCACCTATGGCGGCGTGAGCCTGTTCGTGGCTTTTTTCGTGCTGGCGCCGATGGCGCACGCGTTGTTTCAGGCCGCGGCGATCCCGAAGCGGCTGATGCCGGCGGCGCTCGCGCTCGGCACCTCGACCTTCACCATGTCGGCACTGCCCGGAACACCGGCGATCCAGAACGCAATCCCGATGCCGTTTTTCGGCACTACGCCGTTCGCGGCGCCGGGCCTCGGCATGATCGCGTCGGCGATCATGCTCGGCTTCGGGCTGTGGTGGCTCCGCCGCGCTGAAGCCGCCGCCCGCCGCGCCGGCGAAGGCTATGGCGGGCACGGCGGCGGCAACACCGATGCAGCGCAACACGCGGCGCAAGACGAGCTCATTCGCGAGCGCGCCACGGCAGCCCGGGAATTCGATCCCGCCGAAATCGGCCACGGACACATAAGTCAATCGACTCCACCCATCGCGCTCGCCGCGTTGCCGCTGGTCGTGGTGGTGGGTGTCAATCTGGTGATGTCGATATTCGTGTTGCCGCGTCTCGACGTTTCCTATCTGGCCGAGGAGCGTTGGGGCCCCACCTCGCTCGCCGCCGTGGGCGGAGTGTGGTCGGTCGTGGTCGCGCTTGCTGCGGCGGTCGTGACGCTCATCGCCGTCAATTTTCGGCGACTGCCCACCTTGCGCGAGAGCCTGGGCGCTGGCGCAAACGCTTCCGTGCTGCCGGTCGTCAGCGTCGCAAGTCTGGTGGGCTTCGGTGCGGTGGTTGCGGCATTGCCGGCTTTCGCTATCGTGCGCGATTGGGTTTTGTCGATCGAGGGCGGCCCCCTCGTCTCGCTTGCGGTCTCGACGAACGTGCTCGCCGCCCTGACCGGTTCGGCTTCGGGCGGATTGACGATCGCGCTCGATGCGCTTGGCCCGACCTATATGCGCCTCGCCGCGGAAAACGGTATCGACCCCGCGATCATGCACCGCGTTGCGGTCATTGGCGCCGGAACGCTCGACAGCCTGCCGCACAATGGCGCGGTCGTGACGCTCCTCGCCGTGTGCGGATCGACGCACCGCGAAAGCTATCTCGACATCGTCATGGTCGCGATCGTCAGCGCCGTCATCGCATTAGCGACGGTGATTGCGCTGGGCTCGGTGTTTGGGTCGTTCTGAGATATCGACGACTACTTCGGCACGGTGTCCTTGTAGACCGTGCCGTCCTTCATGATCACCAGGAAATTCTTGTCGGGATCTTCAACGAGCTTGATATTTTCCAGCGGATTACCGTCAACCAGCAGCAAGTCGGCGAGCGCGCCCTCTTCTACAACTCCGAGCTTGCCCGGATAGGGATTGATGAATCCCGACAGCGCCATCAACTCGCCGTTGTCCGCAGTGGCCATCTTGAGCGCTTCGGCAGGCGTGTACCAGCGCACCATCCTGGCGAGTATGGCTCCCTGCCGGCCGGCAACCCTGGCATCGAACAGGATGTCGGTGCCGAACGCGGTCTTGATCTTGTATTTCTTCGCCAAGCGGTAGGCGTTCTCCGTTCCGGCAAAAACCTCCTGCGCCTTTTTTTGCGACACCGGATTCACCAGCGGCGACGCATTTTCGTCGTCCATGAACGGCTGCAAGCTCCACCAGATGCCGTTATCCGCCAGCAACTTCGCGGTCGGCTCGTCGATAAGCTGGCCGTGTTCGATGCATTTGACGCCGGCAGCGACGGCCTGTTGAATCGCGCGCGGCGTATAGGCGTGCACCGTCACATAGGTGCCCCAATTGTCGGCCGCTTGGACCGCGGCGCGAATCTCCGGTTCGGTGTACTGGGTCGATTCGATCGGATTGTACGGCGAGGCGACGCCACCGCCGGCCATCAGCTTGATCTGACTCGCGCCTTGTCGCAGCTGCTCCCTCGCACGCAGACGCACCTCATCGGGGCTGTCGGCAATGGCCGCAATGCCTTCCACCTCGGAATGGCTCAACGGACCGCCTGTCACGCGCGGAAGCTCGAAGGCGAACCGGAAGTCGCCATGACCCGAGGTTTGCGAGATGAAAGCGCCGGAGGGATAGATGCGCGGACCAGCGATGACACCTTCGTCAATTGCGCGCTTGAGACCGAACACGGGGCCGCCGAGGTCGCGTATCGTCGTGAAGCCCCGCATCAAAGTCGCCGCAGCCTGTCGCGCCGCCAACAGGTGGAGATAACTCGGGTCGGCGGTCATCAAGAGCATCTGCGGTGTCGCTGCCATGAACGCATGCCAATGGGCGTCGATGAGGCCCGGCATGAGCACACGTCCGTTCGCGGCGACGATCCGGACATTGGCTTCGACGGTAATCGGACTGACGGAAATGCGCGCAATAGTGTTGCCGCGGACGAGGACGTTGGACGGAGCAGAGAGCGTGGCGCTCCTGCCATCGAAAATACGGACGTTTTGAAAAAGCGTCGGCTGGGGACTGGCCGGCGTGGCGAACGGCGCCATACCCGGCGCTTCCAAATCGGCATCGCCTTGCGCCACGCTTTCCCGACAAGAGGCGATCACGAATGCCGACACCAACATGAGTGTCGGCCCCAGCGCTAATCCTAATATCCAAGCGCCTGTCCGAGCGAGCTCCATCGCGAGATTCAAACCCCATGTTGTTCTGGATCGCTGGCCTGTAACACTCGCGATTAATTTTTGCCCGGCCATTTTCATGATTTATGCACTCTTGTTTCGAGAGCCGGCGCTAAGCCGGCGACCGGGATAGGTCTCCGTCTGTCTGGGCATGGATGGAGTCATGCTGACTATCCGCCATTTGAATAAGCCAATCAAAAATCGCGCGCCGAACCCCTGTGCCTTGCAGTTTCCATCGTGAATAGCACAAATTCGCAGCACGACCCCCTGCCATTCGCCATCGCGTCATCTCGCCGAGAGGCGGAAGCATCCATCCACGCCGCGCGCCGATGGTCCATCTGTGCAGCAAAGGTTTGGCTTTTCTATGGAACGCCATAACCGCAGGCCCGCGTCCCGAGAGGTCTGACTGGCTTCAACGTGGGGCAGCATAGCATGGCCCACTTCAGTGTTACTCGAAGTGAAAAAGCTCGTTGTTTTCTCGCAGTGCAAAATTTCGCTAAAGGCCCAAAGCGTCATTTCGCGGCAGCGCAGCAAACGGTCGCTTAGGAGGGAATAGCGACATCACAATTGAGTAACGCGACTCTCGAGCGTCACCTTTTTCGGCATCACCCCTGATCGATGCATCCACGATTGCCGCGATAACCCTTCTTATCGGAAGTGATAAATCGCGTATTAAGCGGTCCGGACCATTGCGAAATGGACGTCAGGCCTTCTTCATTGCGAGTGCGTCGCGCACGCGCTCCGGCGTCAATGGGTATCGCGTGAGCCTGACACCGGTTGCATCGAAGAACGCATTGGCAATCGCCGCCCCCGCGGCGCCCATCACCTCTTCGCCGGCTCCCGTCGAAGGCTCGTTGATTCTTTGAACGACGACCGGCGTACAGTTCGGATGCTCGGCAAAGCGCAGAACCGGGTAACTCACCCAGTCGACGCTGGTGACACCCGTACCGTCGAAGGTCACCTCTTCCTTCAGCATCCGGCTCGTGGCCTGGATCATCATGCCGACGATCTGGTTCTCGACAAGGGCCGGATTCACGGTCAAGCCGCAGTCGAGCGCGCCATAAAGGTGCTTGGCAACGATGTTGCCGGTCCGTTTGTTGATTTCAATTTCGGCGACGGCAGCTCCGTACGAAACATGGTGGGTGCCTACCGCGATCCCACGGCCGGTCACGACCTCGCTATCGGACAACCGGGAAGCCGCCACCTTCGAACTCCAGCCCGCAGCTTGCGCCGCAGCATTAAGTACCCCGAGCCATCGCGTGTCGCCCATGTTCCTGCGTCGGAAATCGAGTGGATCCATCTTCACCGCGTGCGCAAGCGCGTCGATCGTTTGCTCCGACGCGAATGACAAGGCCATGTCGAGCGGCGAACGCAATGGCGAGCCCTTGAGGAGGCCAACCATCGGAACGGCGTGGCTTACGACACGCCGATTGGGAATGAGATACATCGAGCCGGTGCTCATCCTGTTCACCACAATGGAGAGCGTGCCGGCGCTGCGTTCGGCCGGTGGCGTCTGCATCGCCAGTTCAGTCGATGTCTCGTTGATGTGCCAACCGTGCTGCCAGCCGTCATAGGTATACGCGATGATCCTTCCATCGCCGTCGATGGCGGCGCGGACTTCGGCCACCTGCGCCGGACCGTAATTGTCCCAGCCGAGTTCGTCCCAGCGCATGAACTGCACGCGCACGGGCCGCCCTACAGCCTGCGACATGACTGCCGCGGCCTGCGGCGCGTCCTCATAGCAGCTGTGGCCGTAGGTGCCCGATCCTTCGTAGTACTGAACCCGAACGCGGTCCGCGGGCATGCCAAGCAGGGCCGCGAGCATCTTGCGCGACGCGTAAATGTCCTGCGTCGAGCACAGCACAAGCGCCTGATCGGGCCCCACATCCGCGATCGCACAGTTGGGACCGAACGGCGCGTGAGCCTGGTACGGGGAAAAGTAGGTCGCCGACGACACGTGGGTAGCTTTGCCAAAGGCCACCTCCGGATCCCCGATATTCACCACAACGGTATCGGTGGATTTCGTGGCGCGCAGCACCTCCGGCAACTTCGTCATATCCGGCAGCGACGGTGTGTCCTGCCATCGGACCTCGAGCTGCTGCGCTGCGCGTACCGCGTCCCACTCGTTCTCGGCCACGACGCCGACAAAGTCGCCGCGACGCACGATCCGTGCTCCCACAATATCCTTGATCGAGGCTTCGTCGATGGCGAGCGGCGCCGCGCGAGTGCCGTAGGCACGCTGGCCGCGCGGCCGCACCACCCGGCCGTGCAGCATGTTGTCGACGCGCACGTGCTGCATGTGCGTGTAGGTGCCGTCGACCTTGGCCGGCATATCCACCCGCGGCACGCGCGTACCAACGAGCTTGTACTCGCTCGGGGGCTTTCGCGGCGCCGTGCCGGTGAACTTGATATCGAAAGCCTTGTCGCCGACCAGTTCGCCATAGCGCACCGAGCGGTTCGGTTCACCGTCGATCGACACCACCCCGCGCGCGACGACTAGGCTGCCGATCTGGACACCGAGGCGTTGCGAGGCCTTCTGAAGCAGCGCCAAGCGCGCCTCGGCTGCCGCCGCCCTCACCTGCGGGCCGCCGCGCTCGATCGAGGAACTCGAGCTGGTGGCGCCCTGCTCCGGCGTCACGTTGGTGTCGAGCCGCACGCTCGAAAGCTGGCTCATGTCCAGGTCGAGCTCTTCACCAGCAATCTGCAGCAGGCCCGTGGTGTTGCCCTGCCCCAGCTCGCACTTGCCGAAATAAAGCGTTGCGGTGTTGTCGGCGTGGATTGCGATCCAGGTATCGATGGCATTGGGATCCGGCGGTCCGGCGACGTCGCCCCGCGCATGACCGGCCGGTGCGGCCATCCCGGGTCCACCGGCGAGACTGAAGCCGACGATCAGCGCGCCGCCGGCCTTCAGAAGGCCCCGGCGGGACAGCGGCAGGTTCCTCTCGGGCGCATTCATGGGGTGCCTCCCGAAATGGTCTGCGACGCAACCTGGATCGCCTTCATGATCCGCGGATAGGTCCCGCAACGGCAGAGGTGACCGTTCATTGTACTGCGGATATCGGCTTCGCTCGGCTTGGGATTGTTGGCCAGGAGCTCGGCGCCCTTGATGGTCATGCCGTTGTAGCAGTAGCCGCAGTGCAGAGCCTGCTCGTCGATGAACGCCTGCTGCAACGGATGCAGCGCCGGAGCGTCCTTGAGGCCCTTTTTGCGCGCGTACCAGGCCGGCAGGCCCTCGAGTGTCGTGATGGCGCGATTGGCTACCGTCGCGACCGGCGTGACGCAGGAGCGGATTTCCTTGTCGTCGGCCAGGACCGAGCAGGATCCGCATTGTGCCAGGCCGCAGCCGAAGCGCGGACCGTGCAGCTGCATTTCGTTCGTCAGGACGTAGAGCAAGGGCGTGTCCGGGCTCGCCGCGACGGACCATGCCTTGCCGTTGACGGTTATCTTGAGATTGGTTGCCATGCCCTGCCTCCGGCTGGATCTATGTTCGAGGGCAATCGATGCCCTGAGCGTAGCCAGCGGAGTGAGGCGTCACAATGGGTCTGTTCAACCGAATTCCTTCCGAAAAAGGCGTTTATCGGAAGTAGCCGTGCGCCGACGCGCACGCCTCTCGTCCAAGAACGTCTGCGGGTTTGCATGCGCTAATCCCGAAATGCGTCCTCCAATCGCGAAAGTGCATCCTCGAGAATCGGGCGCGGCGTAGCAAAATTGAAGCGCAGCCATGTTTCCCCGCCCGGTCCAAACTGCTCGCCGGGGCTGGCAAAGATGCGGGCGCGCTTCTTGACTCTGTCGGCAACCTCTTGGGGCGCAAAATTGGTTCCGGAAAAATCGACCCATGCGAGATAGGTGGCGTCGAGACGCATCGAGCGCGCGCCGGGAACTGCGGCCTCAATGCGCGCATCGAATAGATCGCGGTTCTTGGCGAGATAAGGCAACAACTCATCAAGCCACTTTTCACCCGTCCGCCAAGCCGCCTCGGTCGCGATCATGCCGAATCTGTTGTAGGAACCAAGGCCGCTCGCCGCGATGCGCGCATCAAGCTTATGCTTCAACGTGGCATTCGAGGTGAAGCAGGCGCCGACGTGCGCGCCGGCCAGATTGAAGGTCTTTGTCGCGGCAACGCAGGTGATCAGACGATCCGCGACCTCAGGCGCGGCAGTGATTGTTGGCGTATGCTTCGCACCGTCGAAGACGAGATCGCAATGGATCTCGTCGGAAACCAGGATCAAGTCATGCTCGACGCATAATGCCGCCAGCGCGCGAAGTTCGGGAGGCGACCAGACGGTCCCGCCAGGATTGTGTGGGCTACAGAGGAAAACGACTTTCGTTCGGGGCGTCAGCTTGGCGCGCAGCGCATCAAGATCCATCGCGTAGCGCCCATCGGTCTCGACAAGCTGCGCATCGAGAATGCGCCGCTCATTGGCAACGATGATCCTGCGGAATGCGTGATAGGCGGGCGGAAAGACGACGACTTCGTCGCCGGACGTGCTCACAGCCTGAAGGATAAGCCCGAGCCCAGAAACAATCCCGGGCGTTGGGCTCACCCAGCGCGGATCTATCCGCAGGCCATGGCGGCCCGCCATCCAGTCTGCGAGTGCGGCCGCCCAGCTGCCGGTGTCTGCGTAATAGCCGTGGACGGCGCGTTGAACCTCGGCAGCAAGGGCTGACGTCACTCCCGGCGGCGCGGCGAAATCCATGTCCGCCACCCACATCGCAATCGCATCGGGCGACTCGATGCCCGAGAGGCGAGCGATATGGTCCCACTTGGAAGAGTGTGTGCCGCGGCGCTCGATGATGCGGTCGAAATCGAACATGAGACTTCGGCTCCTAGAGCTTGGCTTAAACACCTAATGTCATTCTGAGGTTAGAACACGCGGTGGGTTTTCACGACGGCAAGCCTGTCAAGCGCATGCTAAGCAAGCGTAGCTGCTGGCGCGCCCTATCATCATACGCCTGCGCATTGGCTTTTGCCGGCCGCAGCCCGTTGTAGAAGTCGCCTGACCGGCCGGCAAGCTCTTCTGAGATGCTCGGCGAAAAGCCAAGCGATCCCGCCTACTCGACCGCGATATGCGCGGCCTGGATCAGCTTGCGCCATTGCGGCTCTTCGGTGCGAATGCGCTCGCTCAGTTCCTGCGGCGAACCGGCAATAGATTCGAAATATTGCGCGTCGAGAAACGTCGTCTGAACGGTCGGATCAGCGAAAATCTTGCGCACCTCGCTGTTGATCTTGGCGACCACGTCGGGCGGAACGCCGGCCGGCCCGAACAGCGCGAACCACGACACCGCCGTGAAGCCGGGATAGCCTGACTCGGCGACGGTCGGCACGTCCGGCAACAGTGCCATGCGCTTCGGCGCTCCCAGGGCGATGAATTTGACCGCGCCGGCTTTCGATTGCGGCACGGCGTTGCCGACGCTGACGAACATCAATTGGATGTGGCCGGCGATCACGTCCTGCATCGCCGGCGCCGCGCCCTTGTAGTGCACGGCGACCAGATCGGTGCCGGTGACGGCCTTGAACATTTCCATATTGAGATGGCCGCTCGAGCCGGCGCCGTAAGTGCCGTAATTCAACTGGCCAGGCTTGGCCTTGGCGAGAGCGACCAATTCCTTGACGCTGTTCGCCGGCACCGACGGATGGAGGATCAGCCCATGATTGATCTGCACCAGACCGGTGATCGGGGTGAAATCGGCGAGCTTGTAGCGCAGGTCGGGGTAAAGCGTCGGATTGACGATGAAGGTAGTTTCCGGGCCGATGAACAGCGTGTAACCGTCGCCTGGCTGGTGCATCACATATTCTGCGGCAACCTGGTTATTGGCGCCCGGCTTGTTCTCGACCACCGTTTGCGCGCCCCAGTCGGCATTGAAGTGCTGCGCCAGGATGCGTGCGAGCATATCGGTCACGCCGCCCGGCGATGCCGGCACGATGATGGTAATTGGCTTCGACGGATAAGTCTGCGCCTGGGCGCTAGAAGCCGCGGCGAGACACGCCGAAACCGCCGCCATGCGAAGCCATGATTTCATCGCCGTTCCTCCACGCGTGGACTACTTTTTCGTGTCGGCATATGGGTAGAGCCCGACGCAAGCCGACCGCGTCGAGCTGATCGTCTAACACATTGGTAAGGGATCGCCGATGGCTTCAAGGAGGAACGCATGTCGTGCCGGACGATGAGAGTGGGCAAATCAGCCCTGTCGCTGTTGGTTCTTCTTGCATCCGGGTCGCTTTCAGCGGCACGGGCCGAGACCATCGATCAGCTATACGAGAAGGCGAAGCTCGAAAAGGCGCTGGTGTTCTATACCGGTGGCGGGCCGGCTGCGGCCAAAGCGGCGGCGGACGCTTTCGAGAAGCGCTTCCCCGGCATCGCCGTCACCGCCAAGGGCGACTTCAGCAATGTGCTGGACTCCGAGATCGACCAGCAGATCAAGGACAACAAGGTCACTGCCGATTTCCTGCAACTCCAGACGGTGCAGGATTTCCCCAGGTGGGATAAGGCGGGCGCGCTCTTACACTTCAAGCCCGACGGCTTCGACCAGGTTCTCCCGGCAATGAAGGACAAGGACGGAGCCTGGGTCGCCGTGACCGCGATTCCAATGTTCTACGGCTATAATCCCGAGAAGGTCCAGGAGGCCGACGTACCGAAGTCGGCGCTCGATTTTCTCAAGCCGCTGTTCCGCGGCAACATCGTCACCGTTTACCCCACCGACGACGACGCGACGCTCTACAATTTCGATTTGATCGTGGAGAAATACGGCTGGAGCTACATGGCGAAATATATGGCCAACCAGCCCTATTTCATCCAGGGCCATCGCGATGTCGCGGCACGCGTGAGATCGGGCGCTGATTTCGTCAGCTTCGATATCAGCAATAGCTCACGGATTGGCGGTGGCAGCCTCAAGATCGTGATGTCCGAGAAAGATAAGTCGCCGGTCTTTTTTACCGCGGGCGGCATCCTGAAAGATGCGCCCCATCCCAATGCCGCCAAGCTTTTCCTGACCTGGATCCTAAGCAAGGAGCAGCAGGGCCGCGTGCCTGCCTTCTATTCACCGCGCGGCGACATGGCGCCGCCGGAGGGACTGCCGCCACTGTCGAGCCCCCGTTTTGCAAACGGCTATCGCGATTTTCTCGGTGATGGAGCGTGGCTTCCGGCGCTGCGCAAGCGCTACGAGGTTTTCACCGGACCGGTCACCAATAAGGCCACGCAATAAATCCTCTGCGCGTCCCGACAAGCGGCCAAGCGCTGGACCACAATCCAGCCAGAGAGCTCAATCGGAAAATGCCAGCCCCGGCCGCCGGTCGTCCCAAACGCAATGACGCTTAAGACGCGCGCCGAAGTGCGCGCGCCAATCCTGCGCCGGCCGCCGGAAGAAAGCCGTCAGAAAGGCGGCCTTCCCCCAAGCGAGATTCTTGGCGCTTACTGCTGACCTCCGCCCAGCGCGTCGGCGAGCTTGTCGTAATTTTTGACGACGAGATCGATGTTGCCCTTGTTTTCGACCGGCGGCGCCGGGGACTTCAGCGATTCATTGAGCTCGGCGAGCGCGTCCTTCTTGTCCTTGGCCGACATTTGCTTGTTGGCCTGGACCTGCGCGATCTGCGCCTTTGTCGCCGCATCGAAGCCGACATATTTTTTAGTCGTCGGATCGATGCCCGAAAGCACTAAGGTGATGTTGTCGACGACATCATTGTAGTCATTGTAGCTGGCAAAACCATTCTTCTTGGCCACGGCATCGAGCTGCGCGACAGCCTTCGGACTTGGCGGGGCATTGGGCGGCAGCTTCTGGGTAATCGCGTCGATGTCCTTCTGCGCAGCAAGCACGCCGTCGATCTGCTTGTCGGTCAGTGCCATCTGCTTCACGGGCGGTGGGGCGGGTTGGGCCGGTGCCGTCTGGCCGGGCGGTGCCTGCCTGGCCTGCGCCAGCGCGCCGCCCGTGGATAAGATGGTCAACCCGGTGGCGAGGCAGGCAATAGTGAGGGTGCCGGCGAGCGGACGAAGGAAGTCGCGCATGGGAGTCTCCTTGGGTTTGAACCGGGTTTAATCCAAGTCAATAACGGCCGGACCAGGTCGGTCAAGCCGCAAGGCCAGTGTTTATTTTTCTGGTGCCCCTACACCACTTCCCGCCGGCGTCTGCGGCAAGCCTGTTGTCGCGCGCTTCACCCGCATCACCGCTTGACCGCAAGCTGCTCGGCGAAGAACGCCGGCGCCTGCTCCATGGCGTTGGCCTTCGCCGCAACATTGCCGTCGACGCTTTGGCGCTTGCGGCCGGGATCGTCGAAATCGTGGGTGGCGCCGGCATAGAGTTTTATGGCGATATCGCCGCCTTGCGCGCGGCTTTTTTCCACGAGCGTTGAGCAGCGCTTCGGCGACACTTCTTCGTCGGCGTCGCCCATGAAAACGCGGACCGGCGCATAAGGGCGATAGCCGTCCTCGAACATGCCCTTCAATCCGCAGGCGGGATAAAACGCCAGCGCTGAGCGGAAGCCGAGCACGGGGCCGTGCGCCGTGGCGCCCGGGGTGTCGGCTGCGACCACCGCCATGGTCGCGAGCGTGGCGCTGCCGCCGTTCGACCAGCCCTGCAGCACGACGCTGTCCGGCGCCACGTCCGGCCGGGTGCGCAGATAGCCGAGCGCCCCATAGGCATCGAGCGGCCGCACCGTCACCTCATTGAGGGCTTCGGGACGCTGATCGTAGCTGCCTCGCGTAAAGCCCTGGGGATAGCCGCGCGGGCCGAAGCCGTCGACCAGGATGGCGACATAGCCCAGCGACGCCCACAAGCGCCCCCACATCTGATGACGCTGCGACAAGGTCGAGGCGTCGTAGCGGCCGTTGGCTTCACTCGAATACGGGCCGGCGCGACCGTGCATCATCACCACGGCGGGCGCACGGCCGGCTTTGTCCGGCACAAAGACATAGCCGACGAGCTTTGTTCGGCCGTCCATGCTCGCAAACGTGACACGCACCGGATCGGCGCCTTGGGCGCCGGCATCGGCACACGTCGCCAGGACGACGACAAAGACGATCGCAAAAACGACCACCAAGGCGAGACCGGCCCCGATCATGGCTGCCGCGGTCCCTGCCGTGCTTCGAGCCATGAGAATGATCTGGTGAATGGCTGCGGACGATGTTCGACTTTGGCTATTTCGCCGAACACGCCGCCGAACGACGGATCTGACGAAGTCTGCGGCCAGTTGGAAAGAGGCCGCCAACTGCGGCGGAATCTTGGCTCTTGGTCATGTTGGCTCCTTCCCTACAGCCAATGGCCGCCATAATCCACGATAGACTGATGCGCAGGGGGGTTGCCGATGGAGTACAAACAGTTTGTCGTCAGGGCTTTTGAACGGGAGCCTGGCAAGTGGCGTGCGAGCGTCGAGCGCGCCAATGGGAAAGCCCTCTTAAAAGCTATCGCCCGCCGCCGCAAGGCACTCCACGCATTCGTCACTGGCGTGGATGCAACGACCGCGGATGCGGCGTTGCAAATGGCCATTGCGGCTATCGATGCGAATGCCTTCTCGCGCATTTCGATCGGAGATGAGCGTCAAGCGCGCATACGACCAAACGCTATTGAGCCGCGGGGGCGAGCATCGCCACGGATCGCGATCCTGTCGTCATAGTTCGCCGCCGCCCGGCGATGATGCGACGCTGATTGAGCGCGCTTCATTGTGGCCGGACTTCGCGCTCAAACCTACCAGCGCCGTTGAATGTCCGATATCGCGCTATCTAAGCTGTGTCCGTACTGGCCATCGAAGAAGAACGCGTCAACTCCGTAGAGGACGGCAAGACAAACCAGCGCGGCGCCAAAAAATTTCATCTTTCCCTCCCAGTGCGCGGGAGAAAAGCGATCGGCACACGTCAGCTTTACCGAAACAAGATTCCAATCCCTTCCAAATATTCTGTGCATTCGCTTCAAAACTGCTGCAGAGTTGGCACGAGCACCGGGCCGGCGACGGCCGGCGTCCGCGACAAAGAAAAAACCCGGCAAGCACGCTCGCCACTTGCCGGGCTTCAGCCGGAGGATGCCCCGGTGGGGCAAACCGTTAGTCGCACGGGCGTGCTTGCGGCGGGTGTGACGCACCGCACCGTCAACGCGCACATGCTATTGGCCGGGCTGCGGGCGAACGCGCCGCCCGACGAACGAGCGGCGTTGCGACACAACTGCCCACGATAACACCTCATTTTTGCCTGTTTGCCGCAAGCCTTCGCTTACTCCTGTGGCATACCCCGGTACCGTCGATATTCAGGCGGGGGCGCATGGAGTATCTCGGGTTCGTTGTCGAGGCTTTTGAGCAAGGGCCCGGCAAATGGCGGGCCAAAATTTTACGATCCAGCGGCAAGCCCCTCATCACGGGGCGCAAAAGAATTTGGCAATTCGTAACCGGCGTCGACGCCACAACGGCACCGGCTGCCTTGCTCATGGCGCTTGAAGCCATCGACGCCGGGACCTTTTCGTGTGCGGCCCCATTACCGGAAAAATTCTGGCGCCGGCGAGGCCGGCGCTCGAAGGCGCCGACATTGGATGATCACGCCGCTCCTTCGGCGGAGCGCGCCGCTCAAAACGGTGCTGTGCGAACGCGACCGCGCAAGTGATCGACGCATAAGCGGGCGCTGCTCGCTCGCAAGCGCGGCTTGGCCCCCTCCCCTCGATTTTCAGGCAAATGCGAGGAAAATCCGAGCGGCCGCGTTAGGCCAGCGACAATTGCCGTTCGGTAGATTTTTCAATGAGGGGCTGCCGCCATTGTCCAGGCGCGGCCACCATGTGGAGCCGTGCACCATGACTTCGCTCGATATTGAGGAAAGACGCCGCACGCCGCGCCAGCGGCTCGGCAAGCTGGCCACCATCAAGCTCGGGATCGGCGTCGCGCCGCGCTATTGCCTTGTCAGCAATATCTCCGCCGAAGGCGTGCGAATTCACGTCAATGGTTTCGAAGTTCACGATGAATTCGTTCTGCTTTTTCCCGACGGCGGGACCGGCCAGAGCGGCACCTACAAGGTGGTCTGGCGCAACGGCCAGGACGTCGGCGCCAAGTTCGTCAGCGCGGTGACGCAAAACGTCTGATAGCGGGTGCACGGCGAGCGCGAGCCGGCTCGGCTCTCGCCAATCCAGCCTTTCGACTTAGTCTTCATCGGCGCTCTTTGGCGCAAGCAACTTCGGCAACACCTTGTCGAGGCTTTCGGCGAGCAACGCCCGCGTCGCGTCGCGCAAGCCCATCACCGTGTCGTGCGTGGGCGGCCAGACGAAAACCGCGTCCGGCTCGTTCGGCCGTTGCAGGTCCTTGAGCTCGCGATTTGGCCCGCGTACCCGTTCCGTCTGCAACATCGCATTCACCAAAGGATCAGGCACGATCTTCTCCTTGTCGAGCGCGCCAGCACTGGTCTTGAGGACGTCGAAGGTGCGGCCGTCAAAAACAAAGAGAGTCGTGTCGGCGAACAGATAGGTGAAGGTTCCGCGATTGACGACGCCGATGCCCTCGAGCAATTGGTTGGTGCCGACCCACTGGCCGACGCCCTTGATCACGACGACGTAGCGTTCGCATCCGCCCGCGCCGGCGATGGTTTGCACGACGCCCTTGAGGTCTTTCTCGGCATTGCGGAACAGGCGGCTCGGCGGATCGTCGAACGGCTCGAATGCATTTGCCGGATAGGCGATCCGGCGAACCGCGACGCGCGTGCCTGCCGCGGCACGCACGCGGGCGACGACCAGGTCGTCGAGCCCCCAGGCTTCGATGGGAACCTCCTGCAAATCGTTGCCGAACGCCGTCAATCCGATTGTCTGCACCGCGAAGCGGTCGCGCAGATGGGGAATAACGCCGATGCAAGGGCCATGCTGGGCGGCAGCGGCCGCCGCGGGCGCGCCGGCATCCGGTTTCGGCGGCGCCGGTTTCTTGAGAGCTGGCTTGGTAGGCGAAGGCTTAGGTGTGGGCGTTGGCGCGGTCTGGGCCAGAGCCGGCTGCGCCACCGCGAGCGCAAGCAACAGGGCGATAGTGCGGATCACGACGAACTCCTCTCCCGGCCCCAGGGGAAAATATGCCCTTGAGCCAAAGTCCGCCAGTTGCATCGGGAAAACTGCAACCAAAAAGAGTGCCGGGTGGTGGAGGTTTTGTCGCCAGGCTCGCGCGGCCGCGCCGACCGCAATCCCGCGATTTACGTATTACTAACCATACGCGCGCACCCTCGTAGCGTTCTGCCACGAGGCTCGAATCATGGGTTACCTGCTGCCGCGTGCCGTCATCGTGCTGATCGCCTGGGGCACCACCTGCCTGATCATGAATTTTTGGACCAGCGTCGACCCGCTGGTGTTTTACCTTGCCGGCGGGGTGTGGGCCTTCGTCGGCCTGATCTCTTTCGGCTATCTGCACAAGCTGCGGCGCGAGGAGGATGCGCATTTTGCGCATGCGATCGCCCGCGCACGCGCGGCTGCTCGCAACGAGCAATCGTAGTCGCGCTTAGGCGCGCCCGGCGCGGTTGCAGGCGCAAACGGTTCGCCGCCCGCGATAGAACAAGTTGTCGCTTTGCTTTCCTGCAACTACTGCATTATTGTCGGCCGGCGCTTTTGCAGGGGGAAATCCATGCTGGCCATATCGCGCGCGCCGTCAGCCGCTTGCGCACTGACGATCGGCTTGGCGCTGTTTTGCAGCCTGACGGCACAAGCCTCGCCGAGCTGTCCGGATCAGCAGTGGAGCCCTCAAGTCCCGCAAGATCTCGAGCTGTGCAAGAAGCTCGAGCCGATCGTGCGCCATCCCAGCGGCCTGCCGTTGAACGAATACGAGGCGAAGCTCAACGATTTCATGTCGCATATGTGCCATCGCAACTTGCAGGCTGGCTGGAAGTCCGACAAGCGCGTCCGCGACACCGGACCCTGGATCGGCACCTTCAGCAACGGCGCCTGGAGCGGGAAATATTTCGGCACCCATTCGCCCGTCGTGATCTGGTACTCGCCCGACTTCTACGCTTGGCTCAAAGCCAATCGGCCCGACAACGGCGCCGCGCCCGCGGCCGCCGAGCAGCCGGTGCCCGATGGGGCCATCGTCGTTAAAGAGATGTATCCGGCGCCGGCCGCCGCCTGCGCCGGGGTGGATCCGATTTATCTGATGCCCGACCAGAACAACGGCGCCGCCATCATGGTTCGCGACAGCACCGTGGCGCACGACGGCTGGTTCTGGGGCTGGTACGGCTGGCCCGGTTCGGAGTGGTCGGTGGATTGGCCGGCGGGTGACTCCAGCCCCTTGCCCAATATGGGATTTGGGCAATATTGCACGAATTGTCATGCCTCGGCGAAGGACAATCAGGTCTTCGCCGCGCTCAAGAACATTAAGGGCGAACCAGGCGAACCGCTGGTATTCCTTAGCCAAAACTTCTTCCTCAATCTGCCGGGGCAAGGTTCGGCCCCGGACGCGCTCGCCGAAACTGCGCGGCCTGCCGCGACGGGGCTGCACGCCCGCATCGCCGAAATGGCGGCACAGGCCAAAGCGCGGCGGACACCGCTACGGATCGCCACGCCCACGTTTACCGCGCGTTATCGCGGACTCGCCGCGGCGCTGAATGCCGAGCCGGTCGCAATGCCACCCATGACCTACGACACTGTCTGGGTCAAAGCGGGCACGCCGACCGCCGCCAGTCAATTCGTGACCTCGGACCAATGCATCGGCTGCCACAGCGCCGGCACCACCGGCCTGCAATTTGACATGACCCAGCCCGCGAGCGCGTCCCTTTTGTTGAACATATCGCCGTACGGAACCTGGCGCGGATCGCCCATGGGCCTTGCCGGCCGCGATCCGGTGTTCTTTGCCCAGCTCGCCAGCGAAACACAGACATTCCATCGCGACTACTCGCCGACCGTGCAGGATACCTGTCTCGGCTGCCACGGCATCGAGGGCCAGCGGCAGTTCGGCATCGACACGCCGCTCCAGACAAACGGCAAGTGCGAGCCGTTTGCGCGCGACACCGTCAATGCCGTGCCCTATCCGGCAGGCGATCCGGTCGCCAAACTCGCCCAGTATGGGGCGCTGGCACGCGACGGCATTTCTTGCGCTGCCTGCCATCACATGGTGCTCGGCGCCGACCAGACCGCGCCGGTCGAGAACCAGCCGCAGAATGTTTGCGTGAAACAACGTCAAGCGGAACTTAATCCGACCCTGACCGGATTTGCCAAAACCTTCACCGGCAGTTTCTTCGTCGGCCCTCCAGATCGCCTCTACGGGCCATTCGATCAGCCGAAGACAAAGCCGATGAATCACGCGCTCGGCATCGACCCGGCCCATAACCCGGCGATCGAGAGCTCGGAATTATGCGGCAGCTGCCACACCGTGCATTTGCCAGTTCGGTCGGGCGGCGCCAACGTCGGAGATGTCTACGAGCAATCCACCTATCCGGAATGGGCGTTCAGCGCCTATCGCACCGGAGTGTCGCCTGACGGACCGTTGCCGTTCGGCCCCGGCAAGCTGGCACAGTCCTGCCAGGATTGTCACATGCCGAACAAAAATCTTGCCGGCAATCCATATCCGAGCAAAATCGCCGCTATCCAGGAGTACACGAATTTCCCTGCGGCCGACAACACGCTGCCGCCGGACGACATCGACCTGACGGTGCGCAACGGCTTCGCCAAGCATACCCTGGTCGGCCTGAACGTCGTCTTATTGGAAATGGCGAAACAGTTTCCGGAACTGCTCGGCATCCGCGTCGGCGACCCGATGCTCGGCACAATGGGCATCGATTCCATCCCCGCATCCGAAGCCGCGATGGTCGACCAGGCGCTCAACAAGACCGTGACCGTCGCCGTCAGCGATCTCGCAAACGACGGCCAATCGCTCAGCGCCAAGGTCACCGTGACCAATCATGTCGGCCACAAATTTCCTTCCGGCGTCGGCTTCCGCCGCGCCTTTGTCGAATTCGACGTGCTCGACGCCAACAACAACGTGTTGTGGTCCTCCGGTCGCACCGATGACAACGGGATCATCGTCGACGACAAGGGCGCGCCGATTGTTGGCGAGCTGTGGTGGAAGGATGACTGCTCGGCACGGATAGACCCGCTGGCGCGGCTGCATCAGCAGCATTACCAGGAAATCACCCAGCAATCTCAGGCGCAGATTTATCAGGAGCTGGTGTCGACCCCGCCGCCAACCGGCGTGTCGACTATCGTGCCGATGTGCGGTCCGCACGCGCACCCGGCGGGCGAGCTGACGACGAGTTTTTTGTCGATCTGCAGCAAAGTGAAAGACAATCGTCTGTTGCCGCAGGGCTTCCTCAGCCTGAGCGATCGCGAAGCGATCGCTCGCGCGCTCGGCGCCGACGACAAGATGGCAGAGGAAACCGATCCGGCCGAGGTCGTCGGCGATCCCGACTACATCAACGGCGGCGGCGGCGACTCGCTGATCTATCGCGTCGGGCTCGACGCGTTCAATGGCAAAAATAAGCCGGTCGCGGTGCGGGCAACGCTTTACTACCAGCCGACGCCGCCGTTTTTCCTGCAAGACCGCTTCTGCACGGCCAAAGGCGCAGACATGGCGCGGCTGCAGCAGATTTCCAGCAATCTCCAACTCGACTACACGCCGGCGGCGAACTGGAAGGTCCTCGTCGGCACCAGCGGAACGGTCGCGGTGCAGTAACCGGCCGACGATCAGGAGCGCCCGGCGCGGTCAGGCACCGCCCTCGCGTGGTCAGGCACCGCGCCCCGCGCGGTTCCAGCCGCGGATGCGGTCGCCGTAGACCTCAAAACCGTTCGGCTGCACGATCACCGTATCTTCCAGCTTGATGAAGCCGCGGCGCGGATGCTGCAGCGTGGTCTCGACCGAGACCACCATGCCCGTCTCCAGCGGCCGCGTCGCATCATAGGCGTCGTAGGGCACCGGGCCGGAATTGGTCAGCCGCGGCGCTTCGTGGCTCACCAGCCCCATGCCGTGGGCGAGGAAATGCGTGTGGTTGTGCAGCTTTGATTTGTGCAGCACCGCGTCGGCGGCCGCATAGATTTCGCTGCCCAAAACGCCCGAGCGGATCGGCTTCATGGAAGCTTGCTCGATGGCTTCGACTTCGGCCAACAGATCGACCAGTTCGGCATCGGGCTCGCCGGCCACTCCCATGCGCGCCACGTCGCCGATATAGCCGTGATAATTGCCGCCGGAATCGACCGACAGCACGTCGCCCTTCTCCCAGCGTTGATCCGACGGCGCGCGATTGAGACTAGATCCGGCCGCGATCAGGCAATAATCGAAGGTCAGCCCGCGCTGCGTTTCCTCGCGGCGCAGCGCCTCGGTCAGCTCGTTCTTGGTGGCGCCGGGGCCGAAATTCTGGAACACCGCTTGCATCGAATCGATCACCGCGTCGGAAGCGATCTTGAGCATCTCGAGCTCTTGCGGCGTTTTGCGCGCACGGAGACGTTCGAGAACGAACAGCGCATCGACGGTTTCGGCATTCGGGAAAGCCTTGCGCAGCACGGCGGCCGAATCGAGCGGGATGAACGCGGTCTCGATGGCGATGCGTTTGGCATTCGGCACCAGGCGTCGCAGGTAATCGACGGCTTTTTCCATCACGTCGACGGCGCCCGAGCTCTTGGTATTGATCTCGGACACCCAGAACGGTTTTACCTCGTTCTGAAAACCCTCCATGCGATGGCCGAAGAAGCCGGCCTTTTGCGGCGCGCCCTTCTGGTAGACGAAAACCGGCAGGTAGCGGCTCAGCCCCATCGCGTCCATGGACTCGAAGAAGAAGGCGCGGTGGCCGCCGAGCAGATACTGGACATTGTGCTTCGACGTCGCGACCAGGACATCGATCCCCGCTTCATCCATCAGCCGGTCGAGCAGTGCGGTATCGAACGGGGCGGTGTGCTGTTGCTTGGTAACGTCGAGCATGATCGACCTCCTGGACCTTCCGAATTCATCGGGGCATGCGCCACCCTATCAAATCCGCAGCCGCGGATGAACCCGCTTGGATTGCGCCCGGCCCATGTTCAGGGCGCACGTTCGGAGCGCATGCGCCGCAGCAGAACACCGCCAGTTCCGCTATCTGCGCGCTCAATTCAATGTCTTCGGTCAAATTCAACTCGTGATTGCGCGGGCGTTTCTGGATATGCAGAATTTATGCGCATCGTCGCGGCGTTTACGCGTGTGCAATGCAACAATGTGAACTTCTTTTCATCTTCCAGAAAGGATTTCGCGCCGCTATAGAGTAAAGAGTATAAGGCTGAAAGCCATCCGAAGCGACGCGGCGACTCGCCGAAGCGCGCTTTTTTAGAGGGAAGCCCGTGGAAACGAGCCGGATCGGTCCGGGCCGGTTGAGCCGTCGCACTGTCCTAATCACCGCCAGCATTGCGGGTTTAGCGGTTTTGGGTCTTTTCTATTGGTATTGGTCCCAGGGGCCCGACCCGGCCCATGCCGCACGCACTGCCCGTTCCGCCGTGCCGGTCAGCGTCGCCACCGCTTCCCGTCAGGACGTGCCGATCTATCTTACCGGCCTCGGCACGGTGCAGGCGCTGTTCACTGTCGGCATCCATGCCCAGGTCGACGGCAAGCTGCAAGAGGTGTTCTTCAAGGAAGGCCAGCGCGTCAGCCGCGGCGACGTCTTGGCCAAGATCGATCCGCGGCTCTATCAGGCCGCGCTCGACGCCGCCAAGGCGCACAAGGCGCTGGATGAAGCTGCGCTGGTCGCCGCCGTGAAGGACCTCGCCCGGTTCCAGGCGCTGGTGCTCAAGAACGCCGAAACCCAGCAGAACGTCGATCTGCAGCAGTCCAAGGTCGATCAGACCAAGGCCTCGATCGCCGCCGACGACGCGGCCATCGAGACTGCGCAGACCAACCTCGACTACACCAATATCGTGGCCTCCAACGACGGCCGCATGGGCGTGCGCATGGTCGACCCGGGCAACATCGTTCATGCCGGCGACCAGGGCGCGATCGCGATCCTCACGCAAACCGAGCCGATCACCGTGACGTTCACGCTGCCGGCGCAGAATCTCGACGATGTGCGCGACGCGGCGGCGCGCGGCACCGTCGAGGTCGCGGCCTATGACCGCAACAATACCCGCCTGCTCGCGACCGGCACGCTGACGACCATCGACAATCTCATCGATCCGACAACCGCCACGTTCCGCCTCAAGGCGACGTTCAAGAACGCCGATGAAAAACTGTGGCCGGGTGAATTCGTCAATGCGCGCTTGCTGGTCGATACCCGCAAAGACGTCGTCGTCATCCCCCCGCTCGCCGTTAACCGCGGCCCGCGCGGGTTGTTCGCCTGGGTGGTGAAAGCGGACGGTACCGTCGAGCCGCGCCCGATCCAGACCAGCGCCACGACGGACGACCGCACCATCGTCAGCTCGGGCGTCAATGACGGCGATCGCGTGGTCACCGACGGCCAGTACAAGCTGCAAACCAATGCGCCGGTCACCATCACCGCGCCGTCGACGGCGGCGACGCCGGGGAATGCGTCGTGAACCTCTCGGAACCGTTCATCCGGCGGCCGGTCGCGACCACGCTGATGATGGCGGCGTTGGCCTTCGTCGGCATCGTCTCGTTCCCGTTCCTGCCGGTGGCGCCGCTGCCGCAAGTCGACTTCCCGACCATTCAGATCACGACGACCTGGTCGGGCGCCAGCGCCGAGACCATGGCGACCTCGGTCGCCGCCCCGCTCGAGCAGCAATTCGGCCAGATCGCCGGCATCACCCAGATGACGTCGCAGAGCTCGCTCGGCGCCTCGACCATCGTCATCCAGTTCGATCTCGAACGTAACATCGATTCCGCCGCGCAGGACGTGCAGGCCGCGATCACGGTCGCCGCCAAGACGCTGCCCCAGGCGCTGACGACGCCGCCGGCCTACAAGAAGGTCAATCCGGCGGACGTGCCGGTTCTGTTGCTCTCGGTGCATTCCGACACCGTGCCGCTGATCGATGTCGACGAATACGCCAACGTTTTCATGGCGCAGCAGATTTCGCAGGTGTCGGGCGTCGCCCAGGTCTCGGTGTTCGGCGACCGCACGCCGTCGATCCGCGTCCAGGTCGATCCTGCCAAGCTTGCGGCAAGCGGCATCACGCTGGAAGACATCCGCGGCACGCTGGTCAATTCGACCACCAATGCCGCCAAGGGCGTGATCAATACCGACAAGATCACCTTCACCATCGCCGCCAACGACCAGCTCACCGACGCCAGCAAATATAACGACGTCGTGCTGGCCTATCGCAACGGTGCGCCGATCCGGGTGCGCGACGTCGGCCAGGCGGTCGCCGATCAGGTCGATCGCACCGTCGCCGGCTATCAGAACAACCGCGACGGCGTCATCCTTGCGGTCTTCAAGCAGCCCGGCGCCAACGTCATCGACACCGTCGACCAGATCAAGGCGCAGTTGCCGCAGCTCACCGCGCGCATCCCGCCGGCCGTCAAGGTCGAAACCATTCTCGACCGCACCACCACGATCCGCGCCTCGGTGGCCGACGTCGAGTTCACCTTGGTGCTCACCATCTGCCTCGTGGTGATGGTGATCCTTCTGTTCTTGCGCAATTTCTGGGCGACGCTCATTCCGAGCGTGACGGTGCCTTTGGCGCTCGCCGGCTCGTTCGCGGCGATGTACCTGATGCATTTCAGCCTCGACAACCTGTCGCTGATGGCGCTGACCATCGCGGTCGGCTTCGTGGTCGACGACGCTATCGTGGTGGTGGAGAATATTTACCGTCACGTCGAGCACGGCGAGCCGCCGTTCAGCGCGGCGCTGCGCGGCTCGCGCGAGATCGGCTTCACGGTGCTGTCGATCTCCTGCTCGCTGATCGCGGTGTTCATTCCGCTCTTGTTGATGAGCGGCATCATCGGCCGGCTGTTTCGCGAATTCGCGCTGACCGTCACCGCCTCGATCGCGGTGTCGGCGCTGGTGTCGCTGACCTTGGCGCCGATGATGTGCTCGCGTTTCATGAAGCGGGAGCCGGAGACCCACGGCCGCGTCTACCGCACGATCGAGACCGGCTTCAACGCCATGCACAATTTCTACCGGCGCACGCTCGACATTGTGCTCCGGCACCAGCCGATCACGCTTTGCGTGTTTTTCGCCACTATGGCGCTGACCTTGGTCATGGCAATCGTGATCCCGAAAGGCTTCTTTCCGATCCAGGACACCGGTTTGATCCAGGGCTTTGCCGAGGCCGCCCAGGAAACCTCGCCAGATCAGATGATGCGGCTGATGCACGTCGCCGGCGACGTCATCCTCGCCGATCCCGACGTCGAAGGGTTCGGCTCGCAGACCGGCAGCACCGGCAGCGCGCAGAGCGCCAATACCGGCCGCTATTTCATCGTGCTCAAGCCGCGCGACGAGCGCAAACTCAACTCGTCACAGATCATCGACCGGCTGCGGCCGCAATTGGCCAAGATGCAGGGCGTCAACCTGTTCCTGCAGCCGGCCCAGGACATCAATGTCGGCGCCCGCATCGCGCGTGGCAGTTTTCAGTACACCTTGCAGGATACGAATATCGACGAGTTGAACGACTGGTCGCAAAAGCTTCTCGATAAATTGCGCACGCTGCCGCAGCTCGCCGACGTCACCAGCGATCTGTTGGCCAATGCGCCGAAATTGCAGATCACCATCAACCGCGACCAGGCGGCCCGTTTCGGCATCACGGCTCAGGCGATCGACGACACCTTGAACGACGCTTTCGGCCAGCGCCAGATCACGCAATATTTCACCCAGCTCAAGACCTATTTCGTGGTGCTGGAAATCCTGCCGGAATTGCAGAAGGACCTCTCGACGCTCGATCGCCTCTACGTGAAGTCGCCGCTGACCGGCGCCGCCGTTCCGCTCTCCGCCCTCGTCTCCGTCGACTCTAACGGCGTCGGACCGCTTTTGATTTCCCATCAGGGCCAATTCCCCGCCGTGACCATCACGTTCAATCTGAAACCCGGCGTCGCACTCGGCCAAGCCGTCGATGCCGTCAACGATGCGTCGCGCGACATCGGCATGCCGGCCGCGATCATCCCGACCTTCCAGGGCAATGCCCAGGCGTTCCAGACGTCGCTGCGTAGCGAGCCGGCGCTGATCGGCGCCGCGCTGATCGTCGTCTACATCATCCTAGGCATCCTCTATGAGAGCTTCATCCACCCGCTGACGATTCTCTCGACCTTGCCGTCGGCCGGCATCGGCGCCCTGTTGGCGCTGAGCCTCGGCCGCATGGATCTGTCGGTGATCGGCATCATCGGCATCATTCTCCTCATCGGCATCGTCAAGAAGAACGGCATCATGCTGGTCGACTTCGCCATTTCCGCCGAGCGCGACCGCCACATGCCGCCGCACGACGCCATCCGCGAAGCCTGCCTGTTGCGCTTCCGCCCGATCCTGATGACCACGGCGGCGGCCATGCTCGCCGGCATCCCGCTCGCCATCGGCACCGGCGCCGGCTCGGAAATGCGCCAACCGCTCGGCTACGCCATGGTCGGCGGCCTGGCGCTGAGCCAAGTGCTCACCCTCTACACCACGCCGGTGGTCTATCTCTATCTCGACCGGCTGCAGACCTGGCTGTTCGGCGACAGGCGCGGCCCGGTCGAGCAAGCCGAAGAGCCGGTGCACGCGGTGGCGGCGGAATAACCGAGGCTACGCCGCTTTACGCCACAACGTCGCGCTGGCAATCTTCGCCCCCTGCACCAACGCATCGAGCTTCGCCCACATGATGCTCGGATGCACCCGGCGGTGGAACGGACCTTGCGCAAAACCGCAGTCGGTGCCGGCCAGCACGTTCTCGCGGCCGACCAGTTTGGCCAGCCGCACGATGCGCTCGGCGACCAGTTCCGGATGCTCGACCACGTTGGTGGCGTGGCTGATGACGCCGGGGATGAGCACTTTGCCCACGGGCAGCTTTGCGCTTTCCCAGACCCGCCATTCGTGCTCGTGACGTGGATTGGCGCCCTCGATCACGAAGGCCCCGACATTCATGCCGAGGATGAGGTCGACGATGTCTTTGAGCGCCACGTCGGTGGTGTGCGGGCCGGGCCAGCTACCCCAGCAGACGTGATAGCGGATGCGGTCCGGCGGCAGGCCTTTGATCGCCTCGTTGAGCACCTCGACTTGGAGCCGCAGCCATTTGCGGTAATCGTCAAAGCTGCCCGGCGGCACCATGCGGTCATAGGTGACGGCGGCGCGGGCGTCGTCGAGCTGCAGCACGAAGCCCGCGTCGATGATCATGTGGTATTCGGTGCGCATCGCGGCGCCGATGGCGCGGATCAATTCTTCTTCGCTTTTGTAATGTTCGTTCTTGCGGTCGGGAATGACGCTGGCCGGTGCCGCCACCGGCAGGAACGCCTCGACCACGTCGACGCCCTTCAACGCCGCTTTGAAATTGTCGATGTCGCGTTGCAGCTCGGCCTGCCCGGTATAAGCGATCGGCCCGACGCACACCGCTTCGACCGTGGTGGCGACGCCTTCGCGGGCGTCGAGCTCGGCATAAAATTCGGCGAACTGCTCGCGATCGACGCCGCGCGTAAATGGATTGGCTCCGGACTTGATAGGCCGCCGCTCGAAACCGCTCAGCCGTTCCAGCACGTATTGCGACCAGCTGATCGATTTGCCGAACTCGCCGTCGCTGATGACGTCGATGCCGACCTCGGCCTGCTTGTGCACCACCTCCGCGACCGAGGCCGCAAGGCACGCGTCATAAGCGGCCGTGTCGTAAGGCTTGCCGGCCTGTTTGGCGCGCAAAAACTCCTGCAGCGCGGTGGGCCGGATCAGGCTGCCGACATGGGTGGTCAGGATGCGGTCGGTACTGCGTTTCATTGGTACTCCTTGGGACGGCCATGCCGGTTGCGGCAAGCTAATACAGCACCGCGCGGGCCGCGCAATGCGCACACCGCATGGAGGACGTTGCCAAATGGGCGGCATCCCATCTCGCTTCGATCGATGGGACGCAGTAGCTTCGGCGGCACGCGCTCAAAAGCAAGAAGCGCTTCGCTCGAGGAGGATTTCAATGATCACATTCACGCGCCGCTCGCTGGCTTTGCTTCCGGCAGTCGCGCCCTTCTTGTCACCTGGACTCGCACACGCCGAGATCAACCCGGCCGCGGTGGCTTTCAAATTGCCCGATCAGATCAAATGGTCGGAGCCGAGCCCGGCCGGCGCGCAAAATGCGACGCTCGTCGGCGATCCGTCAAAGGAAGGGCTCTACGTGCAGATGGTGAAATGGCTCGCCGGCAACCATTTCAGCCATCCGCATTTTCATCCGCACGACCGTTTCATCACCGTGCTCAGGGGCACGTGGTGGGTCGGCACCGGCACCAAGTTCGATCCCGGCAGCACCGTGGCGATGCCGGCAGGCACCTTCGTCACGCACTTTGGACAGCAAGTGCATTTCGACGGCGCCAAGGAGGAAGACGCCGTCCTGCTCATCGTCGGCGAAGGTCCCGGGACCTCGACGCCGGCCGAAGTGAAATGAGCTTTGGCGGTTTGCGCTAGCGGTTAGGCCGCGGATTTCGCCGCAGCTTTAGCGCTGGCCGCGCGGTCGGCGGCGGCGCTGGCGCGCTTGACCCGATCGAGGATGAGCTCGATCGAGGCGATTTCGATGCGGTTCCGGCCATTGTCCTTGGCGCGATAGAGCGCGTGATCGGCCTGCGCCAACAGCGCCGACAGATCGAGCACCGCGTCATAGCTGATGACGACGCCGATGCTCACCGTGGCGACCACCGGCTTGCCCTCGACCATGCCGGTCACCTCGACGAACGAGGAACGGATCTCTTCGGCGACGGCGAGCGCGCGCTCGCGCGAGGTGTCGACCAGGAGGGCGGCGAATTCCTCGCCGCCGAGCCGGCCGAAAATATCGTATCGCCGCATGCAGCCGGAGCCGACTTCGGCGAACATCTGCAGCACGCGGTCGCCGATGGCGTGGCCGAAGCGGTCGTTGATGCCCTTGAAATTATCGAGGTCGAGCAGCAGCACCGCGATCGGCCGCGGCTCGGTCGCCTGCCGCTTGAGCCGCGTTTCGGCGTCTTGCAGGAAAGCGCGGCGGTTGGCGATGCCGGTCAGCGGGTCGATCAGCGAATCCGTCTTGTGGCGGTGCTCGGTGCGTTCTTTTGCCATGGCCAAAAGGATGAAGGCGATGGCGATGGTGAACAGCAGCGCCTCGAAGCTGAGCACGGTGAGCCAGACGCTGGCGAACACCTGGTTGTTCACCGGCACCAGCATGGCGCCGAACGGCGTGCGCAAGAGATAGAGCGCGCCGTGGGCGAAGAACATGAAGATCGCCGGCCAACGCGACACCAGAGGCTCGCTGCGGCCGCGCCAGAACTCGTAGGCAGTCGCCCAGGTGTAGGCGGTGATGATGCCTGACGAGAAAAGCATGCGTAAATCCCAAGACCCTTGGACTGCCGGGATGCGGCACAGCACCAGCCAAAGGGCGGCGCCGCCGAACAGCAGGATCCAATTTGGCTTGCGGTGGTCGAATACCCGCGCGCCGGTCCAGGTCACCGCGAAGGCGGTGAACAGGATGGCGTTGGCGAGATCGATCGAGATCAGATCGGAGACCGAACCGTACATGCCGAACAGCATGACGGAGGCCGCGCGCAGCAGGTCGGCAAAGCCCCACCACGCCACGGCATAGATCGCGGTGTTCTGCACCCAGGCGAACAGCAGCAGCAATCCGAGGATCGCTTCCACATAGATGGTGACGAGGAACAATGTATTGACGTCGAGATTCATCGCGTTCAACCGACTTGTCCTGACCCGGGCAAACGAGTGCCGATAACCCCGTATGGTTTTGCTTAGGGCCGCGGCCGCAAAGAATCGGTGAATTCTGTGGCCGCCGCACCCGCCATGCGGCGGTATGGTTTCGACAAGCTTTCGGGCAATGGCGGTATTGTTCCCGTCTTGTTTCCGAACACTTGGTCATCTAGGGTCGCGCGGCTTCGAAAGTGACGGAAATGCAGGTACGTAACGGGATTATCGAGGCGATCGGCAACACGCCGCTGATCAAGCTCGAGCGCGTGTCGGCTGCGACCGGCTGTGCCATTTTGGGCAAGGCCGAGTTCATGAACCCGGGCCAGTCGGTCAAGGACCGCGCCGCTTTGTTCATCATCGAGGACGCGGTGAAGAAGGGCGAGCTGCGGCCGGGCGGCGTCATCGTCGAAGGCACTGCCGGCAATACCGGCATCGGGCTGGCTTTGGTCGGCAACGCCATGGGCTTTCGCAGCGTGATCGTGATCCCGGAGACCCAGAGCCAGGAAAAGAAGGACACGCTGCGGCTGTGCGGCGCCGAGCTGATCGAAGTGCCGGCCGTGCCCTATTCCAATCCCAACAACTACGTCAAAGTCTCAGGCCGCCTCGCCGCGCAATTGGCCAAGACCGAAAAGAACGGCGCGATCTGGGCTAATCAATTCGACAACGTCGCCAATCGTCAGGGCCATGTCGAAACCACCGGCCCGGAAATCTGGCAGCAGACCGACGGCAAGGTCGACGGCTTCGTCTGCGCCGTCGGCACCGGCGGCACGCTCGCCGGCGTCGCCATGGCGCTCAAAGCGCGCAGCAACGCCGTGCGCATCGCGCTCGCAGATCCGATGGGCGCCGCGCTCTACAGTTACTACACCACCGGCATGCTGAAGTCGGAAGGCTCCTCGATCACCGAAGGCATCGGTCAGGGCCGCATCACCAAGAACCTGGAAGATGCGCCGATCGATCTCGCCTATCAGATCCCCGACGCGGAAGCGGTGTCGATCATCTTCGATCTGCTCGAGCACGAGGGACTCTGCCTCGGCGGCTCGTCCGGCATCAATGTCGCGGGCGCCGTGCGGCTGGCCAAGGAGCTCGGGCCCGGCCACACCATCGTGACGATCCTCGCCGACTACGGCACGCGCTACCAATCGAAACTGTTCAATCCGGATTTTTTGCGCGAGAAGAAGCTGCCAGTGCCGGGCTGGCTCGAGCGCAAACCGGACATCAAAGTTCCTTACGAATGAACTTCGCCGGCGCGCCGGCGTTATTGATTGAATCGAGAACAAAATGCTGCGAACCGAGCCGGACCCTGCCCCATCGCCGCCGAGCCGCTGGCTCAAATCGACCGAATGGCTTTCCGAGCATTTGCGCGATCGCGACGTCGTCGTGGTCGATGGCTCCTATCCCACGGTGACGCAGAAGCGCGACGTTCACGCCGAATATCGCTCGGGCCACATCCCCGGCGCGGTGTTCTTCGACATCGACGCGGTCAGCGACCATTCGACGGAGCTGCCGCATATGCTGCCGGGCCCGAAGCATTTGGGCGAGGCCGCAGGCGCGCTCGGCATCGGCGACGGCGATACGATCGTGGTCTATGACAGTCTCGGCCTCTATTCGGCGGCGCGGGTGTGGTGGACGTTCCGCATCTTCGGCGCCAAGAACGTTTACATCCTCGACGGCGGCTTGCCGAAATGGAAAGCCGAGAACCGGCCGCTGGAGACCGGCGACAGCAAACGGCCGCCGCGTTCGTTCAATGCGCAGATGAATGTCGGCGCCGTGGCGACGCTTGGCGACGTGCGGATGGCGGTCGCCGACAACAGCGTGCAGATCGTCGACGCCCGCTCGGCGGAACGCTTCAAGGGCAATGCGCCCGAACCGCGGCCCGGCCTGCGCTCCGGCCATATGCCTGGCGCGTTCAACGTGCCGTTCGACCGCGTGCTCGAGAACGGCACGCTGGTGTCGCGCGAGCGCATCGCTTCAGCCTTCACCGATGCCGGCGTCGATCTTGGCAAGCCGATCATCACCTCGTGCGGCTCCGGCATGACGGCTGCGATCCTGACGTTCGCGCTGGAATCGATCGGCACCACCGCCAAAGGCCTCTACGACGGCTCATGGACGGAATGGGGTTCGCGGCCCGACGTTCCGGTCGAGCGCGACTGAGCCCCTTCGGTACGATAGGCATGGCGATAGCAAAACCCGTCGCGCTCGTGACCGGCGGGGCCAATGGCATCGGCCGCGCCATCGCGCGTCATTTGCTCGCCGCCGGCTGGCGCGTCGGCATCGTCGACAGGCCCGGCAGCGGACTGAAACGCGCTTTTTCGCCGCGCTTGCGCAACGTCGTTTCTGTCGAAGGCGATGTCCGCGAAGAAGAGACGGTTTCCCGCACGGTTGAGATGCTCGTCGAAAGCTTCGGCCGGCTCGATGCGGTCGTCTCCAACGCCGGCATCATGATCCGTAAACCGCTGCGCCGGCTGACGCTCGCCGAATGGCATCGCGTCATCGACACCAATCTCACCGCGGCATTCCTCTTGGCGCGTGCCGCCGAGCGGCCGCTGCGCAAGGCGCGCGGCGCCATCGTGGTCATCGCCTCGACCCGGGCGCTGATGTCGGAGCCAAACACCGAATCCTATTCGGCGTCGAAAGGCGGGCTGGTTGCGCTCACGCACGCGCTCGCTGTCAGCCTCGGGCCGGACGTGCGCGTCAATTGCATCAGTCCCGGCTGGATCGCCACCAAGAACTACGCCGCGCTGCGCCGCACGGATCATGCGCAGCATCCGGCGGGCCGCGTCGGCAAGCCGCAGGATATCGCCGAGATCGCCGCCTGGCTGCTCGACCCCAAGCGTTCGGGCTTCGTCACCGGCGCCAATTTCGTCGTCGACGGCGGCATGACGCGCAAGATGATCTACGAGGAATGGCAGCGCAGCTAGATCACAGCACCGCGCGGCGCCGTATAGGCGGCATCGCGGACATTGCCGGTATTGAGCGTATCCGCCGGCTCGAAGCACAGGATCCAGGCTTCCGCGTCGGCGCAGGTGCGATGCTCGGTGCCGCGCGGCACCACCACGCATTCGCCGGGGCCGAGCGTCACCACGCGATCCCGGAATTCCACCCGGAACTGGCCCTTCCACACCATGAAGAACTCGTCCTCGTTGGCGTGATGGTGCCAGGGGAATTCGCCCTTGACCTTGACGAGCTTGACCTCCTGGCCGTTCAGCGCCGCGATGGTCTTGGGCCGCCAATGCTCGTCGAATAGGGCAAATTTCTCGTCGAGAGAGATTTTTTTCATATCCGGCTACCTCGCGCACGCTTTCATTCTAGCATAGGGTAGATGTGTAGGAGGAATCGCCCATGATCTTCCGCCAGCTATTTGACGCCACATCGGGCACCTACACCTATCTGATTGCCAGCCGGCATGGCGGCGAAGCGCTGATCATCGATCCGGTGCTCGAGCGCGTCGACCGCTATTTGCAGCTCGTTCGCGAGCTCGACCTCAAGCTGGTCAAGGCCGTGGATACCCATCTGCACGCCGACCACGTCACCGGGCTCGGCGCGCTGCGCGACCGCACCCATTGCATCACGGTGATGGGCGAGCACACCCACGCCGACGTGGTCTCCATGCGGGTCGCCGAAGGCGATCGCATCGAGATCGAGGGCCTGCGGCTCGACGTGCTCTACACGCCCGGCCATACCGACGATTCCTATTCGTTCCTGTGGGCCGACCGCGCCTTCACCGGCGACACGCTCTTGATCCGCGGCACCGGCCGCACCGATTTCCAGAACGGCGACCCGCGCGCGCAATACGAATCGCTTTTCAATAAGCTCCTCAAGCTGCCGGACGAGACCATGGTCTATCCGGCCCACGATTATAAAGGCGATACGGTCTCGACCATCGGCGAGGAGAAGCGGTTCAATCCGCGGCTCAAGGTGAAATCCGTCGACGAATACGTCGACCTGATGAACAATCTGAAGCTGCCCAACCCGAAAATGATGGACGTGGCGGTGCCGGCCAACATGCATGTCGGCCTGCATCAGGACGCGATCGCAAAAAAAGGCTGGGCGCTGTCGGCTGTGGAAGCGATGGCGCTGCGCGGCCGCTCCGACGTCGCCATCGTCGATCTGCGCGAGAAAAGCGAGCGGGAAAAGCACGGCGTCATCCCGGGCTCGCTGCACGCGCCCTACCCGGCGCTGCCGGAACACATTTGCGCCGGCGGCATGCTGCAGGAATTGGCGGCGGCGACCGGCAAGCGCATCGTGTTCTACTGCGCCTTCGGCGAGCGCTCGGCCATGGCGGTGCAAGCGGCGCAAGATGCCGGGCTGAAGACTGCCTGCCATATCCAGGGCGGCATCGACGCCTGGAAGAAGGCCGACGGGCCGCTGGCGCGCTAAGTTCTCATTGCAAAAACAAAAGCCGCAGGACTCGAGTCCTGCGGCTCTCGTTTTGGCACCCGCTGCGGGGGAGGCGAAAATCAGCGGGCGCCGGGAAACCCAACAGCAATCAGAGTTGCGAGTCCTGATCGCCGTCGTTATTCATCAGATTGTGCATGTGGCCGTGGCGCCAGCCGCGGCCGTCTTGGCCGTCCTGACCGTCCTGACCGTCCTGACCGCCCTGGCCCTCTTGGCCTTGACCCGGACCGTTTTCGCCGAACCGGCGACCGCCCCAGCCATGACCGTCCTGGCCGCGCCCGTCGCGATCGAAATTGCGGCCTTCGCGCCGCTCGCCGCCGTTGAAGCCGGGCCGGTGCGGCCGCAGCATCCGCGCCAGCATGGTGAAGCGGGACTTCTGGGCGTCATTGAGGCTTTGATAAAGCGGTGCGCCGGCGTCGGCGATCTGCTTGAGCGCGACGCTGCGCTTGCTCATGGCGTCGGCGCGCTTTGCCAGCCGATCGAACGGTGACGTCGGCGTCTGCGTCTGATCCTGCTGCTGCTGCTGCTGCGCTGCCTGGCGAGCCTTGATGCGATCGATGCGCAGTTGCACCATGTTGCGCAACGCGGTTTCGAATGCCGGCCAGTTCTTCGTCTGGTCCGGGGTCAGTTCGAGTCCAGCCTTCAACGCCGCGATGCGCGCGTCGGCGAACGCGGACACGTCGTCGGCGCTGAGCCGATGACGATGTTCGAAACGCGGGCCGCCGTCGCGGAAGCCGCGATAGCCGCCCTGTTGCGCGTAGACGAAGGTAGAGCCGGCGATGGCAAGCATTGCCGCCGCGGTGATTACAGGTTTGAGCATGTCATCCTCCACAGATGCTTTTGGTGCAGGAATGATGAGCCAGTGCCGCGCCAAAGCAAGTTAAACTTCCGACAGGATGAAGTGATCGCCGGATTACAACCTTGTAATCTTCGAAAAAATCTTGAAATCACAAAGTATAGACCAAGTATTGCCTTCCCCGGAGCGGCCGCAATCGCACCAGGGCATGGATCAAAAAGACACGTCGCGGGCGGGAAATTGACGGGAGAATCACGGGCTGCCGTCAACACCCGGAACTCCACTCTTCGGACAATGGCTATCGCGTTGGCCACGGCATGATCGGAACCGTGCTGATCGCATTCGACGGTGATCCATTGACGATCTTGGTGCTGATAGCGAGGTAGACGAGTGTATTCCGAGGTTTATCGACCATGCGATAAATACGGGTCGTCTTGAAAAAAATGCTCGTTTTCTGACTGAACACTTCTTCATTTTCGCCCAGCTTTGATAGATCAACGTCGATTGGACCATTTTGCCTGCACGAGACCGAAAAATTAGATGGATCTTCGTTCAGACCTAAAGGCTGGCCCCATCCGCCCTTTCTAGCCTGCGAAATGTGGCACACGATGCCGGGCACTTGCGGATCTTCAAAGGCGCTGACGCACACCTTGTCATTGGGAGAAAGCGCATTGAACGTGGTGCTGACGCAGCTCAAGTCAGTGGCGCGTGCGCAATGCGTTGATAAAACGACCAGTACCGCCAGCATAAAAAGCCACTTCATTCGTATATCTCCGCATTGGTAGCGACGGCGCGCTTTGGCTATATCCTACTCCGATTTCGGCCCTCCCGTTTTTAAATTTTTTGCACCGTTCAGCGCAGGATCTGCTGCAGGAAAAGCCGCGTGCGCTCGTGCTGCGGATGGTCGAAAAAGCCTTTCGGCTCGTTGATCTCGAGAATCTGACCGTCGGCCATGAAGATCATGCGATCGGCGACTTGGCGGGCGAAACCCATCTCGTGGGAGACCACCAGCATGGTGATGCGGTCGGAGGCGAGCTCCACCATGGTGTCGAGCACTTCCTTGACCATTTCCGGATCGAGCGCCGAAGTCGGCTCGTCGAACAGCATGATGTTAGGATTCATGCACAGCGCGCGCGCGATCGCCACGCGCTGCTGCTGGCCGCCGGACAGCCGCGCCGGATATTTTTGCGCCTGCTCGGGGATCTTGACCCGCTCGAGATATTTCATGGCCAGCGCCTCGGCGGCGCGCTTGGGCATTTTGCGCACCCAGATCGGCGCCAAGGTGCAGTTCTCCAGCACGGTCAGATGCGGGAACAGGTTGAACTGCTGGAACACCATGCCGACGTCGCGGCGCACCGCGACGATCTGCTTGGGATCGTCGTTGAGCTCGATGCCGTCGACCACGATGCGGCCCGACTGCCAGTCCTCCAGATGGTTGATGCAGCGCAGCAGCGTCGACTTGCCGCTGCCGGACGGCCCGCAGATGACGATACGCTCGCCGCGCGCCACCTTCAGATCGATGTCGCGCAGTACGTGGAATTCGCCGAACCACTTGTTCAAGGCGATGATCTCGACCGCGGTTTCGGCGCGCGGCGTCTCGTGCTCGTCGGGACGCTTGTCCATCATCGCCCCTTATACGCCGAGCGGCGCGCCAGCCGCGCTTCGACGCGTTGCGCGTAACGCGACATGGCGTAGCAGCAGACGAAGTAGAACATCGCCGCAAAGGCATAGCCGGTGAGGCTGGTGATCGGAGAGGCCCATTTCTGATCGCCGCGCGCCACCTCGACGGTGCGCAGGAAATCGAAAATGCCGACGATGAAGACCAGCGTGGTGTCCTTGAACAAAGCGATAAAGACATTGACGATATTCGGCAGCGTCACCCGCAACGCCTGCGGCAGGATGATCAATGCCGTCATCCGCCAATAGGTCAGGCCCAGCGCCTGCGCCGCCTCGTATTGGCCGCGCGGGATCGCGACGAGCCCGCCGCGCACCACCTCCGCCATATAGGCCGAGGCGAACATGGCGACGCCGATCAGCGCGCGCACCAGCTTGTCCGGCGCCAACGGCTCAGGCACGAATAGCGGCAGCATCACGCTTGCCATGAACAGCACCGTGATCAGCGGCACGCCGCGGACGAATTCGATGAACATGATCGAAAGCCAGCGTACCACGGGAATGCGCGAGCGGCGGCCCAGCGCCAAGAGGATGCCGAGCGGCAGCGAAAACACTATGCCGACGGTCGCGACCACGATGGTCACCAGGATGCCGCCCCACAGATTGGTCGGCACATAGACGAGGCCGATCAGCGGCAAGCCGCCGAGCAGGATCAGCGACAGGATCGGCAGCACGATGAAGAAATAGACGGCGCCGATGTCGCGGCGCGGCGCGCGCAGCCACAACAGCCAGCCGACGCCGAAAGCCAGCGCCAAAAAGAACAGATCAACCCGCCAGCGCTGACCGGCCGGGTAGAAGCCGTAGACGAAATACGACGACCACACCCGGATGAACGCCCAGCAGGCGCCGGGATTCGGACGGGCCGGCGACGGTATGCACGCTTCACGGCCATCGCCGGACCAAGTCGCGTCGATGAGGAGAAATCGCAACAACGGCGGCACGATCCAGGCGATGAAGAGGATTGCGATCAGCGTCAGCGCGATATTGAACGGCGACGAAAACAGGTTTACGCGCAGCCAGCCGAACACGCCGGCGCGCGACGACGGCGGCGGCAGGATTGCCGCCGGCGCCTGACGTAGGAATTGAAGCGGCGATATCGCAGCCATCGTTTCAGCGCTCCACGATGGCGACGGTGCGCCCATAAAGATTCATCGCCAGTGAGGTGAAGAGGCTGATCGCGAGATAGACCGCCATGGTGATGGCGATCACCTCGACCGCCTGGCCGGTGATGTTCAAGACGGTGCCGGCAAAGACCTGAACCAGATCAGGATAGCCGATGACCACGGCGAGGGAGGAATTCTTGGTCAGGTTGAGATACTGGCTGGTCAGCGGCGGGATGATGACCCGCATCGCCTGCGGCACCACGACCAGGCGCAAAATCGTTCCCGAGCGCAAGCCGAGCGCCTGCGCCGCTTCGGTCTGGCCGGTTGAAACGGACAGCACGCCGGCGCGCACCACTTCGGCGATGAAGGCGGCCGTATAGATCGTCAGCGCCAGCAAGAGCGCCGCGAATTCCGGCAAAATTTCCAGGCCGCCGCGGATGTTGAATCGACCCATGTCCGGAATGCCGAAGGACAGCGGTCGTCCGGCCACGATGAAGACGAGCAGCGGCAGCCCGAAGATCGCCGCCAGCATCATCCAGAGAATGTGTACTTGTTCGCCGGTGCGCTCCTGACGGCGCCGTGCCCACAGGTACAGCCCGATTGCAACGACGAGGCCGATTGCAAAAGCAATGACGACCGCACCGAAATCCGGCGCAAAGACCGGCCGCGGCAGGAACAGGCCGCGATTGTTGAGGAAGCCGCCGAACGGCAACGCGACGCTGCCACGCAGTTCCGGCAGCGATTTGAGGACGGCGTTGTACCAGAACAGGATTTGCAACAGCAGCGGGATGTTGCGAATGAGCTCGACATAGCCGCCGGCGAGACGCGAAACGAGCCAGTTTTGCGACAGCCGCGCGATGCCGACGATGAAGCCGAGGACGGTCGCGAGCACGCAGCCTATGCCGGCGACCAACAACGTGTTGAGAAGGCCGACCCAGAACGCGCGTCCGAACGTCGACGTGCTCGACGAATAGGCAATCAGCGTCTGGCTGATGTCGAAGCCGGCGGTGTTGTTCCAGAAACCAAACCCGTGAGCGATATTGGCGCGCGCCAGGTTTTGCGCGGCATTGTGGGCGGCGGCGACCGCAAGTCCGACGACGACGACAAGCAGCGCCGCCTGCAGCGCCAAATTGGCAAAACCCCGCGAAATGCGCGGGCTTGGTCGCGCCATATCAGCGCGCGCAATATCAGCCATGGGCCGTCCCGTGGCGGCGGCAGCACCCGGTCAAGCGACGTAACCTTCAGCGAATGGGCAAGCCGTATTGCAAGCCGCCCTTGGTCCACAGCGCATTGAGGCCGCGCGCGATCTTCAGCGACGATCCCTGGCCGACATTGCGCTCAAAGCTTTCGCCGTAATTGCCAACCGACTTGATGATGCGATAGGCCCAATCGTTGGTCAGCCCGAGCGCTTCACCGAACTGGCCTTCGAGGCCGAGCAGGCGGCGGATTTCCGGATTGGTCGAGTTCTTCTGGTCGTCGACGTTGTTTTTAATGACGCCAAGCTCTTCGGCATCGAGCATCGCGTGGTGGGTCCAGCGCACGATGTCTTCCCAGGCATCGTCGCCTTGGCGCACCGCGGGCGCAAGCGGCTCTTTGGAGATGATCTCCGGCAGTACGATGTTGGCGCCCGGATCGGCGAGCAGCACGCGGGAGCCATAGAGCCCCGACGAGTCGGTGGTGTAGGCATCGCAGCGGCCGGAATCGTAGGCCTTGAGCGCCTCGTCCACCGTGGCAAAGGTCACGGTTTTCAGCGACATGTGGTTGGTGCGGAAATAGTCCGCGAGATTGAGCTCCGTGGTGGTGCCCTGCTGCACGCAGACCGAAGCGTCGTTGAGCTCGAGCGCCGAGCTCACTTTCAAGACCTTGCGCACCATGAAGCCTTGGCCGTCGTAATAGTTGACCGCGGCAAAATCGACACCGAGGGAGGCATCGCGCGACAATGTCCAGGTGGTGTTGCGGGCGAGCACGTCGACCTCGCCCGATTGCAGCGCCGTGAAGCGATTGGCCGCGGTCAAGGGCACGAACTTGACCTTGGTCGGGTCGTTGAAGATCGCCGCCGCGATGGCGCGGCAGAAATCGACGTCAAAGCCGGTCCAGTTGCCTTGCGGATCGGGTATGCCGAAGCCGGCCAATGAGCCGTTCGCGCCGCACACCAGTTGGCCGCGGTCCTTGACCGCTTTGAGCGTCTGCGCGCCCACCGCCTGCATGCCGAACGCAAGCACCGTTGCAATGGCGAATGCCGTAGCTAAACGTTTCATGATCAGGCCTTTCAGCATGGGTGGCGCGATAAGTGGGGCTTTGAGTGGCTTATAAGTGGCTTTGAGATTGGCCCCGCAGCCGGGACGCTTAAAGCAATTCCCCGCCCAAAGCCATCTGAGAACGATCGCGCTGCAAGGTCAAGGGGTTGACGAAAGTGTCCATCGCCGAGGTAACGGCGTAATGGGCGAAGTTTGTGGCAGCCGAGAGACGCCGGCATGAACGACTCCGGTCAAGACGGCGGTTCTCCCCCGCCTCGGCGGCCGGCGGTTGAGCGCGTTTACGCTGCCGCCGTTTTGCGCTCACGCAAGACGAAATAGAGATTGCGCAGATAGACGAAGACGCCGAACGCCTGGCCGGCGATGAAAACCGGATCCTTGCGGTACAGCGCATAGACCAAAAGCAACAGGCCGCCGGCGATGGAGAAATACCAGAAGCCGAGCGGAATGACGCTGCGCCCGGCACGCTCCGACGCGATCCACTGCACCAGGAAGCGCATGGTAAACAGGCCCTGGGCGACAAAGCCCAGGAACACCCACCAATCGAGCTTGGTGATGAAAACGTCTTGCAAGTAGGCACCGACTGCGCGCGACAGGTCAACGAGCAAGGGTTATCTCCTCAGATTGCGGAACGCGCTTTTTGCGCCGGATGAGCCACCACACGCCGGCGAGGTCGAGAATGCCGACCCAGAGCCGATCGAAGAAACCGTAGTTCGACGTGCCGTGCCGGCGCGGCCGGTCGACCACGTCGACATAGCCGACATCAAAACCTTCGCGCCGGACCAGCGCCGGCAGAAACCGATGCAGCCCGTCGAAATACGGCAGCGTCAGGAATAGATCGCGGCGAAAGGCTTTGAGGCCGCAGCCGGTATCGCGCGTGCCGTCTTTGAGCACCGCGCTGCGCACGCCATTGGCGATGCGCGACTGCAAGCGCTTGAAACCGGTGCTCTTGCGCCCGGTCCGCTGGCCGGCGACCAGGCCGAGCCGCGGCGCGCCGGCTTCGAGGGCTGCCATCAGCGCCGGCAGATAGGCCGGATCGTTCTGGCCGTCGCCGTCGAGCGTCGCGACGATCGGCGCGCGCGCCGCGGCGACGCCGGAGCGCACTGCCGCCGATTGGCCGCAGGATTGCGCGTGCCGGATTTGCCGCAGCCACGGATGCTGCGCCATCAGGCCGCGCAATTCGCCGGCGGTTGCGTCTTGCGAGCCGTCATCCACATAAACGATCTCGAACGCCCGGCCTTGCAGCGCCGCGGCGATCTCGGCGATGAGCGGCGCAATGTTGCCGGCCTCGTTGCGCACTGGCACGACTACGGAAATTGCGAGATTGCCTTGCCCGTTGCTCTGCGGCATGCCGAAAGCTTCTAAAGCCCAACCCGACCAGGTTCAACCCGGCGAATTTCCTGGCTTTTTGCGCAAAACTTCATGCAGCGCTGCCTTGACCCGCGGCAACGAAGGCCCCGGAAAGGCCTTGAGATCGGTTGCGGAAAACAACAGCCCGCGCGCCGCAAAGGCGCGGCGCACCAAAAGCGCGCCAAGCGCGCCGACCAGCGCGCCGGCGATCACGTCGCTCGGATGGTGCGCCAATACGACGACCCGGCTGAACATGATGACGATCGCATAGAGCCACATCACCGGGCGGCTCGCCGGCCACAGCGCGCCGATCGCAATCGCCGCCGACGCCGCCGTGGCGGCATGTCCAGACGGCAAGCTGGCATATTCGGGCGCCCAGACGAACGGCCGATAGATGAAAGGATCATCGGGACTGCCGACATAGGGCCGCGCCCGGCCGATCAGGCGCTTGACGATGGTGACGAACAGTCCCGGCACGCCGATCGCCAGAAACAGAAATCCGAACCGCACCGTGAGCATCGCCAGCACGCCTTGCGTCAGGCGCGTCAGGCGCGGCGAAGTCACTGCGGCGAGACACAATAGAATGAAGCCGAACGGATACAGGAACCAGCCGCCCAGGCCGAGATCGGTAATCCGCTCGAACACATCTTCGAACCATCGCGGCAAGGTGCGCGCCCAGGCGCTGGCCGCGGTATCGACGAGGAACATGCAGGCGACCGTAGCCGCCAGCAGGACGATGATCGCGGCGTATGCGCCTGCCGACGGCGGCGGTACGTTCGCGCGCGGCGCGCGCACCAGAACGCGGCCCCATTGCTGAAAATTCCTCAGCATGTTTTGCCGCCGCGCGGACGAGGCCGAGACCTTGCCGCCATTCACGGCGCGCCTGCGGCAGCGAAAACCGCAATGCTGATCGGCCGGCCGGTGCTGACGTTGTAGCCGTCGACGCGCGGCCCGCGGGTGTATTGCAGGCCGATCGCTTCGGCACGCAGCGCAAAGGCACGCTCCTGGCGGCTCTCGATGAAGGCGAAGCGGCAGGCGCCGCCATTGAGGAAATCGGCAGCGCTCGCGGCATCGGTCAGACGGGTTTCAGTCCCGGCGAGAAACACCAGGCTCGGCTCCTCATAGCCGGCACTCGCCGCACTCGGATGCGGGCAACCGGCATCGCGCAGCACGCGAGCCAGCGTCACCGAGGGAAACACCGGCCGCAGCCACGGCATGATGATGGAAAAGACGCCGATCGCCAGCAGCACCATGCCGGCGGTCGCCCGCAGAAACGACCGTTCGGCGCCGTCGTCTTCATAGAGTAGCCACGCGAACAGGCCGCAAATGGCGGCCCAGGCAAAAAATGGCCACGCCGGGAACGCCGGATCGCGCGCGACGATGACGGCAAACGTCACCGCGGCAATGCTGATGATGATCGGCGCGAAAAACCACCACGCCGCACCGCGCACCAACCAAGGCCGCCGGGACAACACGTTCGATTCGACCGCGCCGGCAATGAGGAGGGCGATGGCCGGATAAAGCGGCAGCACGTAATGCGGCAGCTTGGTGACGACCAGCTCGAACACGATCCACGACGGCACGAGCCAGGCCAGCAAAAAACGCGCGGCTGGCTCGCGGCGTACCGTCCATACCGCCGGAGCCGCAAGGCCGGCGAGGATCGAGCCCGGATAGAACGTGGCAAAGAACAGCACCAGATAGAGCCCGGGCGGCGCGCCATGGGCCTCTTGCGCGCTGGCGAGCTTGCCCAGCATGTCGTGGCCGACCGAATTGATCAGAAAGGCACTCCCGACGCGCATATAGATCGCGATGAACCACGGCGAGACGACGAGAACGAGCCAAGCCACGCCGGCCAACGGCCGCAGCGCCAATAGCCAGCGTCCGGAGCGTTCGTGGATCGACAGCGTCACCGCGGCGAGACCGACGATCATCAAATTGACCGGCCCCTTGAGCAAGATGCCGGCGGCGAGCGCGGTCCAAAAGACCGCCGGCAATGTCCAGCCGAGCCGCCCGTGGCCGGCTTCGCGCGGCGAGAGATAGGCGCGCGCCAGCACGCCCATGGCGGCGATGATGGTGAACAACAGCACCGCATCGGTCTTGGCGAGCCGCGCTTCACCGCCGAGCAGCGCCGAAGCCGCCATCATAGTCGCCGCCAGGATGGCGCCGCGCCGCGAGACGAAGGCGAGCCCGCACCAGTATGTGGCCAAAACCGCGCCGACGGCGCCAAGGAGCGACGGGATGCGGTAGAGCCAGATGGTGGTCCGCGCGTTGGGAAAATGGAAAATCTCCGCCGTCTTCACCACCGCCGCTTGCAGCCAGTAGATGCCGACCGGCTTGCGATAACGAACATCGTCTTGATAGCGGATATCGACATAATTGCCGGTTTCGATCATCTGCTTGGTGGCCTGCGCGAAATAGGCCTCGTCGCGATCGACCGGCGGAATCTGGAAAAAGCCCGGCAGAAACAGGATCAGCGAAATGAGCACGAGAATTCCGACAGCGCGCCGGTGCGAACCGGTACCGATGTCGAAAAGCGCGCCCAGGCCGTTTGCCGGCCACAATCGCGGCGCCGCGCTGCTTATCGTGGTCATGCCCGCTCAGGTGCCCAAATCATCCAGCGCAAGCCGGAGGCAATCATGTCACGGCTGCTCGATGACCTTCCAATTCTGGTAATAAACAAACTTGAAACTCTGGGTCAGCAAGCGGACGACGGAGACGACGGCGCGCATGACGGCGGGAAACGGCGTCGGCCGGATCATGTCGACGAACAGGCAGTAGCGCGTCTGATCGGTTTCGTTGAAGGACTGATGCAAGAGCGTGTCGTCGAAGATGAAGAGCTTGTTCTCGCGCCAATAATTGGTCTGGTCGCCGACCACGATATAGGCGGAGTCGTCGGTCATGTCGTTGAGGTTATACAAAATCCGAAACGACGCCCGCAGGTAACCAAAATGCTTCGACGTCGAGACTTTCTTGTTGAAGACCGAAATGCCGATCGTCTCGATATACTTCCACGGCTGACGCAGCGCCGGCGCATTCAGGAACGTGTTCTGGTCGACGCCGTACCAGCGGAAGAACGCCATCGTGCGCGGATGCTGCTTTGACGCTTCTTCCATTTGCGCGACGAGATTCGATTCGTTCGCGGCCTGGATCAGGCGTGTCACCTCGTCCCAATAGGCGGGCGGCAGATCCTCCAGCCGATAGACTCCCTTGTTGACGTGAGGAAGCGAGAGAAGATCGAGCAAGGTGTTGAAGGGCGACATGACCCAGGTGAAAAAACCATTGCCGATGAAATAGCGCCGCAGCGTCGTTGCGCTGAGCCCGCTGTTGCGGCTCACGTCGTAGCCGCCGCAGATGGCATAGAGCAACGCCGTCTTCGGCAGGAAATAGACGAACAGGCCGAAACCGCAGACCGGCAAAAGGAACCGGCGCAAGGCGTATTTGCCGATGCGCGCGAGGCGCTCTTTGTCGGTCAGTGCTGCTGAGAATGTCGTGCTCATGGCTTCCCTTGCGTCGTGGCCTTCGACGCTCACGGCCGCTTCATATCAAAGATCACGCTCGAATGGGCTGGCACATCGGTCCTGAGCGAAAATAACCGGAAGTTCCCCGGCATTCCGCCGCCCCACGCGGACGATAGCCCGCGGCAGTTATATTGGGAAGGCGGGATTTACGTGCGTCAGATGCCCGCAACGCCTTGTTCCGAAAGCATTTAAGCCGAATGTCGAGGCCGACCGGCTATCGCGCCGTTAATTTTGCCGCCGAACTGTCATCCACGCGCACGACGGCGGTGGCGGTTGCGCCTGCGGAATCGATCACCGTTACGCGTGAAAATCCTGGGCCGTCAGGCCGGAAGAACAGCGCACCGTGATCCTGTTCCGGAACCGGCACGCCGTTGACCAGGACGGTGAGCGGGGCGACGGCGCCGGTGATCTTCAGCGGCACCGCCTCGGGCTTGCCTTCGACTGTCGGCAGATCGAGCCGGGCCCCGTCGGGCGGAAATAGAATGTGCAACGAGGCTTGCGACGCCTGGCCGGCGAAACGGCCCGGCTGAAAGCGCCTCAGCGGCGGTGGCAATTTGGCGCTCGACGTCACCAGCACGCCCTTCGGCGGCCGCAGCAGCGCGACCGTCGGCGCGCCCAGGCGCGCGAACGCGTCGAACAGGATCGGCGCTGCCGCGATGCGCCCGACCAGCCCCGGCACCGGCGCGCCGTCGGGACGGCCGACCCAGACGCCGATGGTGTGCTTGCCGTCAAAGCCGATCGACCAGGCGTCGCGGTAGCCGTAGCTGGTCCCGGTCTTGAACGCGATGCGGCCCGGCGTGCCGTTCTCCGGCGGCGGCGAACCGATGAGCACATTGCCGACATACCAGGCGGCAACCGGCTCCATCAGCCGCTGCGCCTGCGGCGGCGGCGCGCCCAAATGAACGTTGAGCGGTATCGTCGTGCCTTGGCGGGCAAGGCCGGCATAGAGCATGACCAGATCGGAAAGCTTTATGCCGACGCCGCCGAGGCCGATGGCCAGGCCGGGCGCTTCGCCCGGCGGCAGCACCAGCGCGGCGCCGGTTTGGCCGATTTGCGCCGTAAGGCGGCTCGCCCCGACTTCGTCGAGCACGGCGATCGCCGGCACGTTGAGCGAGAGCTGCAACGCCTTTCGGACCGTCACCGTCCCTTGGAAAGAGGAATCGAAATCCTTCGGCGCATAGCCGCCATAGGCCACCGGCCGGTCCTCGATCAGCGTCTCCGGATTGATCACGCCGTCCTCGAAACCGAGGCCGTAGATAAACGGCTTGAGCGTCGAGCCGGGCGAGCGCAGCGCTTGCGTCATGTCGATTTGGCCGGCGCGGCGCAGGTCGAAATAATCGGGCGAGCCGACGCTGGCCAAGATTTCGCCGGTCGCGTTGTCGACGGCGAGGATGGCGAGCGAGACGTCGGGGCCGAGCGTGGCGGCAAGGGCGCGCACGCGCTCGCGCGCGAGATTTTCCAGATTCTTCTGCACGCCGGCGTCGATGGTCAGCCGATGCACTTTCGATTGCGTCGGTTCGGCGACGACCCTGTCGGCGACGTGCGGCGCCAGCAGCGGCATCGGGTGGCGGCCACTCGGCACCAGCTCGGTTTTGGCGAGCGCGATCTCGTCGGCGGGCACGGCGCCGGTCGCGGCAAAGCGATCGAGCACGCGATCGCGCGCGGCACGCGCGATCTCGGCGAAGCGATCCGGGCGGCGCAGCTCCGGCGATTGCGGCAACGCCACCAAGAGCGCCGCTTCGCCAAGCGACAGCCGCCGCGGCTCTTTGCCGAAATAAGCGAGCGACGCGGCGCGGATGCCCTCGATGTTGCCGCCGTAAGGCGCGAGATCGAGGTAGAGCGCGAGGATCTGGTCCTTGGTCAATGCGCGCTCGATCTCGATCGCGCGAACCACCTGGCGCAGTTTTGTCGCCATGCTTCGGCGCACCTCGGGCGGCTCCAGAAGCCGCGCCACCTGCATGGTCAAGGTCGAGGCGCCGGAGCGAAGATGTCCGCTAGTTGCAAATTGCAACGTCGCGCGCAGCACCGCGCGTGGATCGACGCCGTGATGAACGCGGAAGCGCTTGTCCTCGTATGCGAACAGCACGTCGAAGAAGCGCGGATCGACGTCGGCGACCGTCGCCGGCAATCGCCAGCGGCCTTCGCTCGTCGCGTAGGCGCGCAGCAGGCGCCCTTCCCGATCGACCACGGTGGTCGAGAAATCGAGGTTCTTGCCGAGCGGCGCCGGCCCGAGCGAGGCGACCCACCACGCCGCGCCGGCAAAAGCCGACGCGCATACGAAAACGCCTGCGAGAATGAGGCGCGTCTTCTTACGCATCATCTCGCCGCCGTGACCTCGATGTTGCCGCTGCCGGTGCGGCCATAACGATCCGGGCGGTACATGTCCTCAACGCGCGCCTGCGGCCGCACATAGCTGCCGGGCGACACCGCGCGCACCACATAGGCCACGGTGAACACCGCCGGATCGCCGCGCTTTCTTTCGAAGGCGGCGGTGAAGCGGTCGTCGCGGAACTCCGTGTTCGCCGGCTCGAGCGCGTCGGTGATCCACGACAAAGTGCCGGTATCGCCGGATGAGACGAGATGCGGATTGTCGATCTCAAAACCCGCCGGCAGGTAATCGGCGACGATGACTCTGCCGAATTGCGGTTGCGCTTCGGTGATCTTGAGCACCACCACGAGCCGGGTGTTCTGCTTGACCTGCGCCGGGTCGACCGGATCGCCGTCGGGCGTATAGGTCAGACGCTCGATGCGAAAGCCGTTCTCCGCCGCGGGCTCGGGCGTCAGCGGCGCGCCGGTGACCGTGACCACGGCCTTGACCTCGGTGTCGCCGGTATTGGTGACTTTCACCGGCTCCTTGAGGTCATTGGCGCGGATGGTGCGGTAGAGCGCGCGCTGCACCGCCTCGCCGTTGACGTCGAGCGTCACATTGCCGGAATCTTTCGCCATCGCGCTAGCCGCCAGCAACAGCCAGGCATCTTCCTGGGTCGAAGTCGGATGCAGTTGCGCGCGCGACGCTTCGACACGCGCCACCGCGGCCTGCACGGTCGCCGGCGCCGCACCGCTTTCCGAGGCCAGCGTCACCAGCGCCGCGGCATCGCGCAAGTTCGAGCCATAGTCCTGGCGATTGAGCCAGTTCTCCGACTGCGGATCGATGGCCGCAAGCGCCGCCGCGTAGACCCGCTCGGCCCGCGCGCGATCGCCGACCAGCGCCAGCGCCGCTGCCACTTGGGCCTTCGCAATCGGCGTCGTCAGTGCGTCGAGTTTCGAATCGGCGAGGTAACGCAGGTCGCCGATCGGCACAACACCGTTGCGCGCCAGCACGTAGAGCGCATAGGCGAGATCGGTGCCGCCGTTCTTGCTCGGGTCGGCGGTATTGGCGGCGAAGTTACGCAGATGGTCGAGCGCGAGCTTGAACGCGGTGTCGGGCACCGCAAATTTTTGCTCACGCGCGCGGGTCAAGAAGTCGGTGACGTAAGAGTCGAGCCAGACGTCGCTGCCGCCGACGCCCCACAGGCCGAACGAGCCGGTGGAATCCTGCCGCGTCAGCAACGCCTCGATGGCGTTGCGGACCCGCTCGTCGGCGCCGGTCTGCAGCGCCAGGTGCGTCTCGCTGGCAAGCCGGGCGACATAGAGCAGCGGCAGCGCCCGGCTCGTAATCTGCTCCGAGCAGCGATACGGATAGCGGTCGAGCGCGGCCAACAAGCTCGCCGCATCGAGCGCGGCCGAGGAGCCGACCGAGATCGAGACGCCGCCGGTGCCGGGAACGAGATCGGCGAACATATCGCTCGACAGCGTGACGCTGTCGCCCTTGGCGATCGGTTTGACGGTGCGCCGCGCCAGGATCTGCGCCGGCGGCCGTACCGCAAGCGTGTAGTTTCGTTCCAGCGCAAAGCCTCCCGGCCCGCTCACGTTGATTTTCACGGCGCCATTGCCGGCGGCACTGGCGGTGACAGGAATCGTGACCGTGCCACGCGCCTTGGCGCGTAACGTCAGTTTTTGCGTGGCGCCAACGCCGGCCACGACGGCGTCGGTGGTCGACAGCGTGATCGCATAATCGCCGGGCTGGCCTTCAACGTTGTCGAGATCGAGGTGCACCGTGGAGCGGTCGCCGGGCAACAGGAAGCGCGGCAAGGTCGCGGTGAGCACCACCGGATCGCGCACGATCACGTCCGTGCTGGCTTGGCCGACCTTGTCCTTGGTCCAGGCCACCGCCATGACGCGGACGGTGCCGGCGAAGTCGGGAATGTCGAAGGCGACGTCGGCGCTGCCGTCGGCACCAACGGTGACAATGCCGGAGAAGAACGACAGCGGCGGCCCGGTGGGGGGATTGCCTTGCAACGCCGCGCCGGCGTCGCCGCCGGTGCGGATCTGGCCGCTTGCGCCTTGCATGCCGTCGATCAGGTTGCCGTAGAGATCGCGGATCTCCGCCGCCAGCGCCCGCTGGCCGAGATAGTAATCGTTCGGCGACGGCGGCTTGTAATTCGTCAGGTTGAGAATGCCGACATCGACCGCGGCAACCGCGATCCGCGCCTCGTCGCCCGCTTTGAGCCCCTCGATCTTGACCGGGATGTGCAGCGTGGTGTTCGGGTGCAACAGCGCCGGCGGCTTGAGATCGACGGTGAGCGTCTTCGCCGCGCGGTCGATGGAAAACCACTGCACGCCGATGGCGCGGCCGGGCATGCGTTGCGCCGGCGCGTCGAGCGGCCGGCGCAGCGTGGCGACGATATAGGCGCCGGAGCCCCAATCGGTGCCGACCGGCACCTTCACTTGGATGACGCCCGGCTGCTTGACGTCGGCGGTTTGGCTCGCCAGGAGCTTATCGCCGATCACATTGAGCGTCAGACGTCCAGCGCTGCGCGCGGTGACGGCGACCGTCATGGTGTCGCCAGGGCGGTACTCGCTCTTGTCGAGCGCGGTTTCCAGCATGTCCGGCGTGTCGGCGCTGGCGTCGACATACCAGCCGGCATCGAACGTCACCGACGTGGTCGGGCCGTTCGGCTCGCTCGACGCGACGTTGAGCTGATAGCGGCCGAAATTCACCGGCATCGCGATATGACCCGGCTTGTCGCTGGCCGTATCGAGCGCGCCGTCGGACAGCCGCGACGTGGTCTTGACCGGCTCGAAATGCCATGAGCCGTCGCGCTTATAGAACTGATAATGCGTTTCGACGCGCAACAACTCGTAGTGCAGACCCTTCGTCGCGACCGCAGTGCCGTTCGGCGCGACGACCACGACGTCGAACGCGGCGCTGGCGCCGTCGGCCAGCGAGCGGCCCGCGAACAGCGGCTTAACCCCGATCATGTTGCCGCTCGCCGTGACCGGCAGCGTGATCTTGTGCTCGACCGCCCGGCCGCCCGGCTCCGCCATGCGCACGGCAATGCGCGCTTCGAGCGGGTGCGTGCTCGACGGCAGCTTGTCGATATCGACGTTGAAAGTCGCCTTGCCGGCATCGTCGGTCGACGGCAGAACGTCCAGCGGCTGCTGCACGGCGGCGACGTCTTCGCCATCGAGGCCGAACTGATAACCGGCAAAGCCGGAGCGCTCGGCCGCCACGGCGATGTTCATGTCGCCGTCGAGATCGAGATTCGAGGCCGGCGCGCCGTAGAGGAAGCGGCCGGCAAGGTTGATGGTGGCCGGATTGGTTTTGGAGATGGTCCCGCTCGGTGACGACAGATCGAATTCGATCCGCTCGGGCACATAATCCTCGACCAGGAACGTGGTCTCGCCCACCGCCGCGCGCTTCGGGTCGGCGAAGACGTGCACGTGCCAGGTGCCGGTCGGCGCCGAGGCCGCGATCGGCAAAGTCAGCCCATGGCCGCCCAAGCCCTGGTCCTCCACCAGGCTGCGCCGATACTCGACGCCGTCCGGCCGCTCGACCACGAAGGTCAGCGGCACGCCGGGCGACGCAACACCCTGGGCGTCGCGTAACAGCGCGGTGAGATAGGCCGTCTCTCCCGAGCGATAGACGCCGCGCTCGGCGTAGACGAAGGCATCGAGGCCGTTCGGCGCCGGCCGGCCGGAGACACCGCGGTCGGTGAGATCGAACGCGGGCGCGGTGAGGTTGAGGAAGGCAAAATCGCCCTGGCCGTCATTGGCGGCGATCAGGGTCGGCGCTGCACCGCCCTCCCCGCTGGCGAGGCCTGATTCGAATTGCACATGGCCGCCGGCGTCGGTGCGGCGCGTCGCCAGCACCTCGTTGCTGCGCGAAATCAGCCGCACCTCGACGCCGGTCTTGGCGTCGGTGGTGGCCAGCGAATTGACGAAGGCATGGATGCCGTCATTGCCGGTGAAAGCTGACAGCCCGAGGTCGGAAACGATGAACCATTGGGTCGCCAGCGCGTCGTAATCGGTATCGATGTTCTTGAGCTCCTGCGGCTGCGCCACCATGACGTAGACGCCGGGTTTTAGATCGCCGACCGCCTGATCGACCGGAAACGCCGTGGTGACGTCCTGGTTGATGGGCGCTGAGTCGACGGCGAGATCGCCGTGCCAGACCGGCACGCCGCGGCTTTCCTTGAGCCGCTCGATGTCGGAGCGGTCGAGGCTCCGCTGAAAATCGCCGGTGTCGTAGCTGGTCACGCCGTTGATGGCGCCGACCAGATTGCGGTCGCTGATGCGGTAGATCTCGACGGCGACCGATTTGGTGTTGACGCTGATCACCGGAATGCCGCGCTGTCCGGTGCGCGGCAGCACATAGGCCGTGGACGAGAACCGCACCGCGGGCTTGCGGTCGCGCACATAAATGACGAAGTCCGACGACTTCGACAGCGACTCGTGCACCACCGACGGCAATCCGGCGCGTAACGTCACGGTATAGCTGTCGCCGTGCTTGAGGCCTTCGACGCAGAGCTGCTTGTCAGCCGTCGAGATGGCCGGTTTGTCGGTGCCGCCGAGCACGACGAACGGCGAAAAATCGGTGCGCGCCGGCAAGTTCTCGGAGAACTGAAAACAGGCGCGCGGCGAGGCGGTATCGGCGTCAACCGAATAATCGAGCACCCGGAAACCGTATTGGTCGCGCAGCCGCTCGTATTGGCCGCGCACATTGGCGGCCTCGCGGATGTCGAGCGATAGTCGCAGCGCGTCGAGCGCCGGCCGCCACAGCTGCCGCTGGCTCATGACGTCGCCGAGGAGTGCGAGGCTGTCGGCCTCCTCGTTGCGGTTGGTGGTGCGCTCATAAGCGATGTAGGCCGCGGTCGAGGCGCGCTCGAGCAAGGTCGCGCGTTCCTGGTCGTTGACCGGGCGGATCTGCATCACGGTGCGGGCGAGGCGCAGCCAGGTGGTCGCGTCGTTGGGTTGCGCGGCGACGATCTGGCCGAGCAGCATCATGCCGTTGCGGAAATCGTTCTTGGCAAAGGCCGCGTCCGCGTCTTTGCGGATTTGCGCCACCGGCTTGGTCGAGGCACCGGCATCCGACTTGATTTGCGCCTCGAGTTGAACGGCGCTGTCGGCGAGATCGCTATCGACAAACGGCTTGTCCGCGGCATGGGCCGAAAACGGCGCAACGGCAATGAGCGTGGCCGCGATTGCTACCGCGAAACCGGCGCGAGTAAGCGCAAACATCGCTGAAGTCCTCCCAAGGGCCGCAATTTCGACCCAGTGCAACAAGTTGAGGCGACGATCTTGTCGGGTTCGTGGCCGAACAAGTCTCTTCAAGCTAAACAATTTGCAACCTTCCGATCGCCGCGACAGACAGCGGCGCGCGCAGGCTTAAGGCCGCGATGCGCTCGCAGCCGGACGCCGGTCTTAGTTGCGCGAAGTGGGCAACGCGTTCATTGGCAAATTCTTGGCCGGATTCCTGGCCGCAAGCGGTAAGCCCATACGCACAATTAACCGCGCGTTGCGACGCAAGATTCTATATATGCTGGGGGCGGTGCGGCCCCGTAGCTCAGGGGATAGAGCAACAGCCTTCTAAGCTGAAGGTCGCTGGTTCGAATCCAGCCGGGGTCGCCAATAATACCAGTAGTTTCTTGCATTTCTCCCTGCTAGAATCTTCCCAGAAAATGCCCCTGGGAACCGTGTGGGAAGATTGCAACAGGTCCCCGAAAAGAGTGATGCCGAGCGCGTCGAGGCTGCTTTGCAGCACGTCGAGCGCACCGTCGCGCTCGTCCGCCACGCCCTCACTCAAGGGCAGCTGCCGCCGGCCGATGTGCAGAAGATCATTGACGCCGCAATCTCGTTCGGCGCCGCGGTGATTTTCTAAGGCGTTGTGCCCGTAGCGGGGGCGCCAGTGCGTTAGATCGAACGGCGCGCTATCATTCATCGTCGAACGTAAAGACTCGCCAGCGGGCTTCCTACGGCCTCGCTTAATCGGTGTTGCGTACCATGCCCGAACGTCGCCGCTTCCCGCCGCCTTGGTCGATCGAGGAAGGCACCGAATCCTTCACCGTGAAGGACGCCGCCGGCCAGGCGCTTGCCTATCTCTATTTCGAGGATGAATCGCAGCGGCGGCTTTCGATGAAAAGGCTTACCCGCGACGAGGCGTTCCTTCTCGCGGTAAACATCGCCAAGTTGCCAAGCGTGCCGCGGCAGATATTGAAGGACATTCCCCGGCCGCCGAACACGGCCAGCCGGGACGACTGATTGATGGCCGTCAAGTCGCATAAGCGTTCTGACTGGTCGCGGCCGTTGCCGGCGGCGCTCCATATTCTCGATGAGCGCGGCAAACCAATCCTGACGCTCGCCACGGTCGGCGATGTGCGCGAATTGATCGTGAAGCGATTGCCAGAGGAAAGCCGGCAGAAAACTACGTGGCAGTATGTCGCCGGCCTCGCGCTCGACGCCGCGAACGGCGCCGACGGCGTCGACCTATCAGTTGCGCTCCGCATGGTGCTTTCGTTTGAGGGGATAAGCTGTAAGCCGAAGTAGCGCGGGGCGAGCATTCGGCCGGCCATTGGGTTTTAGCCTCACTCAAAGTTTTAGGCCGATGTGCATGGGGTGCACCCTTCGGAGTTCACGCATTGTGAATTGTCTAAGACAAAATGTCGTGGGAATTTTCCGACTTGGCGGCGCAGTCGATTAGATCGCTCGGCACATTTTTGGTAATTTTACCGTGCGGCAGAAATGAAGCGACGGGATAGCCCAACAAGATCAAAGGCTGTTATTTTTAGATCGGCGGAAAGTGGGTAAGTTCCAACCCATATTTGGGTGAAGTGGGTAGATGGTAAGGCGGGCATTCGCGCCCGCCTTAGAGGCTTAAATTTAGGACAGTCTGTCCCAAAAGTTTCCAAATTTGCAACGCGCTGATTTTAACCCGCTTCTGATTCCGTTGGACTTTTCGTGACCATTTCCGCGGCCCGCGGGCGGGCGGCAAAGAGTTGCTTTACACGCAACGCGCGTTCCGGCGCCAAGTCCATGATGACGGCGGCGGGCGGTAGCTTCGCAGCGCGTTCCTCGGGCGTGCCATTCTTGGACCGGCGCGGCTTAAACGGAACGCTTCTGAATGCAGCGGGGCCGGCCTTCGCAAGCCGTTCCTCGGGTGTCCCGTTCTTCGATCGGCGCGGCCGGCGCGCTGCGTCCCGTCGGCTATATGGGAATCTAACTACCGTCATGGCTGCACCACCTTTCCGTTTTCGATGCGGACCATGTCTTCGCTGTTTTGATAGTCGCCTGCCTTTTTGCCGGGCGGGAAGCGACCGATTACCAAATGCACGGCAAGCACGTCCGAACACTCGACGTGGCATTGAGTAAACGGCGTGATCGTTTCAACAATAAGAACCGGGCTTACCTCCGAATCCGGATGATTTTTGAAGGGAAATTTTACGTGGAACGGAATGTTCAGAACGAGCTGCTTTATGACCTTGTTGAACGGCCCAAACTGAGGCAACGGCTGGCGCAACCAAATTACGACGATATCTCCACCTTTCGGTTGCTGCCGCGGATCGACCGCAGCACTGAAACCGTCGTCGATAATTGGCGACATGCAGCCACCCCGTACCTCCATGGCGTAGGGCGTGGTGATTTTGTTTGGATCGAGCAGTGGATGCGCCGGCGCACTGGCCGAACGCGCGGGCGACGCGACTTTCGCTTTCATGACAAGGACTCACTAGGTTGGCTTTCCAAAGCCGAGCCCGACGAGGCGCCGGGCAGCCGGGAGTTGGAAACCTGCTAGTGACAGGTCGGCAGCGCTTTTAAGGGTTTCCCCTCTGGACATGGCGCACCGCTCCCGGCCATACAGCCAGGTCGGCGCGCCGGCCACGGCGCGTCAGCAATGAGCCGATGATGGGCTCACGCATTCAGCACGCTTCCGGCGCCAACCGGTTGCCTGCCGCACTAGTCCGGGTTTCCACACCCGCCGACATGCTTCACCGAAAATCAAAAGTGTGCAAGCCTCTCTTTGCGGGGAGGCGGCGCCTGCGTCCCGTCAGGCAGAACGAGGTTCCGATGCTGCGGTTTTCCGATGGTCGAACACTGCTGACATTCGCCGTGATCGCCGCCACGCTGCTGGGCGCCTGGATGTTCGCCTATGAGCCCGTCGGGCCAAATCTTTTGCTGCACAGAAACAGAATTACGGGCGCTGTCTGCCCAATTGCGGATAGCTGCTGGTTCAGAAGCAACTAGCCTGCCCGCCCGATTGCACAGGACGGTCGGGATGACACCAGCCCTCAAGCAAATGCTGATTGACGGCTTTGTCCCGAAGTGGGTGGACAAGGAAGTGCTGGCCATCGTCACCAGCAATTCGCCGGACACTATCGACAACTGGGCCGCTCAGGGCATCATTCCGCCGCCCAAGAAGCGCGGTGGAAAACTTATGTGGAAGTGGCCTGAGGTTGATGCTTGGCTCACCGGTGGACGACCAATCGACGAGGTTGCGCGAATAACCGAAGCCACGAGACGAGTAATTGAGGAAGCTCGCCACCCAAAACCTTACGTGAGCATCTTCGACGGCCCCAATCCGTTCAAGGGACATTCGCAGAGCCGGCGCAAGCCAAAAGCGGAGTGATCCAAATGGTCGAAGATCATCCCACAGACGACAGCGATAGCGTGCCGCAGCCCGAGACCGCAGCGAGCGCGCCCGATGCGCAACCCGACGACATGGGGGCGCTGCTCCTCAAAGTAATCGAACTACTCGACCTGCTGGCCGATGCCAAGGCGCCTAGGCTCTTTGTCACCGATGCCGAGTTGATCCGGCGCATAGGCGTGCCCTTTGCCCTCGACAGGGACCCGCGGACGAGCGGCTTTCCGCAGAAGCAAAAGCTATGGGGAAATCGACGCTATTGGCCGGCGGTCGCCGCTTATTTCGAGCACGTCTATGGCTACAAACTTGGGGATTTGAAAATCGAGAGGCGTCCCCGATAACGGCTGAGCACGGCGCGGATTATTTCCCGTCGTCCGGCTTCGGCGCGGACGCCACGGCCTTGGCGTCGGCAAGCTCTTTCTGCAATCGACTGATGGTCATTTGCTGGCGCTGCACCTGCTCGGTGAGCGCGGCGTTTTGCATGAACAACATGCCAATCTGATTTGCGACCGCCTGCCCTGCATCGGTCGGCTGTTGCGGCTGCTGCTGTGCGTAGGCCGCGCCGATAAAGGCGAGCAAGATTGCGATACTGAGAATGAGCCGTTTCATTGGGCTGCCCTAGCAAGCCGTCGCCGACGAGACCACGAAGTTGCTCGAATCGAGGCACACATATTTGCTCGGCGAGCCGCCGGACAATCCGGTGAATTTGAGCGTACTACCAAAAATATCTGCCCCGCTGAATGTCTGTGCGGCTGCCAGCACGGCAATCGTGTCGTTTGCGACACTCGGCAGCGTGAGCGTGTTCTGTGTCGTGCCGCTGAAAATGAGCGCCGCGTCGCCGCCGCCGGGGCTGCCATCCGAAATTTGCAAGCGACCTGATGTCGTTGTCGGAACGCCAATTTGGACAAGTGTGGTGCCGGTGCCGGGATTGCGCAGAATAATATCGCTCGACTGCACGGACATAATGTCGCCCGACGGCGACCCATTCGAAGTCGCTTTGATAATGAGCGTCGCGCCGGGCGCCGTGCCGCCGTATAGAGTTGGCGTCGTAACGGACGTTGTGTTGAAGATCGTCCCGTCATCGTTCGGATTGGTGATGATATTGGCGCCGCTAGATGAGTTCGATACGCAGGTCGTGGCACCGCTCACGCAGCCAACGTTGTCGGCGAAGATGATATCGCTGGACGTTCCAGATATGCTCGCCCCGGTCGTGGAGCCGTTTGTGTTGTTACCAATCGCCGTGATCTTGGATGCCGAACCGCTGATAGACAGTGCTGTGGTATTGGACGTCAGGTCGACGCCGATAATCCGGTAATTGGTGCCGCCCGCGATCGATATACCGACGGGACTACTATTGGCGTAGCCGCCATCGATGGTGGCGCCACCGCCGAACGTGCTTTCAAATTTGATCGCTGAACATCCGGTTTCCAGACATCCTTGAAACAGACTGCCGAGAAAGACGACATTTGTGCCCGCCGCGGCGTCGACCTGTGCGGCATAGCTGACGCCGCCGTTGCAGGTGACACAGCTGACGGCGTTGGGGGCGCTTCCAGCGAGGGTGTTGGTGATGCCGAAGCCGATATTGCCGCCGCCAGTGTCGGCTTGGTGAATGTGAACGTCGGCCGCGCCGGTGTCGATTTGCCAATGGTAGAGCAATGTTGGATGGCTGAGCGACCATGTGACCGTGCCATCGGTGAAGGTCTGACTGACGCCGCCATAGTTCTTGCAGTTTGGGCCGGTGCCGCTCGAGGCCGTCGTGCCACCGACCTTGGCCTGGATGACATAGGAGTTGCCGTCCTGGCAGGTCGCGGTCCGCACCGCATTCGTCGCGACGCTTTGATTGGTGGCCCACGCCGTATAGGTGAACGGCGGCGTCGGAGTGCCGTAGGGATATTCGGCGTCGTCGGCCGAGACGTTGTAAAGCTCGCCGCCACCGCCCTGAATGTACCACTCGGCAACAATGCCGCTTGCATTGCCCGCATAGGCGAAGGCCGCGTTGACGTTATAGGCTTGGCATTCGCCGCAATTCCATTGGATCGTCGGCGAACCTCCATAGATGTCGAGGTTCATCAACTTTGTTGAGCCAGCGGCCGAAGTCAGAATCAGCGTCGGCTCGGTCGCGCCGAACGTGCTGGTGCCGTCCATTCCGGGACCTAAAATCTGACCGTTGGCGGCGCCGTCGATGATTGCCGCGGCGCTTATTTCAAGTGTGGAGAAGCCAGAGCCGCATGACGAAAGCGAAACATTCGGCGACGCGAAGATCAGTCGCACCGGCACATTGATATTGAAGATGCCGCCCTGCGATGAGGCTTTGAGGCAGTAAAGTCCGCCGACGCCGGGGATGCTATCGAGCCAAATCGTCCCGCCGTTTCCGCCAAGCGCGGTCAGGCAGGCGTTAAAGGCGGTCAGGTTATTTGTCACCCCGTCGCCGACGGCGCCCTGCGATCTAGGATCGCAGAATGGTCGGCCGGCAAAATAAACATCGCCCGGAAGCGTGTTTTTGGTTGACGCTCCGAACATGTTTGCGATCAGGGCGGCAAACGGGATCGCCTGCGGCGCCCCCTGCTGCCCGGCACCTAAGCGCCCGCAGACGGTGTTTGGATTCATCGAATTGCCACATGACGTCTGCGCGTGCGCGTTCGACGCGGCTACAAAGAACAACGCGACGAGCGCGGCGACTTGTAAGAGCGGTTTGCGTATCGTCATTGGGCCGCACCCTTGCCGTCTATTGACTCTAAGTCCTCAAAGGTGACTGTCCCGCCGCCAGTTGCCGGTCCCGTCGTCGGGATGATTACGGCCATAATCGGGGCTGTATAGATTTCAAAAACATCGCCAGCGCTGACGTGGTGGGGATTCCACTCTGGCAGGCGCCGCAGATTGATCGCAGCGGCGTCGGCTTCGGTGAGCGTGTAGGGCTTCACTGTGTACGACGGCGCCGCGTCTTGTGCCAATGCCGGCGCAGCGATGGTCGACAGCGCGAAAATGATAAGTGCCGTTCCGTTTTTCATGGTCAAACCCTAATTTGGTTTCCATTCTCCGACAACGCACCGCTACTACCGAGCATGTTCGAAGCGCTGCCGCTGTGTTGGCGTGGCATATTGAAGAAACTCCTGAAGGACTTTGCCATGCACCGCGGCGGCCGGATTGTTGGCGTTATTGATTAGTCCGGTCTGCATCCAAGGTGGAACGCCAATGCCGCTCATGGCGTCGCGCGCACCGGCCATGTCACCTCGCAGGATTTGCCTTTTGATATCCGGCCACGCGAGATTAAACCGCGTCTCGAATTGGCTCTTGGCTGCGAGTTGCTCACCGCGCGCCATGCCGCCTGGCGCCCCTTCGCTGGCGGTAAAGCCAAACATCGGGGCGAACACCCGCAGCTTATTCACCCTCGGGTCACCCTCCCCGTGCAGCAGATCCATGGCCGCGTCGATCTGCCCTTCCGGCAGGTGCCGCATGACCATGTGCTTGGCGACCGCAAAGGCCGTCTTGATATCGCCCTGGACCGTTGTGTCGTTCTCGTCGTAAATCTTGCGGCCGAATCCCTTGTCGTTCTCCGCAATGTCGAGGATGCCGCCGAACAAGGGGCTGAGTTTCTGGCGCAACATTTCCATCGGCTTCGTGGGGTAGCCGATCAGCTCCTCGCCGAATTTGCCGGCCGGGTTGCGGGCATAGATTGCGGTGCCGTCCTTGGCGTAGCCGATGAACGCGCGATCTTGCTTGTTCGGTTCGTTATCGTAGGTTGGGCTCAACCTGCCGAGCATGTGGCGCAACTCGAAAGGATCGGCCTTAACGTCCTTCATGAAGTCCGCGTAGCGCCGGGCATAGCCGTTCATTTCCGCCTCGACGGTGGAATCCCGGCTTACGATATTGAAAGCGTGCTGCAGCAGCGCATTGCCGATGTAGTACAGCCCGACACTCATAACCACGGTCGAGATAGCCTTGCGGCGCGCGATCGACTTCGCAAATTTGGTTGCGTCGATTTCGGGGCCAGCCGGCTCGCCGACTTCATTTATCGCGCCAGCGCGGAAACCGGCGTCGCGCTCGATTTGCGCCATGATCGGCTTGGGCAGCCCGAACACCGCCTGCTTGAACGTCGCGAGGTTGCCGAGCGTGAACGAGCGCGAGAACAGGGCCATATTGGCCGAGGCCCGCGCCGCCGCCGACATGGCTTCCTTGGGGATTGAGCCGACGATGATATTCGAGAAGTGAGCGGCGATGCGATCGGCAGTCAATCGGTCGGCGCCCTTGGCCACCAGGTGGTCGCTGAGGTGATCTGCCAGCCCGAATTGCAAGTCACGCACGCGGTCCCACAGCAGCGTGTTGTGCACAAAGTCGCCGGCCTTCTGGATCGCGCGCTCAACCGCCGCGCCAGCATTGGCGTCGAATAGACCAGGAATGAACGACAACAGCTTGCCGGTCCATGATTCATGGCCCTTCAAGCTCGGCTCCTCCATCATCGCCGAAATATCTTGATAGGAGCCGCGCGGCCCCATGGGATTTAAGCCGCGATCGATGAGCTCACCCGCGCGGCCGGGATTGTTCACGATGCGATTGCCGCGAAAGTAAAGGCCGAAGCCAAGCCACTCGCGACCACCGGCCGCCTCCATTGCCTTCGACCACACGACTTCATTGTGGATCAGCGGCGAATTTAAAATGGCGGTCATCGCCTTGCCCTTGATCGTCATGAGCGCGCCGTACAGCGATTGAGCGGTGTTGACGATTTTGCCCTTGTCTCGGGCCTCGTCGAGGATCGCGGTCATTGGTCCCTTAAATTCTTCCGACATGTAGATCGGTTTCGGGACGAATAGGACATTGCCGCCGTCATCGGTGCGCGCACCCCACTTGCCGGTGACCGGATTTTTCTCAAGCGCCGGCTCCCATTTGGTGAATGCAGGATTGCCGGCGATCGTGAACCAGCCGGGACCGGGCTTGAAACCTACCGCGACCGTCTCGCTGCCGGCCGCCTTGCCGACGTCCTCAATCCGGTTGATCATTTCTTTCCACACCGCGGCTTCTTCAAGCCGAGCGGTGCTGAGCGGCAAGGCGCGAATGTTGCGCGCGATCTGCACCTTCTCAAGCACCGCCTCTATCTCCGCAACGCTTGAGCCGCGCTCTGCCATGCGCTTGCCGACAAGCTCCTTGGCTGCGGCCTCTGTCTCTTCCGCAGTCAGATATTTGCGGTGAAGCATTTGCGAGGTGCGGGTAAAGACACCGCGGCCCAGTTCGTTCAACGCGCGCGGACTTAGATTTTCGGAAGCCGCCGCCACGTTCATGACCATACGCGGGGTATAGGCGGGCAAGCCTTCGCCTTCGACAATGCCGGCATCGCGGACGTGCAGCCACGCGGCTTGCGAGCGCGCCTGCAGTTGCTCGACGGCCGCGCGCTCCTCGGGCTCAAGCGTTGCCAGCCCCATATGCTCGCTGGCCTTCCCCTCCTGCCGCAGCACGCTCTCCTCGTCGGCCGCGTTCCACATGCGGGTTTGCTGTTCAAGATCGAAGCGCCGCATGATGTCTTGGTCGGTGCGCAGATGTTCCCAGCGAATCCGGCGCACCGCGTTCATGGCGTCCTTCGCCACGACCATTGCCCGGTTTGATCCCGTCGCCATCGGATCAAAAAAGAATTGAATGTTGCGGGACATGCCCAGTAGTTGGTCGACGGCATTCCGGCCGGCATCTACAAGCCGTCCCGGTGGCGGCGCCGGCTGCCGCGCCAGCGACGGCATATCTCGCGTTACATCGGCGCCGGCCGCGCGTAGCGGCACTACTTCAGCCTCGGCAGCATCAAGGATGGCGTGGGCACGCGCGACTTCGGCTTTTGTCGGCGGCGTATCCTCAACCGGTCCGCGGCTGGCATCCTGCACATTGGAGTGCGGGTACGGCTTCTTGAAAAGATCAGGCGGCGGGCTCGCCGGGTTTTCGTGGTCGATAGCATCGATGAAGGGCTTGTAGGCCGCTTCCGCCTTGGCCTGGTCGATGCCGTGCGCCGCGTACCACGCGCCCTCGGCCTTTTCGGCAAATTCGAAATGCCCGACCTTGTAAGCCGTCTCTGCATCCATACCGCCCGCGATGAGCTTTTTCATCACATCGCGCTCGACAAATTCATGGATGGCAAATGGGTCGGCGGGATCATAGGTCACGCCATCGATGGTCATTGACGCGGGGAAATGGCGATCGAGGTTGAGCCCCGGCCCCTCGTTGTTTGGGCCTGCGCTATAGGGCGTATCGTTTGCGCGGTTGACGACCGGGTTATCGATTGCCGCGCGTGTGTCGGGATCGTTCAGTATGCGATCAATGAGCGGGTCGCCAGTGCGCGCCAACTCGGAACGAGGCGTGCCCACCGGCACCGGAGAACTGATCGGTGCCGGAATGCCGCTGCGATCAGCGACGTGATCCGGCGCCGTGGTCAATTGCTGGTGCAAGAAAGCATCACTGCGAGCATCGTGCACGGCTTCCGCGGGGTGAATGCCGCGTTCGGTCCAAAGATCGCGTAGGTTCTGTTCGGCAACATCGGCGATCTTCGATAGTGCGCCCTTGGCTTCCGGGGTGAGCACCGCGGCACCTGCCCTGAAATCTTGGTCACGCGGCAGGATGCCGACCGGCTGATCCTGCGGGCCGGCAGGCGAATGCTCGACACGGCCGAACTGATGATCGCCACGCAACATTGAATAATTGAGGAAGTTAGTTACCTCGTTGCGCGCTTCTTCGGGATTGCCGAGTGTGCCACCGGCATACTCGACAACCTGTCCGACCGCCTCGCTGATCGCGCCGACCGCCGCTTGACCGCCACGCATGGCAAGATCGCCAATCACTGAGATTGGCTGCGCAACGGATTCGTTGAAAAGCCGCAGAGCACCGCCGCGGCCGGTCGCCGGATCACGGAACACACCGGCATCTTGCAATTGCCGAAAGTGTGCGTCTGATAAACCAATCGGTTCGCCGCCAAAGCCTTCGACCGCGCCTTGACGGGCGGCACTTAGGACGCCTGTTTTATAGAGCGTATCGACCGCGCGTGTGAGCGCCGTTCCTTGCATAAGGCGGTCAATAAACGGGCGCGGCGGCGTGGCCTCTGCCTCACCTTCGGCGGCGACGGGAGTGAGGCGATAGCCCTGGTCGGCGGCATGATCCTCAACCGGTGTGAGCGTGTAATCGACCATCACCGCGCCGTCGTCGGATCAACGCGGAATTTCTTGCCGTTCTGGATCACGTACCAGTAGCGCGCGTTTGCATCCCACTGCGCATTTGCCGGGAAGTTTTTCGGCCGGTCGGGCGGCGGCGCGGTCAGGTCGCCACCAGGGGCGCCGGGTTGTCGGAACAGCGATGACAGCGGCGCGTGATCGCGAAACTGTTGCAGGTTTTCCGGTTTGCCAAAGAAGTTCGGCGATGTCACATCATAGACCGAATGCGGATCGCCGCCGGCAGCACGGACCGCCTCTTCCCTCTGCCGCGCTGCCATTTCGGCTTCATAGATCGGCTGGCGTCCCGTTTTATCGGTGTCGGCGCCGGCGTACGGGTCAATGCTCAACTTATATAGATTGAAGAATCGATCGCGGGCCTTGTCGAGCCGTTCGCCCTCGGGCGAGCGCATTGTGCTGAATTGATCCTGCAGAAACTTGAAGTCCTGATTATTCAGCTTGCCATCTTCATAGGCCTTATAGATCGGGCCGGTGTCTGCCATCCGCGTGGCATCGGTCGCACGCATTTGCGTGAGCAAATCCATGGTGGTCGCATGCGAAATGCCGGAAAGAGGTTCCGGCTTACCGAGCCGCGCGGTGATGGCGTCGCCGTTCTGCGCCATAGTGCGCAACCGGCCGGGCTCAAGCGCCGCGCCGGGATGCGCCGCGGCATCGCGTAGCCTCTGCCAATAATCCGCCGGCAGCCGTGGCGGGTCGCCGACATTCTGCGGCATCGTGTCGGCCTCAAGCACGTTCATCTTGGCGTTGAAGTCGGTACGGTTCTGATAATCGCGATCTTGCCGCGCGGAGCGGGCTTCCGATTCGTCCGCGTGCTGATAAAACTTTTCCGCGTGGGCAAACTGCTGTATCTCGACCGCATTGATATACGGCTTGTTCTTCGGGTCATTTGCAATCGACTGCCAGTCGCCACCCTTGACGATAGCGCCCATAACGGCGGACTTGACGATCGATTCCTCGCCCTTCAGCGTCAGTTCTGTTTTGACCTTGGCGGCATCGGACGCGGAGATATTCGGCGAGGTACCGGTCAGGCCGTCGAGAGTGCGGCCGAGCATGTCCCTGGCAAAATCAACGGTCGACGGATCGTTGAAGGCGGCCGTGGACAGACCGTTGATGGTTTTTTCCGCATTGATATGGACCGCGTCGCCTGCCAGCGACGACATATCAGCCGACGTTTTGACCACCGCGTGATTGCGGTATTCGTCAATCTCGCGCTGGGCAAATTGCCGGCCGCCGTCAGTCAGAAACCCGCCTTCGAATTTCTCAAGCGCCGGCTCCATGACTTCCGCGCGCCACTTTGCCGCCACTGCCGGATCATTCGGGTCGGCGTTCTTGGCCGTCTGGTTCCAGCTTTCGTTGAGCGTCGCGACCAGCTCGGCACCGTGCGCGCCGGCCTTGCTGATCTCCATATGCTCGATGGTGTTATTAGCGGCCTCACCGGCCGAGTGGATGGACGATCCGAGTTCCTGGCCTTCGCGCTCTTTGGCCTGCGCGATCTGATTGCCGTAAGCCCCCTCGCGCAACCCAGCGCGCGCCGTCGCCTCGACGCCGGTCTCGCTGGGCCGGATGTCGGGGACACTGAAATTTGGGTCTAAAATGTTCGGCATAATCAGGCCCAATTCGCCGCAGCAAATTTAATGATGGCTGCAATGTCAGCGCCCTTGGCTGCGGTCCCCTCAGCAGACGCCGCCTGATCTGCGGCAGTGGCCATTAAGTTGTACGAGGCCGCCTGTTCGTTATAACCGGCCTCATTAATCAGTCCCTGTTCGGACGTGGCGGCCTTGACGATAGCGCCCTGCTGCGCACCACTGCGCAGGATATCGAGGGCTGATCCTGATTCCGCAAAGCCTGCGCCGGCAACATCGGCTTGCGTCTTGCCGAGTGCTTGCGTGATTTCGCGGTTCTCGCCCGCCTCTTTGATCGCAGTCGACATCTGCGTGTATTGCGCATTCTGCGTCGCGAGATCGGAGGCCAGCGTGTATTCTTGGCCCTCCATCAAATCATAGGAAGCCTTCGACCGATCCGCGCTGGCCTGGAATAGATCGCTGACGCCAGCGCCGACGTCGTTGAGGGAGGCGCCAAGGTTGGCCATTTATTTATCCTCAATCGTGATGACGGTGCCGGGCATCGTCAGGCCGGCAACGACAGCGCGCAAAGAGCAACAATATTGGAGAGGCCAAGGGTCTCTTCTTTGCGAAATCGCTCCTCCATGTATTTGGTAAAATTGCCTATCATCGCGGCAGTATCGCGCTCGACCGCCCCCCTCATCCCATCAACCCACTGACGGTGGCTCGCTTCCCGATAGGCTTTTTGAGCTTCCTGATTCCTGCGGTCTGCATCGAATTCCGCCGCCTCGCGCGCGCCGACGAACAACACCTTGTCGGGTGCGGTTACCTCGTAAACGATCCAGCCTCCCGACTCGAACGACGAGCTCACGCTGACCATGAAAAAATCCATGTGTCCTGGTGTCATGGCGTCCCTATATTCGGGTGTAAGTGTCGGTCGGCTTGGCTTGGCCGCGCGGCACGCGTGAAGCCGCGGCGCCACGCTGCTGATCTTCCAAGCGGATCGCGTCGAGGATCGACGGATTGAGTTTCAGGAAGTGATTAAACACGCGCCAGCTGGTGATCACTCTAAAGCTCGCCATGCAGGCCTGGTCGCCTTCGCGGTCGAGCGTCTTGGCTTCCTTCCAAATCTGATAAGCGGTGTCACACATGGGCTGGATCATCGCCAGCATGTCGGCGGTGATTAAGCCGTGGATCATGCTGTTAAGAGATTCGAGAAGGCGCAAGCGCAAACCGGGTTCCATGTCTCCCTGCAGAAGGCGCTTTTCCAGCGAAGCCAATACCAGCATCCACTGATAGCCGGGCGGCAGATGAATGATCAGCAAGTCGTCGCCGGTGAGCGAATCCAGCCACGCGCGATGTGCTTCGGTTCCGGGTTCCGGCATGTCGGCGGCGGTCATGTGCGCGCCTCTTGCGGCGTCACGTCGCGGCACTCGCCGTCGACAACTTTGGGCGCCGGCGCGAGTCCGACCCGCTGCATAAGCTCGTCGATGCGGTCGAGCACCTTTTGGGTCGCCTCAATCGTGGGCGGCCGGTTGTCCTCCACCTTGACGGTGTGCATGGTTTGCAGCGGGTCCACCCGGTCAAGCACCATGGCAATGCCGCGGGCGTGATCCTTGTGCGTCGGGTCGCGAATCAGATCCTTGAGCGCCCGGACCGCCTCGGGCGGGATGATGCGCACGGAGCGCTGCGAAAATTCCGCGATAGCCGCCTGTACGCGGTCGTCGTGAACGATGCGATTGGCAATGACGCTCAGGGACTTTTTCGAGCTGGTCGGCGTGCCGTAGCCAGCCGCGGCGGCCGCGAAGATCAGGAGGCCGTCTCCCTTGCGGGGAGCATCATCGTCGTAGAGCGCGGCGACGAACGCGCGCTGTCTGTCGGTCGGCAGCGCGAGCATGGCCGGCCCCCACTCTGGCGCCTCGGCCCGGACCGCCTCGTCGAGTGTTTTATTTTGCCGCACGGTCATGTCGCGGCTGACTGTGCAGCCGGCTTGGCGCGGCGGGCCGCATAATCGGTCAGGACGAGCCGCACCTTATCGGCCAGCGTCCGGCAGTCCTCCTCTGCCGCGCGCTCAAGCTCACTGCGCAGCGGAGCGGAAATCCGCACGACGACCTGCGATTCCAACCGGTCCTTCGGCATGGGCTACCTCACCTGATTTGGACCTTGCATCACAGGTGCATGCACAACAACGCACCGCTAGTGCGTGCGCAACGCGACCAGATTTTTAGGGGAAAGACCGCCCAAAATTTTGGAGGGCCGGCGCGAAAGATTCCCGAAACGTCAAAGTTTGAGCGAGCGCCAGTTTTCGACCCCACCCCCCCCTACCGCCCCCCTTATGGCCCCCCCTTCGTGGGATCGTCGCCACGATCCTCGCCAACGGAATCGAGCGCACTCTCGCGTGCGAGCGCGACTTATTGAGAAACACCTAGTGAGAGGGTTCCTCCTCCGGGCGCATAAAGCCTTTCGCAGCGTGCCCCACGGCGGCGGCAAGTGCGCCACATGGCGCGGGTGCCCTCGCGGCTCGGCCGGCGCCGATGTTGCCCCGAATGTCGGGGTTAGGAGGCAACATAACTGGCCTCGATTTGCGGGCCTGCATCTTCCCATGCGCTTCCCAAATGCAGGCGAGCACATATCAGGCGAGTAAAACACCGCGCCATTGCTGCATTATATCGACGTTTCGTGCGCGTTGAGCAACAGTCTGTGAGGCTGTAGTCGGCGGCCTTGGTGGCCGCGGGATCAATCGATCGGCCAAGCGGCCCCGGCTCTTGATGTTGTGCATTCTGCGAGCAAACACGCATGTGGGCCGAACGAGGTCAATTCGGCTGCTCACCGATGGTGCTGTCCGGCGCAATTTCTGTCTGTCGAGAGGCTGAGCGGGGATTGGTGGGCGTCGCGAGGGTGTAGCAATTGCGACATGCGGCGGAGCGTTTGGCGGCGGTCGCGGAGCGCAGCGCAGCGCCGCTGCTGAACGCGGGCAGGATGGTCTCAGTAGGCGCGCGCGCGAGGCTTCCGAGTTCGTAGGGGGTATGGGGGAGTGTGTGGCTAGGTAGTTGGAAGGGTCGCAAGGCATGTTGGAAGGGGGGTTGGAAGGCATGTTGGAAGGGCTCGGCAGGGGGTCGCAAGGGGAGTTGGAAGCCTATTCGGCGGCCGGCTCGACCGGTGCTGCTCGTCGCCGATGTCGCGCGAGTGCCGCATTGCGGGCGATCTCGCTACGCTCCGGGCCTGACAATTTGAGCGCGCGTAGTGCGGCCATGCGCTTGCCCCATGCGCTGCTGCTTCGATCACGCCGCCAGTGCTTCGTGCGGTCGTAGCGGCGCGACCTGCTTGCGAGTTTGCTTGCGTTCAAATCGCGGTGGGGTGCGTCGGGGTCGATGGCGACGATCAGCACAAGCCCGGCTGCAGCCAAAACCCTGCCGAGCGTAACCCAGCCTAATCGTTTCCGTGCGCGGCGGGCGAGCGCCTTTGAACTGTTGCCGATGGCAATGTCGGCTTCGTGGTCGAGCTCCGCGCGGCTCATGCCAATATTTTCGCAGTGGTCGGCTATGGCGCGCTGTACGTCGCTGTAGCTTCGTGCAAGGGCGATCGACCGCAGCGCGGCGGTTGCCGCCTGGGTGGGCTCTGGCGCTGCACTGCGGGCCTGTCTGTTGGCGGTGCCGCCGGACATGGCGTTAGGCGTGCTTGCGAGTGAGGTGGCCGCGCTGCCGTGACGCTGGACCTTCCATGACCTGCACGATCTTGCCGGCCGTCAAAAGGCGCTCCATGGCGGCGGCAAAAGCCTTGCGGGCAAAACCGCCATTGTCGGGCATTTCAACGAAAGCCTTGGGGGCGTAAGTCGGCGCGGTGGCCTGGCCGCTGACGTGGCGCCCCTGCCCTTCCCGCTGGTCGAGCAATCGAAGGAAAGTTTCTTCGCACTCCGCGTCTTTGGCGGCTCGGTGGTGCGATGGTTGTGTGTGCTCAAGCTGCAAGCCGCCTTCGGCCCATACGAGGCGGAGCGGGTTTCCGGGCGGTCCGTAATTGCTTTTCGCAGTCTCGAGGATGCGAATTCCGCGGTCGGCTTCCGCACCGTCGGTCGGCGGGTGCAGCCACAAGGCGGAGCGCACCGCATTGCGCCAGTCCATGTTGCCGCCGCGGCCGCTGCCATTGGTGAGCCCGGACAGGCTCGGGTGATCGAGCAACAGCACGGCGGGCTTGCTTGGGCCGTGTGCGATCTGGCGCCAGAGGTTGACGTAGGAGCGAACGGAAACCCGGTCGTTTTGATTGCCGGCAAAGGTGGCGGCCACGTTGTCGACGATGATCAGTGCCGGGCTGAATTCGACGATGGCCGCGGCGATTTCCTGCATGATCCGGGTCGGCTGCATCAAGCCGCTGTAGCGATCGGCAACGGCCATCGCGGCGTCGCTGATTTTGTCAGGCAACCAAAGCCGAAAGCTGTCGGCTAGTTCGTCGAGGCGGTAGCCGTCGCACTGGCTGTGCTGCCACATGCGGCGCTGCAATTCGCGCTCCGGTTCTTCGCCGCTGACAAATAGAACCTTGCCGGCGTGGATCTCATGTCCAAGCCAATCCGACGCGGCGCGGGCAACGTTGGCGCCAAGGCGGAGCGCGATGTCGGTTTTACCTGCTCCGCCGTCGCCGTGCAGCGTGGTGACATCGCCGCGCGGGACGCGGTTCACGACAAGCCAATCGACGGGCGGCGGCGCCTCGTTTGGCCACGCGGCCGGGCTGATGAGTTTGGCCGGCGCAACCGCGCTGGTGTCGTCGATGGTCGCCGGCAAGCCGGTGGTGATCGTGCCGTAGTCGTCCGGCTGCGGTGTCGGCGCGGCGTCGTGCCCGTTTGTAAGTGTTCCGTTTGGAACATTTCCCGGCGTGCCGAGTGCTTCGGCAATCCGCCTTTGGATAAAATCATCGTCGCGGCTGTCGGGGCGCTCGCGGTCGATGAATAGGCCAAGGTCGCGAATGAGGCGGTCGAGCTGGTCGGCGGCAACGCGGCGGCCTATCTCGCTGCCGCGCACCCTGGCCGCTACATCGGCGGCACAATCGCGCCACGCCTTCTCCCGGCTTGGTGCCGCCTTGATGGTCGCGCGCCAGCCGGCGAAAAACTTGTGCATATCATCGGCGGTCATGATCGGCGGCGCTGCGCTGCCGTTGACGTGCGGCGCCTTCGGCCGGTCGTTCTTCTCCCAAGCCTGCAACGGCGTTACGTCGGCGCCGGGGAGTTCAAACGATTTTGCCAGTGCGGCGTCGAGGACCGTTTGCGCGGCGGTGTCGTCGAGCCCGATGCCGTCGGCAATTTCGTACAGCGTTTCTTTTGCAAACTCCCACAGTGCGGCGTCGTCCTGGGTGACGGTGCGGAACACGTCGGTTGCGCCACGCTCGAACATCGCGGGCTTGTCGGCTTTCGGATTGGCGACAAGGCGCCGGCAGCCGTCGAGGGCCGTGGCCAAGTTTACCGGTATCTCGATTGCATCCTCGTCGATGATGTCGGCGCCGTTCATGGCTGCACCTCCTGCTTGTCGGAGGTGATCGGCTTGGCGCTGGCGAGCATGTCGAGCGCGACGCCAAGCGGGCCGGTGGGTGCGCCTCGGGCGTCACGGCTCAAGGCTTTGCGCAACACGTCGGCTGGGCATCCGTATTGCAGCGCAAGCGATGCCGCGATTGCGCTATCTGACGCCATGATGCCGGCGCTGGAAGCAGCCTTGTGATTCTGGATGAAAAGCTCACCGGGCGAGCCGTCGTCGAAAGGCGACGCGGTGACGGTGAACAACAGATTGAACGCAAGCACGTCGTAGGTGATCGATTCGCGGCGATCGGGAAGGCGGCGGCGCTCACTCATGGCCGGGCCGCCCCTGGCTCGACCAAGCCAAGCTCCTGCGCCTTGGCGAGCGCCCGATTGATGGCGGCGGCTAGCTCGGGCAGGCGGTGGAGCGAAAGCGAAAGCCCCTTCTTCGTCGCCTGCAATTTTCCTTCGCCGTTCGTGAAGTGCTTGCGCACGTCGACGAGGGGATGGCCTTCATATTCTCGTAGCTGCACGCGGACGGATTCGCCGCGACGGTTGGCCCAAAATTCTGAAACTATGACGGGCTCGGGAAGGCTGGCACGCTGCACGCGGTTCTTATTGGTCATCGCGACAATCTCCGGTGCGGAGTTGCGCAGGTGCCTTGCTATCGGGTCGGGGCGGGCTTAGGTGATCGGCTGTCGAGGTCGTTCACTATTGCGCCTGCCCGGAACCGTCGTGCAAAACAGGTGCGCGGCGGTTTCGGTTTTCAGGCGGCCTTCTTCGACTTGTCCGTGGGCTCGACGCCGCGAACCTTGGCGCGAAGATCGCCAACGCGCCGGCCACGGCGCCGCTCACTGATTTGGCGGGCAGGCACCGTGTTGTTGCGGCGCAGGGTCCAAACCGAAATCGACAGGATGGTAGCGGCTACCGCGTCATCCACCAAGGCGTCGTCGGGTAGGGAATCATATTCGGCGAGTTTGGCGCGTAGGGTCGGCGACATGGGCGGGCTCCGTTGTTGCTCGCCCTTGCTCGGTTAAGCCCGCCTGAAATGCACGCGCCATCGGGGCCATGGCCTAAATGGCGCGGATGGCCTAAGCCTTTTTCAATCTCAAAGCTCGCAACACTTGGCTTTTGCCGATGCACACGCCGTGTTCTTCTTGCACACGATCGGCAACTTTTTTGAAAACGTCTTGGGGTGGGGTGTTCGTCGGCGGTCCCTTTGTGCCCCATATCGCCCTGGCCGCGTCATTGGCGAGTTTGGACTTGTGCCCCGAGCCCGTTTGCCTTGGTGGCTCCTCTGGTGAACTGCTCCCAAGCCAATCAAGTAGATCGGCGGCGCTAACCTGAATTTTGAGCGACGCCAAATCGGCCCTGAATGAAAGATCATTTATTTCTGGCTTCAAAGCTAAACGCTCAGTTGCCCGCCTGTGCGCCTCGCGCTGTGTACGTGAGCGCAGAATATCGAGCGCGCTGCCGCTCAATTTGAAGTTCCGCGCGAAAGCATCATGCTCGGCCTCTTGAATTAGGCGCTGATGAGCGGCGCTCTCCTGATTTACAACAGCCGCCACCGTATAGCTGCACCTTACTTCGCCAGAGGCTAGCGCTTCTCTTACTTTTGCCTCGGCTTTCCCGACGCCGCAAAGCAATCGATCTCGGATCAGCGCCGCAGCCTTGGGGAATGTAAGCCACGCTTCGGTGGTCATGGCGCAGCCCTCACGCCTCGCGCCGCAATGGCGTCACGTTGCTGGCGCGGCTTTCAACGATCGCGGTCAGGTGATCGGCCCATAGGTCGAGCGCAATGCGTTTCTCGCGCTCGTATGTGCCGCGCTGGTAGATCGCCGCGACGCCTGCCTTGTGGCCGCTGACGTGATTTAGAATGGCCTCGATGACGTGCGGCTGTATCTCAAGCCCGCGCGCCATTTCTTGATCGGGCTTCGATAGCTTGCTGAGTTGGTGCGCTGGTAAGCCACCGCCGGCATAGGTCGCGAATGATCTGCGCAAGTCGTGCAGCGTAAAATGCGGAATAGCCTTACCGCCGTTCGCCGCCTTGATCCGCGCGTCCAATCGCTCCTTTGATTTGGACCAGCCGGAAAAGCCGCCATCACCGCGGCCGAAAATCAAGTCGCGGTCGTCGCGCTGCTCCTGGGCTTCGATGATGGCGAGCGCCGCGGGCGATAGCGGCACGACGTGCGGCCGCTTGTTCTTGGTGCGCTCCTTCGGCAACAGGATAGCGGCTTCGTGGATTTCGCTTCTGTGCAGGTCGCCGATTTCCTTCTCGCGTTGGCCGGTGAGCGCCAGCAATTTGATGATGCTGCCGTAGTGATCGTCGCCGGCAGCGCTCCACACAAGTCGCAACTCGGCCGGTGTCAGGACGCGCTCGCGGGACTGCTCCTCGTTCTTCTCGGTTCCAATGACGGGGTTAGTCTCGGCAAGCCCGCGATTGAGCACCCAGCCGTAGAACGTGTTTAGCGATGTACGGACGCGGTTCCCGGTGACGGCGCCGGCCGCATTGGTGACGGCCACCAACACCGTCGCAACGTCGCGGCGATCGATCTTGGCAAGCTGTAGCTCGTGCAGCGATTTGGCGTGCTTCAATAGGTGCCGCTCAATTTCCTTGAAGGCTCGCGGCCGGTAGCGAGTGCGCAGCGTGTCGAGGAATTGATTAGCGGCGACGATAAACGTCTCGGCCGCCCGCAAGCGCCCTTCGGCCTTGTCGCTGGCCGGGTCCTGCCCGAGCTTCACGCGGGCGTACAGCTGCTCGGCTGTCTTTCGCGTGGTGCTGAAATTGAGCGCGGTCGCGGTGCCGAGCGCCATGCGCCGCTGCTTGGTGCCTAGCTTGTATTGGAAAACGAACGACCGCGAGCCGCCCTCGCGAACGCGGAGCCCAAATCCCGGCACATCATCATCGAAGAAGATCGCTTCGCTCTTGCCGTCCTGCAGGCTTTGCGAGCGCACTGTCGTCGCGGTCAATTTCATGGCGCAAACCCCTTTTGCCCGTCGCTGGGAAGATCATGGGAAGATAGCTGGTGCCCTTCCCTGCTCCGTCATGCTTCCCAAACACTGTTGGTGTAGTAGCGATTTCGGGGGTTTACAAGGGAAAACTGCTGCTCTTGCTCTGGCTTGCTCCCTTATGCACAGGCTAAACTACAGCCTTCTAAGCTGAAGGTCGCTGGTTCGAATCCAGCCGGGGTCGCCAACAAAATAAGGGACTTCTTGCATTTCCACCCGACAATTTCCGCCCCAAAAATCGGCCAGGGCGGAATGGGGGCGGAAGGCAAATGGTCCTCCAAAAGGACGAGGCGGAGCGCGTCGAGGCTGCTTTGCAGCACGTCGAGCGTGCTATTGCCCTTGTCCGCCACGCCGTCAATCAAGATCAGCTCGCGCCGGCCGATGCGCAGAGGATCGTTGACGCAGCAGCAGCGTTCGGCGCTGCGGTGATTTTCTAAGGCGTCGCGCCCGTAGCAACGGCGCCAGTGCGTTCAATCGAGCGGCGCGCTATCATTCATCATCGAATGCAACGTGTTGCGTATCATGTTCTATGTCGGCTACTTCCCGCCGAACACGCCGCCGGTTGAGTGATGCCCTTTTTTGCACGTCGAGGGTTAGTGTAGGCTCGGCACAGAGCTGCGAGCGGGATGGTGCCGAAGTCCCTTGGCGAACCGCGGCCAACACGCCATCGGCGGCCGGACAATCCGAAAACAATGGACGTCTTGCTACGTCGGCCGTTTGCTGAATTGGCCGGCCGGCAATTCGTCTGCCAACGTCAACCGAGGAGCTTCCATGATCTCGACCAAACTAGCGAGCATCGGTCTCGCTGCGTCGCTCGTCGCTATTCTACCAGCCGTATCCGCACACGCTCAGGCACCCCGCACCTTCGTCTCGGCGGCAGGAACTGACAACAGTACGTGCAGCTTCGCCGCGCCGTGCCGGCATTTCCAAGCCGCAGTGGACGCGACGAGTGCCGGTGGTGAAGTCGACGCGCTCGACCCGGCCGGCTACGGCCCGATCATTATCCACCAGGCCATCACCATCGAGGGCCAAGGCTGGTCCTACATTGCACCGCCTGCTGGCGGAGACGGAATCTCCATCAGTGCGGTCAACGGTAGGGTCGCTATACACGGCGTATTGCTCAATGGGGTCGGTATAACCCCCGCCTCCGGCATCGTGTTCAACTCAGGCAGCAGCTTGAATGTTCAGGACTGCGTGATCCAAAATTTCTCAGGGACTGGTATCCTCTTCCAACCGAATACTTCGAGTGTGAGCAAGATGTCGGTGGCGAACACGCGCATCTCAGATAGTAACTTTGGACTCACCATCAGCCCAACCGGCACGGGAACTACGCGGAGCATTCTCAACCACATCGACATCGAAAACAACATCCAAGATGGAATAACGACTAGTACATCTAGCCAGGAGCTCTACGTCACTGTCAACGAAAGCGTAAGCGCGAATAACGGAGGTGCTGGCATCATATCCACTACTACAAATTCAGGAGGAATACACGTCTACGTGCGGAACTCCACTATAAACGATAATGCCGGTACTGCATTGTCGGCTAACGGCCAAAATAACTTTGTTGTTGTTACACGATCAATGATTGCCGACAACGGGCTCGACTTCACTGGCGGATTATTCACCTACGGCGACAATAACATCTTGGTCAATGGTGACGGCGGTGGGTCCCTCAGCCAGATCGCTCCCGAATAGCGATGAAATAAAATCGGCAGGCACCAACGCAACCGCGGAACGTCGGCGCTTGAAATAGCGCAAGGCGAGCATTCCGCTCGCCCGGCGCCATTGTGCGATGTTCGATGTCAGCTACTTCCCGCCGAATACGCCGCCGCCGTGATCGATCTGGCGGCATTGCCAAACCCTGGTCGACGAATCTATCGTTGTTGGGGGCGACTGATGCAAGGAGGCGACAATGATTAAAGTGGCTTTGACGTACGCTGCGTTACTGATTGCCTTTGCCGGGGTACAACCGGCCTCTGCTGCGCCGGGGACAGTGTCTTTCGTGCTGCGGTGGCCTTAACGGAAACGGATATTGTTTATCGTGGTGCACCACTTCGTGCACCGGCTTCGGCGGTCACAAACAGATTATGAGAACAAACACACAATGCGACGCGCAATCCCGGACGCTGGTCTGCAGCGGTCCGAAGTGCACAATTATGTGCAGTAGCACCACGCACTGAGGCGAATTTATTTAAGGCGGAAACCCCCAGGCATACCATCGCCTGGGGGTTTTACTTTTCCATTCGCGGGGCGAGCATTCGGCCGGCCCCGCGCCACGCATTTAACTCAGCTTGTTCGCGCGAGAGTTTCGCGTCGGGTGAGCGTCGAGAATGGCGATGTCATCGGCGATTGCCTTTTCGACAATCTCTTTTTTCACGCCGTAGGACTTTAATTCACGGCGTTTCCAATTCACCGACGCCACATCGGGCGCGGGAGTGAGAAGCTGCTTGTTCAGGGCGTCGCGATAACGGTCGACGAGTAGCTGGCGCGCCTCGGCGCTGGTATCAGTGTGCGCTCTAGCTTCCTTCAAGCCATGCCTTTTTGCGCGCGAAACTGCATCATGGAATTTTACCATCGCGTGCCAGTAGTCCGTGATGGCATCGAATAGCCGTGCTCGGCCATACAGGCGGCAAATTGATCGGCTTTTGATTGCGCTCCCCGAGGCTTTGCCTTGTCGTCGATGTCCGAGAAATCCGTCTTCTTTTGCCCTTCGTCACGACAATCTGTCTGGTCGATCTCAAGGAGCGCCTCGACCACTGGGTGGCCGTCCGCTCTCGTCCAAACAACCTTCTGCTCCGTGGCGCAGGCGGTAACGGCGGAACAACAGGCAAGTATAAAGATGGCCCGGATCATGGGCGGAATTTTTGTGCCAAAAATGTAAAGATTAAATGCCGTCTCCCGACGTTTCCCGCCGCGCTGGTCGATCGGCGAGCGCATTGCGGGCGACGTTCGATGCCGGCGACTTGTCACCGAAGACACTGCCGGGCGAATGAGCGCCGGGCAAGTGCAGGCCGCGCCTAACTCCCTCCCAGAACGATGACACCATATGACGGCACGGGCATCCCGCTTTTCGCCATAGCCACCAAATGGCCGCTGCCAGCAAAAGGCAGGCGCCAAAAGGCTCCGGCACGAGGAACATGCCGCATGTGGCCAGCGCGACCGGTGAATTGATCCTGCGGAAACTTGGCATGAGCTCAGGCGCACTCGCCTCGGGGCAAGGCGAGAACCTTAACAAAGTATTAATGGCGCGTGCTGGGAACGACCGCCGTATGGTTAACGTGCCGCCTGGGGTCGCCAATAAATCAGCGGGTTATCACGCCTCGACGGGCCAAAAACTCCTAAACGCCCTCCCCGTGCTTAGCCCGGATATTCTGCGGCGCAACGGCAGAAGCGGCGAAATTCCCTGCATCACTGTTGCAATAATATCGCCGGCTTGGCGTTAGTGATCAGGCATCGTCGCAACACCGGGAGACCACCATGAGAATTTTGCTTTTCCTACTGGCGATTTTCGCCATGACGGCCGGGGTCGGCACGCGCGCCCAGGCGCAGAATTATCCGTGGTGCGCAATTTATGATGTCGGCGATGCCGCTTACAATTGCGGCTTCGTCAGCCGCGAGCAGTGCATGGCCACGGTGCGGGGCATCGGCGGCTTCTGTAACGCAAATACGCAATACGTTCCCCCTGCCGTGCACCCCGTGCCGAGAGCCCGCAAACCTTCGTGACCGGCCGGCGGGGCGCCAATTAAATCAGTGACTTACAAGCTTTAGCGCGTGCCGAATCTTAGCGCGCTCACCAATTCGTGCGTTGTGCAGCCGCAACCGGTGAAGCACAGAGATTCCTTGCGTCGCTACTGAAATAATATCGCTGCCTCGGCGTTAGTGATCAAGCAGCATCGCAACACCAGGAGATCGGCCATGAGAACCTTGCTTTTCATGCTGGCAATTTTCGCCGTGACGGCCGGAATCGGCACGCGCGCACAGGCGCAGAATTATCCGTGGTGCGCGGATTACGCCGGCTTCGGCAGCCAGAATTGTGGTTTCACCACCATTCAACAGTGCCAGGCGGCCCTGAGTGGCAACGGCGGCTTCTGTAACGCCAATACGCAGTACGTTTCCCCCACCGCATCCCCCGTGTCGCGAGCGCGCAACCACTGATGATCCTTGGGCGGGTCACGCATTAGCGTCACAACACCGGGAGATCAGTCATGAGAATTTTGCTTTTGCTACTGGCAATTTTCGCCGTGACCGCCGGGATCGGCACAAGCGCGCAGGCGCAAAATTATCCGTGGTGCGCGCAATATAGCGGCCTGGGCGGCACCAATTGCGGGTTCACGACCTTTGCGCAGTGCATGGCCACGCTCGCCGGCATGGGCGGCTTCTGCAACGCCAATACGCAATACGTTCCACCCGGCGGACAGCCGGCGCCGCGCGCCCGGAGGTCATGGTGATTGTCCGGTGACGAACTCCCTCAAAAAGGTCGGGGCCGCCAGAGGCGGCCCCGTGCAATTCTAATTCGGCCAGCACTTTTTGCCTTCCGGGCCGAGGTGGTATCCCGGCGGACAGGCTCTGCCGTCGAACATCGGATGGCACTTGCCGCCCGGACCGCGCCAAAATCCCGGACCGCAGCCTTCCGCGGCCTTGATCACCAGGCTGGTGGCGTTGCCGACATGAGTAGGCGTGACCGCGGCGCCGGCGGCGGTCGCAAGACCGAAAGCCAACGCGGCGCCCAAAAAGACCGTTCGCATCATCGTGTAGACCTCCCTGCTTATATGGAAACCGCCCCCGTCAATTGAACTGATTCACGGGACGTTGGGCAACATGTTTCTGGTTGAGGGCGCAAAAGCCTCAATCCCGCCAAGGCGTGACGCCGCCGGCCAAGGGAAATTCAGCTAATCCGAGTCGACGGTTTGCTTCGTCCGCGCTGCCGCCGCGCTCAAGGTTGCCAACATACATTGGATCAAGTTGCCGCCGGCAGCCGTTCGCAGCTCGTCCGGCGCGATGCCGGCGCGGATCGCATCCTCCCGGCACAGCGCGACCAGCCGCACCGTTTCCCGCATCCTGTACTCGTCGGCCACCGCCCCGACATGGTCCGACACCCAATGCTCCAAAAATTCGCGCGCCCGCTCGCTCATCTCTGGCACCTCACGCATACATTCATTCCAAGATTTGCGCATCCCAAGATTTGCGTCCCAAGATTTTTCCGGCTTCGATCGCGGCGCGCATCCCCCACCGCGGTTGCGCTTCCGAATGTCAGCGTGAGGTCATGGCCGAATTGCGCAATTTGAATGGCCAAATGATGGTATCACGCCACCATTGTGATTGACTCTCGTGAAGCAGATGCGACAGTGCGCGCGTACGTGTAACAGTTGTTGTGTTGGGGGGAAGTTTCCGTGGCCTCGCCTGCGTATTGGGCCTCCACGGGTTGGAAAAGAGCTGCAACGTCGCTCCTGGCGATCGTTGCGGGCCGGCTGCGCGATTCATCGCGATATTTTTGTACAGCTGCCACGCGATATCTGCGCCGATCGACGGAATATCTTTGGCCGATTGTCGCGGATTATCTTCACAAATCGTCGCGATATCTTTGGACGACTGCCGCAAGAGGCTTGCGCCAATCGACGGGATATCTTGGCGCGGCCGTCGCCGCCTATCTTCACAAATCGTCGAAAATCCAGATCGCAGCCGTCGCTGTTATTGCGATCGTATCGAGCCTCGGCGGCTTTCTGACGACATACGCGTTCTTGCAACAACCGGCGCCTGTGGTGGCGACGCACGAAGTACCACCGCCACCCAAGTTCACCTGGGTTACGAATTATGAAAGCGAGCGAGCGCACCAGCTCGGCCGGCGGCTGCTGGACATCAGTCCGGCGGAGCTGTTGTCGATGTATGAGCGCAACGGCAGCGATGCGGTCGAGAGCTACCGGGATGGCTGGGTCAAGATCGATTATCCCATCATGTCATTCGACCGGCAGACATTCGGCAAAACCACCTATGACGTGGTCGAGGCGGCGGCGCATTTCCAGTCGGTATTCCCGGGAAAAATCATCGCCATATTCAACGCGCAACAGTGGGGCAAGCAACTGCACATGCACCGGGCCGGCGATCAAATCGTGGCGTTCTGCAAGTTCCGGGAAATCGAGCGCGAAGAGGTTTTGACGAATATTCACCGTCTGTGGTTTTACGGGACGGGCTGCGACTTGCCCGCGCTATTGGACCCAAAAAATGCAATGATCGATCGCTGAGCGTCCTGCCGGGATGGCCGGTCGCCGCAAAGCCTTGATAGGGAGAGCCTGATCCAATGAAAGCGGCTTACATCGAAAAATTCGGCGGCCCCGAAGTGCTGCAATATGGCGATCTGCCGGATCCGGTGGCCGGCCCGGGCGAGGTTGTGGTCGACGTCCATGCCGCCACCGTCAACGCCGCCGACTGGAAGTTTCGCGCCGGCGAATATGCGCGCCATTCTAACGTGAAATTTCCGCAAATCCCCGGCCGCGATTTTTCCGGCGTGGTCAGCGCGGTCGGCGATGGCGCCGATCTCAAGGTGGGCGACGCGGTGTTTGGCGTGCTCGGCGCCGGCAAGGAGGGCACCTATTGCGAAAAGGTCGCGATCCCTGCCGCCCTCGTCGCCAAGAAGCCGGACGGGCTTTCGCACATCAATGCCGCGGCGCTGGCACTCACCGGACTGACCGCGATCAATTCGGTCGAGGACACGCTGAAACTGCAGCGCGGCGAGACCATTTTGATCCAAGGCGGCGCCGGCGGCGTTGCCGGTTTCGCCATTCAGTTCGCCAAATATCTCGGTGCCCGCGTGATCTCCACATGCAGCGCGGCGAACGTTGCTTATGTGCGCGGCCTCGGCGCCGATGAAGTCATCGACTACACCACGCAGGATTTCACCAAAGTCGTGAAGGGCTGCGACGCCGTCTTCGAAACGGTCGGCGGCGAGGTGGCGCAAAAATCCTACGCCGTGCTCAAGCCCGGCGGCCGTGCCGCCTTCATCGCGTCGGGCGCCGAGGCGCCGAAGCACGATCGCACCGACGTGACGGGGCTGCGGCCGCCGGTGCCGCGCTCGCGCAAGGCGATGGAGCGCATTGCCGAATTGTTCGTCGCCGGCGCCGTCAAGCCGCCCGAGGTCAAGCTCTATAAGCTCTCGCAAGCCGCCGACGCGCACCGCTTGAGCCAGTCGCGGCATTTCAAAGGCAAGCTGGTTTTCCAGGTGCGGTGACACTCAGGTCGCCGCGGGATCAAAACCGCTGTCGAATTCGTCGCTGCAAAACGGGCCGCCCTGGTACCAGTCGCCGATCGGATCGGGCGGTAGCGCTTTTTGTGCTTCGAGCGCGGCGGCGGCGAAATCTTCGGCGTTGCCGGTCGGGCGATAGCCGTAGCGGAAGGCCGCTTCGTTGTCCCACCAGCTGCGCTCGTTGTGGGAGGCGCCGAAAAATATCTCGTGGCGCAGATCCGGGTGCTCGAGGCCGATGCGGACGAGCTGCACCAGGTCTTCCGGGCTGATCCAGATGGCGAGCCGGCGCAGATCGACCGGCGCGTCGGCGAAATTGCCGATGCGGATGCAGGTCACGCGCAGCCCGTGCTTATAGGCATAGAGCGCGCCGATCGCTTCGCCAAAGGCCTTGCTGACGCCGTAGCGTGAATCCGGGCGCACCGGCTCGTCGGTGCCGATCTTACGCTGCCGCGGATAGAAGCCGACCGCGTGGTTCGACGAGGCGAAGACGACGCGCTTGACCTTATTGCGCCGCGCCGCCTCGAACAGATTATAGCAGCCGATGATATTGGCCTGGAGAATGCGGTCCCAGGATTGCTCGACAGACTCGCCGCCGAGGTGGACGATGCCGTCGACGCCGTCGACGAGTTTTTCGACCTGGGCGAGATCGGCGAGATCGGCCTGCACGAAAGTCTGGTGGCTCGCCATGTCGGCGGGCGCGCGAATATCGCTCCAACGCAGGTTCGGATAAACGCCGTCAAGCAGCTTGCGCAGCCGGGTGCCGATGCCGCCCGCCGCGCCCGTCACCAAGACTGTCTGCATGGAAAATCCCCGCAAGCGGCCGTTTGGCCGGGCTCGATCGCACTTTCGATCAAGATCGGCGTATGACATGATAACGTGCACGCGCCGTCAACCGGCAGGTTTGGTCCGGCGCGGCCAAAGCGCCCGCAGCACATAAGCGGGACTGGGAGGAGATCGTCATGGACCGCCGCACAGTCATTCGTCTCGGCGCTTTTACCGCCGTCGCCGGCCTCGCCGGAGATTTTGCCACGCGCGCCGTGGCGCAGCAGAAGCTCGCGCTCAAAGCCTCCGACGTGCATCCCGCGGGCTATCCGACCGTCGCCGCGGTCGAAAGTCTCGGCAAGAAGCTCGAAGCCGCGACGCAAGGGCGGCTCAGCGTGCAGATGTTCGCCTCGATGCAGCTCGGCGGCGAGAAGGAAGCCATCGAGCAGGCGCAGGTCGGCGCCATTCAGCTCGCCCGCGTTTCGGTCGGCACGCTGGGCCCGGTGATCGACGACCTCAACGTGTTCAATCTGCCGTTTCTGTTCCGCAACACCGCGCATATGCAAAAGGTGATCGACGGCGACATCGGCACCGAGCTCCTCGACAAGGTCACCAATAACGACAAGGCGGGATTGATCGGCTTGTGCTGGATGGATGCCGGCGCGCGCAGCATCTACACCATCAAAAAGCCGGTCCATGCCATCGCCGATCTCAAGGGCTTGAAAATCCGCGTCATCGGCAATCCGATGTTCGTCGACATGATGAACGCGCTCGGCGGCAACGGCGTCGCCATGGGCTACGACCAGGTGTTCAGCGCGCTGCAGACCGGCGTCGTCGACGGCGCCGAGAACAATCCGCCGAGCTATGTGTTCGACAACCACTATACGGTCGCCAAATATTACACGCTGACCCAGCACCTGATCGTGCCGGAGGTTTTGGTGTTCTCGCGCAAGACCTGGGACACGCTGTCGAAGGACGACCAGGCGCTGGTCAAGAAATTCGGCCGCGAGGCGCAGGCCGGGGAGCGCGATCTGTGGAACAAATACGAGGCGGCGGCACTGGAAAAGGCAAAAGCCGCCGGCAATGAGATCATCGACATCGCCGACAAGAAGCCGTTCCAGGATGCGGTCAAGCCGGTGTGGGACAAATACGGGCCAAAATATTCGGGTATGATCAAGCGCATCCAGGACGTTTCGTAAACCGCGAACCAATCCGCCTACGCGATCGGGATAACGTCCCTCCCCTTCCATCGAAGGCAGCACATGGCGCTTCTCTATCGCAAGCTGATGGACGCGCTCTATCTGGTTTGCGTCGTGGTCGCAGGCTCCGCGCTGGTGTTGATCTCGGCCGTGATCCCGTGGGCGGTGTTCACCCGTTACGTGCTCAACAGCGCAGCGTCGTGGCCGGAGCCGACCGCGGTCCTGCTCACCATCGTGGTGACTTTCATCGGCGCCGCGGCTTGCTACCGCCGCCAGCTGCACATGAACGTCTCGTTCTTCGTGCAAATGTTCCCAGCCCCGCTGCGCAGGCTCACCGAGCTGTTGGCCGAGCTTTTGGTCGCCACCATGGCGCTGTTCATGGTGATCTACGGCGAAAAGCTGGTGGCGGCGACCTGGTACAACACCATTGCCGATTTTCCGTCGCTGTCGGTCGGCGTGACTTATCTGCCGATCCCGGTCGGCGGCGCGCTTCTCCTGCTCTTTGTCATCGAGCGCGTGGTGTTCGGCATGCCGCCCGACCCCGAAGCCTCGCAACTTCACTGAGCGAAGCAAAACGAGCCAGCGCCCATGGATGTCGCCATTCTGCTGGTCACGATGTTCTTCTGCTTCTTCATCGGCGTGCCGATCGCCTATTCGCTGGCGCTCGCCGCCATCGCTGGCGCGCTCTGGATCGGCATTCCGCTCGAAGCGGTGATGCTGAAAATCTCCGACGGCGTCAGCAAGGTCGCCATGCTGACCATTCCGTTCTTCGTGCTCGCCGGCGCCATCATGGCCGAAGGCGGCATGGCGCGCCGCCTGGTCGCCTTCGCCGACGTGCTGGTCGGCTTTACCCGCGTGCGCGGCGGCCTCTCGGTGGTCAATGTGCTGGCCACGACCTTTCTCAGCGGCATTTCCGGCTCCGCCGTCGCCGACACTTCGGCAATCGGCTCGGTGATGATCCCGCAAATGGAGAAAGTCGGTTTCCCCCGCGTCTTCGCCACCAACGTCACCATCACCGCCTCGGTGCAGGCGCTCCTGGTGCCGCCGAGCCATAACGCGGTGATCTATTCGCTCGCCACCGGCGGCACGATTTCGATCATCTCGCTGTTCATGGCCGGCGTGGTGCCGGGCCTCCTCCTCGGCTTCTCCTTGATCGTGCTCTGCCTCGTCATTGCCTACCGCGACAGCCATCCGCGCGGCCAGACCGTGCCGCTGCGCGAGGCGGTGAAGATCTGCTTCGACGCCCTGTGGGGCCTGATCACGCTGGGCATCATTTTGGGCGGCATTTTGGGCGGCATATTCACGGCCATCGAGGCCGGCGCGGTGGCCTGCGTCTGGGCGTTCCTGGTCACCATGTTCATCTACCGCGACTATCGCTGGCGCGATCTGCCAAAACTCATTCATCGCACGTTGCGCACCGTCGCCATGGTGCTCACGCTGATCGCCTGCGCGTCGAGCGTCGGCTACGTGATGGCGCTCACGCAGATGCCGGCGAAGATCACGGCGTTTTTCCTCACCATTTCCAGCGACAAGAACGTCATCCTCCTCCTCATCAACGTCATGCTGCTGGTGCTCGGCTGCCTGCTCGACATGGCGCCGTCGATCCTGATCTGCACGCCGATCCTGTTGCCGGTGATGATGAATTTCGGCGTCAGCCCGGTGCATTTCGGCATCATCATGATGCTCAATCTCGGCATCGGGCTGTGCCATCCGCCGGTCGGCGCGATCTTGTTCGTCGGCTGCGCGGTGGGCAAGGTCACGATCGAACAGGTCATGCGCAAGATCTGGCCGTTCTACGGCGTCATGCTGTTGGTGCTGATGCTGGTGACTTATTTCCCGAAAATTTCGCTCTGGCTGCCGCGCCTGCTCGGCCTGTGAGCGTTCGCATGGCGCGCGCCGGATCAGATCGATGCGCGCTGGCAATGGCCGCGCTAGCGACTGTTCGAGCGTGGGCCGCCCCGGAAAGCTGCGCTGGCCTGTGGCTCTGCGCTTCATGGTCTTGCGCCCTCTCTCACCACCAGGGTCTTGCCGCCCTCTCTTCGTCACCACCGGGCTTGACCCGGTGGTCCATGCTGAATGGCCGAGACCAATGAGCGTTCTGCGAAGCTCCATGGATCGCCGGGTCAAGCCCGGCGATGACGAGTCTCTTCATTGTCGCGATGCGGCTGCGCACCCGAGCTTTGCCCAAGCGAAGAAAGGCCAAGCCAAAAAGCGTCGCCAAAAAACTCCTCCCTTAAAAGAAGGGAGGCGGAGCGCCGAGAGGCGCACCACCGGGCCGCATCGAGAAGAGATGCGGCGCGCGTCCTTTCTCCTTTCCCCCTTTTGGAGGACCGAGGCCGCCGGGACCTCATGGAGCGGGCGCGCTCGCCTTTCGGCGCCCCACCGCGGCATCCGAAGCTTTTTAGGCCCCGGCTCGGCTCAGGCCGCGCTTCCTGGAACCACCGGATGCAAACGGGAGGACCCTCTCCGGCACCAGTGCAGCGAGCACCTCGCAGTCCGACACGCGCCGGACGGGACGATGCCCAAGCCGCCCGCGAGCGCAGTGTATCGCCGCGCCCGACGAGAACCGCTCCCGCTCCGCCTCAAGGAGTACCCTCGCGAAAGGCGTCCCTTTGCGAGCGGGATTTGGTTAGGTAACCGTAATGGGGACATAAGTCAAGGGCAGTGTCTCTTTATTGGAGACCACCTCGTAGGGATGGATTAGCGTAATCAGTCCGCTTGCCGGGACGCGGCGGATTACCCTTTGGCTACCTAATTCACCCTACCGGCCCTCGCCCGGGCAAGACTGGTCGGGTCGGTCGAAAATGACCCATAGCGTCATTCCGCCGCCGTCAACTGCCGCACTGCGAAAGGAGCTGATGAAGGCTTCAACTAGGTCACGACCGCGCTCAGCGCCTTAAGATGTCCACCTGGGAAAAGCGCCTCACCATGCGATCTGCAGCGAGCACGGCCCGCGCTTAAAAATGCTGGCAGGCCGCGCCGATCAGGAGGGCTGCATGCGGCACATCCCCTCTCTTCGGTGAGCTGCTTGAACAGCTTCTCTCGCTCGGACGTCGCCGGAAACAGCGAGATTGAGCACGGCCACGTCGACTATTGCGCGAAGCGTACCACGCCAAGCCGTATGCGCTTTCCCTCAGAAAGGGGCGTCCCATTGCTGAGCGAGGTCGCCTACCAATAGGCCGCGGTCACTCCGCCCTCCATGAGAAAGCGGCTGCCTGGAACGCCATCCCGCGTCGCGCGTTTACGCAAAAGACTTGTTCAAGGGGTTCGCACTCCCGATCGGCGAGGTCACCCCGCTATTTTTTGCCGCGAACTGACGGCGCCGGGCTGGAGTCGAACAATCAATGAAGAAAGCGAAGCGTCCCTCATCGGCGGCCTCCGCGGATGCCGACCGCCTCCAGCTTCTTATCGATTCCGTCGTCGACTATGCGATTTATATGCTCGACCTCCAGGGCCGGGTCAAAAGCTGGAATGTCGGCGCGGTTCGCCTGAAGGGGTATTCCGTCGACGAAATCCTCGGCCAACACTTCGGGCGCTTCTATACGCCGGAGGACCAGGCGGCCGGCGTTCCAGCGCTTGCACTCAAGACCGCGCGCGAAACCGGCCGGTTTCATGCCGAAGGCTGGCGCGTGCGCAAGGACGGCACGCGGTTCTGGGCGTTGGTGGTGATCGACGCCATCCGTGACGAGGCAGGCAAGCTGGTCGGCTATGCCAAGGTGACGCGCGACATAACCGAGCAGCGCGCGGCGACCCAGGCGCTGATCGAGAGCGAAGGTCGCTACCGCCGGCTCATCGAGGCGGTCGTCGACTACGCCATCTTCCAGCTCGATGCCAAAGGTTACATCACGACCTGGAATCCCGGCGCGCAACGCATCAAGGGCTACACGGAAGAGGAAATTGTCGGACAGCATTTCAGCCGCTTCTATTCCGAAGAAGATCGCGCCAAGAACGTTCCGCAACTGGCATTGCAGCAGGCCGAGACCGCCGGCAAATTCGAGGCGGAGGGTTGGCGCGTGCGCAAAGATGGCTCCAAATTCTGGGCGCTGGTTGTCATCGACCCGATGCGCAACGAAGCAGGCAACCTCGTCGGCTTCGCCAAGGTCACGCGCGATATTAGCGAGCGTCACGAAGCGCAACGCATACTGCGGGAGACGCAGACCCAGCTTGCCGCATCGCAGAAGATGGAAGCGATCGGCCAGTTGAGCGGCGGCATCGCTCACGACTTCAACAACCTCCTGATGATCGTGATCGGCAATCTGGAAACTGCGCAGCATCAAGCCGCCAAGCAGACAACTAACCCGGGTCTCAACCGCGTGCTGACGAACGCCATGCGAGGCGCGCAACGCGCCGCCGCGTTGACAAGCCGTTTGCTGGCGTTCTCCCGGCGCCAGGCCCTTGATCCGAAGGTGCTCGATGTTAATAAGTTCCTCGTAGGCGCCGCCGACTTCATCCAGCGGTCGCTTGGCGAGAACATCCAGGTTGAGACCGTCGGCGCGCCCGGTCTCTGGCACGTCGAGGTCGACCCGAACCATCTCGAGTCGGCGCTGGTCAATCTCGCCATCAATGCACGGGACGCAATGCCGACCGGCGGCAAACTCACCGTCGAGGGCGCCAACGTCTATGCCGACGAGGATTACAGCCGCATCAACCCCGAAATCGCGCCGGGCCAATACGTCTGCATCTGCGTCACGGACACCGGCGTCGGCATGACTCGCGAAGTGCTCGATCGCGCCTTCGAACCTTTCTATACGACCAAGGAGCTCGGTCAAGGCACCGGCCTCGGCCTCAGCCAGGTCTATGGCTTCGTCAAGCAATCTGGTGGCCACGTGAAGATTTACAGCGAGGTTGGACAGGGCACGACGATCAAAATCTATTTGCCGCGGATGCATGGCGGGGTGGAGGAGGAGAAGGAGGAAGCAGGCGAACTTGTCGGCGCGGAAGAGAGTGAATCGATCCTCTTGGTCGAGGACGATACGGACGTACGGGCGTATTTGGCGGAGGTCCTGCGTAGCCTCGATTACCGCGTCACCCCCGTCGCCAACGTGAAGGCGGCACTCGCTGTGCTCGCCGACAGCGACCGCAACTTTGACCTGATCCTCACCGATATCGTCATGCCCGAAGGCAATGGACGCGAGGTGGCGAAAGCGGCGGAAAGGATGCGCCCCGACATTCAGATTCTCTATATGACCGGCTATTCCCGCAACGCCGTAATGCACCAGGGACGACTCGACGAAGGTGTCGACCTGCTGCAGAAACCGGTGTCGCAGGCGCAGCTTGCAACGCGCGTTCGTGTTGCGCTCGACCGCCGGCGCCGGCGAGCTTAGTTTTTTGTACTTGAACCGCTGATTTCTCTACCGACCGCAGCGACATGGGACCCTCTGCGGACATCGCTATCGGAGTCTTTAGAATTTTGTTGGGGTGGGTTATTTCGATCAAAGTTTCTGTAGATTCAGGAGCAAACTGCATTCTCTAAAAAGGGAGGGTCTCGTGCCAACCAGCGTTGCGTTCTTTGGATATTTACTGGCGTTTAGTGCTGGTGTCAGCTTCGTATTTCAACAAGCAGTCAATGCAAATCTGCGCGTAGAAATTGGATCGCCATGGTGGGCCGGTTTTATTAGTTACCTCGGAGGCACCATCGCAATGCTGGTTATGGCAGCTCTATTGCTGCAACCATGGCCCTCAATGCAAATGATCCATCGCAGTCATTGGCTCTCTTGGACCGGCGGATTCTTCGGTGCAATCTATATTGCTATTTCGATCCTATTACTTCCAAGGCTGGGAGCGGCCACCGTTATCGCGCTCATCGTGGCAGGTCAAATGATCGGCTCGCTTGCATTCGATCAATTTGGTTTGTTAGGCGTTCCCATCCATCCTTTAAATATGTTTCGATTGGCTGGCGCGGCATTGCTAGTATTGGGTGCCATCCTCGTTCGGCTCTAGCACAACTACACGCGCTTTCATCCGCCGCTTCCGCGGCGGGTACTGGCCTGTTTTGACCCCGAGTGGCCTAGTTTGAATTTCGCAGTGGCCTAAATTTGCCGGTAAGCATTTTCCTCTAGACCTAAGATTATGCCGGTCATCGTCTGAGCCCGGCGTGTTTGGCGTAGTGTCCGAAACCGAACAAACCGCAAACGTAGGTGAGTATTTTACTCATAAGACGTCTGAACAAACGCAGACCATCCGAGTTGATTTAGTGCTTGCGTCGCGGCGGGACGCGCCCGCCGGGCTAATACAGTGGGGAGACGACCCCTCTACAACGCGCTATGGGCTTCGAAGCTTCCAGTGCTTCGAAGCCCATAGCTTTTTGTTGGGTTTCAGCTCCTTTTTGAATTTGGAGGCGGCACTTTTTGCGGGGATTCACGGAAACCAATTTGTTGTTGGATCGTCATAGAGAAAGAGCCTCAATTTCGATGACCCGCGCCATGTGTGAAAAGTGCGCAGAACTCGACAAAAAGATCGAACACTATAGACAGCTATGCTCTCTGATCACCGATCAGAAAGCGGTAGACGCGATCTCGCTGCTCATCGAGAAATTACGCGCCGAAAAAACGACCCTTCATCCAGAAGTCGAGTGAGGCCGCCTCGGTTGGCGGCCTCTTCGTCTCAATCGCAACGTCGCTTTTGGCCCATCGCGTCATTTCGCTGCGGCGCGGCAATTCGGTCCTTTTGGAGTGAAGCTCGTAGGATGGATTGAAGCCAACGGGTCCGGCCCGAAGCGGCCGGCCCGATGACAGGCTCAGGGAAACCCATCGCCTTCAGCTGTGCTACACTCGCGCGGTGACGAACTATCGGCGAAACTTCATCTGCGGCGGCAGCTTTTTCTTCGCGGCCAATCTGGCTGAGCGCCGCTTGCGTCTTCTCGTCGATGACATCGTTTCGGCGAAAGATGATGGGTCTCGCTGCCGCTCAACCCCTCCTACGGGCGAGGTGGCTGCATCGGCCGAGCAATTCGGGTAAGATCGTATCGTACGCGCGCGCCTGCCAGTCTTGCTGCGACCCGGCGCACGATCCATCAGGAGACTTCGATGCGCTACACGGTGGTTTTGGAGCAGGAAGAGGATGGTGGCTATGTGGCCAGCGTGCCGGCATTGCCGGGATGCGTGAGCCAGGGCGACACGCGGGCCGAAGCGCTGAAAAATATCCAGGAAGCTATCGCGCTTTATGTCGAGGACTGTCGCGACGCCGGCGATCCCGTGCCTACCGAGGCGGGCAAGGAGTTCGTCGAGGTCGAGGCGGCGTGACGGGGACGTTGCCGGCGGCACCACGTGGCCAAGCTTCCCACCGATCTGTCCGGACGGGATGTCCGCGCCGCCCTGGAGCGCGTTGGGTTCGTGTTTCGTCGCCAGGCTGGCAGCCATATGATGCTGCGTCGCGAGCCAGGGTCGTGGTTCCCGATCACAACCAGATCCACATCGGCACGCTCCGCCGCATCATCGCCGACGCCGGCCTCACCGTTGAACAGTTCGTGGAACTTCTTCGCCGCTGATTGGCGGCGGCGTTGATACCCAGAGGAATGGTTGCCCGATGATCGATGAGCTGGACCTCGTCGCGTTGAAACGTGATCTGCCCACGGAGCGGCTCGCTGCCGGCGACGTTGGCACCGTCGTGCTGGTGCACCGGCTAGGCGAGGGCTACGAGGTCGAGTTCACGACGCTCTCCGGCGATACGGTTGCGGTCGCCACCCTTGATGCGTCCGACGCGCGACCGGTGGCGGCACGCGAGATCGTCCATGCACGCGCGGTAAACTGAACGCCGGTCTCGCGCACGGCCTTGTGCTGGGCATCCACGTCTTTAGCCCGTATCCGCTGCCGCGGATGTTGGGATTATGATCGGATATTTCCAGCCATTTCAAAAGCTTAATGCGTTGGCACTTGGCCAGCCGCATGGCGCTCCCGGTGCCCTGTCCACACGCCGCGTCAACGCGTCATGATCGGCGCAAAGCCTGCCGCAAACATGGGCAAAAGTCGCACAAACCGCTTCGGCTTGAACGAAAGGCGCTCTAGCCGGCTACCCGCGATGAGAGTATGTTTTCCACCACGCCAATAAACTTAGAAAAACATGGCGGCCAAACGGAGGACCTGATGACCCAAACACGCCTGAATTCCCCTACCCGCCGCAACATTCTCAAGAGCGCGGCGCTCGGTTCCGTCGCGGCCATTGCCGCGCCCTATGTCAAAGACAGTTATGCCGCCGGCTCGCTGGCGCTCGGCGTCTGGGACCATTGGGTACCCGGCGCCAACAACACCTTCACAAAGCTCTGCAACGAGTGGGGCGCCAAGAACAATTGCGAGGTCAAGATCGACTACATCACCTCGCAGGGTGAAAAGGACAAGCTGACCGCGGCGGCCGAAGCCCAAGCCGGCACCGGCCACGACATCATGTCGCATCGCGACTGGAACATCCGTATTCATCAGAACGTGCTGGAGCCGCTCGACGACGTCGTCGGCCAGCTGACCACGAAATACGGCCCGATCAGCCCGGTCGCCGAATATTTGGCCAAGATCAAAGGCAGCTGGCGCGGCGTCCCGACCACGGTCGGCAGCCAGGTGAAGCCGTGCTGCTCGCGCTTCGACCTCTACCAGCAGCACGCCGGCATCGACGTGCGCGACCTGTTCCCGGCCGACGAGTCGAAATGGGACAAGGCCAAGACCGACACCTGGACCTGGGACACGTATCTTACGTCGGCGCAGAAGCTCCACGCCGCCGGCTTCCCAGTCGGCCTGCCGATGGGCCAGTCGAGCGACGCGGTCGATTGGGTCGGCGCGCTGTTCAATTCCTACGGCGTGGTCATGGTCGATGCCAAGGACAACATCAAGGTCAACTCCGACGAGACCCGCGCGGCGCTCGAATACATGAAGAAGCTCATGGCGGTGAACCCGCCGGAAGTTTACGCCTGGGACGACGCCGGCAATAACCGCTGGCTCATTTCCGGCAAGGGCTCGAGCATCATGAATCCGCCGAGCGCGTGGGCGGTCGCCAAGCGCGACAACCCGACCGTGGCGGCGAACTGCTGGACCCATCCGATGCCGAAGGGCCCGAAGGGTCGTTTCGTCGGCCAGCTGCCGCAATTCTACGGCCTGTGGGCGTTCTCCAAGAACAAGCCCGCGGCGAAGGACCTGCTGCTCTATCTGTCGCAGAAGGAATCGGCGGCCCAGCTGGTGCAGGCGTCGTTCGGCTACGATCTGCCGTCGTTCAAGACCATGTACGACCTCGACACCTGGAAGATCGTCGAGCCGCCGGTCGGCACCGTCTATGGCTATCCGCCACGCGGCGACGAGCAGACCTCGATCGCCGGCGCGCCGGCGCGGTCCGAAGTCGGCGCCCAGATCTACAACCAGGCGATCAACACCGTGATGGTCGCCAAGGTGACCCAGGGCAACGAGAAGATCGACGACGTGATCAAGTGGGCCGAGAACGAGCTCGAAGGCACTTTGCGCGCCTAAGAACTTTGGCGCGCTTAAGAACTTTGGCGCACTTAAGATTTTGGCGCGCTAAAGGCCCGTTCCAGTTCGCCGCTACTGCACATGCCGGCCTTGGGGGCCGGCATGTGTCAAACGCGATGGGAGGCTGACCCGAAAAGGTCAGCGGCGTGAATGGCAGACACCGTCCAGAGCTGGTCTCCGGGACTTCAAGGCGTAAGCCTGCAACCGTCGGCAAGCCGGAATTTCCGGCTGTTCATGCGGCGCCGCTCGACCATCGCCTTCCTGATGTGTCTGCCGCTGATCGTCATCATCACCGGGCTCGTGCTCTATCCGGCGCTGTATTCGATCTACCTGTCGATGCTCAACAAGTCGCAGACCCGCTTCATCGGGCTCGGCAATTTCAGCTTCCTGTTGTCGCGCGACGTGTTCTGGATGGTGATGGAGCAGACCGCCATCTTCGCGCTCAGCGCCGTGTTCTTCAAAGCGCTGATCGGGCTCATCACCGCGCACCTGATCAACAACCTGCCGGTCAAGGGCCAGCGCAAGTGGCGCGGCATGCTGCTGGTGCCGTGGGTCATCCCGCTGGCGCTCTCCTCGCTCGGCTGGTGGTGGCTGTTCGATCCGACGCACTCCGCCTTCAACTACATCCTTTCGAGCCTCGGCTTCGCGGAAGTGCCGTGGTTGAGCAGCCCTTATTGGGCGCGCTTTTCCGTCATTCTCGTGAATGTCTGGTACGGCGCGCCGTTCTTTTTGATCATGTATCTGGCGGCGCTCAAATCGGTGCCGGAGCAGCTCTATGAGGCCGCCTCCATCGACGGCGCCAGTGCCTGGCAGAAATTCGTCCACATCACCTTGCCGATGATGCGCAACATCATCGCCATCACCGTGCTGTTCTCGCTGATCGTCACGTTCGCCAATTTCGACATCGTGCAGATCATGACCGCGGGCGGCCCGCGCAACATGACGCACGTGTTCGCGACCTACTCCTTCATGCTCGGCATCCGCTCCGGCGATCTGCCGCTCGGCGCCGCGACCTCGCTGTTCATGTTCCCGATCCTCGCGTTCGCGGCGATCTTCATCCTGCGCGGCGTACGCAAGCGCGGCAGGGAAATCGGATGAGCACAGCCGCCGTCGCCGCCCGCGCCCCGCAAGAACGTCTCGGTATCCGCGCCAGCCTCAGCCGCAATCGGCGCTGGGCGTTGATCACGTCTTATGTGTTTCTAGTGATCTTCGCGATCTTCTTTCTGATCCCGCCCTTCTACATGGTCGTCACGGCGCTCAAGAGCGATGCCGAAGTGGCGCATATGGCGACCAATCCGTGGATCATCGCCGACGGCGTTACGCTGGATCAATTCAGGATCCTGTTCACGCAGACTGATTTTCTGATCTTCTTCAAGAATACCATCATCGTGACGGTCGCCACGGTCGCCATCACCATGGTGGTCAGCGTGCTCGCCGCATTCTCGCTCGGCCGGATGAAATTCTGGGGCTCGAGCATCCTGGCGACGGGAATCTTCCTGACCTATCTCGTTCCCGACACGCTCTTGTTCATCCCGCTGTTCCAGATCGTCAAGGCGGTTGGCCTCCTCAACTCCTACTGGGGCATGATCCTCGTCTATCCGACGCTGACAGTGCCATTCTGCACCTGGATCATGATCGGTTACTTCCAATCGATCCCCAAGGAGCTCGACGAAGCGGCGCTGATCGACGGCGCCGGCCACATGCAAATGCTCACCAAGATCTTCATCCCGGTGGCGCTGCCCGGCATCATCGCGGCGATGATCTTCGCCTTCACCGTGTCGTGGGCGGCCTTCGTCTATCCGATGGCGTTTCTTTATTCCGCCGACCAGCAGGTGCTCACCGTCGGCACGGTGACGAGCCTCATTCGCGGCGACGTCTACAAATGGGGCATGCTGATGGCCGGCGCGCTGGTCGCCGCAGCGCCCCCGCTGGTGATCTACGCATTCCTCATGGACTACTACATTGCCGGCCTGACCTCAGGCGCCACGAAAGGCTGACCAAGATGGCGGAAGTTGCGTTGCGTAATGTGGTCAAGCGCTTCGACAACGTCGAAGTCGTACGCAGCATCAACCTCGACATTCCCGATAACGAGTTCGTCGTGCTGGTCGGTCCGTCGGGCTGCGGCAAGTCGACGACGCTGCGCATGATCGCGGGCCTCGAGGAGGTCACCTCCGGCGACATCTATATCGGCGGCGAGGTCGTCAACGACCGGCCGCCGAAGGATCGCGACATCGCGATGGTGTTTCAGAATTACGCGCTCTATCCGCACATGTCCGTCTTCGAGAACATGTCGTTCGGGCTAAAACTGCGCAAATTCCCCAAGGATGAGATCCGCAAGCGCGTCGATCATGCCGCGCGCATTCTCGACATCACCGAGTTGTTGGACCGCAAGCCCAAGGCACTGTCCGGCGGCCAGCGCCAGCGCGTCGCCATGGGCCGCGCCATCGTCCGCAATCCAAAAGTGTTCCTGTTCGACGAGCCGCTGTCGAACCTCGATGCCAAGCTGCGCGTGCAGATGCGCACCGAGATCAAACGCGTGCACCAGCTGGTCAAGACCACCACGGTCTACGTCACCCACGATCAGGTCGAGGCGATGACGTTGGCCGACCGGGTCGTGGTCATGAACAACGGCCGCATCGAGCAAATCGCCACGCCGCAGGAGCTCTATCACCATCCGAAAACGCTTTTTGTCGCGGGTTTCATGGGCTCGCCGGCGATGAATTTCATGCGCTGCCGCCTGGAGCAGAACGGCGTCGGGTTGCGGGTGCGCCTTTCCGATGCGGTCAGTCTGCCGGTGCCGGCTTCGCAGTCGGCCCGCTACCAGGCGCTGACCGGCAAGGAGCTGGTCTTCGGGCTGCGCCCCGAGCACATCACCGAGCCGCGGCGCAACGATCGCGACCCGCAATGCGAATTCGCAGCCACGCTCGACGTCGTCGAGCCGATGGGCATGGAAACCATGGTGTACTTCACGGTCGACGGCCAGGAAGTCTGCGGCCGGGTCGACCCCGGCGCCGCCACCGGTCCGGGCGAAGCGATGCGGCTCTATGCCGACATGGACCGCATGCACCTGATCGATCCGCAAAGCGGCGCGGTGCTCTAGGGGCCGTCATCGCGGCACGAGCCGGTTGTCAGGTGTGGTGATTGCGCGCCGCTGCCGGCAAATACGGCGTCTTCGGTCGTTCGCGACGGTAGATTCCGTACCAATAGGCGAAATTATCCCAGTCGCATTTGCCGAAGGTCTCCTCGCATTTGTCGAGGGCGAAGTCGGCAAGCGCGCCGTGTTCGCGGGCGTGTCGGCGCTCGTACCATTCCCAGAAATCGGTAATCACGTCACGGGGCATTTTAGATCACCCCATCGGTTCCCACCGTCAGCTGAGACCAAGCGGAGGCCGAGCTCCTTAGCTCGGCCTCCGGATCGATGTCATGCGTCGTATTCCGCCGAAATGTCCTTGCCGGTGTAGTCGGGCATCATGGCTGCCGAAATCAGGCTGATGACCGCGCAGACGGCGATATAGATCGAGATCGCATAGCCGGAATGATAGATCGAGAACAGCCAGGTGGCGATCAGCGGCGCCGGGCCGCCGGCGACGATCGACGCCAGCTGATAGCCGAGCGAGGAGCCGCTGTAGCGCAGCCGCGGCGTGAAGGATTCCGCGATCAGCGCCGCCTGCGGGCCGTATTGCATGTCGTGGGGGATCAGCGACAGCACGATGGCGAGGAACACCAGCCACGGCACCGCCGTGTCCACCATGCCGAAATACAGGAATCCGAACACGCCCATCGTCACGACGCCGATCAGATACATCTTCCTGCGTCCGATCTTGTCGGAGATGTGCCCGGCGATTGGGATGGTGAAGAAGGAAACGCAAGCTGCCACCACCACCGCAGTCAGGATGAAGTTGCGGTCCATTTTCAGGGTGCCGACGGTGTAGGCGAATACGAACGCCGTGAAGATATAGAACGGCGCCTGCTCCGACATCCGCAGCAACGCCGAGAGGATGATCTCCTTCGGTTGCTTCTTGATGACTTCGACGATCGGAGCGGCCTCGATTTTCTTCTCGTCCAAGAGCTTCTGGAACACCGGCGTCTCGAGGATGCCGAGCCGAATCCACAGGCCGATGCCGACCAGGATGATCGAAAGCGCGAACGGAATGCGCCAGCCCCAAACCAGGAATTGATCGCCGGACCAGGTGCTGAACGCGATCACCGCCAAGGTCGACAGCAGCAACCCGCAGGGCACGCCGAATTGCGGCCACGCCGCCACCAGGCCGCGCTGGCCGTGGGTGCGCGACCACTCCATCGACATGAGAATGGAGCCGCCCCACTCGCCGCCGACGCCGATGCCTTGCAAAGCCCGCAGAACGGTCAGGATCACTGCGCCCCAGATGCCGATCTCGCTGTATGTCGGGACGAAGGCAATCGCGAAGGTCGCGAGCCCCATGAACATGAGCGTGGCGATCAGCGTCGCCTTGCGGCCGATGCGATCGCCGTAATGGCCGAAAATCGCCGCGCCGACCGGCCGCGCCGCAAAGCCGATGAAATAGGTGCCGAACGAGAGCAGCGTTGCCGAGAGCGGATCTTGATTGGGGAAGAAGAGCTTGCCGAAAACCAGGCCGGCCGCGGTGCCATATAGGAAAAAGTCGTACCACTCGATCGCCGTGCCGATCGTCGATGCGATGACTGCTTTGCGCAGTTGCTTGCTATGTTCTGCCTCGGGCAGCGCCCCGATCGTCGTTGCCATAGCCATATTGGCTTCCCTCCCCGTTTCCTCGTTGTCGCGGAGCGGGCTTTTGCTCGCCCGATCTCCCCGCAGCCACGATACGTCAGGCCGCCGCCGATGGCTATAGATCAAAGGTCGCGCGCCGCGCCCCGCCCGGGACGCGGCCAATTGGGCGCTTTTGCAGTGCGGAAATCGGAACTTTCGGCGGGACTTACTGGCTCGGCCGGTTCGACGCCATCACGGTGACCGGCGTGTCGCGATATTGATCGGAAAATAGCCGCTTCAGGTTGCCGACTTTCGGCTGGTCGTTGACGACGATGTACGGGTAGGTCGGGTGCAGCACCAGGAAGTCCTGGTGGTAGTCCTCGGCCGGATAAAAACCCTTCAACGCTTCGAGCTTGGTCACGATCGGCGCCTTGAAGACGTGGGCCTGATCGAGCTGGGCGATATAGCTTTCTGCAATCCGCTTCTGCGCGTCGTCGGCATAGAAGATCGCCGAGCGATAGGACGGGCCGGAATCGGGGCCCTGGTAATTGAGCTCGGTCGGGTTATGCGCCACGGAAAAATAGATCTGTAAGATCTTGCCGTAGGAGATTTGCTGCGGATCGAACGTCACCTGGACCGACTCGGCGTGCCCGGTGCGCTCGGTGCCGACCATCTCGTAGTGCGCCGTTTCCTTGGTGCCGCCGGAATAGCCCGCGACCGCGCTGGTGACGCCTTTGGTGTACTGAAACACCGCCTGCACGCCCCAGAAGCAGCCGCCGGCGAGAACCACGGTCTGCGGAGCGGCACCGGTCGGAGCCGCGGCCTCCTGCGCCGGCGGCGGGATGGCTACGGCCGGCTCCTGCGCGGACGCGAGATTCACCGCAAAGCCGAGAACCGGGATCAAAAGCAGCGCGCCGGCAATCGTCCACTTGCTGGAAGCCATCGATTTCCTCCCTTGCGCGCCATGCGGCCCGCGATCTCCAGATGGGCTTTTAGGCCGCTTCGCGCAACACGCGCCAATCACAAATGCCGCCGCCCGGACGCGCGGCGTAATCACGGCGGCGTGTACTAGGATGCGGACTCATTAACGCGCAGCGACAACCTGATAGACGCCAGCTGAACGAAGGCGAGATAGTTGGCCGCTAGCTTGTCATAGCGCGTTGCGACCCGGACGGGTCAGTGATTTGAGGCGGGAGCAGCGATCTATGGCGTGCGCCGCCACGGGCGGACCGCCTTTATCGGCGCCCGTTGCGGCGCACCTCGTTGGCGGCCGTCCGCACCATTTCCGTCAGAGATGCCATGCTGTAGGGCTTCTGAAGCCAACCCAATGGGACAGCAGGTTCGGCGCGCTGTCGCGCTTCAGCATCGGCATATGCGCTCGCGAAGATGCATCGGACGCCATGCGAGCGGAACATCTCAAGTGCAGTATCCACCCCATCTCTGTCACCGGCAAGTCTGATGTCGACGACCGCCAGATCGGGAGGGTCCTTCGCGGCGAGTTCAAGCGCTTCTTCACCCGTTGGCGCAACGCCGACGACCTCAAATCCGGCCTCAGTCAGCGTAATTTCGACTTGTGCTGCGATTAGCAAATCATCCTCGATGACAAGGATCCGATCGGGCCGGCGGGCCTGGGTCCTCGAGCCGGTGCTTTCATCAGACGCAAAAAGCGCGCCCTGGCGGTAAGGAGGGCGAAGCGGAGGAAGCTGCAGCGGAATAAGGGGAACGCTGGTTTGTGTCGACATGATTAGCTGAACCGGACGCTGCAACGGCTGGAAGGTTTGCTGACAACTTCGAATTGGCCGCGCAGCTGCCGCGCGAGCAACTGCACAAGTTTCAGTCCAGATGACGTCTTGATCACCGATTGAAGATCAAACCCTGGGCCATCATCCTCCACGTACAAAATGAAATCTCCTCCGCCGTTCGTCAATCCGACACGGATGAGGTTTTCTCCGGCTCCGTTACAACCATATTTGACGGAATTGGTCAGCAACTCATTCAAAATCAAAGCGAGCGGCATTGCCACATCGTTATCAAGCTCCCCGGAACCGGATTCGCAAACGATCTTGATGTTTGAAGGGAAGATCTGCTGTGCGGTTCCGCAAACCGCATCCAAAAATTTGCTGGCGCTGAACCGCGTTGCGTCACTCGTATCGTAGAGTACGCGTTGTGCCGCCGCCATTGCCGTAATTCGATTCGAAGCATCTTCCAAGACCTTGCGGGCCTCCTGATTTTGTGTCCGGCGGGTCGCCGTGAACAGCACTGATTGCAACATCTGCATGTTGTTCTTGACGCGGTGATTCAACTCGCGCATCAGCATGCGCTGCTGGGTCTCCGCCTGCTTGCGCTCAGTAACGTCGACCAGCATATTGATCCCGCCAATGACCTTGCCGTTGGAGTCTCGGATCGGCGTCGGAAAAGGAATAAAGGGAATTCGAGTACCGTCGGGCCGCTCGGCGACGGCTTCCTTGCCCCGGATCGGTCGGCCCTCTTTCAGTGCGAGCGCCATGGGGCATTCGTCGTGCGGCAACGGCGTGCCGTCCGGCCAATACAGTTTCCAGCTCACGCACCATTCGTCGCTGCCGATGACCGGGCGTCGGCCGGCAAACTCGACGGCGGCTTCGTTGTAATAGGTGATCTTGCCGGCGGCGTCCGTCGTGTAGATCGCTGCCGGGATTGCGGCAAGCAGGTCTTGCAAACGCTGTTCATTGTCGCGCAACGCAGTTTCCGCGCGCTTTTGCACAGTTATGTCGCGCGCAATTTTAGAAGCTGCGACGATGCGCCCGGCTGGATCCGTTACCGGCGAGACGGTGAGAGAGACGTCGAGAAGTGTGCCGTCCTTGCGTCGGCGCACCGTCTGGTAATGGTCGATACGCTCGCCGCGCCGGAGTCGCGCGAGAATTGCCGGCTCCTCGTCGTAACGCTCAAGCGGCATCAAGGTCGTCACCGCCTTGCCGATGATCTCGTCGGCCGTGTAGCCGAAGATGCGCTCGGCACCGCGGTTCCAGGTCTGGATGACACCGTCAAGATTCTTGCTGATGATGGCATCATCGGACGTTTCGACGATGGTGGCGAGCCGCCGCCTCACCTCGTCACCGTGCAGTCGTTCGAGACCAAAACCGAGTTGCCGGGCAATGGTAATGCCGGCCTCAATCTCGCGCGGCGCGAAAACATGCGGCGCATCGTAATACGCCATGAATTTTCCGACGATGGTGTCACCTGCGAAAATCGGAATGAACGCAAGTGCGGCAATCCGCTCGGCTCTGACGACTGTCCTTAGCTCCTCGGAAAGGTCGGGCGCCGTTTCAATGTTCTCGACGCATATCGGATTGGCGCCTTTGTCCTCCGGCTTCCACGGCGAGTGGCCGTCGACAGCTCTGCGATATTCGTCCGAGAGACCGCGCCAAGCCACAAAGCGCATCACCTTATGGTCGTCGAACAGAAGGATCGACGCGCGTTCGCAACGCAGGATGCGGAGAATGGCATCGAGACCCGCCTGGTAAACTTCGTCCGGCGTCTCGGCGCGGAAAAGCTGATCCGTAAACGTGTATAATGCCGTCTCGGTCTCATTCAGCCGTTCCAGGGCCCGCGTCTGATCCGCCAGTCGCGCGTCGGACTTCCATCTTTCGATCGCGATTGACGCCTGATTGGCCGCAACCCGCAGCAACATCTGCTCCGTGTCGCTCGGAAAATCGGGCCTGCGGCTTAGTGTAATAAGTGCCGATCCATGGTCGCGGCCGAGGGGCACGCAGGTCGCGCGCAAACGGCCGTAAGTGTCATCGACAATCTCGAACTTCGAGTTCGGCCGGTACTTCTCGCGAAGCCGTAGGGGGTCGATGGGCGTTGCCAGGAAGCGCTCGTGGCAGCGCAGGATTTCCATTTTGGGCTCGCGCAGGAAGACGCAGGCGAATTCCGCGTCAAGGATGCTGACTGCGAGTTGCGCCAGACTGTCGGCGATTTGTCCGGCGTCGGCTTTGACCCAAAGCGCCGGCAAACTCGACAACGAAAGCAGATCGCGAATACAGCACCGGAGCTCGGCTTCTGTATCGGAGCTTTGCGGAACTTGAAGCAACGCCCGTGTGGCAACCATTGCCGTTTATGTAGGCCGATGGCGCAACTCGGCAAGAAATTCGTCCGGCGGTACGTAGAACGGATTTTCTTGCATGATCCCCCCAATAATGACCTGGGGATGCGTGCGCATGATGTCCATGACGACGGGGGCGCTGAATTTGCTGAGATCGTAGGTGCAGACCACGAAAGCCGGATAGTGCGGCAGGAACTTATTGGCCCGCGCCTCGTATTCGACGATGTCGTGGACGCCGGGGAAATCCTCCAATGCCCACTCCATGTTTGCCCAGAACCGCGTCACTGCGAAACCTTTGTCGCGGCCTTCCCGCAATACCGATTCGGCGAGTTCGAGCATGGCATCCTGGTCGAAGCGATTGCCTCGGAGATAAGCTTCCTCCCACACGCGAATATCGAGGTTGCCCGCACTCTCAGCCTTGTCCAGATCGATACCGGAGGTGGCAAGGCGCCTCCGCCGCTCGTCCCGGTGCTCCTTGGCGACGACCTGGAACATCCGGTCGCCCGCTTGGTAGCCCTCGTTGGTGAAGGGCAACAACAGTTCGTACTCTTCGTCCCGGCTATTGAAAAAAGCGCAGGCGTGACAGGGGCAGCGAAACTCGGACTGCCCAATGGTGATCGCTCGCTGGTCGGTGTCCATTGAGACCCCCTCTTATGGCGAGGACAAAACGCACAGTACCACGCAAGGTTCCCCTGTCACGAAAAACCCGAAAACCAGCGTAAACCAAGGTAAAGAGGGACCCTACTCTATGGTCTGATAACCGCGGATGATGCGCTCGGAGCCAAAACCCCAGTAATTGCGCAGCGTGTCCGGCCCCCACACTTTCGGCCGCTGCGGCCGGTCCTGGTGCCACGGCCGCGGATCGAAGTAGCCGAGCGCCTCGTCCTTCATCTGGTCCATCTCGCAGAAGAACTCGACGCGCACCTTGTCGGCGTTGCGGTGATAGATCGCGATATTGTGGCCGATGATGTGGCGGCCCGGACCCCAGACCAGATGGATGTCGTGGCGGGCAAGCGTTTCCGCCGCGCGCTGGATTTCCGCCCAGTCCTTGACCTCGAAGGCGATGTGATGGAGCTGCGGCTCGGCGTCGTAAACGAAATTCACCGTGTGATGGTCGGTATTGCAGCGCAGGAAGGCGAATGTTTCGTCGCGCCAGTCGGAGACGCGGAAGCCGAGCACGTCGCAATAGAACTTTACGATTTTCTGCACGTCGTCGACCCGATAGGCGACGTGGCCGAGTTTCAGCGGCATGATGCCCGCGGTGCGACCGTCGTCCTTGGCGAATGCGTAGTCGGAAAAAATCTCGATTCTTGTGCCCTTCGGATCGGTGAACACCACGGCCTCGGCGATGCCGGGCGAAATGCCGGTCGCGCGCTCGGCCTTCACCCCATCTTTCGCCAGCGCTTTTGCAACGTCGTCGAGATCGGTTTCCGGCGCGACCTGGAAAGCCAGGCGCGACAGTGCATTGCCTTGGCCCGGCTCGAGCGCGATCGCCTCGAGCCCCATCTTGCAGGCAAGAAAGGCGCGATCCTTGCCACGTTCAATCAAAGTGAGGCCGACGACCTCGGTGTAATAGGCGATCTGCCGCTCGATATCGGGCGTGGTCAGGGTGGCGTGGCCCAGTCGTTTGACGCTGATCACCGTTACCCTCCTGACGCTGCGCGCGGCTGCTGGGGCGGCTCGGCGTAGCGGCTTGCCGGCCGCTTGAGGCCGAGATTGTCGCGCAAGGTCTTGCCTTCGTATGCGGTGCGGAACAAGCCGCGCCGCTGCAATTCAGGGATCACCAGCGCGACAAAGTCATCGAGCCCGCCCGGCAGAAACGGCGGCATGATGTTGAAACCGTCGCAGCCGTCCTTGCGGAACCAGTCCTCCATGTAATCGGCGATGGTTTGCGGCGAGCCGCGGATCACCGCCTTGGCGCGGGCGCCGGCCACCCGCGTCGCAACCTGCCGGATGGAAAGTTTTTCGCGCCGCGCCATTTCGGTGACTTGCTGGAAAATGCTCTGGCTCGCGTTCGAACGCGGCAGGTTCTCCGGCAGCGGCCCGTCGAACGGATACGGCGTCAGATCGACATTGCCGAGCACCATCGAGAGGATTTCGCGCGCCACAATGGGATGGATGAGCGCGTTGAGTTTTTCGTAGTTCTCCTCGGCTTCGGCATCGGTGCGGCCGATGACGCAACTGAGCCCGGGCATGATCTTCATGTCGCCGGGCGAACGGCCGTAAGCCGCAAGCCGGCCTTTGAGCGTTGCGTAAAAGCTTTGCGCCGCTTCGAGGGTGAGCGGCGCGCAGAAAATCACTTCGGCGAATTCCGCGGCAACCGCGATCATGTCGTCGGAGCCGCCGGCCTGCACGATCACCGGATGGCCTTGCGGCGAGCGTGGGATGTTGAGCGCGCCGAGCACGGAAAAATGCTCGCCGCGGTGATTGAGGTTATGAAGCTTGTCCGGATGAAAGAACTGCCCGGTTTCCTTGTCGCGGACGAAGGCATCGTCGTCCCAGGTGTCCCATAGCCCAAGCACGACGCGGGCGAACTCGCGCGCCCGATCGTAGCGCTCACCGTGCTCGTAATGCTTTTCGCGGCCGAAATTGCGCGCCTCATTCTCTTGGCCGGATGTGACCAGATTCCATCCCGCCCGGCCGCCGCTCAAATGATCGAGCGAGGCGAATTTGCGCGCGACATGGAACGGCTCGTTGTAGCTGGTCGAGGCCGTGGCCACGAGGCCGATATGGCTGGTGTGGGTGGCGAGCGCCGACAACAGCGTCAGCGGCTCGAAATTGGCGATATATTGCGCCGAGCGGCTCAGCGCCTCCATATGCGCCTGCCGCACGCCGAGATTGTCGGCCAAAAACACCATGTCGAACTTGCCGCGCTCCGCCGTGCGGGTGATGTCGAGATAGTGCTGGAAATTGATGCCGGCATCCGCCTGCGCGCGGGGATGCCGCCACGACGCCACATGATGGCCGGTCGGATTGAAGAAGGCGCCGAGCCGCATCTGGCCTTTGCCGTTCATCGATATCTCGCTCTTACGTCATTGCGAGGAGCGAAGCGACGAAGCAATCCAGGCGGCGCCTCAGGACTGGATTGCTTCGCTACGCTCGCAATGACGATCGTTGCGCTATTGCGTGCGTGTCCCGCTGTTGAGGAGCGGAATGTCGCTCACCGCCTTCGGCTCCGGCAGCGACTGCAGATAGGCGTAGATGTCGCCGAGGTCGGCGTCCGAGAGCACCGGCGCCCGGTATGGCGGCATCTGGCCGTTGGTCGTGCGTACGAAAGACATGAACGCATCGAGCGGCAATTGCGTCCGCGCGATGACCTTGCCGTTGCTGGTCGCGACCGACCCCTCACCCGCAAAATCATGGCATTGCCAGCAGCCGTGCTGGGTGAATGCGACCCTGCCCTTCTGCGCGTCGCCATCGGCGAGCGCAGCGCCGCAAGCCATCAACACGACAACGGCGGCGGCCGAACAAACGCGAACGAAAGCCATGACCATTCTCCTCAGCGCGGCTGCGTCAGCACGTTGACCAGCGCCGGCTGGCCGGATTTGACCACGGCGACCGCTTCCTTGATCGCAGGCGCGAGATCGGCCGGATCGGTGATCGGCCCCTTGGCCCACCAGCCCATGGATTTCGCCAGATCGTGATACTGGATGTCCGGGTTCATGATGCTGGTGCCGACGGGACCGAGATCGTTGCCGATATTGGCGACCCGGTTGCGGAAGTTCGACAGCCGCTGCACGTGCATCACCTCCTGGTGATAGCCGCGATTGTTGTGCATCACCGCGAGCAGCGGGATCTTGTGCCGCGCAGCGGTCCACAGCACGCCCGGCGCATACATCAGGTCGCCGTCGGACTGGATCGAGACCGAGAAACGGCCGAGGTCGCGGTTGCCGAGCGCGGCGCCGACCGACGCCGGCGCGCCGTAGCCGACGCCATAGCCGCCCGACCAGCCGAGCCATTGGTGGTGCTTCTCCATCGGCCACAGCCGGTTCGCCCAGTTGCTGGTATTGCCGGAGGTGGAGACCAGCGACCAGTCGAGGTCCTTGATCTGCGCGTAGGTTTCCATGACGAGGCGCGCGGTGTTGATCGGGACCGCGTCCCAGGCAATGGCGGCGGCCTGCTTGGTGTTCTCCAGCCCTTTGGCGTGGGCGGCGCGGATGGCGTCGCCGCGCTTGGTCATCGCATCCTTGCGGTCGCTCGATATCGCCGACTTCACCGCTTCGATCAGCGACGGCAGCGTCGCCTCGGCGTCGCCCGGCATCGATACGTCGATGCTCTGGAAACGCTGAAAGTCCTGGTAGTTCGACTTGGTGAGCAATTCAGTCGAGCTGATGCTGATCAGTTTTGTGCCCGGCTTGATCTTGGTGACGTTGCGGCCGATGCCGTCGTCGCCGTTGTCGATAAAGCCGTTCACCGTGTTCCAGTAATCCGACACCTCCATGCCGATGATGACGTCGGCCTGATTGATCACGTTCGCCGGACGGCTCAACGGATGGGTGTTGGGAAAATTCATCCGGTTGCCCTGATCGACCACCGGCGCCTGCAACAGCTCGGCAAGCTCGACCAGGCGCTTGACGCCCTCGGGCGTGCGCGCCATGCGATCGACCACGATGACCGGCCGCTCGGCGTCGACGAGAAGCCGCGCGGCTTCCTTCACCGCGCCGGAATCGCCTTGCGGCGGGGCGCTGGCGAAGAATTTCGGAATGTAGAGCTTTTCGCCGTCCTCGCGGATCGGTTCCGTCTGCAGCCCGCCGTCGAGCGACATCATCACCGGGCCATAGGGCGGTGTCGTCGCGATCTTGTACATGCGCACGAAGGATTGCGCGAAATGCTGCGGCGACACCGGCGTGTCGTCCCACTTGGTGTAGTCGCGCACGATGGCGTTGATGTCCTGCGCGGAGTGGAAGGTCGGCACACCCGGTGCGCGTTTCGCCGCGTCGAGATCGTTGCCGCCCATGATCAGCACCGGCACCCTGTCGCACCACGCATTGTAGACCGCCATGGCGGCGTGCTGCAGCCCGACCACGCCGTGGACCAAGGTCATGATCGGCTTGCCGGTCGCCTTGAAATAGCCGTGGCACATGGCGACGCCGGATTCCTCGTGCATGCATGTGAGAAATTCGGGCATCGTGTTCTTGCCGTAATTGATCAGCGACTCGTGGATGCCGCGATAGCTCGAGGCCGGGTTGGCCGGCAGATATTTGATGTCGAGGGTCTTGATCACATCGACCATGAAGTCGGAACCGGGCGTGCCGTTGTCGCGCGACGGCAGCGGCGCCGCGCCGGTCTCGGCGGCGGCGACATGGGCGTTCGGCGGCAGCGCCGATGGCAACCTTTGCGGCGGGTCGGCCGTGGTTGCGGCCTTGGCGGGGTTGACGGCGCCACTGGCGCCGGCGACGGCGGCCGCAGTGAGGAACTTGCGGCGGTTGAGCTTTAGGCTTGCATCCTTTTTGGGCATCGTCGTCTCCCCTTGGCATCGCTCGGTTTTCGCGCCGTGCGCTCACGGCGGCAAAGCAATTACGTTTGAAACTACCATAGCGGCAACGCCCCGCCATTGCACGGGTCATGCGGGTGGCATGCGCCGAGCGCCGGCCAGTGCGGTTTTTCAGCGGCAGCCAAGGCGACCCCGCCCAGCCCGTCGAAACCGACAGTTAACAAATTTCAACCAATGATGCCCGTTCCCGTCACGTTGACGCTTGGATCGAGCGAATGGGCGCGACACCCGCGCAATCAGCCAGCATTGCCGCGACACCCGAGGCCGAAGCGCCCAGCGCCGAGGCACACGCGCCGCTTTGCTTCGTCGTCGATACCGATGCCAGCATCCGGCATTTCCTGTCGCTGGTCCTGCATGGCGCCGGCATCGACACCGAGGAATTTCCCGACGGCATGACGGTGCGGTCGGCGCTGACCCGGCGCCAGCCGAAACTTGTCTTCCTCAACATCGCGCTCGAATCGGCCGACGCCATCGAGTGCATCCTCGCGCTCTCGCGCGCCGCTTATACCGGCGCCGTTCAGCTCATGAGTAACCGCGGCTCGGCCGTGCTCGCCCATGTCAAAAGCATCGGCGAGCAGCATCATCTGCGGATGCTTCCCGTTCTCAAGAAACCGTTCGAGACCAGCGTGATCCTGACGGTTTTGCAGGACCTGCGGCTCGGCGAGCCGCCGGCGGTCGCCGGCCGCGTCGATCTGCGCGACGCATTGCGCAACGGCTGGATCGAGTTCTGGTATCAGCCGAAAATCGACCTGCGCAAAAAGCAGCTCATCGGCGTCGAAGCCTTTTCCCGCGTCCGGCATCCACGCGACGGGGTGCTGATGCCGGGCGCATTCATGTCGGGCGCCAGCGAAGGCGACCTGGTCGCGCTCTCCGAACAGGCGCTCGATCAGGCGCTCAATGCGAGCCTGAATTTCTGCAAGCTCGGCGTCAATCTGCAGCTTGCAGTCAACATTCCGATCAACGCGCTGGTCAAAGTGCCGGTGGCCGATATCGTGGAAAGCCATCGCGGAAAATTCGAGAAATGGCCGGGCCTCATCATCGACGTCGCCGAAGAGCAGATCGTCACCGAGCTGACGCTCGCCAACGACATCACCAAGAAGTTCCAGCACCTCGACGTCCGGCTTGCGATCGACAATTTCGGCCGCGGCTATTCCTCGTTTGCGCGGCTCAAGGAACTGCCGTTCGCCGAGATCAAGCTCGACCGCGCCTTCGTCACCGATTGCGGCAGCGACAAGGTGAACGCGCCGCTGTGCAAGACCGTCATCGACCTCGCGCATAATTTCGGCAGCATCGCGGTCGCGGTCGGCATCGAAAAAGCCTCCGATGCGCTGGCCCTCGTCAGCATGGGCTGCGATTACGGCCAGGGCTTTTTGCTCGGCCAGCCGATGCCCGAGGAACGCTTTATTTCGCTGTTGCGCCAGCGCGCCAATCCGCCGGGACGACGGGGCGCAGCCAAAGCGCCGGTCACGCCGGCGCGGCGAGCCTAAGCCGCCGCTATTGCGGTCCGCCGCCCGTTAATGCGTCCAGGGACTGCGCCGGCCGTAGGCGAAATTGTCCGAATACGACATGCGCGCGCGCTTTGACGGCGTGCTCTCGAACACCTGATAGGCGATGCCCTGACGTACGCAATAGGCGATCGCTTCTTCCTTGGTGTCGAAGTTGAGCCGCACCTGCTGCTTCATGTCGCCCGATGAGGTCCAACCCATCAGCGGCTCGACCGCGGGCGGCTCTTCGGGCTCGTAGTCGAGCACCCACTCTTTGGTCTTGGCGGTCCCCGACTGCATCGCCGTGCGGGCGGGTTTGTAGATGCGCGCGGTCATCGAATCGCAACCATGAATAACATTCCTAAATGGTCGGGGCAGCAGGATTTGAACCTGCGACCTGCAGTACCCAAAACTGCCGCGCTACCAGGCTGCGCTATACCCCGCCGGTCGCGGCTTGTGGATACATCGTTCGCCCACCCCCAGCAAGCCGAGCGGCCTGCCGCGCGGGCTCCCGATCACTGGCCTTTGCCGAAGATCGAGCCGACGACATGGTCGCCAGGCTTGATGCCGAGCTGGCGTGCCGTCCCGGCGATCACTTCGAGCACCGCACGCACCGGAGAGCCGGACGGAATGAGGCGATCCGATTCCGGCTTGGCGCTCTCTTCGATGCGCGCGATCCGGCCGTCGCCGCGAATGAAGATCATGTCCAGCGAGATGTAGGTGTTGTGCATCCAGAACGCGACCGGCTGGTCATGCTGGAAGTCGAACAGCATGCCTTGGCCTTCCGGCAGCTCCTTGCGAAACATCAGGCCGCGCTCGCGTTCCGGGTCATCGACCGCGAGCTCGACGGTGAAGGCGTGGACGCCGGAAGCGCTGACGATCTCGATGGTGTCCTGCCCTGCCGCTTGCGCCGGCGTCAGCAGGGTGAGCATGGCGCAAGCGCCGACAAGCACGCCGGCAGCGAAACGCAACGCCGGCGTCCAGGCCGATGCAAAGCGAACCGCGTATGCCGCTAAGAGGTCGCGTGCCGCTCGCGGGATGCGGGCTGCTAGTGCGAAATCAGGCCGCCGCCGCCCTCGGGGCGAACTTCGGCCGCCATCATGCCCTTCGGGCCCGGTCCGTAGCGCACCAGGACGAACTGGCCGGGGCGCAGTTCGGTCAGGCCGAACCGGCGCAGCGTTTCCATGTGGACGAAGATGTCCGGCGTCCCTTCGCCGCGCGTCAGGAAGCCGAAACCACGCAACCGATTGAACCATTTGACCTGTGCCCGTTCGAGACCGCTCGTCGGCGCCACAGTAACATGGGTTCGCGGCGGCGGCATCTGGGCCGGATGGATCGCCGTCGATTCATCCATGGAGATGACGCGGAAGGCCTGCAAGCCTTTTGGCCGCGCCAGCACCTCGCAGACCACGCGGGCGCCCTCATAGGCGGTCTGGTAACCGTCGCGGCGCAGGCAGGTGACATGCAACAGCACGTCGGCCATGCCGTTGTCCGGAATGATGAAGCCGTAACCCTTGGCGACATCGAACCACTTGATGACGCCCGAGACCTCAATGACGTTCGCAGCCGATTCGTCATTGAGATCGACGTCGGGTTCGAGTCCCGGATTAGATGATTTTTGTTCGATCCCGTCCGACGTCATGACGCCGAGGCCGCCGCTTCTGTGCTGGCGCCCGACGCGGGCGCATCACGAATCTCTTGAATCGAAGATAACACTCGCCATCAAGGGGAAAAGGACAAAAATGCAACAGTGGAATAAAAGCGTCACAGCCTGTGTAAAAGTAGCTCAGTGCGCGATGAAGGGTTCGAGCACCGTGCCGATGTCCTGACGCACGACGAGGTCGGCGATGTCATCGAACTCCGTCGCCTCGCGATTGATGATGACAAGCCGCGCGCCGTTGCGCTTTGCCATCAACGGGAATCCGGCCGCCGGCCAGACCAGGAGCGATGAGCCGATCGCCAGAAACAAATCGCAAGACAGCGCAAGGTCCTGGGCGCGTCGCATTGCGGCATCGGGCATGGCCTGACCGAACGAAACGGTCGCGGTCTTGATGTAGCCGCCGCAGCCGCAGTCGGGCGCGCAGCCGTTCGCTGCATCCATCCGCTGGCGCACCCAGGCAAGCTCGTAGCGCGCGTTGCAGTCGAGGCATGTGGCGTAAGTCGTATTGCCGTGCAGCTCGACCACGTGTTGCGGGGAAAACCCTGACGCCTGATGGAGATTGTCGATGTTCTGGGTAATCACGGCGGGCACCTTGCCGGCGCGGTAAAGGCTCGCCAGCGCCCGGTGGCCCCGCCCCGGCCGGGCGTCGCCGAACTGATCGGCCATGGCGAAGCGGCGCCGCCAGGATTCGTTGCGCGCCTCCTGGCTCGCCAGGAACTCGTCGAACGGGATCGGCTTGTTCTTGGTCCACAAGCCCCCGGGCGAGCGGAAATCCGGGATGCCGCATTCGGTCGAGATGCCGGCCCCGGTGAATGGGACAATGATCCCAGCCTTGCCGACCACCTCCTGGAGGTGGGACTTGGCGGTATCGAGATCGGGTGCGATCATGCGGCCTGACCCTCAACGCATTGTCATATAATCCTACCCGAACCAGCGGAGGTCCGACGATGAGGTATCTGCACACAATGCTGCGCGTGCGCAATCTCGACGCAGCGCTCGATTTCTACTGCAACAAGCTCGGGCTGACCGAGGTGCGCCGCCGGGTCGACGACAAGAACAAGTACACGCTGGTGTTCCTGGCGGCCTCGGCCGACGGCGACCTGGTCGCCAAGGGTCCCGGCACCCGCCAGGCGCCGACGGTCGAGCTGACCTACAACTGGGACGGCGAGGATTACGGCGAGGCGCGCTATTTCGGCCACCTCGCCTATGAGGTCGACGACATCTATGCGCTGTGCGAGCGACTGATGAAGGCCGGCGTCACCATCAACCGGCCGCCGCGCGACGGCATGATGGCGTTCGTGCGCTCGCCCGACAAGCACTCCATCGAGCTCCTGCAGAAGGGCGAGGCGCTGCCGCCGAAGGAACCGTGGACCTCGATGCCCAATATCGGCAAATGGTAAGAGGCCGTTGCCGATTTAACCCGCGATCCGCCAGTGTTGCCGCTTGAGGCAAACACCTTTATATGTCGCGCCCATTCATCGGTCGCGCGTTCATCGCGCCTCATCCGCGCCCTTCGTCTAGCGGTCTAGGACACCGCCCTTTCACGGCGGTAACACGGGTTCGAGTCCCGTAGGGCGCGCCAATGCTTTCAACAGCTTAGCCAGACCGCCCTCCCCGAAGTCCAACAGACGGCGCCGGGTTCGTTGGTGGTTGTGCGGGACGGACTGTAAACGGTCCATCTTATTGGAAAACTTAGACGAACTTCTCTGGTGAACAATGCCAGGGGGCGGTTACTGGGGGCGGTAAGTGGTCGCTGCGGAGCACGTTCACGGAGCGTCACGCTCGATCACGTTGCGTCCGCTTTGCCCCCGAAAGCTGCCGCGGCGCTCGCTAAGCGGCGTGTCCGCTAAGCGCCAATAGGCGACACTTAGTTCCCGAACCGAGCACGGTAGTCCTGCGGGGTGATGGCGATCAGGCGGTGAAAGCTACGCCGTAAGGTTTCCTCCGAGCCGAAGCCGCAACGCTGCGCGATCCGTTTCACCGGCAGGCGTGACTCCGAAAGCAAACGCTGCGCCGCCTCTACCCTCAGCCGTTCAATGGCACGGGCCGGCGTTTGCCCAGTCGCTTCCGCGTAGTGCCGGCTGAAACTGCGCTCGCTCATCCCGGCCTGATCGGCAAGGACCGAAAGCGAAAGATCGCTCGCCAGGTGCTTGTTGATCCAGTCATGGAGCGCGCCGAACTTGTCATCGGCTGCTTGCAAAGCGAGCGCCGCGCTGAACTGTGCCTGTCCACCGGGACGCTTGAGGAAGACGACCAGATAGCGGGCCACGGCGAGCGCCATGGAACGGCCAAGGTCCTCTTCCACCAGCGCCAGCGCCAGATCGATGCCCGCCGTCACCCCGGCCGATGTCCAAACCGAACCATCACACACAAAAATAGGGGCGGGTTCGACGCGCACGGCGGGAAAACGCTGGGCGAGCTTGGCGCAGTACTTCCAGTGAGTCGCTGCGCGGCGTCCGTCCAGCACGCCTGCCGCAGCCAGTATGAACGCGCCGGTGCAGACAGAGGCGACACGACGCGCTTGCGCCGCTCGCTTTCGCACCCATTCGACGAGTATTGGGTTCTCAATCGCAGCCTCGACCCCCTCGCCACCTGCGACGAGTAAGGTATCCAGTGCCTCACCGGGTTTCGTCAGCGGACCTGCTGCAAGCGTCACGCCGGACGAAGATGCAACGCCGCTGCTTTGCGCCACGACCCTCAGCATGTAGGGCCGCGCTCCTCCTTCGCCGGCGACGAGATCGTTGGCGGAAGCAAATACCTGAACCGGCCCCGTGACATCGAGCAGTTGCACCGCCGGATAGGCGAGCACGTCGATGACTCGAACCGGGTTTGGCGAGAAGCGAGGGGACTTTGGCATATCCGCCAAATCATGCCCCGCTAGATTTGCTCTGTCTATCGCTGACCTCGGACCCGGAGATGCCCATGATCCCGCATGACACTCACCTGCATATTGGCTCCCTCTTGTTCGAGGGCGTCGATCAGATCGACCTGACAGGACCGTTCGAGGTGCTGTCGCGCATCCCGAACGCGACCTATCGCATCTACGGCAAGACCTCGGCGCCGGTTCGCGATCTGAAAGGATTGCGGTTGACGCCCGACGCTGCCCTCGTTGATGCGCCGCCGCTTGATGTTCTTCATGTACCCGGCGGCCGCGGCCAGGAAGCCTTGATGGACGACGAGGAGGTACTGACCTGGATCCGGCAGCAGGCGGCAGGCGCGTGCAGCATTTTCTCCGTGTGCACGGGCGCTCTGATCTGCGGCGCAGCTGGCCTGCTCAAGGGGCGCCGGGCGACGACGCATTGGGCATCGTTTCATCTGCTGCCGTATTTTGGCGCGATCCCTGTCAACGAACGCGTGGTCGTGGACGGCGCGTGGATTTTCGCCGCAGGTGTCACGGCTGGAATAGACGGTGCCTTGCGGCTCGCGGCCGAGTTGCGCGGCGACGAAGCCGCACAGGCCATCCAGCTTCACATGGTCTATGCGCCGGAGCCGCCCTTCAACAGCGGCACGCCCGAGACCGCGCCAGCCGCGGTACTCGAACAGGCGCGGCAATCCGTGCGGGCCATCACCGCGCAGCGCGAGCAAACGGCGCGGCGTATCGCCGCCAAACTCGGAATCGCCGTTCCGGCAGCGCAGGGCGGAGCATGATCTCGGCTCACGCAAGGCGCTGGCGGGAACCGAGGGTTTATTGGCGAGCCCGCCAACCGCCGTGCTCCTAAATAGATCGCAGCGGGGATCAGTCCAAGCCGCAGCGACGATCCCACCACAACATCAATAAGGCTCATTCAAATAAAGGCTGACTCACATGACAAACTTTCCAGTCTACACCTCGGAATCCGCTCCCGAACGTTCGAAGCCGGCGCTACAGCAATTGCAGTCCGCTTTCGGCATGATCCCGAACATTGCCGGAGCCATGGCGACCTCTCCTGTTCTGATCAACAGCCTCGTCGGTCTGTTCGGAAACGTGCATGGCGGCAGTTTCACGGAAGCGCAGGTCCAGATTGTTCTGCTCACCGACGCGGTGACAAACAGGTCAGCGTGGGCCGTCGCATTCCATACGACGCTGGCGCTCAAGGAGGGGATCGATCGGGCGGATGTGCAAGCCATTCGTGACGGCCGTCTGCCGAAGGATAATAAACTCGCCGCGCTGTCGGCCCTGGCGAAAACGATGATCGAAAAGCGCGGACGTCTCGATGAAAAGGACGTCGATCGATTCCTCGGGGCCGGCTTCGGCAAAGATCACCTCCTCGAAGTGATCGCCGCGGTCGCCGCGTCCACGATCACGAACTACACCGGCAGCATTACCAAGCCTCCTCTCGAAGCGCCGTTTCAGGCTCATGCCTGGGCCGGTTGAGACCCAGGCGCCAGCGCGATCACCTCGCTGGCGCACTTTCTGTGAAGTCGCTTTGGGTCAATCGCGGCCGGTCTGACGCGGTAGGATGTCGTTCATGTCCGCTATGCCTCTATGGCAAGCAATTGCTCCCGCGCGAGGAAATGTCGCGACAGGCCAAACTCGGAAGCCGCCACGACGCTACTTCTAAGTTCAAATTGGTCGAGCGGTCGATCTTACTTGTGTAATGGCGACGCCGGAGATCGCGAGCAGCCCGCCGACAATCAACTTTGGGGTCATACGGTCGCCAAGGAACAATACGCTCGAAATCAAGGCGAACACCGGGAGCAGCAGGCCGAATGGTGCGACGCGGCCCATGGAACAACGGGCGATCAGCCAGAACCAAAGGCCAAACCCGACAATTCCTCCGATGAAAATTGTGTAGGCGAGTGCCAGCCAACCACGTTCATCCGCCGTGATAAGGGTCGCCAGTTGTCCATGTTCAAGGAGCAACGACATCAACAGGACCTGCGGCACCGTGAGCAGGGACGACCACCCCATCAACATCAAAGGATCAAAAGGGCCGTAACGCTTCGTCAAGACGTTGGACACTGCGAACGCGAAGGCTGCCCCGACCACAAGCAGCAGCGGAAGCGCGTTTGCCGACAGGCCAGGCCCCGCTGCCAACACGACCACGCCGACGAATGCGATCACCACTCCGGCCGACGTAATTAGAGACGGCCTCTCCGCGAGCAGCGGCCAAGCTAACAGGACGGTGAAGGGCGTGGCGAGTTGATATGCGACGGCCGACATGCTTCCCGAGCCGAGCCCAAGGCCAACATAGAAGAGCCCGAAGTTCAGTCCACCAAGGAAAACCGAAATAGCTGCGATAGGGCCGAACTGTTGACGTGTGGGCCTTTTGACGAACGGAATAAGCAGCAGCGCGATGGCCAGGAAGCGCAGTGCGAGGAAGAAGAGAGGCGGAAACTCCATAACGCCCACTTTGATGGCCACGAACTGATAACCCCAGAGCAAGGGGACGGCCACCGCGCAGGCGATCTGGATGGCAGACATGCTATCCTTCTTTTTAAGACCATTCGGTCTAGATATAAACGCGCTAACAGGGGAGGCGTCCATGAGCGGGTAACTAGTAATCTGAATAATCGCTGTTTCTTCCGATGACTCGATGAGGTGCCGAAATCACATCGGGTATTTGATTAGATTCTGAAAGACGAGTGCGGCTCTCGCCTGAATTAGTCGTCCGCCTTCGGCAATCTTGCCGACTTCAATTGGAGCAAAGCCCAAGCGCTCGGCCAAACGACTGACCTCGGCACTAGCATCCTCGTGGTCGCTCGCAACGAAGACCACGCGGCGTCCTGTGGAATCAGACAGAGGGGCGATCAAGGACCGCATCGGAAGCTGATTGAAGGCCTTGACGAGCTTTGCTCCTCGCACGCGCTCCGCGTTAACCTCCGAAGACAGGCGGCCATGCAGTTCAGTCTGCTGCACCTCAGCGGGCAGCGTGAACGCGTTGGTCACGTCGACCACGATCTTTCCGGTCCAATCGGGACGCTTTGCCGCTACTTCCTTGAAATTAAGAAAGCCGACAGCAAAGATGACGACGTCCGCGTCGAGCGCGCGATCCACCGTGACAGGAACAACGTGCGGCCCTAGCTCCGCAGCCATTGCGGTTAGAGAGTCAGGCCCACGGGAATTAGCGATCAGAACTTCAACGCCCTGTCTGGCGAATATGCCGGCCAACGTCTTGCCGACGAGGCCAGAGCCTACGATGCTGAATTTCATTGCTGTTCTCCAAGTTATGACCTGTCAGCGACGAGCAGCGAGACTTTCACGGCAGCACCGGTTTATGCCCACCGACCGGCCTCGTCGAAGGACAGCCGCGGGTTACGCGGAAACGGCGTGCCCGATTTTCCGTATCCAAGGCTGCAGATGAAATTGGATTGGATGCGAGTGTCCGCAAAAAACTCCCGATCGACTGCCGCGTTGTCGAAGCCCGACATAGGTCCGCAATCCAATCCAAGTGCGCGAGCGGCCATAATCAGATAAGCCCCCTGCAGTGTGCCGTTGCGCATGGCGGTGACCTCCGTCATTTCCGGTTGATGAAACATTTTGCGCAACATTTCACCGCGAGCCGGAAACAGCTGCGGCATGAGGTCCGGAAAATTCAGGTCGTGGCCGACGATCGCCGTCAGCGGCGCCGCCATAATTCTGGGGCGATTCCCCTCGGCGGCGAGCGCGGCGAGCTTTGCTTTGCCGCTGTCGCTTTTGACCCAAACGAAACGCGCCGGACAGCAGTTAGCCGAAGTGGGACCCCACTTGAGCACTTCGTAAAGCTCATGGATCGTTTGATCGTCGACCGCCTGAGGACTCCACTCGTTGTAGGTTCTCGCAAGCCGAAACAGCTGGTCGAGAGATGAAGAGGCTAATGCGCTTTTCACGGTGACGTGCCTTCCATGGTATCCGCGGCGCTCACGGGAAAAAGATAGGGAGTTGATTCATCCAGTAAACTGACTAATTATTGCTGCTATTCATCTAGAGATTAGATGCAGTGCTGGACACCGTCACAATCAATCAGCTTCGGGCCTTCGTCGCGGTATGTGAGGAGATGAGCTTCACGGGGGCGGCGCGCCGGCTTCGGCGTGCCCAATCTGCCGTGAGCCACGCGATTTCAGCACTGGAAGCGGCGCTAGGCCTTGAGCTCTTTGTGCGAGACGCGCGAAGGGCCGAACTCACCGATGCAGGCCGCAGCCTGCTTTCTGACGCGCGCGCGGTCATTGCACGTACGGAGGAGATGAAGAATCGGGCGAAGTCTATTTCCACAGACGGAGTGCCGAAGCTCTCGATTGCTATCGATACGTATTTTCCAAGAGTGCGCGTAATCAACTGCCTGCGTGTGCTGGAACAAGAATCGCCGACCGCCGTCATCAACCTGCGCATAACAACTATGCAGGGTGGCGAGGTGCTGATACTGGCAGGCAACTGCGCGCTCGCGGTCAGCATTTCGGACGTGCCCGAAATAAAGCGAAGTGCTATTGAAAGACATTGGCTTTGCGAAACGCAAATGGTCACAGTGTGCGCGCCCATCCATCCTTTAGCCAGTTTGGGCAGGCCGATCTCGCTCGAAGAATTTGGTCAACATGTGCAGCTAGTGGTGACCGATAACCAACCGGGCTCAGAGAGGACCCAGGTGGCAGTAGCAGGAGAGCGCCAGTGGCTGATCAACGACTTGGGCGCAAAACGTGATTTTTTAATTGCAGGGCTTAGCTGGGGACACATGCCTGTCGATCTGGTCGCTGAAGACTTGGCGATGGGTCGCTTGGTCGAACTCCGCCGCCGAGCATGGCACCTTCGCCCCATGGTGTTTGTCATTTCGCGCTTGCGCGGTAGTGAGCTTTCACCGCTTGAAGAGCGTGCTGTGCAGCTTCTTGCGGATCAAGCGGTGTCAGTCTCTTCGTAAAATGCGCCCAGAAAATTCCTGAGTTGTATCCAGCTTGGGTGTGGGAAGAACCGTACAAACGTCCCCAAGTCCCCGGCCGATGCTGCGGTGCATACGGTGACGGTTCGTTGTGCGCCGTGACAGCATCCGAAAAAAGCGATGCCGAGCGCGTCGAAGCGGCGCTGCAGCACGTCGAGCGCGTCGCCGCGCTGGTCCGCCACGCGACCACTCAAGGGCAGCTACCGCCGGCCGATGCGCAGAAGATCATCGACGCGGCCGCCGCGTTCGGCGCCGCGGTGATTTTCTAGCGTCACTCGTTCACCCACCTATTGCCGCTCCGTCCGCATAATAATCCTCGGCCACGCTCGACTTGGACAGACAGACGAGTTGGGGCCAACGGCGCGTTCGACCGTACGGCCCCGGCACACTATGGTCCGCTTGTCGGACGATTGCATCCCAACCTATAATCGTACTGGGGAGCGACGAGAGACGGGAGACCTAATATGTCGCCAGTCGCCACAAAACCCTCATTGATGATCGCTGCTCTGTGCGCGTTGACTTGCGTGCTGCCGACACGCAGCTTTGCGCTGCCAAAAGGCACCGGTACGCATACGTGCCAATGCATGTGCTATGTCACTCTTGGTAACGGAACGACAACCTCAGTCTATGAGAGCTTCAACCTGCCGAATCAATATGTGTGTGGAAGCGCCATTAACATGGTTTGCAATGTTTCAGACCCCACAACTGGCGGCGTTCGACAGGGTAAAATGGAAGGCTGTGGCGACGTCCTCGCGCATGTTACTCCATTGCCTTTCAAGCCGATAACAACTACTCCGAGCGGGCTTCTTCCGACAAGATAGAGTGGCGCTGGCTACTCCCCAAGCGCTGCCCTGCCGCGCTCCACATTCCATTCGTCGGTGACGCTCGGTCGCGATAGGCACACTAATTCGGCGAACGGCGCGTTCGGCCGGCAAGATCGGCACGACAACGAGGGCGTGAGCGCGTTATGGGTCGAATACTAGATCTTCTCGTCCTTGGCCCACCGCGGGATCAAGCCCCACTTCATCATCTTCGGGATGCGCTTGCCGTCGACCGAGCGGATGGCAACCAGCATCGGCGCCGTGGGCGGCTTGTTCCAGTCCGGCTCGAAGTTCGGCGCTGGGGCGTCCAGGTCGAACTTAAGCCGGATTTTGATTTCGGAGTAATCGGAGGACGGACACGACCACACATGCCATAAATATAAGTGGCTTCGGTCGGCCGAAAAAGCGGGGGTTCGACGACAAGCAGTGTCACCCCCGCGGGCAAAACGCAAAATCAAGCTAGCCTCAAGCTGAAATCAAGGCAATCCGGAGGTTTGGGTCGGATCGCGATGCTAGCTTCCCCGATCGCGCTCGATATTCAGGAGAAGGCCATGCTCCTCGCTCGCGAGCTATACGGTGGCTGGAGACTCCAATGAGGAGCACGTCATATCCGAGTAGGACCGTGTCGTGCGGCAAAGCAACTATCACATCAAAAGAGGCGATACATGACCCGGATCATGGCGAAGCTATTCGCAGTCACGGTTATATTCACTGCATTCTTGCACGCTGCGCCGCTATTTGCGGCGCTGGCGTGCTTTCTTTTTACATCAACAGATAGCTGAGGAGCTTTTCATGTTCTCGATGATCCGGACTACAGCGAAACTTTGCACCGTCTTTGCTGCCGTTGCAGCGCTCCAACCGACTACACTCTCGTATGCAGCAGACAGCGTGGCATATGCGTCGAGCACCGGGAGCGGCTCAAGTTGTACGACCACGCAGCCCTGCACCATCGTTCAAGCGGTCGCCACTGCTCTTAGCGCCGCCGGCACCAACATCGCTCGGGTCATATGCCTCTCTCCTCCCGCCGCCACTCCGGAGAATACCGGCAACGTCTTTTCGCTAGCACCCAACCAAACAATAGAAATTGACTGCCCGCAGGGGTACATGACGACATTACAATTCTTGAACTCGAACGTGACGGGGGTAATTCGTGGTGTGACTTTCACCAATTCGATCATTGCCCCGAATCCGATCCTATTCTGGGGCAGCGGAACCCTGATTTTGGAAGACTGCGTGTTCACGGACACGACTGGCATGGCACTCGATATCGAGCCGAATGGCCCATTGAACCTTGTGTTCAGAAACAGCCGGATATCGAAAGGAGCTACCGTTGCCATAGTTCTCAAGCCGGCCGCAGGCGGGAGCATTAACGCCACGTTCGATCATGTTACTGTTACAAATAATGCCGGCGGCGGAATAAGGCTCGACACGACGAACGGTCCGGTCACCGCAGACGTTACTGATAGCGTCATCACCAACAATACCGGCAACGGCTTGAGCGCGCAGGGCGGTGCGGGCGGCGCGGCGATGCTCAGCATTCACAACAGCGTCATTGCCAAGAATGGCGCGGCCGGGGTTAATGCGACCGGCACAAACGGCGCCGCCCTGGTCGACACGACGTTACTGGACACCAACGGGACTGCGACCTCGATTGCCTCGGGCGGTCGCATCGTTACCTACGGCAATAACCGCATTGTCGGCCCAGCAGGCTCGGGCTTCACCGGAACGGCGTTGCTGCAATAGCAATCGGAAATGGCGCGGGGCGAGCACTCGGCGCGCCCCGCGCGGTTATGCGCGCCACAGCCCTAAATCAACTCGTCAAAAAGGGCGGGACTGACGGGATGGATCAGTTGAGGCCCCTTGTTTCTGACATTGCCGACGGACTTGTCCACCGGCCACGACTTCAAGACGTCATCGGGGCAAGGCGCCCTTTTGAAATGTCGGGACAACCCGGAGTCGCTGTATGAAAACGCTGTGCATTGTCGCCGGAGTCTTCTTGGCAGGCTTTGTCGTGTTCGCGGAACCAGCTTTGTGCGATTGGCAAAAAGTTACGGGCGAAAATGGCGGGTCGGCAACGATTGATACAGAGACAATTGCCCCAGGCCCCAACGGCGTTTCCGCGAATATCTGCGTCGACCGAAATAATGAGGGTAAGTGTCAAGCCATGCACGTCATATTCAACTGTCATGGGCGCGTCTTCCTCGGCTTGGCATTATTGGGCATTAATGCCCCGCCCGAGTCTCTAGAGGGAAAGCTGGCCGCGATTGCTTGCGCCAAACGCTAGGCCGCCTCAGTTGGCGGCCGGCATGACAAGTCGATCACGACCAGCCTCATAGAAACCGGCTTGTTCGGCGGACCGTTCAAGCACGCGTCGTGCTGTACTACTCAGAGTGCTGGCGACACCCGACGCAATGAGTTCTTTTCCAGCGCGGCGTCTGGCGGCACAACACGGCCTTTAAATTTGTCGTGAACAGCCGCAAAGAGGGGAACACTCAGGAAGGCCTTTGCTCGGCCCTCGCGAGCTGCTCACGCGCGACGAGGCGTTCCTGAACGCGGTGAACATCGCCAAGCTGCCGAGCGTGCCGCGGCAGATATTGAAGGACATTCCCCGGCCGCCGAATTCGGCGAGCCGGGACGATTGAGGGCGACGGAAATTGATCGCCAACGAGCACGCTGGCCCGGCGGTCACCGCTTGCCCAGCTTTTATCGCATTATAGAATAGTGCGAAGCTGCACGCGGGAAGTACCGAAGTCCCGAGGGCAAACCGCAGTGATCCGAGCCATCGGCGGGCGCGAACAATCCAAAAGCAACCGAGGGAAAGGCATCGACGCCCACCCAGATCGATCTTGGTGTTGGCGAGCGCTTTCGGACATTTACAGTCGAGGAGGCAACCATGCGTACTCAATTGCCACTTACAATTCTTGCGGCAATCATGGCCAGTTTGCTCTTTGCCATGTCCGCACAAGCACAGGCGACCCGAACCTGGGTTTCCGGTGTAGGTGACGATAGCAGCACCACGTGCAGCCGTACGGCACCGTGCCAGACATTCTCCACCGCGATCAACAAGACCGCGGCATTCGGCGAAATCAACTGTCTCGACGCCGGCGGTTTCGGCGCGGTGACAATCACGAAATCCATCGTCATAAGCTGCGAAGTGGGCACCGCGGGCGTTCTGGTGCCGAGCACCTACGGCATCGTTGTTGATGTCACGGCCACGGACACTGTTGTGCTGCGCGGCCTCGACATCGAGGGGTTCCAGGTTGGGCTGAGCGGAATCCTGTTCAACGGTGGCGGCACGTTGCAAGTCGACAAGTGTCTAATTCGCCTTTTCAATTCATCCTCCTCCGGATACGGCATCAATTTTGTCCCGAACGACACCGCCTCGCTGGTCATCCAGGACAGCACCATCGCCAGCAACGGCGATGCAACATCATCAGTAGGCGGCGGGGTGCACATTGCGCCTGTGGGCGGCATCACGACGGCGACGTTGGACAATGTAAAATTGCTCAACAACACCACCTTTGGATTGCGCGTCGAGGACAACGCCAAAGTAACGGTAAACAACAGTGTCGCGTCCGGAAGCGGTCGCAGCGGGTTTGCCGCGGTGTCGGGGTCTGCGCCCGCGGTGATCGAGCTGCTGCACAGCACCAGCGCCAATAACGGCGCCAACGGCGTCAACAGCAGCGGCGTCCAAGCACAAATCCGCATGGCCTATACGGGGGTGTTCGACAACGGCACCGGTATTAATGCCAGTGAGGGCGGAACGGTGACATCGTTCACGCCGGGCACCAATCCGAACGCGGGCAACACCACGCCCGGCGCTCCAAACGGTTCGGCCATTGGGTTGCAATAGCCCGGGCGCGCGCATTACGCGCCCGGCGTGTGGCAGATTGCGGCCTGCCTCCGGCAGTTAGTTCGCGGCAATTCGTCCTGACGTTCCTGAACGCGGTGAACATCGCCAAACTGCCAAGCGTGCCGCGGCAGATATTGAAGGACATTCCGCGACCGCCAAATTCGGCGAGCCGGGACGATTGAGCGCGGGGCAAACCGCCCCGCGTCGTTGCGACGGAAGCGCAGTGAAACTATTGCAGCGACGCCGTTCCGGTGAAACCGGAACCGAGTGTGCCGATGATGCGGTTGTTGCCGTAGGTAACGATGCGACCGCCCGAGGCAACCGAGGTCGCGCCGCTCGCATTGCTGTCCAGCAACGTCGTGTCGACCAGGGCGGCGCCGTTTGTGCCGGTCGCATTAACCCCGGCCGCCCCATTGTCGGCAATGACGCTGTTGTGAATGCTGAGCATCGCCGCGCCGCCCGCACCGCCCTGCGCGCTCACGCCGTTGCCGGCATTGTTGCTGATAACACTGTCGGTGACGTCTGCGGTGACCGGACCGTTCGTCGTGTCGAGCCTTATTCCGCCGCCGCCGTTGCCCGCTATGGTCACGTGATCGAAGCTAGCCGACAAACTGCCGCCCGCACCTGGCTTGAGCAGAACAGCGGGAACTCCTCCCCTGTTGATAATACTATTCTTGACGATGAGTGTGGATGGCGAGATTGGCGCGGCATTTATTCCAATGGAACCAACGCCGACGAAGTGAACATTTTCCAGGATCAGCGTCCCATTTATTAAAAAGATGCCATCCTCGGTGTTTCCCCCTATTGTAAGATTCCTCAATGTGACCACGGCCCCGGAATTTATCTCAATCCCATTTATGCTGCCGGCTGTCCCAGCGCAGTCGATGGTGAGAGATTTATTGATCGTCGCACCCGAGAAGACGTCGCTACTGTCGGCGCAAGAAAGCTCGACCGGAGTGGCGGTTGCTTGACTGATCGCCGTTGAAAGTTCACACGGCGCGGTTTGTGAACATACGGTGCCCGCGCCGGTTCCTATGAAAAACAGGCTAGCCGCCATGACTGGCTGCGTGTGAAAGTAAACGAAAGAAACCGCGACAAGTGATGCGATGCTCGAAAGCCTCATGAAAAGTTCCTCAGCTAGCTGTTGATGCGCCCCCCAACAAAAAGCTACACCGGCCCGGCAGCCGGCGGCCCATAATCGCCGAGAGTTGCAGGCTGGGGAAGGGGCAATTCACAGGGCCGGCATTCGCAATGTTCGATGTCGGCTACTTCCCGCCGAACACGCCGCCCCCTTAACAACCCAGCTAGCAAATTCGACCGCCTGAGCTAAGCTTGCCGGCGGGGCGAGGCTCGTAAGGCAATCCTAAAGGGGGCATTCCAATGACACGCTCGATCTTCATCGCGGCGGCGCTTGCGCTCGCCGTCACGCTGCCGGCTGTACCGGCCCAGGCCGCGGCGGGCCGCACCTTCGTCTCGGCAGCGGGCAGCGATACCAATCCATGCACCATTACGATGCCCTGCAGGAATCTCCAGGCCGCCTATAACGCGGTCGCTCCTAATGGCGAAGTCGAAGCGCTCGATCCGGGCAATTACGGCTCGCTGACCATCACCGGCCCGGTCACCATTCAAGGTCATGGATGGGCTGGCATGTCGACAACCACCGGAGCGGCAATCACCATCAATGCGACGGGTGCGACCGACAAGATCAATATCTTCGGCGTGGTAGCCGACGGCCTTGGCATCTCAGGCACCAACGGTATCGTGTTCAACTCCGGCGGCCGTTTAAACGTTAAGGATAGCGTGATCCAAAATTTCGCAAATGATGGCATCACACTGAACGCGACGGCGCCGGTCAGCATTTCCGACACGGTCGTATCCGATAACACCAATCACGGTATCAACTTCCAACCCGGCGGTGCCGCCGATCTGACGCTCGAGCGAGTTCAGGCGATCGGAAATAGCAATATTGGGATCCTGATTGAGGGGGAGAATGCGGCCCCGGGTGCCGTCATCACGGGCACCTGCGCAGACTGCGTAATTTCCGGAAATGGGAACGGATTCTCCAGTGAAGGGTTTCTTATTTCTGCCCAACCGACAGGCACGATAGTCAACTGCAAAATCGTAAACAATAATGTCGGCCTACTCTTGTCTTATTCAACAGTGTACCTGGCACAGACAACAATATCCAATAATAAAACCGATGGCTATTCTACGCAGTTTGGAACCCTCAAGTCATTCGGCAACAATTTCATTACCGATACGACCAACCCAGGAATCCTTATGTCGATCGCGCAGCGGTAGGCTGCGTATCTGCGCCGTTCGATGAGATGCGGCGGCCAAGCGCGAGCTGGCCCGCCGTGATGACTACGCGGGGCGAGCATTCGGCCGGCCCCGCGCCTGCTTCATGGTCACGGCGAGGAATCTGCGCCGTTGGCTGTCGACGTGCGGTACGCCCGAAAGCGGACTCCTTGTGAGGTTCGGTCTTAACGGGCGACTACACACCCTCCCACGCTTCGCGCAATTTACGGGAGAAGGGCTGACCGCGCCGAACGCAGCAGGGACAGGGACACGGTTTGCGGTGGTGGGCCTTCGGGAAGTAGCGCCAGCCAATGACTTGCGGCAGCGGCCTTATCTTCACGATCTCCTTGGCATCGATCCGCCGTTGCACCATGATTTGCATGCCAAGCGGATCATCGGCTTTCATGATGATTCCAACTGCCGCCGCGGCTGAAATCTCCATATGTTCGTCAGCGTAGTGGCCGAACAATACGACCTCACGGTCGGGAATGCGGAAATAGACGCCGCAATACGATCTTTGACCGCGTCTGCGAAGCTCGCGCAGCCATTGGTGCGTTACGATAAAGTTTTGCAATACCGGCATGGCAAATACGGCACCGAACTTTCCGGCCGGCCTGATGCCCGAGCGTCGAATGGACGCAGCATCCTTTTCCGATGCAAGATGAACCAGAAGCGGCATGGAAAACCAACAATGAACCCCGATGAAAAGCCGGAAGATCGCCAGATTCTTTGCTCAGGCTGCCTGCAAATATTTTCAGAATCTCATGTCCACGTCATTCCGTACTTCAACAGCAGCGTAAATGGGTATGTCACGACATACCGCTGCGAGCAATGCTGGATACCGGCTCTGGAGGAAACGCGGGCGCGGCTCGCAAGCACGCAGGATGAGGCCGAAATCGCGTCGGCAGCTAATTTCTTTCAAAGGCACGGCGTGCATATACACGAATTCATGCGAGGCGACCCGGCTTCGGTCGTTCAGAAGATACTGCTGCGACTGATCGATCTGCTGCGGTCGGAAGGCCTGCGTTTATCCATCGGTCGGGACTACCCGCCGGACGAAAAGCGCTCAGCAGCGCTGAAGAAATCGTAACGGTGAGGTTTTGTTCCTTCGCGGCGCCGCCGTTGTCGACATGGCGCGGGAGTGGCTGGCTCAATCAACGCGCGGAACCGCCCACGGCCGCTCGGTCCGGTCCTTGGCCTTGAACGCCGCAATGCTGGCGCCGTAATTCTGCGTCAGCGCGATATCGTCCCAGCCGTTGAGCAAGCGCGCGCGGCGCACCGGATCGATGGTGAACTTATAGATGCGGTTGCCGCAGACGATGGTCTGGCGCTCGAGATCGACGGTCACAGCCAGCTCCGGCGTTGCCGCCAGCGTGGCCATGATCTCGGCGGCTTCCGCATCCGTGACGGTCGCCGTCAACAGCCCGTTCTGCACCGCATTGCCGGAAAAGATGTCGCCGAACGACGGCGCGATGACGCAGCGCATGCCGTGGTCGTAAAGCGCATAGACGGCGCTTTCGCGCGACGACCCGCAGCCAAAATTGCGCGCCGCCACCACGATCGTGGCATCGCGCCAGGCCGGCTGGTTGAGCGGAAAGTCCGGCTTCTCCTTGCCCTCGGCGTCGAAGCGCAGATCCTGGAACAGCACCTTGCCGATGCCCATGGCGCGCGTCCATTTCAGGTAGCGCGCCGGAAGAATCTGATCGGTGTTGACGTTGCTCTGATTGATCGGACAGGCCGCGCCGCTCAACGCGATGAACTTATCCATGGCCTACACTTTCCGGCCGGCGAGCAACGGCCGCACGTCGGCGAGATGGCCGTTGACGGCCGCCGCCGCCACCATCGCGGGCGACATCAGATGGGTGCGGGCGCCGGGGCCTTGGCGGCCGCGGAAGTTGCGGTTGGTGGTCGAGGCGCAGCGCTCGCCCGGCGCCACCAGATCGCCGTTGATGCCGACGCACATCGAGCAGCCGGACTCACCCCATTCCAGGCCGGCGTCGCGAAAGATCCGGTCGAGCCCCTCCTCCTCGGCCTGGCGCTTGACCAGAGTCGAGCCGGCCGAGACCAGGCCCGGCACTTTGCTGGCGCGGCCGGCCAGCACCGCTGCGGCGGCGCGTAAATCCTCGATGCGGGCGTTGGTGCAGGAGCCGATGAAGACTCGATCGACGGCGATGTCGGTGAGTTTTTGGCCGGGCGCGATGCCCATATAGTCGAGCGCGTTGCGGAAATATGCGGCCCGTTCGGCGTCGGTTTCGCGCGCCGGATCCGGCACGCTGGCGTCGATCGGCAGCGCATCCTCTGGGCTCGTTCCCCAGGTCACGATCGGCGCGATGCTCCCGGCATCGAAAGTGATGTCCCGGTCGAAGGCGGCGCCGTCGTCGGTTTTGAGTTTCGACCAGGCCTCGACCGCTTGCGCGAAGGCAACACCCTTGGGCGCATAGGCCCGGCCCTCGAGATAGGCGAACGTGGCCTCGTCCGGCGCCACCAGGCCGCAGCGGGCGCCAGCCTCGATCGACATGTTGCACAACGTCAAACGCCCTTCGATCGACAGCGCGCGGATGGCCGAACCGGAAAATTCCAGCGCGCATCCGGTGGCGCCGTCGGCACCGATCTTGGCAATAATGGCGAGCACGATGTCTTTGCCGGAAATTCCGGGTGCCGCGGTGCCGTCGACCGCAACACGCATGCGCTTCGGTTTCTTTTGCCAAATGGTCTGCGTCATCAGCACATGCGCCACCTCCGAGGCGCCGATGCCGAACGCATAGGCACCGACCGCACCATGGGTCGAGGTGTGGCTGTCGCCGCAAACGACCAGCAGGCCGGGCAGCGTCAAGCCCTGCTCCGGTCCGACCACATGCACGATGCCTTGGCGCGGGTCGTCGAGCCCGAACAATTCGATGCCGTGCTTGGCGGTATTGTCCTCGACCTGGCGCACCATCCGCGCCAACTCGGGATTGGCGATATTTTGCCGCGAGCCTCGCGTCGGCACGTAATGATCGGCAACGCCGAACGTCAGCCCGGGCTCGGCGACCTTGACGCCGCGTTCGGCAAGCTTGGCGAAGGCGTGAAACGAGCCTTCGTGAACGTAGTGACGATCCACCCAGAGCAGCGACTCGCCGTCGTCGCGGCGAAGGATTTCGTGCGCGTTCCAGAGCTTGTCGATGATGGTTTGCGGCTGATTCATGCGTTGCGGAGCCACGGCAAAGTTCGACGCTGACGATAGTATAGAAGGCCGGGCGAACCAATGTTAGGCTCGGCCGATCAGCAGGAGGGGCACCATGTTTCGTCGGTCGTTGAGCGTAAGCCGCCGCAGATTTTTGCAAACCACGGCGCTGGGGGCGACGGCGGCCGGAGCGCTATTGCACGCTCCCGCCGTGCTGCGCGCCCAAGGCGCGGCCGTCAAAGTCGGCGTGCTGCATCCGGTCTCCGGCGCGCTGTCCTATTCCGGCCAGCAGGGCCGTCTCGGCGCCACAATGGCGCTCGACGACCTCAACGCCGCCGGCGGCATCAAGTCGCTGGGCGGCGCCAAGATCGATCCGATGCTCGGCGACGCCCAATCGACGCCCGACGGCGGCAATGCCGAAGTCGAGAAAATGAACGAGGCCGGCGCCTGTGCCGTGGTCGGCGGCTATGCCAGCGCCATCTGCCTTGCCGCCAGCCAGACCGCGGCGCGCTATGACCTGCCTTACGTCGTCGACGTCGGTGTCGTCGACAGCATCGTCACCCGCGGCTTGAAGAATACGTTCCGCTTCGGCCCGGGTTTTGGCGTGATCGCCAAGACCGCGTTGGATAATCTCGTGAGCATCAACGATCAGGCCGGCAAGCCGGCCAAGACCGTGGTGATCGTGCACGAGGACTCCGCCTTCGGCGCCGGCTTGGCCAAGCTCCTCAACGCGCAATTGCCCGACAAGGGTTTTCAAGTCCTCGACACCATTGCGCATCCGACGCCGACGCGCGAATTCGACTCCATCGTGCTCAAGATCAAGGCGCAAAACCCCGACCTCGTCATTCCGGCGAATTACTATAACGAATACGTGCTGCTCGCCCGCACCATGCAGCAGCAGCGCGTGCGGCCGAAGGGAATCTATTCGGTGCTCGGCGGCGCCGCGTCGTCCTACAAATTCGTCAAGGAATTCCCCGAGGCCGCGCAATACATCATGGATTGCAATCATTGGTTCGACCCGAAGAACCCGAAGGCCGTGGCGCTGAAGAAGCGGGTCGAGGACAAGGGGCAGTTCTTCACCTACGAGGTCTATATGAATTACTCCGCCGTGCTGCTCCTGGCCGACGCCATCGAGCGCGCCGGCAGCACCGATCGCGCCAAGATCACCGATGCGCTCGGCAGCTCGACCTTCAGCGGCCACGTCATGCCATACGGTCCGACGAAATTCGTCAACGGGCAGAACCAGGGCGCGGCTCCCGTGAACACCCAGGTGCAAGGCAATGACATCCAGGTGATCCTGCCGGCGGCGTTTGCCTCGGCAAAGCCCGTATTCCCGATGCCGCCCGCCTGACGGACGGACGGCTGGTCCAGGCCGCCATGCTGTCACCGGTCATTCTCGTTCCCGCGGTGCTCAACGGCTTGATGACCGGCGCGGTCTACGCGCTGATCGCGCTCGGACTGACGCTGATCTACGGCGTCTTGCACATCATCAATTTTGCCCACGGCGCGCTGTTGACCGCCGCGATGTTCGCAGCCTTCTTCGCCTACACCCTGCTCGGCATCGATCCCTATCTCGCGGCGGTGTTTTTGACGCCGCTGTTTTTCCTGTTTGGCTATGCGTTGCAGCGCTTCATCATCGGTCCGGCCGCCCACGGCGAGGATCGCAACTTTCTCCTGGTCACGCTCGGCCTTGCCATCGTGATCGAGAATACGCTGCTCTACGCGTTCCGCGGCGACACGCGCACCATCAACCTGCCCTATGCCTTCGACACGATCGAAGTCGGCACGGCATTTCTGGCGGTGCCGCGCGTCATCGCTTTTGTCGCCGTCATTGCGGTCGCGGTCGCGCTATGGGCGATCATGCAATGGACCGATACCGGCAAAGCCATCCGCGCGGTGGCCAAGGAGAAACTCGGCGCCGAGCTCTCGGGCATCGATGTCGCGCATATCTATGCGGTCACCTTCGGCTTGGGCACCGCTTGCGTGGCCGTGGCCGCCTGCCTCCTGATCCCGACCTATTACGTCAACCCGACCGCCGGCGACGCCTTCGTGCTGATCGCGTTTACCATCGTCGTGCTCGGCGGCATGGGCTCGATCGTCGGTGCGCTCATTGGCGGGCTGTTCGTCGGCGTGGTGGAAAGCCTGTCAAGCGTGTTCCTGGGTGAATCGCTCGGCCAGATCGGCATTTTCGTGATGTTCATCGCGATGCTGCTGGTGCGCCCGAGCGGCTTGTTCGGCGAACGGGCGTGAAGGCGTATCTGCCGATCGCCGTTGCCGTGGCGCTCTTCGCCGCCGTGCCGTTCCTCACCGCATCCAATGTGGTGCTGAATTTTCTGGTGATGGCGTTACTCATCGCGCTCGCCGGCCAGGGCTGGAATCTGCTCGGCGGCTATGGCGGCCAATATTCGTTCGGCCACGCGGCATTCTTCGGCACCGGCGCCTATGTGACGGCCATTCTGCAGGTGCGCTACGGCGTCAATGCCTGGCTTGGCCTGGTCATCGGCGTCGCCGCGGGCGCTCTGGTCGGCGCCGCCATCGGCGCGCTCAGCTTCCGGTCCGGGCTGAAAGGCTCTTATTTCTCGCTGGTGACGCTCGCTTTCGCCGAGGTGCTGCGCATCACCGCCAGCGTGGCGCCAATCACCGGCGCCGGCGTCGGCACGCTGATCAAGCTCGACCTGCGGCCCGAGGCGTTTCAATTCCAAAGCCGCGCGCCGTTTTATTGGATCGCACTCGGCCTGGTCGGTGCGTCTCTGATCGTGGTGCGCGCCATCGAACGAAGCCGCTTCGGCGCCTATCTGGTCGCCGTTCGCGAAAATGAAAACGCCGCCAAGGCGCTCGGCGTCGATGTTTTCATGGTCAAGCTCGGCGCCATGACCATCTCCGCCGCCATCACCGCGGCGGCGGGCTGTTTCTATGCGCAGTATTTTCTGTTCCTCGACGCCGCTATCGCTTACGGGCCTTGGATATCGATCGACGCCCTGCTCGCGCCGATCGTCGGCGGCGCCGGCATGCTGTTCGGGCCGCTGATCGGCGCGCTGGTCATCAAGACGCTCGGCGAGGCGACCAAGCTTGTGACCGGCGGCGCGCCGGGCCTCGATCTTGTGATTTACGGTGTCGTCCTGGTCGCCGTCGTCGGCCTGGCGCCGCGCGGCATCGCCGGACTGTTGTCCGGATGGACGCCACGGCAGTTTCGCCCCGGCTCGTCTGCGGATCAAAACCATGGTTGAGGCGCTGCTGCGGATCGAAAATATCTCAAAACGCTTCGGCGGCTTGCGCGCCGTCGACGAGGTCTCGTTCGATGTCATGCCCGGACGCATCACCGCCCTGATCGGGCCGAACGGCGCCGGCAAGACCACGCTGTTCTCGATCGTTTCCGGATTTTTGCGGCCGGACGACGGACGCATCATTTACGGCGGCATCGACGTCACCGGCGAGCCGCCGCACCGGCTCGCGCGCCGCGGCATCGCCCGCACTTTCCAGATCGTGCAGCCGTTTGCCGGCCTGACGGTGCGCGAGAATATCGCGGTCGGCTGCCACCTGTCGCGGCGGCACCGTGCCGACGCGCTTGCGGCGGCCGGCGACATCGCGCGTGCGATCGATCTCGGTGCGCAGCTCGAACGGCCGGCGGCGGCGCTGACGGTGGCGGGGCGCAAGCGGCTCGAGCTGGCGCGCGCCCTCGCCATCGGGCCAAAACTTCTGCTGCTCGACGAAGTTCTGGCCGGGCTCAATCCATCGGAAATCCGCGACATCGTGCCGGCGATCCGCGATATCGCCAGGCGCGGCGTGACGATCCTGATGGTCGAGCATGTGATGCAGGCGGTGATGAGCCTGGCCGCGCATGTCTTTGTCCTGGCCGAAGGCCGCATCATCGCCGAAGGCTCGCCGCAACAGGTCGCCGCCGACCGGCGCGTCATCGAGGCCTATCTCGGCCACGGCGCGGCGAGCCGCATGACCGCCGGAGCCGGCCATGGTTGAACCCTTGCTCGCGGTGAAAGGTCTGCACACCGGCTACGGCAGCACGGAGATCCTGCGCGGCATCGATCTCGACGTGCATCCGGGCGAGATCGTCACGGTGCTCGGCTCGAACGGCGCGGGCAAATCGACCATGAGCCGCACGATCTCTGGCGTGATGCGGCCGTGGCGCGGCGCCATCCGCTTCAAGGATCGGGCCATCGGCCCCGAGCGGCCGGCTGAGATCGTGGCGCGCGGTCTCATCCATGTGCCGGAGGGCCGGCGCATCTTTCCCAACATGACGGTGCGCGAGAATTTGGACCTGGGCGCCTACCGCCGCGGCCGCGCCCGCCGCGCGGATAACCGCAAGCGTGTATTTTCAACCTTTCCCCGCCTCGCCGAGCGGCAGCGCCAGCGTGCCGGTACTTTATCGGGCGGCGAGCAGCAGATGCTGGCGATCGGCCGCGGCCTGATGGCGGAGCCGGAGCTCCTGATCCTCGACGAACCGTCGCTCGGCCTGTCGCCGCTGTTGGTCGAAGAGCTGTTCGTCCTGATCAAGGCCATCAATGCGCAAGGCGTCGCGATCCTCTTGATCGAGCAGAACGTCGTGCAAAGCCTGGACGTGGCGCAGCGCGCCTATATCCTCGACAATGGCCGGTTCGTGCTAGAGGGTCGCTCGTCCGACATCGCCAAAGACCCCGAGCTCAAGCGCGCCTATCTGGGAATGTAATCATCTTGGTAAGTAGCAATGGCTGACGCGGAAACCTTGAAATCTCGTCTCGCCCGCAAGCCCATCGTCGTGGCGCCCGGCGTCTACGACCCGTTCACCGCATTGGTGGCGACGCAAGCCGGCTTCACGACGCTGTATGTGTCCGGTGCGGCCATCGCTTACACGCGGCTCGGCCGCCCCGATATCGGCTTGGTCAGCATGACGGAGGTTGCCAACACGCTGGCGCTGATCCGCGATCGCGTTCCGGCGCGGCTGATCGTCGATGCCGACACCGGCTACGGCAACGCGCTCAACGTTTTCCGCACCGTGCAGGAGTTCGAGCGGGTCGGCGCCGATGCCATCCAGATCGAGGATCAGGATTTTCCCAAGCGCTGCGGCCATCTCGACGGCAAGGTTTTGGTTCCAGCGGCCGAAATGTGCGGCAAGATTCGCGCCGCCCTCGATGCGCGGCGCTCGCGCGAGACGCTGATCATCGCCCGCACCGATGCGGTTGCCGTCGAAGGTTTCGATCGGGCGATCGAGCGCGCCGTCCTCTATCGCGAGGCCGGCGCCGACATGCTGTTCGTCGAGGCGCCGAAGGCCCGTGACGACCTCGGCCGCATGGTCGCGGCCTTGGGCAACCGAGCACCGCTGATGGCGAATATGGTGGAAGGCGGCAAGACACCGCCGTTGGCGGCGGCCGAGCTCGAAACCATCGGCTTCGCGCTCGTCATCTTTCCCGGCGGCATCGTGCGGGCGCTGGGCCGCATGGCGGCGGAATATTACGGCTCACTGGCCGCGCACGGCACCACCGAACCGTTCCGTGCCCGCATGCTCGACTTCGACGGGCTCAACGCGGTGATCGGCACGCCGGACATGCTGGCGCTCGGCCGGCGCTACGAGACGGCCGCGCCGGGCAAAAAATCGAGCGCGCAGTGAAGGCGCTCGACCCGGTCACGCTGGCGGTTCTCAACGGGCGTCTGGTTCAGATCGCCGACGAGATGGACGCCACGCTTTATCGCTCGGCGTTCAACCCGATCATCGCCGAGGCGCACGACGCCTGCAACGGCCTCTATCATGCCGAGACCGGCGCCACATTGGTGCAAGGCACGTCCGGCTTGCCGATCTTCGTCGGCGCCATGGCCTTTGCGGTGAAAGCGGTGATCGACCTGGTCGCGCGCGACGGCGGACTTGAGAGCGGCGACACCTTCATCTTCAACGATCCCTATGACGGCGGCACGCATCTCAACGATTTCCGTCTGGTGCGCCCGCTGATGCGCGACGGCCGGCTGTTTGCCTGGATCGCTTCGGTCGGACATTGGCTCGACGTCGGCGGTGCCGTGCCCGGCGGCTATAATCCGAAAGCGACCGAATTCTACCAGGAAGGCATCCTCATTCCGCCGGTCAAGCTGGTGCGCGCCGGCGACGTGCAGCGCGACGTCATCGATATCCTTGCGGCCAACACCCGCGTGCCGCAATCGAACTGGGGTGACCTCAACGGCCAGCTCAATGCGCTCGATCTCGGCGAACGAAGGCTGCATCTGTTGCTCGACGAATACGGCGACGACACCATCGCCGCGGCCTTCGCGGCACTGAGCGCCCGCGCCGAAGCGCTGATGCGCGCCAATATCAAGGCGCTGCCGGACGGCACTTATTCGTATGAGGATTTCCTCGACAACGACGGCGTCACCGATCGGCCGCTGCGCATCGCGCTCGCGCTCACCATCGCCGGCGACCGCATGGTGCTCGATTTCTCGGGCTCCGCGCCGCCCTGCGACGGCCCGCTCAATATCGCGCGCTCGACGACGATTGCCAGCTGCTACGTGGCGCTCAAGCATATCTTCACCGACGTGCCGGCAAATGGCGGTTGCCTCAAGCCGATCGCATTCGTCATCCCCGACACGACGCTGCTCGGCGTCTCGGCGCCGCGGCCGGTCGCCGGCTATACCGAGACCATCCTGAGAGTCATCGATGTCATCTTCGGCGCCTTCGCCAAAGTCGCGCCCGAGCGCGCCAATGGCAGTCCCTTCGCCACCATCAATGCGCTGTCGCTCGCCGGCTGGCGCGAGGACCATCGGCGCTGGATCATGTTCTGCTTCTTCGGCGGCGGCCTTGGCGGCAACCCGGAGAGCGACGGGCTCAATCACAGCAACAATCCGATCTCGACCGCGACAATCCCGCCGGTGGAAATCCTGGAATCGCTTTATCCGGTGATGTTCACCCAATGGGCGCTGCGGCCGGATTCCGGCGGCCCCGGGCTGCGCCGCGGCGGCCTCGGTGCCATTTATGAGATCGAGGTTTTGGCCGAGGGCGGCGCCGACGTCTTTCTGATCGGCGAGCGCGGCAAATTTCCGCCGTTCGGCGTCAATGGCGGCGGCCCGGCGGCGCTCAATCGCTTCACCTATGACACCGACCACGGCGCAAAGACCCCGGCGCTGGTTTCAAAAATCACCGACGTAAAGATTCGCCGCGGCCAGAAGGTGCGGCTGGAAACGCCCGGCGGCGGCGGCTGCGGCGATCCGGCGGAGCGCGATCCGGCACTGGTCGCGCGCGACGTTCGGCTCGGCTATGTGACGCGCGAGGCGGCACGGCGCGACTACAAAGTCGTGCTGCGCGACGATTTGGCGCCCGATCTCGCCGGCACCGCAAAGGCGCGCGCCTGACCATGGTCGTTGTCGGAATCGATGTCGGCGGCACCTTCACCGACTTGTTCATGCTCGATGCGGCAAACGGCAGCTTCCGCACCGCCAAGGTGCCGTCCTATCGCGGCCACGAAGCCAAGGGTTTCCTCAACGGCCTGACTGCGCTCGGCGGTGCTGCCGGAATCGATTCCATCGTGCACGGCACCACGGTCGGGACCAACACGCTGCTCGAGCGGCGCGGCCCAAAAATCGGCGTCATCACCACGCGAGGCTTTCGCGACACCTTGGAAATGCGCCGCCGCGACCGCCGCCGCACCTGGGGCCTGTGGGGCGATTTCGTTCCGATCGTCGATCGCGACATGCGCCTTGAGGTCGATGAGCGCACGCTGGCCGACGGCACGATCCGGGCCGCCGTCGATCCGGAGCAAATTCGCGCGGCGGCAAAACTCCTTCTGGCCAAAGGCGCCCAGGCGGTCGCGGTCACGTTCATCAACGCCTATGCCAATGCCGAGAATGAGCGCCGGGCGGCGGCCGAATTGCGCGCGCTGTGGCCCAACGACTTCGTCACCGCTTCGCACGAAGTGTTGTCCGAAATCCGCGAGTTCGAGCGCGCGTCGACGGCGGCGCTCAACGCCTATCTGCAGCCGGTCGTCGCCTCCTACTTGGGCGAGCTCGACCAGGCGCTATTGGCGCAGCAATTTCCCGGGCAACTCCATATCGTGCAGTCGAACGGCGGCATCATGTCGACCAGGACCGCGCGCAGCGCTCCGGTGCGCACGGCGCTGTCCGGCCCGGCTGCGGGCGTCGTTGCCGGCGCGGCGCTGGCCAAGGCGGCCGGATTCGACAATGTCATCACCTGCGACCTCGGCGGCACGTCGTTTGACGTTTCGGTGATTGCGAACGGCAAGGTCGCGGTGGCGGCGCAGACCACCGTCGATTTCGGCCTGGTGATCCGCACGCCGATGATCGAGATCACCACCATCGGCGCCGGCGGCGGCTCGATCGCATCGGTCGATCGCGGCGGCTTGCTGCAGGTCGGTCCGGAAAGCGCCGGCTCGGTGCCGGGACCGGCTTGCTATGGCGCGGGCAACACGCGGCCGACGCTCACCGATGCCCAGGTCGTGCTCGGCCGCATCAATGCCGCGCGACCGCTCGGCGGAGAACTGAAATCGCTCGACGTCGCGGCGGCGCAAAGCGCCATCGCCAGCCATGTCGGCAAGCCGCTTGGACTTTCTACCGATGACGCCGCCGCCGCCATCGTGCGCGTCGCCGAGGCGCGCATGGCCGGCGCGATCCGGCTGGTTTCGGTGGAGCGCGGTCACGATCCGGCGCATTTCATCGCCATGCCGTTCGGCGGCGGCGGCGCGTTGCATGCCGGGGCCTTGATCCGGGAGATCGGCTTGAAATGCGCGTTGGTGCCGTGCTTCCCCGGCATCACCTCGGCACTCGGCTGCGTGCTGGCCGATTTACGCCATGACACGGTGCAGACGCTCAATCTCATGCTCGACGGGCTCGACATCGCCGCACTGGAGCGCCGCATGGCGGAGATCGGCCGGCAGGCGAGCGCGGTGATTGCCGCGGCCGGCATTCCGGTCGAGGAGACTGTCGTCTCCTATGAGCTCGACATGCATTACGTCGGGCAGACCCATACGCTTGCCGTGCCGCTACCGGTCGGGACGGGAAAAAACTTCGGCTTGAGCGAAGACGTGATCCGCCAGGCCTTCGAGGCGGCTTATCTGGTGTCCTTCAGCCGGCTTCTTCCCGGCATTGCGATGCGTATCGTTTCGCTGCGCGTGACGGCAATGGGACGACGTCCGCCATTCGACTTTTCGGCGTTCGCGCCAAAACCGTCCGGCGCGGCGCGGCAAGGCACGCGCCGGGTCTGGTTCGGCGGCGCCTGGTGCGACACGCCGATCTGGGCGCGCCTCGAGCTTCCCGCCGGCGCGACCATCGTGGGGCCCGCGATCCTCGAGCAGCCCGACGCCACCACCGTGCTCGAGCCGGGCCTGACCGGACGCATCGACGCGCTTGGCAATCTGCTGGTCGAGCCGGTCCGATGAGCGTTGTCATTGCCGGCGGCGAAAAATTCGACACCCAAAAATTCGATGCTCATGTGCCGGTCTTGATCATCGGCGCCGGCGCCGCCGGGCTGTGTGCGGCGCTGGCGGCAAAGGAAGCCGGCGTCGATGCCGCGATCATCGAACGCGACGCCCTGCCCGCCGGGTCGACGGCTTTGTCGGCCGGACTCATTCCCGCCGCGGGCACGCGGTTTCAAAGCGCCAAAGGCATCACCGACTCGCCGCAGCAGTTGGCCGCCGATATTTTACGCAAGGCCTACGGCCAAGCCGACGCGGCGGTGGTCGAAACCGTCTCCCGCGATGCCGCGCCGCTGATCGAGTGGCTGGCGGATCGCCATGGCTTGCCATTCGACGTCGTCGACAATTTCAATTATCCGGGCCACACGGCGCTGCGGATGCATGGCTTGCCGAGCCGCACCGGACTGGAGCTGATCGATCGCCTGCGCAGTGCCGCGGAATCAGCCGACGTCGTCATTCTGACCGAGCGCGCCGCCACGCGGTTGGTGGCCGCGCGCGACGGCACAATCGAGGGCGTCGAAATCCTGCGCGGTGACGGTGCGATCGAGCGGCTGGGCTGCGACGCCTTGCTGCTCGCCTGCAACGGCTATGGCGGCAATCCGGATCTCGTGCGCCGCTTCATTCCCGAGATGGCGGACGCGCTGTACTTCGGCCATCCGGGCAATCGCGGCGACGCCGTCCTGTGGGGACAGGCGTTGGGCGCAAAACTCGCTCATCTCGGCGCCTATCAAGGCCACGGTTCCGTTGCGACCCCGCAGAATATTTTGATCACCTGGGCCACGATCATGCAGGGCGGGATTCAGGTCAACGGCGAAGGTCGTCGCTTTTGCGACGAATCGCGCGGCTATTCCGAGCAGGCCGCCGAGGTTTTGCGTCAACCCGGCAAGACGGCGTGGAGCGTTTTCGATACCCGGATCGCGGCGATCGCGCGACAGTTCGAGGATTTCCAGAACGCCGAGCGGGCCGGCGCAATTCTTTTGGCAGATAGCGTAGAGGATCTCGCGCGCGCGATGGGTGTGCCGGCACCGGCGCTGACCGGCGAATGGCGCGACGTGCAAAACCTCAAAGCGTGCGGCGGCCGTGACCGCTACGGGCGTCAATTCACTTCTGCGCAACGCTGCGAGCCGCCGCTTTGCGCGGTCAAGGTGACGGGCGCGTTGTTTCACACCCAAGGCGGTCTCGCCATCGACGCTTGCGGTCGCGTCAAGCGCGATAACGGCGCCGCTTTTCCGAACCTGTTTGCTGCCGGCGGCGCCGCCGCCGGCGTGTCCGGCGCGACTGCGGCGGGCTATCTGTCCGGAAACGGCCTGCTGACTGCGACCGTCCTTGGACGCCTGGCGGGACGAGCGGCCGCCGGGCAGGCGCGGCGCCGGTCTATCTCCTGACGCTTATGTCGTGCCGCGCGCGGTCGCCGGGGTCGTCCTCGCGGATGGTCGCGCGCCCAGGAAAAAAGTTTCCATCATTCCCTTGCCCTTGACCTCGATGCTCCCTCGCGGCTCGAAGTCGAAGCGATCGTCCAACAAAGCACGCGTCGCGGCCGAGACTTGAACGCGGCCGGGCAAAGAATGGGATTCCATGCGGCTTGCGGTATTCACGGTATCGCCCCAGACGTCGTAGGCGAATTTGTGCGTGCCGATGACGCCGGCAACGATGGGGCCAGAGTGGACGCCGATCCTGGCTTGCAGTTTGAGGCCGGTTGCCGCGGCAATCGCAGTCACCTCATCGAGCATGCGCAGCGACAGTGCGGCGACGCGTATCGCATGATCGGCTTGCGCTTCGGGAATCCCCGCCGCCACCATATAGGCGTCGCCGATGGTCTTGATCTTTTCCACCCCCTGCTCGGCGGCCAGACGGTCGAAGCTGGAAAAGATCTTGCTGAGAAAATCGATCACCTGATCGGCCGACAATTCATGGCTGATCGTGGTGAACCCGACCAGATCGCAAAACAGGATGGTCGCTTCCGCGACGCGGTCGGCGATCACTACCTCGCCGCCGCGCATGCGATCGACGATGCTTTGCGGCAAGATGTTCAGAAGCAGCGTCTCGGACCGGCGCTTTTCCTGTTCGAGCTCGGCGATGAATTTCTTCTCGCGGTCGCGCAGCCACTTTTTCTCCAACGAGGCACCGACGCGCGCCTGCAGCAGCGTCGGGTTGAACGGCTTGCCCAGATAATCCTCGGCGCCGGCCTCGATGCAGCGCACGACGCTGTCGATTTCGTCGAGCGCGGAGATGACGATCACCGGAATGTCCTTGGTTTCTTCCGTCGCCTTGAGCCGGCGCAAAACCTCAAAGCCGCTCATTTCCGGCATGATGAGATCGAGCAGGACGAGATCGAATTCCCGCTCGGCAACGAGGGCCAGCGCGGACGCGCCGGTCGCCGCGGTGACGACGGTGTGGCCCTCCCGCGTCAGCCGGCGCTCCAGCACGTCGCGATTGGCGGCATTGTCGTCGACGACCAGGATCGCGCTCGCTTGCATCGCCTCGCGCAATTCGCCGACCGCCGGCAGCGGCGCCACGGTGCGCAACACATCGGCGACGACGTCGAGCTCCTTGGCGCGGCCGTCGGCGCCGTCCGCTCCGTCACCCTGCTGCCGCGCCAGTGCGACCATGGCGTCGATCTGGCCCAGCAATTGGTCGGCGGATTCCTTGAGCTTGGCGAGATCCGCGCGCAGCGGATGCTCGCCGTCGGCTTCCATATCCTCGATCAACAGCTCGCTATAGCCCTTGATGGCGTTGAGCGGGGTGCGCAAGTCGTGCCGCAGCCGCCGGTGAAACGCCTCCGCGGACTCGTCCTCCCCGCGATCCGCAGCCGAGTCGCGGATGATGCCTTTGACGAATGTGTTCAGCTGCACGCTGGCGCCGCGCATACGGTCGAGGTCGGCGAGCATGGCATCGAGCCGCAGCCGGCGCGCATCCTCGATGATCATGTCGAGAAATTCGGTGACGGCGGTCGCCGGTGCCTGCACCTCCTGGCGCAGGAACGCTGTCAAGGCCCGATTGAGGCGCTCGTCCGCTGCGGTGCTCGACACAGCTGCTCCGTAACGCCGTTGGAAAGATGTTACCCTTTCGCCGCGCCGATGAGGCGCTCGATCTTGCCGATGAGACGGTCGAGTTCCACCGGCTTGGTGTCGTAATCGTCGCAGCCCGCCTCGATGGCCTTTTCGCGGTCCCCGGCCATGGCGTGCGCCGTCAGCCCGATCACCGGCACGCCGCGGGTGGCGTCATCGGCCTTGACGCGGCGGGTCGCCTCCCAGCCGTCGATAACCGGCAGGCTCATATCCATCAGAATGATGTCGGGCCGTTCGCTGCGGGCCAGATCGACGCCCTGCTGCCCGTCCATGGCGAACACCACCTGAAAGCCGCGGCGAATGAGACGCCGCGAAAGCATATCGCGGTTCATTTCGTTGTCTTCGACCAACAGAACTTTTGCCATTTGCCGCCCTCTTTTACTTTTTGTACTTAAGCGATCGCGCTGACCGGAGCGCGTACCGGCCGCCGCCGCACCGCTTCGTTGATGGCCGCGACGATATCCAAACGCGACGCTCCGCCCTTCTCGATCACCTTGCGGGCCTGTCCCAACAGGCGCTCCCGCTCGGCAGCCGTAAGCTGTTTTGCTGTAATGACGATGACAGGGATTTCCCGCCATTGCGCGTGCGCGGCAAGCGCGTCGAGCACCTCGAAACCGTCCATTTCCGGCATCATCAGGTCGAGCAGGATCACGGCCGGCATCGGATGTTTACCCAGCCAGCCCAGCGCCTGAACGCCGTTGTCGGCCTCGGCGACCGGCAGGCTCATCTTTTCTATTGTTTGGCGGATCATCTCGCGCGCGCCGGCGTCATCTTCGACCACCAGGACGGGACCTTCGCGCCGCACCAGGTGATGGATCAGCGCCGTCAACTGCGCGCGTTCGACCGGCTTGGTCAGCACCTCGACGGCGCCGAGCGACAGCCCGATGCCGCGGTCCGACAGCATGGTGACGATGACGACGGGAATGTCGCGCAGATCGGCGTCCGCCTTGAGCGCGCTCAGCACATCCCAGCCGTCCGGCTTCGGCATCATCACGTCGAGCGTGATGGCATCCGGGCGCGTCGAGCGGGCCAGGCTTAAAGCCTCCTCGCCGCTCGAAGCTTGCAGCAGGCGATAGCCGGCGCCTTTCAAGTTGGCACTGAGCAACTCGCGCGCGTTGGGGTCGTCATCGACGACAAGGACCGTTGGTGCGGCGTCCACCTCGACTGACAGCGGCGGGGCATCCGCGGCCTTGGCTGGTGCCGGCGCAACGGGGCTGTCCGGCAGCACGATGGTGAAGGTCGAACCTTCGCCGGGCTTGCTGGTGACGGTGACGTTGCCGCCGAGCAATTGGCAGAAATTCCGCGTGATCGCGAGCCCGAGCCCAGTGCCGCCGTATTTCTTGGTGGTCGAGGCATCGGCCTGGTTGAACGCCTGGAACAGCCGGCCGAGCTGCTCCTCGGTCATGCCGATGCCGGTATCGGAGATGGCGAAGCTCACCATCGGCTTGTCGGTTTCGAAACGCCGCACGTTGAGCGTCAAACGGCCGTTCTGGGTAAATTTGCTGCCGTTGCTGAACAGATTGAGCAGGCTTTGCTTGAGCTTGGTGCGGTCGGTGCGCATGGTTCCGAGATTGTCGGCCAAGCGGTATTCGAGCACGTTGGCATTCTTCTCCGCCATCGGCACGATGATCGAGCGCACCTCTTCGAGCAGCGGAACGATCTCGACGTCTTCGAGATAAATATCCATCTTGCCGGCTTCGATCTTCGACAGATCGAGAATGTCGTTGATCAGGCCGAGCAGGTGGCGCCCGGCGCTCTCGATCTTCTTGAGATCGGCGACGAGATTGTCCTGGCCGAGATCGACGGCATCTTCCTGCAGGATTTCGCTGTAACCGATGATGGCGTTGAGCGGCGTGCGCAGCTCGTGGCTCATGTTGGCGAGGAACTGCGACTTGTGCTGGCTCGCCTGCTCGAGCTGCCGGCTCTTGTCCTGGATTTCGTCGAACAGGCTGACATTGGCGATAGCGATCACCGCCTGGTCGGCAAAAGTCGTGATCAGGTCGATCTGCTGCTGCGTGAACGGCTCGACCTCCGATCGGGTCAACAGCACGGCGCCGATCGCCGCTCCCGCGCGCAGCAGCGGGACGCCGAGCACGGTGCGGAAGCCGCCGACACGCTGGGTCTCGTGTTTGGCATATTCCGGATCGGCGAGGACGTCCGGGACCTGGACGATGCGGCCTTCCAACGCCGCTCTGCCCGACACCGATGACCGATCGATGGCGATCGGATGGGCTTGCATGTAGCGCTTGAAATCGTCGGAGCCATGCGCGGCAATGATATGAAATTGACCATCGATCACCCGCAGAATGGCCGCCTGTTCGGCGCGGCATAGCCGCGATGCCGACTCGACGAGCGTTTCAAAGACGGTCTGCAGATCGAAAGTCGAACGGCTGATGATCTTGAGCACGTCCGCGGTCGCGGTCTGCTGCTGCAGCGATTGCCGCAGCTCGTGAAGCAGACGTGTGTTTTCGATGGCGATGACGGCTTGGGCGGCGAAGTTCGTCAGCAATTCGACTTGTTTGTCATCGAACGGCCGAACCTCTTGGCGGAAGATAGCGGAGGTTCCGATGACCTCGTTTTCCTTCAGCATCGGGACAAGAATGATGCTGCGCGCGCCTGACGTCGCGCCGAAGGCGCGATCCAGCGGGTCATCCCTGTATTCGGCGAAATCGGCAAGCTGGACCGCCCGCTTCATGGCGATCGCCTGGGCCATCAGGTCGCCCATTTGACCGGTAGGTTTGAAAACCGGCTCGCGCTCTCTCAACTCGGCGTAGGCCGGCGGCGCATCGTGCATCGCGACGACGCGGAAAGCGTCGCCTTCCCGCAGTGAAAGTACGCCGAACTTCGCCTCGCAGATGCGCGTCGCGTTCTTCAGCATGGCGCTGAATACCGGCTGCAGCGAACCGGGCGACGAACTGATGACTTGCAGGATCTCCGATGTCGCGGTTTGCTGCTCCAGCGCCTGACTCAGCTCGTGGGTGCGGTCTTCGACTTTTTGCTCGAGGTCGGAATAGGATTCCTCGAGCTTGCCCGCCATGTCGTTGAACTGGTCGGCCAGCGCCTCGACCTCGTCGCCGGTCTTGATGTTGATGCGCTGGCTGAGATCGCCCGAACCGATCCGCGCCGCGCCCGCGCGCAACGCCTGGATCGGCACCACCATCTTTCTTGCCAGGAACATGCCGGCGATGAAGGCGAGCAAAAGCGCGCCAAACAGCACATAACCGGTGCGCTGGATCGACGCGTAAAGCGGCGCATAGGCTTCGGCGACCGGCGTCTCGACAAACACCAGCCAGCCGAGCGGCGTCACCTGCGCATAGGCGGTCAATACCCGGTTGCCGGTAATATCCTCGGATTCCTGCACAGCCTGGCCGGAACCGGCCGAACGGGCACTGCGGACCTGGGCCAGCTTCGACATGTCGGTATTGCGCAACACCAGGCTGATGTCGGGATGCGCGATGAGGCGGCCGTCGGCATCGACCACATAGGCGCGGCCGCGCTGGCCGACCTTGATCTTCGACACCACGTCCCAGATCAGCTTGAGATTGACTTGGGCGATGCTCACCCCGGTATCGCGCCGCGTGCCGGCGAGCGACAGCGTCATATAGGGCTCGGACTCGCGGCGGAAATAGACCGGCCCGTAATAGACCTTGTGCGCCACGGCCTGGGTGAATTCCGGCTTGGTCGAATAGTCGACGCCGCTGCCGACCACGTCCATGGTCAGCCGCGAGACGCGCAGCTGCTCGTGACCGGAGGCGTCGATCTGGGCGAGCTCGGTGATGGCCGGCACCTGCCGCAACAGCCGCAGCGCGTCGAAGCGGCGCTGATCGAGGGTGGAGTCCGACCACGGCAATTGCGTTGTCCAGCCGACCTGGCTGTTGATCTCGGTGATGAACTGCTCGATTTTCGAAGCCGCGCCCTCGGCCTGCTCGCGCTGGATGCCGATCAGCGAGGCTTTGTGCTCCTGGTACGAAAACCAGATCTCGAAAGCGCCGTTGGCAAGGAGCGCGAGGACGACCACGGCAACCAGCAGCGCGACATATTTGATGAACAGGCGGCTGCGCACGATCGAAGCGCCGACCGCCGGCCCGGCCTTGCCGAGACGGCTTGCGAGGCCCATCGGACCGGGGCGCTGATCGGTATCCGCTTTCATTTCATTATCTTAGCACAACATCGGGAACCTGCCCGCCGCCTTTATTCGAGGACTTCGTCGGCCGTCGCCTGGAGCGTCTGCGGGAGGGCCAGATTGAGCGATTTGGCGGTCTTGAGATTGATGACCAACTGGTACTTGCTCGCCACCTGGACCGGCAAATTGGCCGGTTTTTCACCCCGCAGGACGCGGTCGACATAGCCGCCGGCCTGGCGGTACTCCTCGGCCACGTCGGGTCCATAGGAGGCGAGGCCCCCGGCCGTCGCGAAGGTCCGCAACGGATAAATCGCCGGCAAACGAAACTGGGCCGCCCACGCGACGAGCGAATCGCGCAGTGAAATATTCTCCCCTATCCGCAGCGCGAGCAGCCCGCCATTCGGCGAACCCGCGAAGGCCGCGACGGCCTGCTCGATCGCGGACTTGTCGGCCGTATCGATCACGCTGAGCTCTAGGCCAAGCGAGGGCGCAGCGGCTTGAACGATGGCGAATTGCGACACCGAGCCGGAATTGGTCGGGCTGTGAAAAACGCCAACCCGCGTCAAGGCGGGCGCCATCTCTTTGAGGACCTGCAGCCATTTTGCCCCCAAGCCGAGTTCGGCTGGTGAAAAACCCGTGGTGTTGCCGCCCGGCCGCGCCAGACTCTCGACAAGGCCGAGCGCAACCGGGTCGGTCACCGCGACGAATATGATCGGCACCTTGCGCGTCGCTTGCTGCAGCGCGAGAACCGCCGGCGCCGACGCTGCCACGATGACCTCCGGATTGAGTGCAACCAGCTCTTCGGCATTCTTGCGAACATGCTCGGCATCGCCCCCCCAGCGGAAATCGAGCCGGATGTTGCCGCCTTCCGCCCAGCCGAACTCGTCGAGCGATTTCAGCAAGGCGGCAATCCAGCGCGTCGCATCGGGGTCGCCTTCGGGTAAGTTCATGAAGACGCCGATGTGCCGGATGCGATTGTCCTGCTGCGCGCGAGCAGCAAGCGGCCACGCGGCCACACCGCCGGCAAGCGCGATGAAATCGCGCCGCCTCACTCGATCACCTCGTCGGCGCGCGCGATCAGCGACTGCGGCAAGGTGAGCCCGATTGCCGCGGCGGCCTTGAGATTGACCGAGAGCGTGAATTTGGCCGGCTCCTGAACCGGCAAATCGCCCGGACGGGCACCGCGCAGGATGCGATCGACATAATCCGCGGCGCGGCGGAAAATATCCGGGTAATCGGACGCATAAGCCATCAGTCCGCCGCTCGGCGCGTAAATCTGGCTGCCGTAGATCGCCGGCAGCCGATAGCGCACCATCAGTGCGACCAGAAAATCGCGATGCTCGGCGAGGAAGGTGTCGAACATGGCGACGATCCCGCCACCGGGCGTCGCCGCCGCTGCCGCAACCGCGCTTTCCAGTTCCGCGGTGCTTGTCGATGGCGCCGCTGCCACGGTGACGCCAAGAGTTTCCGCCGCCGGTTGCGCCGCATGCAGATAATTCTCGGCGAACGGCGCGGTCTGCGGATTGAACAACAGCGCAATATGCGAGACGCTTGGCGCGGCTTCTTTGAGAAGCTCGAGCCACTTGCCGCTGACCGAGGCTTCGAAATTGGTAAATCCGGTGACGTTGCCGCCGGGATGCGCCAGGTTTTGCACAAAGCCCGAACGGATCGGATCGGCCACCAGCAGGAAAACCGTCGGCAGGCCGGCGCTCATCAGCGCGGACGTCGCCGGCGTGGAACGGCTGACCACCAGATCGGGACGGCTGGCGGCGATTTCGCTTGCGGCCGCCCGCACCGCATCGAGCTCGGCCCCAGGCCAGCGATAAGTGATTTCGATATTGCCGCCCCGCCGCCAGCCGCGCTCCTGCAAAGCATCCTCGAGCGCGCCGGCTTCGGCCTGGCCGTTGGCGTCGCCCGATGAAAGCCCGCCCATCAGCACCGCGACGCGCCGCTTTTGCTCGCGTTGTTGCGCCCGCGCGGCGCGCGGCCAGATGGCTGCGGCCGCGCCGCCAAGGAGCGAAATGAATTCGCGCCGCCTCACTCGATAACCTCGCCTGCGCGCCGTTGAATGTCCGCTCTAACCTGCGCGTGGGCACTCTATCGTTGAATCCAATGCGGTCGAAAGGGCTATCTGGGCCAGATTCGCAACGACGCCGCCGTGGACGGCCGCCCTCGCCTTCGCCGGCGCGGCCCGTCCAGGTGTTGGAGTGTGAAATTCGCTCAGTTGCGTGCCGTCCACGGGCAACAAATGGCATTAAATGTGATCGCCATCACACAAGCGGCCATCTGACCAAGACGTTTTGGGGCGAAATTTTCTTGCGAGGAAAGCGCGCTGTGGTGTTGCATATCACACCCGCTGTTGCGGCATGGGCTTATAGTCACGATTAGATTCTCCTACCGCGGAGACAGATATGAGCCCGACAAATCCGAATCCGCTTGGCGTGTGGCGCCAATTCAAACATCGGTTCTTCACCTGGCAGGATAGTTCGAGTTTTGGCCTCGATCTGCCAAATCTTAGCGACGACATTTTGCGCGACATCGGATTGTCGCGCAGCTCGGAGCGGTTCAAGCCGGCAATGCCGTTCTGGCTGCCCTGAAGCGCCGATATCGGTGTGTCATTCGATCGTCGGCCAGCAAAAGGAATTCGCGGGCAATCGTCAGGTTGAGCAATTCGGCGCCTTGAGATTGATGACCAGCTCAAACTTTGCCGGCTGTTTGACAGGTAATTCCGCGGGCCTTGCCCCATTGAGGATTTTATCGACGTAGATTGCGGTCCGCCGCGCCAGATCGGATGGCGAGCGCCTTGGCGTCTTGCGCGGTCGCCCGCCAACTCACCTGACTTGACTTTCGCTCTAGCCCCGCCAGAACCTTTGCGGCGAGGAGAAGCTGTCGTGGGACTTGCCTATGAGACGATTCTGCACCTGATCGCGCTGCGGCGTTCCGGCCGCCTGCCCGACCGCGCGCGCGTGGTCGAGATCGGCGCGCAGCAATTGTCCAACTCGTTCCTGCGCGCCGACGCGCCGTTGGCCGAGCTTTACGGCCTGTTCGGCCGCAAGCCGATCGATCTCGGCGCACCGCAGGAGACGTCGGTCGTCGACGGCATCGAGCGCCAGGCGGAGTCGGCGCCGGCCTCGCGGCCGTTCTGGGAATCTTTGGGCTTTTCCTACAATGCCGTGGAATACGGCGGCCACCGCGGCGTGACCTCGCTCGATCTCAATCGCGGTCGCGTGCCTTACCGGCTGCGATCCGGCTTCGACCTGGTGGTCAACGCCGGCACCACCGAGCACGTCGTCAATCAGGACAACGCTTTCCGCGTGATGCACGATCTCACCAAGGTCGGCGGCGTGATGATGCACGAAGTGCCGGCCGGCGGCATGCTGACCCACGGCGTCGTCAGCTATAATCCGCAATTCTTCTGGCTGTTGTGCCGGGACAACAACTACGAAGTGATCGATCTCACGGTGTCGCACGCCGCCGACGCGCCGATCAGCAACGACGTGGTGGCGAGCAACGCGAAATACGCGCGCTCGCTCAACCCGATCCAATCCCGCCTCACCGTGCCGATTTTTCTTGTCACCGCGATTTTGCAAAAAAACAGCCGGAAGGCCTTCGTGACGCCGCTCGACGTTCCAGCCGAAGCGCTGCGGCGGTGAATGAAAGTGCTACCGCCTTGTCGCGGGCGATAGCACTCGCGTCGATCGGTCATCCAGAGACTACAGGCCGCCATTGTTCATGATCTGCTGGGTCTCCGCCGCATCGTCGGCGGCGGTCTGCGCGGCCGCCGCCGCCATCGACGCCGTCATGGCATCGGTGTCGTTCATCTGCTGAAGGGACTGCGCCTCCGCTTGCGCGTCGAGCGATTGCTGAACGGAGTTATCCGGCGGCGACGAGGTATCGTAGGTCGGCGGGTCGTAAGGCTCATAGGTGCCGCCGGAATTGTGCGTGATCGGCGCCCGCCCGCCATAATGCGCCACATAGGGCGCCAGCCACGGACTGGCGAGGAAGCTGCCGATAATTTGCGCCACATCGACCGGTGGCGGGGCAAAGCCGTAGCGCGCTACCGGATAGGGATGGCGGACCGCGACGTGCGCGGCGCTATGGGCCGGTGCGGCCGGCGTCCCATCCTTTGCGTAGGTATCGGCTGCCATTGCGCCGTTGCCAACGAGCGCGAGCGAAGCAGCGATCAGTGCTGAGGTGATTAGCGGTCTCATGGCATGCTCCTGTTTCAGCGTGAAGCTTTAGGAGAAACCCGAACGCCAACACCGATGATAAGCATCCCGCATTGAGGGCCGATGGCCGGAAAATTAATTAAAGTTCATGCCGCCGGTGGCCGCTTACCTAACAAACAGAAGCGTATTTTTGCTCGATAGAGACACGGCGATGCCGCGCAAACCGTCACGGCAATCCAGTCAGCACGCGCCCGGACTTGTGCCGTTCTGGCCGTACACGCCGTTGATTGGAGGTGGTGTAGCGCCCGGCACCGTTTGCGTGCCGCCGATCGCCGAAGAGCCGGCGCCGAGACAAGGTGTCCCGGTCAGCGGATTTATTCCCGTCCCGATGTTGGGCGCCGTCGTGCCGGGGAACGCAGGTGGGTTCGTGGGCGACACCGGAACTTCCGAGGATTGCGGCACGGTGGTCTGCGCCACGATGAAGGTTCCACTGGCGCCATAGGCATTGCCGATGGCGGCTCCAGCACCAAGCGCCGCGATGGACACACCAAACATGATTTGCGCCGCCCTTCGCATTCGCTTGAATTTCATAAAATTGCTCCGCGTTCGCTGTTCCCGTCAAAGCCGTCAATGCAATGCAAACGGCGAAAGTTCCGCAACCGCGCGTTCGCGGTCGTGGCGTACCGGCACGTCACGGCAAATTCTTTGCGCTGTCCGAGCATGGGCACGGAACGGTCATCGGACCGCCACAGAGTGCGCTTAACCATCGCTTCGGGCGGAGGGGGTGGTTCAGGGAGGAAGAATCATGACTCTGCAGACAGAGTCCCCGACGCGTGCGCGGCTGGCTACCCACGACAAGAACGCTTGCCCGCAATGCCAGGCTTGGCTGCTCGCTCCCGACTGGTCCGAACACCTCGATGAACGCTGCGTGCGCCACAGCTGGTCGTGCGACGCCTGCGGCTACGAATTCGAGACCGCGGTATTTTTCTCCACACCCGAAGCGGTTCCCGCATAGGCGTGCCGACGGCCGTAAAAATCCTCGATCATTGTGCCGTCCGCGCTCAGGTAATTCGGTCCGATCGGCGATTTGCCGTGGCCACCCGGAATGTCGAGCACATAGGTCGGCTGACACAGGCCCGAAATGCGGCCGTGTAGCGCGCGCATCAAGCCCTGACCCGTTGCGATCGTGGTGCGCAGATGCGCAGTGCCGGGCGCGAGATCGGCGTGGTGCAGGTAATAGGGTTTGATCCGGCATTCGACCAGCGCGCGCAGCAACGCTGCCAGCGTCTCGGCATCGTCGTTGACGCCGCGCAGCAGCACCGATTGCGATAACATCGGGATGCCGGCGTCGATCAAGCGCGCGCAGGCGGCGCGGACTTGGGCGTTGAGCTCACGCGGATGATTGGCGTGCAACACCACGAAGGTCGCCTTGTCGGTGCGCAGTGCGCGCACTAACGCGGCAGTCACCCGTTCGGGCGCCGCGACCGGAACGCGGGTGTGCACGCGGATCACTTTGACATGGGCGATCGCGGCAAGCCGCGTCACCACGTCTTTGAGGCGGCGCGCCGACAGCACCAGCGGATCGCCGCCGGTTAAAATGACTTCCCAGATTTCTGGATGGTTTTCGACATAAGCGAGCGCCTTGTCGAGCGCCGCCGGCGCAAGCCCGCCCCGCCCGGGCCCGACCATCTCGCGCCGGAAGCAGAACCGGCAATAGACCGCGCAGGCATTGACGAGCTTGAGCAGCACCCGGTCCGGGTAGCGGTGCACGATGCCGTCGACCGGGCTGTGTGCCTCGTCGCCGATCGGGTCATGGCTTTCCTCTGGCGCCATGTGCAGCTCGCGCGCGTCGGGCACGAATTGCCGCGCCATCGGATCGTGCGGATCGGAGGGATCGATCAGGTCGGCAAGCGCCGGCGTGATGGCGACGGCGTAGCGCGCCGCGACCTGCTCCAGCGTCGTAAGGCGATCGCGTCCCGCGAGTTGCGCATCGACGATATCGGATGGCGTGCGCAGGATTTTTCGGGCGGTGGCGCTCATGGATGGCCTCGATTCAGGGGATCGAGCCCCTTATGCTCGATGCCAGGCCCGGCAAGCAAGACGGTTGCCAGCAAAGCATAGCCCGCAAGCTTTGGCGCTGTTGCGCGGATCGCGGCTTCGGTGTTCGGTGAGCCGCCGGTGCGGCCGAAAACGAGGGTGGAAATGAAAAACTATATGGATGGCGGAGAAGCGATCCTGGAGGCGTTCCGCAAGCTCAAGATCGACTACATTTTGTCGTCGCCGGGATCGGAATGGTCGCCGGTCTGGGAAGCCCTGGTGCGGCAAAAGACCGGCAATCGCGCCGGCCCGGCCTATATCGACTGCTGGCACGAGACGCTGGCCGTCAACATGGCGACCGGCTACACGCTGATGACCGGCCGGCCGCAGGCCGTGCTGGTCCATGCCGGCGTCGGCCTCCTGCAGGGCTCCATGGGCGTGCACGGCGCGCTGCAATCGGAAGTCCCGATGATCGTGATGTCGGGCGAGTCCAATACGCTGGGCGAGGATCCGTCGCTGCCGATCGAGCAGCAATGGTACGGCGGCTTGAGCGTCGGCGGCATCGAACGCTTCGTCGAGAATATCACCAAGCAGGCGCGGCCTGTCACCAGCCCCTTCACGCTCCACGAGCAGGTGATCCGCGCCGGCGAGATGGCGCAGCGCACGCCCAAGGGCCCGATCTACCTCAACGTCGCGCTCGAGCACATGCTCCATGATTGGACGCCGCCGGAGAACGACCGCGACGTGCCATTCGCGCCGCGCGTCGAGCCCCATGCCGGCGAAGTGGAAAAGGTCGCCAGCCTTCTGCTCGCGGCCAAAAATCCCATCATCGTCGCCGAGCAGTCCGGCCGCGATCCGGCGGCATTCAAGGCGCTGGTCGAGCTTGCCGATCTTTTGGCGATCCCGGCGATGTGGGGCCGCGTCGCCAATTTTGCCAATTTCCCGACCGACCACCCGCTCTATCTCGGGGTCGCCACCTACGAGCATCTCAAGGACGCCGATCTCATTTTGCTCGTCGGCGGCCGCGCGCCCTGGTACCCGCCGCACACCAAGCCGACCAAGGGCAAGATCGTCTCGATCAACGAGAACCAGTTCAAAGGCCACATGATCTATCAGCAGCTGCACGCCGACGCTTATCTGGAAGGCGACATCGCTGCCGCGCTGCAGGCGCTGACCAAATCCGTGCGCGCCTCGAAGATCGACGCCGAGGCCGTGAAGAAGCGCCGCAAGCATTGGACCAAGCAGCACGACGCCTTCGCCGCTGGGCTGAAGGCCGAAAAAGCCAAAGCGAACGGCAACGGCAAGGCGATCGATCCGCTCGCTTTGATCGACATGCTCGCCGAGGTGATGCCGGCCGACACGATCTATGTCGACGAGACGATCCTGCACGGACCGACGCTGCGCCAGCATCTGCCCTTCACCACGCCGCAAAGTTTCTTCCGCGGCTTTGGCGGCCTCGGCCAGGGCCTCGGCACTGCGCTGGGCGTAAAACTCGCCGCCCCAAAACGGCCGGTCGCGTTGCTCGTCGGCGACGGCGGCTTCCTCTACAACCCGGTAATCCAGGCGCTCGGCGCCTCCAAGCAGCACGATCTGCCGATCCTGATCGTGATCTTCAACAACAAGGGCTACATGGCGATGCAAAAGGGCCACGTGCATCACTATCCCGACGGCGCCGCCGAGAACGCCAAGATGCATCTGGGCTCGCGCCTCAACGGCTTCGACTACCAAGCCCTAGGCGCGCATTTCGGCCTGCACGGCGAGCGTGTCGATGCGCCGGACAAGCTGAAAGCCGCTCTGCAAACCGGATTGAAGAAAGTGCAGGACGGCACGACCGCCATCCTCAATGTGATGGTCAGTAAGTAGTCGGATTCCACAACACCTGGTCGATGCGCGACGCGCCTATCGCCAGCATCACCAGCCGATCGAGGCCGAGCGCGATGCCGGAAGCGTCCGGCATCGCCGCCAGCGCGGCCAAAAAATCCTCGTCGAGCGGATAGCGCTCGCCGTAAATGCGTTCTTTCTCCGCCATCTCGCGTTCGAGCCTGAGCCGCTGCTCGGCGGCGTCGGTGAGCTCGGCAAAGCCGTTGGCGATTTCGACACCGCAGACATAAAGCTCGAAGCGTTCGGCGATCCGCGGATTTTTCCGCGACGTGCGCGCCAGCGCCGCCTGCTCGGCGGGATATTCGTCCAAAATGGTTGCGCGCCCGATGCCGAGGTTGCTTTCGATGCATTCGACCAGCACGCGGCTGAAAATATCGCCCCAGCGGTCGTCATCGGCAATGCGGATGCCCGCGTTCTGCGCGGCGCGCGCGAACAACGCGCGGTCGGGCTTGCCGTCCGGTAACGTCGCCAACAGATCGATGCCTGCGAATTTGGCAAATGCCTGCGCCACCGTCAGCCGTTCCGGCGCGGCAAAAGGATCGGCAACGCGGCCGCGAAAGCTGAACTGTTTTGTTCCTGCAGCCTCGGCCGCTTGCGCCAAAATCGCGGCGCAGTCGGCCATCAGCGCCTGATAAGGCTCACCGGCGCGGTACCACTCGACCAGCGTGAATTCCGGCGCGTGCAGCGCGCCGCGCTCGCGGTTGCGGAACACTTTTGCGAATTCGACGATGCGGCGTTCCCCCGCTGCGAGCAGTTTCTTGCAGGCGAATTCCGGCGAGGTGCGCAGATAAAGCGGCGATGCCGCCCCGTCCGGCGCCACGAGCGTCGTGGCAAAGGCGTGCAGGTGCATCTCGTTGCCTGGCGAGACCTGGAGCGCGCCGGTTTCGACCTCGATGAAATCCTCAGCCGCAAACCAGGCGCGCAGCGCGCTGACGATCCGGCCGCGCGCCAAAAGCGCCGGCCGGCGGTCGGCATGGACCTTTGGGTGCCAAAACGGCGAGGAACGGGTGTCCGGCATATCCTTGTCCGCCAAATCCTTGTCCACCATGTCCTTGTCCGCGGCGTTAAGAGAAAATAACTAGCGGGAAGCCTGAAGATCGGTATGGTGCGGCCAGATTCGAGCCCGAAAACGTTGAGGAAGCCGTGAGAGTCATCGCCAGTTCGCTGCGTAAAGGCAATATCGTCGAAATCGACGGCAAGCTCGGGGTCATCGTCGCCGCCGAGAACATCCACCCCGGCAAGGGCACCCCGGTGACCCAGATGGACGTTCGCCGCATCGCTGACGGCGTGAAAATGTCGCTGCGGTTCAAGACCACCGATCAGGTCGAGCGCGCCTTCGTCGAGGACCGCAAGCACCAGTTCATGTATCAGGACGGCGAAGGCTTCCACTTCATGAATATGGAGAGCTACGACCAGGTCACGCTGCAGACCGACATCGTCGGCGATCAGGCCGCCTATTTGCAGCCCGAGATGGAGGTGACCATCGCCATGTACGAGAGTGTTCCGGTGTCGATCGAACTGCCGGCCAAAGCGGTGCTCGAAGTGGTCGAAACTGAGCCCACCATCAAGAGCCAGACGGCGGCCTCCTCCTATAAGCCCGCGGTGCTGTCGAACGGTGTGCGCACCATGGTGCCGCCCTTCGTCTCGACCGGCACCAAGATCGTGGTCATGACCGCCGACGGCAGTTACGTCGAACGGGCCAAGGACTAAAAGCACCGCACCGGCCGCCTGGCACGCATTCTGAACATCCATTCATCGCCGGCGCCCTAACCCTAAATCGTCTGCACGGCAGATACACGGCGCAGTCGTGCCCGAACGACAGGGCACGGCCTTGGCAGGACGCGCGTTGATAGCGATAGTGC
>Ga0210385_10000028_pt1 | contig 221536 bp, 191 predicted proteins | sample IncBWH26OmetaG_FD_160107 | JGI IMG/M metagenome (GOLD analysis project Ga0210385, IMG submission 160107) | Forest soil microbial communities from Barre Woods Harvard Forest LTER site, Petersham, Massachusetts, United States - Inc-BW-H-26-O ...
CAGCTCACTGGGCGATCTGACGCCCGAGGAGTATGCCGAAAGAGGTTTAGCGAGAGAGGAAGAAGGGGTATCGTTTTTAACCGCGGACTCTAACCGTGATCGGGACTAATCAGGGTGTCAGGTCGGGAACAGCCTCTTGTATTGGTGATTTCCTCCGGTCGTAATTCGGCGCCACGCAAGTTCCAGATTCCCCTTTGTCGCGAGGTCAGATAGTTTCATGAAGCTCGATTCGGGCGCATGCATCCTGCCTGAGTAACCGCGCTTCCGATCGCCCGACGCTGAGGCCTTCACCAGATATTATCGATGATAGTCCGCAGTGAAGACGGAATCTTGCGGAAATACCGCAACTTACCAGTGCGCCGGTAGGCACCCGGTAGAGATTCGGTAGACATTGTCGTCATTCCGGCGATCGACCGCATTTGACTCCATCTGTTGTCCTCTGACGAGGAGCTTGGAGTGCGCGCCTGACAAACCAATGCCCAAGCTATTAGAAGCGCGGCTTCCAAAACGATGGCTGTGGCTGATTTCGCGGCGTCAGCGGCGTGCGGTAGCGCCGAGGCTTTGCAAGCAGCCAGGCGTATTCACCATCGCGCTGCGCCTTGCACCCGACGAGTTCAACACTTCCGACGATACGCCCAACCGGCAGAGAGGCCGCTGGGCACGTGACGCCATACTTGCGTGCGGCCCAAGCGTAGTCGCCAGGCTTCAGACCCGCATACAGGTATACGCGACCTCTGATATTAGTCGGTCGCGAACGATATTCCTCTCTTTTCTTGCCACGCAGGATCAGCTCCACGTAGGGCTGACGAATCGAAAGTGCTCTCTCCAGCTTTTCAGCCATCGGAAATCTGAGTTCTTGGTCTATATCGAAGTCGATAGCCCGTAGACTGTTCTATCGCAACACCGTCGGCTTTTAGCTGAATGGTCGCTTCTTGTGCAGCTTTCGGTTGACTAATCTCTGCGCTGACAGACGCCTTCAAGGAACTCAGATACCGGCTCTACTCGGGTCACAAGCAATACGTCTCGCGCTCTGGTGCAAGCCACATACAACAACTAGCGCTCCGAGTCGGAGGCTTCCTGCATAGCTCTTCTGGGACCTTATCCCGGTATTCCGCGGCGTAGTCGAAGAATGTCGCGTAGTCGGGAACCTGTGAGGCGCTGAGAGCTGCCGCTTGGTAAAGAATATCGGCACGAATCTCTGCACCAGACCACGCTGAATTCCACTGACCGCCGTACGCTTGTCGATATGCCCGTTTCGTCCCTCACCAGGGTGCTGCTAGCTTCTCGATGACGTCTCTCCTGGCCAGGACGCGCGAGCACAACTCCCACCTGTCTTTGTCGGGATCGATCGTCTCCTGGTATTTCAATTCGAACGCGTTACGTGCCTTGTTGCGGAGATGAAGGTATTCGTCCATTCGCCTTTCGAGCTCTTCGACGTTCTCTATCCATTCGTCCTCGATCGTGTCGGGTAAGCTGCCGAAGATATCGTAGCGATCCTTCATGCGTTTCGAGATAACGGCATAGATCCGTTCGTCCTGCGTGTCGTGATACACAAGATTCAGCATATCCACACTAGTACGCACCTGACCAAGACGTTTGATTCGCCCTAAGCGCTGCTCTAGGCGAGAGGGATTCCACGGTAGATCCACATTGATCAGCGTGCCCAGGGTTTGAAGATTTAGGCCTTCACAAGCTGCATCAGTTGCCACGAGCAAACGAATCTCGCGTCGCTTAACTGCCGCCTTGATGTCCTCACGCTCAACTGACGCGAACTCGGTGCCGCGATAGATCCCACTCTTGCCGGCACCGGCGTAAATCGCTACCGCCTCTCCCGAAATTGCTGAAGCCAGGTCAGCCGCGAGTGAGCGTACCGTGTCATAGTACTGACTGAACACGATGCAGCCATGCTCGAGCCACGTCTTGCTGTCGATCAGATGTTCCTTTAAGAAGTATTTTACCGCTGCGACCTTCGGGTCGCGAGCCTCAGGCCGAGACAGTTCTTCGACGATCGTGCGCAGATACGAGATCTGATCTGAGGTCAGTTCGCTCACAACCTCGTCGATGACTTGCGACTCTTCCTCTTCCTCGAGCGTTTCGCGGCGAAGCATTTTCTCCGCTGTGATCCTTCCCGAGGCAAAGCTGGAACAGATTCGCTGAAGTAGAAGAGTCCTCATGAACCCGGCCGCCCTGCTTCCTTGCTGCTTCAGGGCGGCAGTGAACGCCTCAGCCGCTTTGTAGGCCAAGTCAAATGGATGGTTGGTTAGCAGCCCCAGCCCATCGAAACCCAGGCCAGGATACGTGCCCTCTGGGCCGCCGCCTATTTTGGGGTGGACCTCGACGCCTACTCGCTCCAGCAGGCCGGCGTCCTCCAGCGTTGAACGTCGTCGCAAGACAGTATGGCGAATGACGGGGTTATGCTCACGCAGAAATCCCGGTGCGAGGGCCTGTGTAACTGCCTGTTGCTCGAGAAAGCCAAGAGAACCGAAACCTCGATCGCTGAAGAATGTGTGGTCCGGCATCCCGAGCTGAAGTCGTAGTGTAGCGAATAGCGCATCCTCACCTGCGGGCGGCAGCGGATTACGCAGCCACTCCCACGCGTCGCGTTCCTCGGTTGGGGTCTCTGTGCCCTTGACGATAGGCACGGCGCGCTCCCAATTCGACCAACGTCCGAATAACTCGCGCCCGAGGACAAAATCGCAGCCTGTATTCAAGATACGCAACAGATCCCAAAGTTCATAAACCTCTGTCTGAATTGGGGTTGCCGTGCCAAGCAGGATGTGCTTTGCGCGCGACCCGATCCGGAGCATGAAGTCGAGTAGGTTATTCGGTTGCTCTTTTTGCTTGCCGAGCGCACCGCGCCGACGCGCCTTATGGGCCTCGTCTAAGATCACCGTACCGAACTTTCGTGCCAGGAGGTGTTGCCGCTCCTCGGAATCATGGAAGATCAGCCCAGTAGAAACGATGGCAATCTGCGACGGACAGCACGCTATGTCTTCCGGGCCTCGCGTGCGAATCTCATGGCCATGCGCATCAAGCCAAAGCTTTTTATTGGATGACCATATGGCGCTCGGAATCCCGAGCTTGTCGAAAAGCTCAACCTGCCACTGTAACGTGAGAGTCGACGGGCAAAGGATAAGCACCGGGCCGTCTTCAAGCAGGACGGATATCATGGCGCTCGCGGCCAGCGACAGCGTCTTCCCTACCCCCACTTCGTCCGCCAGTAGAAGGCGCACCCGGCCATACGTCTCCCGATGCTGCAGGAACGTCGTTACAAAGGATCGCTGCCACGGCTCCAGCTGCTCACCGCCCCTATAGATAGGGCTCTCCGCGAGTACCGCTCCAGGCAGCTCTGTCGGCTTCGTTTCCGCAAAGCGGATTTCGACACGCTCTGCGACACGGCGGACCTCTTCGATGATCGCGTCAGGCAGCGGATGAGCGTCTGCCCATAACGCGTCAAACTCTTCCTCCACCCAGGTCACGCCCTCGGAAGAAGAGTCTTCCCACAGGATCTCGTAATTTTGCGCAAATGCGCTTTTCGTCTCATTGATAGAACCAAGGAAGCACGTCTTGGTTCCGTTTTGCGCCTCAATAACTCCCGCTTTGCCGTGGACGAAGACGCGATCCTTCGGAACGACTCGAATTTCCACTCGCCCACTTGTGAGCAGCTGGTGTAGCTTTCGGTAACGATCCCGGTGCAGGAGCGCCTCGACCTCCGCAGGCGCCTCGTTCCACCGCTCCTTCATTGCGGTCTCACGAACATGCTTCGAAATGAGGACATCAGCGGCATCAAGTTCGCTGTTACAGACCACTTGCACTTTGGGGATCGTCCAGATCTCCTCACCTACGAGCTCGAATATAGAACTCCTAAAATATCCGGCAATGCGCCGATACGACTTTGCGCCCCTGAGTCGGTCGACTAGGAAGGCGTGATCAAGTCGTTGACGCCGGGACGAGAAGCGCCGTATCGGGCTCATCTCAGCCGAGCCTCTGGTTCTTCACCAGTTCTCGTAGGACGCGCGCGGCGCTTGCCTCGGACGGGCGCAATGCAGTGAGGCGCTTCTGGAGATAGTCGGTTAGTTCGAGGACCAGGTCGCGCTTCGACGTGTCGCTGTAATAGTCCGGAACGTTAAGAGTTAGATGCGCCAGCGCCTCGCCGCCATCCACCTCATTCTGAAGTTCCATCAGCGCGTACAGCACAGCGCGCAACGTCGATTGGTGAAGCTCCGATCCCTCGCTCATTTCGGTCCTTCCGAATGTGGTCGCACTCTTCAACAACGCGTCGTTCGCTTTGTGGCTAGCCAATAACGGCTTGAAGTCTCTCACCTTGAACGCTTTAGCGAAGTTCTGATAGTTATCTAGCGTCTTAGCACCGCGCGCCTCCATGTCTACCATCTTCAAATAGAACCGCTCCGCACCTGACAAGCGATCCCATACCCCTTTTGCCAGGCCCTGCGGGACAAGGCAGCGATTTGCCGTGTCTACCGCAAACGCGATTAGGCCGTCGACGAACGTTGTTTCGCCCTTCACGCGAGGGCGAATAGCCTCTGTGGTCATGTCACGGCCATCGATTACGGCGTAACGCGTCAACACACGTAGCGCAGCGGCATAGCCCGCCATCTGAATGTCCGCATCCTCGAAAACATTTTCATCGCGATACATTCCTTTGGCCTGCTGATTGAGGCCCGTGAGATTCGCTATCTGCTTCTCGACCTCTTCCTGAATCTCCCACGCCAAGTCGTCCCGCGTTGTTTTGCTCCAGCCATGACTTTTGCGTAGAACTAGTAGCACCGTGCCCTTGACATAGCTGCCTTCGCGTAGCGCGCTGTCGGTTTCGGTGACGACATACCAGGCTGCGGTGACATGCATACCCGCAGCCCAAACAATGTTAGCCATGTCGGCCCAAAGCGAACCTGACTGGTGCGTAAACATTACAACCTGAATGCCGATGTCCGGCATGCACTCAGCCAAGCGCCGGTACGCAGCGACCATACCTCGGCGGAATTCTTCACCCTCCCCCTTGATTGCCAAGGCTCTACGACTATCCCATACCCAATGTCCGAATTGCTCAGGTGGGTTTCGCCGCAGCCACGCGATAAAAAAATCGAGAATTTCTTCGTACTTTACTGCGTCTCCATACGGAGGGTCTGTTATAAAGATGTCGGCGGTCGCAGAAAACTCCGCCGCAGATCTGTTCTCCACGACGCATTCGTCTAGATGCGGAATTGGATAAGACGGATACGCTTGCGTAAGCGACGGAATTAGGAATCCGAAGCCTCTCGTTCCGTACACATACAGCGTATTCAACGCCTGGTTTACAAAGGCTCCTTTGGTTGCCGCAGCACCACCTTCACTGCTGTCGAATCCGCTGAGCCGCGAATTGATGTTCAATGCCTGTGTCAGACCCGGCTTCAAACTAGCTGACGTGTGCTGATTGATCAGGGCTCCTACTAACAGCTGACGAGGATTGAAGACGTGGTTCCAGTACGTCCAACCACGCCCACGAATCAGGTCAAGTCCCTGGTACCGTGGCGGGCCACCGACCTCGATTCGCATGTCTGGCACGAAGCCGTTCTCTTGCCATGCAGACAGATGGTCTGCTACATAACGCTCAACGATATGCTCACGTACCAGATCATCGGGAGTGACCGCTCTAAACTCCAAATCAACACCTCTCCCATCTGGCTTCTTTCGCATCCACTGTATGCAGCACAAGCGCTCTTGCAGAATGTCATCTGGACGCGGCTTGATGTCATGTTTGTCCCAGAGTCGCAGCCTACTGGCGATTGTGCCGTCAGGTTTTTGATAATCACCTCGTAAGGTTGAGAACTTAGTGCGAAAGATCTTGCCGTCTATCTCGTGCACTAAGTACGCATCTCCGTATCTGTTGTCCCGATGAAGCGTGCCGATTTCGGCATGCTTGAGCTGGTCGTCCGTCGCGTTTCGGCGAATCGCAATGTTATAGCGCTTCCTCTCCGGGTCGGGGGCCAGGTCGGCGATTACTCGGTATCCCTTGCTAATAATTCGAGTGGGTAGAGCCGGTACCATCCACCCGCTTTGTGGACACAGTGCCTCAACGCAGTAGACGAAGACTTTCGCCTGCCATCCGCCCCCATCGTTCTCGATCCCAAGTCGCTCTATCTCACGTTGAATTCGCTGAACGAGCTGCTCCTGCTCTTTCGCCAGTTCGGTGCGAAACGCTGGACTGCCGCCCACGATGTGTAGCGACGCCCAAGTAAGCATGCACGCTACGGGATTAAGGTCCGATGCGTACACGTCACACCCGAGCCTAGCGGCCTCAAACGGTATCTGCCCTGAGCCGGAAAATGTATCCGCGACGCGTGGCCGATGACCGAAGCGCATGACGCCGAGCTGGTCGACCAGCTCCGGGAGCGAATGTGCGTTCGTACCAAGATGTGCGTTGACTTCCTGCCAGATGTGATCGTGGACGGTTTCTATGACCTCCTCAGGTCTCCTCGCTTGCTCCACTTTGGCGCGGTAAGGCACGCAGGATAGTGCTTGTGACTCAAGCCTCCGACGATCGCGGATTGGCAAATCCTCTCTCCACGCGACTCGCGCTTTGGCGAACTCGGGCCGCGCCCAATCGATCGGGGACGAGGGTGGAAGTATATTGTCGGGCGCAACGACGAAGTAGTCGGTAACGCGCGCGATGGGCACTTGTTCCAGGATCTCTTTCGGCCCAGGTACGCGCCGCGATCGGACGGCAAAGGACTCGGCGTCCATAGCCATGAGCATCTCAAATATTTCGAGATCGCGGGCAGAGCTCTTGGTAGCGGGCAGTAAACAGCCGAGGACACACGCCTTGCTTAGTATGAGTGGCTTACGGCCCTTCCAGAAGCTACCAAGCCCCGTTAGCGTTTTGCTCTGCCGACCCTCCTGCTCCTTGTATGCCTCAGCTGATAGCTTCTGCACGGGGAGAAGCCGCTCAATGAGCGCCGGCGCATCTTTCAAGGAGAGCGGAACCACATGAGCACTCACTCCACCTCCTTGAATAATGGCAGGTGAAACAGGTCAGGTTCGACCGGTCGGCGACGTCTCCGGCCGGGTGTCGGCTTATCGCCATCGGAAAGCGCGTGGAAGAGAGCCCGGCGCCAGCCACGGTGCGTATCATCGGGTAGGCCAGCTTCCGCTACGGTCATTGAGAACAGCCACCAACGTTCCTCGGGTCGCAATGCAGCCCATTTACTGCCAATGACTGGAAGTTGCTGGTCGGTAGCTGTCTCTGCCGCCCACGCTAGGACGCAAAGTTCCTTTCCCAGCATGCGCTCAACGAGATTCGTGCCGGTGTGCCACCTGCTCGTTACAACCTTCGCTGTCTTGAGCCGCTCGTTGAACTCACGACGGGCAATGTCCGATATACCGGACCAGACGCGACGTAACAACACGGCGCGCTCTTCCTCTCGCGGTATGCCAGCCTCGTGTCCCCGATAACCATAGTCCTCCACGATCACAACCGACTCCGTTCGGGCCGAAGGAATTTCGACACGAAATACGTGGGCCCCAAACTTATCGGGAGCGCCAAAATCAACCGTTGGGGTCTCGTCTTTCATTGCTCGACATCGGATTGTTCAATCGTCAGACCAAGCTTTGCTGCAAAGTCCTTTAGATCGTGCCCAGAAGCGAAATGTGCCTTTCGAAAGCTCATCGTCACTGGAGTGTCAGGTACGAATTTCTCAAGTACCTTAGTCAAAAGTGCAGAGATGAAAGCACCGTCCACTCGCACTTCGCCGACCATGATGTTCGCTATCTTGCTTCCTTGCCCTATCGTGAGCGAGACGTTCTCAAATTCCACGCCCTTGTCGCCCGCCTGTTTCAGCGCCTCAAATGTCGCACCTCGAGAGTCAAGTTTTCGACCGGTCTTTGACAAGAGTCGTGCCGGCTTTACCTCATCAATCTGCACTCCCTTCTTCCCACGGGCGGCGAACTTGAAGTCCGCTTTGACCTCGACGCCGTCTGCCGAACCAAAAGCTCGCACCAACACGTCGCCTTCGCCAATTTCGATGGGTCCCGCGTAAAGCGCTCCTTCACGAGCCTCACTTCCATCGAGCGTATATCGGATCACTCCGCGCGGAGCTATAAACAGCTCGAGAAGACGCTTCCCGTCCAGCTCGCTCAGTCTGTTGCGCAGTACAAGCTGGTTCGTCCACGTGACCGGCTCTCCGACCTCGTATTGACCCGAGATATCGCGTACCAAGAAACTTACTCGCAGGGCCGTAGTCGAATAGGGGTTCTCCTTGAGAACGGGACTTCCTTCCGATACGGGTGCGTCCTCCGCGTAATAGATACGCGGAGCTGGACCGGCATTCACCGGATTGACCCTTAGCCGGACGCGGCCTTCGTCGCCGAGCTCAGGTTCAGCTACGACCTGCGCCGACGTCTTCTTTTTCTTCGGTCTCCTGGTTACGTAGCCGTTTCCGAGGTCTTCCCAAAGTCCGCGGTTAAACCCGAGGGCTTTCAGCATGTCGAGCCCACGTGGTGGCAACCAAGGCATGCCCGCCTGCTCCGCATAACGGTCAACAGCGTCTGACCAGCGTGTCTCGTCCTGGTTCTCCGGCCACAACAGGTCCTGGGCCTTGTCACGAACCGCGTCAAAGTCCTTTTCCACGTCGAGGTAGAGTTTCAGGGGATTCGAAGTAAGCGTCTTCTCGATTTGCTCCTCACCGTTGAACGGCCTTGTGGCGTCGCGTGTCAGATCTAGTGGCTTGGCTACAAGCTGCGCCGGTCTCCCAGGTCGGTGGATCGGGAAAAGTACCTTATCGAACAAGCTGAGAACGGTGGCATTGAAATCCTGCTCGTAGGTCTGCTGCTTTCTTTCGAGGTCCTCGCGCTGAGGATGGCCCTTTGGAATACGACCGTCCGCCTTCTGTGAAGCAAACAGCTGGCGCGCCGCCTTTTCGACGCTCCCCATTGCCGTCTTGTCACCCGTCAGAACACATAGATTGTTCTTCTGCGTCAGGCCATCGAAGAACCTCTGCACTTCCTCAGGTGGAATCTTGGAATCCGGACTAACTACGAGTAATACGCGGCCGCGACGCACGCGATCAGCGACTTCTTCGAGCTTTGGTAAAGGGAGAACTTCCTCATAGACAGTCTTCCTTGCCGCTTTGAACATGTCGCGCAGGCGATATCGGATGAGGTCGTCGACCTGGTTCTCGGGAGCATCATGCGCGAGGCTTTGAAGAAGTTTGGTCAGATTCTCCTGCCTATCGAAGTAATATCGGCCCTCCGGTGTATGGTGCAGATACCACGCCACCTTATCCAACTCTTCGAACGCGGCTAGAAAATCCGACGGTTCACGCAGCGGCGAGATAAGACACTCAACCATTTCTTCACGTGTTAGTCCTTTCACCGCGTTTACTGCTGTCGATAGGCTGGCAGTAAGCAGCAGAGAGCCGACCTGGGTGGCGGCCTCCTTACCTGCCTGGAGATCGATGACTTGCGCATGGGCAGACTGTTGACCGTCCCAGAGATCCTTGGCAATCACGTCGCGCATGCCGGAAATCTCTGTCAGCTTGTCTCGTACCTCTGGGATTCCGAGATCAAAATGTTGGGGGCCAATCAGGAAGACGTCGTTTGCACTTCGCTCCCAGACAGACTTGAGAAGCCTCGAGACAAGTTCTATGAGGCCTCTGGTCTGCTTGAACTGCTCGTTTTCCTTGAAGAGCGCGACGACATTCTTGAGTCTCGGATGGAAGGGATAAGTCGCGACAATTTCGTCGGCGATAGCCTCTGCACCTCGGCTAGCCGTCTTGGATTTCGCGGCCTCTTCAAGCTTGCGACCAAAAGACGCGGCAACATCCTCAATCTCGCTCCTGTCCGGCAACGTCCTAAAAAGTCTCTTTCGGAGGATGTCGTAGATTTCGTTGGCAGCTAGATCCACAGGCGTTATGTTCCGCTCTTGGCGGCCGAGTTCCGCGCGCGCGTCCTGTAGGGCTCGATTGATTAGCCTTCCACCAGTGTCATAAGCAGCAGCAAGGTCAGAGACGACGACACAGACGTTATTCTTCTTGCCCGCTGCAGTGAGTAAGTTGGCAAATGCGCGCGTGGCGATGTCGGCGACAGTGCCATTGCCGACCTTCTGGGTATCGAGGTAATGGAGGTAAGGCGGCATCTCGTCGAGAAGAATGAGGACCGGCTGACTTCCGTCGAAAAGATTCAACCAGTCCTTCTCGTCCGGTGCCTTCGGTCCGCCAGTCCAGAACCCACGGAACTGATCACCTTTCCCAAGCTGGTTCGCGATTTCGCCCCAAAAGAAGCAATCGGGACTGTTGCGACCGTTAAACGCGGCGATAGCTGCCGATTTGAAGCCATTCGCGTGCGAGACTCCCGCGCAATACTTGGCGCGAAGCGACACGTGCTGCGCGAGCAGTCCGAAGCCCACGAGAAGGTGCGTCTTACCTCCACCCATTGCCTGCTTAAGGTGGAAGACAGTTTGCGAAGAGGCTCCTGCCAGCCGCGCTATACCTTCAGAGATGAGGTCCCTCATTCCCTGCGTAATGTGGGTCTTCTCGAAGAACGCTGAACCATCCCCCTCGGCCGTTATCAGTTCGTCAAGCCGTTCGATCTGATCGCTCAGCTTTATCGTCAAGGCATTTGGCTGCAGCTGGCAGGCGTCACGGACAGTCTTCATGCGACCTTATCCTTCGGTTCCTGGTTGGCCTCGGATCGTGGCATTTTGGTGCAACGAGATGTCGCTCATCGTTTCGCCCGCCTATCGAGCGACCGTTGCGAGTCTCTGCTTACTTTCGCGGCCTCTCGACGGACCCCCTGCGCATCCACATAGGCGCGGGCACGTTCAAGAAACCAGTCCTTGAGGCTACGTCCTTCGAGAGCAACCGCGGCGTGCAGCTCGCTTTTCAGCTGCGGGTCGATTTCAAAAACGACTCGACCAGAGTTCCCTCGAGACATTTACACGTCCTCCGGCCGGCGCAGGATGCGCACCCGACGTCACATATGTTACATATGTGCCTCCAGGACGCAAGGGTCATTCCGCTGGCCCGCCAGCAAACCGGACTGGGATTGAGACACGCCTCGATTGACTGCCGACACCAGCTTCCTGCTCGATTCCGCCGCGAGGTGCATCCTTGTAATTACCGCGACCTCACTGCCGCTTCGAACAACACCAGCGGCAAGAGGAGACATTTTTCCTGATCGGGGCTGATACTTCCGGCGATGTCCTTTAAGTCCTGAAGCGTGCCGATGATCGTGTTGAACGTTCTGACATCCCCAGACTCCAGCAGCCCGAGCAGCAATTCGGCGGTGACGAAATCGATCGCTTCGCGCTCCTTTCTGGATAAAAACTGATACCGCGATTTCCTCATTGTCTCGTTCTCTGACCGCGTCTCGTAGGGGATGCTGAAGGTTTTGACTGAATACTCTTCGGCCGTGGGGACGATTTCTCCGTTGCCTGCTTGCCATTCTTGCGGGATGGTTGTGACGGTGGGGATTCCACCGTGTGCGCCGATACCAGATCCATCAGTTCGCGAATCGTTGCCAATCCAGCCTGCTTAGCCGGTGTCGCTGGCCTGCTGTTGAGATCGTGAAGGTACTTCGGCGGCCTTGGTGCGGGATTCAAGCCGGGATGCACCTTGACGCGATATTCGAGCCAGATCACGTGCTCGTTCTTCCACATGTCGTAGCCCTGCCAGCGCCTCTTTACGCTTGAGCGGATCTTGTTCGGGAAACCGATCGTCTTATCCAGCGCTAAGAGCAGCTGATTCCAGTTATTCATTAAAGCCTCCTCCGGCTTATTTACTGGAATCGCCGTTGCCCGGCCCGGCAGTGACTCAGGACGGTGCCCGCGTGAACTTGCCCAGGAGATCACGCATGTACCGGCTGTCCCAGGACCAGATGGAGGTGCTCGTTCAGATCGCCCGCGATGAAGCGGGAGACAACCTCACCCGACCCGAATTCACCAACTTGATGTTGAAGCTGTTCGAGGATATCGCTGGCTTCGAGACGCTGCCGGCAACGCTGCGGCGCAAGTACTTGAAGCTACTTTGGCTGCGCTACCAGATTGCCGGATCCCGGACGCGATGCGGGTAACGCACGGCTCGGTCAGTCGAATCCAGTCTGGCCTGAATAAACACGAAGGCAGAGTGACGATTTCGCTCGCCCGGCTCCCAATTGGATCAAGAAAATTCGGCACTACGGCCACTTTCCGCGTTGTCTCGGTGTGAAGTCCTGGGGACCCTGTGCTCAGTGGATCCCAAAACCGGGACTCGTCATCACAACACGAGGTGACCCCATGACTGCCGAAGTTGAGACTCAGAAGACCGAGACGAACAGCGCGAACACCACGTCTCAGAGTCCTCCAAAGCCGTCCAATCCCGCCGCAGTGCGCAAGGCTGTCGCGCTCGGTAAGGACATGCGCAAAGTGCCGGATACGTCGAAGGCTGATGTCGCCCGCAAGATGTTCGAGACGATTGCCGATGAGCCGCGGGAGGTGATCGTCCAGGCGTTCGTCGACGGTGCCGGCCTGACCCCGAAAGGTGCCCAGACCTATTTTTACAATTGCAAGCGCCGTGCTGAGAAGGCGGCAGGCGTCAGGTGACCGGAGCCCATCGTCGACAAAAGTATGGCGGTGGCGCTGTCACGCCCTACTTGGCCTCTGGCTTCGTAATATTAGCAACTCGAGTAGACCCAAGCGCGTCGTCATGACTCGCTGAACGCTCAGGAGAAAGACGGCCGTCAGCGTCTCTCGCCCTGTGATACCAGTACTTTGACCACCTCTCTCGCCTTGTCGAACAACCGCTCTCCAACAACGTAAATTGGTTGCAGTTGTGCACTGCTGAACGGGCCACCAGTGTCACGTTTGTGTATTTCTAAGAAATGCGAGTTTGCTGCAAATACGAGTGCCGTAGGATTTTCAGGAGGGCCTTGTCCTCCAATGATCTCAAATACGTCAACAGAAGGAACCACCTGTTCCTCACTCATGGTAACAACTACACTCAGTAACCTTTCGACGGCCTCTTCCCTCCGTACTTTTTCATCAAACACTCTTGCTTGATGTGCATACGCACGAATCTTGTTTTCAAACCACTGGCGCAACTGCGCTTTGTCAGCTGACAGTGGAGTGTTGTCCCACTCGTTCATGCTTGTAACCCTCCGAGGGTGCGCACACGTACCTTTGCAACTGCTGCCGCCGAGCCGAGAAGGCTGCCAAAAGCCGGCCCTGATCTCGGCTGATGCTGCCGTATTCTCCGGCTGGATTCCAGGTTATACATCGTCCCCTGCCGTCGATAGCGCCGTGTATCGATCGCCGGAATTACGGCCGCTAATGCTGGATTCCACACCAAGAATGCATCGTCGCTCGTTTCGTTCTTGCAATTGCCCGCCATCACCCTGTTCTTGCCGTTGTCTTCGCGGGTGGTAAGCACGGATAGTCCTCGGCGTAAGCACAGACAAGAACAACAAACAGCGGAGGAGAACGGCAGATGGCGGTGTACAAGACGAGCGGTGGAAATTATCGGATTCAGTTTCGCCTGAACAACAGGACGTATATCAAGTCGGCGAAGACAACTGACAAGCGCGTAGCCGAACGGATGGAAGCAGAATTGAAAGCGAAGATTCACGGCCAGCAGTATCTGGGCGAACGCGAGGATATTACCGTCCGACAAATCCTCGAGAATCACTTGACGGCCTCTTTGGCCGCCACGACGCTGAAGAGTGCTCGCGTTTTTATGAATGTATTCCGGCGCTACATCAACATCGACGTCAAGGCATCCGAGTTCGACCAGCGTGAACTGCATCGCTTCCGTGAAGCCCGATTGAAGGAAGGGAACAAGGATTCATCGATCCGCGAGCACATGCTGATACTCAGTTCGGCCTGGCGCCGAGTGAACAGCAAGATCTACAACGTTCCGGAGCTATCGTTACCGAGGTTTGCCATGCAGAAGCAGAAGACCGAATACTTATCGGAGGCCGACGAGGAAAGACTGCTTTCCTACCTGCTAAACCGTGCACCACATGCTGCCGGCAGCGGAGACTGGAAGTACGAAGTGCACGACGTCGTAGTGATGCTTCTCGACACTGGTGCGCGGTACAACGAAATCGCCCGCCTGGAATGGAAGGCCGTCGATCTTGCGCGAAAGACGATTGAGCTCTGGCGTGGGAAGACAAAGACCGCCAGCTTCATCTACATGAGCGACCGCGTTCACCGCCTCCTGCAACGTCGAGCCGCGAACAAGATGCACGAGAGGTGGGTATTCACGAACTGGGATCGCACCTCGCACCGGACGGATAACACAACGTATCTAAACCAGATCATTAAAGAGGCTGGCGTCCCGTACACAGTCCACACGTTGCGCCACACGTTCGCAACGAAGATGCTCAAGGCCGGAATGACGCTGAACGACGTGCGCGTGCTGCTGGGGCATTCATCGATCCAGACGACATTACGGTACGGCCACCTGGAGGCATCCGACGCATCACCCAAAGCGGTCGCCATCCTCAATGAGCAACAGGTCGCCCGAAATCGGGCGAAGATCCGGGTTGTGTAGAGGTCACGTGAGCTTACCGGCGGCCATCCGTCCGCAGCGTCAGACCCCACACACGGTTTCACCCCTTCAGGCATACTTCAAAGCGCCCGGGCGCGCGCCGACGCTCTTGCCTCTCCCACGAGCGCTCCATTCCCCACCCCCATGTCTCTTTAATTATAATAAAGAGTACACTCCCGGATTTTATTACTTTTCAAGCGGTTACAAAAATCTGGGATCCGCGTTTCGAGGCAAGGATTCAAGCGCCCATTTGAGCCATGTACTGACCGAGTTTCTCAGCCAATACGGCGTCTTTCGTCTCCTTGATCTTCGCGTTTAACGCGGCAAGCAACCGCGCGTGAAAGGTCCGGCGGCGGAGCCCTGGCAGTTCTTGGATCACGTCTTGAACATCGTCCCAGAACGCCTGACCGCGTTTTCCAAGCCCGTTCCTGAGGTATGAGTCTAGGTTCCGGATAAACCAACAGACCCCATCTACCAGACTGATGTAGTCCTTCCTCGCATTCACCCGATCGTCCACGCTGCCGATCACCGTCCCGACGTAATACCGCATGACCTTGACCAGCATGTCCTGCAGTTTCGGTTCACACAGCACGATACATCGACGCTGAGCATGCTTCTCCTGGTCGCTCCACCGATACCCGCTGTTCCGACCGATGGCCTGCTGCAGGGCATCCATCGCCAGCACAACCTTGAGGGCATTGCGATCGCTCTCTACCCATCCATGGTCGTGAAGTTCATCAATAAACCGCGTCACTACATCGAAGTGCGGCTCGCTGATCTCAATGACGCTGTCCTTGTCGGCAAAGATGTTCTGGCCCTTGTTGTTCATCAGATTGACGATTGCGCCTTGTCCGTCGGCTATGTAATTGAACTCAAATCCCTCCTTCTTGAGGCGATTCATTATGGGTAGCAGGAAGCCATCGCGCTTTGATGCGACGATGTTTGTCTTGATCATCGTGATGTCGCCAGCAATCATCTTCTGATCCGGCATGAGCTTTGGTTCATACACGTTCGGGTACATGTAGAGGATTAACTGCCGAGTCAGCTCCTCGGTCGTCGTGAAGACCAGCCTATTGCCTTCAAGCGCGTAACCCAGCACCAAATGCTCTGGCCTAACGAAGTAGTCCCGGCCGTTAATCTTCTCGATCTTGATCGTCGCGCCGTCCAGACGCATCTGCTCTGGAACCTCAGAATCCAACGTGATGCCGTCCGGATCCTCCGTCAGGCTCTCCATTGCCGCAACAGCTGCGACCTCGCCAGCAGCCACTCGCTTGGCTAGTTTCTCCTTCAGTTTTTCCAGAAACCTCGGGTCATAGGGCTTATACCAAGTGAAGAACTCCTTGGCGGGGTCATCGAAAAAGATCACGACATCTTCAGGCACCACGCGGTCCTCGTCGCGAAGGCGCTGTTCAACGTGCTCGCCCAATCCCCTTACATCATGGACGACGACACTGACGAACCGATCCCGCTGGATCTTCCCGTATGCCATAGTGCGCGCGATGGTTGTACAGACGATGTTGTGATTCTCCCAATCTGGCTTCGGTGCCTCGGTTTCCTCCCAGATCTTGTCGATTTTCTCGTCCGATAACTTCAGGTGCTCCCGCATCCAACGCTTGGTTGGCTTCTCGGCCAGGCGCTCGATGTCCCAGGGATGGCACGCCTCGTGGTACTGGATATCGACTTTGTAGAGCTGTCGCAGCAAGTACTCGCGTCCTGGTATGAACTGCACGCGTAATCCGAGTGAGCGGAAGTTGTCGGCCTGCTCGGATGCCTGCTCGTTGGAAATGGAGGCAAACAGCACCTTGCTTTTCTTCTCGGTCGCAAGCAGAAACGCATAGTAGCTCTTGCCAAATCCCTCGAAGGCATACAGGAGCATGACGTCGCGTTTGTCCGCGAGCTTGTTGTCCAGGCATTTCTTACGAATCAGCGCAGTCCGCTCATCTTGTGTGAAGGGGTGCACCGGCTCATCCACGAATCCAGGCAGAAGGTCATCCAATGAAATTTTGGGCCTCTCTCCTTCAATCTCGGCGGCCCGCTCGCGATGTCGTCGCAGTATCTGCGCAATCTCTTCCTGGTAATCATCGACCGGTCTGGTGTAGCAATAGGCACGAATCGCCTCGTCTCCCTGCTCCTTGATGAGCCGCCACGTGCTCACCTCGTGGTTGTGATGGCAATAGATTGTAGGAAGTGAGCTGTGCTTACCCGGAAGCAACGCTGTCCCCGTCTTCGCAGCTTTCGTATGTTCGTGATGCCAGGGACAGATGATCTGGTGCTTTCCTGCTCCTAGCGAACTGAGATAGAGGCCGTTCGTCTTGAGCCAGGAGAGCACGTCGAACGTTTCCCGAATCACACGGCCCTCGCCTCCGCGCCGAGCATCAGCCGGCATTTCAAATGTCTTACCTGCAGTGGCCGAGCGCTCGGACCGTTCAAAGATCGATGGATCGAGGAACTTGCCGGTGTTCTTGCGGTAGACAACCGTCTTCCCTATCGGGCAGGACGGAAGGAAGTACCCTTGAACCGGGGTGAACGACTGCTTGTCGATCGCAGGCTTGTCGCGTGTAACCAGTTTTCCGGTTTCCGGTTCCGGGTACTGCAATTCCTCAGGGAGATTTTTTGCTTCCTCGTAGCCGATAAATTTCTTCATCGCTGGCACGAGCGGGTGCCAATCCTCGTCTAGCGATCGGATCGGTAGCGGCTTCGCAAACGGAAGCACGAGGCGAAAGCGCTCAATGGGGGGTGCACGCTTCCAGTATGAATGCGAGGAGTACATCAGGTATGTGTACTCCTTGAATCTCTCTCCGACAGCGTCCATCGTCCAGGGTTCTTGCAGCAGGCTCTCGTTGTCGTAATCGATCAAGAGACCCGTCACCTCTACGATGTTGTCGCCTCTGCGTTGATCCTGCCAGCTCCCTGTCGTTTTATCCTCAACGTATAGCCCGGTGCTCTTTGCCTTCGCATCGAAGTGTGTGAGGTTAAAGAGCAACTGTGAGTACTTATCGTCGGTGACCTCGGCTTTCTCGAGTTGTGCGAGCAACCAGTCCCAGTCGCCCGACCCGAGGGTCTTTACGGCGTTGTCATGCACGTTGCGCCAAACTGAAATCCAGTAATCCATATCGTCCAGTCAGAAAGAGAAGCCCGTGAAGGTGGCAGAACGGAACCGTTCGTTCTTCATGGGCTTGTAACCCCCGGGGGTTTGATTTTCCGTTTACTGGTTCGCCAAATTGGCTCTCCTGCCACAGAGATTAGTGACGCTCGTCACAGGGCTATTTAGCCGCACTGGGGCCGAACGGAAAGTTCGCCGAAGGGGTGGTCACGCGATGCAATCTCGGTAGGTCCAGAACGCCCGTCCTTTCGTGGTCCATGCGATACTCATGAAGAGAGAACGTGTCAACACACGGAGAACCCCGTGAGCCAGGTCACTAAGATCGTCGAGCAAATTCGTGAGATCGCGAACCAAGCGGCCAAGATCGATGCTGAATTGGACAAGCTTCATGGCATCAACCGGGATCTCGGCATCCGCCATGGTGACCCAAAGGAGATTGCGCGACGTCAGGCCATAAACGCGGCAGAGGTCGAACTGGAACAGTATCTCAACAGATTGGATTCCGACACCCTAAGACGTATAGAGGCATTGATGTATAGCGGCCGAGGCGACGGATCAGCCATCGAATTGCGGCAGCAGCTCGCTTCGCACAATGAATCAAAGGACGACGTGGTGCGAACGATCATGGAAAAACGTGTGAGGTTCGATGCCTACTTCGACCGAGGTCTCGGGTGTGCGAAAGCAGACGGAATCGATCTGGATACGTTCTGACCGGCATGCCGAAATACGTCCGCAGCAAGAGCGCCGTCTTCCGATACACAACGGATAAGTTCGGGGGCCTATCGAACATGGCCGCCGGCTACCAATTGATCGTCAATGGCGTCCACTACCGCACAAGCGAGCACTTGTACCAGTGCTTCCGCTTCCCCGACTATCTGAAAGCACAGCGCGCTACCTTGGCTCACAACTCGCCATTGAGAGCAAAGATGGCGGGCAAGCCCTACCGCGAACAGCATTGTCGAGCCGACTGGGACCAGATTCGAGTAGATGTGATGCGCTTCTGCCTACGCGTGAAGCTCGCTCAGCACCGAGAGCGATTCGGTACATTGCTGTTATCGACCGGTAAGCGGCCGATCGTTGAGGAGTCATGGAGGAAAGACTTCTGGGCGGCTAAGGCTGTGAACGCCAAGCAGCTTGAGGGTGAGAACAATCTCGGAATCCAGCTCGTCGCCTTGAGGGAGGAGTTCCGCGCGCTCAAGCCGACCGATTCCTATGTCGTCAAGCCGCTACCGATTCCCAACTTCACTCTGATGGGGAAGCCTGTCAAAACCGTCACGGCGGCCGGTTGATCTGCGGGCAAGTGCCACAGCACGATAGACGCGCTCGTCTTCACTGGCTAAGCTGTTAACGCATCCGTTGCAGGAGTTAGCCGAATGGAACGCGATCGGGACAAGGAACTGCAGGATCTTCTGCAGATCGCACACCAGAACGGCGTCCCTGTGATCCCGCCGGAGCCTGTGCAATCGGTCAGAACCCCCGGTTGCGAGGTGAGGATTGTAGTCTTGGAGTCAGGGACGGAAATCGAGAATGCCGACTCGTGAAGCGATCCAGAAAGAGATCGCAAGTTACAAGCAGGCAGGTCAAGATACCGTACGAAAGCGGTACCTGAGAAAGCTGAGTCAGGTTACGGGACGCGACACCGTAATCTACTTCAGCGCTTACAATCTTCTCTACCCATTCCCCATACCGTCGGCGGCGCTGTCCGTCTCGCAAGACGATATTCAGGGATTCATGGCGGCCCTACACGGCCTCAAGAACGAGAACCTGGATTTAATTCTGCACAGCCCGGGCGGCTCACTCGACGCCGCAGACCAAATCGTTCAGTACTTGCGATCCAAGTACAAACACATTCGGGCGATCATTCCACAGAACGCCATGTCAGCCGCCACGATGATCTCATGTGCGGCCGACGAAATCATACTTGGTAAGCACTCGGCAATCGGCCCCATAGATCCCCAAATGCCCATCGCTGGGGTAGCGGTGCCAGCACACACGATTCTTGCGGATTTCGAGCAAGCAAAGCGAGAGATCGCGGCGAATCCGATGCTCGGCGCATTGTGGGGTCAGCGCTTCGCAAGCTTGCCACCGGGGTTTCTCAATCTGTGCCAGCAAACCATCGATCTATCCAAAGAAAAGGTGGAGAAGTGGCTGGCGCAGTACATGTTCAAAGCGACAGACCCCGATAAGGCAAAGCAGATTGCCGACTGGCTTGGGAACTTCGATGAGCATCGGACCCATGGGCGTCCGATCGGATATGACTTGGCGCATGAAAAGGGCCTGAACGTCACGCGCCTCGAAAGTGACCAGAAGCTGCAGGAAGCCGTCTTGTCCGTGTATCACGCAACGATGGTCACGTTCCTTTCAACGCAGTGCCTCAAGATAGTTGAGAACCAGAACGGCAAGGGTCACTACGTGGTCGCGCAATTCATCATGCAACCTGGTGTGCCTGCATCCGCCCCGTTACCCCCGATACAACCGGCCACCCCACCACCTACTACCCCGACACCGCCCGCACCAGCTGCGCCTGTACCGCCACCGCCAACTGCACCAGCAGCTCCAACCCAATAGCTGTATTTTTGCCTGGAAAACCGTGATGGTAACGGGCCGTGAGCTTTACAGATCGTGGATGATTGCTGGGACGGTCTTCAGCAGGATGCTGCAGTGCAGCCCGGAATCCAACCACTGGCTGGAGCACGCGCTGACCAACTACCTGCCCTACGAGCTACTCGAGCAGTGGCAGGACCGGATCGCCTACATCAGCGCTGAGCAACGTGACGCGTTTCGAATCAATAAGGCTCTGCGTGAGAGCCGTGAGCTTATATTTCTGTCTGAGCACATCGCCCCATCACCAGGCATGAACGAGGCGGACCCTGTCGTCCGCTACTTCACGTTCGTCTGCCTCCACGAGACCGTCCACGCCATAAGACAGCATCGCCCTCCCAACGAGATCACCGTTGAGGAGAATAATGCACAGGAAGCGGAGGCCGATCGGCTGGCACTTCAGTGGATCAACGATTACCTCAAAGAGCGAAGCCACCCAGACATGCCGCTGATGACTGAGGAAGAGATCGCGCGTGCTCAGGCCCGGAACAGAGAGCTGATGAGTCGTCGGCGTGGGTGAACATCCGAGTCCTTCCCCGCGGACTTTCCTAAGGCCGAACCCTCGGTAGACTTCCAGTAGACTTCAGCGCGGAAAACAGCCTGTGTTTTCCTGCAGAAATCCGCAGGGTCTTCAATCCCGCAGCCGTAACCCTCTGTCTTGCGCAAGGAACCACGACAGGTCAGCAGGCTATACCTTCCGACCCTCTTGTAACTCCGCAGATTCAAAGGGCACTCCGCAACCGCCCAGCCCGCAATAGCCACTGGGATTCTTCGCCAGATACTGCTGGTGATAGTCCTCGGCGTAGAAGAACTGCGGCGCGTCACTCACGTCGGTGGTGATCGCGCCCCGTCCGACACCCGTGAGGCCGGTCTGGTAGATGCGCCGCGACTCCTCGGCGGCAGCCCGTTGCGCCTCGTCCAGCACGTAGATTGCCGAGCGGTACTGCGTGCCGATGTCATTGCCCTGGCGCATACCCTGGGTGGGATCGTGTGATTCCCAGAAGGCCTTCAACAGCTGGTCGTAGCCAATCTTCTTCGGATCGTAGATAACGCGCACCACCTCGGCATGCCCGGTCTCGCCGGTGCAGACCTCCTCGTAGGTGGGATTGGGCGTGAAGCCGCCCGCGTAGCCGACCGCCGTCGAATACACACCCGGCAGTTCCCAGAACAGCCGCTCCGCGCCCCAGAAGCAGCCGAGCGCGAACACGGCTTCGCGCATTCCCTCCGGGAACGGCGGCACGATGCGGTGACCGTTGACGAAGTGGGTCTCGCGCACTTTCAGCGGGGTGCTGCGCCCCGGCAGCGCCTCTGCCTTCGACGGCATATTCGATCGCTTGCGTGCCTGTGCCATGGCGGCTCCTTATATATCCATCCGTGCGTGCAGTGTGAGGACGGGGATGCGCCGACTCAAGCCCCTAAAGCCCCGCATGCTAAGCTTTTGCGATATGGGTATCAGCCAACCGCAGAACCTGACCACCCCGCCGATCGAGAAGCTGCGTCCTTACGGAATTCGGGTGAGCCTGCCCCCGGGCGACCCGTTCCGCAAGCTCCTGGGTCCCGAATGGCAGCGCCTGCACTGGTATCCGACCCCGGCGGAGCGGGACGCGGCGCTCGCCGACATGAGCCGCCGGCACGAATACTCGCGGGCCGGCGACCGGCCGGCGCTGGTCTTCAAGAAGATCGAGAAACTCGCCGAAAGCCGCGGCCTGTAACAGCACCTGCGGAGCCAAGAGACAGGCGATCACCTGGGTGCGCAGCGCGCGCACGGAGGGACGGCCATGAGCCAAACTGAAGCTGCGACCCCGGACAAGTACCGCTACGCGACACACCTCGACGTCAGGTTCGCGCCGCTCACCGTCGTCGACCTCCCGCAGCTCGTCGGTGAGTGCCGCGATGCCTGGTACAACCAGACACTGTGCCGGGTGAATGACTCGGTCATCCGCCTCGGAGTGTTCGAGCCGGGCGAGTACCACTGGCACAAGCACGACAACGACGACGAGTTCTTCTTCGTACTCGAGGGGCGTTTCATCGTCGACCTCGAGGATCGCTCGGTCGAGCTCAAGCCACGCGAGGGCTTCGTCGTGCCGAAAGGCGTCGTGCACCGCACCCGCGCACCGGAGCGCACCGTCATCCTGATGGCCGAGACCGCCTCGATCGTTCCGACGGGCGACCCATGAGTCCCGCAGCGCGCGCGCCGCTCATACGACCGGTGACGCGGGCGGACTTCGCGCAGTGGCTGCCGCTGTGGGACGGGTACAACGCCTTTTACGGCCGCTCGGGTCCGACGGCCCTGCCTGCGGAGATCACCTGGTCCACCTGGCAGCGCTTCCTCGACGCCGCCGAGCCGGTACACGCGCTGGTCGCCGAACGTGACGCACGGCTGCTTGGCCTCACGCACTACCTGTTCCACCGCAGCACCATCCATATCGAGCTGGTGTGCTACCTGCAGGACCTGTTCACCGCCGAGAGCGCGCGCGGCCAGGGAATCGCCCGCGCGCTGATCGAGGCGGTCGCAGTGCGGGCCCGCGCCGCGGGCGCGGCGCGGGTCTACTGGCTCACGCACGAGACCAATCACACGGCACGGCAGCTCTACGACAAGGTCGCGAGCAACTCGGGGTTCATCGTCTACCGCCAGCAGCTGTGAACGGCTAGAACGTTCGCCCGAGGAACAGATAGAAGGCCTGGTTGCCGTGCTGGTCGAAGCCGGTGGCGATGTACAGCGGCCCGAGCAGCGTATCCATGCCGAGGAACAGGCTCGCGTCCTTCTGCGTGTTGCCGAAGCTCGCCTCGCTCCGGGTCTGCCACACATTGCCCGCCTCGAGAGACATGCCCACATAGGTCGGGACGTCGAGATATCCCGGGCCGCCGCGGCCGATCTGCCGGTAGAACATCAGGCGCGCGATGCCGTAATTGGGCCCGAGCAGCGAGTCGGCCCGTAATGCGGACAGATTGAGAAACCCGCCGAGCGGGAACAGCAGGTTGAGGTCGTTGGAGACGTTCGACTGCAGCGTGGTGCCGCCGGAGGCGGAGAACGAGAAGGTATCGCGCCCGAATGAATAGGCGCCGAGATAGCTCGCCGTCACCTGGTCGGAGTACTGACCCAGGCCCGAGGCATCGCGGTTGGCGCTCCACTGCAAGGTCGCCTGCTGGCCGCTGTGCGGAAAGTTGATGTCATCTAGGCGGTCGTAGGTGAAGCGCGCGAAGTAATTGATCAGGTTGAAGGGCGTGAAGCTCTGCTCCGGCAGGCTCGGATCGCTCGGATCGCCGACCTCGAGGACGTAATGGCCCTGCTGGCGCTGCACGCCGACCCGCGCCTCGCCCCAGTTGCCGAGCTGATAGCCGAAGTCCGAGCCGTACTGGAACGTATGCACGCGGTACTCGGCCTCGAGGCTCTGCCCGTTGTACCAGTACAGCTCCCGGGCCTGATCCGAGACGTGGGGCATGACGAACCAGCCGGAAAACTCCGCCAGCGGCAGGAACAGCTCCGTCGACACCAGCGAGGTCGTGCCGACCTGCAGATCCGTGACCCACTCGCCGGCACTGCGGGTGATGTCCGACATGACGAAGCGCACCGCGGCGTCGTACGCGGCGTGACCCTCGAAGTCGTCCTGCAGACTCAGGCCGAAGCGCAGGTAATTCGGCCCCATCGAGCTCGGACGTGCATCGAGGGCGAGCCCGTAGTAATCGTCGTGCCCCACCACCCGGTAGTCGAGCGTGTCGAGTCCGCCGAGGCCGTAGAGTGCCGACACCCGGCGTGCCACCGCATCCGGGTCGAGCGGCTTGCCGCTCATGTCCTTGAACAGCCGGTCGAGTGACTGCGAGTAGCTGTCGTTGCCGCCGTCGGCCTGCACGAACTTGATCACCGGCGGCGGCAGGCGCAGCGACTCGCGGCGTGCCTGCCAGGCCTGCATGCGCGCATCGCTCACCGCGAGCGGCGTGAGCTGATCCGCCGCAGCGCGTGCCGCCGCCTCCCCCACTGCGATGTAGCGCGCCACCGCCCCGAAGTCGAACGAGGAAGCATCGCCGAGCGGCGGCTCGATGAGGATGTCACGCGCGGTGAGCGTGGCGAGCTGCGCTTCCGCGTTGCGCCGCAGGAGGATGGCGAGCATCTGGTTGGAGATCGCCGTCACGTCCGTGAGCTTGTTGCGCTGCTGCAGCGGCGAGCCGACATCGACGACGATCAGCAGATCGACACCCATGGCGCGCGCCACATCGACCGGGATGTTGTCGCCGATGCCGCCATCGACCAGCACCCGGCCCTGGCGCTCCACGGGAGCAAAGATTCCGGGCGCGGACATGCTGGCACGCATGGCGCTGGTCAGGTCGCCGGAGGCGAGCACGACCGAATCGCCGCTCTCCAGGTCGGTGGCGACGGCGCGAAACGGGGTCGGCAGGTCATCGAACTCCGTGATGCGCGCCACCGGCAACGTCAATCGCCGCAGCAGCAGACTCAAGCCCTGTCCCTCGACGAGCCCCTTCGGCAGGACCACCTTGTGGCCGCGCACCCCGAGCGGAAAGGCCACGAGGAAATTCTCATCCTCCTGCTTGCGGCGCAGCGTGAGATCCTCGCGCGGCGGCCGGTCGCGGAATGCAACCTGCCAGTTGAGCGAGGTCATGATCTTCTCGATATCGCGGGCGCTCAGTCCGCTCGCATACAGGCCGCCGACCACGGCGCCCATGCTGGTGCCGGCGATCGCATCCACTGGCACGTGCAGCTGCTCGAGGACCTTGAGGACGCCGACGTGCGCGGCGCCGCGCGCGCCGCCGCCGGACAGCACCAGTCCGACTCGCGGCCGGGTGGGTTGCGCCGTGACGGGCGCGACGGGGGCTATCGTGACGGACGGAGCGGGCGCTTGAGCGTTCGCGAGCGCGCCGAGCGCGAGGCACGGGACTGCGAGAAACAACCGCAATGCCCCGCGGCGGGGCATGACCACCCGTGGTGAACTCACGCGCGCAAGAATACCAGCATGCGGCAAGCGGCGCGCTGCGGCTCGCGCTCGGCGTGCGGCCTCACGGATAATGCGCCCATGGGGAGTGCCGCCGCAGATCCGGGCCGTGCCACGACAAGCGCCGCGCGCGTCGCCGCCGCAGCGGCGTTCGCAGTGCTCGCCTTCGCCCTCGCCGGCCCGCTGCAGGCGCAATCGCCCGCGGCAAGCGACTGGGGTTACTACGGCGGCGACATGTTCGGGCAGCGTTTCTCCACCCTCGATCAGATCAACCGCAGCAACGTCACGCGCCTGGCGGTCGCCTGGACCTATCGCACCGGGGAGCTCGGCGCCGGCTTCGCGCAGGCACGCCGCCTGACCTTCGAGGCGACCCCGGTGCTGGCGTTCGGGCGGCTGTATCTCGAGACCGGCACCAACATCGTCATCGCCCTCGATCCGGTGACGGGCCGCGAGCAGTGGCGCTTCGATCCGCACATCGAGCGGACGCGGCGCTACGCCGAGAGTGCAGCGCGCGGCGTGAGCGTCTGGGCGAGCATTGACCCGCATGCCAGCGGTGCGTGTACGCGCCGCATATTCACCGGCACGCTCGATGCGCGGCTGCTGGCACTCGATGCCGACACCGGCAAGCCGTGCGCCGCTTTCGGCAGCGGCGGCGAGCTCGATCTCACCCGCGGCCTGCGCATCCGCGACCGCGCCGACTATCTGGTCACCTCGCCGCCCGCGATCTACGCCAATCTGGTCGTGGTCGGCTCGGCGATCGGCGACAACCGCGCGGCCGATGTGGAGCGCGGCGTGATCCGCGCCTTCGACGTCGTGAGCGGCACGCTCGTATGGAGCTTCGACCCGCTGCCGGACTCGCAGGCTCATCCAGCGGCTGCCGAATGGAACCTGACGCAGGCGGCAGGTACGGGCGCGGCCAATGCCTGGGGTGTCATGTCAGTGGACGAGGAGCACTCACTGCTGCTCGTGCCGACCAGCTCGGCAAGCCCGGACTTCTTCGGCGGCACGCGCCTCGGATCCAATCGCTTCGCCGACTCGCTGCTGGCACTCGATGCGCGCCACGGCACCCTGGTGTGGCATCAGCAGCTCGTGCATCACGACCTGTGGGACTACGACCTGGCCGCTCAGCCGACGCTCGGCGACCTCGACGTGCACGGCGCACCGGTACCGGCGGTGATCCAGGCGACCAAGACCGGGATGTTGTTCGTGTTCGACCGCACCAACGGCGCGCCGCTCTTCCCCGTGTCCGAGCGCCCCGTGCCCCGCAGCCTCATGCCGGGCGAGCAGGCCTGGCCGACGCAACCGTTCTCGGCACTGCCGGCGCTCGTGCCGCAGCGGCGCGTAGAGCCCGCGGATGCCTGGGGTCTCACGTTCTGGGACCGCGGCAAGTGCCGCGAGCGCATCAGCGCGCTGCGCAACGAGGGGATCTTCACACCGCCCGATACGCGCGGCACACTCCTCTATCCCGGCGATGCGGGCGGGGTGAACTGGGGCGGCGTCGCCTTCGATGAGCAGCGCGGCCGCGTGATCGCCGTGGTCAACGACCTGCCGATGGTGGTGACGCTGATACCGCCCGCCGAGCTCGAGCGCGAGGTGCGCTCGCGACTCTATCCGCAGGCCGAGTTCGGCCGTCAGGCGGGCACGCCGTGGGCGGTGCGGCGCGAGCCGCTGCTGTCACCGTGGGGATTGCCGTGCACGGCTCCGCCCTGGGGGACGCTGGTCGACGTCGACCTGGAGCGCAACCGCATCGTCTGGCAGGTACCTCTCGGGTCGACCGAAGGCTTTACGCCCTGGCCGCTGGTGCGCGACTTTGGCATGCCGGGCATGGGCGGCCCGGTTGCCACGGCCGGCGAGCTGGTGTTCGTCGGCGCGGCGATGGACAGTTACCTGCGCGCCTTCGACATCGAGACCGGGCGCGAGCTATGGAAGCACAAGCTCCCGGCCGGTGGTCAGGCGACGCCCATGACCTACCGTGCCGGGAGCGACGAGCGGCAGTACCTCGTCATCAGCGCCGGCGGCCACGGGCCGCTCGGCACGCCGCGGGGCGATTACCTGATCGCCTTCGCGCTGCCGCGCCCGGTGGCTGCGCGGGCGGCACACTGACGAGCGCGTACCGCCCCGGCGCGCACGGAGAACGGCATGTTGTTGTTGATCCTGTCGTACGTCATCCAGATCGCGCTCATCGTGCACGTGATCCGCACCGGGCGGAATCAGCTGTGGATCTGGGTGCTGCTGTTCGCGCCATTCGGTGTGGGCGCCATCGCCTATCTGGCGGTGGAGATCATCCCGGAGCTGTTCGGCAGCCGCACCGCGCGGCGCACGGCGCGCGGCTTCAAGCGCGCCATCGACCCGGGCGCGGATCTCAGGCGCTACGAGAACGAGGTGCGCGTCGCGGGCAACGTGGCGAGCCGCCAGCGCTACGCCGAGGAGCTCATCCGCCACCAGCGCTTCGACGAAGCGATCGAGCAGTATCGGGGGGCACTCACCGGGCTCTACGAGCACGACCCCAACCTGATGCTCGGGCTCGCGCAGGCACAGTTCGGCAAGGGCGATGCGGCGGCGGCGCGCGCCACGCTCGATGAGCTCATTCGCCTCAACCCGGACTTCCGCTCGCCGTCCGGGCATCTGCTCTACGCCCGGGCACTCGAGGCTGAGGGCGAGGTGTCGAAGGCGCTGGAGGAATACCGCGCGCTCGCGCCCGCCTACCCCGGTGCCGAGGCCGCGGTGCGCTACGCGCAGCTGCTCAAGGCGCAGGGACAGCCCGCCGAGGCGCAGCGTGTAGCCCGCGAGCTCCTCGAGCAGGCGCGCATCGCGCCCGGTCACTATCGCCGCGCGCAGCGCGAGTGGCTCGAGGCAGCGCAGCGCTTGCTGTGACGATTGGCGCGAGCCTGCGGCTCTTCACGCAGGCTGAGTGGTCAATGGACGGGCCGGAGTCGGGCACGTTGTGGAGCGAGCGCCGGGGATGCCGCCGCGCTAAAATACGCACATGCATTCGAAACTCGCGCAAGCCCTGAAGAGAGCGCTGGTTGCCGCAACGCAGCGTCTGACGCCAGAGCAGCGCGTTGAGGCATTCCTGGCACATAGTCGTCTGCTGACTGAGCTCCACCTTGCTGGCCAGAGGCTTCGGCACTCCACTGCGCCGAGACAATAGAAATGAGACCGCACGGTCCCGGCGAGTCCGCGCTGCTGCTGCTCGATGCTGTTGACGTGCTCAAGTTGCAAGGGACCAAGTACGCGGTCGTTGGCGCTCTGGCGGCTTCGGTTCACGGAGCGATACGCGGGAGTGCGGACGCCGACGTTCTCATCGGCGCCTCGGTGCAGGAGGCAACCGGGATCGACGCGGCTTTCAAAAGGGGCGGGTTTCACACGGTGCTGTCGCGGGGTGATCCGCAGGATGAAATCCCGGCGGTCATCAGGCTCACCGACACGTTCGGCAATCGAGTCGATGTATTGGTGGGCCTTCGGGGGCTCGACGCGCAGGCATTCTCTCGCACCATCCAGGTTCCGTTTCACGGGACCACTTTGGACTTCATCGGACGGGAAGACTTCATCGCCATGAAGGTCTTCGCGGGAGGCCCCATCGACCTTCAGGATGCCGAACGGGCGGTAGCGGCGGATCCCAAGTCTCTCGATCTGCAGTTGGTACGCCGGTTGGCGGCGAGATTTGGCCGCGAAGCCTCTGCGTCGCTCGAGTCCATTCTCGACGCCGAGCTCGGCGCCGGATACGACCCGACCGACGATCTTTAGAGCGCGCTCGCACGACAGGCTCGTCAACACACAGCAAGGGCGATTAGCGGCCAGGAGCCGACAGTCAGTGCCCGGATTGAACTTCCAACAAGCAGACGCTCGGTAATAGCCATGGCGATGCTATTGCTAAGTGCCGTCAATGCGCACGAACATGAGCGACGAACTTGGAATGGGGGGCACTGATGTCTATCAATCGGCGAGCCGTGCTAACGGCGAGCTTGGCGAGCGCGGCCGCGGTAAGACTATCCGCTAACGATGCCGCGTCGGCAGAAGCCGATAGCCAGGTGGAGCGCGGCCATACTGATTCCTCGCCTGCACTGATCAATCTGTACGACTACGAAGTCGCCGCCAAACGGATACTCTCCGGACCAGCCTGGGAGTATTTCAACGGCGGTTCCGCTGACGAGATTACCTTGAGGCGAAACCGCCAAGCCCTAGATCTTCTGCAGCTCAAGCCCAAAGTGCTCGTCGACGTTACCCGCATTGATACGAGCCGCACCCTACTTGGGTACAACATGGCACATCCGATTATCTTGGCCCCGACATCGTCACACTTATTGGCTCATCCGGACGCCGAAGTGGCTACCGTACGCGGCGCGGCAGCGGCGAAAGCGATCATGGTGGCGAGCACCGTATCGAACCGCAGCGTCGAAGACATATGCCATGCTGCTTCCGAACCAGTCTGGTTCCAACTGTACGTCGAAGATGATCGGGGCGCGGTCAAGGCGTTGATCGAGCGAGCGCAGACCGCTGGATGTAAGGCGCTGTGCATCACTGTGGACAATCCACTGGCGTATGCGAGAAATCGGGAAGAGCGCGTGCGTGCTCAGGCCCCTATGCTGCCTTTCCCCAACCTGGGCATCACTGCCGGACCTGGCGGTCGCGGTCGATCCCGCAGGCATTTCAACTGGAGCGACCTTGCGTGGATCCAATCCTTCGCGAAAACGCCCGTCGTGCTCAAAGGAATCATGAACCCGGACGACGCTGACGAAGCTGTTCGGCACGGCGTCGCTGCCATCATAGTTTCCAACCATGGTGGACGGGTCCTTGATACAGAACCGGCTACGATCGAAGTGCTGTCTGCCGTGGTCGATCGCGTCGCCGGTCGCATCCCTGTCCTTTTCGATAGTGGCATCCGTAGGGGAACCGACATTGTGAAGGGCTTGGCCTACGGCGCTTCTGCCGTACTGATCGGACGCCCGTATATCTATGGACTCAGCGTTTCCGGTGCCGACGGCGTGCGCAGCGTCATAGAGATCTTGAGGACCGAGCTCGAGGGCGCTATGGCAATGACGGGTAGAACGCGACTCGATGAAATCGATCGCTCAGTGTTCTGGAAATCTCACGACTACCGAGAGTGATCCTCGAGGCGGCGATCAGTCAAGGCTTGCCGGGTGGCGGCGTGGCCGTTAGACAAGAGCTAGCGGAATCGCTGTCTGCATACCGGCCGGTCGCGACCGGGCTGCAAGGGGTCAATGTTGCCCATTCGCGGCGGCGCTGGTCGAACGGCCGGTCTCGAGAAGCGAATCGGGCAGTTCGCGGCCATGCGGACATTGCTCGGATCCCCCGATAACCGACAGAACTCACCCGCTATAATCTGCGCGTAACGCACCGCTTAACTCCGATGACAACGCTGCGGGATCTGCTCGGGATTCGGCTGCCGATAATCCAGGCGCCAATGGCGGGCGTGCAGGACAGTGGGCTCGCGCTAGCCGTGTCGAACGCTGGCGGCCTCGGCTCGCTGCCTTGTGCGATGTTGACCGGCGACGCGATTCGAAAGCAATTAGCCGCCATTCGTACGGGTACGGGCAACCCTGTCAATGTCAACTTCTTTTGCCACGCGTTGCCCACGGCCGGTGCTGAACGCGAGGCCCAGTGGCGTGCCGCGCTCGCACCGTATTACGCGGAATTTGGGGTTCACGTGGATGCGCTGTCTGCCGGCACCGCTCGCACACCATTCAGGCAAGAGATTGCCGACATCCTGGAAGAGTTCAAACCCCCGGTCGTCAGCTTTCATTTTGGCTTGCCGTCAGCGCAGCTCCTTGGCCGAGTCAAGGCCTGGGGGGCGCGAATACTCTCCTCGGCAACAACCGTCGAGGAGGCGCGCTGGTTAGAAGCGAACGGCGTCGATGCGATCGTCGCGCAGGGTCTCGAGGCGGGTGGACACCGCGGGATGTTCCTTTCGGCGGACCTCACCACTCAGACTGGAACCTTTGCACTTGTTCCCCAAGTGGTTCGCGCGGTCCGCGTGCCCGTCATTGCTGCGGGCGGAATCGCCGATTCCACTGGAGTTGCGGCCGCGATGGCGCTCGGTGCAGCCGGCGTTCAGGTGGGCACTGCGTACCTGCTGTGCCCTGAAGCCACCACCAGCGCGGTACATCGGGCTGCGTTGAAGAGCGGCGCGGCGCGGCACACGGCGCTCACCAATTTGTTCTCGGGGCGGCCTGCCCGCGGCATCGTGAACCGGATCATGCGGGAGCTGGGACCACTCAACGCGGCCGCGCCCGAATTTCCACTGGCGTCCGCTGCGATGGCGCCGTTACGCGCGGCCGCCGAGAGCAGGGGGCTGGGAGATTTCTCCCCTCTGTGGTCCGGGCAGAACCCGAGCGGTTGCAGGGAAATCCCAGCCGCTGACGTGACGCGAGAGTTGGGCGCCGGTCTTTAAGCCGAGTTGGGCCGTCTACTCTGCCCGCTTTCCGCCAGGTGCCGGTCGGCTTGGGGTCGGTGTCGACGGAGCTTGCGCGTCAAGGCTCTGTTCGCGCTCACCAGCTCTCGGAGCTTCACGACGGCACGCACGACGGGCCGGTCAGGCGCGGGCTCAAGGCCAAGCGGCGCGGCTCTTGGCGGCTACACCACGTCCCGGCCAGCACGAGGCCGGCGTTGGCCCCCGCCGAGAGGAATCTGCTGCGTGATGCAGTGAATGTTGCCGCCACCGAGCAGAATCTCGCGCGCCGGCACGCCGCGCACCCGCCGCCCGGGGAACAGGCGCTTGAGAGCCGCAGCCGCGCGCTTGTCGGTGCGGGCATCGAGCAGCGGCATGACGATGCCGCCATTGGCGATGTAGAAGTTGACGTAGCTCGCGGCGAGACGCTCGCCGGCGAGGCGCGGCTGGCTGTTGTCGGAGCGCACGACGCCCGCCGCCTCGCGCGCGGTCATGGCGAGCGGCCCCGGCATCGGTAGCCGCGCCACCTTGAGCCGCCGGCCGCGCGCATCGCGCGCCTCCTTGAGACGCTCCCAGGCATCGAGTGAGATCGGGTATTGCGGATCGCGCCGGTTGTCCGGCCAGGTGAGGCATACCACACCCGGACGCACGAAGCAGGCGAGATTATCGATGTGGCCGCCGGTCTCGTCGTTGACGACCCCCTTGCCGAGCCAGATCACCTGGCTGACGCCCAGGTACTCGCACAGCAGCGCCTCGATGTCGCGTCGACCGAGCTGCGGGTTGCGGTTGGGATTGAGCAGGCATTCCTCGGTGACCAGCGCCGTGCCCTCGCCGTCGACGTGCAGCGCCCCACCCTCCATCACCAGCGGTGCACGGTAGCGATCGCAGCGCTCGATCTCGAGCACCTTGCGCGCCACTTCCTGGTCCTGATCCCAGGGGAAGTACAGGCCGCCCTCGAGACCACCCCAGGCGTTGAACCGCCAGTCGACGCCACGCACCGTGCCACGCTTGTTGGTCACGCACGTGGGTCCGACATCGCGCATCCAGGCATCGTCGTGCGCCAGCTCGACCAGACGGACGTTCTCGGGAAGCAGCGTGCGCGCTACGCGGTAGTGGGAAGTCGAGGCACCGACGGTGACCGGCTCGAAGCGGGCGATGGTCGAGGCAACCTCCGTGAATGCGAACTGCGCGGGACGCGCGCTCTCACGCCAGTTGTCGGGACGTTCCGGCCACAGCAGCCAGCAGCCGGCGTGCGGGGCAAACTCTGCCGGCATCGCGAAGCCGTCCGCTGCCGGAGTGCTCGCCAGCGGACGCGTCATCGGCGCAGGCGGCTGTTGCGGAACCCGTAGAAGAAGTAGATCGACATGCCGATGATCGTCCACACCAAGAGGCGCCACCAGGTCCCGTTCGATAGCGTCAGCGTGAGACCAAGGCAGACCACCGTCCCCACGGTGCAGGTGACCGGCGCCCAGGGCACCCGAAACGGCCGATGCACGTCCGGACGGGTACGCCGCAGCACCAGCACCCCGAGACACACCACCGCAAAGGCGAGCAGGATGCCGATCGACACCAGGTCAGCGAGCACGTCGAGCGGAAAAATGCCGGCAATGGCTGCCGCAAATATTCCGGTCCAGAAGGTCGACACGTGCGGAGTCTTGAAGCGCGGGTGGCAGCGCGCCATCGCCCCCGGTATCAGGCCGTCGTCGGCCATGGACAGCAGGATGCGCGGCTGGCCGAGAAGCGATGTCAGGATGACCGAGGTCATGCCGGCGATGATCCCGATCTTCAGCGGCCACGCCAGCCAGCCGAGCTGCGGGTGCGCATCGAGCGCGACCGCAACGGGTGCGGCAACGTTCAGATGCTGATAGTTCACCATGCCGGTGAGCACCGTCGACATCGCCACGTACAGGATCGCCGAGATCACCAGCGCGCCCAGGATCCCGAGCGGCAGATCGCGCTGCGGGTTGCGCGCCTCGAGCGCCATGGTCGATGCGGTATCAAAGCCGACATAGGAGAAGAAGATGATGCCGGCTCCCTGCAGCACGCCGGTCCAGCCGAAGTGCCCGAAGGTGCCGGCGTTCGGCGGTATGTAGGGCCGGAAGTTGCCGGGGTCGACGTACTTCAGTCCCGCGATCACCACGATCACGATGATCGCGACCTTGAGCGCCACCATGAAAGTGTTGGCCCTGGCCGACTCGCTCACGCCGATGTACAGCACCACGGTACAGGCGGCGACGATGAGTACCGCGGGCACATTGATCAGGGCGCCGCTCCACTGCAGGTGGTCGTGGGCGTCGACACCCACCGGCGCGTTCATCAGCGCATCCGGCAGGTGGATGTGCGCGTCGTTGAGGAGACTCACCACGTAGGCCGACCAGCTCACCGCGACCGTCGATGCCGAGATCGCGTACTCGAGCAGCAGGTTCCAGCCGATGAACCAGGCGAGGGCCTCGCCCAGCGTGGCGTAGGTATAGCGGTAGGCGCTGCCGGGCACCGGCAGGAAGGCCGCGAACTCCGAATAGCACAGCGCCGCCAGCATGCTGCCGAAGGCCGCGATCAGCAGCGACAGCGTGATCGCCGGGCCTGACTGGTTGGCCGCTACCTGACCCGTGAGCACAAAGATGCCGGTGCCGATCGTGGCGCCGAGGCCGATGGCCGTCAGTGCGCCGGGACCGAGCACCTGCTTCAGGCGACTGCGCTCTCCCGCCTCGACGGGATCGATGGGACGCACGGCGCACATCTGCCGCAACACGGACAGCCGCGCCTGTGGAGCGCCGCTACTTTCATTATTCATCGTGTTCGATATGCGCTCTGTACGCCCGACCCCCGGACGCCGTGCTGGGGCAGTCTCTCACACGCGTGACCTCCGCGGCACGCGGTCCGTGCCGCCGGAGGCCTGTGCTAGCATTTGCTGGCCCGGCGAGGCCTGTCCGGTGCGGGCGTTTCCCACGGAGAGAACCCCATGTCGACCGCTGCAACCCCCAAGGTCGCCCCGCCCCCGCAGGGCGCCAAGATCACCATCGCGAACGGCAAGCTCGCCGTCCCCGAGAACCCGATCATCCCGTTCATCGAGGGCGACGGCACGGGACCGGATATCTGGCGCGCCAGCGTGCGCGTCATGGACGCGGCGGTGGCCAAGGCCTACGGCGGCAAGCGCCGCATCCACTGGATGGAGGTCTACGCCGGGGAAAAGGCCAACCGCCTCTTTAACACCTGGCTGCCGGATGAGACGGTCGCCGCGTGCCGCGAGTATCTGGTCTCCATCAAGGGGCCGCTGACGACGCCGGTGGGCGGCGGCATCCGCTCGCTCAACGTGGCGTTGCGGCAGATGCTCGACCTGTACGTGTGCCTGCGCCCGGTGCGCTGGTTCAAGGGCGTGCCCTCCCCGGTCAAGCATCCGGAGAAGGTCGACATGGTGATCTTCCGCGAGAACACCGAGGACATCTACGCGGGCATCGAGTTCGAATCAGGAACACCCGACAACCAGAAATTTCTCGAGTTGTTCCGCCAGGCCTTTCCCAAGGCGTACGCCAAGATCCGCTTCCCGGAGAGCTCGGGCATCGGCATCAAGCCGGTATCAAAGGATGGCTCGGAGCGCCTGATCCGCTCGGCCATCGAGTACGCGGTCGCCAACCGCCGCAAGAGCCTCACCCTGGTGCACAAGGGCAACATCCAGAAGTTCACCGAGGGCGCGTTCCGCAACTGGGGCTACCAGCTCGCGGAGCGCGAGTTCGGCAGCGTGACCTACACGTGGGAGCAGTGGGAGCGCACCAAGGCAGCCAAGGGGGAGAAGGACGCCAACGCGGAGATGGACGCGGCGCGCAAGGCGGGCCGCATTCTCGTGAAGGATGCGATCGCCGACATCACGCTGCAGCAGGTGCTGACGCGCCCCGAGGAATTCGATGTCATCGCGACGCTCAATCTGAACGGCGACTACCTGTCGGATGCTCTGGCCGCACAGGTGGGGGGCATCGGCATCGCCCCGGGCGGCAACATCAACTACCTCACCGGTCATGCGGTGTTCGAGGCCACGCACGGCACCGCGCCGAAGTACGCCAATCTCGACAAGGTGAACCCCGGGTCAGTGATCCTGTCGGGCGAGATGATGTTCCGCTACCTCGGCTGGCTCGAGGCCGCCGACGCCGTGATCGCCGCGATGGATCGCACCATAGCTCAGAAGACCGTCACCTACGACTTCGCGCGGCTGATGGAGGGCGCCAAGGAAGTGTCGACCGGCGCGTTTGCGGATGCGCTGATCCGCAATCTCTGAGCGCCAAGCGGACCTCAAGCGCCATGCGGTTCCTAAGCCGCCCGGGCGAGCCGCGATGAGCGGTTACTCGGGCACGCCGCTCGCGAAAAAGCTCGGCATCGCCGCCGGTTGCCGGCTGTACCTCATCGCTGCGCCGGACGACTACGGCACCCTGCTGGCGCCGCTCCCCGAGGGAGTACGGACCGTGCGCCGCATCGGCACCGACACCGACCTCATTCACGTGTTCGCGACGCGCCGCGCCGTACTCGAGCGGGCGTTGGCGGCCAGCCTCAAGGCGATGCGGGCCGATGCCGTCATCTGGGTAAGCTGGCCAAAGAGGTCCTCGGGACTAGCGAGCGAGATCACCGAGGACGTGGTGCGCGAGCTCGCCCTGCCGCTCGGACTGGTCGACATCAAGGTATGCGCGGTCGATGACATCTGGTCGGGGCTGAAGCTCGTCGTGCGCAAGAGCGAGCGCGAAGCCTGGCCGCGCCGTGAGGAGAGCGCCGCACGCCAGCAGCGACCGGCGGGCAGCCGCCGCCGATGACCGGACCAGCGCGCACCGCGACCGTCCTCGAATGGGCGCGCAGGCTCCGGGCGATCGCGCAGAACGGGCTCGCCTTCAGCCGCGACCCATTCGATCGCGAACGCTACGCGGAGCTCGAAGCTCTCGCCGCCGGCATGCTCGGCGTAGAGCTCGGCGCAACGCCTGAGGCGCTGCGCGCCCTGTGGAAGGACGAACAGGGCTATGCGACGCCCAAGGTCGACGTACGCGGCGGGGTATTCCGCGACGATCAGGTGCTGCTGGTGCGCGAGCGCAGCGACGGGCGCTGGACGCTGCCGGGCGGCTGGGCGGATGTAAATGATGCGCCCTCCGAGGCCGTGGAGCGTGAGATCCTCGAGGAATCGGGCTATCGGGCGCGCGCCGTGAAGCTCGCGATGCTCATCGACAAGAGCCGCCATCCGCATCCGCCGGGAATCTGGCACATCTACAAGCTGTTCTTCGTCTGCGAGCTCGAGGGCGGCGCCGCCACGGTGAGCGACGAGACCGATGCCGTCGAGTTCCATCCCGTGGCCGCGCTCCCTGAGCTCTCGACGGGGCGCGTGCTCAGCTCGCAGATCGAGCGGCTCTACCAGCACCGGCTCGACCCCGTGCTGCCGGCCGACTTCGACTGACGGCCGACCGCCACGACAGATGGACTGCGCGCGCCACCTCGTCGAGGCCTTCGCCGCCTACAACGCGGAATTCCGCGCCATCACGCGCCGCGCGCCGCTGCGCTTCGACAACCGCGACTCCAAGGGCGCGCAACGCGACCATGTCGAGCGCATCGAGCTCTACGACCGCTTCGTCAAGCAGACGATCGCCGAGCTGCGCGCCGCGCTCGGCCCCGCGGCGCTCGAGCGCGGGCGCTGGCGGCAGATCCGGGGAGAATTTGCCGCGCTGATCGCCGAGCTGCCGGATCCCGAGTTCATCAAGACCTTCTTCAGCTCCGTCACGCGGCGGCTGTTCGGCACCGTCGGCGTAGCGCCCGACATCGAGTTCGTCGCCACCGATCTCGATCCGCTCGCCGCCGTCCATTCCAGCGTCGGCACCAACAGCTACGCGAACCATGGCTCACTGCCGCTGTTGTTCGAGGATCTGCTCGGCGACGTGCGCTTCCGCTCGCCATGGCGTGACCTCGACAAGAGCATCGCGCACGTCGCCGGCGAGGTGCGCGGCTTCCTCGAGGCTCGCGGCGAGCGCCGTCCGGTGGAGCGGGTCGAGGTGATCCGGCCGGTGTTCTACCAGGTGTCGCGCGCCTACATGGTCGGCCGCCTGATCGGCCGCGGCTTCATGTTGCCGCTGGTGATTGCGCTCAAGAACACCGACGGTGGCATGCTGGTGGATGCCGTGATGCTCGCCGAGACTGACGTCAGCATCGTCTTCAGCTTCACGCGCTCCTACTTCCACGTCGACCTCGAGCGGGTGGCGGAAGCGGTGGTGTTCCTGCGCTCGATCATGCCACGCAAGCCGGTGAGCGAGCTGTTCACGGTGCTGGGGCGCGCCCGCCAGGGCAAGACCGAGCGCTATCGCGAGCTCATGCACCACCTGGAGCGCACCACCGACCGGTTCGCACATGCGCCCGGCGAGCGCGGGCTGGTGATGGTGTGCTTCACCCTGCCCTCCTTCGATGTCGTCTTCAAGGTGATCCGCGAACGCTTCGCGCCGCCGAAGACGGTGCTGCGTGAGGACGTGCTGGCGAAGTACCAGCTGGTGTTCATTCACGATCGCGCCGGGCGGCTGGTGGACGCCCAGGAGTTCCGCCGCCTGCGCTTTCCTCTGGCACGCTTCGAACCCGTGCTGCTCGAGGAGCTGCGGCGCGAAGCCAGCCACACCGTGCATGAGGACGGCTCAGACCTGGTGTTCGACCACGTGTACGTCGAGCGGCGCATGACCCCGCTCAACCTGTATCTGCGGGCCGTGGCGCCCGAAGACGCAGCGCGCGCCGCGATCGACTACGGGCAATGCATCCGTGATCTTGCTTGTACCGATATCTTTCCCGGGGACCTGCTGCTGAAAAACTTCGGCGTGACGCGTAACGGCCGCGTGATCTTCTACGACTACGACGAGCTGTGCCGCGTGACCGACTGCAACTTCCGCGACCTCCCGCAGCCGGCGAGCCCCGAGGACGAGATGCGCGGCGAGGCCTGGTTCTACGTCGCCGACAACGACGTGTTTCCCGAGACCTTCATGCGCTTCCTCGCCTTCGACGATGCGCAGCGTGAGGCGCTGCTGCGCTTTCACGCCGAGATCCTCACCGCGCGCTTCTGGCGCGACGTGCAACAGCGGCTGCGCGGCGGGGAGGTTATCGAAGTCCTGCCCTACCATCCGCACCGCGTGCGGGTCGCGAGCAGCGCATGAGCGCCGTGGCCGCGACTTGCCCAAGAGGCGCCCGGCAAGCGCCACCGGCAGCGGACCAAACTCCTCAGCCAGCGATCCGCGTCACGCCATAGAGTGTTGCGGCGCCCACGAGTGTCGCGAGAGTCGTAAAGAGCCGCGGGTGTGCGTGGTGACTCTCGGGCAGCAGGTCGCTCGCGCCGATGTAGAGGAAGAAGCCGGCGAACAACGCCAGCACGACCGCGATCGTCCCGTCCGGCAAGCTGAAGGTGAGACTCGCGAGCGCGCCGAGGACCGGTGCGACGGCGTCCACCAGCAGCCAGCGCAGCGCATTTTTTCTGTCGCCGCCATTCTTGACGACCACATTGACGGTGTTCAGGCCGTCGGAGAAATCGTGAATGAGTACGGCGACCGATACCACGATGCCGACGCCACGGCTGGCCTGGAAAGCCACACCGATGGCCAGGCCGTCGAGGAAGCTGTGGACGGAGAGACTTCCCGCGCCCAGCCAGCCACGCCGCTGCTGCTTCTCGAGCGTGCGGCCGTGATCGTGGGGCGCGACGCTTCGATCGAGCAGCACGTACAGGAAGAAGCCGAGCGCGACGATCGCCAGCAGCGCACGAGAATCGATGTTGCGACCGAGTGCAAGCGCCTCGGGCATGAGATCGAAGAACGCGACTCCGAGCACCGCGCCGGCGCTGAACCCGAGGACCAGGTGCAGCCGGTCGCGCATGGCGAGCGCGAACAGGCCGCCGATCAGGGTGGCGAGGCAGGTTCCGAGGGCTATCGGGACGATGAGCACGGATGCCATGCGAGCGACCTTAGCAGGTCGCCGGACGGTGGCAACCGAGGCGGCCGTCTAAAGGTCAGTCGTCAGATAAGCAAACACCGTGCGCGGGGCCGGCCATTGGAACAGCCCGGGCGTGTAGACGTTCGTCCACCAGTAGGAATCGGGGAGGTTCTGGATCTGAACGCGCAGCGTGCTGTTCTTGCCGAACAGGCTGAATCGGTAGCGCCCGCCGAGATTCAGCCACGTGACCGCGGGCGAGTAGATGCCGTTGTCGATGCTCGCCGGTTGAGCGCCAAAGTGCGTCGACGCCAGGTCCAGGGATACGGCCGGCCACCACGGCACGGTGTAATTGACGTTCGCGACATACTGTACACGCGGCTGCCCGAGCGCGATCGGCCCGACCCCCTCGGCTGACAGGTCGGGCCCGATGATGCTCACTCTGGCGAGCAGAATGCCGGCATTGATATCGAAGTGCGCGAGCTGCTTTGCCGAGATCGACAGCTCGAAGCCCTTGGCCTGCTGTACGCCGAGCTCCCGGTCGATGCCGCTGGTATCCGGATTGAAATAGGGCTTCTGCAGCTCGTACACGCCGGCGATGACTTTCAGCTGCGGCGTCACCACGTAGCGCAGCCCGGAATCCACCTGCCAGGTGAGCGATGCGGGCAGCACGGCACCGCGGTTCTGCGCGGAGCTCGGAGCGATCCCGGAATCCTCGAGTCCCTGGGTGTAGCCTGCGTAGAGTGTCAGGCTGTGGTTGAGCGCGAGCGCCGAGTTGGCGTACACCCGCAGCGGATGATCGGTGAGCTCGGCCTCCGGCACACCGGGGGACGCGACGTCCTTGCGATAACTCTCCTCCTGGACACCCATCTCGAGCTCGGCGCGACCGCGCCAGTCCACGTGGTAAGCGGAACCAACGCTCCAGAGCTGCGATCGGTCCCTGGTGCGGGTCGAATAAGTGAAGCCTGGCTCGGGTACTTGAGCGCCGGTGCCGATGTTGGCCGGACCCACGTCGACGACGTCCTCACCGCCATAGCGCGCCAGGATGTCGCGGCCGCGCGCCAGAAAGATGAGGTCGTGATGCCACTCGCCGGATGTGAAGGCACCCCTGAGGCGCGCCTCCCCGGAGCTGGACGCGGCGCTCTGATCGGGGTAGCCGACGACCAGGTGCTCGGCGCGGCCGCTCGGCTGCACATCGGTATACAGGTCCGCAAAGCTCAGCGGATTATCCGCGCTGGAGTGAAAGATGCCCGCCGCGAGCGACCACACCGGGCTCAGTTGGGCGATCACTAGAGCGCCGAGATTCTCCGTCACGCTGCGTCCTTCAGCCCAGTTCTGACCCAGGTAGCCGCGTGAACTCGGCGCTGGCAGAAAATCGGCGGCCGGAAAAAACAACGGAAACGTCGTCGCGTTCCTGGTTTCCTGCCAGTCGAGGAGCGCGCGCACCGTCACCCTGTCATTCGGCGTCCACTGCGGTGTGGCACCAGCGCTCGTCACCGTCGAGGTGTACCCGGGATACGGGCCGTAAGGGGTCTGCGTGCTGACTTGCGTGCTCACGCCGATCGGCAGCAGAAACTCCTTGCCCACAACCGGCGCACTGCCATCGACGCTCAGCCCGCGTGCCTCGTACGGCCCGGCGTTGGCGATGATCGTCGCGTTCGGCGTGCCATCCCCGGTGTGGCGCAGGTTGTAGTCGACAATGCCGGTCGGCGCAGGAAACGCGTAGCCGATCTCACTCACTCCGACGCGGATAGTCGAGCCCTCGACCACGCGGTTTGACAGCGCACCCTGCTGGTCGAAATACAGACCGTCGATCCTGACGTTGCCGGCCGTCTGCGGACTGAACCCCCGCACCTGCCCCGGGCCGTACATGCCGATGGACTCAAGTCCGAGGGTGAGTCCAAACGCATCCTCCGCGGAGGTGACGGGATTGTCCGCTGCGTGCTGAGCCGCGACCGGGTGGCAGCTCGAAGCGGCCAGCGACACTACGCTGGCCCACCTGACAACGGCGCCGGACCAGGACCAACTTCCACGGTGCTTGCTCATGGGGAGGTCAGTGTAGGTGCGCTCCCCCACACAACCGAGACCGCTCGCTGCACCGGGATGTCGATTCACTGCATGTATGAGCGGCGCGAAAAACCTTGGCGTAGAGTGACGGCCGTGACAGAGACTCACAGCAACGTGCGCACCACGGGCTGGCGCTGGATTGTCGCGATCTGGTTTGCCGGTGGGCTGTTCGACGCGTGCCAGACGGTACTCATCATGCGCGCGGAGGGCAGACAGGGGCCGTGGCTGCCGCTGTTCGCAACCGAGCTGGCGCTGTGGCTGCCATGGGCGCTGGCGACGCCACTGGTCGTCAGCCTCGCGCGGCGTTACCCGATCGTTCGCCGAATGAGCGGGCGAGCCTTCGCAGTCCACCTCGTTACCTTCGCCGCCCTGAGTGTGGCGAGTGAGGCCTGGTCTGCATGGCTGCAGGTGCTCTTTAACCCGTGGGGCAACCGGCGATGGCCGACGTTCGTCGACACTTTCAACACCTCGCTCACCTTCCAGGCAGTCACATTTCTGATCGCTTACGCACTCATATTGACAGTTACCTATCTGGCTGACGCACGCGAGAGCATCGCCCGGCAGGCGATCGAGACGGCCAGACTCAATGAGAAGCTCTCCGAGGCGCAGCTCGCGGCGTTGCGCCGCCAGATAGAGCCGCACTTCGTGTACAACACGCTCAATTCGATCTCCGGCCTGATCCGTGACCGCAGGAACGATGCTGCGGTCAGCATGATCGTGGGTTTGAGCGAGTTCCTGCGCCGCACCTCGGAGGATTCGCACCGCGCGCAGGTGGCGCTCGCGGAAGAAGTCGAGTACGTGCAGCGCTACCTCGAGCTGCAGAAGATGCGGTTCGCAGAGCGGCTGCAGGTGAGCGTCGATATCCCGACCGAGCTGCTGCGTGCGCAGGTTCCCAATCTGCTGTTGCAGCCACTGGTGGAGAACGCCATCAAGCACGGCATCGCCAGGCGGGTCGCCGGAGGAACCGTGCGGGTTTCCGGCGTGCGCAGCAACGGCACCCTTTACCTGAGTGTCTACAACGACGGCGCCGGCTCACTTCCAGACTGGCCGGCCTCACCCACCGGCGTTGGCATCGGCAACCTGCGCACGCGCTTGCAGATCCTGTACGGCGACCAGTCTGGGCTGGAGCTACGAGGCGCCGGCGGCGGAGTGGAAGTCGTAGTCACCCTGCCCTTCACGGAGGCGTGAATGACGCCCGCCGCGGAACGGCGCATGCCCGCCATTCGCGCCCTGGTGGTCGACGACGAAGCGCTGGCGCGGCGCAACCTTACGCTGCTCCTCGAGCGCGATCCTGACATCGTATCCGTGCGCGAATGCGGTTCCGGACTGGAGGCGATCGAAGCCATCAGACGAGAGGAGCCGGAGCTGGTGTTTCTCGATGTACAGATGCCCGAGTGCGGCGGCTTTGACGTGCTCGAGCTGCTGGGCAGCGAACTGCCGCCGGCGGTGATATTCGTGACGGCGTATGACGAATATGCACTGCGCGCTTTCGAGGCCGGCGCACTCGATTACCTGCTGAAGCCGTTCGTTGATTCGCGCTTCGAGCGTGCGCTCAGCCGCGCCAAGGACAAGATCGCCCACTACTCGCCGCTGCAGCCGCAAGCCGCGAAGCGACTCGCGGTCAAGGACCGTGGACAGATTGTATTTCTGAGCGTCGCGGACATCGACTGGGTCGAGGCCGCCGGGTACTACGCCTGCCTGCACGTCGCAGCCGATACCCACGTCATGCGTCGCACGCTGTCAGAGCTCGAGCGCGACCTGGGGGACGAGAACTTCATGCGCATTCATCGCTCGATCATCGTCAACGTAGATCGGATCCGCGGGCTCGAGCTGCAGAACGGCGGCGACTACGAGGTCGTGTTGAAGTCCGGGGTGCGGCTGCAGTTGAGCCGGCGGTTCAGGAAACGCCTGCAGCAGCGCATGGCGGCGATTTGTGCGGCGCCGGATGCGTCCGGGTCCCGGGTCATTTGACCCCCCTGCGACGCAGAAAGTCGGCCGCATCCTGCCGCGTCCTGACGGTCGCTAGCGCCGCCCGCGGATCGATTCCGTAGCGCCGCGCCGTGCCGCTCACGAGACTGCGCTGCAGCGGATTGGGTTCCGCTGTGAGCGGTGTCGCCGTGACAACCGTCGGAGCGGGTGGCACCGAGGGGATGTCCGTGCGTGGCGAGCTGAGAGTCACGAGCTGCCCGAGCGTCGGGGCCGCCGCAATCCTCCGGCTCGGCAGCATGAGCGACTCGGGAATGGTGAGCCAATCGCGCAGCGTCGCGAGGATGGACGCGTGGTCATAAGGCGCAGGCGCGTCCGAGCGAAACACCGTGCCGGCAGTAATCCAGGGCGAGACGACGACGGTCGGCACGCGCACTCCAAAGCGATCGAACCCGAAGCCCTGATCTCCGGGCGTGCTGGCGGTATCGGGCGGCGCCGCGCCGAAGGGCGGCAGCACGTGGTCGTAGCAGCCACCGTGCTCATCGAAGGTAATGACCAACAGCGTGCGGGCAAAGCCCGCAGAGCCGCTCACGGCATCCCAGATCGCGCGCAAGAAGGCTTCACCGGCGTTGACGTCGTGCGGCGGGTGATCGTCGTTGGGGTCGAGCAGGAAGCTCGGCTCGAGGAACGAGTATTGCGGCAGACTATCGTTGGCACAGTCCGCGAGGAACGCGGCGAACCCGCGGAAATTGCCATCCAGTGAGTCCGGCCAGAGCTCAGGAAACATCGTACGGGTAAGCGACGGGATGATCTCGGTGTCGTGATAGACGGCCCAGGTCGCTTTGGCCTGACCGAGCACCGGGTAGATCGTCCGCACGTCCCACTCCAGAGGGTCGGGCGGCTCGCCGTTGTCGACGTGGCCGTTCGAGGTCCCGGCGTGGACGAAGGCCCGGTTGGCCCAGGTCTGTGACGGCACGGAGGCGAACCACGCGTCCGAGACCGCGTAGCTGCGAGCGAGCGCGGCGAGGATCGGCAGCTGTGCAGTGCCGTGACACTGCAGGATCTGGTCCGGGTCGCTCGCGCCAGCCTGCGCATAATTCACCCGGAAGCCCTGCATCGGCCAGCGGGGACTCGTGCCCGGAGCCTCGGGCCCGAAAAGCTGGAAGGTGACGTTGACGAACGTCTCCTCCGGATCGGGGTCGGGTACGGTCGAGGCCTGGACCGTATCGCGCACCGGCACATAGTCAGGGCCGCCGCCGGAGAAGAATCCGGGGTTGGAGGGATTCGTGAGCCCGGGACGCAGGCCATCAAAGGCGCTCGGTCCGCCCCGCGGCAGCACCAGCGCCGGACCGCTGCCGTCCGTATACAGCGAGCCCAGCATGTTGTCCAGCGAGCGATTCTCGAGCATCACGACGACGATGTGCTCGATGCCTGCCAGGATCTTCGGCATTTGATTGCCCTCCCTGCGAGCCGGGCGGGATTATGCGCGAGCCTCTCGCCGCCGGGGCAGCTTCCGAGCGGGGGGCGCTTGCGTGAAGGCCTATGGGGTCAACAAACGGACGTGTGTGCCGTCAGGATCCATCACATAGACCTCGAAGCTGCCGCTGCGCGTGCTCTGGAACAGCAATCGACCGTCCGGTGTCCAGGACGGAGTCTCGTCCAGGTACACGCCGTCGCGTCGGGAGACGCGGTGGAACTGACCGCTCGCGACGTCGAGCGCGACGATGTCGGCCTCCCCCTTCCCGCCCGTCCACGTCTGATACGCAATGGTTCTGCCGTCGAAGGACCACGACGCCACCTGGACCACGCCAGGATAAGTCGCGAGCAGGCGGCGGTGCGCGCCGTCTGCGTCGGCGATGTAGATCTCACTCGTCTGATGCTCAGGGTCGGGCCCGGGCGGCCATCGCCCGAAGACCAGGCGCTTGCCGTCGGGGGAAAGAATACCGTCCCAGGGGCGGTCCAGGCGGGTGGGGAGCTCGCGCCGATCACTGCCGTCCAGCCCGACGGTGAATATGCCGGCGGGTGAGGCGTGAGTCACGGCGGTGTAGATGATTCGGCGGCCGTCCGGCGACAGTCGCACCCAGGGCAAGAATTCGCCCGTCATCACCGTATGCCGCCCGGTCCCGTCCGGCTTGATGGCCTCCAGGCTCGTCCGATCGGAACCCGGGCGCAGCGCTCCGAATACGATCCACGTCCCGTCGGCTGTCCACACCGGTGCGGTGTCCGAGGTATCGGAGTGCGTGAGCTGGTGAACGCCGGTCCCATCCGCGCTCATCAGGTAGATGTGCATATGCATCCACGCCGACTGCTTCGGGTCGATCGCCGCCGCGCGGCTCGATGCGAAGGCGATGAGCTTGCCGTCGGGGCTCGGCGACGGAAACGAGCCATGCCGTTGCGGCGCCGGCGCGGCGAACGCACGGCCGCCGGCCAGCGCTGCAAGAAGAACGGCTCCAGCGAGCAGTGTGCGAATCACGTTGCACTCCCCTTAAACCCGTCAAGTCGGGCACCGGACGCCACTATGCGATGCGGCGTGCGCACGTCGAGGACTTTTGCCGAGCCTCGTGGGTCCGCGGTCCGCAATTGACCCAAAGCTGGCCGATTGTGACTGCTCGCTCCCGCGCCGACTTGATCTGCCTGCTGAGTGTCCGTAGTTGAGGCGTGGTGCGCGCCTGCGGTCCGTACACTTTTCGGACTTACAGTCGGAGCTGTTCCTCATGAGAGTCGCACTGGCCCTAGTTGCAATCGCGGTGTGCGCGATGCCCACGCGAGCCGCCGAGCGCGGCCAAACCCTGACTGCGCCGAGGAGCGGCACGATCAAGGTCGCAGTCGTCATCAATGAGGGCGCCACGCTCATGGACTTCGTGGGTCCGTGGGAGGTCTTCGAGAACGTTCAACTGAGTGACCAACGCCAAACGGAAGAGGCCCATCCGTTCGAGCTCTATACCGTCGCGCCGACAAAGGCGCCGCTCCACACCGAGAGCGTGCACCGTGCAGGTCCAACCATCGTGCCGGACTACGACTTTGCGACCGTACCGACGCCGGACATCATCGTAATCGGCGCGCAGGCGGGAGGCCCGGGAATGTTGCAGTGGCTGAGAAAAATGCGTGACGAGAACAAGCTCGTGCTTTCCACGTGCACCGGTTCCTTCAAGCTGGCGAGGGCCGGGCTGCTCGACGGCAAACAGGCCACCACACACCACTGGCATTTCAATCAGTTTTCTCAGGCGTTCCCGAACGTGACGCTGGTACGCGGAGTGCGCTACGTCCAAGGCGACCCCGAGATCTACAGTGCGGGCGGCGGGCTCGCGAGCGTTGACCTGGCGCTGCACATCGTCGAGCTCTACTTCGGAACGACCCAGGCACAGGCGACCGCGGACCGCATCGAGTATCTCGGCACGGCCTGGAGAACAAACAAAGCTGACAATGTGCCGGCGCCGGTGGTCCACGAAGACTGGCGAGGCGACATCTCGCCCGGGGTGACGGTGCAGGTACGAATAGCGCTCCAGGGGCCCGACATGTCGGCAACCATGGACAGCCCGGGACTGCACGCCGCGGGAGTGCCGGCCAGCATTGCCGCTCAGGGACCCACGGTGACCATGACTTTCAACCTTGCCGGAAAGTTCACCGCGACTTTCGTCGGAACCGACAACGAGGCCGACGATACGATAACCGGTGTGTTCACGCACAACGGCAAAGCGAGTCCACTCGTGCTGCTCAAGGACAAACGCATTCCCGGGGACGGCTGACCGCCCCTCCGCGCCCGCCCACCGGGAGAAAACGGGCCAGCTCTTCAGGCCCCGCTTGTTGTGCACAGGAACAGCTGCGCCGGCGGGAAGTTGCGTCGCTCGAAACTGCGTTGCACCTCGCCGAAGGTCCGCTGCAGCGTCGGCAGAGCACGGGCGGTGAACTGGTAGACGAGAAAGGCACCACCCGGCTCGAGCGCCGCGCGGCTCTGCATCGCGATGTCGGTACGTAACGCGTCCGGCATGCTGCCGAGCGGAATGCCGGAGATGATGTAACGCGGCGCGGGAAGGGCGAGGTGCGTCAGGATCTGCTGCACGTCTGCCGCCGAGCCGTGAACGACACGCAGGCGCGGATCCGGCAGGCTCCTCTCAAGGAAGCGTACGAAATCGCGATTAGTCTCGATGGCCACCAGGTGGGCATCGCTGCGCATGCGGCGCAGGATCTCGCCGGTGAATGTACCGACCCCGGGGCCGTATTCCACGATCACCCGGGCACGGCCCCAGTCGACTGACTCCAGCACCTGCTCCACCAGGAAGCGCGAGCTCGGGATGATGGAGCCAAGCATGTTTGGATGGCGCAGAAAATTGCTCGCGAACAGCAGCGCTTCGCTGAGCGGTTTGACCAGCGGCAATCGGGCATTCTCCAACATGGCAGGCCTCGCGGTTAGGATGGGTGGTGTACGTTCATCAGTCAGTGGGGTGCCCCGGTCCATGCTGCGCTTGCATTCCACAGCGCCTCCTGCAGCTCGACGTCGTTGGCGAGCGCGGCGGCCGGACGAGGCAGCTGGTTCTCATCGAAATAGCGGCCGGTGACGCCGCCGACAGCCGGATCGAGCGCCAGGTAGATGCTGCTGCGCGCGCCGCGCTCGGCGTCGAACATGACCCGGGTGATGAGCGGCTTGATGACTCGCAGCCAGGGCGGCAGCAGGTTCGTGGCGACGACGCCCGGATGCAGGCTATTGACGCTGATGCCGGTGCCGGCCGTGCGGCGCGCGAGCGCGAACCCATGCATGACGTTGGCGAGCTTCGACTGCGCATAGGCGGCGGTGGCGCGATAACGGGCGCGCGCGTCCGTGACCGCGGCAAGGTCCAGGCGGCCGCGGTAGTGAATGCGGGAAGCGACGCTGACGATGCGCGCCGCCTTGTCGAGGTGATCCGCCAACAGGCTGGTGAGCAGGAATGGCCCCAGGTGATTGGTCGCGAACGTGAGTTCGAAACCATCGACCGAAGTACGGCGGCGGGTGCTCACCATGCCGGCGTTGTTGATGAGCAGCCCGAGTGGCGGGAAGTCGCGGCGCACGACAGCGGCTGCTTCCCGCACAGAAGCGAGCGAGGCCAGGTCGCAGTGCACCACCTCGATGCGGGCGCGCGGTACCAGCCGCACGATCTCAGCGCGCACCGCGCCTGCGGCCGCGACGTTGCGACACAGCATGACGACGGTCTTGCCGGCGCGCGCCAGCTCGCGGCTCGTCACCCGGCCGATGCCGTGCGTGGTGCCCGTGATGACTGCAACCTCGCTCATGACTCCCGGCTCGGGATACTCAGTAGCGGCTGGCCCATGCGGATCACGCCGCCGTGGCCGAGTCCGGGCGCGAGCACCACACCCGGGGGCGCGAAGGCGATCATGGTGGAGCCGTGCTCGAACCAGCCCATCTCCTCGCCCTTCAGGAGCCTGGCGTCGCACGGAATCGTGTTGGGCCCCCGGTACTTCAGGTGCAGCAGCACGTCCGCGCAGTGCAGCCGGATGCTCGCCACCAGAATGGCCGCGACCGGCACCAGCGTGATGAGGTGGTCGGAAGCGTTCAGCCGGCAGCGGATGATGGCGCGCTCGTTCTTGCAGAAGAGATTCTCGACACGTCTGAGCGCAATCGGATTGACGTTCCAGGTATCCCCCGAGACGTAGGTGACCCCCTCCACCCGGCAGTCATGGGGTGCATGGAAGCGGTGATACATGCCGGAGGTGAGGCGCAGCGTCACGAAACTGCCGTCGAGGTAGTTACTCACCAGGTGCGCATCGCCCAGCAGATCCATGAGCGTGTAGGGAAAGCCCTTGGCCTGCAGCACAGAACCTTCCCTCACCGGACCCAGTTCCCCCACGATGCCGTCGCACGGACTCACGACGGTGTACGGATCCTGATCGACGCAGCGGGCCCCCTCCTTCAGCTGTCTGGTAAAGAACTCCTGCAGGCTGCGGAAGCGTGTGTTGCGGGCGTCACTCAGATCGAGCTCCGTGAACAGTCCCCAGATCGCAATACACAGACGGCACAGCCAGGGCTGCTCGAGGCGGCTCAGCCGCCCCATGAACAGCGTCAGCCAGCGACGCGGCAGACGGTTGGTCAGGAGGAAGTTCAGCTGCTCCTGCTGGGTAACCCGGGTGATGGCCGCACGAATTGTCATCGTCCTGTCACGAAACCGAAATAGTTTGCGGGCGGGGCCATCGGAGCATCAGCTTGTTGTGGTACATCGCCGGCGCGCTGGTCGCGCTGTTCGCACTGCGGAGCCTGTGGCTGCGCCTGTTGCTGTCGCGCGCCAAGCACCCCTCGCTCGCCGGGCACGCGCGTCTCGCGCGGCGCCTGGTGCGGCTCATTCGCAGCTACGAATACGACGAGACGCAATTCTTCAGCGCCGACGATGCGCCGCCCGAGGTGGCTGCGGCGCGGCGCGCGGGATTCATGCAGCTCGCGCAGCTCTATGCGCAGCGCTTCCCCAAAGGGGCCGCGCTCGCCCGTGAGGTGGCGCGCACGGCATCCGACCTGCAGTTCACGATGCGCTACCGGGTGCCTTTTCAGTTCGGCCGCCTGGTCCGACAGTACATGCCGGGTGGCACTTTTCTCGAGGCCTCCGCGGGTGCCACGGTGACCGATGTGGACGGCAACGTGCTGCTCGACGTGAGCGGCTCGTACGGGGTGAACCTGTTCGGTTACGACTTCTACAAGGAGTGCATCGAGCGCGGCGCGGACAAGGTGCGCGCGCTCGGCCCGGTGCTCGGCGCCTATCATCCGTTGCTGGCTGAGAACTTGCGCCGGCTGCGGGAGATCTCCGGACTCGACGAGGTCTCGTTCCACATGTCGGGTACTGAGGCCGTGATGCAGGCCGTGCGCCTGGCGCGCTATCACACGCGCCGCCGCTACCTGGTACGCTTCTGCGGCGCGTATCACGGCTGGTGGGGGGACGTGCAGCCGGGAGTTGGCAACCCGCTGCCCCCGGATGGCACCTACACACTGAAAGACATGGATGCGGCATCGCTGCGGGTATTGCGTACGCGGCGCGATATCGCCTGCGTGCTGGTGAATCCCGTGCAGGCCATGCACCCGAATGCGAGCGCGCCCGCCGATTCGGGCCTGATCGACAGCGCGCGGACGGCGCATTTCGACCGCGCGGCCTACGCCGCCTGGCTGCGCGAGCTGCGCGCGGTGTGCAGCGAGCGGCGCATCATTCTCATTTTCGATGAGGTGTTCGTCGGCTTTCGGCTCGCCCGCGGCGGCGCGCAGGAATACTTCGGCGTGTGCGCCGATCTCGTCACCTACGGCAAGAGTCTCGGCGGCGGCCTGCCGGTTGGCGTCGTCTGCGGACGGCGCGATCTCATGAAGCGCTACGATGAGCAGCGCCCGGCCGATGTGTGCCTGGCACGCGGTACGTTCAATTCGCACCCGTACGTGATGGGCGCGATGCACGAGTTCCTGACGCGCCTCGACGGCGGGGCGATCCGGGCGCTGTATCGCGACCTGGATGTGGTCTGGGAGCGCCGCGCCGCCGCGCTGAATGCGCGGCTGCAGGCCGCGGAGCTGCCGCTTCAAGTGGCGAATCTCTCGTCCATCTGGACCTTCAACTACCTCACTGCGTCGCGCTACAACTGGATGTTCCAGTACTACCTGCGCGCGCAGGGGCTGTCCCTCAGCTGGGTTGGCAGTGCGCGGCTCATCTTCAGCCTCAACTTGAGCGACGCCGACTTCGCCACGATCGCCGAGCGGGTGGTGGCGGCCGCCGAGGCGATGCGACGCGATCGCTGGTGGTGGCAGGATCCGGCGCTCACCAACAAGGCGATCCGTCGACGCGTCCTGCGCGAGCTGCTTCAGGCCTGGTGCACCACGTCGTCCATCGGATCGACCAGTTCCCCGCGCAGCAAGTACAGCGGTGCCCGACAGTAGAGTTTGATGTCGTGAAACGGATCGGTGAGGATCTTGGTGAACCACACCGCGCCCGTTAACACGCTCTGCTGCAGAAACAGCTGCACCGTGCGGAACAGCAACGCCCCCACACCGAGCACGAGCCAGACCTGACAGACGTGGCGCAGGAAATCCGCATGCCCATGCGCCGCGCCAAAGATGCCGAACAGCGTCGGGTCGAGCCACAGCACGAGCGGTGAGACAGCCCAGATCGACAGCAGCACGATCTTGCGCCGCAGGTTGTAGCCGACCTTGATGTCCTCCTTGTGCTCGTGCGTCGCCTGGTTCACTTCGTCGTAGGCCTTGGACTCAAAGAAGAAATGGCCGGTCTGGCGTGTCACCATGGCCACCAGCCAGCCGATGAGGGCGGCTGCGACGGGACTGGTGAAGATGCAGACGTAGGCGGTGAGGAAGCTCAAGGCGCTCACCAGGTGCAGGGTTTGGTTGATGCGGCTGTGGTGGTAGTACCGATGGTCGTCCCAGCGCTGCTTCTTGAGTTCTGCCAGAAAGGCGTGCATTCGCTCCTCCAGTCCGTGCAACGCGCGGCTGCGCTGGGATGAACGAATTATAGGAGTACTGTTAAGAACAGATGACAAGCCACTGTTTAGACGAAATTTTTCACGACGGTGTCATGGTCCTCGATGACCATGGCCGCCGGACACGAGAATCAGGAGCGTGACAGGCGCTTGGTTTCCGTCTGAATGAGCCGGACCGAACGGTGACGTCGCGGGCCCTTGCCTGGTGGCACACCTCGCTTTGTGCAATCGCGGTACTGAATATCGTCCTCTGGTCGCTGTGCGCGCTCGCCGTGGCGCGCGCCTGCGCTCCCGCGCACTTCTGCACCGGCCCGTGCTACATCCAGTTGCTGCTGTCGGGGGGATATGTCGCAGGGTGCGCCTTCCGCTGCTTCCTGCCGGTGATCGACGTCCCGCGCCTCGTGCTGGTTGATTCCCGGCTGTCCAGAGTGTCGATCGGTCGCTCGATCGCCACGCTCGCTGAACTGTGCTTCGCCGCCCAATGGGCCCTGGTGCTGCATCGCCTGGCTCCATCGAGCGCCAGTCCACTCGGGCAAGCGCTGCCCGCAGCAGCCGTCCTCGCCCTCATCGTGCTCGCCGAAGGATGCTCGTGGTACGCCGTGCTGACCACCGGGCAGCGCGCGCACGCGGCCGAGAATTCACTCTGGGGACTGTCGGCCGCGCTCGTGGTCGCCGCCGTATTGGCAGCGGGTCCGCATCGGTTTGCGGGCCTGTACGGGCAAGTGCTCGCCGGCGGCGTCCTCTATGTCGCTTTCATATTCTTCTACGACGTGCCGATGTACTGGTCGCGATGGCACGCCGATCAGGCACGCGGGCACCGGTACCTGAGCATCGCCGACGGTTGGCTCGACGTACGCACTCGCTGGACGGTGTCCCGCCGCTGGCAGGACTGGAAGGACGAGCTGCCGTGGATGTCGCTCTACTTCAGCTTCGGAGTATGGAGCAGCATCTGGCTCGTGTACGCCTCGCTTCAGAGCGGGCACGGCTCATGAGTGTGGCAGCAGCGCCTGCACCTCGAGCGCGAAGCGCTCGTTCGAGGCGTCCGTCGGACAGGTGAGCGTGCCGACGACCCGTACCGGCAGCGCCGCGAGCAGCTTATCGTTCATCTGTCTGAGGAGCTCGCAGTCGGCAGCCGTGAAGGACGGCACCTTCCCCGGGCCTAGCCGAACCGTGCTGCGCTCCACGGTCACGTCCGCGTAGCGTGACTGCGACTGCGGCAACGGGTCGGGCAGCTGAAATTGCAGCTGCACGCTCGGCGAACGGCTGGAGGCGGCGGCCGTCGCGGCGCAGCGGTAGGCGATGATCTGCGGAAACGGGCGCGCGCCGATCGCCATCAGTACGTCGCGGAACCGATACCACAGGTCGTTACACGTATATGCACGCGGCAGATCGTGCAGCTCGACCAGCAGATCCCACGAGCGCCATTGCGCAACCGGCGCATCCGGTCGGCGGTCTGCGGCGCCGCCGCTCGCCGGCCTCAGGGGCGCCGCGCACAGCGCAGCGCCGCCGAGCGCCACCAGCAGCCACGATCCATGCACTGCGGCGCGCCTCATGACAGGCTGTCGCATGTCAACACGGTTGCTTGGACCTGCCCAGCGCGCTGCGGTTCCACGCTAAGCTGCGCGCACATGAACCGCACGCTCGTCGCTCTCGGCATCGGGCTGCTGCTCGCCGGGCTCCTGTGGCCGGCGCTGCGGCGCGTGCCGCTGTTCCGGCTGCCGGGCGACTTCGTCATCCACCGCAGCGGCTTCACGGTGTTTTTTCCGCTCACCAGCATGCTGCTCCTGTCGGTGATGGTGTCGCTCATCGCGTGGCTGCTGCGCCGCTGACCGGTGCCGTGGGGGCGGCATCGGGGCGCAGATTGGTGCCGAGGAACTCCGTGACCTTGCGGTACAGCGTGAGGCGCATCTCGGGGCGCTCCAGGCTGTGCCCGCCATGCGGGATCAGCACCAGCTCGTGCGGAACGACACGCCGGGACAGCTCGCGGTCCATGGCCTTGCTGTGTCCGACCAGCACCGTGTAGTCATCCTCGCCGTGCACCAGCAGCACCGGCACGTGGATGTCCGCGACATGCTCGAGCGGCGACTGCGCACGGAGCGAGGCCGGATCGGTACCCATGGCATCGCCCGCTGAGTCCTTGCCGCCGTAGAAGCGCTCGTCGTCGAGCGCCATCTGCGAAAGATCCGACACGCCGGCGATGCTGACCGCGCAGCGATACAGCTGCGGCTCCTTCTCCACACCGATGAGCGCCGCATAGCCCCCGTAGCTCCAGCCGACGATGGCGAGGCGCTGCGGATCGACGATGCCCTGATCGATCAGCCAGTGAGCGCCGGCGGTGATGTCGTCACTCATGATCGTGCCCCAGGCCTGCTGCCCGGCATCGCGCCACTTTTCGCCGTAGCCGGTCGAGCCGCGAAAGTTGAGCTGCAGTACCGCGTAGCCGCGGCTCGCCAGCACCTGCACCAGGGGATCGTAAGCCCAGTGGTCGCGTGCGTACGGTCCGCCGTGCGGCAGCACCACCCCGGGGAGCTTCTCGCCCGGCTCGCTGCCGCGGGGCAGCGTCAGATATCCCGGAATGGCGATCCCGCCGGGACCTGCGACCGTGATGGAGCGCATCGGGGCGAGCTGTGCCTCGCTGAGCGGCACCTGCCTGCCGAGCTCGGTGAGTTTGCCGCTCGCGACGTCCAGCAGGTGGTAGCGCGGCGGTATGACATCACTGAAGGAGAATGTGACGAGCCGGCCCCCGTCGCGCGTCGCATCGATCACCACGTGATAGGCCCCCGGAAGCGCCCGCTCGAGCACCGCATCGATCGCCGCGGCGTGCTCATCCGTGAAGTAGGTGTGCGGGCGGTCGGTCTCGTAGACATATCCGGCGACGTGCCGGTCGGTGGGCCATTCGAGAATGCCGCCCACGTCCACATCCGGGCGCGAGTAGACGAGCTGCATGCCGCCACCCGCCGCGTCGAGGTCCATCTTCCACACCGCCGTGCGGCCCTCGTAGGGAGCGAATACCAGCAGGTCGGTCGGGCGCGCGCCGAAGGCGAGCGGATCGAAGCGGTTCTTGCGGTCGAAGCGCTTGAACTCCTCCAGCGTGCGCCACGGGGAGTCGGCACCGTTGCGCGCGATGTACACGCCTTTCTCGTCCTGGAAGCCGTAGCCGAAGCGCACGACCCCCGAAGGATCAGCGGTCCAGTCCATCACCGGCGGGTGCGAGGCGACCACCTGCTGCAGATCGCCGCTATAGACATCGAGCCGGTACACCGCAGGGAACACGCTGCCCCGGTCGCCGAGCTCGATAAGCACGTGCGAACGATCCCCGGGCAACCAGTTCACGATGCGGTCCTGGAACTGCGAGGTGGCCGCCGGCGCCAGCCGCGTGAAGAACGAGCTGCTGAACAGCACCTTGTAGCGCGTGCCGTCGGCGTTGATCGCGAGCAGGTGCGAGGCGGGATACAGCCGCCCCGGGTCGCCACCGCGCACCACCCCCTCCAGGTGGCACAGCATGCGCTCGTTGGTCTTGAACTCGCAGCGGCTCACCGTGAAGTCCCCGGAGGCGGCGTTGAGAATCGGCCATTCGCGCCCGGTCGTCAGCTCACGAACTGCGACGCGCGGCCGACCCTCGATGGTCGTGAAGAACACGATATAGCGGCCATCGGGCGAGATGTGCGGGTCGCTCATCTGCGGAGCGCCGGCGAACGCCTCGAGCGGAATATCGGCCCCGGTCGCGCCCGGCGCGACCGCCGCGGCGGCAGCCGGCGGCCGCGGCGAGGGATTGATCGTCGGCGCCGGCGGCTGGGCCGGCGCCACGCTCGCCGGCGCCCATGCGGTGCGAAGCGGCGGCGCCCCCGTGGCGTCCCGTAGCACGAGCAGCCCCACGGCCCAAAGGCCGCGTGCCCACACGCGCCGCACCCGCCCCATCGACTCCTCCTCGCTCACGACTCCGCAGCAGCCAGCGCCTGGCTGACATCCTCGATCAGATCATCCACGTCCTCAAGGCCGATCGACAGCCGTACCGTTCCCGGCGTGATCCCCGAGATCCGCTGCTCGGCGGCGTCGAGCTCACGCGGCAGCAGGACGTGCGCCGTGAGGATCAGGGACTCTCCGGAGCCGAGGCTCGGAGTGAGCGCAAACAGCTCGAGCGCATCCGCGAAGCGGCGCGCGGCCGCCTCACCCCCGGCGAGGTCGAAGCTGACGATGCTGCCGAAATCACGCATCTGCCGTGCCGCCAGCGCGTGCTGCGGATGGCTCGGCAGGCCCGGGTAGTGCACGCGCGCCACCGCCGGGTGCGCGGCGAGGTGCTGCGCGATACGCAGTGCACTCGCCGCCTGCGCCTGGTAGCGCACGAAGTAGCTCTTCAGCCCGCGCAGGATGAGGAACGCGGCGTGCGGGTCGAGGGTGCCACCGAGCGTCGCGAAGTCGCTGCGCATGGCGCGGATCAGCTCGGCGCGCGCGATCACCGCCCCGCCCAGCACATCCCCGGCCCCCGAGGCGTATTTGGTAAGACTGTGCACGAACACGTCCACATCGTACTCGCCGTGCTGGTGAAAACCGGCGAAGGTATTGTCCATCACGGTGAGTGCGCCGGCCGCGCGCGCCGCCTGGGTCAGCGCCTCGATGTCGGCGATGCGCGTGATGGGGTTGGTCGGACTCTCGAAGAGCACCAGTCGCACCGGCTGCGCGTTGAGCGCGCGCCCGAGGGCCGCCGTGTCCTCGATGGGCAGCAGGCTGTGGCGCACGCCGAAGCGTCCGAGCACGCGGCGTATGAGGTGGCGGCTCGGGTTGTAGCCCTCGATGAAACTTACGATGTGGTCCCCGCTCTTGGTCAGCGCGAGCAGGGTCTGGGCAATCGCGCCGATGCCTGAGGCGGTGACCAGGCAGTCCTCGCGCCCCTGCAGCTCCGCGAGCAGCTGCTCGAGCTGGCGGTTGGTGGGGTTGCCGCTGCGGGTATAGAAGTATCCCGGGCGCTCACCGCGCAGGAAGCGCTCGGTCTCCGCGAGCGACTCGAACTCGAACTTGACGCTCTGGTAGATGGGGTCCACCAGCGCGTGATTGTCGGCCGGCAGGTCGATGCGGGGCGGGTGATTGACGCGCGTCGGCTTTCTCATGGGAGTTCGGCGAGCGTGAAGCGGTCGGCATCCAGGTGTGCCGGGAATTTCTCGCGGAAGGCCGCGAGCCGCGCCGCATCGAGCGTCACGGTGATGACAGCGGGCTCGGCGCCCGCGGCGGCGAGCGGCTGGCCAAGGTAGTCGATCGCGGCGCTGTCGCCCGAGTGTGGCACGCCGTTGCCATCGGCGCCGACGCGGTTGACGCCAATCACGTACGCCTGGTTCTCGATGGCCCGCGCCACCAGCAGCTGCCGCCAGGCGTGGGCACGGGCGGCCGGCCAGTTGGCGACGTACAGCAGCAGCTCGTAGTCGAGCTCGGCGCGGCGGCGACTGAAGACCGGAAAGCGCAGGTCGTAGCACACCAGCGGACAGATACGAAAGCCACGCCACAGCACGCTCAGGGCGCGTCCCCCCGCGGTGAAATGCTGGTGCTCACGGGCCATGCGAAACAGGTGCCGCTTGTCGTAGTGGCGCGGTGCCGCGCCGCCGGGCTCGGCCCACAGCAGGCGGTTGTAGTAACGCCCGGTATCCTGCGTGATGAGGCTGCCGGTGATGGCGGCGTCGAGCTCGCGCGCGCGGCTTACGAGCCATTCGCTGCTCGGACCGCCGGCCGCCTCGCCGAGCCGCTCGACCTGCATGCTGAATCCGGTGGTGAAGGTCTCCGGCAGCACGATCAGGTCGGTGGCGCCGGCGAGCGGCGCAAGCAGCGCCTCGAAGCGAGCGCGATTCGCCTGACTGTCCCCCCACACCAGCGGCTGCTGCACGAGCGTGACCCGCAGCTGCGTCATCGGCCCGCTCCTGACTCAAGTCGTGTGCTGAATGCGAGCAGCCGGTGCGCCGCCTCATCGAGCGTCGTGTCGCGCTTGGCGATGCAGAGCCGCAGAAACGGCATCCTCACGGCAGTGGCGTAGAACGGCGACAGCGGGATGGTAGCGACTCCCGCCTCCGTCAGCAGCCGCTCGGCGAAAGCGAGATCATCCGCCGGCGCGAGCTCACCGAAGCCGAGCAGCTGGAAATAAGTGCCCTGCGCCGCCGGCAGCTCGAAGCCCGAATCGCGCAGCGCCGCGCGCAGCCGGTCGCGCTTGGCGGCGAAGAATGGCGTCAGGGTGCGCCAGCCATCGGGCTGCTCCGCGAGGTAGAGGGCGATCGCCCGCTGCAGCGGGTGCGCGATGCTGAAGGTGTTGAACTGATGCACCTTGCGCAGCTCCGCCGTGAGCGGCGGCGGGGCGACGCAATAACCGACGCGCACACCGGTGGCGTGCAGCGTCTTGCCGAAGGAGAACACCGCGAAGCTCCTCGCCGCCAGCTCCGCGTGGGCGAGCACCGAATGGTGGCGGGCGCCGTCGAACACCACGTGCTCATACACCTCATCCGACAGCACCAGGATGTCGCGGTCGCGGACGATGCGGCCGAGCTCATCGAGATCCGCGGCGCCCGCGACCGTGCACGCCGGGTTTGCCGGGCTGTTGAAGATTATGAGCCGCGTGCGCGCATTGGTGGCCGCGCGCACGCGCTCCCAGTCGTAGCGGAAGTCGGGGGGACTCAACGGCACGCGCACGCAGCGCCCGCCGGCCAGTCGCACCGCCGGCTCGTAGGAGTCGTAGGCGGGATCGAAGACGATAGCTTCGTCGCCGGGGCCGACTGCCGCCTGGATCGCCGAGTAGATCGCCTCGGTCGCACCGAGCGTGACTGTGATCTGCGTCTCCGGATCTGCGCTCACCGCGTAACAGGCGCGCAGCTTCATCGCGATGCGCTCGCGCAGCTCCGGCAGTCCCTCCATGGGCGCGTACTGGTTGTAGCCGCCGCTCATGGCCTGCGCCACCAGCTCAGTCAGTCGCGGGTCGATGTCGTAGTCGGGAAAGCCCTGGCCGAGATTCAACGCGCCCAGCTCGCGCGCGCGGCGCGACATGATCGAGAAGATCGTCGTGCCGACTTCGGGTAACTTGCTCGCGCGCACGTGCGCTCCGTGTCAGTGACCGCCGGACGCCCTTTAGAGGCCGGCCTCGACCGCGGCCATGGCCGCCCCGACCACTCCCGCCTGGCCGGCGAAGTGCGCCGGACGCAGCTGCGCATCCGAGTGCAACAGCGGCGCAAACTCGGCGAAGCGCTCACTGACGGCGCCGCCAAGGATGAAGAGGTCCGGCCACAGCAGCTCGTGCAGCCGCTTCAGGTACTCGTTCACCCGCCCGATCCACTCCGGAAAGCCGAGCTTTTCGGCGGTGCGCACGCGCGCCGAGGCCCACTTCTCCGCATCCATGCCCCGCAGCTCGAGATGCCCGAGCTCGGTGTTGGGATAGAGCTTGCCGTCGCAGAACAGCGCCGTACCGATGCCGGTGCCGAGCGTCACCATGATCACCGTGCCGTCGAACCCCCGGCCCGCGCCCCAGCGCATCTCGGCGATACCCGCGGCGTCCGCATCGTTCAGGAAGAGTGCCGGCCGGCTGAGGGCGCGTGCTGCGAGCGCAGCTCCATCGGTACCGATCCATCCGTGATCGACGTTGGCCGCGGTGCGCGCCGTGCCCTGACTGATGACGCTCGGGAAGGCGATCCCGACCCCGCCTTCGGCGCCCGGCAGCCGCGCGGCCAGTGCCGCGAGAACCGGCATCATGGCGGCGGGTGTCGAGGGTTGAGGCGTAGGGGCGGAGATCAGTCCGCCGGTGATGCGCCCGGAATCGACGTCCACCAGGCCGGCTTTGACCGAGGATCCGCCTACATCAATGCCCAGCACGTTGCGTGTCACGACGGATCCCTCACAGGTTGGCGGCGGCCGCGAGCTGCTGATCGCGCTCACGGCGTCGCTGTTGATAGCGCATCCATACGGTGGAGATGGCGATGCCGGTCGCGACCAGCATCACCAGGATGGTGGCGAGCGCATTGATGTCGGGCGTTACCCCGAAGCGCACCTTGGAGAACACCACCATCGGCAACGTACTCGAGCCCGGCCCGGCGACGAACTGGGTGATGACGAGGTCGTCCCACGACAGCGTGAATGCCAGCAGCCACCCGGAAGCGATCGCCGGCAGGATGAGCGGCAGCGTGACGCGCAGAAACACCTTGAGGGGGCGCGCCCCCAAGTCCATGGCCGCTTCCTCCAACGACTCATCGAACCCGGCGAGACGTGATTGCACTACCACCGTGACGTACGCCATGCAGAAGGTGATGTGGGCAAGGGCGATGGTGACCGGGCCCACGCCCTTGGGCCAGCCGATCAGCTGCTCCAGGGCGACGAACAGCAGCAGCAGCGAGAGCCCGGTGATGACCTCGGGCATGACGAGCGGGGCAGTGACCATGCCGGCCAGCAGCATCCGGCCGCGATAGGCACCGAAGCGCGCCAGCGCCACCCCGGCGAGCGTGCCGAGCACCACGGAGGCACTCGCCGCGGTGACCGCGATGCGGATCGACAGCCACGCCGCCGACAGGATCTGCTCGTTGTGGATGAGCGCCGAGTACCAGCGCAGGCTCGGCGAGCGGGCCGCATCCCACACGGTGACGAGGCGCGAGTAGTTGAAGGAGAACACGATCATCGAGACGATCGGCACGTACAGGAACACGAGCCCGAGTACCAGCATCAGCCGCGAGAAGAGGCCGCGTGTTCTCATCGCGACGCCTCCAGCTGCCGGCGCTCGACGCGCTGGAAGAGCAGGATCGGCACCACCAGCAGCAGCAGGATGAGGATCGCAACCGCGCTCGCCACCGGCCAGTCGCGGTTCTCGAAGAACTCATCCGACAGCACCCGCCCGATCATCAGCTGATCCGGGCGGCCGAGTAAGGTCGGGATGACGTACTCGCCCACCGCCGGAATGAACACCAGCAGGCAACCCGCGGCAATCCCCGGCAGCGACTGCGGCAGCGTCACCCGCAGGAACGCCCGCCACGGGCGTGCCCCGAGGTCCGCGGCGGCCTCGAGCAGCGCGCCGTCGTGCTTCTCGAGATTTGCGTACAACGGCAGGATCATGAACGGCAGGTACGAATACACGATACCGATGTACACCGCGAAGTCGGTCTGGATCAGCGCGAGGGGCTGATGGATCACGCCGAGGCGCAGCAGCACGTTGTTGATGACGCCGTTGTTGTTGAGCAGCCCGATCCACGCATAGACCCGCAGCAGGAACGAGGTCCAGAACGGCAGCACGATCAGCATCAGGAGCAGCGGCCGGGTGGCGCTCCCCGAGCGCGCGATCGCGTACGCCATCGGGTAGCCGAGAGCTAAGCAGCACAGGGTCGACACCGCGGCCACCTTGAGCGAGTAGAGATACGAGCTCACGTACAGCGGATCGGTGAACAGGAACGAGTACGCCGACCAGTGCATCTCGAAGTGCGGCGTCCCGTGGCGCCAGCTGAGGAGCGGGGTGTAGGGCGGAATGGCGAGCCGCACCTCGGAGAACGAGATGCGGAACACGATGAGGAACGGGACGAGGAACAGCACCAGCAGCCACAACGTCGGAATGCCTGCGATCAGGCGCCGGCCGGCAGCTGGTGAGAAACGCACCGCCCTGCCCCCGCGCTACTCGGTCAGCACCACCGGGCTCGAACCGTGCCACGAGAGCCATACCCGCTCCTCGCGGCCGATCGGGCGCTCGGTGCCGCGCGAAACATTCGGCAATGTCACCCGCACGAGACTTCCGGAGTCGATGCGCACCAGGTAGATCGACATGTCGCCCATGTAGGCGATCTCCTTGACGGTTCCCTGGGTGAGATTCTCGCCGCGCGAGAGCTCCTGGCCGGTGAGCGGCTCGCGCGAGATCTGGATCTTCTCCGGGCGGATGGCGGTCCAGACCGTAGCGCCATGGCCGCTGCCGGCAGCACGCTCGACACGCACCGTGCAGCCGAGGTCAGCGCTCCTGATACACAGGCCGTCCGCGCCGTTCTCGTACACCTGGCCCTCGAACATGTTGACCGAGCCGATGAAGTCGGCGACGAAGCGCGTCGCCGGCGACTCGTAGATGTCCGATGGCGTGCCGATCTGCGCGATGCGCCCCTGGTTCATGACGCCGAGGCGCGTACCAAGCGTCATGGCCTCCTCCTGGTCGTGCGTCACCACGATGAAGGTGACCCCGAGGCGCTGCTGGATGTTGAGCAGCTCGAACTGCGTGTGCTCGCGCAGCTTCTTATCGAGGGCCGCGAGCGGCTCATCGAGCAGCAGCAGCTTCGGCCGCTTGACGAGCGCGCGCGCCAGTGCCACGCGCTGGCGCTGACCGCCCGAGAGCTGGTGCGGCTTGCGCGCACCAAAGCCACCCATGCGCACGATCTCGAGGATCTCGCCCACCTGGCGGCGTATCGCATCGCGGCCCAGATGCTCCTGCTCGAGCCCGAAGGCGACGTTCTTCTCGACGCTCATGTGCGGGAACAGTGCGTACGACTGGAACATCATGTTCACTGGGCGCTCGTAGGGCGGCACGCCGTTGAGCCTCTGGCCGTCGATTTCGATGCTGCCGGTGGTCGGGGCCTCAAAGCCCGCCAGCATGCGCAGCAGCGTGGTTTTACCCGAGCCCGACCCGCCGAGCAGGCAGAAGATCTCGCCGCGGCGGATGTCGAGCGACACGTGATCGACGGCGGTGAAATCGCCGAATCGCTTGCTGACGTCGTTGATGCGGACGTAGGCGGAATCGGCGCCCGATGCTGCGGCGGCGGCAGGCTGAGTGGATGAGCTCACAGGGTGACGTTACCTTCCGGTCTTGAACCGCGTCCACATGCGGGTGAGGAGGCGCTGATAGCCGGCGGGCCGGGCGCGCTCAGGTACGAGCCGCGCGCGCACCGCGGGCGGCGGATATACCCCCGGATCGTTCACCACGGCAGGATCGAGCGGCTGGATCGAGGGAATCACTGCGTTCGCGTACTTGATGAGGTTCGAGTTGCGGGCGGCGATGTCCGGGCGCAGCAGGAAATTGATGAACAGCAGCGCATTGTGCACGTGCGGCGCGTCCGCGGGGATCGCCATGACGTCGTAATTGGAGATCGCGCCCTCCTTCGGGATCGAGTACGCGAGCTCGCCCTTGCCGGCATCCTGCGCCCGGTCGTGCGCCTGCTTGACGTCGCCCGACCAGCCCATCGCCAGGCAGATGTCGCCGTTGGCGAGATTGTCGATGTAGCGCGAGGAATCGATGTAGCGCACGTAGGGGCGGATGGCCTTGAGCGCGACTTCCGCGGCCTTGAGATCCTCCGGGGAGTTGCTCATTGGCGGCCGACCGAGATAGAGCAGCACCGTCCCGACGACCTCAGAGGGCGCATCGAGAATCGAGATGCCGCAGTCCTTGAAGTGCGCCGCCACGGCCGGATCGAACAGCATGCGCCAGCTGTCGAGAGGTGCGTCCGGCATGCGCGCGCGGATCGAGGCGACGTTGTAGCCCACCCCCGAGGTGATCCACATGTAGTCGACGCTGTACTGATTGCCCGGGTCGTAGAGCGCCTCGGCCCGCGCCACGTCCGGATCGACATTCTTCAGGTTCGGCAGCTGGCTCTTGTCGAGCTTCTGGTAAATGTCGGCCTGGATCTGGCGCTCGAGAAACGCCCCCGACGGCGCCACGATGTCGTAGTTGGTATGCCCGGTGAGGAGCTTGGTCTCGAGGATCTCGTTGGAGTCGAACACGTCGTAGTTGACGCGGATGCCGTACTCCTTCTCGAAGTCGGTGATCACGCTCGGCTGGATGTAGTCCGACCAGTTGTAGACGTTGAGGACCTTCTCCGACTCGCTGGCCCGGGGGCCCGAGGTCGCGTGGCCCGAGCATGCCGTCGCGGCCGCCAGCACGGCCGCGCAGGCCGCGGTAGAAGCCCAGAATCGCAGAGCGCTGCTCACCCGATTCATTCTTATATATGTATCGACCCCCGGAAAGGGCCGCAGGCCCCTGCCGCTCGCTGCAACCGCCCGCCGTGCAATGGCCGGCTGGCGCCCAGCAAAACACAGGCTACACGTTTAGCAGCAGGTGCTCGCGCTCCCAGGAGCTGATCACCTGCAGAAAGACCTCGTACTCGGCTTCCTTGACGATGGTGAAGGCCTCGATGAACGGCTCGCCGAGGAGCTTCACCAGCGGCTCGCAGCCGCGCAGCTCGCGCAGCGCCTCATCGAGCGAGCGCGGCAGTCCGAACGCCAGGTCGTGGGCGCTGCCGACGATCGGATCGGACGGCTGGATGCCCTCCACCATCCCGAGATACCCGCAGGCGAGCGAGGCGGCGATCGCGATATAGGGGTTGGCATCGGCGCCACCCACGCGGTTCTCGACGCGCCGCGCCTGTGCGTCCGACATCGGCACGCGCAGCCCCGCCGTGCGGTTGTCGTAGCCCCAGTGGGCGTTGATCGGCGCCGACAGGTAGCGGGTCAGGCGCCGGTAGGAGTTCACGTTGGCGCAGAACAGCGCCATGGCGGCCGGCAGGTAGCGCTGCAGTCCGCCGATGTGGTGGAAGAACAGCGTCGAGGGCGTGCCGTCGGGGTTGCTGAAAACGTTCTTGCGCGTCTTGGTGTCCACCACGCTCTGGTGGATGTGCATGGCGCTGCCGGGCTCCTTGGCGTGCGGCTTGGCCATGAAGGTGGCGTACATCTTGTGGCGCAGCGCCGCCTCGCGCGCCGTGCGCTTGAAGAGAAACACCTGGTCGGCGAGATCCATCGGCTGGCCGTGGATCAGGTTGATCTCCATCTGCGCCGGGCCGTCCTCGTGGATCAGGGTGTCGATCTCGATGTCCTGGTCCTCGCAGAACTGGTAGATGTCATCGAACAGCGGGTCGAACTCGTTCACCGCGGCGATGCTGTAGGACTGGCGGCCAGGTTCGGCGCGGCCAGAACGACCCACCGGCGGCTTGAGCGGATAGTCTGCGTCCTTGTTCTGCTCGACCAGGTAGAACTCGAGCTCGGGGGCGACGATCGGATCCCAGCCGCGCTGCGCGTACAGCTCGAGGATGTTGCGCAGCACGTGGCGCGGCGCCATCGTCACCCGCCGGCCGTCCGAGTAGAAGCAGTCGTGGATCACCTGCGCGGTAGGCTCGGCCGCCCACGGCACGCGCCGCACGGTCTTCGGGTCCGCCTTGAGGATGATGTCGATTTCCGCCGGGCTCATGGCATCCCCGGTCTCGGGCGGATAGTCCCCGGTCACGGTCTGCAAGAACACGCTCTCGGGCAGGCGCATGCCGCCGTCCTCGGCGAACTTCTCCGCGGGCATGATCTTGCCGCGGGCGATGCCCGCCATGTCCGGAATGATCGCCTCGACCTCCGAGATGCCGTGATCGCGAAAGAACTGCCGGATCTCGCTCACCATAGGCGCGCCTTTCACTTCTGTCGGGTGCGCTCAGCCGCCGCCTGCCCGAAGGCGGCGAACAGCGCGCGCGAAAACGGATTCGCCATGACCTTCCACTCCGGGTGCCATTGCACCGCGAGCGCGAAGCTGCGTGCTGCGCGCACCCGGAACGCCTCGATGAGGCCATCGGGTGCGCGGGCCTCAACCGCCAGCGGCTCACCTAAGCGGTCGATGCCCTGGCTGTGGAGCGAGTTCACCGTCACCTGCTCGCTCGCGCTCAGCGAGCGCAGCACACCGCCCGGCTCGAGCGTCACCTCGTGGGCCGGCCCGTACTGCACCTCGAGCGGCTGACTCTCGTCGTCGCGGTGGTCCAGGTAGCCGGGCACCTCGTGCAGCCGCTGGTGGAGCGTCCCGCCGAAGGCGACGTTCATCTCCTGGAAGCCACGGCAGATACCGAGCACCGGCACGCCGGCATCGACCGCCTTACGGATGAGCGGCAGCGTCGTCGCATCGCGGGCCGGATCGTGCAGCGTGCCGGGCGCGCTCGGCGGCCCGTCGTAGTGATGCGGCTCGACGTTGGAGGGGCTGCCGGTGAAGAGCAACCCGTCGATCCGCCCGAGCAGCTCCTCCGACCTCAACTCCTCGGCGAGCGAGGGGATCAGGAGCGGGGCTGCGCCGGCCGCATCGAGCAGCGCGCGCGCGTACTTCTCCCCCACCATGTGATAGGCGTGATGGCCGACGATACGCCGGTCGGCGGGGATACCAATGAGCGGGCGGGCGGATGCCATGGCGGCAGTTATAGGCGGCAGGTGTTTAATATTCTAAACAAACCCTGCCAGCTCGATCTCCGGATGAGGGATCCATTAGACCACAGCCGGCGCCCGGAAGCCTCTGCTTGCCAGCTGCCCGCCAAGTGCGGTAGAGGCCAAAGCACAGGCATAACCCCGGGCATTTGACATTCCCAGGCGGCGCGGCGATTTGCCGGGCGTGCCCTGCCCTCGCTATCCTGCGCCCCCGCGCCCGGGGCGCAGCTTCAATAGATCTTAAACACACGGGACTTGGGTTGTGGCACGCCTAGCCTACGTCGACTCCTACTACGCGGCTTCCGCGCACCCCGCCCTCGAGCGCCCCCGCGCCGAGGGCTCGGTCGACTGCGACGTCTGCGTGGTGGGCGGCGGGATCGCCGGGTGCTCCACAGCGCTGCATCTCGCCGAGCGGGGCCTGTCGGTGGTGCTGCTCGAGCAGAACCGGATCGGCTGGGGCGCATCGGGTCGCAGCGGCGGGCAGGCGCTGCTCGGGGTCGCCGCAGGCCAGCCGAAGCTGCGCCGGCTGGTCGGCGCCGCCGATGCACGCGCGATCTGGGATATGTCGGTGGAGGCCCTGAGGCTCACGCGCTCGCTGATCGAGCGCTTTCGCATCGATTGCGACTGGGTCAACGGCTATCTGCTCGCCGCCGTCAAGGCGCAGCACGAGCGCGAGATCGCCGACGAGATCACCGATCTGCACGACACTTACGGCTACACCAGCGTGCGCTACCTCAGCCGCGAGGAGGTGCGCGCCCAGGTCGCGACCACGCGCTACGGCGGCGCACTCTACGACAGCAGCAGCGGCCACCTCCATCCGCTCAACTACACGCTGGGACTGGCCGCGGCGGCGGAGAGCTTCGGCGTGCGCATCTTCGAGGACAGTCGCGCGCTGTCCTTCTCCGCGGCTGCCGCCGCGCGGCTGCGGGTCGCGACGCCGGGCGGTGAGGTGCGCACACGGCAGCTCGTGCTGTGCGGCAACGTCTATCTTGGCGCCACCGCCCCGCAACTGGCGCGCAAGATCATGGGGGTGGCGACCTATATCGTCGCCACCGAGCGGCTCGGCGAGGCGCGGGCGCGCGAGCTCGTCGCGAGCAACGTCGCGGTGTGCGATATGAACTGGGTGCTCGACTACTTTCGCCGCTCGGCCGATCACCGGCTGCTGTTCGGCGGACGCGTCAACTACTCGGGTTTGAGTTCTTTCGACGCGCCATCCGCGACGCGCGCGCGCATGCTGCGGGTATTCCCGCAGCTGAAGGACGTGCGCATCGAGTACGCCTGGGGCGGCGATCTCGACATCACGCTGAATCGCGCGCCGCATTTCGGCAGGCTCGCGCCCAACGTGTACTTCCTGCAGGGTTTCTCGGGACACGGCATGGCGCTCACCGGCATCGCCGGCAAGCTGGTCGCGGAGGCGATCGCCGGCACCGCCAGCCGCTTCGACGTATTCGCGCGCATCCCGCACGCCGACTTCCCGGGCGGCAGTGCGCTGCGCCGCCCGGCGCTGGTGCTCGCGATGTTGTATTACCGGCTGAAGGACATGTTGTAATGCGCCCGCCGCGCGCCACGCGCTAGGATGGCGGGCATGCGGCACGATCCTGAGTTTTATCGCCATCTCATCGCATGGCTGTGGATCGCGGTGGCTCTCTACTGGGTCATCGCAGCGTTCGGCACCAAGCGCACGGCGCGTCGCGAGCCAGTCGGGTCACGGCTGCTGTACGTGTCGGCGCTCGTCCTCGGCGGCGTGCTGCTCAGCTGGCATCACTCGCTCTGGGGGCGCGTCCTGGACCTGCGCTTGTGGCCACGCGCGGCGCTCCCCTTTTTTCTCGGCCTCGCAGTCCTCGTGGCCGGGCTCGCCTTCGCCGTATGGGCGCGGGTGCACCTGGGCCGTAACTGGAGTGGCAACGTGACCGTCAAGGAGGGCCACGAGCTGATCCGCACCGGGCCTTATGGCTACGTGCGTCACCCGATCTACACCGGGTTTCTCACCGGCGTGCTCGGCACCACGATCTGCTCCGGCACGCTGCGCGCCGCGCTCGGGCTCGCCATCATCGCCACCGCGCTGATCGTCAAGCTGCGCGCCGAGGAGCGCTTCATGCGCGAGACCTTCCCGGGTCAGTACGAGAGGTACAGCGAGGAAGTCCCGGCGCTGGTGCCGTTCACCAAGCCGCGCCGCCCGCCGGCGCCCTGAGCGAGACCTCTAGCCGGCGCTGCTGCCCGTAACGACCACGGTCAGGCGGTTGTCGTCAAAGTGCGCGACGTCAGGTTTGCCGCGCAGCTGAAAGATCACGCCGTAGGGGAAGCGCTGCGCCGGACCTCCGCTCGCAGACCAGTTGGGCGGGATGAGAAAGTGGCCTTCCGCGAAAACCTTGCGGGCTGCGTCATCGAGTACCAGACCGCCGGATTCCATGATGACGACGTCGTGCGCGTAGCCGCGTGCATCGACCGAGCATTCGAGTCCGACACGGCCGGTGAGCCCGAGATCCTTCGCCACCGGTGGATAGTCATCCCGACCGGACGGCGCCAGAGCCGGTCCCCACGGGGCGCCACCCATTCCCACCGCGCGTCCGAGCTCCGCGCAGCCAGGACTCAAGAGCGCAACTGCAAGCGCCAGAATGGCCGTCGCGCTGAAGGTAAGGCGCCGCATGTCTGCAGCGTCACAGACGAATGGGAAGTGCTCTGCCGCGGGCCCGTGCCGATCGGACTATGAGGAGGAGTGGCTGCGGGTCACAAACCTTCCGCGATCTGCACCGCATTCAGCGCCGCGCCCTTGAGGAGCTGGTCGCCCGCCACGAAGAGTGCGATCGAGCGTCCGCTCGGATCGCTCACGTCGCGGCGGATGCGGCCGACCAGCACCGGATCGTGGCCCGAGGCGTCCTGCGGCATGGGAAAGTAGTTGCGCTCGGCATCCTCGACCAGCTTGACGCCCGGCGCGGCGCCAACCAGCGCCCGCACCTCCTGCGGCGTGATCGGTCGCTCGCACTCGAAGGTGATCGCTACCGAATGCGCGCGCAGCACCGGCACGCGCACGCAGGTCGCCGACACGCGGATCGAGGAATCGCCGAAGATCTTGGCGGTCTCCTGTGCGACCTTGATCTCCTCGTCGTTGTAGCCGCTGACCGGATCGATCTTGGTGTTGTGGCTGAAGAGGTTGAAGGCGTACGGATGCGGCAGCACGCGCGGCGTGAAGGGGCGTCCCTCGAGGTAGGCGCGCGTCGACTCGCGCAGCTCCTCCATCGCCGCAGCTCCGGCGCCCGAGGCGGCCTGGTAGCTCGAGATGAGCAGCCGCACGATGCGGTTGGTTTGGTGGATCGGCCACAGCGGCGTGATGGAGATGATCGCGGTGCAGTTGGGATTGGCGATGATGCCGCGGTGCTCGCGCGCGGCCTGCGGGTTGATCTCCGGGACCACCAGCGGCACGTTGGGGTCCATGCGGAAGGCCGAGGAGTTGTCGATGACGATGGCCCCGGCGCGCACCGCGAGCGGTGCGAACTCCCTGGAGATGGCGCTGCCGGCCGAGAACAGCGCCACATCGACCCCGGCGAAGCTCGCCGCCGTCAGCTCGCGCACCGGGAGCGCCGCGCCGCGAAACTTCAGCGTCTTGCCGGCCGAGCGCGCCGAGGCAAGCAGGCGCAACTCCGCGAGCGGAAACTTGCGCCGCTCGAGGCAGCCGATCATCTCCACCCCGACCGCGCCGGTGGCACCTACGATTGCCACCACCGGGTTGGTGCGGCCTTGAGGACCCATGCTCGATTCTCCAGCCATGTGCGCAATTATTTGGAGGTTTCCTACCCTAGCGGCGGCGGCCTGTAAAGCGACTGGTACGCTGCGCCGTCATTGGGGCGCCTGCGCCCCTCCCCGGGCGGCCGAAGCCGCGTTTTCCGCTGCGCCCGAGGCGCGCGGCCGCACCTCAAAACACAGGTGAATGCGCGGATTGCGTGCGAAATCCTCGGGCAGCGTCGCGGCCGAGACGTTGCTTATGTCGAAGCGCTCACTGAGCGTCTCGGCCAGCCTGAAGCGCCCCGCATTGGTCGAGAACACCAGGAGGCCGCCGGGCGCCAGCAGGCGTGCGCAGGCCTCGATCAGCTCGGGGTGATCGCGCTCCACATCCAGCACCCCCTCCATGCGCTTGGAGTTCGAGAAGGTCGGCGGCGCGAGATACACGAGATCGAAGCGCCGTGATCCGCGCGCGGCTTCCGCGAGCCAGGCGCGGCAGTCGGCCTGGATGAGCGAGTGGGCCGGGCCGGCTAAGCCATTGAGACGCAGATTCTCGTACGCCCAGTCGAGATAGGTGCGCGACAGGTCGACGGAAGCGCTCTCGAGCGCCCCGCCCGCCGCTGCGTAAACCGTGGCACTCCCCGTGTAGGCGAACAGGTTGAGGAAGCGCTTGCCCCGCGCGGCAAGGCGCAGTCGCGCGCGCGTCAGGCGCTCATCGAGAAACAGCCCGGTGTCGAGGTAGTCGTCGAAGTTGACGCGCAAGCGCAGCCCGCCCTCCTCGACCACATGAAAGCGCTGCCGCTCGCTCAGCTTCTCGTACTGCTCGCCGCGGCGCGTGCGGCGCCGCGTACGCACCCGGATGCGCTCAGGCGCGACGCCCGTGACCTCGGGGAGCGAGGCGAGCACCTCGCCGCGGCGCCGCCGCACGGCCTCCGCCTCGATCTCCGCGGGCGCTGCGTACTCCTGCACGTGCAGCCAGTCCTCCTCGGGCTCGAGCGTGCGATAGACATCGATCGCGAAGGCGTATTCCGGCATGTCGGCGTCGTACAGCCGGTAGCAGGACACCCCGGAGCGCCTCGCCCAGCTGCGCAGGCGCTTCTGATTCTTCGCCAGGCGGTTGGCGAACATGCGCGCGCCGGCTGTGTCCTTGAGGGAGCTGAGCCCCTTGCCAAGCGTGCCGGGCGCACGCTCGCTGTCGGCGCCGACCTTGATCCGCAGCAGCCGGCACTCGAGCGCACCGTTCCACAGCGTGTGGGTGCGATAGGCACGCAGACCCAGCTCGAAACCGAGCGCCGGCGCGCCGCTGAGCACTGCGGCGTTCCAGCCGGTAAAGCGCTCGCGCAACACCACGCCGAGCTCGCGATGTACGGCCCGCGCCGCCGCCTCATCATCGAGTCGCACGCCATAGGGAGGATTGGTGCACAGCAGTCCGGGTCGTGCCGGGCTGCCGCCCTGCAGCGGCGCCGCCCCACTCAGCGGCCCCACCTCGAACTCAACCCGTGGCGCGATGGCAGCACGTGCCGCGTTGGCACGCGCCGCGGTGATTGCCTCGCGGTCACGATCGCGGCCGCGCAAGATGACGGGTGTTGCCTCACCCGCCCGGGCCCGCTGCCGCGCCTCCTCGCGCAGCCGCTCCCACAGCGGTCGGTCGTGCCCGCGCCAGCCGAGGAAGCCGAAGTACTCGCGGGTGAGGCCAGGCGCGCGGTCGAGCGCGATCAGCGCCGCTTCGATCACCAAAGTTCCAGAGCCGCACAGCGGATCGAGGAACTCAGCCCCGGGGGGCGGTGCGCGCGCCAGCGACTCCCAACCCGCGCGCAGCAGCACGCCGGCGGCGACGTTCTCCTTGAGCGGCGCCTCGCCGGCTGCGCCGCGATAGCCGCGGCGGTGCAGGCTCTCGCCCGACAGATCCAGAGCCAGGGTGATGCGCGGGCCGTGGGCATGCGCGTGCACGCGCACATCGGGACGCGTGATCGCGACGTCCGGGCGCGAGCCGGTCGCCGCGCGCAACTGATCGACGATGCCGTCCTTGAGCTTCAGCGCCCCGAAGTGACTGTGCGTGATCAGCGGGTGGCGGCCGGTGAAGTCGCACGCCAATGTCGCGCCGGGCCCTAAGTGCGCCGTCCAGTCGATGCGCCGCACGCCCGCATCGAACTCCGGCACGTCGCGCGCCTCGAACTGCGCGATCTCGAGGAACACCCGGTTGGCGAGCCGCGACCACAGACACGCCCGGTAGGCGCTCTCTAGGGTGCCGGAGAAGGTAACCCCGGTGGTGCGCTCGCGCGGCTCGAGCGCCCCGCAGGAGCCGAGCTCATGCACGAGCAGATCCGTGAGCCCGCGCGGCGCGCTGGCGAGGAAGCGCAGCGGCGCAGCGCTCACAACCGCGCGCGCGGCCCGCTCACGAGAGATCGAGCCACGTGGTCTTCAGCTCGGTGTACTTCTCGAGCGCATGCAGCGACTTGTCGCGGCCGATCCCCGACTGCTTGAAGCCGCCGAACGGCACGGTGATATCGTCGGCGTCGTAGCAGTTGATGTATACCGTGCCGGCGCGCAGCGCGCGCGCCACGCGGTGCGCGGTGGTGACATCGCGCGTCCAGATCGCGGACACCAGCCCGTAGATGACGTCGTTGGCGATCTCGAGAGCCTCGTCCACGGTCTTGAAGGTGATCGCCGACAGCACCGGGCCAAAGATCTCCTCGCGGGCAATCGACATCGTCGGCTTCACACCCTCGAAGACGGTGGGCTCGATGAAGTAGCCGCCGCTGTCCTCGCGCACCCGGCGGCCGCCGACGCGGATGTTCGCGCCGGCATTGCGCCCGGCGTCGATGTAACCGAGGACGCGCTTCATCTGGATCTCATCGACGATGGCGCCCATCTGGGTGGCGGCGTCGAGCGGATCGCCGGGCTGCATGGTGCGCGCCATGGCCTGCACCTTCTCCAGCACCGCGTCCTTGATGTCCTCCTGCAGCAGCAGCCGCGAGCCCGCCGAGCACACCTCGCCCTGGTTATCGAAGATGGCATGCGCCGCCGCGGTCGCGACCTTGTCGAGATCCGGATAGTCCGCCAGCACGATGTTGGGAGACTTGCCGCCGCACTCGAGCGACACGCGCTTCAGATTCGACTGGCCGGCGTACTGCATGACCTGCTTGCCGGTCGCGGTCGAGCCGGTGAAGGCGATGCAGTCGACATCCATGTGCAGCGCGAGCGCCTTGCCGGCGGTCGTGCCGAGGCCCGGTACCACGTTGAACACCCCGGGCGGCACGCCCGCCTCGACCGCGAGCTCGGCAACTTTGAGCGCGGTGAGGGGCGACTTCTCCGAGGGCTTCAGCACCAGCGAATTGCCTGACGCCAGGATCGGGGCAAACTTCCACGCCGCCATGAGCAGCGGGTAATTCCACGGCACGATCGCGCCCACCACGCCGAGCGGCTCGCGGGTCACGAGGGCGAGCGCGCCGGGACCCGTGGGTGCGACCTCGTCGTACACCTTGTCGAGGGCCTCGGCATACCAGCGCACGCAGGCCGCCGCGCCCGGCACATCGCCCTTGAAGCTGTTGGTGATCGGCTTGCCCATGTCGAGCGTCTCGAGGAGCGCCAGCTCCTCGGCGTGCTTGACGATCAGCTCGGCGAACTGCAGCAGGATCCGCTTGCGCTTGGCGGGGCGCAGGTTCACCCACACGCCGCGACGGAAGGCGGTGCGCGCCGAGGTCACCGCGCGGTTGATGTCCTCCTCATCGCCGGAAGCGACGCGCGCCAGGAGCTTGCCGGTTGCCGGGTTGATGGACTCGAAGGTGGCACCCGAGGCGGCATCGGCGTAGCGGCCGTCGATGAAGGCCTGGGTGCGGAAGGTGAGCGCGCGGGCGCGCTCGTGCCAGGAGACCTGAGCAGGTTGTGCGTTCATGGACTGAAGTCCTTCAGAAAGTCGCCGGGGTGCAGGCGCTGATGATCTCACACGCCTCGCGCCCGACATTGCGAAAACGGTGCGGCAGCTGGCTCGCGAAATAATAAGCCTCGCCGGCCGACAGCACGCGCGTCGCCCCGCCGACGGTGAGCTCGATGCGGCCGCGGACCACGACGCCTGCCTCCTCGCCCCGGTGCGCGAGCATCTCCTCGCCGGTCGCAGCGCCCGCCGCATAGCGCTCGTGCAGCACGGTCAGCTGTCGCCCGGCGCGCTTTGCGGCCACCAGCCGCAGCGACACCTCTTCATTACCGAGCTCGACGAGCTCTTCGGCGCCGAAAAACGCCTGCGGAGCCGCGCTCAGGTCCAGAGTGAAGAACTCCGCGAGCGCCATCGGCACCCCGTCCAGGACCTTCTTCAGCGAGCTCACCGAGGGGCTCACCCGGTTCTGCTCGATGAGCGAGATGAGCCCGTTGGTTACCCCGGCGCGACGCGCGAGCTCGCGCTGCGATAACCCAAAAGTGGTGCGGACACTGCGCAGCCGCGCGCCGACATCAATGCTCATAGTGTTTAAGATACTAGACAAGAACGGCCGCAATATCGTCCCGATGGCTAGCTTTGTCCACTTTATTTATCATCCGCCACCTTCACCGGTCCCCAACTGAGCACCCCCATGGCACCGCCCAGCGAAGCCCTGCAGCGCACCGATCTCGAAGCCTTCTGGCTGCCCTTTACGGCCAACCGCCAGTTCAAAGCCAAGCCGCGCCTGCTTTCGCGCGCCAGCGGCATGCGCTACTGGACCGAGGACGGCCGCGAGATCCTCGATGCGGTCGCGGGCCTGTGGTGCGTCAATGCGGGTCACGGCCGGCGCGAGATCGCCGCCGCCGCCGCGGCGCAGCTCGAGACCATGGACTACGCCCCGCCCTTCCAGATGGGGCATCCGGGCGCGTTCCGCCTGGCGAACGAGCTGGTGAAGATCGCCCCGCAGGGGCTCGATCATGTGTTCTTCACCAACTCGGGCTCCGAGTCGGTGGACACCGCGCTCAAGATCGCCCTCGCCTACCATCGCGTGCGCGGCGATGCCGCGCGCACCCGCCTCATCGGCCGCGAGCGCGGTTACCACGGCGTCGGCTTCGGCGGAATCTCGGTCGGTGGCATCGCGACGAACCGCAAGATGTGGTCGAGCGCGCTGCTGGCGGGTGTGGATCACCTGCCCCATACGCACAACCTGGCGAAGAATGCATTCTCCAAAGGGCTGCCGGAGCATGGCGCGGAGCTCGCTGATGAGCTCGAGCGGCTCGTGGCGCTGCACGATGCCTCGACCATCGCGGCGGTAATCGTCGAGCCGATCGCCGGCTCCGCCGGCGTGCTGTTGCCGCCGCAGGGCTACCTGAAGCGCCTGCGGGAGATCTGCGACCGGCACGGCATCCTTCTCATCTTCGATGAGGTGATCACCGGCTTCGGGCGCACCGGCTCACCGTTCGCGGCCGAGGAGTTCGGCGTCACTCCGGACATGATCACGCTCGCCAAGGGGCTCACCAACGGCTGCGTGCCGATGGGGGCGGTGCTGGTGAAAAAGCCCATCTACGAGGCCTTCATGCAGGGGCCGGACGGCATCGAGCTGTTCCACGGCTACACCTATTCGGCGCATCCGCTCGCCTGCGCGGTGGGGCTGGCCGCGCTCGGGATCTATGAGCGCGAGGGACTGCTGACGCGCGCCCGCTCGCTGTCAGCCGACTGGCAGGAGGCGGCCCACACCCTGAAGGATGCGCCGCATGTGCTCGACGTGCGCAGCTACGGGCTGATCTGCGCGATCGAGCTGGCGCCCGGACCTAAGCCGGGGGCGCGCGGCTACGAGGTGTTCCTCAAGTGTTTCGAGCGCGGCATGCTGGTGCGCTTCACCGGCGACACCATCGCGCTGTCGCCGCCGCTCATCATCGAGCGCTCACAGATCGAGCAGATTTTCGGCACCCTGCGCGAGGTGCTGCGCGCGCAGTGATTGGCGCAACGGGCGGCCGCGATCGCCGGGATCAGCACCGGCGAGGTGACTTCAGCGCGGAAGCTCTTCAGGCGTGGGGCTGCTGACGGCCGCGCAGATGACGCAGAACCGTCCAGGCGAGCAGCGCGACAACGAGCGCACTGCCAATCAGTATTTCAGCTTCCGAGAGACCCAGGCTGGGCTGGCGCGACGCAAACACGGTCACCGTTTCCACCGTATACCTCCTAGGCCGGCATGCGCCGGCGCAAGCAGCCCTAGGGTTTCACCCGCGCGGTATACGGTGAAGGCGGGCGTCGCGAATCTGCGACGGGCTTCAACGCGTCGCGGTGTTATGTCAGCTGCGGCCGCACCCGCAGCGCTCCGCCGGCGGCTGCCCTCTAGGAGTGCGCCTCGAAGATCGCGTAGATCTTGGCGCAGTCCTCCAGCACCTCCCAGGTACCGCTGAAACCCGCCGGCACGAGGAACGCATCTCCCGGGCCGAAGCTCGAGCGCTCGCCCGTGGCGCTCTCGATCACCACCCGGCCGGCCGTCATTACGCACAGCTCGTTCTCGGTGTAGCGCACGCGCCATTTGCCGCGCGTGGCTGCCCAGCGGCCGGCGAAGAACTGCTGCGTCGGATCGGCGTAGTAGTTCTGCACCCGCAGCTGCGGGTTGCCGGCGATCAGGCGCTCCACCGCCGGCGCGGAAACCTCCGGGTCGAGCGGGGTGTCGAGCCGTACGATCGAATTGCTCATGTGCGCACTACTCAGGTACTGGGGCCAGGAAATTCTAGCGCGGCGCGGCGCGGCCGGCGCGACAGCCTCCTTGATCCCCCTCACGGCCGCACCACCCCGCTGTCGGCGGCGGCGCTCGCCACCGTCTGTGCGACCGGCACCACCGGCGGCGCGCGCTCGAGGCGCACCACGACCCGGCGATCGAGCGCGTAGGCATCGAGATCGCCCGCGGCGCTCCTCGACTCACCGCTCCCGTGTGCCTCGACGATGAGGCGCTCACGCGGCAGGCCGGCGCTCTCGAGCGCTGCCACGACCGCCGCGGCGCGATGTGCCGACAGCGCCTCGTTGTAGTCCGCCGGCCCGCGTGGATCGGCGTAGCCGGCGACCCGCACCCGGGCCTGTGGCATGGCCGCGGCCAGCGCGCCGAGCTTGAGGAGCGGCGGCAGGTCCTCGACGCGGATGGCACTGTCGTCGGTGCGGAAGCTCAGGTCCATGCCGACCTGGTCGGCCGCGGCGACCGTCTGCTCGAGCTCAGCGCCGTGCGAGCGCGACTCCTGCAGCGAGCCGTTGAGGTCGGAGACGCTCGCCGTGAGCCGCGAGCGCTCGGCTTCGCTCGCGCCGAGATCCGAGCTCAGCTCGCGCGCGGTCTGCTTCTGGCGATGCCAGCGATCGCCGAGCAGCCCGCCCGCCGCGGCACCGATCAGGGCGCCGACGGGGCCGCCCGCGGCGGCACCGATCGCGAGCCCGCTCACGATCCCGATGTCTTCCGACTTGCCGTTATGCTGCGGTTCGCTGTCGGCGCAGGCCAGCGCCGGCAGCGTGGCGAGGCCCGCGACGACTGCCAGCACGATCGCGCTACGGTACTTTTTCCGGGTGCCCATGGGTGCATCCTCTCGTTGGTTGAGGCCGGTCCGTTCCGGCACGAGAGTCAGTACAGCGCGCCGGCCGGTCGCCACCGTGGCGCAAAGGCATACACACCGCGGATGCTTTGTGGCAAAACATGGCGCGCGGCGCCTCGCATATACTCACCGTCCCTCAAGGAGCTGAGAGATCTGCGCCATGCGGACACGCCCGCTGCGCCGGCTGGGTCCGGCCCACGCACTCACCACGGTTCTGGCCGCCCTCGCCCTCTCTGGCAGCGCCCTGTCCGCGCCGGCCGCGGAGCAGGCCGATGCCGACGTGGTGCGCGCCACGCTCGACAACGGCCTGCGCGTCATCGTGGTGCGCAACACGCTCGCTCCGGTGGTCACCACCTCGGTCAATTACCTGGCCGGCTCGGACGAGGCGCCAGCCGGCTTTCCGGGCACGGCGCACGCGGAAGAGCACATGATGTTCCGCGGCAGTCCCGGCCTCACGGCCGATCAGCTCGCCGACATCGGCAGCGTGCTGGGCGGCGATTTCAACGCCGACACACGCGAAGATCTCACCCAGTACCTGTTCACCGTGCCGGCCGAGGATCTCGATGTGGCGTTGCACATCGAGGCGCTGCGCATGCGCGGCGCGCTCAACACCTCGAAGGAATGGAGTCAGGAGCGCGGCGCGATCGAGCAGGAGGTGGCGCAGGACGTGTCGGAGCCGGGCTACGTGCTGTACTCGAAGCTGCGCGCGCGCCTCTTTGCCGGCACCCCGTACGCGCACGACGCGCTCGGTACGCGACCGTCGTTCGACAAGACCACGGCCACCATGCTGCAGCAGTTTCACCGGACCTGGTACGCCCCCAACAACGCCTTCCTGGTGATCGCCGGAGACGTCGAGCCGCAGGCGGCGCTCGCCGAGGTGCGCAGCCTGTTCGGCGACATCCCGCGCCGCAAGCTCCCGCCGCGCCCGAGCGTACATCCGCGCCCCGTCGTACCGACCTCCTTCAGCGTCGATACCGACCGGCCGAGCGGCACGTTGATGATCGCGCTGCGCACGCCCGGGCCACGGGATGCGGATTTCGCGGCGCTGGAAGTGCTGTCGGACGTGCTCAGCAGCCGGCGCTTCGATCTCTACGGGCTGGTACCGCAGGGCAAGGCGGTGGGGGCGGAATTCGCACTCGATCCGCTGCCGCAGTCAGGGCTCGCCTACGCGGTGCTGTCGTTCACCGCCGGTACCGATACCAAGGCGCTCGAGCACGAGGTGCGCGCGATCCTCACGCGCGTGGCGCACGAGGGCGTGCCGGCCGAGCTCGTCGAGGCGGCCAAGCTCCAGGAGCGCAGCGATGCGCAGCTGCAGCGCAACTCGATCGGTGAGCTGGCATCGGTGTGGTCGGATGCGGTCGGGATCTTCGGTCTCGAGTCTCCCGACGACGACCTGAAGCGTATCGAGCAGGTGAGTGCCGCGGACGTCAATCGCGTGGCGCGCAAGTACCTCGACCTCGGGCACGCCATCACCGGCGTGCTGCTGCCGCGCGGCTCGGGCCGCCCGGTACCGGGCGGCGCCGGCTTCGGCGGCCACGAGGCGATCTCGCTCGGCGAGGCGCACCAGACTGCGCTGCCGCCGTGGGCGGCGAAGGCGCTGGAGCGCCTCAGTGTGCCGCCCTCGACACTGCATCCGGTGGTGAGCACGCTGCCGAATGGCCTCACGCTGATCGTCCAGCCGGAGGATGTCAGCGACACCGTGAGTGTGTACGGACACATCAAGAACCGCCCCGAGACCGAGGAGCTTGCCGGCGAGGAAGGCGTCCATCAGGTGCTGGAGCAGTTGTTTTCCTACGGCAGCGAGCATCTCGACCGGCTGGCTTTCCAGGAGGCCCTCGATGCGATCGGCGCGCGCGAGGAGGCGGGCACGGATTTCGGCGCGCAGTCGCTGTCCGAGCACTTCGACCGCTCGCTGGCACTGCTCGCCGACAACGAGCTGCACCCGGCGCTGCCCGCCGCGGCGCTCGAGGTGATCCGCGGCCAGGTCGCGCAGGGGGTCGCTGCGCGCAACGTCAGCCCGGGCTTCCAGGCGCAGCACTCGCTGCGCGGCGCCCTGTTTCCGAGCGCCGACCCCAGCCTGCGCATGTCGACACCGGAGTCGGTGCGCGCGCTCACTGCCGACAAGGTGCGCGCCTACTACCAGCGGGTGTTCCGCCCCGATCTCGCCACGCTGGTGATCATCGGCAAGATCACGCCCGCGGCGGCGGCCGCGGCTGTGAGCCGCTACTTCGGCGCCTGGAGCGCGAGCGGCCCGGTGCCGCCCACTGATCTGCCCGCGGCGCCCCCCAACCGGCCCGACGTCATCAGCGTGCCGAACGTGAGCCGCGTTCAGGATCGCGTGGTGCTGGCCGAAAACCTCGCCATCACGCGCACCGACGCCGACTACTATCCGCTCGAGCTCGGCAACGCCGTGCTCGGCGGCAGCTTCTATGCGACGCGCCTCAGCATCGATCTGCGCAAGAACGCGGGACTCGTGTACGGCGTCAGCTCGCTGCTGCAGGCCGGGCGCACGCGCAGCGTGTACCTCGTGGAGTACGCGAGCGATCCGCAGAACGTCGGCAAGGCCGCCGACATGATCGTGCGCGAGCTGACGACGATGCAGGACACCGCGGTCGGAGATGATGAGCTGACGCGCGTCAAGGCCTACCTGGTCAGACAGCTGCCGCTCGGCGAGGCGGGGGTCGCGGCGATCGCGGGCGGATTGCTCCACAGGCGCGACGCCGGCCTGCCGCTCGATGAGCCGACGCACGCCGCACAACGCTACGTCGAGCTCGGGCCACCGGACGTGCAGGCGGCGTTTCGCAAGTGGATCCGCCCGAGCGATCTGGTGCGGGTCAGCGAGGGCCCGGCGCCGCAATAGCAGCGTCGAAGCTCCGTCCACGTAGCTGTCATACGACGGTGCCTGGCCTATCCCCATCGGGGGATGGCCTGTGAACCGTCCGGACGGTAGGGTCTCACGCCTCGTCGAAATCCAGGGGATCGGCCGCATCCAGCTTGCGGCTCTACTTGTCACTGTATGGACGTCCGTCAGCCCGTTTCACCCCGCCCGGCGCGCGACCGGCTGCTCGATGCGGCAGAACGAGTCGTGGTTGAGTCGGGCGCGACTCATCTGACGCTCGATGCCGTGGCAAAGTCCGCGGGCGTCAGCAAAGGCGGATTGTTGTATCACTTCCCCTCCAAGGAGGCGCTGCTCGAGGGCATGCTGGCGCGGCATTTCGAGGACGTCGACGCGGAGGTGGCGAAGCGGCTCGCGAGCCGCGACCGCAAGACCAACGGCCGCGACCGCAAACCCTCGCGCGCCGAGCTGTTCAGCGAGCGGGTACGGGTGCTGCTCGAGCTGGCCCCGGACCGGCCGGCGTTCGGCGTCGCCATGGTGGCCGCCTCGGCCGACAACCCCGAGCACATGGCGGCCTGTCGCACCAAGTACCGCAACCTCCTCGATGAGTTCGCCAAGCTGCCGGGCGGTTTCGAGCGCACCGCGATGGTGCTGCTCGCGGTGCAGGGTCTGCTGCTCGCCGAGCTGCTGCACCTTTCGCCTTTCACCTCCAAGGAGCGCTCGAAGCTCGTGAAAGCCATGTTGCGGGCCGCAGATGAGTGTGGGAGCACCCAATGACACGCAGCGCACGCGGACCTTTCCTCACTCTGGTGACGGCCACGCTGGTCACAGCCTGCGCGGTTGGGCCCAACTTCCATGCGCCGGCGCCGCCCGCCACCGAGCACTACACGCGCGCGCCTGAGCCGACCGGCACGGTGGCGGCGCCGGGCGCGAGCGGCGTCGCCCAGACCTTCAGCGCCGAGCGCGACATTCCGGCCGACTGGTGGACGTTGTTTCATTCGAATGCGCTCGATCAGCTGGTGCGCCAGGCACTCACCGACAGCCCGACGGTGCAGTCGGCGCGCGCGACGCTGCTCTCCTCGGTCGAGACCTGGAAGGCGAACCGCGGCGGGCTGCTGCTGCCGACCATCGACGCACAGGGGTCGGCCACACGCGAGCGCGAGCCGGGCGCGGTGATCGGCGAGCCCAACGTACCGGCCTTCATATTCAACGTGTTCGATGCCTCGGTGAACGTCAGCTATCGCTTCGACCTGTTCGGCGCCTCGCGACGCCAGATCGAGGCGCTGCGCTCCCAGGCCGACTACGAGCGCTGGCAGCTCGAGGCGGCGCGCCTCACGCTCAGCGCCAACGTGGTGACCACCGCCGTCAACATCGCCTCGCTCCACGCGCAGATCGGCGCGCTCGGCGACATCGTCGCGAGCGAGCGCGATCAGCTGAAGGTGGTGCAGCGGCAGTTCGATGCCGGCGCCGCTTCGCGCTCCGACGTGCTGGCGCAACAGACCCAGGTGGCCGATAACGAGGCACAGCTGCCGGCGCTCGAGAAGCAGCTCGCCCAGGCGCAGCATCGTCTCGCGGTGCTCGCCGGTCGCACCCCCGATGACACCAGCGTGCCCGACTTCACGCTCGATCAGCTGACGCTACCCGCCGAGCTCCCGCTGTCCGTGCCGGCGAAGCTGGTGCGCCAGCGCCCCGACGTGCAGAGCGCCGAGGCGCTGTTGCACCAGTCGACCGCGCAGCTCGGCGTCGCGACCGCGAACCTCTACCCGCAGCTGAATCTCACCGGCTCGATCGGCTCGGAGACCATCCAGGCGAGTGATCTCTTCAAGACCGGCTCGGCGGCCTGGAACATCGGCGGCTCGCTCACCCAGCCGTTGTTTCACGGCGGCGAGCTGCTGGGACTGAAGCGCGCCGCCCGCGCCGATCTCGACCGCGCCACCGCCGACTACCGTCAGGCGGTGCTGGCCGCGCTGCAGGATGTCGCCGACACCCTGCGGGCGCTCGAGGCGGATGCCCGCACGCTGCAGGCGGACCTGATCACCGAGACCGACGCTCAGGACACCCTCAACATGACCAAGCTGCAATACAAGGTGGGCGGCGTGAGCTACCTGCAGTTGCTGAACGCGGAGCGCGTCTTTCTGCAGGCGCGGCAGAACCGGGTGCAGGCCGAATCGGCCCGCTATGCAGATACCGCGGCGCTGTTCCAGGCGCTCGGCGGCGGATGGTGGAACCGGGATAACGGGAAGGAGAGTCGCTAGTGAACCCGCTCTTGAAGCGACGCTTGATCATTGCGGTCGTGGCGGTCGTCGTGCTGGTCGTGTTGATCGCCGGCATCAAAGCCATAACGATCTTCCGGATGATTGCGCAGGCCAAGGCCAACGGCGCGCCCGCGCAGACGGTCACTGCAATGACGGCAGCGTACTCGGACTGGCAGCCGGAGATAACTGCAGTAGGGAGCGTGCGCGCGGTGCGCGGCGTCGACATCACGACCGAGGTCACGGGTCTGGTGCGCAGCGTCGACTTCCGTTCGGGCGAGGATGCCAAGCGCGGTCAGATACTGGTGCATCTCAACGCCGACTCCGACATCGCAACGCTCCATTCGCTCGAAGCGGCCGCCGATCTTGCCGCGACCGTGTACGCGCGCGACAAGATGCAGTTCGAGGCGCAGGCGATCAGCCAGGCGCAGCTCGATGCGGATGCGGCTGACCTCAAGAACAAACGGGCGCAGGCTGCCGCGCAGGCGGCCCTCGTCGAGAAGAAGACTCTGCGGGCGCCCTTCGATGGGCGGCTCGGCATCACCACCGTCAATCCGGGGCAGTACCTCAATACCGGCGACAAAGTGGTGACGCTGCAGGAGCTCGATCCCGTATACGTCGATTTTCGGCTGCCGCAGGAGCAGCTCGCGCAGGTGCACGCAGGGCTCGAGGTGCGGGTAACCCTCGATGCATTCCCCGGCGAGAGCTTCGCCGGCAAGATCAACGCCGTCGATCCGCTGGTCGATTCCTCGAGCCGCAATTTTCAGGCCGAGGCGACCGTGCCCAATCCCGCGCTCAAAGTGCTGCCGGGCATGTTCGTGCGCGTGACGGTGCTCTCCGGCACCCAGCAGCACTACCTGACGCTGCCGCAGACCGCGATCACCTTCAACCCCTACGGCTCGACGGTGTTCCTGGTGAAGAAGGACGACAAGGGCAAGAGCACGGCGCAACAGAGCTTCGTCACAACGGGCTCGACGCGCGGTGACCAGGTTGCGGTCGTCTCGGGCCTCAAGGAGGGCGACCAGGTAGTCACCACCGGACAGCTGAAGCTGAAGAACGGCACGCCGATCGAGATCAGCAGCACGCTGCAGCCGTCGGATGCCGCGAACCCGACCCCGCAGGAGCATTGAGGGAGCGCAGCGATGAAATTCACTGATCTGTTCATCGAGCGTCCGGTCCTCTCGATCGTCGTCAGCCTGCTGATCCTGGTGCTGGGTGCGCGTGCGGTGTTCCAGCTGCCGGTGAGCCAGTACCCGGAGACCGAGAACGCGACGGTGACAGTGAGCACCACCTACTACGGTGCCGACGCCCAGACCATAGCCGGCTTCATCACCCAGCCCCTCGAGGCCGCGATCTCCCAGGCGCAGGGCATCGACTATCTGTCCTCCAACAGCATCGCCGGGGTGTCGATCATCACCGCGACGCTGCGCCTCAACTACGACGCCAATCGCGCGATGACCGAGATCAACACCCAGGTGGCCTCGGTGCGCAACCAGCTGCCGCCAGCGGCGCAGCAGCCGGTGATCACGGTGCAGGTCGGCCAGCAGATCGATGCCATGTACCTGGGCTATTTCAGCGACACCATTCCTCCCAACAGCACGACCGACTATCTGCTGCGGGTTGTGAAGCCCAAGCTCGACTCCATTGACGGCGTGCAGACCGCAGAGATCCTCGGCGGCCGCACTTTCGCGCTGCGCGCCTGGCTCGATCCGCAGCGCATGGCGGCCCGTGGCGTCTCCGCCGATGATGTCTACACGGCGCTCGGTTCCAACAACTACCTCGCCGGCGTCGGCTCGACCAAGGGCCAGATGGTGAGCGTCGACCTCAAGACCAACACCGACGTGCAGTCGCTCGATGAGTTCCGCCATCTGGTGGTCAAGCGGCAGAACGGTGCGCTGGTGCGGCTCGAGGACGTCGCCAACGTGGTGCTGGGAGCGGAGGACTACGACTTCAACGTCGCCTTCAGCGGCCAGCGCTCGGTGTTCATCGGCATCAAGGTGGCGCCGCGCGCCAACATCCTCGACGTGGCTTCACGGGTGCGCGCCGCGCTCCCCGATATCGCCGCGCAGCTGCCGACCGGCGTGACGCAGAAGCTGGCTTACGATGCCACCATTTTCGTCACCAGCTCGATCAAGGAAGTCGTCAAGACCCTCATCCAGGCGCTCATCATCGTCACGGTGGTGATCTTCCTGTTCCTCGGCAGCCCGCGCGCGGTGGTGATACCGGTGGTGGCCATGCCGCTGTCGTTGATCGGCGCCTTCTTCCTCATGCAGGCGCTCGGCTACTCCATCAACCTCCTGACGCTGCTCGCGCTCGTGCTCGCCATCGGGCTGGTGGTGGATGACGCGATCATTGTGGTCGAGAACGTCGACCGGCATCTCAAGGAAGGGGCATCGCCGTTCCAGGCGGCGATGCAGGCAGCACGTGAGCTCGGCGGTCCCATCATCGCCATGACGGTCGTACTGGTCGCCGCCTATGTGCCAATTGGCTTGCAGGGCGGCCTCACGGGCGCGCTCTTCACCCAGTTCGCCTTCACGCTCGCCGGGGCCGTGACCATATCGGCGGTGATCGCACTCACCCTCTCACCGATGATGTGCGCCAAGGTGTTCCGCAGCGAGCAGGAGGAGGGACGCCTCACGCAATTCCTCGACCGCACCTTCAACTCGCTGCGCACCGCCTACCTGCGGCGACTGTCCAACTGGCTCACCACCTGGCCGGCGATAGTGCTGTTCGGGGCGCTGCTGCTTCCCTGTGTAGCGCTGCTCTTTAAGACCTCGAAATCCGAGCTCGCGCCGCCGGAAGACCAGGGGATCGTTCTGGAGGCGACCACCGGTCCGCCGGACGCGACCCTCAATCAGATGCAGGCGTATTCGGACGCCGAGTTCCAGATCGCAAAGCAGCTCCCCGAGTACCAGCAGATGTTCCAGCTGACCGGGCAGCCGACGGTGAACCAGGGCTTCGGCGGCGTGTTGTTCAAGACCTGGGACCAGCGGCACCGCAGTGCCGCCCAGCTGCAGATGCTGCTGCAGAACGAGTGGAACAAGATTCCGGGCGCGCGTGTTGCCGCGTTCCAGTTCCCGACTCTGCCCGGCGCGTTCGGCTTGCCCATCCAGTTCGTCATCACCACCACCGAGCCGATCGAGAACCTCAACGACGTGGCGGACCAGGTGCTCGACAAGGCACGCGCCAGCGGCAAGTTCTGGTTCATCGACAAGGACCTGAAGCTCGACAAGCCGCAGCAGACCGTAAATGTCGACCGCGACATGGTGAGCGATCTCGGGCTGACTCAGCAGAGCGTGGGCGGCGCACTGGCCGCGGCGCTCGGCGGCGGCTACGTGAACTATTTCTCGATCGCCGGCCGCTCCTACAAGGTCATCCCGCAGGTACTGCAGGTCGACCGCCTGAATCCCGACCAGGTACTCGACTACTACGTGCATTCGGGCAACGGTTCGCTGATCCCGGCACGCACCATCGCGAGCCTCAAGACCTCGACGGTTCCCGAGACCATCGGCCACTTCCAGCAGCTCAACGCCACCACCATCGGCGGCGTGTCCGGGGAAGCCGAGGCGGACGCACTCAAGTTCCTGCGTGATACGCTCAAGCAGGTCGCGCCCACGGGCTACAACGCCGACTACTCCGGCGAGTCGCGGCAGTACATGCTGGGGTCGGGCAGCTTCGTATTCACGCTGCTGTTTGCCCTCGTCATCGTCTATCTGGCGCTGGCGGCGCAGTTCGAGAGCTTCCGTGACCCGGCGGTCATCCTGGTGTCGGTGCCGATGGCGCTGTTCGGCGCGCTGATCTTCATCAATCTCGGGGTGCTGGGCATCTCGCTCAACATCTACACGCAGGTGGGACTCGTGACGCTGCTCGGCCTGGTGAGCAAGCACGGCATCCTCATCGTGCAGTTCGCCAACGAGTTGCAGCGCGCCGGCCATACCAAGCTGCAGGCCATCGAGGAGGCCGCGGCGGTGCGGTTGCGCCCGATCCTCATGACGACCGCGGCGATGTGCTTCGGCGTGATCCCGCTGGTCATCGCCTCGGGTGCGGGGGCTGCCGGCCGGCTCAACATGGGCGTGGTGCTGCTCACTGGACTTGCGATCGGCACGCTGTTTACGCTGTTCGTGGTGCCGGCGATGTATCTGTTCATCGGCGCGGACCACGCCCACGAGGCGCGCGCGCGTGGCCATGAGAGCGATCCACCCGCCGAGGGAACCGGCGGCGAGCCCCATCCGCAGGCAACTTAAGGAGTGAGTGTCATGATCGACGTCTACTACTGGGGCACACCTAATGGCCTGAAGATCAAGCTGTTCATGGAAGAGGCGGGGCTCCCCCATCGCATCATCCCGGTCGATATCGGCAAGGGCGAGCAGTTCGCTCCGGAGTTCCTCAAGGTCTCACCCAACAACCGTATTCCGGCAATCGTGGACCACGAGCCGCGCGGCGGCGGCGAGCCGATCTCGATCTTCGAGTCGGGCGCCATTCTTTTATATCTTGCGGAGAAGACCGGACGCTTCATCCCGCCCGACATCCGCGGCCGCACGCTCACCCTCGAGTGGCTCTTCTGGCAGGTTGCCGGCTTAGGTCCCATGGCCGGACAGAACGGCCACTTCTCCGTCTATGCGCCGGAGAAGATCCCCTACGCGATCGAGCGCTACGTCAAGGAGACCAACCGTCTGTACGGCGTGCTCGACCGCCAGCTCGCCGGCCGCGACTTCATCGCCGGCGACTACACCATCGCCGACATGGCGAGCTACCCCTGGATCGTGCCGCACCAGCGGCACGGACAGAGCCTCGAGGATTTCCCGTACCTCAAGCGTTGGTTCCACCGCATCCGCGAGCGGCCGGCATGCCAGCGCGCCTACGTCGGTATCGAGCAGTCGTATAACCGCACCATCTCCGATGAGGAGCGCAAGGTGCTGTTCGGCCAGACCGCCACATCGCATCGGACCTGAGCACGCCTCGCTCGCCGCCCGCAGAGGGCGGGCTCGTCTGTTGTTAACACGGAGCGGGTGGCGCCCCCCCGCTTCCACCAGCGGATGCCGCATCGAACGCGGCGCTACCGCCCACGCTGAGGCCGGTCCGGGATAGCGACGGTCAAGGCACTGCCGCGATTTCTTCAACTGACCATCACCTGTCTGCAACACGCGGCGCCCTACCATCGCCCCGCGCGTCGCACCGCGCCCAACCGACAGGGAGATGCCATGAGAGTAAGTGCCATTGTTTCGCAGACGCTGCGCGGCTTGCGCACGGCCGCGCTATCGCTGGCGATGGTCCAGATGTCCATAGGACCCGCGCTGGCCACCGCCGCACAGACCGGCAACGATTTGCCCAGCCCGGGGAGCCTCGGCCACCCGCGCTCCCCGATCAAGCACGTCATCGTCATCATCGGTGAGAACCGCAGCTTCGACCACATGTTTGCCACCTACCAGCCGGCGGCCATCAACGGTCGCCCGCAGGAGATCCTCAACCTGCTGAGCGAGGGTATCGTGAGCCTGAACGGCACCAATGCAGTGCCGGGTCCGAACTGGCGGCGGGCAGTGCAGAAAGAGGCCTTCTCGCAACAGTCAGAGTTCACGCTCAGCCCACCGTCGAGGGACTACCAGAACCTGCCCAACCCGCTCGCCGGCGGCCCGTCGGGTCAGTTCGCAAACCTGACGGGCTTCTGTACCACCACTGCGCAGTGCGTCGGATTGGCCGAAGAAGTCGAGACCGGATTGCCCGATGCCTCTTACTACGCATCGCTCGCCTCGGGCGGCACCGGACTGACTTCGGGCACGCCCGACACACGTATCCAGTGGGCCAGCGGCAGCGTGTTGGACAACAACCTCCTGCCCGGTCCGTTCCAGCTGACCAGCGCGACGCTGGCGTACACGGCCTACGCCGCGAGCCCCGTGCATCGGTTCTATCAGATGCAGCAGCAGCTCAACTGCCAGCCCCGCGAGTGGAACCTGGTCAACCCCTCCGGTTGTGATGGCAAGCTGTTCGCCTGGGTGGAAACCACCTTCGGTGCGGGCTCCAATGGTGATCTGCCGGGCTACACCGGCACCCCCGGCGCGGCGGACTACGCACACACGGGTACCTTCGCCGCCAACTACACCAGCGGCGAAAGCCCCGCTCCGGTCACCACCGGCGAGGGTTCGACGGCGCTCGGCTTCTACAACGTACAGCAGGGCGATGTGCCCTACTTCAAGCAGCTGGCCGACACCTACGCCCTCAGCGACAACTTCCATCAGTCCGTCCAGGGCGGCACCGGTGCCAACCACATCATGCTCGGTCACGCCGATGCCCTGTACTTCCAGGACCAGAGCGGCAACCCGATCGCCCCTCCCAATCCGGTCAGCAACCCGCAGGGATTTCTCAGCGAGATCGAGAACCCCAATCCCAATCCGGCGGCGGCTCCGCTGGGCAGCAATAATTGGTACACGGAGGACGGCTATGGCGGCCACGACAAGGCCGGCAGTGACTACTACGGCGGCGGAAGCTACAGCGACTGCTCCGACTCCACTCAGCCCGGCGTCGGACCGGTTCTGCGGTTCATCCGCAGCCTCGGGGTCGACTCGCGTTGCGAGGCAGGCCACTACTACCTGCTGAACAACTACAACCCGGGCTACGAGCCCCAGCTGAGCAACGAAGACGCCGGCAGCTTCAGCGGCCTGTGGCAGGATGCGTACTATCAGGACTACGCCCTGGGTGATGGCGCCACCGCGTTCACCATCCCGCCGAACCGAAATGGCAACGGCCGGGACCCGTCCAGGACCAACAGCATCGGCGACGTGCTGAACAACGCGGGTATTTCCTGGAAGTACTACGGCGACCAGCTGAACGTGTTCCACACCGACCCTCACGTGACGAACAGCCCCGCCAAAGGTCAGTTGCCGGACGAGTACTGCCAGATCTGCAACCCGTTCCAGTACGACCAGTCGATCATGGAAAGCCCGGACGTGAACGCGCACATCCAGGACACCACCAGCCTGTACGCGGATCTCACCAGCGGTACGAACCTGCCGGCTGTTTCATTCGTGAAACCCAGCGGCTTCGTCGACGGCCACCCGGCCTCCTCGAAGCTGGACCTGTTCGAAGGCTTCGTGAAGAAGATCGTGGACCAGGTGCAGAGCTCGGCCTATGCGAACGACACCGCCATATTCATCACCTTCGATGAGGGTGGCGGCTACTACGACTCAGGCTATGTGCAGCCGGTGGACTTCTTCGGCGACGGCACGCGTATCCCCCTGCTCGTGGTGGCGCCGCGGCAGTACCTGAAAGGCCCGGGCTACGTCTCGCATCAGTACGCGGACCATGTCTCGATCCTGAAGTTCATCGAGCGCAACTGGCGGCTGCCAACGGTGACGCGCCGCAGCCGCGACAACCTGCCGAACCCGCTGCAGTTGCCCGTCACGCGCAGCTTCACGGGCTTCGTGGACACTGCCGGCTATGTGCCGTACGTGAACGGCGTGCCAGGCAAGGCGGCGATCGATGATCTGTGGGACCTGTTCAACTTCAGGCACGACTACTAGCCCGGACTCTTATCAGACATACGAGAGCTCTCGTCCTTGAGAACCGGGGCCGCCGTAAGGCGGCCCCTTTTTGTTGCCAGCGCGTGTGCGGCTGCCAAAATCGAGGTAGCCTGCCCGTGAAGTCGGACCGGGGTTTCGTATTGCATGGTCGCGCGCGAAGCGTGTTGTAAGGGTGTGGCACGCGTTCGGCCGGCCGGCTAGCGTGTTGTCATGACGATCGATGCAGAACCGGTGCGCATCGCGGTGCGCGATGATCTCGAGGTTTCGGCGCGGCTGCTCAGGCCCGCCGGGGCACGCGCCTGCTACGTGCTGGCGCACGGCGCCGGCGCCGGCATGGAGCACCCCGCGATGCGCGCGGTGGCCACCGGGCTTGCGTCGCTCGGACTCGCGACGCTGCGCTACCAGTTTCCCTACATGGAGAGTGGCTCGCGCCGCCCGGATCCGCCGCCGCTGTGCCACGCAACGGTGCGCGCCGCCGTGGCCGCGGCGGCGCAGCTGGCGCCCGGCCTGGCGCTCATTGCCGGCGGGCGCTCCTTCGGCGGGCGCATGACCTCCCAGGCGCAGTCCCTCGAGCCGCTTGCCGGGGTGCGCGGCCTCGCCTTCCTAAGCTTCCCGCTGCACCCCGCGGGCCAGCCCTCGCAGCAGCGCGCCGAGCATCTCGCGAAAGTCTCGATCCCGATGTTGTTCCTTTCAGGCAGCCGCGATGCGCTCGCCGAGCGCGCGCTGCTCGAGGCGGTGGTCGCACGGCTCGGCGCGCGCGCCACGCTCAGCCTCGTGGAGGAAGCGGACCACTCCTTCCACGTCCCGGCCAGAAGCGGCCGCAGCGACGCGCAGGTGCTGTCTGACGTGTTGGCTCGACTCGCCACCTGGAGCGATGCGCTGACTTAGTTGATCGGGCTAAAGGCGGAGTAACATCTGTCGGTGCCCAAGCGCGCCCTCGAACGCTACGCCGCCAAGCGCACCTTCACGCGCACGCCGGAACCGCCCGCGAAGCTCGCGCGCGAGCGTCATGGGCCGCTCCTGTTCGTGGTGCAGAAGCACGCCGCGCGCCAGCTGCACTACGACTTCCGCCTCGAGCTCGATGGGGTGCTCAAATCCTGGGCCGTGCCCAAGGGCCCCTCGCTCGATCCCGACGACAAGCGCATGGCGGTCGAGGTCGAGGATCATCCCTTCGACTATGCCTCCTTCGAGGGCGTGATCCCGGCCAAGCAGTACGGCGCCGGCAACGTCATCGTGTGGGACTGCGGCGTGTACTCGCCCGATGAGGGCCAGCGCTACTCCTTCACCGACCGCGCCGAGGCCGAGAAGCGCGTGCGCGCCGAGCTCGCCGCCGGCAAGCTCAGCTTCCTGCTGCGCGGGGTAAAGCTCAAAGGCTCCTTCACGCTCGTCAAGACCCGCACCGGCAACCAGTGGCTGCTGATCAAGCACCGCGACCGCTTCGCGCAGGCGAACGACGTACTGGCGCAGCCGGCCTCGGTCCTCTCGGGTGTCTCGCTCGATGAGCTCACTCCCGAGAGCACCCCGCAGCGCCTCGACGCCTCGGTGCTCGCCCCCGAGGGTCCGCACGAGGCGATGCCCAGGGACCTGAGGCCCATGCTCGCCGAGAGCGGTGAGGCGGGCGGCTCGGACCCGAGGTGGCGTTACGAGCCCAAGCTCGATGGCTACCGCGTGATCGCCCATGTCAAAGGCAGCGAGGTGCGCTTGAGCTCGCGCCGCGGGCTGGATCTGACCGCGCTGTTCCCCGAGCTGACCGCCGAGCTCGCCGCTCAGGCGATCGAGCAGATGGTCCTCGATGGCGAGATCGTGGCGCTCGATGCGCAAGGCCGCCCGTCATTCAATGCGCTGCAGAACCGCGCGCAGTTGAAGAGCGCCGCGGAGATCGCCGCCGCGCAGCGCGCGACTCCGGTGGTGCTGGTGTGCTTCGACCTGCTGCACTTTGCCGGCTTGAATCTGCGCGCCGCTCCCTACCTCGCCCGCCACCGTTATCTCACGCAGTGCCTGCTGCCTTCGGCACACCTGCAGCTGGTGCACCACTCGGCGGATGCCGGCGAGTTGTATCGCGTCGCTCTCGGCCTCGGCTTCGAAGGCATCGTCGCCAAGCGCATCGACGGCATCTACCAGCCGGGCAAGCGCTCCGGCGCGTGGCTCAAGATCAAGGCGGCGCAGTCCGCCGAGTTCGTGGTCGGCGGCTACACCCGCGGCAAAGGAGCGCGCGAGCCCCTGGGCGCGCTGCTGCTCGGCTACTACGAAGGCAAGGCCCTCAAGTACGCCGGACACGTGGGCTCGGGCCTCGATGATGCGGTCATCGCGCAGCTCGAGCCGCGGCTCGCGAAGCTCGCCCGCAAGGATTCCCCGTTCACCGGGGAGGTCGAGCTGCACCGCCCGACCACCTGGCTGCAGCCGAAGCTCGTAGCCGAAGTCACCTACAGCGAGTGGACCGCGGCGGGGTCGCTGCGCGCGCCGGTGTTCGTGCGGCTGCGCGAGGACATCGAGCCGCGCAACGTGCATCGCACCGAGGGAGCGCGGGTCGCTGCCGGTCCGCCCGGCAACGACGGCGCCGCCGCGGGTGCGGCCGCAGGGCCGGGCGCAAGCGCGGCCAACGAGGTGGCAGCCATTCTCGAGCAGCTCGGGCAACGCGCCGAGCGCATCGACCTTCAGGTCGGTGCGGCGCGCATCCGCCTCACGAACCTCGACCGGGTGTACTGGCCCGCCGCCGGCAAACGCGAGGCGCCGGTCACCAAGCGCGACCTGCTGCGCTATCTCGCGCGCGTCGGGCGCTTCATGCTGCCGCATCTCGCCGACCGCCCGCTCACCATGATCCGCATGCCCGAGGGGATCAACGGCGAGCGCTTCTTCCAGAAGCACTGGGAGCAGTCGTTGCCGGAGTTCGTCGAGACCGTCACGGTGTTCTCCGAGACCAAGGACGGTGAGCACCGCTACCTGCTCGCCAACAATCTGCCGACGCTGCTGTGGCTGGGTCAGGTGGGGACGCTCGAGTTCCACATCTGGCATTCGCGCGCCCGGCCCGGGCCCGATGCGCCGGGCGCCGGCACCGACTACGCGACATCGCTCGCCTCCCTCGAGGCCTCGATCCTCAACCGGCCCGACTACCTGGTCTTCGATATCGACCCCTACATCTATTCCGGCAAGGAGGGAAAGGGCGAGGAGCCCGAGCTCAACCGTAAGGGCTTCGCCACGGGCAAGCGGGTGGCGTTCTGGCTGCGCGCGCTCCTGAAAGAGATGAGTCTGGAGGCGATCGTGAAGACCTCCGGCAAGACCGGGCTGCACATGTTCGTGCCCATCGACCGGACGGTGACCTTCGATGAGGCGCGCCACATCTGCGAGTCGGTGGGACGTCACGTGCTGCGCGAGCACCCCCGGGACATCACCATGGACTGGGCCATCGAGAAGCGCACCGGCAAGATCTTTATTGACTACAACATGAACGTACGCGGCAAGACGTTGAATGTGGCCTACTCCCCGCGCGGGGTCCCAGGCACGCCGATCTCCATGCCCCTCACCTGGGAGGAGCTCGAGGCGGCGGAGCCGATGGACTTCACCTTGTGGAATGTGCCGGACCGCTTGGAAAAGCGGGGCGATCGGTGGCATGATGTACTTGAGTTAAAACAGAGTCTTACGAAGGCTTTCGGCATCGAACCTGAGAAGTAGCCCGGAAACGGCCGGGCGTTGTGGAAGGTGACGGTATGGCTACTGCCCCTCGCTCCATCGGATCGCTCACGGTGTCTTTCGGACTGGTCGCCATTCCGGCGAAGGTGTTCACCGCCACCCAGTCCTCGGCGGGCGTGCATTTCAACCTGCTGCACAAGACCTGCGGCTCGCGCCTGAAGCAGCAGTACCTCTGTCAGAAGGAGGGAGTCCCCGTCGAGCGCGACGAGATGGTCAAGGGCTACGAGTTCGCCAAGGACCAGTACGTGCGCTTCACGCCCGAAGAGATCAAGTCGATGGAGGAAGTCGGCACCCATTCGGTCGACATCTCCGAGTTCGTGCCGATCGAATCGATCGATCCGGTGTACTTCGACAAGACCTACTACCTCGCACCCGACAAGGGCGCCGGCAAGCCCTACGCGCTGCTCGTCGAGGCGCTCAAGCAATCGAAGCGCTGCGGCGTCGGTCACTGGGCGGCGCGCGGCAAGGGCTACCTCGTGATCCTGCGCCCGATCGGCGACGTGCTCGCCATGCAGCAGCTGCACTATGCAACCGAGGTCCGCCGCGCCAGCGAGGTGGATGTGCCGAAGCCCGAGGTCAAGCCCGCGGAGCTCAAGCTCGCCCAGCAGCTGATCGATGCGCAGACGGCAGAGAAATTCCAGCCCGACGCCTACAAGGACGAGCTGCAGGGCCGCATCGAGGCGGCGATCCAGAAGAAGGTCGACCAGGGCGAGGAGATCAGCCTGGTCGAGACGCCCCCGCCCGGTGAGGGCAAGGTGATCGACCTCATGGAAGCGCTGCGCGCGAGTCTCGAGAAGCGCGGCAAGGCGCGTGAGCCGGCGCAGGAGCTCGGCGAGCGCAAGGCGCCGAAGCGTGTCGAGCAGCACGCCAAAGTGGCCCGCAAGACAGCTAAGCGCTAATCTCTGCGCCCCTACCGGGACTTAAGAGAAACTCAGGGATGCCTTCCTACAGTGTGCGGGACGTCGAGCGTGTCCTGCGCCTGTCGCCTGCCACGACGCGCGGCCTGATCCGCGCCGGGTTCGTCAAGCCCGCCCGCGGACCGCGGCGCGCGTATCGCTTCTCCTTCCAGGATCTGATCGTGCTGCGCACGGCGCGCGCGCTCCTCGATGCGCGCATTCCGCCCAAGCGTGTGCGTCACTCGCTCGACCAGCTGCGGCGCGAGCTGCCGGCGACCATGCCGCTCTCCGGGCTCGCGATCAGCGCGGTGGGCGATCACGTCGTGGTGCGCGATGGCGAGCTGCGCTGGCAGGCAGACAGCGGCCAGTACCTGCTCGGGCTCGATGTCACGCTCGAGAACGGCATGCTGCAGGTGGTCGAGTACAAGGCGGCGCCGCCGCCCGCGCCGCCCGCCGCCCCGGCGCCCGTGGCCGAGCGCGACTGGTTCGCGGAAGGCCTGACGCTCGAGAGCACCGACCCGCCGAGCGCGCTCGCCGCCTACCGGCACGCCGCGCAGGAGGATCCGCACAACGCCGCAGCGTGGATCAACTGGGGGCGGCTGCTGCACGTGCTCGGCAAGACGCTCGAGGCCGAGGGCGTCTACGATGAGGGGCGGGCACGCGTCGGAGCTGATTCGCTGCTGCTCTTCAACCAGGCGGTGCTGCTCGAGGATATCGGCAAGATCGCCGCCGCGCTCGAGGCCTACCGCGGCGCGCTCGCCGCTGATCCGGACCTCGCCGACGGCCACTACAACATCGCGCGGCTCTATGAGTCGCTCGGCAAGCCGCAGGACGCGATCCGGCACCTGGGAGAATACCGGCGCCTCGTGATCGACCGGCGCTGACCTGCGCCGCGGCGGCTCGCCATGAAAGTCTGGGTCGGCACGTCCGGCTACAACTATCCCGAGTGGCGCGGCAGCTTCTACCCGGAAAAGCTCCCGGCGGCCAAGATGCTGCCCTACTACGCCGAGCGTCTCGCCACCGTCGAGATCAACTACACCTTTTACAGGGTCCCCAACCCGACGATTCTGGCCGGCTGGGACCGCGAGACCCCGGCCGGGTTTCGCCTGACGCTCAAGGCGCCCAAGCGCATCACGCACATCGCGCGACTGCACGATTGCGGCGAATTGCTCGGCTATTTCCTCAACACCGCCGCGACCCTCGGACCTAAGCTCGGCGCGATCCTCTTCCAGCTGCCGCCCTACTTCCGCAAGGACCTCGCAGTGCTGGATGAGTTTCTTGCCCTCCTGCCGGGCGGCACCTGCGCGGCGTTCGAGTTCCGCCACGCCTCATGGATGGACGCTGAGGTGTTTGCGCGCCTCAAGTCCGCCCAGGTCGCGCTGTGCGTCGCCGACAGCGAGAAGTTCTCGACCCCGGTCGAGATCACCGCGCCCTACGCCTACTTCCGCCTGCGCGACGAGGGCTACACGCCCGAGGACCTCAAGCGCTGGGCCGGGGTGATCCGAGAGAGCACGCTGCAGTGCAGCAACGTATTCGTCTACTTCAAGCACGAGGAAGCCGGCAAGGGCCCGCAGTTCGCGCACCTGCTGCTGGAGGCCCTGGCGCCGGGGGGCTGAGGATTTGCCGCCGGGTGCATCCAAAAGTGCCCCGCAAGGCATCTATATCCTGAGGCAAGCCTTTACTTCGAGGTCCCCATGACGCTGCATCTCATCCCACTCGCGTTCCTGGCCTTCCTGACCGTGTGCGCAGTCACCGGCATCGTCACCGACTACAAGAAGCGCAAGGCCTCGCTCGAGGCGCTGCGCGCCGCGATCGAGCGGGGACAGCAGCTCGACCCGGCGCTGGTCGAGAAGCTGATGGCCCCCGAGAAGCCCTCGGGCATTGCGCCGATGAGCCTCATAGTGGGCGGCATCGTGACCAGTGCCGCCGGCATCGGCGTCATGATCCTGTCGCTGCTCCTGTCACACGAGGACCACAGCGCGCTCTATCCCATCCTGGGAGGGGGCATCGTGACGTTGTGCATCGGCGCGGGTCTGATCCTCGCGGCGCGCACGGTCGAGCAGTACCGCAAGCGCCAGCCCCACGGCCCGACCTGACCGCCGAAGGCGCGAGCGTGAGCCTGTCGCGCGCCGCGCTCGGCGAGGCCGCGGAAGCGGTCATCGTCGCGCTGGCGATGAGCGGTGACCGCAATGCCTTCTGCGAGCTCGTGCGGCGCAGGCAGGTCTGGCTGCGCGGGCTGCTGCAGCGCCTGTGCCGTGACCCGACGCTCGCCGATGATCTCGCGCAGCAGGTGTTCCTGCAGGCGTGGCGCTCGCTGCCGGCGCTGAAATCCGTGGCCGCTTTCGGCGCCTGGCTGCGGCGGCTGGCGATCAACACCTGGCTGGTCCAGCGGCGCAGCGCCGCCGCCACCGCGCTCGATCCGCTTCCCGATGAGCTGCCCGCGTCCGTGATGCTGGTACCCGCCGCGGGCGAGCGGTTCGATCTCGATCGGGCGCTCGCGCACCTCGCGCGCGACGAGCGGCTGTGCGTGGTACTCGCCTACAGCGAGGGCATGAGTCACGGCGAGATCAGCACGCTGACCTCGCTGCCGCTCGGAACCGTCAAGTCGCACATCCGGCGGGGCACCCAGCGCCTGCGCGGGCTGCTTAACGCCTACCAGCCTCTCGAGGAGGAGAGCTATGTCGGATGACCTCGACCCGCTGCTGCTGCGCGCCTTCGCGCAGAGCGAGCGGCCGCTGCCGGACGCCGAGTTCGTCGCGCGGGTGGTCGCACAGCTGCGGCCGCGCGCCAGCCTTGCCGGGATGGCATGGGCACTGCCTGCCGCCATGGCGGTGGTGATCCGCGCGCTCGCCACCGGCGTCGCGGCGCCGCTGCGCCTGCACTACGCCGGCCTCGTGGCACTCGCCGCAACGCTGGTCACGGTCTGGAGCCTGCTCGCCGCCGTCTAGGAGCCCCGCCCTTCCCGGTTGAACCCGCCCGCCATTCCCAGCCACTTACCCCTGCCCGGCAACTACGGGTGCAACCTCCGCACGGACGCCAGAGAAGGGGAATCACGATGAAGGTCTCAAACATCGCCGCGCGCCTCAGCGGTGCGTGGCTCATCCTGGCGGCGCTCGCCGCCGCCACCGTTCCGACATTCGCATCGGCTCAGGCTGCGGTACTGCCACCGCTCACGAAGATCAGCACGATTGCCTCGACCGTTCCCACCAACGGGGACGTGAACCCCTACGGCATCGTGCAGGTGCAGCGCTCGAGCGGCAACCTGGTCGCCGGCAATATCCTCATCAGCAATTTCAACAACGGCTCGAACCTGCAGGGCACGGGCAGCACCATCGTGCAGGTCACCCCGGCAGGGGTGGTGACGCAGTTCGCAGCGCTCAGCGCGACCACCCTTCCCGGCCCCTGCCCGGGGGGCGTCGGGCTGACGACGGCGCTCGTCGTGCTCGAGTCGGGCTGGGTGATCGTCGGCAGCCTGCCGACGACGGACGGCACCTCCGCCACGGCGCAGGCCGGCTGCCTCATCGTCCTCGACAACATGGGTAATCCCGTCGAGACCTTCTACGGCTCGCTCATCAACGGACCCTGGGACATGACCGCGCAGGACGGCGCGCAGGGGGCGAAGCTGTTCGTCACCAACGTGCTGAATGGCACCGTCGCTGCCAATGGCACGGTGGTGCACGGCGGCACCGTATTGAGACTCGACCTGAGTGTTTCAGAGTCTGCGATGCCGACGCTGGATGCCATTACCGTCATCGGCTCAGGGTTCGCCGAGCGCACCGATCCGGCGGCGCTCGTGATCGGTCCGACGGGAGTGGGATTGCGCGCCAACTGCGCGCCCAATCCCCAGTCCTGCGGCGAGTCCGGCATGGACCAGGACGGCTCGCGCCTCTACGTCGCGGATTCCCTCAACAATCGCGTGGTCGCGATCGATAACGCGCTGGCGCGGACCACCTCGGCCGGCACCGGGCAGACGGTCTCCTGGGGCGGGAGCCTGAATGATCCGCTCGGGCTCATCGTGACCGGCAGCGGCGAGATCCTCACCGTGAACGGCGACGACGGCAACATCATCGAGATCACGCCCGCCGGCAAGCAGGTGGCCAAGTTCCTGATCGACTCGAGCGGCTCCCCGCCGGGGAGCGGCGCGCTGTTCGGACTATGGTTCGATCCGGCGCACGGCGTGTATTACGTGGATGATGCGACCAACACGCTGAATCTGCTGCATCACTGAGGTAAGCCAGGCTCCGGCGGGCTGTCAGGTCCCGCCGGAGCGGCGCCGCGGTATCTGCGGCGCGGACCTCCCTGAGGGTCCTGCCTGCCCGTCAGACGTTCCAGATGTCGGCGAAGGCGCGGCCGAAGTTTGCGCCCGCCACTTTCTCGACGACTCCCGGTGGATAGCCGCGCTTCAGCAGCGCATCGACGATCACCTCGATACGCCGCGGTGTGTTGAGACCGATCACGTACGGCGGGCGGTCCTCCTCCGGAGCGGCGAGCCCCGCGGTGCGCCGCTGCTCGAGTTGCTTGTTGAGCTCCGCCATCCCCTTCTCGCTCACGTCCATCGGCAGGATGTCGGTGTCGCTGCCGATGCCGACGTGGTCCTCGCCGACTACTTTCAGCGCGTGCTCGAGGTGCATCAGGTAGTCATCGACCGTGGGCTGACGCGGGGACGCCGTGAGGTACGGCAGATCGAAGATGCCGACCACCCCGCCGCGGTCGGCGAGCGCGCGCAGCTGCTCGTCGGTCTTGTTGCGCGGGTGCGGGTGAATGGCCATGCAGCCGGCGTGCGTCATGAGCGGCGCCTTGCCGGAGAGCTCGAGGACATCCGACGTCGTTGCCGCATTGGCGTGGCTGAGATCGATGGCGATGCCGAGCCGGTTCATCTCCGTGACCGCCTGCCGGCCGAGGGCGGTGAGGCCGCCGCCATCGGGCTCCATGACGCCCGCGGCGAACGGCGACTTGCGGTTGTAGGACAGCTGCATGACGCGCACGCCGAGATTGCGGAACACCTCGAGCGACTCGAGGCGCCCCTGCAGCATCTCGACGCTCTCGAACGACAGGATGATCCCGAGCTTGCCCTCCGCCTTGGCGCGCGCGAGGTCACCGCTCACCCGCACCTGGGTGAAATAAGCGGGGTAGGTCTCGATGAGCTGCTGTACCTGGCCGATCTCGGCGATGGTGGTCGGAAAATCGTCGTTGATCCCGCCGATGGAGTACTTGACGACATCTACCCCACTGCCGTGCACCGCATCGAGGTCGGCCTGCGGCAGGGGCAGCCGCCCCTCGGGGGGCGAGGAATTGCAGTCGAGGATCAGCGCCGAGTGATACAGCGCTCGGGCGTGCGGGGAGACGCCAGGAGCGGGCGCGGCGGCGGGCTCGGCTGCCGGGAGCGGCGTGAGCGCTGCGGCGGCTGCGGTACCTGCGAGGCTCACGGAGAATTCGCGCCGGTTCATTTCTGCCCCGCCTTCACCGCCGTGCCCTGTATCTCGAAGTGCGCGCCGCGGATCAGCTTGTCCACGCCGATGAACGCGCGCGCCGGGTGATGCCCATGAAAGTACTCGGCGTAGACATTGTTGAAGGTGTCGTACAGGGCGAGGTCCGTGCAGTACACCGTGACCGACACCAGATCGTCCATGCTGAAGCCGGCGCGCTCGAGGGTGTGCTTGAGGCCATCCATGACGAGGCGCGCCTCGGTCTCGGCGCCGGCGGCGGCATTGCCGGTCTTGGGATCGATGCCGATATGGCCGGCAACGTAGAGCGTATGGCCCTCGCGCACGGCGTCGCTGAAGGGCAGCTTCGCGCCGTTCGGCGCCGCCGGGTGCTCGATATAGGCGCGCTCGGGTGCCTGCTGCGCCGCGAGCGCACCCGGTGCGCCGACACACCCGAGCGACAGGACGCCCGCCAGCAGCGCCGTGCCCAGCCTCTTCATGGGAGCCGATTCGGACATGAGGATCCCCTATGCATTGGCACGGCCTGGCGCCGCGGCGGCATTGAACAGATCGGCGACGCAGCCGGCTCCCTCGAGCTCGAGCAGCGCCCGTTTGATCGGCAGGCCCCCGCCGAATCCGGTGAGTGAGCCGTCGGCGCCGATGACCCGGTGGCAGGGGACGATGATCGGCAGAGGATTGGCGCCGTTGGCCGCGCCGACGGCGCGCGGGGCGCTGCCGAGACGCGCGGCGAGCTCGCCGTAGGAGATCGTCTCGCCGAAGGGAATGGTCCGCAGCGCGCGCCACACGCCGAGCTGGAAGGCAGTGCCACGGGGAGCCAGCGGCACGCTGAACCCGCGCCGCGCGCCGGCGAAGTATTCCGCGAGCTGCGCGATGACGGTGGCGAACGGCGCGCGGTCGTGCCGCCATTGGGGTGAGGGCTGGAGCGGGTTCGCGCCGCCCTGGAAATGGATGCGCGTCAGCGCCTCACCCTCGAGCGTGAGCAGCAACGGTCCCACCGGACTCGCCGCCTCGCACCAGTAAACGCCCCCCATGGAGGCGCTATGTTACGCGTCAGCCGTTCTGCCGCGCCATGGCGCGTGCGAAGGCCGGGCGTGAGGTGACGCGCTGCACGTAGTCGGCGATGACCGGCGACTGCGGGACCTTCGGGCTGTTGAGAAACAGCGCGAAGCTCGTGGCGTAGAGCACATCGGCGGCAGAGAAGCTCTCGCCGAGGAGATACGACCCCTTGGAGAGCTGCGCGACCACCGCCGCAACCACCTCCTCGACCGGCGCCCAGCCCGCCGTGCCGCGCGGCGCCTCGATGTTCATGAACTTGCACATGATCGAGGGCTCGAGCTCCCCGGAATAGTAGGCGAGCCAGCTGAGGTAGGCACCGCGCGCGCCCTCCCCCACCAGCGGGCCGAGATGCTTGTCCGGAAAGCGATCGGTCAGGTAGAGCGCGATCGCCGGGGATTCGAACACCACGACGCCGTCGTCAGAGATGGCCGGCACCTTGCCGTGCGGATGCGGATTGGCGGGGTCGATCGCACCGCTGCCGTCGCGGCTGCGTATCGTGACCAGCTTGAGGGTGTACGGAACGTCCAGCTCCTCCAGCAGAAAGATGAAGCGCGTGGCGCGCGTGTTGGGACGGTGAAAGAGCGTGATCATGGCGGCACCCCGGCAGGCTGTCGTTATCCTAAGCAAAGGACGTTACGCGGTCTTGTATGCGCGGGATACGGTGCGGCGTGCACTCGGGAGCGGTTTGCACTTGCCCCGAACGAGAGCTCAGCGTTTAAATCTTCCCGAGGAACGCAGCGACACACCCAGGAGGACAGACCATGGCCAGGAACGTCATTTGCCTCTGGTACAACGGCGCGGCAGAGGAAGCCGCCAGGTTCTACGCCCAGACCTTTCCAGACAGTGCCGTCACCGCGGTCCACCGCGCGCCGGGCGATTATCCGGATGGCAAGAAGGGACAGGTGCTTACGGTTGAGTTTACGGTGCTGGGGGTCTCCTGCCTCGGCTTGAACGGCGGCCCGGCCTTCAGGCACAGCGAGGCCTTCTCGTTCCAGATTATCACTGACAATCAGGCCGAGACCGATCGCTACTGGAAAGCCATCGTCGATAACGGCGGAGCCGAGAGCCAATGCGGCTGGTGCAAGGACAGGTGGGGCTTGTCGTGGCAAATCACGCCACGCGTCCTGCTGCAAGCGACCACCGATCCTGATCGCGCGGCCGCGAAGCGCGCCTTCGATGCCATGATGAGCATGAAGAAGATCGACATCGCCGCAATCGAAGCCGCAAGGCGTGGTGCACCGACCCGATGAAGCACCGCGCCGCCCGCACCCGCCGCCAGAGCGCTCGCCCTGGTGGCAGCGCCGCCGCGCCCCGCGCCGGGACGGTGGGCGAGTACAGCTCGCCCGCCTGCTACCTGCACGAGGTCGAGGCGCAGCCCCCCGCGAGCGCCGAAGTGCGCATCAAACGCATCTATGAGGCCGCCGACGCCGCCGATGGCTATCGGGCGCTCATCGACCGGCTGTGGCCGCGCGGCATCAGCCGCCAGCGTGCCGCGCTCGATGCCTGGCTCAAGGAGCTCGCGCCGAGCAACGCGCTGCGTCTCTGGTACCGGCACGATCCAAAGCGCTGGACGGAATTCGGCCGCCGCTACCGCGCCGAGCTGCGCGCGCAGCGAGCGGCGCTCGAAGCGCTGCGCGCCCGCGCCGCGGCGGGGCGCCTCACCCTGCTCTACGCTTCGCGCGAGCCGCGCATCAACCACGCCGTGGTGCTGCGCCAGGTACTGCTCAAAACCTCACGCGCGCGGCCGCTGTCCGCGCAGTCTTAACCGTCCCTGAACGCCCGCCGGACTGCGCGCGCCTGTCAGCGGCGCGTGCCCGGCTGCGTTTTTACCAGCAGAGAGGCGCACTGAAAGACTGGAGGATCGAGCCATGCGTAGCATTGTCAAACTGCTGATTGCCCTGGGTTGCACCGCGGTGCTCGCCGGCTGCGTGGTCGCCCCCGTCGGACCGCCACGCGCCTATGTCGGCGTCGTGGCACCCGCCCCCGTGGTCGTGGTGCACGGCTACTGGCGCTGAGCGGAATCTGCCGAGGTGTCGGGCAGTGTGTGCCGCGTGCGTGCGGCCCACTGCGTGAACCAAACCGCCGCCTCCGCTAGTATCGGGCCCTGCGCGACGCACCGCGAGGGCCTGTTTGAGAATCACGCCGACGCTCCTGGCCCTGCTGGCTGCGCTGGCACCGCTCGACCCCGCGCGGTGCGCAGTCCGCGTCCTCACCGGCCCGACGCCGATCCCTGACGGCGCAGCACACAGCCCCGGCGACCTCACCGTCATCAACGAGCGGCTCGCCTTCGCGCTGGCCGTCAAATCACCGCCGCCGTATGGCGTACCGCGCGGTGCCATCGTGGACGTCGCGCCGGTGCGCGCCGGCACGCTCGGCCGCGACTGCGTGGTGTTCGCCGATTTCATACCCAACAACTGGTCGGCCTGGCCGAACACCTATCAGCACGTCGAAGTGCTCGAGCACGGTCCGCAGCGGGTCAGCGTGCGCGCCGTGCGCGACTTCGGCGCGGTGCGGATCTCGACCCTGTACTCCCTCGAGGCCGGCGCCGATCACATCGTGATGCGCACCACGATGACCAATACGGGCAGCGCTGCGCTGCCGGGCCTGCTGTCCGGGTTCACGCTGTGGCCGCGCGGCGGCTTCATCTTTCCGGTTCCGGGACTCGCGGGCCTCACCGCAGGAGCCGCGAGCGGTGCGCTCACCGACCGCACGGTCGGCTACGACGCCGACTGGACGGTGACGCTGCACGCCCCGTATTTCGATCATGTCGGCTTCGGCTCGCGCGACCTCTTCAGGCTCCACACGCTCGCCGCGGGTGCGAGCGCGAGCTTCGATGCGTGGCTGCAGGTCGGCGCGGATGGCGATCTCGCCCCGGTGCTTAAGGCCGAGATCACACGGCGGCATCTGCCCGCGGCGCACCTCCAGGGTACGGTGACGGCGGCCGACGGCACGGCGCTGGCACAGCCGGTGGTGGTGATCGAACGCTCGGGGAAGCCCTATGCGTGGGTACTGGGTCACGCCGGGCGTTACGAACTCACGCTGCCCGCTGGCAGCTACTCGATGTACGCCACCGCGCGCGACTACGCGCGCAGTGCGCCGGTGAGCCTCGAGCTCGCGCCCGGCACGCAACAGAGCCATGACTTCGCCGGTCTCGCCCCGCCCGGACGTCTCGAGCTCGCGGTCAGTGACGCGCACACCTCCCGCGGGCTCGATGCGCGCCTCGTCATCCGCGAGGGCGAGCAGCCCGTGGTCGAGTATCTGGGGCGGCGCACCTTCTTCACCGCGCTCGAGCCCCAAGGCCGCGCCGACCTCACGCTGGCACCAGGCCACTACGTGCTCGGCGTGTCGTGGGGCGGCGGCTTCCTGGCGCGCTCGCAGCCGCTTGCGGTGGACATTGCGAGCGGTGCGACGGCGCGCGCGGGCATCGCCCTGACGCCGCTCTTCGATCCGCCGGCCAAGGGATGGTACTCGGCCGATCTGCATCACCACGCCGATCAGGCCGAGGCGGTCACGCCACCGCAGTACCTGGCGCGCTCGCAGCTCGCCGCCGGGCTCGACCTGCTGTTCGTCAGCGACCACGACTCGAGCGTCAATCACGCCGCGCTCAAGCGCATCGCCGATGCGCGCGGCCGGGCCTTCATTCCCTCGATCGAGCTGTCACCCTCCTGGGGCCACTTCAACGCCTGGCCGGTCAAGCCCGGCGAGCCGCTCGCGATCGACACCGGCACTGCGACCGTGCAGCAGGTGCTCGCCGAGGGCCGCCGCCAGGGCGCCGTCATCCTGCAGGTGAACCATCCCTTCATCGCCTACGGCTACTTCTCGAGCCTCGCCGCCGGCGTCGCCCCGGGCGGCTTCGCGCCCGGGTTCGACCTCATCGAGATCAACGCCCAGGCACCGGACGACGACGACAAGGTGCTGCACGCATTGTGGGGCTTCTGGAATGCCGGCCATCATTACTATCTCGCCGGCGGCACGGACGTCCACGATGTGTGGAACGCCGAATCCGGCAGGCTGCGCACGTTTGCGCACCTCGAGGGTGAGGTGAGCGCCGCCGCGTTCGCCGCCGCACTCAAGGCGGGACACGGCTACGTGAGCCACGGGCCGCTGATCTTTCCCGCTGTCGTCTTCGGCAGCGAGCTCAAGGTGCGCCCCGGTGAGCCGTTCAGCCTCGGCTTCGACCTGGCCTCCGTCGAGGGCCTCAAACGCGCCGACCTCATGAGCGGCGGTGGCGTCATCGCGAGCCGCGCCTTCGAGTCGGCGCCTCTTGAAGCGCACGCTGACTTCGCGCTCGCAACCGCGCAGCGCGCCTGGTACGCGCTCACCGTCGAGGACCAGGCCGGGCGCCGTGCCTTTACCGACCCCGTGTGGGTCGACGCGATCGACTACCCGTGAATGCGCAGCATGCCCGCTGAACCCCGCCGCTCGCTGCGTGCCGCCCAGGTCCGCATCGTGGTGCTCCTGTTCTTCGGCTACGCCGCCTGCTACTACTGTCGGGCGGATCTCTCGGTCGCCACCCCGTTGCTCGCTGACGAGCTCGCCCGCCATGGCCTCAGCCACGACGGGGCGCTGGTGCACATCGGCACCGTCGTCTCGCTCGGCGTGCTCGCCTATGCGCTCGGCAAGCTGTTTCTCACCGGACTCGGCGATTACTGGGGCGGGCGGCGCAACTTCCTGATCGGCGTGGGCGGCGCTTGTGTCTTTACGCTGTTGTTCGCCGCCGGTGGGGCGCTGCCCATGTTCACGCTCGCCTGGATAGGCAACCGGCTCACGCAGTCGGTGGGCTGGGCGGGTCTCATCAAGGTGTCGTCCAAGTGGTTCAACTACTCCTCCTACGGCTCGATCGCCGGCATCCTGAGCGTCAGCTACCTGATCGGCGATGCGGCGGCCCGTCAGCAGATGAGCGTGCTGATTGCGCACGGCTACGGCTGGCGTGCGCTGTTCGTGTTCGCGGGTATCGTCGCGGCAGCGGCGCTGCTCGCCAACCTCCTGTGGCTGCGCGAGTCGCGGATCGATGAGGGCTACGCGGAAGCCGAGCCGAACCCGCTGAATCTGTTCGCCGCGACCGAGTCGCGGCCGGCGAGCGTCATGGCGCTGCTGCGGCCGTTGCTGCGCAGTCGCGCCTTCCTGCTGGTTTGCCTGCTGTCGTTCGGCTGCACGATAATCCGCGAGACGTTCAATACCTGGACGCCGGTCTACCTGCGCGACTACCTGGGCTACAGCGTGAGCGACTCCGCCGCCTTGAGTGCCATCTTTCCCGGCGTCGGGTTCCTCTCGGTGCTGCTCGCCGGCTGGCTGAGCGATCGCCTCGGGCTCAACGGACGCTCGCTCCTCATGTTCACCGGTCTCGGCGCGAGCGCCGCGGCGCTCCTGGCGATGACCGCGGTGCCGGCGAGCCACGGCGGCTCGCTCCTTGGCGTGCTGCTGATCGGCGTCGTCGCACTCATGCTTCTCGGCCCCTACTCCTACCTCGGCGGCGCCTTCGCGCTCGACTTCGGCGGCAAACAGGCGAGCGCCGCGTCCTCCGGCATCATCGACGGCATCGGCTACCTGGGCGGCGTGCTCGCCGGCGATGCCGTCGCACGGCTCGCCGTCGCGCTCGGCTGGCGCGGGGTATTCGTGGCGCTCGCGGTGGTGAGTGCCTTGGCGGCCGTGAGCGCCGGCTGTCTGCACTGGCTCAACACACGGGCGGTGACCTTGAAGGGCGCCGCGGCGGTGACCTCGAATGCCTGAGACCCCCCTCGAGGCGACAGTGTCCGCAACCCCGGAGACGCTCACCGTGAGGTGGCGAAGCGGCGGCGTGAGCGAGTTCGCGAGCCTGTGGCTGCGCGATAACGTGCGCGCGGATCGCGACCCGCACAGCGGCCAGCGCCTCATCGACATCGCCGATCTCCCGGCGCAACCGCACATCCGCGCGGCGCGCGCCGACGACGGCAGCGTGCACATCGACTTCGAGGGCGAAGCGCAGCCGGCGACCTTCGGCCTGGAGTGGCTGGCGGCGCAGGCCGCAGGCGGCGCCGGCGAGGTTCCCGAGCGCCAGCGGCGACTGTGGGCCGACGGCGCGCGCCTCGATGCCCGCCGGGACTTCGCCTGGCTGAAGCTCGGTGCGGCCCGCGCCGACCCGCGCGCGCGGCTCGCCTGGCTGACGCGGCTGCTGCAGGACGGCATCGCTTTCCTCACCGCCGTGCCGTGTGAGCCGCAGGCGATTCTGAACGCGGTGTCGTTCGTCGGCCGGGTGGCGGAGACCAACTACGGCCAGGTGTTCGATGTGCGCTCGGTGGCCCAGCCGGAGAACCTGGCGTACTCGGATCTCGGCCTGGGGCTCCACACCGATAATCCCTACCGCGAGCCGGTGCCGGGCTTCCAGGCGCTGCACGCCCTCGTCACCTCGCCGGAAGGCGGCGCCAACCTGTTCGCCGACGGCCTGGCGCTCGCGGCGTATCTCAGGGAGAGCGCGCCCGGGGACTTCGCGCTGCTGACGGACACCGCGGTGCCGTTCCACTACCGCTCCGGCGATGCGGAGCTGTACGCCGAGCGGCCGCTCATCCAGCTGTCGTGCGCCGGGGATGTCACCGCGGTGCACTACAACAACCGCTCGATCGCGCCGCTCAGGTTACCGGCCGGGCAGACCTCGGCGTTCTACGGCGCCTACCGGCGCTTCGCGGCGCTGCTGCGCGAGCCGCGTTTTCAGCTGCGCCTGAGGCTCGCCGACGGCGAGCTCGTGGTGTTCGACAACCAGCGCACGCTCCACGGGCGTACGGCCTTCACCTCCGCGAAGTACCCGCGGCACCTGCAGGGGTGTTATCTCACGCGCGACAGCGTGTACAGCGCCGCGGGGCTGCTGCGCCGTGAGCTCGGGGCGGCGCGATGAAGGTGGGCGATGAAATCCTCGCGATCTACGGTGCGCACGGCGGCGGCGCCTATTTCGGCGAGCGCGTGACGATAACCGAGCACGGGCTGCAGGCCGCCTGGTTCGCGCGCAATGAGAACGCTCCCGAGCCGCTGGTGATCGCAGCGCTGCTGCACGACATCGGTCACCTGCTGGCGGCGGCGCCGGACGACCTCGCCGAGTGGACGAGTGATGCGCGCCACGAGCAGACCGGGGCGCGCTGGCTGGCGCAGCGCTTCGGGCCCGCGATCAGCGAGCCGGTGCGGCTGCATGTGCCGGCGAAGCGCTACCTGTGCGCCACGGATGCGCGCTACGCGGGGCAGCTGAGCGAGGCTTCCGTACATACGCTGCGGCTCCAGGGGGGACCGATGTCGGCGGACGAAACCCGGCGCTTCGAGAGCGAGCGCTACTTCCGCGACGCGGTGCGGCTGCGGCTGTGGGACGATCAGGGGAAAGTGGCGGGCCTCAAGACACCGCCGCTCGAGGACTACCTCGGCATGCTCGAGGCCGCGACGCGCCGGCATAAGGAGTGACGCATGGATCTGGCGCTCGAGACGATCGCTTACACCCCCGCGACCGGCGTGCGCCGCGTGCACGACACGCCGCTCGTCATCGCCACGCCCGAGACCCTCGCCGGCTACGGGCGGCTGGTGCAGGAGCCACAGACCTTTCCGATCGAGATCGTCACCTGGCCGGCGCAGGGCTGGCGGGCGATCGATGCGGGCAGTGGCAATCAGGGCGGCGTGACCGAAGGGCTGTTCGAGTTCTCCTGGAAGGGCGAGACGCTGTACGCGCGCAACCACGCGGTCGGCGACAGCTATCTGTTCGGCTGGAGCAATTGGCCCGAGGAGGCATCCAGCGTCACCGACCGCGAGCGCGAGCGGGCGCTCATCTGGCGTGCCAACTACCACCCCGATGGCGGGCAGCTGTTCCATCCCCTCGACCGACAGAGCTTCGTCGTGCCACTCGCCCTGCCGGGCGATGATGTGACCCCGGAGTCATTCGTCAGCTTCTGGTGCGACGGCCGCCAGGCACTCTACCTGCATCCGAACGTGTGGCACGGGGCGGTCGTGCCACACGCCGATGAGGCGCGCTTCCTCGACCGGCAGGGGCGGGTCCACGCGCGCGTCTCGGTCAACTTCGTGACCGAGTTCGGCTGCTATCTCGGCGCATCGCTGCGCCCGCCGTCGCGCGCTCACAGCAGGCCCTGAATCGGCATCAGCCGCAGCACGTCGAACTCGAGCCGGCGCGAGCCGCGCACTTCAGGATCGCGGCGCGCGCTCATCAGGTGGCCGTGATCGTCCCACGACCAGGTGAGATGCCCCTCGCCGGCGGACGAATCTGCGCCATCGAGCTGCACATGAAAGGCGCTGCGTGGGTCGGCGGCCTGCTCGAAGAAGTGCGCGACCTGCGCGGCGAGCTCCGGGCAATCGACCAGCACGCCCATCTCGGTGTTGAGAAGCTTGGAGCGCGGATCGAGGTTCATCGAGCCGACGAATACAAGACGCCGGTCGATGATGATGGCCTTGGCGTGCAGACTGGTCCCGGACGAGCGGCCCGCGGCCGTGGGCCGCTGCGGCGCGGCGCCGGGCTGCAGCTCGTAGAGCTGCACTCCGCCCGCGAGCAGCTCACGCCGCGTGCGCGCATAGGCACCCACCACCGCAGGCTCATCGGTTGAGGCCAGCGAGTTGGTGAGCGCCTTGACGGTCACGCCGCGGCGGGCGAGTCCGGTGAGGTAGCGCGCGCCGCGCTGGCTCGGAACGAAGTAAGGCGAGATCAGGAGCAGCTCGCTCTGCGCCCCGTCGATCGCCTGCTTCACCCTCGGCCCGATGCGCAGTTCCGGCTGATCGTGACTGCCCTCCACCTTCTCCGGCTGATCGGCCAGCAGGCTCGCATCTCCCCACAGCCAGCGCCCGGGGCGGTCGCCGGTCGCACCGTTCGGCAACTCCTGCATCACGGCTTGCGCGTAGTCGGACTGCGCAAAAGTACGCACCGCCCCGAGCAGCTCCGGGCGCACCTGCGCGAGATTCGCCCGGTCGTCGCGAGTCGTGCGATAGGCATCGAGCGGCCACGCCACGTTGCTGTTCCAGTACTCATCGAACGCCCGCGCGGCTTCGCCCACTACCGGTCCGATGGTGATGAGGTCCAGGTCGCGGAAATTGTTGTCCGAGCCGGCATCGAAATACGGGTCGCCGATGTTGCGTCCGCCAATCACGGCCACGCAACCGTCGACGATCAGCGACTTGTTGTGCATGCGGCGGTTGAGCCGCCGTCCTTCGAGCACGAACTGCACCAGCTTCGACGGTACCGAGGGGTCGCGGGTACGGAATGCGTTGAACACCCGCACCTCGATGTGCGGGTGGGCATTGAGTGCCCCGAGCAGCCGGTCCTCATGCCGGATGTTGACGTCATCGAGCAGCAGCCGGATACGTACGCCGCGGTCGGCCGCCGCGAGCAGCCGCTCCGCCACCAGTCGGCCGGTGGCATCGTTCTCGAAGATGAAATACTGCAGGTCGATCGAGTCCTTCGCCTGATCGATGAGCCAGATGCGGCTCATCAGCGCATCCGTGCTGCTCTCGAGCAGCCGGAAGCCCGACCTGCCGGGGTGGCGGTCGAGCTCCGCCTGCACATAGCGTGCCGACGGCGAGTCCCGCCCGGCGGGCAGCGAGGAAGAGGGGTGCCTGACGTAGTCGCTGCGCAGCGTCGCGCAGCCACCGAGCAGGACCACCGTCGCGAGCACCGCGAGACGCGGCCAGCGCCACCCACGGAGCGGTCTGCTCCGCGGGCGCGCCGGCCGTGTGTTCGAGGTGTCGGGACGCGGGCTCGCGTCCCTGTATACCATGAACGGCCAGCCTACTTGGCCGGCTTCAGGGTCAGCTCGCCGACATCGACGCCAAGGTCGATGCCCTCGCCTGCGCCTGCGAGCGCGAGCGCGAGCGACACCGTGCCCTTGGTCAGCACCTGGGCGGTGCCTGACTTCATGACACCGGCGTGTGCCTCGCCCTGCGCGTAGCGGCCGAGCACGTCATCGATCGTGCGCACATGGGTGAAGTCCCCGGTACCGTGATCCACCTCACTGCGGCCGGCGGTCAGGCCGCCGCCCCGGACGCTGATCAACACCGGCATCGTGGTGCCGTCTTTGCAGCTGACCACGCCCTTACCCTCGGCGTGCGAGTACACGGCCGACCAGCCGTGCAGCGAAAAGCTCAGCTTGCAGCGCAGATCCGCATGCTCGTCCTGCGCCATCGCCCGAGGAGCGCCGAACGCCGAGACGGTGAGCAGGGCGAGTGCAACGACTAATGTGTGCTTCATGACATCTCCTTGTCTGTTGTCTAACTCTCCCAAGCCTGAGTGTACGCGGATGAACTCGGGCTGAATCACCGCTGCCGTCCGAGTCCTACGCCAACATCGCACGGACGCTGACAAGCACTCCTCGTGCGGGCAAGCGGACGCGCAATCGCCGCTAATGCCCGCGGTAACCGGGACCGCGCAACACCCGACCCGGAAGTTTCCCGGTCATGCGGCCCTCCTCGATCACCGGCACCCCGTTCACGAGCACGTAGCTCATGCCCACCGAGAGCTGATTGGGATTCTCGAAGGTCGCTGCGTCGTGAATCACCGCCGGGTCGAACACCACGAGGTCGGCCCACATACCGGACTTGATCACGCCGCGATCGCCCAGGTGCTCGCGTTGCGCAGGTAATGCAGAGAACTTGCGAATCGCGTCCGCGAGGCTGAGCTTGCCTTGCTCTCTCACGTACCTGGCGAGGATGCGGGGGAACGTGCCGTAGGCGCGCGGGTGCGGATGCTCCGCTCCAAGAATGCCCTCGGGGGATGTCGCCTGATAGTCGTTGCACACTGACACCCAGGGCTGCTGCAGCGCCAGCACGACATCGGGCTCGGTCATGCCGAACACCGCGACTCCCACGCCCGCCTTGTCCTTGATGAGCAGGTCGAAGATCGTGTCGATGGCATCCTCGTGCCACTGCGCCGCGATCTCGCTGACGCGTTTGCCGAGGTATTTCTCCAGCTGCTTGTCGTTGACCGAGGCGATGAGGATATCTTCCGGCCCGTTGATCTCGAGCCACTCGTTGTCCCACTTGTCCGACGGGCTCAACATGTCGTGACGAATCCTGGCGCGCGTTGCCTTATCCTTGAGCCGCTGCACGAGCTTCTCGGAGCCGCCGTCGTGCGCCCACGGCGGGATGAAAGCGGCCATGCCGTTGGCCCACGCGGTGTAGGCATAGGTGTCGGCCGCCACATCGATGCCCTCGCTCCGGGCCCTCTCGATGCGCTCGATCACCCGCGGCATCTTGCCCTTCTGGTTCCCTGAGGTCTTGAGATGGAATATCTCGACCGGGATCCCGCTCTCGCGGCCGATGCGAAAAGTCTCATCCAGCGCCGCCATCTCGGCATCGCCCTCGCTGCGCATGTGGGTGGCGTAGATGCCGCCGTAGCGGGCCGCGACTTTGGCGAGCGCGATGAGCTCATCCGTACTCGCGTACGGCGCGGGCGGATACTGCAGCGCCGTAGAGACACCCATCGCTCCCTGCTGCATGCCCTGCGCGATGAGGTCCTGCATCCGTCTGAGCTCGTCCGGCGTTGGCGGGCGGTCCCCGTAGCCGATGACCATCTCGCGTACCGAGGCGGCGCCTATGTAGGTGGCGAGGTTGATGCCGATCCCCTGGCGCTCCAGGCGTGCGAAATACTCCGCCAACGTGCGCCAGTCGACCTTCAGGTGGTAGTGGTCAAGGAACGGCTGAGCCTCCCTGATCATGGCATCGTTGAGAGGCGCGACTGACTCACCCTCGCCGGTGATCTCGGTCGTGATGCCCTGAAAGATCTTGGACGGCGCTCTTGGGTCGACGAGCAGCGTGGTCTCCGACTGGCCGAGCATGTCGATGAAGCCCGGCGCAACGATGAGGCCATGGGCGTCGATGGTCCGGGCAGCGCTCACCTCGACCAGGGCGCCGACGGCGGCGATGTGACCATCCTTCACGGCGACATCGCCCGCGTACCACGGCGACCCGGTGCCATCGATGATGTGGCCGTTACGGATGATCAGGTCGTAGCTCGATGGCACTGCGTGGCATAACGGAATGGAGCAGAGCAGCAATCCGGCAAATCGCGGCACCAGACCAGGCAGCGAGACCATGGCGACCCCCGGTTGAGCGGAACGCATTTTGAGTTGCGGGCGGGCAGCGTGGCCTTGACAATACTCCCTCAGCAGCGGGGGGGACATGGCGGCTGAAGTCGATGCGGTGTCTGCTCGATCCGGCGTGCGGGTTCGTCTGCAAGGATGGCCGCTGTTCTGGACTCTGGCGTTGGTGCTGCTCGCCGCGGAGCTGCGCCTGGTCACGGTTCTCGACTGGTCGAGCCCGAGCGATATTCGCTGGCTCATGGGGATGAACTGGCGACTCGCCGCGCCTTACTTTCTCCTCACCTTCACCGCCTCCTCACTGCAGCGACTCTTTCCCGGCCCAACGACCCGCTGGCTGCTCGCCAACCGGCGCTATTTCGGCCTGGCATTCGCCGTGGGAGCGTTCTGCCAGCTCATCCCGATCGCCACTCTCGCCTTGCGCTTCAGACCGGACCTGGCCGACATCCACTCCTCGTCCTCGCAGTTTGGCGAGGACGTGATCTATCTGACGCTGACCCTGATGACGGTGACTTCCTTCCGCGCGACGAACCGCTACTTGAGCCTCAAGACCTGGCGGCGGCTGCATAGCGCGGGCATCTATCTGCTCGGGGGACTCTACGGCGTGAGCTACGTGTACTTCGCGCTGAATGAGCCGAGCGTCACCTATGTGCTTCTTGGCATGGCCTTCGTGTGCGCCTGGGGCCTGCGGGCAGCGGTCTGGTGGCGGCGCCGTGCCGAGCTTCATGGGCGCAAGCTCCTCTGGGTGCTCGCGGGAGTTACCAACGGTGCCATGCTCGCCTGCTGGTCCTACTTCGGCATCGAAAGAGATCAGGGACTGCGCGTCGTGCTGGGCATGGCGCTCGCCCTGGCGTGCATGCTGCTCGGCCTCACGCTCATCAGCGCTCTGGTTGCGCGCTCGCAACGCCTGGCGGGTGCCGCGATCGGCGCGGAGCGCCGCCACTTTCAGTGGATATTCGTGCTGGCACTCACCTGGTATGTCGTGTTCGCCGTGGCAGCCCGCGTGACGCTCGTGCCGACGCACGCGCCGCTCCTGCCGGTGCCGCTGTACCTCGCGGTCGCGGCTGCGCTCTTAGGTCTCGGCACGCTCATGCCGCGCTCGGGCGTGACGCGTTAGCTGCGCGCTAGCCGAAACCGGCCGCTCAGGCGCGCGGCTCGGCGAGCAACTGCACCCAGAAGAGGCCGCGTCGCGAAGCCTGTCCGCTCGCAAAGCCGATGCCCATCTCGGCGAAGCGCGGATCCATGATGTTCTCGCAGTGGTCGGGGCTGTGCAGCCATCCGCGCACCGCCTCCTCGATCGTCACCGGGCCGTAAGCGATGTTCTCGCCGACCAGCCTCTCGTGATAGCCGACCGCACGCACCCGGTCGGCGGGCGACTGGCCGGCGCGGTCCTGGTGCTCGAAGTAGTCGTGTACGGCCATGTCGGTAGCATGGCCGAGCGCCACGCTGTCGAGCGTGCCGGACAAGGCGAGCGGCGGCGCGGGATTCAGGGTGTGGCCCCCGCAGCGTGCGCCGCGGGCGCGTGCCTCATTGACCAGCTTGAGTGCACGCGATGCCAGGGCCGGTGAGGCGGCGGCCGTCAGACTGACAGCGGGCGCGGCGGTGCTCGGGCGCTGATAGGAAGGCGCCGGCGCAGCGGAGGCGGCGCGGGAGGTCAGAGTCGGGGGAACTCCCGCGCCGGACGGTGAAGTTGCCAACACCAGCCAGGCCTCCCGGCCGCGGCGATAGATGCCCACCTCGCGCAGCTCGCGGCCCGAGACGCTGCGGCACTGCGTGCGCCGCAGCTGCTGAATCAGGGCCTCATCGGATCCGGTGACGTGCAAGCCGCGCGTCGATTGCGCCGTGTAGCCGGCGAGCTCGGCCGCGGCGGCGAGCGGGTGGCCGTCGGCCCACTTCTCCGCCGCCTGATCGAGCTCGAGGCGGTGATCGAGCGGGCTCGCGGCCGCGATCAGGCCGCCACAGCCTCCGATGCGCAGCATCTGCACGACCGACAGGGCATCGGGCCGCGCCGCAGGCGCCGCCAACAGGGCGATCACCAAGGTGGCCAGGGCCGCGGGCACCCCGGCGTAGCCGCGTTTCATCGGATGCTCCCGAGTCACGACAACTCGCAGCAAGGTTAGCCAAAGCAACGCGCGGGTACTGCGGCGGATGACCGGGCACTGGCGGTACGGGATCACAGATTTGCTACGCTACGGCACCCGCAAGGCCGAGGGGAGCGCTTCCATGAGGTCTCGAGCCACGATCCTGACGGCCGCCCTGGCACCGCTGCTGCTCGCCGCCGGGTCCGATCAGCCGGCCATGACGGCCGCAGATCTCGCCCAGCTGTGCAGCGGCACCGATCACGTGAGTGTCAACGCCTGCCGCATCTATATCCTCGGGGTGACGCAGGGGATCGACGTCGGAGTGCAGCTGGCGGGCGGCCATGGCACCCGCCACCCGTGCGTGCCGCCTGGGATCTCGGCGGAAGATCTGGAGAAGACCGTGAAGCAGCGGCTCGCGACGCTCGATGCCACCGCGGGTGCCCGCGATGCCGCGGGGTTCATTGCCGATGTGCTGCTCAAATCGTTCCGCTGTCCCAGGGCCGCGCAGGGGCAGCCATGAGCGGCCGGCATGGGCCGTGCGCCGTGCTGCTGGCGCTGCTTGGCACCTCCGCCCTGCTCGCCGCCGAGCCCCCGCAGGAGAAAGACGGCCTGTACTTTCCGACGGCAACCGATCAGACCGAGGCCGACGAGTACACACGCTACGAGCTGCTGGCGCCGGAGACTGCGAGCTTCAAGATCACCTACGAGGTGACCGCGACCACCGCGGGCGCCAGCTACTTCTATAACCCGATCCGCAAGGGCAGCATCGCGAGCGATGAGAGTGTGTACGACGCCGCAAGCGGAACGCCGCTGCACTTCGAGGTGGTGAAGGGGACCGCGGCACGGAGCGATCCGCTCGTGCTGGACGCCGACCCCGCGACCGACTACATCCGCGTGACGCTCGCGCACCCGGTGCCGCAGCACGGCCAGGCGCGAGTGCTCATCGTCAAGACCTACAAGGATCCCAAGAGCTACCACTTCGACGGCAAGACGCTGGTCTTCGACCGGCCGCTCGGAGTCAGACGCAACAAGGTGGTGCTGCCCGCCGGCTACGAGGTGACGGGGGTCTCGGTGCCATCGCAGGTCCGCACCGAGCCGGATGGCCGGCTCGCGGTGAGCTTCATGCACGCCGGCGCGGGCGAGGCGCCGCTCGTGATCCATGCCGTCAGGGATGCCCAGCTGGCGGACAAAGCGGCACCCAAGGCCGCAAGCCAAGCGCGCAGCTGGGAATCACCGTTCGAGGGCGGCACCGAGGAGGAGCGCCTCGCCGAGCGTGCGCACGAGGATCGCGAGATCGTCTACTTCCTGCAGCAGCCCGAAAGCCACGCCTTCAGCCTCTATCACGACTACACGGAGACGCGCGTCGGCATCAACGGCTACGCCAACGTGGTGCGCACCGGCAGCGTCGCGAGTCACCCCTCGGCGCGCAATCTCGACACCGGTGAGGAGCTTCAGACGCGCGAGATGAGCGGCGCGGAGCTCACGGCATCCGGGATCAATGTAGGTGAGCCCGTGCCGCCGGCCGCGCACGTGGTAGTGATTCCGTTTGCTCAGATTCATCAGGGACAGACGCTGCGCCTGCGGATCGCGGAAACCTACACCGCGCCGGTCAGTTACCGGCTCGAGGGCGATGAGCTCACGTTCGATCGCAGCCTGGGGCGCCCGCGCAATGCCGTGGTACTGCCGAGCGGCTGGTACTGCACCTTCAGCGCAGCTCCCGCGACCTTGAGCCAGCTGCCCGACGGGCGGGTGCGGCTCGACTACTGGGACGACCGCCCGGAGGCGGTCGACGTGCTCCTCAAAGCACGGCGCCGCGCCACCAGCCCCTAGCCTCACTGCTCAGCTGTTGGCCAGGCTCGCCGCGGGAACCCGGCAGATGCCCGGCGGTCTCATTGGGGGAGCCTTTCTGCAGCTACAGGAGGTAGCGCCATGACTCTGCCACAGACGCTGGCCCTCGCCACCGCATCGTCACTGCTGGCACTCGCAGGTTGCGCCAGCACCCAACCCACCGCCACGCATCCGGCCTCGCTCGAGCTCGCCCAGTCCGCAGAGACCCTCGACAAGGATGCCCGCTTGCTCGCGACGCGTGCAGACGGCGAGGAGACCCCGGGCTTCACCGCCGATGCGCACGAGCTCTCGCAGCGCGCCTATGAGTTCCGCCTGGCGGCGGCATCGAGCAACGCGAATGAAGGCGAGCTGCACAGTGAGTTCGCCCGAGTCACCGACAGCTACGAGCGGGTACGCGCCGATGTCGATCGCATGGACACGGCACAGGCGCGCGGTGACTTAGGCCTGGTGCAGGACTCGTATCACGACGTCGCCAGCCGCTTGGGCACGGCGCCCGCCTCCAGCACCACCCCGGGTAGCTGAGAGCCGTAACGCTGCTGCGGCGACTGACGCGGGGCGCGCGGGCCCGACGCCCGCCGCGCCTCGCGCTGTGAGCGCTCAGCTTCCGGGCGCAGCCGCAGCGCCGGCGGGCCGCTGGCCCAGGTGCCGCGCAAAGAAATCCACCACGACGCGGTACACCTCGCGCGACTCGGGAAGATCCGGGTCGAAGAAAAAGGCATGCCACATCCCGTCCCAGACGTGCAGCTCCGCATCCACGCCGGCGTTGGCAAGTGCTGCCTGCGATTTGAACAGCGAGCTCAGCAGAAAATCGCGCGAGCCGGCGATCAGGAGCGTCGGCGGGAAATGTCGCAGCAGCTCAGGTGAGGCGACGGGCAGCACCAGAGGATCGGTGCCGGATGTGTCGCTGAAGTACGGACCGCCGCTCCGCGAGTCACGGTCCGCCCCGGGAGACGGCAAGCCGCCGGTAAGCAGCGGCGCCACGTGACTTGAGTCCCCGCCGAGCGCGGCGATCGATCCGCAGAACGTGCCGATGGCGCCCGGCATCGGCAGCTTCTGCTTCGCGAACCAGGCGATCGCCTCGCCCGCCAGGATGCCACCGGCGGAGCAGCCGTAGATCCCGATGTTCTGCGCCTCGTGATCCTTGAGGAGCTCGCGATACACCGCCGCGACATCCTCACTGGCCGCGGGAAACCTGAATTCCGGCGCCATCCGGTAGGCCACCGAGATGACGGTGATCCTGCCCTCCCCCGCGATCGGTATCGACTCCGCGCGGGCGCCATTGCCCTCCCCCCAGATGAAGCCACCGCCGTGCAGATTGATGAGCACCCGCGCGCGGTTCTCGGCGGCAATGCCGGCCTTGGGCGTGATCAACTGCACATGCACGCCGCCCAACACGCGCTGCTCGATGTCGACCGGCCAGAGTGCCTCGGCGCGCGCCACGTAGGGCGCGTTCTTGCGCTCATCCTCCGCGCGCATCTTGCGAAAGTCCGGCGGACCGCTGGCCGCAGGCGTCGCCGCGGACGGCGGATGCGAGAACAGCGCGATGAACCTGGCACGCGCCTCGGGGCTCATGAAGTGCGAGGGCGGCACGGTAGTCGCCGGGATATGCGTGACGCCGTCCGCGTCCACGTGAGGTGCGGCGGCGGCATCGTCCGCGGCGGCGGGCGGGGCAACGAGTGCCAGCGGGATCGAGAGGCTCAGGAGCGCCAGCGCGGGTGCGCTGCGCCTGATGGCAGTGTGTGTCGCTATACGCATGGCTCCTCCCTGGTCGCGCTCTCGAGCGAGACGAACGGACCGTTGAAAGTCATACTATCCATGCCCCGTTGATGCCAGCAACGGTCCGACCAGACCGCCTCGGAGAGAACGAGAATGAACGATCAGATCACGCGGCGGGACTTCATGGACGGGGTGGCCTGCACGATCGTGGCCGGCATGGCGCCCCGGCCCGGCCTCGCCGCGCCGAGCGATGCGCCCTACCCGCCCGCGCGCACCGGCTACGTCGGCAGCCGGCCGCAGGATTTTGCCATCGCCCATAGCATCCGCGACGGCCAGCGCTACGCGCTCGACTCCAGGCCCGTTACCGAGCGCTACGACTACATCGTGATCGGCTCGGGGATCGGCGGTCTCGCCGCAGCGCACTACCTGCGCCGGGCGCGCCCCAAGGCGCGCATCCTGATCCTCGACAATCACGATGAGTTCGGCGGCCACGCGCGCCGCAACGAGTTCAACGTCGGCGGCCGTTTTCTGCTCGGCTACGGCGGCAGCGAGTCGCTCGAGGGAGTGCGGCGCCGCTGGTCGCGGACGGCGCTCGATTGCATCGCCAGCATCGGTGTCAGTGTCGACCGGCTGGAACAGGCCTTTCAGGTGGGCCTGTATCCCGGACTCGGGTTGTCCTCGGGACTCTTCTTCCCGCGCGAGACTTATGGCGTTGACCGCCTGGTGACCGGCGATCCGGTGCGTCAGCTCCCTACCGACATTCCGCCCGAGCTGCACCACGGACGTGCGCCGGCGCAATTCCTCGCCGACTGCCCGATAGAGGGCGAGCAGCGCTCGCGCCTGCTCGCCCTCTACACCGATCCCCGGGACGTGCTCGCTGGCAAGAGCGACGCCGAGAAGCGGCGGTTGCTCGAGAAGACCTCCTATCACGACTATCTCAAGGGGTACTTCGGACTCGACGATCGCTCGCTCGCCATGTTCGACGGCCGCACGCTCGATCTGTTCGCCGCCAAGGCCAACGCCGTGTCCTCGCTCCTCGCCTGGGAATGCCAGTACCCGGGCTTTCAGGGCCTCGGCCTGAAGATGTCGCGCGAGGGCATCCTCGAGGGCGATCCCTACATCCATCATTTCCCGGACGGCAATGCCACCCTGGCGCGCCTGTTCGTGCGCCAGCTGATCCCCGCGGTTGCCCCCGGTGACACCATGGAGGATGTCATCGGCGCGCGCTTCGACTACAGCCGCCTGGACAAGGACAGCAACGACGTGCGCCTGCGGCTCTCCTCGACGGTGGTGGCGCTCGGTAACCGCGGTGCGGGGGCCGATGTGCTCTACATGCGCAACGGCGAGCTGACCCGCGCCGCCGCGGCGCACGTGGTCTACAGCGGCTACTCGGCGATGCTGCCCTACATCTGCCCGGATCTCGGCGCCGAGCAGCGCCACGCGGTCGCCGATCAGGTCAAAGGGCCGCTCGTCTACATCAACGTCGCGCTGCGCAGCTGGCGCTCGTGGGTCAACCGCGGCGTGCACTACGTCAACAACCCCGCGGGCTTCTACAGCCACCTGAAGCTCGACTACCCGGTGAGCCTCGGCGACTACCGCTTCCCGGCGAATCCCGACCAGCCAATGATCCTGCACCTGCTGCACGTGCCGTGGCCCGAGGGCCCGATCAAGGATCTGCGCAGCGCCTGGCGGGCCGGTCGGCAGATCGCCTACACGCTGCCGTTCGATGAGTTCGAGTCACGGGCGAAGGATGAGCTCACGCGCATCCTCGGTCCCGGCGGCTTCGATGCGCAGCGCGACCTTGCCGCCATCACCGTCAATCGCTGGGGTCATGGCTACGCCTACGACATGGACACGCTGTTCGACGACGAGGCGACCTCCAAGCGCGAGACGCAGTTGAGTCACCAGCCCCTCGGGCGCATTCACTTCGCCGGCACCGATGCGGCCTGGATGGCATACGCGCACTGGGCGATGGACTCGGCACATCGCGCCGCGCAGGAGATCCTCACCTAGCGCGCCGTCCTAACCGCTCGGGGCTGCCGGCTCCGTCTCGTGCATGTTGCGCTCAGCGCGCTGGAAGGCGGTGTTCTCGACGTGCACCCAGCCCTGAAACGGCCGGTTGAGATCGGCGATGGCCAGCATGGCGAGCGTGATGAGCAGCGTGAGCGAGAACACCTGGAAGGCGTGCAGCCAGTAGACTCGCGAGCCGAAGGTGCCCACCGACACCATCGCAAGCGCCGCACCCACCACCAGCACGCACCAGAAGATGCCGGGCAGGCGCGACATGCTCTGCAGCACCCGGATACGCCGGCACTCCGTCAGCGCGGCGAGTTGTGAGAGCGCATGGTCCTCTGCCGTGCTCTCGGATGTCGTGGTGGCGCGCACCGCCATCAGCGACTTCCACATCTGCCGGTTGACGGCGTGACTCTGCTCGGGCAGCCGCCCGGCGGCCATGTCCGGCCAGTCGTTGTTGAGCACCGCGAAAGCATAGGCGTGTGCCTGCGCCCGCAGCTGCGTATGCATGGAGGGCAGCCCGTCGCTCAGGTAGTAAAGGTTCTGCAGCGCCCCCGCCTCGTTCTGCACGTTGACCTGCACCGCTACGAAGCTGGTCCACTCGGTGTAGAACATGAATCCGAGGATCACTGCATAAGTCGTGCCGAGAATGCTCAGCTGCCAGCCGATCATGTCCTCATTGGCGTAGCGGTCCTTGACGGGCCAGAGGTGGTTGATCACCACCATATAAAGGAGCGAGCCCGCCATTACACCGATGAGAATGAGGACGTTCTGCGCGCGAGTCAGCCTATGCAGGGCCTCGGCAATGGATCAGGCTCAAGCTCAATCTAGCGCACTTGCCAGCCGCTATCATGCGCGCCATGAGCGGTGACTCGAGATCTCGGCGGCGCGGCGCGCTTATTGCGTCCCTGTGGGGCAGCTGCGTGCTCCTCGCACACGAGGGGTGCGCCGCGGCATTCGACACCCGGCCGCTCGCCGGGGTGCTGGCGCGGCTGCTGCCCCGGCAGGCCGCGCAATTCGAGCTGCGCACGCTCGAGTCCGACCCCGGCCAGGAGCGCTTTCGCATCTCGAACGCCGCGGGCCGCATCCGCATCGAGGGCAGCACCGCGAGCGCACTGCTCGCCGGCGCGAACTGGTATCTCAAGTACGTCGCGCACGTGCATTTCTCGGCAAACGGTGATCAGTTGGGCCCGGAGGGCGCCCTGCCGCTGCCCGCCATGACGCTCGAGATGGCGACACCGTTTCGCTGGCGCTACGCGCTCAATGAGAATGTCGATGGCTACACGGCGCCCTACTGGGACTGGCCGCACTGGGAGCGGCAGATCGATCTGCTCGCGCTATCCGGTATCAACGCCGTGCTGATCGAGCGCGGCACCGACACGGTGCTGTACCGCACGTTCCGCGACCTGGGTTACTCAGACGCCGGGATGCGTGCCTGGATTACCCAACCCGCGCACCAGAACTGGCAGCTGATGGGGAACCTGTGCTGCTTCGGTGGCCCGATCAGCGCCGAGCTGCTGCGCAAACGCGCAGCCTCGGCGGCCGCGATCGTCGCGCGACTGCGCGAGCTCGGCATCACGCCCGTGCTGCCGGGCTTCTACGGCATCGTGCCGCAGGACTTCGCCAAGCGCTATCCCGGCGCGCACGTCATACCGCAGGGTAAATGGGCCGGTTTCACCCGGCCCGACTGGCTCGATCCCCGCGACCCGCTGTTCGCGCGGCTCGCCGCGGTGTTCTACCGGCAGCAGCGCGCCTTGTTCGGCGACAGCACGATCTATGACATGGAGGTATTCCAGGAGGGCGGGGATCCCGGCGACGTCCCGGTGCCCGCCGCCGCCCGCGCGGTGCAGGATGCACTGCTCGCAGCGCACCCCAACGCGAGCTGGATGATGCTCGCCTGGCAAGGCAACCCGCGCCAGGACCTGCTGGCCGGCGTCGATCGCACGCACCTGCTGGTCATCGACATCGATCACGACCGGGTGCCGCGCAACGACCGCCAGCACGACTTCCAGGGCGCGCCGTTCCTCTTTGGGGGCATCTGGGAGTTCGGCGGGCGCACCACGCTCGGCGCGAATGTGGACAACCTCACGAGGCGGCTGCAGCTGCTGGCGCAGCGCAACGCCAACATGGCAGGCACCGCGGTGTTCACCGAGGGCATGGGCACCAATCCCTTCGCGCTCGATCTGTTCACGGAGATGGCCTGGCGCAACGCACCCGTCGATGTCACCGACTGGAGCGCCGACTACGTGCAGCGCCGCTATGGCGCGCGCGACCCGCACGCGCTTGCGGCCTGGAGAGTGCTCGCGAGCACCGCCTATGACATCCGCATCGATGCGGTCGCATTCAACAGCGAGCGCGACGCGGCGCAGGAATCACTGTTCAACGCGCAACCGAGCCTGAGCGCGAATCGCGTCTCGAACTGGTCACCGGAGGCGATGCGGTACGACGCCGCAGTCTTCCGGCGGGCGCTGCCGGGGCTGCTGCAGTCGAAAGCGCGCTCACCAGGCAGCGCCTACGACCTGGTGGACGTGGCACGCCAGACCCTGGCGAATGAGAGCCGCACGCTCCTGCCACGCATCAAGACCGCGTACGAGGCGAAGGATCGCGCCGAGTTCGAGGCATTGACGGCGCGCTGGCTGAAGCTCATGGACCTCGAGGACGAGCTGCTCTCGACCCACCGCTCGTTCCTCGTCGGCACCTGGCTGGCTCAGGTGCGCTCCTGGGCATCCACTCCCGCGGAGCGGGCGCGCCTCAGCTACGACGCCCGCTCGATCCTTACCACCTGGGGGGATCGCCAGGCGAGCGAGGGCGCGATGCTCCACGACTATGGAAACCGCGACTGGGCCGGGCTCACGCGCGATTACTATCGCGAGCGCTGGCAGCTTTTCTTTCACTCGCTCGATGCGCAGCTGCGCACGGGCCGTCCGGCCCCGCCCATCGACTGGTTCGCAATCGGCGAAGCCTGGAATCGCGGCACGCAGCAGTACCCCGAGCGGCCCGTGGGAGATCCCTACGTGGTCGCCGCTCGCGTGGCGCAGGAGCTCGGCCTCGCCCGCGAACGCTGAGGTTGGCGAGTGCCCCTCGCCGAGCGGCGGCGTGCAGCCGCTTAGCGGGTAACGCCGTCGCGGCGAGCGGTGAACACGTGCTTCGGAATCATGCAATGCACGCCCTTGCGGATATCGACCACCTGCGTCACCCGGCAGTCGCCGACAATGGACGTGAGTGCATAGGCCTCCTCGCGGCTCATCGGCACGATCTTCTGGTTGGATAGCCAGTTGACGGTCTGCTCGACCGCGATGCGCATCGCCTGATTCAGATCTTCGTCGTAACCCATGAAGATCCAGTCGCTGCGGGTCTCCGCCCACGGCCATTCGGTCTTCAGATCCTTGCGCACGATCGGCTGGATCTCGATCTCCTTATAGGCGCACTCGAGCGCGGTCAGGTTCACCTCGCCGTTCCCCTGCCGGCAGTGCGAGTCACCGGTCCAGATGAGGCCGCCGGGCTGAAACACCGGCAGATAGAGCGTTGCGCCCGCCTGCAGCTCATTGAGATCCATGTTGGAGCCGTTCTTCCACGGCCGCAGCGTGCTGGTGCGCCCCTTGGCATCGCGGATCGGCGGCCCCGCCTTCGGTGGCGGCTCGTTGGGGTCGACTCCGACGGCGAAGGTTCCGGGGAAGGGCTTGAGATCGATCATGATCCCCGGCTTGAACTCGGTCTGCATCTTCGCAAGGTCGAGCTTGTAATAGCGCACGAAGCCCTCGGGAAACTCCGCCGCCAGCAGACCGACCGTTGGAAACTCCTTGCCCGGCAGGTTGAAGTTGAAGGCATCGGCTTTGGGAACGATCTTGAGGATACGCACCTCGAGCGTGTCGCCCGGCGCGGCGCCCGTGACGTAGATCGGTCCGGTGATCGAGTGCGGTCCGCCGCCGTCGTTCTCCGTGCGCAGCTTCACCAGCCCATCCATGTCCACGCCGGGCTTCACCTGCCCGAGCGAGTGCGAGATCGTCTCGATGGAAACGGTATCGCCCGAGTTGACGGTGAGCCGCGGCTTCTCCGTGAGGTCGTACCAACCCCATTGCACGTTGTCCGGGGTCGCCGCCAGCGTGTAGTGGTGCGAGGTCTCCCGGGCAGCCGCCCCCGCGAGGGATGCCCAGATCGAGACGGCTACGAGACTCACGAGCAGCGCGACGGCGTTCTTCATGGTGAACTCCCTCGCGGCCGGGTCCGGCCGCTCACCTGCCGCATGCTACGCCCAAGCGCGCGATCAGGTCACCGGGCAGAGGTGGCTAGGGACGCCCGCGTCGGCTCGAGGTAGAAGGCGTACTGGGTGAAGCAGCCGCGCAGGAAGCTGCGCGCACTGTAACCGGCACGGCGCAGCACCGCGCGGTGCGTGAGCCACACGATGCCGACGGTCGCGGCAAAGAAGGCGCGGTGCGCGAGGCGAATCAGGGCGCGCGCCACGGGCGTTCGCTCGGAGCGCAGCGCGAGCAGCAGCTGCGACTCGAACCCCACGTGCGCCAGCTCGTCGCACACCAAGATGCGGCACAGGATCTTGAGGCGCTGGCAGTCGGTGGCGGCCTCGAGCGCCCGGTAGTACACCTTGCCGATCAGCTCGGCCACGATCAGCACGTGCAGGTAGAGCTCGAGTCCGGCGAGGCGGCGCAAGCCACGAAATACCCCGTCGGTCCAGTCGTGGCGCTTGAGCGGGATGCGGTGATCCTCCATGAACTCCTTGAGGAGTGCCGCATGCCGCTGCTCCTCGCGCACGAACAGCTCCATGATCCGCAGAAGCGATGGCATGCCGCGCGCGGTGGCAAAGCGCTCCGTGGCCTCAAGCAGCGTCCCGCCCTCGGATTGCTCGCCGAGCTGAAAGGTCGCGATCGAGCCGGCGATGAGCTCGCGCTCCTGCGCCGTGAGGACATCTCCGAGCCCGGAGGGAACGCAGCGCGGATGGGTCGCGTGGTACGCGAAGTGATTCAGCCAGATCCGCAGGTCCTCTGTAACCATGGTGCTACCCTCCTCGGTGCCCTTAAAGAGGAGAGTGGCGGCCCAATCGGCTGCCGCCGTGGGGCAATTCGGGCAAATTGTGGCAAGGGGATTGAGTCACGCCCGCGACCGTGACGGGAGGGAGCCACGGCGGTAGCCTCGAGGAGGCCGCTCCCGGCTGCTTCGAGGGACCCCTCATGAGTTTCGGCGCAGACAAATGGAGCCGTCGCGAGCTGCTCGGCGCATCGGCGTCGCTGGCCCTCGCCATGACCCTCAAGGCCTGCGGTGCAGCCGAGCCCGCCGAGGGCGCAACTGGCACGGCGCCGGGCAATTCGCGGCGGCCCAACCTCATCCTCTTCGTACCCGATGAGCTGCGCGCCGATGCGCTCGGCTGCTACGGCAACCCCGTGGTGCGCACGCCGAATTTCGATCATCTCGCGCGCAGCGGCACCCGCTTCGAAAACTGCCATGTTCAGTTTCCGGTGTGCGGCGCCTCCCGCTGCAGCATGGCGACGGGCTGGCCGACGAGCGTGCGCGGGCACCGCAGCCTCTACGACTTCCTCAAGCCCGACGAGCCCAACATGCTGCGTTACCTCAAGGAGGCGGGCTACGACGTATTCCTGTTCGGCAAGAACGACGTGCTGGCGCCGCAGACACTCGCCGCCAGCGTCACCGAGTGGGTGAGCCCCGATGAGCCTGCCGCACAGTTCGCCGCGATCAGCACGCCGCAGCATCCGACCACCATGCTGCTGCCGGCGGGCGGCGATCGCTACCACACGGGCGACTATGCGGCGCTTAGTCTCGCCATCCAGGTGCTCGAGCGGCGTGAGACCGAGCGGCCGTTCTGCATCTTCCTGGCGCTGTTCGAGCCGCACCCGCCGTATACGATCTGCGCCGACTTCTACGATCTCTACCGCGCCGCCGACCTGCCCGCACCGGTGCCCTCCGGGCTCGCCCGCCGCCCGAGCTTTCACGCTGCACTGCGCGAGTACGCAGGTCTCGATGCCGTTTCAGCGGCGCAGTGGCGCGCCCTGCGCGCCGTGTACTACGGCCAGGTGAGCTATTCCGACTGGCTGCTGGGAGAGCTCCTGGAGGCGCTCGATCGCACCCGCCATGCGGGCGACACCGCGCTCTTCGTGTGCTCCGATCACGGCGACTACACCGGCGACTATGGCCTGGTGGAAAAATGGCCGTCGGGACTTGAGGATTGCCTGACGCACGTGCCGCTCATCGCCCGCATTCCCGGGGGAGCTCCGGGGCACGTCGCGGCTGAGCTCACCGAGCTCTTCGATGTCATGCCGACCTGCCTCCAGCTGGCCGCCACCCGCGCCACCCACACTCACTTCGCGCGCAGCCTCGTGCCGCAGCTGCACGGCGCGCCGGGAGATCCAGAGCGCGCCGCCTTCACCGAGGGCGGCTATAACACTTACGAGCCAGGCCTTCGAGCCCATCATCGAGGGGCTGTATGGACCTAAGACGCGCCTGCAGAACGAGCGTCCGCAGACCGTGAGCCGCTGTGCCGCAGTGCGCACCGCGCGGCACAAGCTCATCGTCCGGCCTAACGGGCAAAGCGAGCTCTACGATGTGGGCGCTGACCCCACGCTCGCGAACAACCTCTGGGATGAGCGCGGCGTACGCGAGCTGCAGCAGGGCTTGCAGGCACGGCTCCTCAACTGGTACATCGATACCTCGGGCGTGCCACCGCGCGAGCGCGATCCGCGCGGTGCCGCGGTCCTTGATCGCCCGCCGCAGTTGAGCCACGTCGAGCCGCTGAGCCGCCTGCTCGATCACTGAAGCGCCGCAGCTTTGAGGAGCATCTGAGTAAATGAGTGCCGCGAGTGACCGCTCACTGCCGCGCGAGGCGCGCGTCGTCATCATCGGCGGCGGCATGGCGGGCTGCTCCATCGCCTACCACCTGGCGAAGCTCGGCTGGACGGACGTGGTGCTGCTCGAGCGCGCGCAGCTCACCTCCGGCACGACCTGGCATGCCGCGGGGCTCCTCACGACGCTGCGGGACACCGAAACGCAGACGCGCCTCGCCGCCTATTCGCAGCAGCTCTTCCGCCGTCTGGAGGAAGAGACCGGCCAGGCGACCGGTCTCATCGAGTGCGGCTCGATTCAGCTCGCCCTCACCCCGGCCAAGGCCGAGGAGATGCGCCGCGGCTATCGCGCCGCGCAGGGCTGGGGCATCGAGTGCGAGGAGATCGATGCGGCGCGCGTACAGGAGCTCTGGCCGCTCGCCTACGTCGGTGACGTGCAGGCGGCGTTTCACTTCCCGAAGGACGGGCGCATCAACCCGACCGACGTGACGCGGGCGCTCGCCAAGGGTGCGCGCCAGGCGGGCGTCACGATCATCGAGCGTTGCCCGGTCACGGCGATCGAGCAGCAGGACGGCCGCGTGGCCGGGGTGGTGAGCGCGCTCGGACGCATCTCGACCCAGATCGTCGTCAACTGCGCCGGCATGTGGGCGCGCGAGGTCGGACGCCTCGCCGGCGTCGATGTGCCGCTGCAGGCCGCCGAGCACTACTACCTCATCTCGGAGCCCGTCGCCGGCGTGCATCCGAAGCTGCCGATCCTGCGCGACCCCTGCCGCAGCACCTACATCCGCGAAGAGGCCGGCAAGCTCATGGTCGGGATCTTCGAGGACATCGCCCGCCCGTGGAACGTCGATGGCGTGCCGGCGGACTTCGCCTTCGGCGAGATCCCGCCCGACTGGGATCGCATGCAGCCGCACCTCGAGCGCGCCTGCGAGCGGGTGCCGGTGCTCGCGCAGACCGGCGTCAAGCTCCTGTTCTGCGGCCCCGAATCCTTCACTGCCGATCACAATTATCTGATGGGCGAGGCGCCGAACCTAAAGGGATTCTTCGTCGCCGCGGGCTTCAACTCCCTCGGCATCCTCTCAGGAGGCGGCGTCGGGTTCGTGATGGCGCAGTGGATCGCGCATGGCAACGCACCCATGGACGTCTGGTCGGTGAACATCCGCCGCACCCACGCCTGGCAGAACAATCCCCGCTATCTCGCCGATCGCGTCGTGGAGACCCTCGGCATCGGCTACCAGGATCACTGGCCATTCCGTCAATGGAGCACGGCGCGCGGCGTGAAGCGCAGCATCCTGCACGAGCGCCTCGCCGTAGCCGGCGCCTGCTTCGGCGAGTCGGCCGGCTGGGAGCGCCCCAACTGGTATGCGAACGCGGGGCAGAAGACTGCCTACGAGTACAGTTGGGGCCGGCAGAACTGGTTTGAGAACTGTGCGCAGGAGCACCGCGCGGTGCGCGACGCGGTCGGGCTCTTCGAGCAGACCTCCTTCGCCAAGATCCTCGTGCAGGGGAAGGACGCCGAGGCCGCGCTGAACCGCATCGCGACCGCCGAGTGCCGCGTACCGGTGGGCAAGGTCGTGTACACCCAGTTCCTGAACGAGCGCGGCGGCATCGAGGCCGACGTGAGCGTCACCCGCCTCGCGGGCGAGCAGTTCCTGGTGGTCACCGCAGCCTTCACCGCCACCCACGTGATCGCCTGGCTGCGCCAGCACATCGGGGCTGAGCGCCACTGCATCGTCACCGACGTGAGCGACGGCTGGTGCATGCTCAATATCCAGGGCCCGCGCTCGCGCGAGTTGCTGTCGGGCATTGCGAGCGGCGACTGGTCCAATGAGGCATTTCCCTTCGGCACTGCCCGCCAAGTGCAGATCGGCTACCAGAGCGCGCTCGCCGTCCGGCTCTCCTATGTTGGTGAGCTCGGCTGGGAGCTCTATGTTCCGGTGCCGTTCGCGACCGGGGTCTATGACACGCTGGTTGCGGCCGGCCTGCCGCTCGGGCTGCGTCACTGCGGTTACCACGCGCTCAACTCCCTGCGCATCGAGAAGGCCTACCGCGACTGGTCGCACGACATCGGGCCCGATGACACGCCGCTCGATGCGGGCCTTGCCTTCACCTGCGCGTGGGACAAGGCGGGCGGATTCATCGGCCGCGAGGCGCTCATCGCGCAGCGCTCGCAGCCGCGCCGCCGGCGGCTGGTGCAGTTCCTGCTCGCCGACCCCGAGCCGCTGCTCTATCACAACGAGCCGATCCTGCTTAACGGCGCGCGCGTTGGCCTCATCACCTCCGGAATGTTTGCGCACACGCTCGGCGCCGCCGCCGGCCTCGGTTACGTGAGCGATGAGCGCGGGGTGACCGAGCAGCTGATCGCCTCGGGGCGCTTCGAGATCCTGATCGGCGACCGGGCCGTGCCCGCGCAGGCGACGCTCAGGCCCTTCTACGACCCGGGCGGTGCGCGGGTGCGCGCATAAGCCACGTCCAACGCGGGAGATCGACGATGCGAAGCTGCGTGCTGCTGGCTCCGGCCGTGATGCTGGGAGCGCTGTCTGCAACGACGGTCGCCTCCGCACAGTCCGCGGACCCCTGGTGCCGGGCGCAGTCCGCACCGCCCTTCTGCCATGCGGTGCGCGGCATGCGCGCCTCCGGCTGGCCGGCGCAGACTCGCTCGGAGGTCATGGCCGCCAACGGCATGGTGGTGACGAGCCAGCCGCTCGCCGCTCAAGCCGGACTTCAGGTGCTGCGCGGTGGCGGCAACGCCGTCGATGCCGCGGTCGCGACCGCTGCCGTCCTCAGCGTCACCGAGCCCATGATGGTCGGCGTGGCGGGTGATCTGTTCGCGGTGGTCTACATCGCCAAGGATCAGAAGACTTACGTGCTGAATGCGAGCGGCGTGGCACCGAGCGGCGCGACGCTCGCGCACTTCAATGAGCTCGGCTATCACGCCGACCCCAGGAAGTGGGGACCCTCCTCGGGGATGCCCGGCGGCGGCATTCTGCCGGTGACTGTACCGGGATCGGTATGGGGGTGGGAGGCGCTGCTCAAGCGCTTCGGCACCCTCAGCTTCAAGGAGACTCTCGAGGCCGCGGCCCAGTATGCAGAAAATGGCTTCCCGATCTCCGAGCGCATCGCCAGCGACTGGATACTGCCGGAAGCGCTGCCGCTCAAGGGTTGCTGCACCGAGCTCGATCCCGACTCGGTGAAGGTCTGGTACCTGAACGGTGAGCCGCCGGCACCCGGACAGATCTTCAGGAACCCTGACCTGGCTCGCACCTTGCGCCTTCTTCAGGCACAGGGCGCGGATGGCTTCTATAAAGGAGCGATCGCCCGCGCGATCATCGCCAAGTCGAGCTCGCTCGGCGGCACCATGACGCTCGGGGACCTCGCCGGCTATCACGGCGAGTGGGTCGAGCCCGCCCGCAGCCACTACCACGGCTACGAGCTGCTCGAGCTCCCGCCTCCGTCCCAGGCCTGGGCGACGGAGGAGATCCTCAACATCGTTACGGAGTGCCTGCCGAAGTGGGCACCGGGCGAAACGCTCGCCTCACTCGGCCCGCGCAATCCCCTGTACTGGCACATTCTGGTCGAGGCGAAGAAGCGCGCATACGCGGACCTGTTCCACTACAACGCCGACCCGGATGTGGTTCACGTGCCGCTCGCACAGCTGCTCTCGAGCGCGCATGCGGCCGCGTTGTGCGCGGGCTTCGACCCGCACCATGCCTCCGACACCGGTCCGCCGAGCGATGCAGATCTCAAGGGCGACACGATCGTCCTGTCGACGGCGGACAAGGACGGCAACATGGTGTCGTGGGTGAACAGCAACTACAACGAGTTCGGCTCCGGCATCACCGTGCCGGGCTACGGCTTCGTGCTGCACAACCGCGGCACGCTGTTCTCGCTCGACCCGAAGAGCCCAAACGTGATCGCGCCCCACAAGCGGCCGTTCAACACGCTGTCCGCCGGGCTCCTGATGCGCAACGGCCAGCCGGTGATGACCGTGACGCTCATGGGCGGGGACATGCAGGCGCAGGGACATGCGCAGCTGCTCATTGACGTCATCGACCTCGGCGCGAATATCCAGGCCGCCGCCGACATGGCGCGCTTCCGACACACCGAGGTTGCCAATGTCCTCACCCTCGAGACGCCGCTCTACGATCTGGTCGGCCCGGCGCTCGAGGCCATGGGACACACGGTGCGCTCAGTAGACGGCGCGGACGTCGGCGGCGTGCAAGTGATCGAGGTCGTGAGGAGCCCGCAGCGCTACTACCGCGGGGCTTCGGATTTCAGGAAGGACGGCGAGGCGGTCGGCTGGTAGTCAGGTCTCCTGATGTGGCGGCGCTGGCGGTGGCGGCGGCACGCTGCCAGGCGGCGGTGACATGCTGTCCGGTGGCGGCGGCTGATCCTGAGGAGGTATGGGGTTGTTGGGTGGCGTCGTGCCGGGCGGCGGGTCCTGTGGCGTCGGTGTCTGCGAAGGGGGGACGTTGGGCGGTGGCGGCACGCTCCCGGGCGGAGGTACCTGCCCCGGCGGTTGAGCACCGGGCGGGGTCGAGCCCGGCGGCGGATTGCCGGGTATCGGTGCGGGTCCGGGCGGCGGCACTGAACCTGGCCGCGCGGCTGCGGGGCTGGCGCCGGGGGCTGTGCTGGCCTGTGCTGCCGGTGCAAATACCATGGTGCTCAATCCAACACTGCAGATGAGCGCGGTGAGTGCGGTGGCTTTCATGGTTGCGGCCCTCTCTTGCAGGCACGCTACCCTTCGCGCCATTCACGGGCAGCCCCCGCATGCCGCGAGCCAACGTAGGCGCCCGCGGGCGTTGCACGTCAGACCCCGTGTGGCTCCGTGGAGATGCATTGCCACACTCGTGATGCGGGGTATATAAAAGAGCAACTGCGAAAAACCCGATCACTACCAGGGAGTCTCCTATGCGCGCCCAAGCACGGAGAACGATAACGGTTGTCGCGCTGCTCGCCGCGAGCGCACCGACGATCAGCGCCGCGGATTCACCGCAAGCGTGGCAGCACTATGGGATCGGCCATACGACCCTCGTGCTTACCGATACGTCGCGTAATCCCGACGGCTCGACACCCGTCACGACCCCGGGACGGCCGCTGTACCTGCATATCTGGTACCCAACTTCGGCGCAGCCGTCGCAGCCGATCCGCTATACCTGGAACAACCCGGTCTACAACGAGAACACCGGTGGCAGCGTCTACGTGGGCCTGCCCGATACGCCGGGGCTGACTTTTACCGGCAGCACCTCCGCACACAACGTCGCCGACGGCGCGCCGCTCGCGCACGGACGGTTCCCGCTGCTGGTGGCGACTCACGGCTACGAGGTCGCGGCCGCCAAGAACATGCCGGACACCCTCGAGACGCTGGCAGCTCACGGCTACATCGTCGCCTCCGTGGAGCACACCGGCGATGACGATGACTGGTATCAGACCTACTTCATGGAGAACTACGTGGGACTGAAGCTCGGCCCGAACCCGAGCATCTACTCCGCCACCATCTTTGAGCGTGCCAAGGACGTCAGCTTCGTGATCGGCGCGGTGCTCGCCGGTAAGGCCGACCGTGCCAATGCGCGGCTCGCCGCGCAGATCGACGCCGACGACATCGGCGTGCTCGGCTACTCGCTCGGCGGCGAGACCACGCTCGCCACGGTGACCGGCATCAGCGCGCAGGGGCTGCCCGCCGACCGGCGCATCAAGGCCGCGTTCATGGGCGCGGGCTCCAACTACGGGCTGCTGCTCGATGCGACCGACTACGCCAACGCGCGTGTGCCGCTCATGTTCTTCGGCAACGACACCGGTATCGCCTACGCCAACTTCAACGCCTTCACCGGCAGCCCGCGCAAGTATCGCGTCGATATCGCCGGCTGGAACCACCACGTCGGCGGCTACCAGACCAGCTGGTGTCAGGACATTCACAACTCACTCACGGCGATCAACCCGGCAGTCTATCCGCAGGCGTTCATCGACCCCTCGACCTTGAACCCGTCCGACATCGCGAACTTCACGTTCGATTCGACGTTCTACTGGAGCTACACCGGGCCGTACGAGCTCGGCGTCTACAACTTCTGCGATGCCTCGGTGTTCGATGGCGTGAGCAATGCGCAGCTCGAAGCGGTGCTGTTCGGCAACCCGCAGATTCTCACCGCCACGGCGGCGCTTGAGGGCTCCATGCCCCTCGAGCCGGAGCTGTCCGTCGAGGAGACCACGCGTCTCACCAATGACTACGCGCTCTCGTTCTTCGATGCGACGCTCAAGCACGCCGCAGGGGACTTGCCGGACGCCGGCAATCCGCTGGTGCGGGTCGTCAGGGATTGCGAGCACGTGCGGCCGCAGCCGTTCGATCTCAAGCCGGGGGATCAGATCTCGTTCGTTCCTACGGGAGATGCGTACAGTGTGACGGTGCGCTCCGGCGCGGCGCTGCTCGATCCCGGCACCACGCAGCTCAGCGTGGCCAGCAACGGCACGGCCGCAATCAGCTATCCGGGATTCTCCTTCCCGGTGCCTGGAACGCCCGCGCCCGTCACGATGCTGTTCGTCAGCGAGGACGGCGCGATCACGACGCGTACCTCCGGTGACTATACCGGCGTGGATGACAACGGTTCGCCGTGGTTCATGCGCGGCCAGCTGCTGCTCACCAACCGCCTGACGATCGGCGCGCTGATGAAGGATCTCGACAGCACGGAGTCCGGGGCGGGCGTGTTCGCGAGCTACGATTCGGCCAACCAGCGCGTGATCGTGACCTACCAGGCCATTCCGGCCGCGGGGACCACCGCACCCAACACCCTGCAGGTGGTGATCTACGCGAGCGGCGAGATCGATCTTCTCATCGGTGCGCTCGCCTCCACCGGCCCCAACTACGCGCCGAACATACTCGGCACGCTCGGCATCGCCTCCGGGAAGACCCGGGCCGCTGATCTGGGTCGTGTGAAGCCGATCGACTTCGGCGCGTTGCGCAACGGCGCACCGATCACGCGGCCGTTCGCCGGCGGCGGCGCCATCTACGCCCAGTACGACCTCGGCGTGAGTGGCTCCTGCGCGGCCGACGAATAGCGCGCTCGCCGCAGCACTCCCTGAAAAACTAGTGCGTCCGAAAACCGCCGGCTTCGCGCCGGCGGAGGGGGTACGGTCACGCCCACATCATGGACGCGCCATCGAGCGCGGCAGGGAGACTCACATGCGAAGGATATTCTGTCCCCTTCTGCTCGCGGTTTGCCTCGGCGCGGCGAGCGCCGCCTCCGCTCAACCCCTTTACCGCGTGACCGTGCTCAGCTCCGCGGGAGCGCAAGGCAACAGCGTCAATGACTTCGGCCTGGTGGGCGGCAGCTATACCCTCGCCAGCGGCGCGCTGCATGCCGCCGTCTGGGGATTCGGGCGCCAGCTCGACCTGGGCACGCTCGGCAGCGCAGCACTCAGCAGCCGCGTGCAATGGCCGGTGAAGAACGTCGTCGGCTTCGTCTCCGGGATCTCCCTCACCGATGCCCTCGATCCGAACAAGGAGGGCTGGAGCTGCGGATACTTCCTGCCGAATGCGAATTTCAACGCCTGCCTGGGATTCGTCTGGGATCCGTTCACCGGCATGCGGCCTCTGCCGACGCTCGGCGGGACCAACGGCTTCGCAACCGGCACCAACAATCTCGGCGAGACCGTCGGGTGGGCCGAGACCGCGTCCCGTGACTCGAGCTGTGTCCTGCCGCAGGTGCTGGGATTCAAGCCGGTCATCTGGGGACCGGGGCGGACGGGGGCACGCGCCCTGCCGCTCGTCGAGGGGGACACGGCGGGGGCCGCGACCGCGATCAACGATCGCGGCCAGATCGTCGGCATCTCCGGGAACTGCGGCATTGCCGTCGGTTCAACGACGGCGCTGCACATGATGATCTGGGAGAACGGCGGCTTCACCGTCATCGCGAACCCGAACGGCGCGCAGTACTGGAACACGCCGATGATGATCAACGAGCGCGGTGACGTCGTCGGCTTCCTCGGCGTGCCCGGCGATACGGTCGGCAACTTCACGCCGCCGTTCTTGTGGACTAAGGCAGGCGGACTTACGATTCTGCCGATGCCGTCCGGGGACATCGCGGGCGCCGCCACCAGCATCAACGAGCACGGCCAGATCGTCGGCTACTCGAACGATGCCAACGGCGACGTTCATCCCCTGCTCTGGCAGAACGGCCAGGTGACCAATCTCAATGCTCTGATCGAGCCCAACCCAGAGTTGACCGCTCCGATTGCGCTCCTCTTCGACATCAACGATCGCGGCGAGATCACGGGCAGCACGCTCAACGGTCAGGCCATCATCGCGACGCCGGTCGGAGCGCCGGGTCACTGGTGAGCGGGGCCTGCGGCGGGCCACCGACCCGGCCGGCGCTACGCGACCGGACCCCCCGGGTCGGCTGGCCTGGCCAGCGATGAACGATGAGGTCCCGGGACTGACGCGCGCCGCGCTGCATCGGGCGCGGCTCAGCCGCGACGCGCGCTTCGACGGCAAGTTCTTCATCGCCGTCCTCACGACCGGTATCTACTGCCGCCCCATCTGCCCCTCACCGCAGAGCAAGAAGTCCCATGTGCGCTACTACGCAACGTCCGCGGCGGCCGCGGCGGCCGGCTATCGCCCGTGCCGCCGCTGCCGGCCGGAGGTGGCACCCGGGAGTCCGGCATGGCTCGGCTCACCGGCGGTCGTCCGCCGGGCGCTGCGTCTGATCGACGACGGCGCTCTCGATGGCGCTTCCGTCGAGGAGCTCGCGCAGCGCCTCGGGGTCGGCGCGCGGCATCTCGACCGGCTGTTCGCGCGATACGTCGGCGTATCGCCGATCGCGGTGGCACAGACCCGCCGGCTGCATTTCGCCAAGCAGCTGGTCGATGAGACGACGCTACCCATCACCCGCATCGCGATGACGGCAGGCTTCGGAAGCCTGCGCCGCTTCAACGAGGCCTTCCGCGTCGCCTTCCATTGCGCACCGAGTGCGACCCGGCGGCGCTGGCACGCCGATCATCATCCGGTGGCTGACGAGGAGGTGTCGCTCACCTTGAGCTATCGGCCACCTTACGACTGGCCGGCCCTCGCGCAGCTGCTCGGCCGCTGCGCCATCAAGGGCATCGAGCGCATCGATGCCCGGGGTTACGCCCGCACGATCCGACTCGAGGACGGCTACGCCCGCGTGCTGGTCGCCCCCGACGCCCGCGAGAACGCGCTGCGCCTCAACGTCGCCCGCGCACAGCCGAAGCACCTGTTCGAGATCGCCGCGACCGCGCGGCGGGTGTTCGATCTGACCGCCGACCCTGCTCCCATCGTCAAGGTGCTGTCGGGAGATCCGCGCCTCGCGCCGCTCATCGCACGCCATCCGGGCCTGCGGGTACCCGGAGTGTGGGGGACGTTCGAGTGTGCCGTGCGCGGCGTGCTTGCTCATCAGAGCTGCGCTGATGCGGCGCGCGCCGCGGCCGAGCGCCTGGTGCAGCGCGCCGGGGACCGGATCAGCGACGCCGCCGATGACCTGAGTCTCCTTTTCCCTACGCCGCAGCAGCTTTCGACCGCGGACCTCGATGGCATCGACCTGCCTGAGGACAAGATCGTAGCGCTGCGCGCGCTGGCGCAGGCGGTGCTCGACGGACAGCTGCCGCTCGCGGGGGCGGCGGATGAGCTGACCGCGAGCCTCACGGCGCTCCCCGGCGTCGGCGCATGGGTGGCACAGTACGTGGCGATGCATGCGCTCGCCGAGCCGGACGCCTTTCCCGAGGGAGATCGCCAGATGCGCCGTCTGCTCTCGGAGACGCGCGCGCTCGTGCCGAGCGCGGCGATTCGTCAGCGCGCCGAGTCGTGGCGCCCGTGGCGCAGCTACGCGACACTGCACCTGTGGCAGGCCGCGGAAAGTAGCTGATCAGCCTTCGCCGGTAGTCAATCATCGCGCCATGCGGCCGCGACTCGACCGAGCCGCGCTGCAGCGCCCCTTGCCGTGGGTCACATTAAATTCACCTTTCTTTCGGGAGCGATTCGCGAGTTGCGCGGTCAGAGCGACAGGTCCCGGGCTTTTGGGGAGTGAAATGCGCCGATCACAGCTCGCCGACGCATGAGGGTGAAAGTTCTCGTCGTCAGTAATGTGCGCATCGTCCAGGAGGGGTTGCGCCTGCTGCTCGGGCAGCATGAGGCCATCGAGGTCGTCAGCACCGTAGATGCCAGGCACGCCAAGGCGCAGACCGAGCAGCTGCACCCGGACGTCGTGCTGTTCGATGCCACGCGCGCCGACCCGGCGCGCGCCCGCGAGCTGGTTGCCGAATTACCAGGTTCGCGTGTCGTCGCCTTTGGAGTGAAGGAGACGGACGAGCACATCCTGGCACTCGCCGCGGCCGGTACGGCGGGCTACGTGCGCGATGGCGCCGCGAGTGCGGATGTGGTCGCGGTGCTCGAGCGCGTGATGTGCGATGAGCTGCCGTGCTCGGCGCGAGCTGCTGCCTCGCTGTACCGGCAGGTGGCGAAGCTGACGCACGGTATGCGCGGGAGCCGCACGGAGGCGCCCCAGGGCGCGGACGCCGGCGCTTCGCCGGACCTCAGGCGCCTGTCGCGGCGCGAGCTCGAGATCGCGCATCTGATCGACTGCGGGCTCAGCAACAAGGAGATCGCGCGGCGGCTCGGCATCGCAGCCGTCACGGTCAAGAATCACGTGCATAACCTCTGCGAGAAGCTCAACGTGCACCGCCGCGGCGCCGCCCTGGCGCGGCTGCGCTCCCTGCTGCGCGCGCAGTCGGGGCATCGCGAGGCGCGCGCCGCCGCCGACGGCGCGACCCTCGAGGCGAGCTCAGCGCTCGCCCCCTGGTTTCTTCAGTAGAAGCTCGCAGTCCCTGCGCCTCCCATGAGTCCCGCCGGCACCCCTGACGGCCACGCCTGCCAGTAGGGAGGCACGGCAGCGCCCATGCTCGCCGCATCGTCCGCGGCCGGCATGCCGGGCGGGAAGCCCCCCGGTACGCGCACCAGGTCGGGCACGCCGGCGCCGCCCCGGCGCGGATCGCTCACGCGTTGCACGGCGCTGGCGCGCAGCAACTCGAGGAGCGCGTGCGCTCGCTGGCCGGCGCGCAGACTGTAGCCCTCCTGAAACAGCGGGTGATGCGCGAGCACCAGCGCAGCGAATCCGGCCACGTGTGCCGCCGCCGCAGACGTGCCATCGGCCGGCGCATATCCGCCGCCCGGCACGGTCGAGACGATCGCCACCCCGGGGGCCGAGAGCGACAGCAACGGGCCCACGCTACTGAAGGATGTGGCGAATACGCCGTCGCTCCCGATGGCGACCTGGCTCACGCTGTAGGCATGCGAGCTGTCGGCAGGAAATTCCTTGAGCTTGCCGACCGCGGCCACCGCCGCCACCCCCGGAAGCGCTGCCGGGAACCACACCGGACCCCCGGTGTTTCCCGCCGCGGCGATGCACAGGATCCCCCGCTCGCGCAGCTGCCCGAGCTTCTGGGCGACGAGCTCCGAGACTCCATCGACCACCACACCCATATGAATGAGATCGAGCTCCCGCTCCAGGCATTCGCCGAGCGCTGCGAGCAGATCGCTCACGCGCCCACCGGGAATCACCTTGAAGGCGTGCAGCTCGGCCTCCGGGGCGCAGCCCACGATGCCCTGTCCGACGCTCGCCGCGCCGACGATGCCGGCGCAGTGAGTGCCGTGCGACAAAGCGTCCTGCGTCCAGCCATCGACAGCGCCACCGATGAAATCCCGGCCGCGGGTCACGTGCCGCAGCTGCGGATGCGAGTTATCGCAGCCCGAATCGATCAGTCCCACCCTCACCCCGCTAGCCGTGAAGCGGCCGCGGGCCGGATCGATGTCCATCAGGCGCAGTCCCCAGCCGAGCAGCCGCGTGCCCGGGAAGCCCTGATAGAAGTCCGCGAGCGACCGCAGTCGCACGGTGTTGGTGCCACTCGTGAGGCGCGGTGAGCGCACCACGCGGTCCCAGTGGTTGGCAGGCGCGCGCACCAGCAGCGTCTGGATCTCCTCCAGCGAGCCGCCGAAGAAACTCAGGCGCGCCACGCCGCTCTCATCCGTCAGGGCCTGGACGGGCAGCCCGCCGCCCTCGACGATGACCGTCGCGCGAGCCAGCGGCTGATCGCGCTCGCCCACCACGCGCACCAGAACTTCCGTCGCCACGGCGCGTAGCGGCAGCAGCGCCGCAAGCGGCGCGCTCGAGAGCGGCGTCGACCAGTAATCGGCGCCGCGCAGCGGCGCGTCGCGCTCGATCACGAGTTGTGGTGGTGCGACGCTGCGCAGCCACTGCGCCCGGTCATCCTCGAGCTTCACCACGACGAGCTCGTCCGTGGGGCGACCGTCGGCGCTGAACGGGCGCGTGCCGCCGAAGCTGATGCGCTTGACGATCTCGACGTTCTCCAGGCGATTGAGATAGGCGACCACGTCATCCATCGACTGGGCACTGGGGGCGAAGGGCTGCGCGTTCGCGCTACGACGTCCGATGAGGTAACGCTCGCGCCGGCGTCCGGGCGGGGTCCTCACGACCCCGCCCTCGTCCGTGCTTTCGGCGCCCCGCGAGCCTGCTCGGCCGGTCGCGCCTGATGCTGCTGCGCCCGCGGCCGCAGTGGCGCCGGTCGCCGGGGCCCTGGACCGCTCGTCTTTTTCCTGGGCCATGGGGCTCTCCTTACTGAATCGTCGGCGAGCGCAGCGTGTTCCAGGAAGGGCCGAGCTGCGGGCTCAGGCCGCCGTACGGGCTCTGCAGCCCCGAAGCGAAGGGTCCGAAAGGGCCTGCGAACGGCTGCGTCATGAACGGCTGCCCGCCACCGAACTGCTGGCCGCCGAACGGATGAGCCGCGTCAGCGCCGATGCCGGAATTGGCGTGCACGCCCTGGCTGTGCAGGCCCTGCTGGATGAGCTGCTGCGCGAGCTGCACGAGCGCAAACCCGGTCTGCTGCGTGATGGCGCCCTGAGTGCAGATCTGCTGTGCGAGCTGTCCGATCAGAGAGCCGACCTGCAGCACCACGTGCTGGCCGGTAATGGAGCCCGGCTGCGTGCCCTGCGCATGCATCGAGTACATGGATGCTGAAGGCGACCACTGGCCTTGCTGGTAGGGTTGCTGGCCCTGCTGATAGGGCTGGCCCTGCTGATAGGGCTGGCCCTGCTGATAGGGCTGGCCCTGCTGATAGGGCTGGCCCTGCAGGTAAGGGTTGGAGCCCGCGAACGGCAGGCCGCCGAACTGCGGCACCCCGGCGGGGTTCTGCGGGCCGAACAGGCCCGGAAACTGGCCGACCACTCCTTGCGGGGAAAACTGTGGATAGGGTGACAGCATGAGGACTCTCCTTGTAATGCGGTGAAGCGCTGCGAGGCTCGGAGCGCTGCGGGGCAATCCAGCCCGCCAGCGAACGCGGATCATGGTCCGCGCTCACCGTCCGGTGAATAGTCCAAAGGTTACAGTCGTGGGTACAGGACGGCCGGCTTGCATCGTACCGGCCCGGGGCGAGGAGACTGCTACGGCGCGTTGTTCACAGTGCGCGCGGCAGTTCGCGCCACGTAGCCCGAGGTGCCGTAGGTACCGAGCTGCGCCACCGAGGTCAGCGCATAGGCCTGATAGGTCGTGGGCACCGCGCCGATCTGATGATTGCTCACGGTGCAGGTCACCGTCACCGTGAAGCCGGCGAGACCCACCGCGGTCAGATTGAGCGTGGTCGCCGCCGCCGGACAGCTGCCATGCAGCAGCGCCTGGTTGGTGCCGAACTCGATGCCGCTGTCAGCAGCCGCCTGGGCACGTGCATTGAGCAGCGCAAAATCGGCGGTCTGCTGCTGCGTCGCGCCGATGCGCACTGCGAATGCGGCGAGCGCCCCCAGCACCAGGATGACGAAGATGGCGGCGATGAGTGAGAAGCCGCGCTCGCCTTGAAGGCCGCGCCTCACGGCAGGTACCCCGTACCGATCTCGTGGAACACCTGCAACAGCTCGCCGCTGTTGGAGAGCGTGATGTTGAGGATCACGAGCTGATTGAACTTGCCCGAGACGGGCGCCGCGACCAGCGTGACCGTACAGGCGCTGACGTTCTGCGCAATCATCGAGGCGGTCGCCCCGGCGGCCAGCAGCTGCGCATTGGTCGTCGGCTGCGCCGCCGCCGGCGCGTAGCCCGAGTAGCGCTCGAGGGTCTGCGCATTGGTATCGCACAGGTAGCTGACCGGCCCCGAGACCAGGAAGACGCTGTGGGTGGGAGAGGGAGTGCCGAAATTCATGCCGGGAGCCGCCGTAAATTGCACGTGGTCCTCGGCTGTCGCGCCGACCGCCGCGATCGTGAATGCCGTGCCGGGCGGCGTCATGACGCCGGCGCCGCTCGCGTAGGCGAGCGGTGGCACCTGGTTGTCGATCGCCAGATAGCTGCCGGCGTTCGAGGGACTGAAGAGGCCGAGCGTATAGAAGCTCTGATCCGCGGAGCCGATCGCGAGCTCTTCGGTGAGCTGCTGGGCACCACCCAGGTACTGCTTGTCCCCCGGGCCGTAGTAGCGCGCAACGCCGTTGGTCGAGAGCAGCTCGAGCGCGAGCACGCCGCCGCCGGCGCTCTGGCGCACGCTGTTGGGGAGCGCGCTGCGCACGTCGGTCCTGATGCTGCGCAGAATGCGGTCCGCGGAATCGACCAGATCGGCGCGGCGCGTCTGCGCGAAGTAGGACTCGACGGGCGTGGTGAGGAAAAAGACCATGAAGACGGCGACGATCGCCGACAGCGTGATCACCACCACGAGCTCGATGAGCGAGAAGCCGGCGCTGGCTTGGCGGCCGCGGCTCATGGGTGCTGCGTCCGAAAGCCGCTCAATACCACGGTAACGCCACTCGGATGAGTCACGGTCACGTCGACCTCGCGCGCCTCACCCGCCACTACCGCGCCGAGCGCGGTCGGCGTGACGCTCACGACCACCGTGAACTGTCCGAGACCGGCGACCGCGGTGCCGGTCTGATCCTGCACCCCGACGTTGGTGAGACCTGCGTAATCGTCGACCACGTCGAGGTTCGGCCGTGCCACCTGGCCGTCGTTGGCGCCGAATGGTTTCTGCAGCACTTCATCGAGATAGGCGGACGCGATCGTGTTCGCCTGCTCGCTCACCATGGCAGTCGCGCTGCGCACCGCGATCGCGCTCAGGGCGGCCACCACGCCGGCGACCGCGATCGCCAGCACGACGATCGAGACGATGAGCTCGATGAGCGTGAAGCCGCGGCCATGCGGGGCATAGCGCATCACTGCACCGTGACGAAGCCGCTCACCGGGTCGACGCTCAGCGTGAAGCTGCCGACCACGAGTGAAGGCGGCGGCGGGTTCGCTACGCCGCCCGAAGAATTGAAAACGATGGTGCCGCCGGCGGTGACATTGGCATTGGTGGGGGGCGTGCCGCTTAAGGCCGAGCCGTCCGCTCGCACCACCTGCGTCGTGTAGGCGCCGGCCGCCGCGCAGGTATTGCCGGCCGCGGCGCGCTGCATGGCGCTGTAGCCGGCCCGAGTGACCGTGACCTGCACGTTGCAGCCGCTCGCAACCGCGACGCCCTCGGCATAGCGCAGCGCGGCCGAGAGCTCATCGACGTAGCCGCGCTGATTGAAGGGCTGGGTATCGAAGAAGCGCGGGCCGGCGAGAGCTGCGAGCAGCCCGAGCACGATGATGCACGTGATCAGCTCGATCAGGGTGAAGCCGCGCATGGTGTGGGGTCCCATACGCGGCTCATCCGTCTCAAGGGGCGCGCGCAGCGCGCCGCAGCTCAGCAGCCGCCGGTGACCTGCGGGTTGCCGCCACCTAAGTTGGCCGGCACGGTCGCGATCGTCGGATCGCCGTTGGCCGCCGCCGCGGCGTAGGTCACTGCGCAGTTCGCCGGGGTCGTCGCACCGTTCAGCGTGAACGTGCCGCCGGCCTGGGTGAACGCACCCGCCAGGTTGTTGGTGGTCAGCGTGCCCGCCGCGAGCAGCAGGCCGATGCTGGCCGCATCCGGGTAGGTGTTAGTAAAGTTGATGTTCTGGCCGTCGATCACGACGGGGTTCGCGGGATTGCCGCGTGCCTCGTAGACGCTATGCGCCATCGAAGCGGCGCTGCGCAGCGTGCCGGCGAGTGAGTTGACCGAGGCGATGCGCGCCTGGGTCTCGAGTCCCATGAAGCGGGGCACCGCGAAGGCAGCCAGAATGCCAAGGATGACAATGACGACGACCAGCTCGATGAGCGTGAAGCCGCGTTGCAGTGAGCGATTCATAGACCGTCTCCAGAAATGACTTGAACCAGGAACCCTTGAGTTTTTCGTCGTTTAGGTTAGCGGCCGATCGGCGCGCTTCTGCAGGGCTGTCCCCGCCCTGCCGTGTAACGATTTCTTAAGCTTGTGAACTCCGTCACGTTCAATGCCCGGAGCCCACCTTGGCGATCAGATCCCACATCGGCAGGAACACGCCGAGCGCCAGGACCAGCACCATGAAGCCGACGAACAGGATCAGCACGGGCTCGAAGGCCGCGCTCATGTTTTTGACGGTGTAGTCGACCTCGCGCTCGTAGAAGCCCGCGACTTCCTCGAGCAGGTCGGGGAGCTCCCCGGTCTCCTCGCCGACCGCGATCATCTGCAGCACCAGCGGCGGGAACAATCCACCGACGGCCGCGGCACGCGCCAGCGGCTCGCCGCGCTCGACCGCCTCGCGCAGCTGCTGCACGCGCTCCGCCATGTAATCGTTGCCGGCGCTGCGCGCGATGGTGGCGAGTGTCTGCAGCATCGGCATACCCGCATTGAGCGATACCGCCAGGGTGCGCGAGATGCGCGCCAGGATCGCCCGATGCACCAGCGTGCCCAGCACCGGGATACGGAGCTTGAGCTTGTGCCAGCGGTAGCGACCCTTCTCGGTCGAGACGAGCCGGTTGGCGATGAAGACGAGCAGCGCGATAAGCGCGATGCCGACGTGCCAGTATTTGCGGGCGGCGCTGGAGGTGCCGATGATGATGCGCGTCGGCAGCGGAATCTGGTCGCCGAGCTGCTGAAACAGCGGCGCGAACTTCGGGATGACGAACACCGTGATGACGCCGATCGCCACCGCGACCGCTGCCATCACGATCAACGGGTAACGCACCGCGTTCTTGACGCGGTCCTGGATGTCCTGCTCCTGGCCCAGATACTCCCCGAGCCTCTTGAAGGAGCTCTCGAGCGTACCGGTCGCCTCGCCGACCGCCACCACGCCGACGTACAGCTGCGTGAAGATATGCGGATGACGGGAGAAGCCGACGGCGAGCTCGCGGCCGCCCTCGAGGCTCGACAGCACATCCTCGAGCGCGCCGCGCAGCACCACGTTGTGAGTCGAGGCGCTGATGCCGCGCAGACCGCGCAGCAGCGGGATACCCGCCTTGGTGATCGTGAACATCTGGCGCGTGAAGAGGATCAGGTCCGCAGTACTCGGCTTGCCGAAGCCGAGTCGCCGGCCGAGGTCGCCCAGATCAGCGCCCGCGCCGGCACCGCCTGCAGCAGCCGCACTGCGGATCTCGATCGGAATGGTGCCGGTCTGCGTGAGGCGCGCCGCCACGGCATCCGCCGAGTCCGCTTCCATGCTGCCGCGCACGGCCTCGCCTCGCGAGGAGCGTCCGGTGTAGGCAAAGACGGCCATGAGCGCGGTGCGTGCCTTGAGGCGCTAGGTGGTTCCCGCGAACCGCTGCGCCCTCAAGGCCGCTTGCCTCCGGTCGCGGCGGTGGCGCCGGTTTCGGTGAGGGCATCGCCGAGCAGCGTGTCGGCGCTGCCTGGGGCGAAAGGTGATCGCCAGGACGCGGTCACACCGCTTAAGTCCTCCTCCGCCTCGAGGCCGCTCGTGACCGCGATCGCCTCGGCGAGCGTCGTGACACCCCGCATCGCGAGCTCGATTGCGGCCTGGGTGAGCGATACATAGTCGGGCCGATTGTGCGCAGCCTCATCGAGGGCGCGCAGGTCGCCGCGCCGGATCGCCTCGGCGAGCGTGCGATCGATCTCCAGCATCTCGTAGACGGCGACGCGTCCCCGGTAGCCCGAGAGGTTGCAGTAGGTGCAGCCTGTTCCGACCTTGAGCTCGCCGGCGTGCGAGCGCTTGCCGCGGCGCGCGGCGAGCCAGGCAGTCTCGTGCTCGCTCGCAGGCGCCGGACGGGCACAGTACTCGCACACCCGCCGCAACAGGCGCTGCGCGACGATGCCCTGCACCGAGGCGGCGATCATGTAGCCGGCGGCGCCCATATCGAGCAGGCGGTGAATGGTCGGAATCGCGCCCATGGTGTGCAGCGTCGAGAGCACCAGGTGTCCGGTGATCGCGGCACGCAGCGCGATGTCGACCGTCTCCTGATCGCGCATCTCACCGATCAGGATGACGTCCGGATCCTGGCGCAGCGTGGTGCGCAGCACGCGCGAGAAGTCGAGGCCGATCTTCTGGTTCACCTGCACCTGATTGACGCGATCGAGGCGGTACTCGACCGGGTCCTCGACGGTGATGATCTTGGTGTCGGTGCGATTGAGGTGGCTGACCGCCGAATAGAGCGTCGTCGTCTTGCCGCTGCCGGTCGGCCCGGTGACGAGCACCATGCCCGCACTGCGCTCGATCAGGGCGCGGAACCTGCCGAGGAGCGGCGCCGGCATGCCGAGTTCATCGAGGCTCAGGAGGTTCGACGACTGGTCGAGGAGACGCAGCACCATGGTCTCGCCGTACTGCATCGGCATGGTCGCGACGCGCACGTCGATCGACTTGCCGTTGATCTTTACCGAGAAGCGCCCGTCCTGCGGCAGCCGTTTCTCGGCGATATCGAGCCCGCTCATGAGCTTAAGCCGCGTCACCAGCGCGCTCGCGACCCGCCGCCCGTCGATCACCTGCTCGTGCAGGTTGCCGTCGACCCGCTGGCGCACGCGCAGCACGCTCTCGGCCGGCTCGATGTGCACGTCCGAGGCGTGCATCTGCACGGCGTCCTGGAAGATGGTCTGAATGAGGCGGATGACGGGGGCGTCGGGCGAGCCCTCATCGGCGGCCAGGCGCGACAGGTCGATGTCACCCTCGCGCAGCTCCTCGCCGACCTCCTGGGCGATGGAGGCGATCTCGTCGGTGCGACGATAGACCACGTCCATGACCTTCATGAGGTCGGCATCCCGCACCAGTGCAAGCTTCAAGGGGCGCTTGAGGCGTGCGGCGAGCTCATCGTAGGCGAGCAGATCGGTTGGATCCGACATGCCGACCGTGAGTCCCTGGGTGTCGGACTTCAGCACCAGCGCGCGGAAGCGCCGCGCGTGCACCTCCGGAAGCAGCCGCACGGTCGCCGGCGTCAGCTGCATGTGCCGCACGTCGACGAACGGGATCTGCAGGTGCTTGGCGAGGGCCTCGTGAATGACCTGGTCGCTGACGAACCCTAAGTCGGTGAGCACACGGCCGAGCTTCAGCCCGCCGCGCTTCTGCTCGGCAAGCGCGCTCTTCAACTGCTCCTCGGTGATGAGGTGCTGCTCGAGCAGCAGCTCGCCGAGTCGCACGCGCCGTTTGCGGGCCTCGGTGCTCACGGCTTGCCGGCGTCCGCGGGTGGTGGATAGTCGAGCGGCCCGAACTTGCCGGTCTTATTGAGGTTCTGCAGCCTCTGCGCCGGCTCGCTGATGAGCGCCGGCCAGTCGGCGTCCGCGACCACGATCGGGCGCAGCAGGATGACGAGCTCGACCGTGGTGCGCTGATTCTGCTGGCTCTGGAACAGCTTGCCGAGACCGGGGATGTCGCCGAGGAACGGCGTCTTGTAGTTGGTCTTGTCGATCTCCTCGCGCATCAGGCCGCCGATGATGACCAGCTGGCCGCTCTTGGCGCGCACGATGCTGTCGGACTCGCGAATCTGGCTGAGCGCCATCGGAATGGTGTCGGTCTGTCCCTGCACGGTCAGCGTCTTGGTCTGATCGGTCACTTCGCTGATGGTCGGATGGATGTGCAGGATCACCGAGTCATCGCCGTCGATCTGCGGGGTCACATCGAGCGCCACACCGGAGAAAAACGGCGTCAACTGCACGTTCTGCGTAGTCGAGGTCGCCGTGCCGGTCACGGTGTTGCTCTGCACGCCGGTGACGAAGAACTCATCGGTCCCCGCCTTGATGATGGCCTGCTGGTTGTGCAGCGTCGACACACGCGGGCTCGACAGCACGCGCGTGTTTCCCTGCGAGCTCAGCAGCTGAATGAAGGCGTTGAAGTCGGCAAAGTTGGCGGCGATGGTGAAGGCGCTCGAGATCGGGTTGGCGATCATGCCGGTGACCGGGTTCGAGATGCCGGGCTGCACGTTCACCCCGCCGCTCGGGTAGGTCGGCAGGTAGGGATTGGAGCTCGGCGCGGTGATGAACGGATTCGCCTGGAAACTCGACGGGGCGCTCTGCCCGACCAGGGTGCTGCTGGCGCCCCGCTGCAGGAGCGAGGTCCAGTTGATGCCCGCCTGGTAGCCGTCGCTCAAGTCCACCTCGACGATCTTCGCCTCCAGCACCACCTGGCGGCTGACGGTGTGCGCCGTCTGCTCGAGGTACTCGGCCACGTCGCGCAGCTCATTCGGCATGGCGTGCACGACGATCAGGCCCGACTGGCGGTTGATGACCACGTTGCGGCCGGGCTTGCCGCCGATGAGCGTGTGCAGGTCAGCCTCGATGCCGCTCCAGAAATCCGAATCACTGCGGGTCACGACCGAGGTGCCGGTCACATCGAGGGGCCGCCCGGTGGGATCGGTGGCCGCCTGGCTGGCCGTCTGCGGCCCGCCGGCCACGGTGTTGCCGTAGGTCGAGTTGTTGCCGCTCTGGGTGACCTGGCCCGAGCTGATGCGCGTGTTGGACACCCCGAAGCGCTTCAGATCGAGATAGTTGAGGTGGAAAACGCGCCCCTGCACGATGGCCGGCAGCACGATGAAGCCCGTACTGGTGCGCCGATAGTCGAAGCCGTACATGTCGCGCGTCGCCTCCAGCACCTCCTCGATCGTGACCTGCTTCAACTGCAGGCTGATGCGGCCGTTCACCTCCGGGTGCACCAGCATGTTGTAGGGAGTGCCCTCGACCAGCCCCTGGAAGAAGGCCCGGGCGGGCGCGTTGTCGACCGTTACGTCGAAGCGTGCCTCGGCACCGCCCGCAGCGGCGGCACTCGGATCAGTCGCCGGCGCTCCGGCCGCCGCACCGTATACGGCGCAGGCGAGCAGGCCGGCCAGGATCAGGGTCGTCGGTCGTCTCATGGCGGATCTCTTTGCGATGGGGCGCCGCCGTGGCGCACGGAGAGCGGTGTCGGACACTTGAGTCGCGCAAAGCGGCTGTGGCCGTCCTGCGAGTAACGGACGCCGTCCGGCGTCACCTCTTCAATAACTACATTGGCGATGCGATCGCCGGCGCGCACCACGCGGCCATCGACCACCGCGACGCGCGAGCCGCCGCGGATCACGACCGCCTGCACGCGCACCGCGCCTGCCTCGCTCGCCTCGGCGGGTACGTCGGTCGCGGTCGCGGGCCGCGTCGGATCGACGAGTGGATTGCCGGCCCGCGCCGCGCGGCCGCACGGCAGCACGCAGAGAAGAGAGACCGCGACGCCTGCTACGAGCGCTCTCATAGATCGATCCAGTCGCTGTCCATGCTCACGGTGCCGAGCTCGACGCGCACCCGATTGACGGGATAGCGCGTGGTGGTGAGCTCGAGGCGCCGCCAGTAGAAGCGCCACGGCAATGCTTCGAGCGCGTGCAGATAGGCGAGCACGTCGAGGTAGCGGCCCTCGAGCACGATCTCGACCGTATGCTCGTAGGGTCGTGCCGTGTTGGTGGCACCCTCGCCGGCCGCATCGAGCGGCAGCTTGATGGCCTCGAGGTTGCGCAGGCTCACCAGCTTGACGCCCTGCTGGCGGCTCAAGACGTCGTGGATCACATCCGCCATGCGCTGCGGGGCGATCATTCCGGCGGCGCGCGATTCGAGCTCGGTATTGACGGTGGCGAGGCGCGCTTTGAGGTCCGCCTGCTGGGCATAGGCTGCAGTCGTGGCATCCGAGGCCGCCGCCTTGGTGGTCTCGTCGATCCCGCTCTGCAGCCCCGCGAGCTGCTGCGAGAGCGCCGCAGCGCGCACATCCAGCGGCCCGAGCAGCAGCATCTTGAACGCGCCCACCAGTACGGCGATCGCCGCGATGAGAACGAACAGCCGCTCGCGCGCAGACAGCCGGTCGAAGCGCCCGGCGAGTGCGGTCATTTGCGCGGGCAGCTTCATGAGGATTTCTCTGTGGCCGGAGGCGCGCGCAGCACGCCGCTCTCGGCGCGGAAGCGGAAGCTCTGCTCGGGTGCTGCCAGGCGGGAGGGAGCCTCCTGCCCGGCCTCGCCGGCGTGCTCACCGTCGTGGTCGCCTGCCTTGTCCGATGCGTGCTCCCGGGGAGGCCGCTCGATGACGAGCTCATCGAAGCGCGCCCCGGTGAGCGCGTGCTCATCGGCCAGTCCGCGCAGGTAGCGCGGCACCAGATCGGGGTCGAGTGCCGTGCCACCGACGCTCATGGCATCCGTCATGCCGGAGAGCACCACGTGGTCGATCCACAGTCCCGGCATGGGCCGTCGCGCGAGCGCCGCCAGCCGCGTCGAGAATCCGTCCACCTGGCCGGCGGCGCCGCTCTTGAGGAGCTCCAGCGCGCGCGTGCGCACGGCGAGCTCGGCGGTCAGCTGCGCCACCTGCGCCTGCACCTGCTCGGGTGTCATGCCGGCGGCACGTGCCGCACTCAGCGCAGAGATCGTGGCGTCCTGGCGCTGGTGCTGTTGCTCGAGCGACCCCACCGCACGTTGCAGCCGCACGACGCGCCACATGCTATAGCCCCACACGGCGAGCAGGCAGGCCGCAGCCAGCGCGCCGGCGCGCATTGCGGTCGCCGCCGCGAACGAGCCGCTGGCGGTCTGCACCTTTGCGGGCTGATACAGGTTGATCTGCTGGCGCACGGGCTTCATGTGCCAACCCGATCGCTGCGCAGCGCGGCGCCGAGCGTGATCAGCCCCTGATAGTGCGTGTCCGGCTCGACGCCGTCGGCGACGTCGAACAGCTCGCGCACGTCGAACATCTGGACGTTGCGCCCGGTGGCAGCACCCAGCGGACCGATCAGCGGGCTGGCCCGCTCGCCCTCGGAGGCCACGAATATGTCGGAGATTGCCGGGCGGTCGTAGTGGCTCTCGTAATAATCGAGCGAGCGCTGCAGCTCGACACTCAAGGCGTCGCCGTCGCTATTGCCATCCAGCGACAGCACCTCGGCGCGCTGCGCGAGATCGATACGCCGCGCGAGGTACAGGACTCCCTGGCAGGTGATCACCAGCTGGGCGAAGCCCTCGCCGAGGGCGAGCAGCGCCACGCCCCGCTCGTCCTGCGGGAGCAGCGCGCTTAGGTTTCGCAGGCACAGCTCCGGGATATCGATCACGTCGAAGCCGCGTGCCCGCGGCTTGACGAGCTCCACCATGTCGTTGACGGCCGCGGCGCGCGCTGCCACCGCGAACACCATGCGTGCCTCGACATAGCGGGCGGGCTCGGGAATCTCGAAGACGTCGATGACGGCCTCGGTGACCGGGAAATTGACGATGTCGCGCAGCTGCCAGCGCACCGCGTTGCGCAGCTCCTCGGCGGGGACTTCCGGCGCCTCCACCATGACCAGCTGATAGTCATCGCTGCTCAGGACGCCGCTCACCGCAGCGCCCGTGAGCTCGCGCGCGCGGCTCAAGGGGGCGAGGACGTGTGCGGCCTGAATCTCGATCGCCGGATGCACCGCGCAGTGGCGCAGCAGCGGGCGCTGGCCCTTGGCGTTGCGCACGATGGCGAGCGCGGTCTCGCGCTCGCCACGCATGAAGCCGGCGCGCCAGCCGCCACTCGATCTGCGTCGTAATGACCCGAACAACACGCTGCTATCCGCCTTTGTGCCCCGCCCGCCCGAGCAAGAGGCGCGAACGGGACTGGATGCTGTTTTCCCATGAGGGTTAGCGGACGACGCTGACAAAACTTGACATACGGTCCGGGGAGCCCTGACCAGAATTGGCTTGGGAAGTGCGCCAGTTCACGGTTCAGGGGCGTTGCACGTAAACTGCCCGCGCTTTGACGCCGTTGCACCGTAACCAATTGATCGGGCTGGCCGGAGTGCTCCCGGCGCTGCTGCTCGCCGGGCTCACCTTGCCCCATGCCGACGCCCTGTTCTCCTCAGTTGCGATGCCCGCCGATGACCCCGGCAGTCGGCTCGCCTTTGCGGCGCACTGGATGCTGCTCCCGGCCGTGTGCCTGCTGGCAGGGGTGGTCGGGCGGCAAGACGGGGCTTCATTCCCGAGGCCATCGGCGGCACCCGGGCGCCCGCGAGCGCGAGCCTCGAGATCAACCTGCGCTACAACCAGAACACGCTCGAGCAGACGGTGCTCGCCTGCATCGCGTGGGCTTGCCTCGCCGTGCTGCCGAGCACTCATCTCGCGCTGATCCCGGCGATGGCGACACTGTTCACGATCGGCCGCTACGCCTTCTGGATCGGCTATCTGCTCCACCCCATGGGACGCGCATTCGGCATGGCACTCACCGCGTTCCCTACAATCGCCGCCTACGTCATGTTGGCCTTGCGGCTCTCAGGTTCCGGCGCGCACGGCGGAGCCACCTGATGGAGTCCTTCCTGGTCTCGTTCTCGACCGTGGCGATCGCCGAAATGGGGGATCGCACGCAGCTGCTGGCGCTCGTGCTGGCGGCGCACTTCAGGCGACCCTGGCCGATTCTTGCCGGTGTTCTCGTGGCGAGCCTCGTCAGCATGGGCGTGGCCGGCTACGTCGGTGCGCATCTGGGACAGTACCTGACGCCGGCGCGCCTCGATGCCATCGTCGGTGTGAGCATGATCGGCATGGCACTCTGGGCTCTCAAGTCCGATTCGCTCGAGGGTGGGAGTGCGCAGCCGCGAAGCGGCAACGCATTCGTGGCGACCAGCATCGCCTTCTTCGTCGCCGAGCTCGGTGACAAGACCGAGATCGCCACCGTGGCGCTCGGTGCCGCCTACCCCAGTCTGCTCGGCGTCGTCTCGGGCACGACGCTCGGTATGCTGGCGGCCAATGCACCGGTGGTGTTTCTCGGCAGCGCTTTCTCGAGCCGCCTGCCATTGAAAGCGATCCATGTCACCGCGAGTCTGTTGTTTCTCGCGCTCGGCGTGCTGTTTCTCTGGCGGGCCTACGCACACTGGTGAGCGCCGTTCAGCGAAACACGACCACCACGCACGCCGTGAGGAGCAGCAGCACGGCGGCCTGCACCCGGTAGTTACGCCACAGCGGGAGGCTGCTTAAGCTCTCGCTCTCGGCACGGAAATACGCCCTCGACCAGATCACGGCTTCGGGAGGTGCCTCGCTCGCACCCCGCCACCGGCTCACCGCGACCAGGATCGCGACGTCGATGAGCAATAGCAGCGGGGCTGCGTACAGGAAGTGCAGATGAATCGCATGAAACACCACGTTGGCGAGAAACAGGCCGAAGCCGCAGGCGGTGCCGGCAATGAGCGTGGCGCTCGCGCCCGCGGCCGTCGCGCCCCGCCAGAAGAGACCCACGACGAGCAGCGCCACGATGGGCGGGACCACGTAAGCCAGCATCGCCTGCAGGTATTGCCAGAGCGAGGCAAAGTGCTCGAGCTGCGGTGCCCATAGCATGGCGACCAGCAGCAGTGCGGCGGTCGAGACGCGTCCGATGCGCACTACCTGACGGTCGGCGAGCCGCGGCGCGATGCGCCGCACCACGTCCATGGTGATGAGCGCGGAGGCTGAGTTGAGGGTCGATGCGACCCCGGCCATGGTGGCGGCGGCAAAGCTCGCCGCCACGAGCCCAAGCAATCCCGCGGGCAGGAGGCCGAAGACCAGCGACGGATAGACGAGATCGGTGCGCTTGAGATCCGGAAACAGCAGGATCGCGCAGGTGCCCGGCAGGACCATCAGAAACAGCACCGGGAGCTTCAGGAGCCCGGCGAACAGTGCACCCGCGCGTCCCTGCTCGAGACTGCGCGCCGACAGCATGCGCTGCACGATGAACTGATTGGTGCACCAGTAATAGAAGCCGAGCACCGGGATACCGAACAGCAGACCCGGCCAGGGGACGCCCGGATCGCCCACCGGCCGGATCAATGAGAGCTTCGCGGCCGGCACCTGCGTCATCACCGTATGCCATCCGCCCGCGTGCGCGAACGCCGCGAGCGCAATCACCACGGCACCGAGGAACAGCACGATCCCCTGCACCACCTCGGTGTAGATGACGGCCCGCAGCCCTCCGAGCACGGTATAGATCCCGGCGGCGCCGGCGAGCGCGCAGCTGATCATCCACAGTGGTGTGCCCGGAAACAGCACGCGGATCACGAGCGACCCGCAATAAAGTGCCGCGGCGGCATCCACGGTGACGTTGAGGAAGAGCGTCAGAATCGCGAAGTAGAGCCGCGCCCGTCCGTCATAGCGGCGCTCGAGGAACTCCGGCATGGTGTAGACGCGGCTGCTCAAGAGGAACGGCAGCACGAACACGCAAAAGAACACCAGCACGACCGCGGCCGACCACTCGTAGTCGTACACCGAGATGCCGGTGGCAAAAGCGGCGCCCGCGAGGCCAATGAGCGCGGTGGAGGAGATGTTGGACGCGAGCAGCGCGAGGCCAATAGCCGCCCAGCCCGAGCTGCGTGAGGCGAGGAAATAGTCCTCCGCGTGCCGCTGGCGGCGCGAAGCGCGCGCCCCGAGCAATACGAGTGCCGGGATATAGATGGCGACTACCGCTGCATCCCAGGCAGACGGCACTGCCGCAGTCGCTCCGCCCACAACCCCCCGGTCAGCCAACGCCTGTGGCGCCCGCGGCATCTTCGCTCACGCGTGACGCCGCCGGGAAGACTCGCCAGAATGCGCAGAATTGACAGCGCTGACATTCTGGCCCCTAATCGCCCCCTGAGGGGGTCGCGTAATGCCTGGGGATGAGAAGAAAAACGACCGCGGGGTGCTGCGCCGCTGCGTAACCGTGATTCTCGGGGCACTGCTCTGTGCGGGATCCCCCGCGTGGTCACAGGACGCGGCAGTCCATCCTCAGCTCTGGCCGCAGCGGCACGCGACGCCGGCCGATGCCGAGGCGGAAGCCTTCGTGAGCGGGCTGCTTTCGCATATGAGCCTCGAGGAGAAAGTCGGACAGATGATCCAGGCGGACATCGCCTCGATCGCACCTGATGACCTACGCACGTACAAGCTCGGCGCCGTGCTGGCCGGAGGCGGCGCCGCCCCGGGTGGCAAGGTGCGCACCACTCCGCAAGCCTGGCTGGACCTCGCGGATGCGCTCTATCGCGCGGAGCTCGAGGGCAGCTCGGCTGCACACCCGTCGATTCCGATCGTGTTCGGCGTCGATGCGGTCCACGGTAACGCCAAGATCATCGGCGCTACGATCTTTCCCCACAATGTCGGCCTCGGTGCGACTCACGACGCCGAGCTCATCGAGCACATCGGCGAGGCGACCGCGCAGGAGGTAGCCGCGATCGGAGTCGACTGGACCTTTGCGCCGACGGTCGCCGTGGCGCGCGATGTGCGCTGGGGACGCTCGTACGAGAGCTATTCCGACGATCCGCGAGAGGTGGCTGAATATTCGGCCGCGATGGTGCGCGGACTCCAGGGCGATCGCGGGCGCGGCACCCTTATGTCCGCCGGACATACGCTCTCCTCGGTGAAGCATTTCCTCGGCGATGGCGGCACGCTGGATGGGCGCGATCAGGGCGACAATCGCTCCAGCGAGCGCATGCTCATTGACGTGCACGCGGCCGGTTATCCGCCGGCCATGGATGCCGGCGCGCTCATCGTCATGGCGTCTTTCTCGGCCTGGCAGGGCGTGAAGATGCACGCCAACCACGACCTGCTGACGACGGTACTCAAGGAGCGGCTCGGGTTCGACGGCTTCGTGGTCGGCGACTGGAATGCCCACGAGGAAGTGCCCGGGTGCACCAAGTACAGCTGCCCGGAGGCGATCCGCGCCGGCATCGATATGCTCATGGCGCCCGACAGCTGGCGGCGGATCTACGACAACACGCTGGCCCAGGTTCGCGCCGGGGAGATTCCGCAGGCGCGGATCGACGATGCCGTGCGGCGAATCCTGCGCGTCAAGGCACTCGCGGGAATCTTCAAACGCGGCGCGCCGAAGGAGCGCGCTGACGCCGGACATTTTGCCGTGCTCGGCAGCCCCGCGCACCGCGAGCTCGCGCGCCGCGCGGTGCGCGAGTCGCTCGTGCTGCTGAAGAATCAGCACGGGCTGCTGCCCTTGTCGCCCCGTGCGCATCTGCTGATCGCCGGGGCCGCCGCCGATCGCATCGACCGGCAGGCCGGGGGCTGGACCATAGACTGGCAGGGCGATCACAACAGCAACGCGGATTTCCCGGGCGGGACGTCGATCTACGCAGCGCTCCGCACGGCGGTCGCAGCCGGCGGCGGATCGGTCACGCTGAGCCCCGACGGGAGCTTTCGCGGCCGGCCGGATGTGGCGGTCGTCGTGTTCGGTGAGCCACCGTATGCCGAATTCGAGGGCGATCGTGAGACGCTCGACTTCGCGGCGCAGGATGAGGAAACCCTCGCGCTGCTGCGCCGGCTGCACGCACGCGGCATCCCGACCGTGTCGGTATTCATGTCGGGTCGGCCGCTCTGGGTGAACCCCGAGATCAATGCCTCGGATGCCTTCGTCGCCGCCTGGCTCCCTGGCACCGAGGCCGAGGGCATTGCGGATGTGCTGGTGGGTGGGAGCGATGGGCAGCCGCGCTTTGATTTCCGCGGCCGCCTGAGCTTCCCCTGGCCGGCGACCGGCATGCCCGTCACCTACGACGCCGCGGATCAGCCATCCGGTGCCTTGTTCGAGCGTGGCTCCGGGCTCAGCTACGCGCACGGCCGCGACATCGGGGCTCTGCCCGAAGACCCGCACCTCGCGAGCGATCGGGGCGATGCCGACAGTCTCTTCCAGTCGGGACACGTCACCGCGCCCTGGTCGGCGTTCGTCGCCGATCAGCTCGCCAGCGTGCGCATGACCGGCACGAGTCAGTCGAGCCCGCGCGGCGCCGTGACCATGGAGCTGCATGAGGGCAAGCTCACGGCCCGCTGGGCAGGCACGGGGCGCGGTGTTTTCTGGATCGGCGGCCGCCCGCTCGACCTGCGAGCGGCGGCGGCGGCCGGTGAGACGATCGAGGCGCACCTCAGCGTCGCCAGCCGGCCGGGCGACCGAGTGCAGGTGGGGCTGCGTTGCGCATCCGGATCCCAGGCCGACGAAGATGGCTGCGGGGCGCACGACGGCGGCATGCTCGACATCACCGCCCTCCTCGATCATCTCAAGCCCGAAAGCACCGGGACGCTCACGGTCCCCCTCGCCTGCTTCGTCCGCGAAGCAGGCGAGCTCGTGAGCGTCGCCGGTCCCTTCGAGCTGCGCACCGCGGGGCAGCTCGAGCTCAGCTTCAGCAACATCCGCTTCCGCCGGGAGCCCCATCCGCGCTGTGATCCGAGCTTGGTGCCGTCCAAATGACAGCGTTGACATTTACGGAGATCTGAGCGTACCTTTAAGACTACCGCCTCTCCTGCGATCCTGGAGAAGCGCGACGACCTAAGAAACTAGTGTTTAGCTGAGGGGAATAAACACATGTCTCATCGCCGGGAGAAGCGCGCCAGGCAGCTGGTCCGCGCTCGAAGTGCCACCCGTTTGACAGCGCTGTCTGCTGGCGCGCTATTGGGTCTCGTCCCCTGGAGCGCCGGCGCCGCAACGCCGGCGGCCGCGGATGCGACCGGTCCGGCCGATCAGACCAGCAGCAACACTCCCGCCGGGAGCGACCAGCTCCAGGAGGTCGTCATCACGGGGTACCGCGCCTCGGTGCAGTCGGCACTGGATGAGAAGCGCAAGGCGATCCAGCCCATCGAGGTGGTGAACGAGGAGGACATCGGCAAGATGCCCGATCAGAACGTCGCCGAGTCGCTCGAGCGGCTGCCGGGCGTCAGCATCAATCGCGACGGCGGCAAGGGCACGCAGGTGCTGATCGATGGCCTCGCCAACAACCTCATCACCCTGAACGGCGAGGTGCTGCTCGCCGGCCGCGAGATGTACTCCTCGGGTGAGGCCTCGGGCGGTGCTGCCAACATCCAGTACTCCTCGCTCGAAGGCATACCGAGCGAGGAAATCGGCGGCATCGACGTCATCAAGAATCCCACCGCGCAGGATCGCGAAGGCGGCCTGGGCGGCATCATCGATCTCAAGACCCGCTCCCCGCTCGCGCAGGACATGGGATTGAACCTCGGCGGCAACGTCCGCGGCACCAAGGCGGAGGGCCAGGACGGCGGACCGACTGCGGTTGCCACGATGTTCGGCGGCTTCAAGTTCAGCGACGACTTCGCCATCACGGCGAGCGCCTCCTACGACGACGAGAAGACGCATACGAAGGAATTCCAGGACCAGAACCGCAACCAGTGGCTGGTCACCAATACCGCCACGCCAGGCTCGTACGTCGGCTCGCCGATCGCCAGCACCAATACCACGCTGTCCAACGGGCAGACCTACATCGATCCGCAGCTCGCCTACTTCAGCGACATCGGGGACGAGATCAAGACCAAGGGTGCGACGCTCGGCGCCGAATGGCGCTGGACGGATAGCATCACGAGCACCTTCAACTATTTCTATATCGGCGAAGACGAAGTCAGCATCACCTATTCCAACAAGGCGTGGTTCTCGGGCGGCAGCGGTGAGACCAACGCGCCCGGGGCGCCCGCCTCGTTCCCGGGGATCGACCCGACACAGCCCTACTCGATTGACTCGAACGGCGTAATCCAGTCAGCCACGATGATGGCCAACGGCGCCGAGACCGCGACGCTCTACGAGCAGAACGACACCACGGCGCACAACCTGCAGTTCAACACGACTTTTGCCGGCAATGACAAGTGGCACGGTGATGCGGGCGTGTTCTTCGCCAAGGCGTCCGGCAACTACGAGGCCGATCAGGCCGACGTCGAGCATGGCGCCTACGCCCAATTCGGCAGTCCTAATCCGTCGATTCAGCCCGGTGCCCCTGGCTGCAACAACGGCGCCAACAGCTGCACCAACGGCAATCACGGCTACGCCTTCATCTACAGCAATGGCGGTACCTCGGGGCTGCCCACGGTGAGCTACCCGAACAACTACGGCTACACGAATGTCCTCTCGAATCCGCTCTACACGCTCTTCAAGTCCAACTGGGCGTGGGCCAACAAGATCGATGAGAAGAACTGGGCGCTGAAGGGCGACCTGCACTACCACCCGGGCTCGAACCTCGATCTGACCGGTGGAGTGCGCTACGAGCAGCGCGAGGTGGACTACGTCCACGGCCGCTACCTCGAGGACGGCGTCGACCCCTACGGCATCAACGGAGTGGGCGCGGGCACGCCGGCCGGCAACTGCTGCACCGCCGCCGGCAGTGGCACGTGGCTCTACTACCAGGACCCGGGCTACGCGGCGATCCCCTATTCGACGCCGCAGACCAACCCGAACCTGCTGCAGATCGTCAACAACTTCGCCTCCGGCCCGATCGCGGTCAAGAACCCCTACACCGGCGGCATGACCAACCCCGCGACCTATCTCAACACGGTGTGGGCCGAGGCCGGCATCAAGAACAACACCGAGGCCTTCTTCGTCGACCCGCTCAACTCCTACGATGTCACCAACAAGACCACCACCGCCTTCATCATGGGAGATGCGGGCGATGAGGTCTATCACGCCAATTTCGGCGTGCGGGTCGTGCACAACCAGCTCACCGTGGATGGCGGTGAGACCAATCCGAACGGCTCGACCTACGTCGGCACGGCGTCCTGGAACGGCGTAGATGCCAACGACGTGCCCTTCCAGAACAGCCGCTCGTACACGGACGTGCTGCCGACCTTCAACTTCGTGCTGAACCTGACCGATACGCAGAAGTTCCGCTTGGGCGCCGCCCGCGTGCTGTCGCCGCAGAACCTGAATGACATCGGCCGCGGCGAGACCTATGACTTCACGCGCGCCGCCCCGAGCGAGTGTCCGGGGGGCGGAGTGTGCTTCAAGTTCGACGGCGGCAACTCCGGTAACGCCAACCTCGATCCGTTCCGCGCCTCGCAGTTCTTCGTTTCCTGGGAGGACTACTTCGCCCGCAGCGGCCTCATCGCCGTCACCGGCTTCTACAAGCAGGTGGACAACTTCGTGACGACGGCGAACGTCGCGACCCTGGTGCCGGACGGCACCACGGCCGGCGGCTCCACGGCGAACGTGCAGACGCTGGTGAACGGCGGCAGCGGCAAGATCTACGGCGCCGAGCTCGTCGGTCAGTACGCCTTCGACAACGGTTTCGGCCTGCAGGCGAACTACACCCGCTCCAACTCCGACACGACACAGATCACCTCTTTCCAGAGCAATCTGCCGATCCCCGGAGTGCCGAAGAACGCCTTCAATGTGGTCGGCTACTACGAGCACCTGGGGTTCTCGGCGCGTCTCGCGTACGCGTGGCGCGACGTGGCGCTGAATGACTCGCTGGTCGGCTCGTTCTTCACGTTCCAGGACATCAACGGCAACCCCAAGACCTACGCGATCTGGTCCGCCAAATACGGGCAGCTCGATGGGCAGCTCGAATACGATATCGGCGCCCACTTCGGCGTAATCTTCCAGGTGGTGAACCTGACGGACGAGAAGCAGCACACCTACCTGCAGTGGCCGAATGAGCCCTTCACCTACGATGACAGCGGACGCCGCTTCTTCTTCGGCTTCAAAGGCAAGCTGTAGCCGCGGCACCGGACGACACATCCGGCACGTCGCGATCGTCGGCGGCGGGACCGCCGGCTGGCTCGCCGCCAGCATGCTGTCCCGCGCGCTGGCCGGCAGCGGCACGACCATCACGGTCGTCGAGTCGCCCGAGATCGGCACGATCGGAGTCGGCGAGGCCACCATCCCGCCGATCATCGATCTGCTCGGGTTCCTGGGGATCGATCTCGCGGACTTCGTCCGCCATACGCAGGCGACCTTCAAGCTGGGGATCCGCTTTCGCGACTGGAGCACGCCCGGCCACAGCTACTGGCATCCCTTCGGCACCTTCGGCAGCTCCTTCAATCGACGGCCGTTCCAGCACTACTGGCAGCGCCTGAGAGCCGAGGGCACGGCGCTGCGCTTCAATGACTTCAGCCTCTGTGCCGCCCTCGGAGTTGAGGGCAAGTTCCGCTTCCCGGACGCATCCGCTCCCGGGCCGGCCGCGGGGCTGCGCTACGCGCTGCACTTCGATGCGGGACTCGTGGCGCAGTATCTGCGTGCCTACGCCGAGCGTGGCGGCGTGACGCGCCTCGAGCGCACGGTCACGGCGGCGACTGAGACTGATAAGGGCCTGCTGGATGAGCTCGTGTTCAGCGATGGCAGCCGCCTGCGGGCCGACCTGTTCCTCGACTGCAGCGGCTTTCGGGGTCTTTTGATCGAGCAGACTCTGAAGACCGGATACCTCGCGTGGCAGGATGTACTGCCGTGCGATCGCGCCATCGCCCTGCCGAGCGCGGTCGCGGGTCCCCGCACGCCGTACACCCAGGCGCTGGCGCGCGCGGCGGGCTGGCACTGGCGCATCCCGCTGCAGCAGCGAGTCGGCAACGGCTATGTCTATTCGAGCGAGCACGTGACGGATGAGCAGGCGCTCGCGGACCTTAGGGCCGAGGTCACGCAGCCCTTGGGTGAGCCGCGCTTTCTGCGCTTCAAGACGGGCCGCCGGAAGCTGCTGTGGAACCGCAACTGCATCGCTCTGGGGCTCGCGTCGGGGTTTCTCGAGCCGCTCGAGTCGACCAGCATCCACCTGGTGACGAGCGGCCTCTACCACCTGCTCGAGCATTTCCCCGACCGCGACTTCGATCAGGTCAACATCGATGCGTACAACGCGCGGGTGATCGAGGAGGTGGAGGTCATCCGCGACTTTATCGTGCTGCACTACTGCCTCACACAACGTCGCGATACCCCGTTCTGGCAGCAGTGCGGCGCGCTTGCGATTCCCGGAAGCCTGCGCGAACGCATCGAGCTCTACCGGGGCACCGGGCGGGTGCACACCCGAGCGCGCGAGCTCTTCACCGAGCTCAGCTGGTTCTACATCCTCGACGGGCTTGGCATCGAGCCGCGCGCCTACGATCCGCTCACCGCCGTACTGGAATCGGCGCAGCTCGCCCAGGCGCTCCAGCTGCTGCGCGCCGAGGTGCTGAAGGAAGTGCGTACCGCCGAGGCGCACGACAGCTTCTTCTCACCCGCCAGTCGCTACGCCGCGGACGCCGCGCGGCGGCCAACCAACAGCGAGCCCGCGAGAGTGGGCGCGCGATAAAAACTGGCACGCCATCTCAAGAATCGCCAATACTCGTGAGCAATTATGGCAGCGCTGTCATTCGGTTGACCCGACCGGCAGCACAGCGCATGCTTCGAGCGCATCGACATGAAGGATTCCCGTCCCCCGTCAGTCACGATTGAGCAGGTTGCCGAGCTCGCCGAGGTCTCGTCGAAGACGGTCTCGCGCGTCCTCAACCACGAGCCGGCGGTGCGCGAAGTCACGCGCAACCGGATTCTCAAGGCGATCGAGAAGCTCGACTATCGGCCGAATCTCAACGCCCGCGGCCTGGCCGGGGATCGCTCCTTTCTTATCGGCCTCTTCTGCGACAAGCCGGGCGATTACCTGAGCGAGTTCCAGGCGGGCGCGGTGCAGCGCTGCCGGGAGTCGGACTTTCACATCATGGTCGAGCCGTGGGACAGCGGCAGCCCCGATGTCGGGCGGCAGGTGACGACCCTGCTGCGGCAACTGCGGCTCGAGGGCGCCATCCTGCTGCCGCCGATCAGCGACCACCCGGTCATCCTCGCCAAGCTCGCCGAGGCCGGCATTCCAAGCGTACGCATTGCACCGAAGCACGAGCCGAGCGATGCGCCCTCGGTCGGAATCGACGACCGGACTGCGGCGCGGCGCATGACCGCGCATCTGCTCGACCTCGGGCACCGCGCGATCGGCTTCATCCTCGGACGCGCCGAGCACGGCGCGACCGAGCAGCGTTATCTCGGCTTTGCCGATGAGATGCGCGCCCGTGGCGCCACGATCAAGCCGCAATGGGTGCAGACGGGCAACTTCGTCTTCAGCGATGGTCTGGTGTGCGCCGAGCGCATGCTGCAGGGGTCGGGCCGCCCCACCGCCATCTTCGCGAGCAACGACGACATGGCGGCCGCGGTCATCTGCGTCGCCCGGCAGCGGGGGCTCGAGCTGCCCAAGGAGCTGTCGGTCGTCGGGTTCGATGACGCGCCGGTCGCGACCATGGTGTGGCCGCAGCTCACCACCATCCGCCAGCCGGTGCGCGCCATGGCACGCACCGCGGCCGAGCTCATCATTCAGCACTCACCGCAGCGCCGCGGCTGGCCCGAGCCAATGCCGCGCCCGCGACTCAACTTCGAGCTCATTCTGCGGAGTTCCACCGCTCCGCCACCTTAATAAAGAGTGGCGCAAATAAAGAGTGGCGCATCCCGCCCGCCTTCACACGACCGGAGTCGCTCTCCGTTCCCTCCTCGTAGACGGCAGAGATCGGCCACAAGCGGTCCTATGAAGGTGCAAACTCACGACCAGAAAGCGGCCGTTGATTTCAGAGATCGCCTCATCCACTACGGTGACGATATTTGACCTAGTCGTATCCTCCGAATGTCACGCTGCGGCGGCGCGCCAAACAGGCGGCTGTATTCGCGGCTGAACTGCGAGGCGCTTTCGTAGCCAACACGCCCGCTGGCGTTGCTCGCGTCGAGATCTTGGTTGAGCATCAGTTGCCGCGCCTCCTGCAAGCGCAGCTGCTTCTGGTACTGCAGTGGGCTGACGCCGGTGATGTCGCGGAAATGCTGACGAAAGGTGGACGGGCTCATGTGTGCGCGGACCGCCAGCTCTTCCACTTCTACCGCTTGGGCGTAGTGCTGCTTTAGCCAGGCCACCGTCTTGGCGATCCGCTGACCCGGAGAGCCTACTGAAACAAGGTGGCGCAGGTACGGCCCATGCGGGCCCACTAAAAGGCGGATGGTGATTTCCTGCTGGATGAGCGGTGCAAGCCGTGGCAGCAGCGCCGGCTCGTCCAGCAATGCCAGCAAGCGCACTAGAGCACCGAGCAATCCGGCGTCGAGGGTCTCGATCGAAAGGGAGCGGTAGCCCTGGTCCTTTCGTATCGGTGCCAATTCGATATCAGCTGCCAGCTGCACAATGGTGTGTGCCTCAAACGTCAGCATCATGCCGAGGAAAGGTTCGCGGGCGCTGGCACGGATGACATGCGCGACTACGGGAAGATCGATGGTGGTCAGCATCGATTGGCCTGGGCCATAGTCCATCACCTCGCCGCCGAGCATCACCTGCTTGCCGCCTTGCGCAACGATGCCAAGACCCAGGCCATAGATGCAGTGCATCGGCTCGGTCGGCAATTGGCGGCGATGGAGCGAGAGCGCCGGAACAGCGGTCGGGTAGTCGCCGTCGCTTTGGGCAATGCCCGAAATGGCGCAAGCCAGGGCGTTCGTTGCGGCGCCCGGGGGGTTATTTACCGATCGGTACCTGGCCATGCGTGCCTTTTGTTCCGGCTAAGGACAGGCCACTCTAGCACTCCCAGAGATGGACCAATCCCATTCTCGGCGACTGATCGTCGTTTTAGGCAAGAATTGCGGTAGTTCTGGCAAACGCCCTCGAGCCGGGCCGGCGAGACTGGCGCATCGAAATTGCCCATCCGCGTGGCAGCAAGACACCAGAGAAGGACATCCCATGACTGATAAGAAGGTTTGGCTCATCACCGGCGCAAGCCGCGGCTTGGGCCTCGACATTGCCAAGGCAGCATTAGCTGCTGGTCACGCGGTGATCGCCACCGGTCGCGAGCCCGTCAAGATCACGGCTGCGATTGGCCACCACAACGACCTGTTGGCAATCAAGCTCGACATCACCCGCCTCGAGGACGCCCATGCCGCGGTCGCAGCCGGCGTCGCGAAATTCGGCCGGATCGACGTCCTGGTGAACAATGCAGGCAACTTCTACGCCGGCTTCTTCGAAGAGCTGAGTCCCGAACAGGTCCGAAACCAGATCGAGACACTTCTGTTCGGCCCAATGAACGTCAGCCGGGCGGTGCTACCGATGATGCGCAAGCAGCGCGCCGGCCTGATCCTCACAATCTCTTCGACCGCGGGCATCGCTGGCCTTTTGTTCTGCAGTGCCTATGCCGCAGCGAAGTTCGGCATTGAAGGGTGGATGGAGTCGCTCGCCCCGGAGATCGCGCCCTTCGGCATCCGCACAATGCTCGTCGAGCCTGGCTTCTTCCGCACTGAGCTCCTCAGTAAAAACTCCACGACCTACGCCAAGCCCGCCATCGACGACTACGCCAAGCAAACCCGGGAGATCGTTGCCGCCTGGAGCGGCATGGACGGCAAGCAGGGCGGCGACCCGGCTAAGCTCGCCGCCGCACTTGTGCATCTCGCCGGACTCAAAGAGCCTCCGTCACGCTTTGCCGCTGGGGCCGATGCCGTGCAGACCTTCGAGACCAAGGCCAATGTCTTGCTTACCCAAGCGAACGCTTATCGCGAGCTGTCCTCTTCGCTCGCTCACAAGGATGCATGATTCGGCGCTGATCGCCTGCTACGCGGCGTCCCACTGGTTCGCACAATTTCCAGATCAAGCCTAAGGAGAGATCATGCGAGTCGGCATTCTCGGTTCGGGACTGATGGGGGGCAAGCTCGGCACGATCTTCGCGCGTGCCGGCCACGAGGTGAGGTTCAGCTACTCCCGTGACGATGCGAAGCTCAAGAAGCTAGCGCGAGGCGCCGGTGGCAATGCTCGGGCCGGGAATCCGGCGGAAGCAGTCGCCGGTGCCGACGCCGTCGTGCTCGCCGTTCACTGGACGAGAGTCGACGATGTGCTGCAGCAGGCCGGCTCGCTCTCGGGCAAGACTCTGATCACCTGCTCGATGCCGATGAGTGCAGATGACTCCCGCATGGTTATTGGCCTTACGACGTCCGGCGCCGAGGCGCTCGCGGCCAAGATGCCGAGGGCTCATGTGGTGTCCGCCTTCAGTACCGCCCCGAGCGAGGTGCTCCTTCCGGTCTTTAACGGACGCCGCCGCGCGAATCGACCGGACATGGTCTACTGCGGTGACAACGCAGCCGCGAAGCGGAAGGCGGCGCGCCTGATCCGTGATACGGGGTTTCACCCGGTTGACCTTGGCGAGCTCAAGGCCGCTCGGAATGTGGAACCCTTCGTGCTGCTCATTGCGGGACTCGCCTACGACCGACCGGGCGGCCCGAGAATCGCCTACCGGTTCGATCGTATGGCCAGGGAGCGCGGTCGAACGGTCCAAGAAATCGCCGCTGTCGAGGAGACCGTGCTCGCAAAACGCGGGTGACCGAGCATCGGACAGGATTCCGGCTAGTCGACCCTCAATGTCCGATCCTCTGGTCTCAACTGACCGTTCTCAGCTCGCATCGATTTCCGCTTCGGGTCGAATTCGGCCGCACCTCACAGCCAAAAGCGGACGGCGTAGCAGAGGAGTCGCCTCATTCGCTACACAATACTTCAGGGCGCCCACGTCCTGAGTGTCCGCTCATCTGCCATTTGAACGAGCGGAACCGGACGGGCAACGTCGCGGGCGGGTTGCTCTCAGACTGACTCATTGCGGGCCAACTCCGGACAGTCGCCCGATAGCTTGAGACTTCCGATTAGCGGACAGTCACCTTTCCGCGAATGGCTCGATGCGACTAGGTGGCGGGTCGCACGGCGTCGTCGCCAAATGCTGAACTCTGCGGCAACTCCCAGAGGTTCAGACTAAGGACTGGCACCCTGCACGGTCACAACGCAGCGAAGGGACCAGCGGTGGAATACAACTGTTAAATCAGACAAGCTGCTAAATCAGACAAGCTGCGTCGACGAGCAAACGCAGATGTTGCAGTGCGGCTCGACAGGTGCCGTTGACGGTCAGCGCTAACGGGGCGCATTGTTTGCCTAGCGTCTACGGGGCTCTCGCATTGAGGCTCTGAACATCTCAAGTGTGCTCGCAACGGGCGCACTTCTCGCGTCAGCTCCACATCGATGAATGCAGCGACGTCGTCTCAACAACTCAAACAGAAAGGGGCTCAGTCATGACTACCAACCACAGTGTGTCCAGGCGATTCATCGCGAGCCTTTGCGCGCTCTCGATCGCGGTCGCAGCAAACGCTGGCCCGACGATCATCACCTTCGACGCTCCGGGCGCCGGCACGGGCAGCGGCCAAGGTACGGGCTGTTTCGCCGGCACCGACTGTTCCGTGCTCATCAACAACTTCGGGGTCATCACGGGATACTATTTGGATGCGAACAACGTCTTCCATGGTTTCGTGCGCAGTCGGGAGGGCAAGTTCACGACTCTTGATGCACCCGGCGCCGATCTGACTGCGAATGACTTCAACGGGACCGTGCCGAACGCCATCAACGACGCAGGAGCAATCACCGGCGCGTACTATGACGTGAACAATGTCGGTCACGGCTTCCTGCGCAGTCCCGAAGGCGGGTTTACCTCATTCGACGCGCCCGGCAGTGCGGGCTACACCAATCCGGTTGCGATTAACCTCGAGTCCGGCATCGTTGGCTACTACGGCGACCCAAACGGGCAGGCTCGCGCCTTCTTACGGCGTCCCGATGGCTCGCTGACTACCTGGAGCGGTCCGGGGGCGTGCACCAGCGCTCCCCCAGGAGGGTTTTGCGGCGGCACGGCGGCGTTCAGCATCAATGTCTTTGGAACGGTCGCCGGGGGTTATGACGATGCGAATCTCGCCTCCCACGTGCTCATTCGAACCCCGGCGGGAACGCTGCAAACCTTCAGCGATCCGAACGCCGGCACCGGCAGCGGTCAAGGGACGGGCTGCCCGGGTTGTTCGCGGGGGCTCAATGTGTTTGGGGTCATCGCGAGCTACTACATCGATGCAAACTATGTCACTCACGGGTTCGTGCGCAGTCCCTGGGGTCAGGTCACCACCTTCGACCCTCCCGGTGAAGGACCCTATGGCATCGGCTGCGCGGCTGACTGCCCCATTGGCCTCAACGACCTGGGGGCGATCACGGGAATCTATCTTGACGCGAACAACGTCTACCGCGGCTTCGTGCGCAGTCCCGACGGCACATTTACGACCTTCGATGCGCCCGGCGCTGATCTGACCCCGAATGACTTCAACGGCACCTTTCCTTACGGCATCAACGACCAAGGAATGATCACCGGGTACTACATTGACGCAAAAGGCGTAGCCCACGGCTTTCTGCGTCTTCCATGACGTAACTGACGAGACCCCTGATCACAATGGAGTGACCCGGCCGCCGATGGCGACACGGCCCGGGTCACTCCGGAAACTTCAAATTCCCACATCAGCACCTGGAAGCGAGGCTCTTTCGCGGGGAGTCCATGACGGTCGGTTTTAGGCTTAGCAGTCCGGGGTCGCGCACCCGTGGCAGCGCCGTCTCGATCGAGCGCCTCAACGGGAATGGCCATCCTGTGTCGAGTTTAGTTTCGCCTTTTCTCTTGTTGAACGACCGGGTTCGGGAGGCGCATACGGCGACTCGGGGTCCGGCACCGGCCGCCTTCCGCTCCGACGAGAGGGCGGGAGCGGACCCGGCGGCCACGAATTTCCTCCGCCAGCCCCGGGGTGACGTTCGTCGGGACCTCAACCACTAACGTCTTCGACACGGCACCCGGACTGAAACGTTTGGCTTGATAAAGCAGCCATTTGCCACGAGTAACCCGTCTCGGCAAACTGGGTCTTTGAGGAGCACTACATGGCTACCGGCTGGGCAGGAGACAACGCGGTCAACGAGCAGATCGACGCGACCGTCAAGGACGGCGTACGTCGGGCTCAGAGCCGCCTACCGCAAGGTGAGTCGCTCAGCCAATGTGCGAACTGTGGGGCAGCGATCCCTGAGGCACGCCGGACCGCAGTACCGGGCGTGCGCCTTTGCATCGCCTGCCAGGAGGCTCACGATCGGGACTCGACGAACTTTTCCGGCTACAACCGCCGCGGCAGCAAAGACAGCCAACTGCGCTAGCTCCAAGCCAGCCGCGCGCGGCGCTCGCTGGCGCTGCCGGCCGACCCGCTTCGCCCCTGCGCTTAGACGGGAGCGAATAGCAACCAGAGTTAGCTGAGCCAGAGGATGAGTCAGGCAGTGGAAGACTACTCGCGTGCCGAGGCGGAAAAATACATAAGAGATAGCTCATCGGCATGGGCCGAAAGCGTTGCCACGAACGATGCGTCCGTCGTGAAGCGGATTCTGGCCGACGATTTTGTCTGGGTGCGGGAAGGCGAGGTGCTGGACAAGCATCGTGCGGTGTTCGGAGCGCTGCAGGGTCCAGGCGATTTCGTTTCAAATTACTTGGATTACGCCAATGTGCGCTTCTTTGGCGACACAGCGGTCGTCCAGGGCAGCGAGACATGGACGCGAACGGGCGGGCGTTCGGGACAGTGCGTCTTCGTCGACACTTGGGTTCGACGCGACGGGATTTGGCAGATTGTTGCGGCTGTAGACGTGACCGTACCAGTCCCGATCAGGGAATAGCGGCAACACAGTTCCAAACCTCCCGTCGCGGGATTTACAGTTTTAATGCGCGGACACCGGGCCCCCTCCTCCCTTACCCGCCCTGACGAACAGCAGCAGCGGGATCAGCGCCAGGAAGAGGATCCCGAGGATCTTGAAGTCATCAAGATACGAGAGCAGAGCCGCCTGCTGCTGAGCGCCCTGGTAAATGCTGGCGAGCGTCGCCGCCGAATCCGGTGAGGCGCCGATGGCGCTGCCAACCTGGTGGGCGAAGTCCGGGTAAGACGGATTCAGTCCCTGCAGCTGCTCCACTAGCCGGCTCTGATGAAATTGCGCGCGGCGGGTGAGCACCGTGGACGCAAAGGCGATGCCGAGGCTGCCGCCGAAGTTGCGCGCCAGGTTGATGAGTGCGGATGCGTTGTTGGTCTTGTCGCGGGGGATGTCGCGAAAGGCCATCTGGTTGATGGGCAGGAACAGGAACGGGAGGGACGCCGCCTGGAAGAGCCGCAGCCACATCAGCGTCTGGAAGGAGGTGCCAAGATAAAGCTCCGTCATCATGAGGAGGCTCACGCCCCCGATCAGGAAGCCGATTCCCGCCAGCAGCCGCAAGTCCACCTTGTTGATGGCACGCCCGATGAATGGCATCAGCACTATGGTGATGAGGCCCCCGGGCGAGAGCACCAGGCCAGCGTCCACGGCCCGGTAGCCCATCAGCTGCTGCGCGAAGGCCGGGATCAGGAAGGTGCTGCCGAACAGCATGAACCCCAGCATCAGCATCATCACGAAGCTCATGGCGAAGCTCGGGTCGCGAAACAGCTTCAGGTCCACCATCGGGTCGGAGTACGTGAGCTCCCGCCAGATGAGGAGCGCGAACCCAAGCGCCGAGAAGATGATGAGCGCGGTGATCATCCCGGAGCCGAACCAGTCGGCGTCCTGCCCCTTGTCGAGCACGATCTGCAGGCAGCCGAGCGCCAGCGCCACGAAACCAAAGCCCGCCCAGTCGACGGGGCTGCGCGGGCCGCGCGCCGCGGCGCCGCGCTCCTTGATGAGTGACTGCACCAGCAGCACGAGCGCGACCCCGACCGGCACATTAATAAGGAATATCCAGCGCCAGTCATAGTTGTCGGTGATCCAGCCGCCGAGCGTCGGGCCGATGATTGGTGCGACCACCGCGGCGATGCCGTAGAACGCACTCGCCATGCCGCGCTTCTCGGGCGGGAAGCTATCGGTGAGGATCGCCTGCCCGACCGGCTGCAGGCCGCCACCCGTGGCGCCCTGGAGTGCGCGCATCACGATCAGCGAGGCGAGATTGGGAGCGAGCCCGCACAGGAGCGAGCTCACCGTGAAACCCGTGATACAGACCAGGAACAGGCGCTTGCGCCCGAAGGTGTTCGCCAGCCATCCCGTGATCGGCATGATGATGGCGTTGGTGACGAGATAGCTCGTCAGCACCCAGGTGGACTCGTTCTGGCTCGAGGACAGCGAGCCCGCGATGTGCGGCAGCGCCACGTTGGCGATGGAGATGTCCATGATCTCCATGAAGGCCGCCAGCGCCACCACCGGCGCGATCACCCAGGGGCTGATGCCGCGCGGCGCCGCCTCGCTCACGGGCGCGTCTCACGCGCCAGGCGCACCGTGCCCGGGGTCCGACCGAGATTGGCGGTGAGTATCGCGTTGATGGCGGCATCGGCACCGGCGTCCTGGGCCGCGTAGACGTCGGTGTTCTGCGCTACCGGCCAGGCCGGCTGCTGCGATACCGCCGCACCATTCTGGTCGTGCACGTCGACGTTGATGTCGGTGGAGAGCCCGAGGAACAGCGGATGGCTCTCGAGCTCGCGCGGATCGAGCCCGATGCGCACCGGCAGGCGCTGCACGATCTTGATCCAGTTGCCCGACGCGTTCTGCGCCGGCAGCACCGCCAGCGCACTGCCGGTGCCCGGGGTGAGGCCGAGCACCCGGCCGTGGTAGCTCACGTGCGAGCCGTACATGTCGACCTCGACCTTCACCGGCTGGCCGATGCGCAGCCCGCTCAGCTGGTTCTCCTTGAAGTTGGCATCCACCCACATCGACTCCACCGGCACGATGGCGAGCATCTCGGTCGCCGGGGTCACCTGCTGACCCAACTGCACCGAGCGGCGCACGACGTAGCCGGATACCGGCGCCACCACCTTGGTGCGCGCCGCCGCGAGCCACGCGGTGCGTAGCGCCGCTTCCGCCTGCAGTACGCGCGGATGGGTCTCGGGAGTCGTGCCGGAGATCGCAGCCTGCGCGCTCTGCAGACTCGCCTCGGCCTGCCTAAGTCCCGCGCGGGCGGTCGCGATCGAATTCTGCTCGTGCTGCATCGTCTCCTGCGTCACGCCGTGTATGGCAATCAGCGGCTGATCGCGCGCCACGTCCTCACTCGCCTGAGAGAGCTGCACGCGCTGCGTCTCGATCACGGCCGCATCGCGCGCGGCCTCGGCGAAGAGCTGCGCCACGTCGCGCACGGTCTGCGCGAGGTTCGCCTTGGCCTGTGCGAGGCCGACATCCGCATCGTGCGGGTCGAGCTCAACGAGTGTCTGGCCGCGGTGCACGAACTGCGTCTCGTCCGTGTTGATCGCGATCACGGTACCGCTGACCTGCGGCGTGAGGCGTACCAGGTTGCCGTTCACGTAGGCATCATCGGTCGTGACGTGCCCGCGCATGAACGCGAGGTAATAGACGGTCCAGGCGATGGCGGCGACCAGCACCACCGTGCCAAGAATCAGCAGCGGGCGTCGATTCGTGGCGGGAGCCGCGGCGGGCTTGGTTTCGTTCTTGGGGGTGTCCTGCGACTCACTCATGGGTGTCTCCTGAGGCGGCGAGGAACACCGCCGGATCCTGGGATGCGTTCCACCAGCCGCCGCCAAGCGCGCGAAACAGCGCCGCGGTGTCGGTGAAGCGCTGGACGTCGGCCTGCACTTCGGTGAGGGCGGCGTCCTGGTATTGCTGCTCGGCCGTCAGTACCTGGAGCTCGGTGTACTTGCCGGCGCCGTACTGCTTAAGCGCCAGCTCGCGGTTGGCGCGCGCGGCGCTCAACGCCACGTTGTGCGCCGCATAGCCCTCACCGTCGTGCTCGAGCGCCTGCAGCGCGTTGGCGACTTCGACGAAGGCGGCGATGACGGTCGAGTGGTAGCTCGCGAGCGCCTGCCGGTAGCGCTCTTCGGCTTCGTGCTGCCGGGCGGCGAGAGTGCCGCCGTGAAAGAGTGGCGCGGTCAGATTGAGGCCCCCCGACCAGACCGCGCCCGGCCGGGTGAGGAAGTCAGAGAGCGCGGTGGTCTGCTGCGCGTACTGCGCCGAGATGGTCAGGGAGGGAAAGCGGGAAGCCTCGGCGACCCCGACGTTGGCACTCGCCTGATGAAGCGAGTCCTCGGCCGCCAGGATATCGGGGCGCTGGCGTACCAGCGCGGACGGCAGCGACAAGGGAAGCTTCTCGGGGAGCGTAAAGTCGCGCAGCGTGAGCGGCGGCATCACGAAGGCATCCGGGGTCTGGCCCGAGAGCTGCGCCAGCGCATTGCGATAGACATCGCGCTGCTGCTTAAGCGCCGGCAGCGTCGCGCGCAGGTTCTCGAGCTGGGTCTGCGCCTGGAGCGTGTCGCTATGGATGATCTTGCCGGCGTTCTCGAGCGTCTGCGTCAGCTGAAATTGCGAGTCGAGCTCCTTGACGAGCTCCTGCGTCACATCGATCTGGGCCTGCGCGGCCGCGTAGTCGAAGGCCGTGATCACGGTCTGATCGACGAGCGTCACGTAAGTATTGAGCGCCTGGTCGCGCGCCACGGAGGTGGCCGCACGCTGCGCCTCGACCTGGCGGCGCGTGGCGCCGAAGGGATCGAGGTTATAGGCGAGTGAAGGTCCCAACTCCCAACGATTGCCGGTCACGTTGATCTCATTGACCGGGCCGTAGAGGAGACTGCCGTTGATATGGGCGCGTCCGATCTGGCCCGTGGCATCGAGCTGCGGCAGCTGCGAGCCGGCGACTGCCTTGAGCTCGTACTGCGCAGCGCGGAGCCCATGGCGCGCGGCCTCGAGGTCCGGGTTGCCGGCGAGGGTGCCGCGGACTAACTGGTCGAGCGCGGCGGAATGAAACAGCTGGTACCAGCTGTCGGCCACATCGGTACCGTAGTCGATGCTGCGGGTCGTCGTGGGGGGCGGCGTCGCGTGCGCATAGCCCCCGGCCGGAGCATCGGGGCGCACGAAATTCGGACCCAGGGTGCAGCCAGACACGAGCAGCGTGGCCGCGAAGCCGGCGAGGACACTGCATGCTTTCATGTGGCACCTCCATGCGCCGATTTGCGCCGCGCACGACGCGGCCGGTCGAGCTCTGCCAGCGTGGGCGCGGACTGTGCGGCACCTTTGGGCGTGGCCGCCTCCTGCAAATGACCGTGGAGGCGCTGCAGAAGTCCCAGCAGGACATCGATCTCGCGGGGAGTGAACGGCTCGACCAGGCGGTTCAGAAGCTCGACTACCACGCGCTTGGCGTTGGTCGCCTCACGCCGCCCGGCCGCGGTGATGGCGATCTCAACCGCCCGCCGATCGCGGCGGCTGCGCTCGCGCCGGGCGAAGCCGAGCCGCTCGAGCTCGTCCACCACCCGGGTGAGCGCCCCCATGTCGTGTCCGAGGTGTGCGCTCAGCTGGGTGGCGGAGATATGTTCCTGCCGGGCGAGGTGGACGAGCACCACCCATTGCGAGAAGGTGATCGGGAGCGACTCGAAGCGCCGCTCGGCAACCTGGTGCATGAGGATGCCGCAGCGCTTCAGCAGATAACCGACGCTGTTGTCGGGCTCGAGCGATTCGAGGCTGTAATACGGCTGACGCATATATTGCTCCGGCTATATTTGCCGGTAATATATTTGCTGAAGCAAGTATTTGTCAAGATACCGGGTGCGCCACTGCCGCCGGCGCAGTCTCTCCCCTTGACAGGGGTGGTACGCTGATCAAGCCGGCATGCAGCGCCGGCTCGGCTGCGGCGACTGTATTTAGGGGAGACGCGCGAGTGTTCGAAGGTTTCAACTACGAGGAGCTGAGGCGCCGCGCCAATGAGCCCCTGCCCGCGCGGGTGGTCGCAGCCCTTCAGGCCCGTGGCGAGCGCCGCTCAGTCACTGCCGGCGAGACGATCTTCCGGACCGATGACCGCCAGTACCCGTTCGTATACGCGATCTCAGCTACGCTGCAGATACGCGATCCCGATGGACTGGTCCTCGGATCCACGGACATCGGCCAGTACACGGGCGAATTTGGCCTGCTGCTCGGCCAGACGGCGTTTGCCGACTGCGTTGCGGCCACCGCAGGCGAGGTCCTGCTGGTCTCGCAACGGGACATTGCAGAGCTCGTGCAGGTCGACCCGGAGGTGAGCGATGCGCTGATGCCGGCGTTTGCCTCGCGAAGGCTGATGCTGATGCGACGCCAGCAGGGCACCCTGACTCTCGTCGGGAGCGGCCGGGCACCGGCGCTGCAAAAGCTGCTCGAGTACGCCGAGCGCAACCGCATCCCCTATCGGTGGCTTGACCCTGCCGACCCCAAACAGCTGGAGGAGATCCGCACCCGGGGATTCGAAGGCTCAGCGGTGAAGGCGGTGATCCGGGGCAAACACCTGCTCAACGAGCCCTCAGTCCCCGAGGTGGCGCGCGCGCTCGGTCTCGAGCTCGGGGTTGGCGACGGTGAGCCTGCCGATCTCATCATTGCCGGTGCCGGTCCGGCCGGATTCTCGGCGGCGGTGTACGGCGCCTCGGAGGGTCTGCGGACCACCCTGTTCGACGACGTGGCGATCGGCGGGCAATCGGCCGCCTCGTCCCGGATCGAGAACTTTCTTGGTTTTCCGACCGGTGTGTCGGGCGCAGATCTCGCGTTCCGCGCGGAGCTGCAGGCCATCAAGTTCGGGGCGCGCGTGGCGGTCCCACGCCACGCCCAGAAGCTCGCGCCGAGTTCACGCGCCGGCTTTTACGAAATCACACTGGATGACGGCTCCACCCTCCTCGGCCGCTCGGTAGTGATTGCCACAGGCGCGCGCTACCGCAAGCTCGGCGTTGCGGGCGAGGAGCGCTTCCAGGGCGCAGGCGTCTACTACGCCGCGACTGAGCTTGAGGCGCGGAGCTGCAAGGACCAGGAGGTCGTCGTAGTCGGCGGGGGAAACTCTGCCGGCCAGGCCGCGATGTTCCTCGCGACGCGGGCCTCCTGTGTGCGACTCGTGCACCGCGGCCGGGACTTATCGGACAGCATGTCGCAATACCTCGTCGAGCGCCTGCGGCACGCCGCCAACGTGCGGATCGAGATGCGCTCGCAGATCGTCGAGCTCGGGGGCGACGAGCATCTCAAGCTCGTCACGATCCGCGACGGGGACGGAACCGCGGTGGCGCGGCACGCGTGCGGCCTCTTCGTCATGATCGGTGCGGACCCTTGCACGGCGTGGCTGAAGGACACGCTGCGGCTCGATAGCCGCGGGTTCGTTCTCACCGGCGAAGACTGCGGCAGCGAGGCAGCGGTGCCCTTCAATATCTTCCAGACCAACCTCGCCGGGGTGTACGCGGTGGGCGACGTCCGCTCGGGCTCGGTCAAGCGGGTCGCCTCCGCGGTCGGTGAGGGCTCAGTCGTCGTGCAGGCGATCCACGCCCGACTCGCGGCGCTGCGCCAGGCGGAGGCGCGCGGGCCCGTCACCGTGTAGAGAAGGCCAGCTAAGCGCGTTTCCTGCGCCGTGGGCGCTCTGCGTGTTTGGCGGCTGCCGCCTCGCGGCCCTTCCCCGTGCTCTCCCGCAGCCGGTCAATGAACCACCGCCCGGCGATTCCGGGCGGCGCCTCGGTCCGATACACCGCGCTCATCGCGACCGTAAACCCCTGAGGCGCGTCTTCGGCCACGATCTTCACCAGCGTGCCGCGTGCGAGATCGTGCTGTACCAGATCGAGCGGCATGCCGCCCCAGCCGAGGCCCGCGCGCAGGAACGCATGCTTGGCGCCCAGGTCCGCGAGACGCCACGTCCTGGCTGACAGCACCCCCAAATCCTGTCCCCTCGACATCGCCGAGCGGTCAGTCAGCACGAGCTGAATGTGCCGGGTCAGCTCGCTGGCTGGAATCGGACCGCGGTAGCCCGCGAGCGGATGTCGCGGTGAGGTGACGTGAATCAGCGGCACCTTGACGAGCGGCTCCTTGGTGAATAACGCAGCCGGAGCGCTCGCCAGCTCGCCGGCAAAACCGATCGTCGAGCGGCCATCGATGATCGACTGCATCACCCCGCCGATGGTCTCCGCGTAGAGTCGCAGCGGCGTGAGCGGAAATGCCGCGTGAAACGCCGACACCGCCGCCGTCAGCATCCCCATCGGAAAGAGCACGTCGACCGCGATCGCGAGCTCGGGCTCAAGCCCACCCGACAGATTCCGCGCGTGCGCCTTGAGCCGGTCCACCTCGCCTGCGACCGTGCGGGCGTGAGCCAGCAGCACCTGCCCCTGCGGGGTGAGCACCGGCCGGCGGCGGGTGCGATCGAACAGCTTGACGCCAAACTGACCCTCGAGATTCGCGAGCGTCTGACTCACGACCGACTGCGCGCGCCGCAGCTTCCTCCCGGCGGCCGAGAAGCTGCCCTCATCGGCGGCGGCGATGAAGGTGCGCAACTGATCGAGCGTGACGGCGTCCAGCATATATCGCTCGCACCGATGATTATGATCTAGAAATATAGGCTACCACTATACCTCTCCCCGACCTAACCTCGCTCCATGGTTCCTGATTTGCCCGCATCGCAAACACCATCACCGGAGTCGGCCATGAACAGCTCTTCTACTGTCTCTGCCCAGGGCTTGAGTGCCTCGGCATCGATCAACAAGCGCAACACCAGCCTCAGCAGTACCGCCGAAGTCGCCGGCCGGGCCCTCCTCGGCCTGCTGTTCCTGCTCTCGGGGCTCGGTAAGCTCGGCGCCTACAGCGCGACCGCGGGCTACATGACCGCAAGCGGGGTGCCGGGCGCCCTGCTGCCCGTCGTCATCGCGACCGAGGTACTCGGCGGCCTGGGCATCATCCTCGGCTTCAGGACGCGGATCGTCGCCTTCCTCCTGGCGGGCTTCTCGCTGGTGACCGCCATCACCTTCCACAACAACCTCGGCGATCAGATTCAGATGATCATGTTCTTCAAGAACATCGCGATCGCCGGCGGTTTCCTGACGCTCGTCGCCAACGGCGCAGGCGCATTCAGCCTGGATGCACGTTTTGCCAACAGGCAGGCCCGCTAGAGAGCCCGAGCTCCCCCGACGCGGCCCGGCCAGGGATGCCGGGCCGCATTCTTGTTGGTTTGCCCCATCGGACTAAACTAGCCGCGTGGACACGCTGCTCAGCATCAGGGTCTTCCGGCAGGTGGTCGAGTCCGGAAGCTTCGTCGCCGCAGCCGATCGGCTCGACCTCTCCACCGCCATGGTGAGCAAGCACGTGATGCACGTGGAGAAGCGGCTCGGCGTACGGCTCCTCAACCGCAACAGCCGCACCCTCAGCCTCACCGAGCCCGGCAAGGTCTACTTCGAGCGCTGCAAGACCATCCTCGATGATCTCGAGGCGACCGAGCTCGAGCTCGGCTCACTCGGCACCTCAGCCCGTGGGACGCTGCGCCTCACGGCCCCGAGCTGGTTTGCCGGACAGGTCCTCGCGGACGCGCTCATCGAGTTCCGGCAACGGTATCCGGAAGTGCTGGTGGATGTGTCCTTCGAGGATCGGTTCGTCGATCTCGTCGAGGAAGGCTACGACCTCGCCTTTCGTGTGGCGCGGGAGCTCAAGTCGCTGTCCGCCGGGCTCATCGCCCGGCCCGTGCGTCCGATCAACGGCTGGCTCGCCGCGTCCAGGGATTACTTGAAGCAGCGCGGTACACCTGAGTCTCCGGCCGATCTCGCCTCGCACGACTGCATCGCGGTGGGTCACATGGATTCGTGGACCCTCATGGGACCGGAGGGCCCGCTCGAAGTCCCGCTTCGTGTCGTGCTGCGCTACCGCTCGATGGCGGGTGTGGCGAACGCCGTAGCGGCCGGCCATGGACTGGCAATCCTGCCCGCGCTCTTCTTCGAGGATCCGGTGTTCAAGCGCACCCTCGTCCCCGTGCTGCCGGCGTATCCGTTGCAGCCGGTGACGCTGTACGCCGTCTACGTGAGCCGCAGGTACGTGCCGCTCAAGATCCGCGCCTTCATCGACTTCGTCATCGCCTGGGCGCCGAGGGTTTCCCGCCTGGAGAGTGGCAGCGCGCCATAGAGGCCACCGCCGGGGTCAGCGCGAGGGTTCAGTGAGTCCGTTTGAAGGACTGCCCGACGCTCGCGAACAGGGCTTTGGCGGTATCGCTCTGTGCCTTGAGGTCCTTGGCCGTGTCCTGGCTCTTCGGCCCCGCCGCCTTGAGGAACGCGAGGTTGGCGTGCGTCATATCACCTGCGGCCTGGTAACACTCCGCGGCGCGCTGATAGTCGCCCTTGTCAAAGAGCCTTGCGGCCAGCGCGCTCGACTCACTTCGCGTCATGGTTTCGCAGGCGCGCGACTGCACGGGATCAGCCAGCACAGCGGAAGTCACAACGAGAAACAACACTGCGAGCAGGCTGATCGCATGGAGTCGTCGCGCTCGCGAAGGCAGTGAGGCGCGGGCGCGCACGGCAAGTGTGCGCGGCACCCGGTGGAGTGTGTGTCGGGCCGCGCTCAGGAGATAACCGGCCCCGAGCAGCAGCCACGGCAGGAAGAAAACGATTGCTGGCCAGAAGGGCCTCGGCCCGGCGTGCGTAAACATGTCTCGATCCTTCACTTCATCCCTGAAGTACACACTGAGGGTTTACCGATGAGAGTACGAGCCCGAAGGAGTGGATGCTGTCTCTCTTTAGAGGAAACGATCTGACCTCTGAGGGAGTAGCGCCGCTCACTGCAGGGTCCTCGAGACCTCGAGGCTCCCCCAGAAGATGGTGCGTGAGCCAACGCCCGAGCGGAGCTCCGGCGACTCGAGGCGCGCCAGGTACTGAACCGCCCAGCCCGAGGGCGTGCGCATCTCGACTCCCGCCCAGGCCTCACCGAGCAACTGGTTGAGATCCCCCCGGTGGTAGTCGAGATCGCTGTGGCGGAACTGCCCCTCGAGAAAGGCGTTGTAGGCGCGCACCTTGGCGCGCGCTCCGGCAAATGCGAACACCTCGATCGGTGCACCGGAGGCGAGCGGCGGGAGCAGCGGCTGCGTCTCCTGCACATACATGTTCTCTTCCGGTGTGAAGCCCCACCACGGGGACTCGATCCGTCCCCAGCGCGCACCGAATGCGATGCTGCCCTCGGTGACGGTGCCGGCACTGCCGGCGAGCGTCCATTTGGCATCCGCGTGCCAGGGACCCTCTCCATAGTCTCCGAGCAGCGCCTGACGCGCGGCGCTGTAGCGGGCGGTCGGCTCGCCGCCCGCCGAGATCTGATGATCCCAGCCCTGCGGCTGCACGCTGCCGCTTAAGTGATGCAGCGCGTCCTGCACGGAGCGAGCGGCGCCAAGACCCAGCATGCCGACCGTGAGGCTCGAGTTGTAGGCGACGCCCGCATCACTCGACACGTACCGTCGCCCGGCGCTGACGAAGAAAAGGCTCGCGTAAGGGCGATCGCCGGGGATTACCTGCGAGGCACTCAGGTCCCGCGGGGTGAATATGAGGAGTCCCGCGGCGAAGGCGTACGCGGACTCCCAGCCCGGACCCTTGAAACGCCCGGACGGGCAGAGCTCCCCATCGACCGCGCCGAGGGCCCGATCAAGCGCCCGGCCGATGGGGCCGCCGCTGCGCCCCGAAAAGGTGATCTCGCCTCCGCCGTTGTAGTCCTCATCGCGCCGCGCATCGGTCAGCAGGTGCTCATCGAATACGATGCCGGCGCCGACACCTTCCGGTGAGGGGCTGGACGAGCTGCGCTCAGGCTGCGTGACGCTCGCGCAGGCGTCGCGGGAGTCACCCGCGCCAACGTCCTGCGAAGGCGCGTCCGCGCGCGCCATGCCCCATCCCATGAGGACCAGTAACACACCTGAAAGTATCGTTGACCGCATGGCACGCATCGTTGTGCCGGGCGGGAAGGCGAACAACACTCACGCGGTTGTTGCAATGTTTCACAACAGGAAACTAACCCACATCGCGCTCACGATCGGACGCACGCGCAAGCTCGGCGTCACGTGGAGCGGAACATTTCGCGGGCGGAAACACTGCGTGCACGTCACGAGCGTTGTTGGTACGGGGTCGTTGTCCTAGCCTTGCAGCGACGACCTCGAACAGCTCACACCCGTGTTAGGTCGTGTTACGAAGGAGTTTCCGTATGCGCGCCTTGATTCGCATCTTCCTGACCGTGCTTCTCGCCGGACCCATACTCCTCGCCGTCGTTGTCTTCTGGGCACTGCAGGGAGGGCGAGACGCGAGCCCCAAACCGGAGAGATCGCATTCCATCTCCGATGAGAGAGATTCGACCGAGTTGGGTCGGGCGGCGCTCGCAGCGGCGGCACCGGCGGCTCAGGAAGGGCGCGGCGAGGCGTGACCGTGAGCTGGGAGGCTCCGCACAACGCCTCGGGCCGATGTCAGACGGACTTGACCTCGCCGCCGTCCATCCGCAGCACCGAGCCCGTCATCCACTTGGCGCCAGGGGATACGAGGAACGCCATGAGCTCGGCGATCTCCTCCGGGCTCCCGTAGCGGGAGATCCCCGCCTCTTGCGGAAACCTGGCGACGGCTTCAGCGACCGTCATGCCGTGCAGCGGCGCCCACTGCTCGAGATACGACTCGCGGCGCCCCGTCATGACGGGACCTGGCATGACGCTATTCACCTGCACCCCATCTTCGATGCCGCGATCGGCGAACGCCTTGGCGAGCGCTGCGATCGCCGCATTGATGGTGCCCACTGCCGCATACGGCGCTTTGGGAAATATGGCTGAGTTGCCCGACATCAGCACGACGGATCCCTTGACTTGCTTGAGCGCCGGCCAGGAGGCCAGCGTGAGCCGACGGGCGCCGTGAAGCTTCAAGGCGAGTCCGGCATCCCATTGGGCGTCGGTCATCTCGAAGAGGTCGATCTGGGGAACTGCGCCGGCGATGTTGAGCAGCGCGTCAATCCGCCCGAAGAGCGACAGCGTCTCATCAACCACCAGCTGTGCAGCCGGCACTTCGCTCAAGTCCACATCGATCACCAGCGGCTCGGCGCCGACCTCCCGAACCAGGGTGGCGGTCGCCTCCAGTTTCTCGCGATTGCGGGCCACCAATACCACCGAGGAGAAGTCCTTTGCGAGCCGCACGGCCGTGGCCTGGCCGATGCCCTGGCTGGCCCCTGTCACCACCGCCACTGAGTTGGTCACGTAGGCTCTCCCGTGAGGTCAACGGGCGCATTGAGCACCCCTTGACCGACATCCGCAACCAGAGGAAGACCGCCCGGCAGCTCAATTCTCCCCCGAGCCTTGCAGCCGCGTGGCCATGAACTCCACGAACGCGCGCACCTTCGCTGGAATGAAGCGCGCGCTCGGATAGACCGCGTAGATGCCCTGCTCGGTGCTCGACCAGCCGGGCAGTACCCGCCGCAAGGTGCCGCTGCGTACATCGGGGCCTGCGACGGTCGCCGGCAGCAGGCCGATGCCAGCCCCACTGCGGCACGCGGCGAGCAGCACGAAGGCGTTGTTCGAATGCAGCGGCCCGATGACATCGATGGCGGCCTTGGTACGGCCGCGCTGCAGCTCCCAGCGCCGCGCGTGCGGACCGATGTCGAGCACCAGACACGCGTGCTCGCGCAACTGCGCCGGCGTGCGGGGGCTGCCGCGCTGCGCCAGATACGGCGGGCTCGCGAGCAGGACGCGGCGTGTCGGGGCGAGGCGGCGTACGACCAGGCGCGAGTCGGCCGCCAGCGTGCCGACCCGCAGCGCCAGGTCGTAGCCCTCCTCGATCAGATCGACGTAGCGGTTGGAGAGCTGCAGGTCGAGCGTCATCAGCGGATGCGCGGCGAGGAAGTCAGGGACGAGCGGCGCGATCAGCATCTGTCCCGCCCCGGTCGCAGCACTGACACGCAACGTGCCACGCAGCGATGCCGCGCGCTCGCGCACCTCGGCATCCGCGCCCTCGAGCTCCGCGAGCAGCGTCTCGCAGCGCTTGAAGTAGTCGCGACCCGCATCGCTCAAGGTTACGCGTCGCGTGGTTCGCTGCAGGAGCCGCACGCCGAGCCGCCCCTCGAGAGCTGCGACCGCGCGGCTGACCGCGGACACATGGCGATCGAGCTGGCGGGCGGCCTGCGCGAAGCTCTGCCGGCGGGCGACCTCGACGAAGGCGCTCAGTTGCTCGAGGCGGTCCACTGGACTATTGCAAATGCAGCAATGGTGATTTGCATTTTGCCCAGTTTATCGCAAATCGGCCGGCGCATATCCTCAGCCCTCGCCACGTCAAGGAGGAGACGTGAACCGCCTGACCACACTTCTACTCCCGAGTTCGAGCTCAACGCCGGCCGCGGGCGCTCGCAGGCCGGACGCCCTGCTCGGGGCCGTGTTCGTCGTGCTCTGGAGCACCGGCTATCCGGCGGCTCGCATCGCGCTGGATCACGCGGCGCCCTTTACGCTCCTCGTATTGCGGTTCGGCGGCGCCGGGCTGATCTTCGCGGCGCTGGCCTCGATGACGCGGGCCTCCTGGCCCCGCGGACGCGCGGCGTTGCACAGCGCCGCGGTCGGGAGCCTGCAGCTCGCACTGCAGTTCGGCGCTCTCTACTGGGCCGCCGCCCAGGGCGTGAACGTCGGACTGATCGCACTCGTCATCGGCACCATGCCGATCGTGGTCGCGCTGGTGGGACTTGCGCTCTTTCGTGAGGCGGTCCGCCCGCTGCAGTGGCTCGGGTTTGCGCTTGGTTTCGCCGGCGTGGCGCTCGCGGTCGGTGAGGGCATCGCCCCGGGCCGCGCCGGAGCTGGCGCCTCACTCGCCGTACTCGCCGGGCTCTTCGCCATCAGCGCCGGCACCCTCTATCAGAAGCGTCACGCCTCCGACGTCGACCCGCGCACCAGCCTCGCGGTACAGAACCTGACCGCGACGGTGCTGCTGCTGCCGCTCGCGCTGCACGAGGGCTTGCGTGTGGACGGATCCGCTGCGGTCCTGGCGAGCCTCGCCTGGATGATCGGCGTCAACTCGCTCATCGCCTTTGCGCTGTTCTTCGTGCTGCTACGACGCGGCGCGGTCAACCAGGTGGCGACACTCTTCTTTCTTATGCCGCCGGTGACCGCCATGATCGATTTCCTGGTACTGGGCGACAGGCTGACGTCCTACAAGCTGGCCGGCTTCGCGTTTGCGGCGCTCGGCGTCTATCTGGCGACCCGGCCGAATGGCGCCGCTGCCGCAGCGACCGGAAGTGGCCGGCTGCACATTGCGCCGCCGGCGAGTGGCCCCCTCGCGGTGGCGGCTCCCGCAGCGCCGCGCCCGTGCTCAGCACGCTGCGAACACTAGAACGCAGAGCTCCCACCGGCAACACGACTCACACTGAATCAAGACCGGGAATGCGCGGCAGGATCGGATCAACGTCACCGCCGGTACCGGCCGCCGCTCACAGGCGGATGCCCTTTGGGAGACCGACCGGCAGCTTCTTAGGATTGACATACAGAGTGTAGTGGCTGCACGTGCACAGCACGCCATAGGCTGGTGCGGCCGCATCTGCTATCAGATGCACTCGAGCGGGCTCAGTGCTCTCGTTCGGAAATCCCCAATGTTCGCGCTGGTCGAGGGAGCGACCGCATCCGCCGCAGGTCAGATAGCGGTAAGGATCTATTCTCTGCCGTGCCATTGGCGCGCCATTACACCTGTGCCCTTGCAGGCCCTGAAACCCTCGGCTGTGCTTGCTCTCCCTCTTGGCGGCGCGCTTCTCGGCAGAGATTTCTGTTGTTTGTCTTCGCCTCTCGCCGCAGGCCCGGGCCCTTGCTGATAGGCTCGCTTCCTGGAGGACGGTCAAACATCAATCGAGCGGCGCCACGATACTCCGATGCAGGACTCGCCGTTCGTTTCAACAGAAAGGCGAGCAAGAGTGCAGGAAAACAGGTATTCTGGGGCCGGCTCGTAATCTTTCGGCTTGTCTGTCTCGCCCGCGACGCACTTCAGCGTTCTCCCCGGGCAAGTCTCTCACCCTCGCAAGCTCCACGATCCACGGTGCAGGTTCCCGCCTGCTCGTTTGTTCTTCCATTTGACCTTATTTACTGTGAGTACTTCTAAGTGACCAAACTATATGTAGGAAATCTGCCCTTCACCGCGACCGATGAGGCTGTGAATGCCTTGTTCGCCAAGCACGGAACCGTGGAGAAGGTCGCTCTGATCAACGATCGTGACACCGGTCGTCCGCGTGGCTTCGGCTTCGTGGAGATGTCGGATGCGGATGCGTCGCGCGCAATGCAAGCGCTCAACGGCACCGACTTCGACGGGCGCTCACTGAAAGTCAGCGAGGCCAAGGAGCGCGACCGCGCAGGCGGAGGCCAGCCGCGCCGCTACTAGCGCGTCCTCTGGTTTCAGGCGCGCAGCTTGAATCTGGCCGCGCGGCACGCAGCCGACTTAACAAGGGAGCCGCCTGCCGCGCTGGTCCTGACTCGGACCTGCTTCTTATCCGGCGAAACCATCGGGACGATTGCATGAGCGCCTACGAGTTCACCGTCTCGCTGCGCCTGCGCCATCCAACCATCGATCCGTCCAGGATTACGCAGACGCTGAGCATCGAGCCACAGCACACGTGGAGGGCGGGCGATCCGCGCCGTGGTCCCTCCGGCGGAGCGCTGGAAGGCGTCTACCGTGAAAGCTACTGGATGGGTCGCCTGATGAACGAGCCACAGCTCTCATCCGAGCGGTACTCGGTGGAGATTGTGCTGCTGGAAACGCTGGCGAACCTGCGCCGCTCACAAGGGTTCCTCGAACAACTGCACGCCGAGGGCGGCGTCGCGGAGCTCTACATCAGCCTGTACGCACGCGAGACCTTTCGCCTCGAGCTGTCGGCCGGGTCATTCGGGCTGTTGAGCCGCTTGGGCCTGGCAGTTGCGCTCGACATTCATCCACTGCCCTCCCTGGGCGACTCAGAACAGCCGATGTGACACGAGAATTCCAGCGACGCCACCATTGACAGAGCCGACATCCGGCCGAGGCAAGCCTAAGCCAGTTATCAACGTTCACCTCTAGATTAAGAGAACGGAGTGCAGATGCGTAAGAACTATCGCCAGGTCCGCAAGCAGAGAGAGCAAGCCAAGAAGGTGCGGCAGGAGGAGAAGCAACAGCGTCGCACGGCGCGTCTCAGCGCCACATCCCCCACCGCAGCCGCCGCGGCCCCGGAGGGTGATGCCGTCGCGGCGTCCGACCCGATCCTGAACGGCGTGTCATGAAACTCGCGCTACTGACTCCGGCCGCCAAGCGCCAGTTGCGCCGCGAGCGCTTGCTGGACAGCCGCTCCACCGCACTCGCGTTGCGCGAGGCCTTTCCCGCCGTGCAGCAGTTGCGGGTGGACCTGCTCTTTCACAGTCCCGACTCGGCGAGTCCCGCTGCCCAGGCACACACGCTGCACGCAGCCGCCCGTGCCTTCTTTGAGTACCCCTGTCCCTACGCTGACTGCGATGGCCAGTTCGATCTGGACAGCGCCGTCAAGGCTGCCCTCGCCGACCCGACGCATCGAGCGAGCGGGGCCCTCGGGTGTACAGGCAACCGCGCCGTGCGCGTGGGCGAGAGTGAGGCTTGTCGACTGCACCTCGACTACACGGTGACCGCAAGCTTGCAGGCGGGTAAGTGAATACGCCTGCGGTGCTCCTGGCGGCGCACACAACCTGATTCATGAATTAACCGCTCGGGAGCACCTCAATGAGCCTAAAGACAACAGCGCCGCCGCCCTACACCCCTGAGCCCATCCGGACGCACGCCGAACGCCTGGCCCACGAAGCCGAAGAACGTCGGCAGAAACGCCAGCTGCTGCTCGCCGAGCAGTGCGCGTACGAAAATACTCCGGACGTTCGCATCCGGGCATGGGAGACCGCGCACCATTTGCGCCTGCCGAGCGACCCGGAGCACCCCGTCCTGTCCGGAGTCGCAACCTGCACGGGACTCACGGTCGCGCAGGTTCAGGAGGAGCAGAGCGTTCGCCGGGCGCGTCGCGCGCTCATTGAGCACCACGAGGCGGGCAGCAAGATCTGATTTGCTGGCGCGGGCGAGTTCACCGCCCGACGCCGCACACCGCGGCGCGAGCAACCGTTAGCGGATGCCAGTGTCCAGCTCGAAGTCAGCGTGGACGATTCGATTCGAGATGATGGTGACGTTCTTGGGTTTTGCCCGGACGTGCCCGGGTGCACGACCCTTGGCATCCAGGATGTAGTCCCCGGGCGGGAGAGCCACGCGGAAATTTCCATCCTTGTCCGCGGTCACGGTTGCGACTTCCCTGCGGTCCGCGACGCTCAAAACGACGAGCGGGAAGCTCGCATAATCAACCGCCGCGCGCTTCGCGGCTCCTGCCTCGGCGATCTCCACCGTTGCCGGCGCAACAATCGTCAGATGCCCTTCCAGGAATCCTGGGGAGGCGCCATCAGCTGCCTGAATCCCCGCAAAGGGGATCAGGCAGCCGATGGCAATCAGGCACTTCGGGAACAGGTGATCACCTCGTTACTCATCCGCGCCAGGCAGGTCCAGCGTCCAGGCGCTGCGTCCATGGGTCGCCGCGTAGAGCTTGCGTCCCTGCACTGAGATGCTGAGCCCTGCCACCTCAACCATGGGCAGGCCCGCGCCCGCCACCGTCCAGGTCGTCCCGCCGCGGCGCAGTCTCATGACACCGAAATCGGTCGATGCGTAGAGGTCGCCTGTCAGGTCATCGCGCACCAGGCCCGTGACGGGAAGATCCGCCAAACCCCCTGCTCCGCCGTCGATCTGGGTCCACTTGGCGTCCCCGCTGCCATTGTAAACGACCGAGAACACGTGCCCTGGCTGGCTCGGCGTGTTGAACATGTACCCGGAATAGGCAATCCAGGCGTGGTTCGGATTCACCGGATCCACATAGATGGCGGTGATGAACCGGGTCGGAGACGCCGTTGCGCTCGGCAGCGAATCGAGGCGCTTGAAGATCACGCTTGCCGATGCCGCGTCCGCGTTCTTCGAGATGAACACGCGCCCTGCCCCCGTTGCGACCCACAGCGTACCCGTGTCGCTCGGGGTGCGCGCGATCGCGGCCACGAAGGCCCCCTGCCGATCGGGGCCGTACACCGCGGGCCCGTAGATTCCGGAATCGGTCAGGTCGGTCGCACTCGCGGGCCCAATCGCGACGAAGTCGCCGCAGGCGGGGTTGGCACCCGAGGTGAAGAACTCGGGGCAGTTGGCCTCAAGATAGGCCTGGCCACCGGCCCAGTCCTGAGTCCGCCACACACTGTTGGAGCCCTGGAAGATCGTGCCGGCCCGGCCAGGGTTGGGATCAGGAATGATCGGCGCATAGAAGTAGGAGCTCTCGGCGCTGGAGGCAATCGGCCCCGCCGCGATGACCCATTTTGTCGGGTCCCCATTCTGGAAGTTCACGTCGTTGAACTGACCCGTGAACGAGTTGAAACGCAGCGCCGGGTTGGCCGCGTTGAATCCCGATTGCCCGCCGTCACCGTAAATCACCTGCGGCCACTCGCCGTCCGAGCCGTTCGTGGCCATGGTCCCGTTGTCCTGGGTGCCACCCATCACTTCGTTCGGATTGAGCGGATTCACCGAGACACTCTGGAACTGCATGGTCGAGAGGCCGGCATTCAAGCTATAGAGATGGGTTGGGATTCGCAGCAGCAGTTGCTGACACAGCGTAAGGGCTGACCCGGTGAGTCCGCGGACGGTGCACTGTGCCGAGCCGTTGACAAATTGGCCGCTGGTGCGCGTCAGGCCGCCATCGCCACCAAAAAACGCGATGTCCGAGCCCGGGACCTCGAGCATCGCGTGCGAGTCCGGATGCGTGCCATTCGGGGCGATCGCATTGGGCTGGCAGCAGGATCCCGGCGTGGTCGGCGTCGTCGTCGCATCCCACGTCACATCGGTAAAGGTGTTGCCCGCATCTGTCGAGCGGATAAAGGCGCGGCCGTTATTTGTGAAGGCGTAGTTGTTGTAGTCAAACGAGCCGCCGAGGTAGACGACGTCGGGCTTGCCGGGTGGCGAGTAGACCACGTTGTCATACCAGCATTGCCCCGTGCAGTAATCGCTGTTCTGCGTCGTGGTCAGGTCGGTAAATACCGGTACCGCAGCGGCCGCATCATCCGTGCGGAAGAAACGCGCCGGCGGAGTCCCGGCCACGCCCTCTCCGAGGTACATGCGGGTCTTGCCGTTGGGCAGCCGGGTCACAGCGAACGAGGGTCGATCCGGGTCGTTGGCACTCAGGCTCGGCTGGATCTGCGTGAACGTCATGCCGCCGTCCATCGAGCGCCAGGTCCCCTCATCCAGCGCGGATGCGTACAGGATGCTCGCATTACTCGGATCGAGTGCGATGTCGATCACGCCGCGGATCGATGCGTTGCCATCCCAGATGAAGCTGAAGGTCGCCCCGCCGTCTGTCGACTTCCAGAGCCCAAAAGGCGGCCGTGGCGTCGGCGGGTTGCTCGTGGGTCCCCCGTCCGTCGAGCTGACCCCGCGCACTCCGCGTGATGTGGCCACGTAGATCACGTTCGGGTTCGTCGGGTCGATGACGATCCCGCCGATCGAGCGGCCGGCGAACGCATCCCCGGTGTAGGTACTATTTCCGGTAGTAGTAATGGCCGTGACTAAATCCGGGAGCTTGGTCCAGCTATAGCCGCCATTCGTGCTCTTGTAGATGCCGACACCAGCCTCGGAATCGGCCGACGTATTCGGCTCACCGGTTCCGGCATAGAGCGTGTTCCCACTCGGGTCCGTCGGGTCGATGATGAGTGTGCCGATGGCGTTGGTACCGAAGCTGCCGGAGAGGAACGACCACTGGTGGAAGTTGGTGTTGAGCGCCTGATCGGTCCGCCAGATCCCACCGCCCGCGGCACCGACGTACAACGTGCAATGCTCGTCGCGACAATGGGGCGCGACCGCAAGCGCCGTGATCCGGCCCGAGTCGATGTAGTTCGCGCCGCTGAACGTCAGGACGCTCGGAAAATTCACCCCGCTGGGACCGATCAGCCGCCACTGACGGCTGCCGCCCCAGTCATCGCCGCGGCCCTGCACCTGGCTGAAGGCGGCCCGCGCGTTGCGCGTTGCAGTCAGCGGGATGTCGGTTCCGGGATAAGCGCGATTTGCAAAATCCTCCTCGGCTCCCGTCACCGGCCCTCTGAGTCGAAGCTCCGGACCCGGCCGGGTGCGCTTGTTGTCGAGCACTCGATCGGGATCTTCCCTGAACTTGTTGAACTGCGGGTGCGCACCGAAGGTCATGGGCTCATCGTCGCCCTGGACCATCTCTTCGAAGGCGCGGAGAAAATGCTTAGGATCATCCGCGGCGAGACAGCTGGCTGAATTGGCCAGCACGTAACTCGCGGCGGCCTCGCAGGCCGGCTCGCCCGCGGTCGTGACCGCGCGGCCCGATATCGAGAAGGCCAGCGCGGCGAAAGCGAATACGGTGCAGGCCAGCCGCTTGCTCGAGAGTTCCATCGTGTTGCTCCCTATCGGCGATTGTGTGTTTATCGGCGGATTCTATTTATATCGTGTGACGATCCGTCGGCGTCGCGGCATCGTGCACCTCGGGCAAAATCCGAGTCAACGCTCTGGAAGGTGTCGGGAACGTCGCGCTCCCGTCAAAACCTGCCGGCGAGCAGGCAAATTTGGCCAATTACGATCGCCGGGTTCCGTAAGGTCCATCATTCGCCGCGAACCTTCTTTGCAATCAGCGCGTTGCCCCCGACATCTCAATCAGCGCGCGTATCGCAGCCCAGTCTGCCTGCCGCGAACCAGAACCTTCGCGGCGTCGAGACTTTCCCCCCGATCCCTCGGCGGGGACCGACCCTGAAGCTCGGCAGTCAGTTCTTTGGACAAGTTGAGGTAAGCCGGACCTTCCTCCACTTATTGAGCCGCGCCGTGGGGTGCTAGCATCGCAAGCCTATGAAAACACCGGCATCTCTCACGGCTCTCCTGGCGTGTCTCTCGTTGCTGTGCTGCGCCCCGCTTGCAGCGAAGAGCCCGGCCTCGCTCGAGGCGCGGCTTGCGGCGCAGAACGCGCTCTTCGATGAGTACTACGAAACCGAGCTCAAGACGCACCCCGAGATGGCCACCGCCTACGGTGACTACCGCTACAACGACCAGCTGAACGACTACTCGCTCGCAGGCGAAGACAGCGAGAACGGACGTGACGTCGCCTATCTCGCGCGTCTCAAAGCGATTCCGGTCATCGGGTTCGCGGAGCAGGACAGGCTGTCGCACGATGTCCTGGCGCGCTCACTCGAGCAGCGCATCGCGAACCACGACTTCAAAGAATACGAGATGCCGCTCAACCAGATGTCCGGCCCGCAGACTCGCCTGGCCGATCTGCCGCTCGCCGTGCCGCTGGATTCCGTGAAGCATTACGAGGACTACATCGCGCGACTGCATCAGATCCCACGAGTCTTCACGCAGACCAAGGAAGTGCTGCGGGCGGGCAAGCAGGATGGCCTGATGCCGGTGCGCTTCCTGCTGGAGAAGGTACCCGCGCAGTGCTTAGGCGTGGTCGCGGTGGATCCCTTCCTGCTGCCCGCGAAGAAGTTTCCGGGCAGCATCTCCCTCGAGGAGCAGGCGCGGCTGCGCCAGGAGATCACCGCGACGGTGGTGAAGGAGGTGCTGCCCGCGTACGTCGACTTCGCCAGCTTCGTCACCACGGAGTACGCGCCAAGCGGACGCACGACGCTGGCGGTGAACTCGCTCCCCGGCGGCGAGCAGCGTTATCTCAATGACATTCGCTCCCGCACCACGATCAGCAATCTGACACCCGATCAGATCCACCAGATCGGCCTCACCGAAATCAAGCGCATCGAGGCCGAGATGCTGGAGATTGCCCATCGCGAGGGCTTCTCGGATCTCGCCTCGTTTCGCGAGTCCGTGAGGAACAATCCCCGCTACCACCCGGCCTCCGCGGAAGCGATCGTCCAGGACTTCCGCAAGTATCTTGCCCAGATGCAGCCCAAGCTCCCTGAGCTCTTCGGCTTCATTCCGGGATTGCCTGTGACGGTGGAGCCCATGCCCGACTTCGAGCCGGGCACCGCCACGCATTACCAGTCCGGTACTCCCGACGGCAAGCGCCCGGGCCGTGTCGTCGTAGCGGTCTCCAACTTCGAGCAGCGCTCGATGGTCGATGACGAGGCCACGGCCTACCACGAGGGAATACCCGGCCACCACATGCAGTTGTCCGTCGCGCAGACGCTGACCGACCTGCCCAGGTTCCGCCGTCACGGGGGTAACTCCGGGTACATCGAAGGCTGGGCGTTGTATGCCGAGCGCCTCGGCAAGGAGGTCGGCTTCTACCAGGACCCGGTCAGCGACTATGGGCGGCTCTCGAGCGAGCTGTTCCGGGCGGTGCGGCTGGTGGTGGACACGGGCATTCACTCCAAGGGCTGGAGCCGCGACCAGGTGGTGGAATTCTTCCGCAACAGCGGCGCGGTCGATGAGCCCACGATCCAGTCGGAGACGGATCGCTACATTGCCTGGCCGGCGCAGGCACTCGCGTACAAGCTCGGCCAGCTGAAGATCCTCGAGCTGCGCGAGCGTGCAAGGAAGGCACTCGGGCGCGAGTTCGACATCAAGAGCTTCAACGACGAGATGCTGAACGGCGGCGTGCTGCCGCTCGATCTGCTGGACGCGCGGACCAACGACTGGATCCACGCACAGCAACATCACGCCGGGTCGGGTGCCGCAAAATAGCGTCCGGCGTGCTTTGCCCGACCCGTCTCCGCAGCACAGCAGACCGTACTGCACCACTCGAGTCACCACTGGGCCTCACTCGGTCCAATTCCGCTGCCGATCCCAACGGGCAAGGACTATCAGACCGTCGTGACCGGCGAAGGCGGCGTCAAGGACCCGAACTTCTACAAGGCGTTCTTTGCGCTCATCGAGCAGAATCTCGGCAACTCGTCCTCGGACGCGCTCGCGGCCAGCGCATTCAAGGTCGATACGGCGCCCGTGGTTGCCCCGACCCCGGTGAAGAAGGGCCGGGGACAGTAACTGACACCCTTCCATCCCATCGCCGGCTAGCCGCGGGGACAAGGCGCGACCCGAGCGTTGTGCCTGCGGCAGCCGACCAAGGCTCCCGCATATTGCCGGCAGTCAGGGCTAGAATGCAGGAGGGGGTGGTGCAGTCGTGACTGGCGAAGAGTGGGCCGACTTCCGTACACGCCTCGCGGATATTGCCGCGGTGGCGCGCGCGGCGGCGGCGAATGTCGTGGCCGCATTCGCCGCACTCATTCTCGCGATCGTGGGCGCATTCGTCAGCATCAATGCGGCCGAACTCCATCCCGACTCGCCTCTGGCAAGGGCATCAATATTCGCCATCGCGGGAGCGTTCCTGGCGGCCCTGGAGCTCATCGTCGCGCTCATGGTGGAGGCCGTCCGCTCCCAGAATCTCATGGACGAGCTTCGCAAGCTGTACGACGACACGGCCGATGACGCCCCTTGGGATGCCGTGGCGCCTGCGTTGGCGAAGTCTCACGTGACCGTAGGCATCCATTGGAAAACGACGGTGCCCATGTCCTTTCTTTTCGTCGGACTGATCCTCTTCGGCTGGTTCCTTTACGCGAATTCCCAGAGCGGCGCGGCCTCTGGCGCCGGGAGATCCTCTATGAGCGAACAAAGAGCATTAGCAATTCTGCGCCGGATCTCGCAGCACCCGAATGCGTACGAGGCGTGGCTCGTTGCCGACCCTTCGGTAATCAGCCAATCGGTCGGAATCGAGATGACGAAGGAAATGCTCAAGCAGAATGCTCGTTCGAAGAAGCCGTTTCCGAAGAAGGCGATTTCGCCCTCTGACATCCAGGCGGCGCTGGCAACCTCCGGAGATGAGGTCATGGTGTTCACCGTGTCCGAGCAGGAAGCACCGGGAGAACAGCCCTCGGTGGAGCAAGAGCCGTCGGAGCGGCCAGCGGAGCCGGCAACTCCGGCGCCGTCGCGCGAAGTTCCAAAGGTTCGCCCGCACAAGAGGGGCCCGAAGCCGCCTATTCCGATTACTGAGGTAAGAAAAGGCCAAAAGCCGCTGGGTCCGATCACCCTCGTGGTGAAGGGTCGGAGGCCGCTGATTCCTACCGGGGAAACGATCTTCTCAGGCGTCCCCGACGTCGACCTCCAGTGCCTGGACGCGCTGCAGCACGTCTATCACTCGGCGGTCCTGAAGGCATTCCATTCCCCGCCTGATGCGACCTCGAGGGGCTCCGTGGGCGGGAAGCCGACCGTTGTCTTTGCGCAGCCGGGCTCCGGCGGGCCTCAGATCGTCGCAATGCGACGAGCCAAGTTTCTGAAGGATCTTACCGACGATTTCCAAGTCGTCTTCAACAAGCTGTCGACGGGGAAACTACCCGAAACCTGACGCTACGGCGAAAGACCTGCGGGGATAGACTCTAAACCCGGACGCTACTCAAATGCGGGGGGCCGTCGGAGGGACTCGAACCCTCGACCCCGGCATATGAGTGACGGGCCTCCTCCTGCATTCGCCGCCACCGGGTGCGCCGTCGGCCGGCAGGCTCCTTATGCGTGCCACGAACCGCATGGGCATGGATTCACTGGGCTGGTTGTTCCTTGCGAATCTTCCGCCGCGCTTTGTCCCAATCCTCAACGGCTCGAACGTCTTGGCGTCCGAGTTCCTCGTAAAGTTCATGGACTCGTTTGACGAGCTGCGGCGGCACGTCCGACAAGCTCTCGGCCTTGGCCTCGGGCTGCGGTTCCGTTTTGGCTAACGACTGCGTTTGGTCCTTTACTTCGGGCTTTCTCTCGGCTTTGGCTTCGCCCGGAGACTCCGCTTTGGCTAGATCTTTACGGATCTCGGATTCCGCCCTCTGCCAGTTCTGAACTGCTACGCCGTCCTTGCGGCCGCCCTCCTCGTAGAATGCATAAGCCCGCTTCGCGATGCGCGCAGTCAAATCAACCGGCGACTCGGCTTCGCGCTCGGGCTTAGGTTCGGCATTACCCGTTGCACCTAATCCGACTATGGCTTCAGGCGTCGGGTCGGAAACCTGACGTTGGCCAGCATCAGGTTCCGCCTCGGGTCGGTCCTTGGTGTGCGCCGTGGCCCCCATTACAGGAGCCACCGGGTAATCACGCGGGCTGCGGGCAATCCCGAGACGCGCGAATACCGGAACTTTTACCAAATCCAGGAGGAGCGCGAAAATGGCCGCTGCCGCAAGCGTGCCGAGAAGGATTGAAAGCGGGAGGGATGTCATGGCAATTCCTGCGACCGCCAACGTCGAGGCGATGGCGATGTCGGCAATGGACGAGACCGCAAGCAACAGACTCGGACGAGAGCCCCACAAGTGCCGACGTTCGCGAATGGCATACACCGCCGCCTGACCACCGAATACGAGGACGACGAAGGCCAGGGTTCTCAGCGCCTCGGTGCCGAGATTCAACCCGAATTTGCCGACGGCCAGGACGCCGCTGCAGAAGGCGAGCAGGCAGACACCCAGAGTGACGCCGGCCATCGTCAAGCTGCCGATGCGCCAGGAATTCGGAGTCGGCGACGGCCGCACATTGTCCGTCGTCAATGACATGGAGAGGAAATCGCCGGTGATCATCACGATGACCATCAATAGGGGAGTCAAGATCGCATGCCCCGTCATGATGAGGCCCACGATCAGGAATAGCACCGTCACGATCTTCTTGATGATGGTGTTTAGCGCGTAGGTCTGGATGCGCTGGAATGTGATGCGCCCCTCCTTGACCGCAGCGACAATACCGGCGAGTCCGGCTTCGGTAAGCACCATGCCGGCGGCCGATTTGGCGACATCGGTCGCCGTCGAGACCGCGATGCCCATCTGTGCTTGGCGTAGCGCCGGCGCATCGTTGGCGCCGTCGCCGCACATCCCGACGGTGTGGCCGCCCTTCTGGAACGCCTTGACGAGTTTGTACTTGTCCTCCGGCAGCACGCCGGCGTAGACCGCAAATTGCTCGGGATGAACGCTGTCGGGGATCGGACCGGGCGGACAAACAGCGCCATCGAGCCCGACCGCGCGCGCCACGATGGCAGCGGTCGACGGCGCGTCCCCCGTTACCATCACGGTGCGCACGCCCAGGCCGTGCAGTTCCGTGACGAGCTTCGCCGAGTCCGCGCGCGGTGGGTCGCTGAGCGCGATCAGTCCTGCCAGCTTCAGCGCAGCGGGCGGTCCGGCCGCGACCGCCAGGACGCGGAAACCCTGCGCCTCGAGCTGCTGTGCCGGGGCCGCAGCGGTTGGCGCTGCATGTGCGAGATCGATGACCGCGGCATAGGCGCCCTTCACGATACGTTGCGTTGCCCCGGTCGAATCTGTTGCACTTGCCTCGGACATCTTTTTCGCCGGGTCGAATGGCTGGAATTTGACGAGCTTGGGTGCGTCGGATACCGCCTTGCTCGCCGCGGCGACGCGAATCGCGCCGTCGACCGGATCCTGCCCACCATCAGAACTGGCCAGCGCGGCCAGCGCCAGAACATGCGCCTCATCGAACCCGGGCATGGGGCGCACGCTCGTCACCGTCAGCGCGTTTCGGGTCAGCGTGCCGGTCTTGTCGGCGCATAGCACATCGGTCGTTCCCGCTTCATCCACCGCGGAGAGGCGGGTGGGAAGGACGCCTCGCTTTCCCAAGGCCCGTGCACCGAGCGCCGCCGCAAGGGTGAATGTGGCCGGCAACGCGACCGGTATCGATGCAAGGATCGCTGTCAGGACGAGGGGAACGATCTCGGCGAGCGGCATCCTGAGAAAGTAGGCATAGGCCACCAGCATGAGGATGATCACGCCATTGAATACGGCGAGATTGCGCACCACGCGCAGAACCGCCTTCTGCTGAGAACCTACGACATGGGCGGTGCGCACGAGCTCCGCGGTGCGGCCGAACTTGGTGCGCGTTCCGGTCGCCGTGACCTCCGCCTCCGCCTCGCCGCGCCGTACCAGCGCTCCGGCGAACGTTTGCACGCCCGGGCCGGCTTCGATCGGAACCGATTCACCGGTGAGCATGGATTGGTCGAGCAGCACCTCTCCCCCAGTGAGTTTCACATCGGCAGCCACCACCCCACCGAGCGACAGCTTCACTACATCGCCCGGTACGAGCTCGGCGGCGGGGATCGTCTTCCAGGTGCCGTCGCGCCGGACGGACGCATTGAGCGCGAGCCGCGACTTCAGTGCGGCAAGGGTAGCCTGGGCGCGACTCTCCTGGAAAAAGCCAAGTACCGCATTGAACATTAGGAGAGCGGCAATGATGGCGGCCTCGACGGACTTGCCGAGCACGAGCTCGAGCACGATCGCCGCTTCCAGCATCCATGGAACGGGGGCCCAGAATTTTCCCAGCGCTCTGCGCAACGGATGGAGCGCCGTATCGGGCATCGCGTTGGGGCCACATTTCTCCAGCCGATCGCGCGCTTCCGCGCTCGACAAGCCACTCACCTGAACATCCTTTGCCGTCGTTACCGAGGTTGCGGGCCGACTTTGTGAGGACCGCGGGGAATCTGTGGTAGCCATTCGATCTAACCTATGGATAACAGCCGATCAGTCTTGCACTCAAACCCCTCCATTGTTTCAAGATGTTCTTGCAATGGCGTTCAGTCTGTACGGCAGCGAACAGTGCGTTCTACAGCCATGGTGACGTTGGCACACCGAACACGCCCAATTGCGACAGCACGCTCAGCGAAATGCTGACCTTGGGGAAGCGGTCATAAAGATTGCGCTCGAGCCAGTCCTCGGGTGTGCCACCGGACATCATTGGTGAGAATCTTCGGATCACACGCCGCCGCGACGTAAATACCGGGGTGGTCCACGAGGCAGCAGCCGTCCGGACTGTCGTTTGATTCAGAAGGACTACGACAACTATCGTTTGGTGTGATAGCGAACGGAGAACAATCCAAACGAACCGGATAATCACGGCGGTTCACCCACCTAAGGCAAAGGTCATGAAGACAATTATTGCGACGACCTGCGTACTCTGCGGCACGTTGCTCGCGCCCGCCACGGTTGTAGTCGCCCAAGACTCCTCTTCAGACAGCTCACACCCGGTGGCCCTCGCAGCAGATTCGGCCACCACGACCCTAATCAAGACCAAGCTGGCCGCGCAACATCTGGCCAGCCTGGATCGCATTCATGTCGAGACGGACAAGGATGGCGTCGTATGGCTGAGTGGCAACGCCGGCAGTCAAGAGGCGGCAGACCAAGCCGTGTCCATCGCGCGTGCGACCGAGCACGTCAGGGCGGTCCATAGCGACATTACGATCAAGAAGGCCGAGTGAGATTGACGGTTTGAGCCGCCTGTGTTTGTCAGGAGCCCGCGGGCTTCCCTAGCCCGGATTTCTCACAGCTGAGCTGATTTTAGCGGCTGGCACTGAGAAATTGCGGCACGCGCCTCGCACTTATCCCGAAGTCTGATTTTTGAGATTGCAAGGATTCATTACGCATGTCGGCCATTTTGCCGGCGTGGATCATCAGGAGCGTGTTATGAGCGTAAACAAAGACCAAGTTAAGGGCCGGACCCATGAAGTAGAAGGCCAGGTCAATGAAGTCGCCGGAAAGGTCGCGGGCGATAAGAAGCTGGAAGTAAAAGGCAAGGTTCAGCAAATCAGCGGCGAAGCTCAGGCAAAGTTGGGCGACGTCAGGCAAGAGCTGAAAGACTCCTCAAAGAAAGGTTTGTGACTGCTTAGACCTGCCAGTCATGAACTTGGCTGGCCTGCGAGAAGGAGCGGGCCACTGCCCACTGTGCGCTGAACCCGCGCCGCACCGTCACTCGCTCCCACCGCTGCCATTCGCTGCAATCAGGAGTTCACGATGAACACGCCACGCCAACCGAACGTGCGCACCCCCATCGAACGGACCCCTGGTCGGATTGGGAGCTCGGCAGGTACACACGCGGCGGGGACAACCAGTGCAGGCCCCAGGATGACGCGGGCTGCAGCTACCGTTTTCACGCTGCCACCGCTCCCCTACACCGAGAACGCGCTAGAGCCGGTAATCTCTGCGAAGACGCTTCGGCTTCACCACGGTAAGCACAACAAGGGATATGTCGACACGCTGAACGAGTTGAAGGGATGGGAGCAGGGGGAGCGAATGCGCGACGGGTGTGTGGCGCTCTCGAACCTGCAATCGGCGTGGTAGGCAACATCGCGCGCGTTGGCGCCACCGCTCGTGCAGACGGAAACCGCCCGGGCCAGGACCGGTGTGAGCTTGACCGTAGTCGCCCGACCGCTAGTTCTTTTGGTCCTTTCGCTTTCGTTTGATTTCGTCACTCAGGCGGCGCGGCAGCGCCTACGATTCATCGCTGGAAGTCGCCAGAATTTCGCACCTGAAACCGCAAGGTTCAGCTTAGGCAGCAGTTGAGTGCAGGTCGGAACGCAAACGGTTGCAACTCCTATTCGCACCGGACGCTCAGTACTTGGGCGGTCTGGCGTGCGAGTCTCGCTCGGGCGCGGTGCTGTCGATCGCCGAAGCGATTGGCCCTCGTTCGGGCATCGTGAGCGCTCCTGCCGGTCTCTCATTTCCGCCTCGGCGCGATGAAGCATGCTGCGGTAATTTCTGCGGCGTGATTTGTGCGGCAGGCACCGCCGGCCAATCGCGGCGCCACGCTTCCGGCTCCGCAGTCCCTTTGTACGCGATCCGCACCGGCATGGTGCTCAGTCGATCATAGAGTCGAGCCTCGGTGCGGATCGGCCACCAGCCATACAGGAGAATCTCTAACGGGCGCCACATAGCAACCCAACCGCAGATCACGAGACCCTCCCTTAGCAGCTCGCCGAGCCGCTCACCCTTCATCGCGCTCGAGACGAAGTCGCCGAGAGTAATAGCCACGACCAGAAACGACAGCCCGACCACCAGGCTGACGCGGCCGATGTTGAGCAGTTGGCGCAGCCGGCTCCTCGTGGCCTGCGCGCGGTGCTTGAAAAACTCGTGCACGGCAGCGCGCAGAGCCGCAGGCTCGTCGGGAAGGCCCGGGGCCCTGTCCAGAACCACCTGCAACGCCAGTGACGACCCCCGCGGGGCCTCGCGGGCCCAGCCTACTATGAGATCTTCTGCATCCGGATCAAGGTCCCTTTCGCGAAACGGGGAAGCGTCCATCGCATTGAAAAGCTGCTTAAGTTCGGCAATGCAAATCTCGATCACCTCGCAATTCGGCGGGATCAGATCGCCCGATCCCGATACCTGCTGGACGTTGTCGCCCATGTGCAGAGCCTTTGTCCTTAGAAAGCCTGGAGGAACGCCTTCAAAGCCAGCCTCCCCGAAAGCCGGCGCTTCGCAACCCACTTTCGATGTACCGAGATTTCCGCGTCAATCGCCACAGCAATTCGCTACGATAGTTCTCGATCATCAGCACGACGGGTCCCTGGTTGAGCCCGTAATGCCACGGGGACATCCACCCGCACGCGTTGGCGTATGTTCCCGGAAATGTGGAGTTAAATGTCGCTTTGAATCCATAAGGATTGAAAGCCTTGAGTTGCAGCTGATGTATAAAGTGCTCGATCGTCGGTAGCACGATGTCGGGAGCAAACGGCAACGAGGCCACCACTGCCCACGGCGCAACGGTCCCATCATCCGGTCCGAACGGTACTCCACGCGCCACGTAGTTGAAAAATTGCCGCTCAACCCCGTCTACCTTGCTGCACCCGGGCCCGGGGCCATCGCTCGCAGTGATCCCCCAGCAACAAGCACCGTAGCCCTTGAACTTGAGGGGATTGGCGATCGCATATCGTTGTTGCACAAGGGTAGCGCGGCGACTGTTTTCGAAGTAGTCAATACCCTTTGCGTGCATGAAGCTATCTTGGATCCCGCGAAAGTCGATCCAAATGTGCGACAGCTGATGCGTGAACAGCGATCCTGCGTAAAGATACTCGCACCCATAATCGCTTCTCCATTGATATGTGGAGGCCCACGCTGCAAATCCGTCTTGAGCGAGTGGATACGTGGGCGAACCGAGAGCCAGGACGTAAAGCAGCAGCGCTTCGTCGTAACCCTCCCACCGATACGGCAGGAAGCCGCTCTCCGGATTCCAGCCGTGGGTTAACGTGGCACGCTCATTTTGAGCCCAGTGCCAATTCGCACGTCGGTAAAGCGCCTCGGCCAGCGCGCGGATTTCCTGCTCGTCGCTCGTAGGTACATCAAAATACGCCGCGGCCGTCAGCATCCCCGCCAGCAAAAAGGCGCTGTCTACCGTTGAGAGTTCGCACTGCCAAGCGCGTCGTCCGGATTGCATGTCCAGAAAATGATAGTAAAAGCCCTGATACCCGGAGGCGTCGACTTCCGGTCCCTGCGGGCTGTTCAAGAAAAACCGCAGGGTGGCAAGCGTGCGCTCAATAGCCGCCGAACGACTGATATACCCGCGCTCCACTCCTACCGGGTAGGCCGCCAGTGCGAAGCCCGTCGCCGCAATACTGGCGGGCCACGGTTGTGCGGTCTTATCGCAGACCAATCCGTTGACAGGGTTTACCTCATTCTCAAAGTAACTGAATGATTTGCGCTCAAGGGCCTCGAGCTCCGCTTCGATGGCAGGCTTCAATTCTCTCATTGTCTTGTCGGCTAACTCGTGAGTCGATTGCGGATGGACTCTAGTTCACGTAGACGTTTCGGAGTGGTCTTGGGATAGGCCATTCGAAGGTCATTAAAAGCATCGATGATGACTTGAGACACGATTAGGCGAGCGTTGTCCTTATCGTCGGCCGGAATCGCGTACCAGGGGGCGTGATGCGTGCTGGTTGCGGCCAAACAATCCGCATAAGCGTGCATGTAATGCTTCCAGTATTTTCTCTCATGAATGTCCGATGAGCTGAATTTCCAGTTCTTGTCCGGCTCATCAATGCGCTCGAGGAATCGCCTTTTCTGCTCCTTATTCGACAGGTGAAGAAAACACTTGATGATCTGTGTGCCGTTTCGGTGCAGATGCGCCTCCAGGTCGACGATGGAGCGATATCGCTCATGCCAGAAGTGCCTGGTATCGCGTGAGTGTTTCGGCAGATCTTGAGTACTCAGGATTTCCGGGTGCACTCGCGTAATCAACACCTCTTCATAGTAAGAACGATTGAAGATGCCGATCCGCCCGCGTTCCGGAAGTCGGCATGTCGTGCGCCACAGAAAGTCGTGCTTGAGTTCCTCGGCGCTCGGCTGCTTAAAGCTGAACACCTCGCAGCCCTCCGGATTCACCCCGGACATGACGTGTCGAATCGCGCCATCTTTGCCGGCGGAATCCATGCCCTGAAAAATCAGCAGCATTGCGTAGCGACCGGACGCATAGTGAAGCTGTTGCAGCGCGCTCAAGCTCGCAACATGCTGTTCCAGGACGGTCCGATACTTTTTCTTCGAGCTGCAAAATGGCGGCACCATGGTAGGCCACTTGTCCAGGTTCACCTGTTTGCCCGCTGGCACTCTGAAATCGTCCGACTGGATCTTCAATGGCACACCTTTGAGCGCTTTCTGTACGTTGATTGATGGACGAGGCGATTCGTCACAAAAGGAATGCAAACCGACCCGCGGTCAGGCGTGTTCTTGCCCGATTCGCTAATGCTGTGTCCCCTTTCTTGATGCCTCATCCGTTTTTTCGAATTCCTGTACCGCAATCACATCCTGGCGCCCCAACTCCTCGTACAGTGCATGAACTCGCTCGACAAGCTTTGGCGTCAAATCGGGCCGGGCTTTGGGGGCGGAAACGGGTTTCACCTCGACCGAAACCTCTGAGTTCGCATTCACTTCGGTCGCTGCTACGGGCTCGGGCTTGGCAGGTGGCTTCACATCCGCGGCCGCAGCTGAAGTTTCATTCCGGGTATCGGGGATGACGCTCGCCTTGGCCGCACCTCGAGACTCGCCCTCGATATCCGGTTGTGCCTTGCTCGCAGAACCTGGGTCCGCTTTGGCAGCCGAAACGCGCTGTGCGTCGGTAATCGGATTCGCCTCCGGTTTGGCAGCAGAAATGGACTCCGCCGGGGTAACTGGCTTTCCCTCCGCCTTGCTAGCCGGCACAGACTTTGCCTTCGCTGTGGCAGTGAGTTGCGCTGCGCTTTTTGCCTCCAGCTGGGGTACTGACTGAGCTACCGCCTTCAACCGCGCACTTTGGCGATCGAAAATCCGATATGCGAGCAGCTTCACCCGATCATTTACGAGGAACCACGCCAGCGCGTAGCCCCAAACGATCCCAGCGTACCCCCAGCCGAGTGGCTCCATGAACACGCCGTACACCGCAATCAGGGTCGCAATGGCTTGCGTGCCGATTACCGCGATCAACAAAGTCCGCGCCGGACGTATGGACCAGAAAGGCCCGCGCGTGCGCGTCAGAAATATTGTCAGATGCCCCGCCACCGACATCTTGAGATACATCATCGTCTGGGTGTGCGCGCGATCGAGATGAAAGACATCGAGCGACAGGTAGAACAGTCCGAAAATGGCGACGGTGCCGATAACGCCCAGCACCGTCGCAATCCCGAGCACCCGGCGCATGTTCCAGGCCTCGGGTTCATTACTGTAGTTGACGCGATCGTACGCGATTGACAGGATCGCCCCATCGTTAAGCAGCGCGATTATGACGATCATAACCGCGGTTACCGGGTAGAAATTAAAGATCAGGATCGCCAGCGTCATGAATAGCAGCACGCGCAGGGTCTCCGCGATCCGATAGATTGCGTAGCTGTTCATCCGTTGGAAGATCTTTCGGCTCTCCTTGATTGCGTCGATGATCACCGACAGCCCGGGCGTCATGAGGACCATGGCCGCCGCTGCACGCGCTGCATCCGTCGCCGTGGAAACCGCGATACCGCAATCGGCTTTCTTCAACGCCGGGGCATCATTCACCCCATCGCCCGTCATGCCGACGATATGCCCGCGTCTCTGCAGCACATCGATGATGTCGTACTTGTTCTCCGGGAACACCTGGGCGAAACCGTCGGCCGTCTCGATCAGCGTAGCCACTACTGTCGACTCCACCTGCTTCGTGTCGCCCAAGCTGCTGGCATCAAGGATATTCGTGCCCAGACCGAGCTTGTTGGCAGTCTCCTTGGCGATCGCGAGGGCATCTCCGGTCACCATCTTGACCTTCACACCCATCGCTACTGCGGTTGCGATGGTCGCCTTGGCATCGACGCGTGGCGGATCGAACAGTGGCAATACCCCGACCAGCTGCCATTTCCCGTCTGCTTCCGCACGTGCTACGCCGAGCGACCGAAAGCCGCGCGAGGCGAACTCATCGACTGCCTTCTGCACCGCCGCTTTCACCTGCCCCGCGTTGGCCGCCAGGCCCAGGATCACTTGCGGTGCGCCCTTGGTTACCTTGAACGGCTTTCCGTTCTTGTCCTTTATGCTGGCCTCCGTGCGCTTGTGCACCGGATCGAACGGTGTGAAGTGCACAACCTCGTAGCTCTTGAGGATCGCTTGATCCTTCAGGGCCTTAAGTACCGCCAGATCGATGGTGTCGTCGTTATCGGCGCGGGATGCCAAGGCGGCGTCGAGAATGACTTGCGCCGCACTGATGGTATCCACGCAGAACGGGTCGCCCAGCGTGAGCTTGTCCTCGGTCAGGGTGCCGGTCTTGTCCGCGCACAAGACGTCCACGCCTGCCAATTCTTCGATGGCCACCAAGCGGCTTACGACTGCTTGCTTCTTGGCAAGCAGGCGCGCCCCCACGGCCATCGTCACCGACAGTACGGTCGGCATGGCCACCGGGATTGCCGCCACCGTCAACACGAGGGCGAACTCCAACGTGGTCAGGATCGGGTCACCGCGGTAGATCGCGAAACCAATAATCACGGCGACCAGACTCAACGCGAGGATGATCAGGTAGTTGCCGATCTTCAAAACCGCCTTTTGAAAATGGCTGACACTGTGCGCTTTTTCCACCAGTTGCGCGGTCTTGCCAAAGTAGGTGTTCGTACCCGTGGTATAGACGAGCGCCGTGCTCTGACCGCGTCGGACGATTGAGCCTGAAAACAGCGCCTCGCCCGGGTTGCGCGTGGCGGGTAGGGATTCGCCCGTCAGCGCGGACTGATCAACCGACATCGGATCCCCGTCGAGCAACCGAGCATCCGCGGGCACAATGTCCCCCTGCTTCAGCTGGATCACATCGCCCGGGACCAGCTCACGCGCGGGCGGGGTGACCCACTTGCCATCGCGTTTCACCCGCGTCTTGGTTGCGAGCTTGGCCTTCAATGCGGCAATAGCATTGCCGGCGGAGCGTTCCTCCCAGAACCCGACGACGGCGTTGGTGACCAGCAGAAGTAAGATGATGAAGAAATCGGGCCAATGCTTGACAACCCCCGACAGGATCACCGCGATTTCAATCATCCACGGGATGGGCCCCCAAAAATACTTGAGGAACTTCAGGATTGGATTGACCTTCTTCTCCTTGATCTCATTGGGCCCATCTTTGGTGAGCCGCGCGACGGCCTCCTCCTGAGTGAGTCCCTGCGGCGAAGATCGCAGTCGCGTCTCGAGTTCAGCAAGCGGCAGCGTCTTGAAATCGTCGTTCGCATCGGTTTTGGGGTTAACGTCCGCCTTGGACTTGGGATCAAGTTCGGGGCGCTTCGCCGGCTCCGGTTGGGGATTAGGTTTCATGATCGGTAGTCCTAGCGGCCGTGAAGAACTGAATTCTCTTCAGGTGATTGCGATGATGTTCAGGACCGCGCAATGACGTCGTCCACGGTCGCCTGCGCTTCTTCTAGAATCCGCTGTAGCTGGTCGGCGCCGCGAAAACTCTCGGCATAAATCTTGTAGATGTCCTCAGTCCCGGATGGTCTCGCGGCGAACCAGCCGCTCGCAGAACTCACTTTGATACCGCCAATAGCAGCACCGTCCCCCGGCGCGCGATTGATGATGCTGTCGATCCTTTCTCCGGCAAGCTCGGTAACTGTGACGTCCTGCCGCGACAGCGCCGTCAGCCGTTTTCTCTGCTTCGCGGTCGCCGGAACCTGGACTCGATCGGTTACTGGATTGTGGAATTCATTTGCCAGATCGATATATAACGCGCCGGGATCACGGCCCATGCGCGCCGTGATCTCAGCGGAAAGCAGCGCGGCGGTGATCCCATCTTTGTCCGTGGTCCACACCGAGCCGTCCCGGCGCAGAAACGTCGCACCTGCACTCTCCTCGCCGCCAAACCCAAGACTGCCGTCCAGCAGCCCCGCGGAGAACCATTTGAATCCTACCGGCACTTCGTAGAGACGGCGGCCGAGTTTGGCGGTCACCAGATCGATCATTCGCGTGCTGACCACCGTCTTGCCGACCGCTGCCCGTTCACCCCACTGCGGGCGGTGCCGAAACAGGTAATCGATGACGACCGCCAGGTAGTGATTTGGAGGCAGCAAACCGCCAGCGGGGGTGACAATCCCGTGGCGATCATGGTCGGTGTCGCAGGCGAACGCGATTTGAAAGCGGTCCTTTATGGCAATCAGTCCCTGCATCGCATAGGGTGAGGACGGGTCCATGCGAATCTGTCCGTCCCAGTCGAGCGTCATGAAGGCGAACCGTGCGTCCACTTCCTCGCGGACTACCGTGAGGTCCAGGCGATGGCGTTCGGCAATCGCGCCCCAGTAGTGAACGCCCGCGCCCCCCAAGGGATCGACGCCCATGCGGATCCTGGCGTCGCGGATGGCGCCCATGTCGATCACCGATCCGAGATCGGCCACGTAGGTCCCAAGATAGTCGTGTCGGTGCGTCGTCGAGGCACCTAAGGCCTTCGCGTATGGGATCCGCTTCACCCCTTGGAGGTCCGCCTCGATATAGCGATTGGCCGCGGCTTCCACCTCGTCCGTAATGTCCTGATCCGCCGGCCCGCCGTTCGGCGGGTTGTACTTATAGCCGCCGTCGCGCGGCGGATTGTGCGATGGCGTGATAACGATGCCGTCGGCCCGTCCGGCAGTGCGCTCCCGGTTGTAAGTCAGGATCGCGTGGGAGATCACCGGCGTCGGCGTGTATTCATCATTTATTGCCAGCATGACATCCACGCCATTGGCAGCGAGCACTTCGAGCCCGCTCGCGCTCGCCGGTTCCGATAGCGCGTGGGTATCGATTCCCAGGAAAAGGGGTCCAGTAATATCGTGAGCTCGACGGAAATCGCATATCGCTTGCGTGACAGCCAGTACGTGAGGCTCATTGAACGTGCCGTCGAAGGCCGAGCCGCGGTGTCCGGACGTCCCAAACACGACGCGCTGCGCCGCCACCGAAGGGTCGGGCCTGATCTCGTAATAGGCCGCAACCAGTTTCGCCACGTTGATCAGGGATGAGAACGGGGCGGGCTTCCCCGCGAGCGCACTGATTGGCGTAGTCATTACGCCACCGCCGCTACGGGCGCGGCCCGTGGCAATCGCGATACCCTCACGTCGACAGCGTGTGCACGCAGATCGTTGACAAGGGTAATCGCCGAGCCGGTACACACGACCCCATCAAGCTTCAGCTCAGAGCCCTCTTCGTCGGAGGACGTCTGCAAGACCGTGATGTCATAGGCCGTTTCGTGATACCGGTAGTGCACCTTGAACGCCTTCCAGTCCTTGGGAATGCAGGGACTGATTCGTAGCAAGTCGGACTCCACCGTAACACCCAACAGCGACTCCAATATCAGGCGATACATCCATCCGGCGGATCCCGTGTACCACGTCCAACCGCCCCGCCCCACATGCGGAGCGAGCGAATACACGTCCGACGCAACGACATAGGGCTCCGACTTGTAAGTCGCAATGCCTTCTTCGCTACTGGCGTGATTGATTGGATTAATCATGGCCATGAGCTCCCACGCGCGCTCATTGTCCCCGAGCGCTGCGAAAGCCAGCGTCGCCCAGACGGCGGCGTGCGTGTACTGACCACCGTTTTCCCGCACGCCGCGTACATATCCTTGGATATAGCCCGGACTCGGATTCGAATGATCAAACGGGGGAGCCAGCAATTGAACGAGCGCAGCCTCGCGGCGCACGAGGTGTGTGTCCACGGCGCGCATGGCGCGCCGGGAGCGATCGGGATCAGCGGCACCGGACAGTACCGCCCAGCTCTGCACAATCGAGGTGATACGGCATTCGACGTTGCTTGCGGTCCCGAGCGGCGATCCGTCATCGAACCAGCCGCGACCGTACCAGTCGCCATCCCAACCGCTTAGTTCGATGGCGGTGCGAAGCCGCACGGATTCGCTCTTGCAGCGCGAAGCGAGCCGCGCGTCTCCGCGGCGCCTGGCCAGCGCGCCGAATTGAGTCAGAACTGCAAATAGGAAAAAGCCGAGCCAAACACTCTCGCCTTTGCCGCCCGCTCCGACAAGGTTCATCCCATCGTTCCAGTCTCCCGATCCCATCAGCGGCAAGCCATGAGCGCCGAATCGCAGCCCGTGATTCACCGCCCGCCAGCAGTGCTCGTAGAGGGTCCCCGTCTGCTGCCCTTGTATCGGCAAATCGTAGTGCGACGCTTCTCCCTCCTCGAGCAATGGCCCCTCCAGAAAGGGCACTAACTCATCGAGCACCGTGGTATCGCCGGTGACCGCAACGTAACGACACGTCGCGAACGCGAGCCAGAGGTAATCGTCCGAACAACGGGTCCGCACGCCGCGCCCCGCCGGGGGGTGCCACCAGTGCTGCACATCCCCCTCGACAAACTGCCGCGCTGCGCAGCGCAGGAGATGCTCCCGCACCAATCCCGGAGCGGTATGAACCAGCGCCATCACGTCCTGCAGCTGATCGCGGAACCCAAAGGCACCGCTTGATTGGTAAAGGGCGTTGCGTGCCCAAAGTCTGCAAGCGATGACTTGATACACGAGCCAGCCGTTGGCCAACACATCGAGAGCGGCATCCGGCGTCTCGATCTGCACCGCACCGAGCGTTCGCCCCCAGTGCACTTTTACCGCAGCTAGTGCAGTGTGTGCCGCAATTGCGCCGCGCCAGCGCCGGACGATGTGACGCGCCTCTTCGGCGCTGCGGCCTGCGCCGAGGCGAAAGACGATCTCCCGTGTCTGGCCGTCGCCCAACTCAAATGGCACTCGGATTGCCGCACACGGATCTAGCGCCGCGCCCACGGAGCCGGAGAGCCGCGCCTGCGACATCGCGGCGGGATTTCCCAGCGTCCCGCAGAGTCCCAGAAACTCGCGACGATCGCCGCACCAACTCGCCGCCGCGTGCTCGTCAACATCGAAGAACCCCGTGCGTCCGGGGAATTCGGTGTTGTAGGGATTGCGCGCGAACAATGCACCGCTGCTCGGGTCGATCTCGGTGCATATGTGCATTGCAGTCTTCTGCCGATCCGACCCCAGCACCCATTCGACGTAGCCGGTCGCCGACAGGCGGCGTGGCCGTCCGGACTCGTTCCACACCTTCAGGACCGCGAACTTGATGGGCGCCTCAATCGCCACGTATACAGTCAGTTCTGAGCGGATTCCGCTCTCGCAGTGCTCGAAAGCGCTGTAGCCGAAGCCGTGCCGGGTCACATAGGAACCGACTCCAGCGCACGGCAGCAAAGTGGGCGACCAGAAGCGTCCATTTGCCTCGTCGCGCAGATAGAACGCCTCGGTATTCGCGTCCCCGACCGGGTCATTCGACCACGGTGTGAGGCGCAATTCCTGGGCATTCTCGCTCCAAGTGTTTGCACTCCCGCTTTCGGAAATCAGAGTACCGAACAGCGGATTGGCCAGTATGTTTACCCACGGGCACGGTGTCATGTTCCCCGCTGCAACCGTCACCACGTACTCGCGTCCGTCGCGCGTGAATCCGCCGAGTCCGTTGCGAAAGCTCAGGTCGTACTGAGGCAGATCCTGCGGCCACTCGCTTGGGTCTAACGCTTGAGCCTCGTGGCTGCCTGGCTCCGCTTCCAAACAGGCGGTTGATGCCGAACTCCGGCCCAGCCCGTCGAGCTGCTGCGCGAGCGCACCGTCGTGGAGCACTACCCGGGCGACCGATTGCAGCAGAATGCGGTCTGCCTCAGGAACCTTCTCCATCGGCCGCACGAAGATGCTCCCGGGTTGACCCATGCGGCTCATGCACCCGCATTGGTCTACCACGAGCGTGATCTGTTCGACCAAGCTCGGCCGCTGGTCCGCAGGGTCCCCACAGAGTATGACCAGGTCGACGGCCAGTCCGTGCAGACGCCAGTACGCCTGGGCATTCAGCAACTCGCGTGCCACTCCAACACCCGCGGGGGCCGCGAGCTGAAGCAGGACGATCGGTGAGTCCCCTGAAATCCCGTAACCCCAGAGCCCGGATTGGCCCTCACCGTTCTTTGCAAGAAGACTCGGCTCCGCGCGCAGCACTGGGCTGGCATAGATAATAGACTGCGCCAGTCTGGTAAAGAGCAGCGTGTCCGTCTCAGTCACGTGAAGCTGGGTAAGGATTCCCTGAGCGCGCGCCGATGCCGCGGGCAGAATGCCATCAATGATCTGGCGATCGCCGTATTTATGCACGAGCGTCATGCACGCCTCGCGCGACACACCCACGCCAGTGATCAGATCCACGATTGCAGTCTGGCGTGGCTCCAGCCGGACTGCGCAGCGGATCGCCGCCACTGGGTCAAGCACAGCCCCAGCGCTGCCTGATAATGCGCGGTCATCGAGCGCTTGCGGTTCCGCAATGCTGCGGCCGCGCCCGAGGAATCGCATGCGATCGGTTTCGAACGAGAAGTCTGCTTTAACGGAGCCATGAGAGACCAGAAAATGGACCGTCCACGGCGTTGACTCATCGCGACTGCGCGCGCGCCGCCTGCACATGATGGCCTGGGCATCCGGCAGAATCTCGGTCTCCACGAACAGTTTCTCAAACGCCGGATGAGCGGCATCTGCCGCGGCGTGCCCGAGTACGATTTCTGCGTAACTCGTGACGTCCAGTTTTCTAATGCGGCCAGAACGATTCGTGATACGGACGCGACGCAATTCGAGATCATCGTCGGACGCAACGGCGACATCGGTCTCCACCGACAGCTCGTGATCTCGACGCCGAAACGTCGCCCGTCCCGGGCCGAAGGAAAATTCGCATTGCTCCGCCGCTCGGCGGGTGGGCTGATAGGTCGTGGACCAGATGTCCCCGCTTTCCAGATCACGGAGGTAGCAAAATGCACCCCACTGATTGCACGTCGCATCCTCGCGCCAACGGGTGATGGCGAGATCATTCCAGCGGGTGTAGCCGCCCCCCGTGCCGGTCACCATCACGTGAAGTCGCCCGTTGGACAGCAACTGCAGATGCGACAACGATGGCGGGGCAGTGTGACTCGGCATTCTCTTCGCAACCGATGGCCCAGTCTCCGAGTACCGCCCGCTACGGGGCTAGGTCTCAGGCGCCCTTGGACGAGCGGAAAGAGCGTTGCCCGTTCCGCAGAAGCGCTGTGCGCAGCGTTACAGCGCGTGCCTCGCAGGTCTGTACGCCAGCGAACTTAGTGTGCCTTCGCCGGTCTCCCTGAAAGCCAGTCGCGGATATTGCGAATTGCACCGATGATCGCGCTCTACAGCTTGAGCAGTGGGACAGACGTCAGTACAAGGTCCAAGCATGTCGGGCGATCTGCTCGTCTTCCCTTGAGGGCAGCACGCGCACCTGGCACGCGAGCGTGCCGTCGCTGATAGGATCGCTCGCTGCGCGGTTGCGTGCCTCATCGAGGCGTACCCCGAATAGCGAGAGGCGACTACAGACTTCGGCACGTACGGATGCGTCGTTTTCCCCGATCCCACCGGTAAACACGATCGCATCAATGTTCCCGAGCGCGGCGCTCATGGCGGCGATCTGCTTCGCTACCGAGTAGCAAAACATGTCGATGGCTAAGCGCGCATCAACGTTCGATGGTGCCGCCTTGTGCAAAACTCGCAGGTCTTCGGAGACGCCAGAAATTCCGATGAGGCCGCTGCGGTGATCGACGAGGTCCTCGAGCATTGTCGCATTGAGATTCTTGCGCGTCGCCAGATAAACCAGGACTCCCGGATCCAGGTCCCCGCTGCGCGTTCCCATGATGACGCCACCCGTCGGGGTCAATCCCATGCTGGTGTCAATAGACTTGCCTTCCAGGACAGCGGTCACACTTGCGCCGTTACCCAGGTGTGCAATGACCAGCCGCCTTGGCCGCGCACCACCAAGCTGCGCCACAATCGACTCGCATGACAGTCCATGAAACCCATAGCGTTGAATTCCCTCTGCGCGCAGCGCACGCGGAATCGGCAGCACGCTTGCGATGTCGGGAATATGCGCGTGAAAGCCGGTGTCAAAACATGCGACCTGCGGTAGCCCGGGGAAACGCACTTGGCAATACCGGATAACGGATAGCGCGATCGGCATGTGCAATGGCGCGAAGGCAGCGGCCGCGTTAAGTTCTTTAAGAACTGGCTCGTCTATTACGCAATGCCCTCTGAGCTTCGGACCGCCGTGCACGATGCGATGCCCGATCGTCTGCGGTGCGGGCATCCGCACGGCAGTCAGTAAATGAGCTATTCGAAGGATCGCAGCCTGTTGACTGGGTAGCGGCGCGGACTCACGAATTAGAGAACCGCCCTTTGCGTCTACCGCGTGGAACGCGCCTGTATGTTCGCCGATGGATTCGGCCTCGCCGGCGATCAGCCGTTCGGTTTCCAAAGAGCCTACGCGATAGAGGCCAAACTTAAGCGACGAGGAGCCGCTATTCAACGCAAGCACATGCAAGTCGCACTTAGCTTCCACGGAGCGCGCCCCCTGACCCTCGATGGCGCGATTCATAAATCCGCGGGACGAGCGTTCCACAGCGAGATGACCGGAATCCTCGGGTCCCCGGCCTCATGAGTCAGAATACTGACCGATGCCGGTGCGAGCACGAAGTGTCGCCCCGATATCACCGGCATTTCCACCCATCGCACCGCCAATGCGCAGCCAAACTGACCGTGCGAAAAGAGCGCAATTGTTGCGCGCATCTTACGTAGACGCGCGAGTAGCCGATCGGCTCGCTCGGACACATCCGCAGGCGTTTCACCGTGCGGGCAGCCATCGCGCCAGATGTTCCAGTGCGGTCGCTCCTGGTGAATGTCCGAAGTGCGCTTACCCTCATAACCGCCGTAGTCCCATTCCATGAGGTCCGGTTCAATTTCGGCCTCAAAGCCACGCGCCGCGAGCTCGCAAGTCTGCCTCGCCCGCAGCGCCGGACTGCTCAATACACGTGCGAACGCAATCCTTCGCAGCCACGGTTGCAGCTCGCGCGCCTGCTGCTCGCCATGCTGCGTCAATGCGATGTCCGAGCGACCCGTATGTTGGCCGCTAAGCGACCACGCGGTCTCACCGTGCCGGATCAGATAAAGCAGCGACTCCGTCACATCCGACCCCTCACACCCGAGACGCGCCGCTCTCTCGCGGGCGCCGTATCCGCGCCTCCGTGCAGCTTCTGATCACGAAGCACCAATTCCGCCGGCCGCCAGCCTCTGGATCAGACTGCTTTGCGTGTTTGCCTCGGCTGATCCGAGACACGATTAGAGACTTTCACGGTGCTCCCTGCTGTGTTCGCATTTCCGTGCTTCCATTTCCAATCACGAACTTCCGGCATGTCCTGACCGTGCTTGTTGATGAAATGTTTGTGTTCGACGAGCTTGTCCTGGAGTGTTTGTTTGAGATACGCACCCCGCGTGCCCAGCCCCGACAGCCGATCAATCACATCGATAGCCAGGTGAAACCTGTCAAGGTCGTTCTGCACACGCATATCAAACGGCGTCGTGATCGTGCCCTCTTCTTTATAGCCGCGGACATGTAGATTGCGGTTGGATCGGCGGTAGGTCAGGCGGTGGACCAGCCAAGGATAGCCATGAAAGCCAAAGATGATGTGCTTGTCCTTCGTAAACAGAGAGTCATAATCCGCGTCGGTTAATCCATGCGGGTGCTCGGTGCTGGATTGCAATTTCATGAGATCCACAACGTTCACGACGCGAATTCGCAATTCAGGCAGATGCTCGCGCAGGATCGAGACCGCGGCGAGAATCTCGAGCGTCGGCGTGTCGCCGCAACAGCCCATCACGACATCGGGCTCACCACCTTGGTCATTGCTCGCCCATTGCCAGATGCCGATGCCTTCCGTGCAGTGCACTACCGCGGCATCCATGGTGAGCCATTGGGGAAGCGCGTGTTTACCAGCCACCACCACATTGACGTAATTGCGGCTTCGCAGGCAATGGTCAAACACCGACAGCAGGCAGTTTGCATCCGGCGGCAGGTACACGCGGACAATATCGGCTTTTTTGTTAATAACATGATCGAGAAAGCCAGGATCTTGATGGGTGAATCCGTTGTGATCCTGTTGCCAGACATGCGAGGCAAGCAAATAATTTAATGACGAAATGTTCCGCCGCCACGGCAGTTCCATGCAAACTTTGAGCCATTTGGCGTGTTGGCTGAACATCGAATCGACGATGCGAATAAACGCTTCGTAGCTATTAAAGAGCCCGTGCCGGCCGGTCAACAGATATCCCTCCAACCAGCCCTCGCACTGATGCTCGCTCAACATCGAGTCGAGCACCTGACCCTGCGGCGCGAGAAATTCGTCATTTTTACCTTCGCGCGCATCCCACTGGCGATTGGTCACTTCAAAGACCGCGCCCAAGAGATTTGATAGCGTTTCGTCAGGGCCGAAGATGCGGAAATTGCGCTCTGCCTGGTTCAACTTCGCCACGTCGCGTAAGAAGTGACCCAACACTTGGGTATCGCAACTCTCGACAGCGCCGGGAAAAGGCACATGTACTGCGTGATCGCAGAAGTCGGGCATCTTCAGGTCTTGCAGCAGCAAGCCACCATTAGCGTGCGGGTTAGCGCCCATTCGGCGGTCCCCCTTCGGGGCTAGCGCCGCCAACTCAGCGATCAGGCGACCGTTCTGGTCAAACAATTCCTCGGGTCTATAGCTCCGCATCCAGCTTTCGAGCAACGGGACGTGCTCGGGATGCTCCGGATCCACCAGCATGGGTACCTGGTGCGCCCGGAACGTGCCCTCGATCTGCAACCCGTCCACGACCTTCGGCCCCGTCCAGCCCTTCGGGGACCTTAATACGATCATGGGCCACCGCGGACGGCAGGGGTCTCGCCGGTCCCGTGCCTTCGATTGGATGAACCGGATTTGCTCGATCACGTGGTCCATTACGGTCGCCATGCGCTCATGCATTGTCAGCGGATCATCGCCTTCGACAAAGACTGGAGCCCAGCCGCAGCCACGCAAAAACTGCTCCAGTTCCTCATGTTCAATACGTGCGAGCACGGTGGGATTGCTGATCTTGTAGCCATTGAGATGCAGAATCGGCAATACGGCGCCGTCAGTGACCGGGTCAAGGAACTTGTTGGACTGCCAAGAGGTCGCTAAGGGCCCAGTTTCTGCCTCGCCGTCACCGATCACGCAGGCGACGATCAGCTCCGGGTTATCAAACGCCGCTCCGAAGGCGTGACTCAAGGAGTAGCCCAATTCGCCCCCTTCGTGGATCGACCCGGGCGTTGTGGGCGCCACGTGACTGGATATCCCCCCGGGAAATGAAAATTGTTTGAAGAGCTCCTTGAGTCCAGCCTCGTCTTGGGTCACATTCGGGTAGACCTCGCTCCAGGTGCCTTCGAGGTAGACGTTGCCGACGATTGCCGGACCGCCGTGGCCGGGACCCGCGACGTAGAACATATCCAAGTCATACTTATTGATCACGCGGTTCAAATGCACGTAAATGAAATTTTGCCCTGGTGTTGTGCCCCAGTGGCTGACCACCAGTGGTTTTACATCGGACAACTGCAGCGGCCGCTTCAATAGCGGATTGTCGTAAAGATAGATCTGGCCGACAGACAGGTAATTCGCTGCCCGCCAATAGGCGTTGATCCTCTTAAGTAGTTCGGGTGTGAGAGTGTCGGTTTGCATGGTGAGCTCTTCCGGTTTTCATGCGTCTCGACCGTCGATTAAGTACAGAGTTCGGTCAAGAAGGGCGCCGCTACGGTGCGCATGTAGAAAGGTTCCGAGAGTGTCGAGTCGAGAGCACCTCCGCTCGTTTCCGCACTCGGAGTGCGTGTAGTCCTCATCTCGGGGGCGAGCGCAGAACACATCGTGGATAAGCTCGCCAATGCCGATTGCGATGCGCTCCGTCATCTGCGGCCCCGCGCAGTCGCAAGCTCGTCCGGCGTCGGGTTGTGCCAACCCCCGTCCGCGGCGATCAGCGCGTCAGCCTCTTTGGGCCCCCAGCTATGGCGTCGGTAAGGGAGTGCTGGCCGATGGTTCCTAAGAACGGGATCGACCGCTGCCCAGGCTGCCTCCACCGAATCCTCGCGCGTAAACAGGGCGCCGTCGCCAGCCATAGCATCACCCAGCAGTCGCTCATAGGGCGCTTCTTCCCCAGGCTGCTCATCCGACAGGTAGAGTTCGCGCTGTTCGCCCGCAAACTCTTTCCCCGCGCGTTTGACACGCGCTGCCAGTGCTACGGCCGAGTTCGGCGCGAGCCGAAAGCGCAAATAGTTTGTTCCACCGCTGAGGGACGCCGAGTCAGCGAACAGCCGCTGCGGCGGTGCCTTCAGCTGAACCACCACTTCAGTGGCCGACGCCGCCAAGTACTTGCCGGAACGTAAGTACCAGGGCACCCCCTCCCAGCGCCAGGAGTCGATGAATAGCCTCAGCGCGCAAAACGTTTCAACGTCGGAATGCGCCGCTACGTGCGACTCGCGTCGGTAGCCTGCGTACTGGCCGCGTATCAAGTCTGCGCGCTTCAGGGGGCGCATGGCCTGCAAGACATCCGCAGTCTCACCATGCACCGCGCCAAAGCCCCGATAAGTCGGTGGCTCCATCGCCAGGAGCGCGGCCACCTGGAACAGATGGTTCTCCACAACATCGCGCAAGCAGCCCGCGGTTTCGTAGAATGCCCCTCTGCCCTCGACGCCAAAACTCTCCGATAAGGTCATTTGAACGCTGGCTACGTAGTTGCGGTTCCAGATCGGCTCCAGAAACGAATTTCGCAAACCGGAAATACAGAATGTTCATGATCGCTTCCTTCGCGAGGAATTCCGGATCGATCACTTACCGAATACGCGGGAAGGGTGTCCGATTCGGGGGAGGGGACCATCTTGACAAAGTGTCCTGCACCTTGCGGCCCACAGTGTAGGTACCCCTGGTCAGCCGTACTCTTGCCGCGCTCTGCTTCTGTTGCATCAGAGTCCTTGGCAACACCGGGAGCCAGCGCCACGAAGATCGGCTTGAGATGTTCGACGATTTCCTTCTCTCCGCCGATCATTAAGCAGTAACCCCGCTCGATGCCCATGACGCCACCGCTTGTTCCGACGTCAATGTAGTGAATTCCTCGCGACTTCAACTCTAGGCCGCGTCGTAGGTCGTCGCGGTAATAGGAATTCCCGCCATCGATTACGATGTCTCCAGGCGCGAGCAAAGGAACAAGCTTTTCCAATTCCTGATCGACCACTGCGGCGGGAACCATCAACCAGATGGCCCGCGGTGGTGTGAGCGCGGCGACTAACTGCGCGGGTGATGCCGTCCCAACGATGCCACGCTGCGCAAGTGTGCTAACGGCGTTTGCGTTGACGTCATAAACGACACACTCGTGCGCGGCCCGGGTCAGACGGCGCACCATGTCCGCGCCCATGCGTCCCAAGCCCACCATTCCAAGCTGCATCTTGAACCTCGCTACTCCATAACTTGACCGGTGCAGCCACCGACGACGGCCGTGAGCGCGTCGCTGGCGTACTTCGGGTCTGTCCCGCTCGCTGCCCTTTGCGCCAATTTAGATGTCGCAGGTATCCTCGATCATGGGTACCAGAAGCTCTTTACTTCGGTCTGTCCGCTGACGTACATAGCGCGGCGCTGACGTGCCGGGCGCTCGGCCACGTTCGCACGACCAGCGCCGCACAGTCGGGCTTTCTCGCGGGTTGATATGGCGAGGCAACGGCGCTGCCACGTTGCCGTGCACCCTTCAGGGTGCGTCCGACCAACGTGCCAGCGGGAAGGTGATGCCTTAATCCGAATGCTCGACGGGAAGCCGACGCATACGAATGAACGGCCGGGCGATCTGGGCTCAGTCGCCTTCGTCTGTACGGGGTCGCGCTTGGACGCCGTTATCCGCCCTCACGCTGAGGCCCGGCGCGGACTCAGCGACGCGATCCGGCCGCTCCGCTCTCGCCCTCGACGGCCCAATAGCCGGGACGTCGATAGTGTTCGTATATCCCCGCTTCCTTGGCACGATCGAGCGCCACCGACCCGTCATATCGCGGAGCGTCTTTCACGGCCTCACGGTCCAGACTGACAGAGACTTTGCAGTCATACCAGCTGACATCGTCGATCCACTGGGGCGCGATCAGCACCTCGTGTCCGAGCCACCAGTTGCTCGTCTCCACGATGAGATAGCGGATAGCCCAGGAGTCATCGTCGATGAGCAGTGCGTTTACGTGCCCGATGTCGCCGTCCTTCGCGTGAATGTGATACTTCATCACCGCATTGCAGCTGCGCAGGTGTGAGTCGTAGTGGTCACGTCGCGCCGTCGCCTCCCGATCCATCTCGGCCTGACGGTATTCGTCAGCGGGCCAGTTGATCCCCGAATCCGTCGGCAGCAGGTTCGGGTTCACCCCTGCGCCCCAAAGACCGGTGCTGCCCCAATACGACGGATAGCTGTAGTACTGGAGGTACTGCATTTCGTATTGGCGCGAGATCGGCTTGTCGGTGTCGACGCCGGGGCTATTCTTGACCTGCTCCTTGGTGAGCGCGGCGGGCAATAACTCTCGACTCAGTTGCGGCTGGCCGAGCGAGTACGGAGAGATCAAAACCTTCCGATTCGAGAGCCATGTGCCCGTGGATACCACGAGATAGCGAATCACCCAGGCTTCATCGTCGAAGTAGAGATCCGTGACTTCGCCGATCACTCCGTCAGTGGCGGCAATGGCGCACCTCTCCAGATACCGCGAGTTGCGTAGCATGAGTTTCCCTCTTACTCGTTGTCAGTCAGTGTCGTTACGCCGCGACCGGAATCGGCGGGGGACTGGGCACGGCCACACCGTTGCCCGCCAACGGGGTACTCTTCCCATCGAGCGCGCCGTTGCCCGCAAGAGCCAGTGCCAGCGTTGCCGCTGAGGGATTCAGGCTATCGACCATCGAGCTTGGCATGAGGATTGTCGCCCCCCGCTCCTTCGTGGTCTCGTAGATGATGTTCATCGCTCGAAGCTGCAGGGCCCATGGGTGGCCGGCGTAAACCGCCGCTGCCTCGACGAACTTCCCTGCGATCGCCGCTTCGGCCGAGCCGAGAATCACGCGCGCCTGCTTTTCGCGCTCAGCCTGCGCCTGCCGGGACATGGCATCCTGGAGGGCCACGGGAATGGCCACATCGCGGATCTCCACCGAACTCACCGATATACCCCAAGGGGCAGTCTTCTGGCCGATCTCAACCTTCAGCTGCTCGTCCGCATCCTTGCGGTCCGACAACAGCGAGGCCAACATCGACGAGCCGATCATCTCGCGCAGGGAGGTCTGCGCCACTCGATCAATCGCCTCGCGGTAATTGGTGATGGCCAAAGCGGCCTTTTCGGCATCCTGTACGTGCCAGAAGATGATCGCATCAACGTTGACAGGAACCGTATCCTTGGTCAGCGCCTGCTCGGCGTTGAAGGCCGTGGTCTGAATACGTCCGTCGATGACCGCAACCACGCTGTCGAGGACTGGAATGATGGCAAACAAGCCCGCTCCCTTTACGCTCTGGAGCTTTCCCATCCTCAGAATCACGAACTTTTGCCAGACGTTGGCCATCTTCAGCGACGTGGCGACGATGAGCGCGACCACGACTAAGCCGATTCCGAGATAGAGATTCTCCAGGTAACCGACCGCGATGCCGGCGGCAAACAGAGCGAACGCCAGAAACGACGTGATTGGATTCATATGCGCTAGCTCCCGTGCTCGATCGCACTCCCTCAGCCTCGCTGCCTTTCTCTTCGCTGTCCGTACGTTAGCGCACAGGAAACTGCGATTCGCCGCTGGTATTCGGCGTGTCAGCCCCACGGCCTTCGAGCGATGCCGTAACAGGAGCTGAGACCGTGCAGGCGGCGGTCGATCGCCGTTGCCTGAAGTCAGACTCGCGCTATTAGCGATCGAGCAGAATGAATAGCGCCGTTATGGGCTCGGACCTGCTTTATCCACGCCAATTACAAGCGCGTGCCCACCCGCGAGTCCATATGGCGGAATGACAAGATTCACGGAGGCTAGTCACCGGCGGTGCTCCATGTCGGGCGACTGGCGCGAATACCTCGTGATCCAGTCCTTGCGCTCTTCAGGCGTGCTTAGTGCGGAGGGGTCCCACCGTTACCCGGTGCGCCGGTGTTACCGGTATTACCCGTTGCGCCTGTTGCGCCTGTATTACCCGTGTTACCCGGATTACCGGTTGCACCGGTGCTACCCGTATCACCCGTTGCGCCTGTAGCGCCGGTTGCACCGGTGCTACCCGTGTTACCGGTATTACCCGTGTTGCCCGCTGGACCTTGGGGACCGGGAGCACCTGGCCCACTACAAGCGCTCAAGGCGAGCGTCATCAGTGATGCGGCTATAAGGTTTGAATGTTTCATGATGATTTCTTCCTTCACACTAAAAAGACAGCAGGCGCTCAAAAAACGAGCGATAGCACCTAAGGGCAATGCGCAAGGTCTCTGTGGACTCGTTGCCTGTTTGATTCACCTGACCCTCAAGCGTGGCGCGCTCATGGGAAAAGGTTTCTCCCAAGCTCTTCATGACCTGGACAACAAGCTCATCTCCCTGCCGGACAGCCTGTCTCGGGTTATCGACAAACCCTCTTTGAACGGCATCCCAGTGCGAGCGAAACTCTTTGGCCACATCGGGTAAGAACAGCGGAGCAAGCTCCCTCTCTTCAGTCCTCACATCAGAATTCTGGGTCTCGAGCAGCTCATTGAGACCTCCCTCAGCCTCTTGTTGTGCCGGCGGCATCTTCGAAAGACCTGCCAAATCGGGAGCTGCCTTCTCTAGCTCTTGTTTCGTGATGGCGTTCATGCGTGCACCGGCATTTGCTTGGCTGGAAGAGCGTCTTGCTTGGCGTCTCGAACCTCGAGCATGTCATCGAAAAGGACGCGGTAATGCACGACTGCTTTGCGTAGCTCCTCGGTGTTGGCTTCGCCGCGCTCAGCGCGCGCCGCGATCGTCTGCGCCGCCCGGTAATGCTCCACGACAGTAGGGTGGTCGACTGAGATATCGGCCGCACGGCGTTCGAAATCCCCCATGGGGTAGCCACGCTTAAGCATCAACTCACGGACCAACTGATCCGCCTGGAGGACGACCCCTTTGGGGTTATCGACGAAACGGGCCTGCAGCGCATTCCAAGCCTGACTGAACCTAGCGGCCTCAGCAGGCGCTAATGGCACGATGGTGAGTTTCTCAACGCGCTTTTCGCGGGCCTTGAGTTCCAATTCGGCCTTTGCTCGCCCACCGAGCTCGCCGACAGTTCGGCCGTATTCCGAACCGAACCGTTGCTGAAGTCTTGCGGATTGCTTTTTCTTTTGGGAGAAAAACCATGCCGCTAGTGCAAGCAATGCAATGACCACAACGCCGGCAACAAGGATCCATTGCAGGGGGGGAGTATTCATACGCATGTCCTCTGGGTGCTGGATCAGCTAGCAGGCTGTTTGTGCAACTCGGCCTGCCGTTCGCAGTTAGGACTCAGGCTCTACGCAATACAAAGACTATGAGAGCAACGACCAGAATGAGTCCAAGTATGCCGCCGCCGATGTACATGTTGATCTCCAAGTTGTTCGTCGGAGCGGATATTGGAACATTAAGAGGATCAAGCGGTCAGGACGCTACCGAACACAGATGCTTGCCAAAGACCAAGTTTTTCAACACCCAAGGGGCCAGTTGTACCGGTGTGCTGGCGCACAGACCCTTTCAAAAACAATTCGGTAGCCTGTGGCTGCAATTCAGCGTCTCAAGGCTGCGGTGCGGTGCGATGTCGCGGGATCTAGCCCCCTGCTCCGCTCTCGAACCGGAGGAGGAAAGGTGCGAAGTTCTTATCCCTGCTCCGGCTCGACAAGGCAGGGGTCGCCATGAGCCCGAGTCCGACTTGCAGATCAACAAAGTGCTCTCGGCCGTTCACGCGCCTATTAATAGCTGTGAGCGCGGCTGCCGCCGTTTTTGGACTGCTCCAAACGGACGCGGTTGACGCCGACGAGCCGATCGCGCCGCCTCAGTGCTCGATGCGCCTTTCTGTCGAGGTGACGCCGGATGTGCCGAACCCGGGCGATGGCGCATTCTTAAGCTCCCTTATCGGCAATCACTCCGGATACCAGCTGTTCCTGCTGCAGGTTGTGGACGATACGCACGTGAATCTACAACTTCAGGGGCCCGGCCCCGCCGAGCGTTGCCGGGCGGTACTCGACAGCATGCGCAACGACGGGCGCGTTCTGTCCGTTCATGCGAATTAGCGACAGGGAGATGCGATTAAGATGGATGCCGTTTCTCTGCGCAGCCGCCCTTGCTGGCTGGTCAGATTTACCCGCTAAGCTTTTGGCGGCGCAGTGTTCTAAGCAGGTACTTTGGCGCAGAAACTAGATCCTCTCCCGGGACTCGCTGCCAGCCCGACCTGACACCCTGATTAGTCCCGATCACGGTTAGAGTCCGCGGTTAAAAACGATACCCCTTCTTCCTCTCTCGCTAAACCTCTTTCGGCATACTCCTCGGGCGTCAGATCGCCCAGTGAGCTG